>JAEEGJ010001962.1_pt1 | contig 211407 bp, 197 predicted proteins | sample 8958761 | NCBI WGS metagenome assembly JAEEGJ01 (sample SAMN16246546, study PRJNA631951) | gut metagenome | biome: gut microbiome; feature: rumen; material: RS-attached | host: Bos | place: Iran: Karaj | collected 2018-10 | reverse complement strand
CCTGTCCCTGACCGTTCTGGTTCCACATCTCGTAGTCGTATCCGCCGATATTACCTCTTGTCTGCTGGTCAGCAGCTGAAGCAACAGCAGGGATAGCAGCTGCGATCATAAGTGTGGACGCACCTGCACCGATGATCTTTTTGATCTTATTAAGCTTCAACTAAATCACTCCTTTTAAGTTAAAGAATCGGATTTTTGTAATACCCTCTGTATATTTTGCTGTTTTTATTTCTAACTTAATTATAATTAAATTACTATAACAGTCACAAGTCATTTATTGCGCTCAAAACTTAAATCGGTCAGATATTGCGGTCAAAATAGCAATAAAAATAAAAGAGTACAAATTTTTCGACCCTATTTTTAAAAGCAGAAAAAGAGCTGTTTTTAGCTTTATTTGGTCGTTATGGGCATTTAGTGTCAATTGTGCTCATCATTTAACTATACCATTTTTTGTCATAAGCCACTTTTAGTGGGATTTTTTAAATATGGTATTGAGATTACTATTTTTTGTAAAATACTGATATTTCGTAAAGACTGTTTTTAAATTCAAAATCTATTTATCGATATCTTTAAACCAAATACAGCACCTCACCTGCTCCTTTTCATTTAAACAATGCTTTTATTACATTATAAATATAAATTTAAAGGCGCAAATTCCAATAATTTTAAAACTATATGTTATACAAGTCTTGCTATGTTATACTAAAAACATTGATTTTTTTCAAATAATATGCTACAATCAACTTATTATATCTTATGATCGTTGTTAGGAGTTTCTGCTATGAATAAAATAAAAAAGGCATTATCGGTATGCCTGTCAGCCGCATTGCTTTTCGGCTGTTCCATGAAAAAAAATGCCGAAGAAAAGATCCCCGAATTTACTGAAAGTACCATATCAGAGGACTTAACTCTCCCTCTGTTATCAATACAGACCACCAGTCAGGACGAAAACGTCATGGACTTCATAAAAAAACCCATCGCCAAGCACGTTACGCAAAGTATGGTCCAATGGGATCCCAGCTACGCAAATATTCCCGAGCCCTACTATGAAAGCTGCTACGTTAAGCTGTCCACAAAAGACGAAAGCTTCTATCTTAAACCTCACGCAGCTCAAGTTAAGGTAAGAGGCAACTGGACTACAAACTATCCCAAAAAGCCGCTGAGGATAAAATTCGACCAGAAGATCAATCTTCTCGGTCTAAACGACGGGGCTGAGTTCAAAAACTGGGTGCTCCTCGCCGAATACAAGGACGGCTCTATGCTGAGAAACAAGGCTACTCTCTTTGCTGCCCGTCAGATTTTGAAAGAAGACGGACTCTACGCCGCCGACTCACAGCTTGTGAACGTTGAAGTTAACGGCGAATACATGGGAGTTTACCTGCTTACCGAACAGCAGCAGGCAAGCAAAAACAGAGTAAATATCAAGCCGCCAAAAAAAGACTATAAAGGCACGGATACAGGCTATTTCCTTGAATTTGACGGCTATTTCGAGAACGAAGAGGAGCTTCAGAAGTTCCCTCTTGATCTTAACAATAACGCCGCGCTCAAGCCTTATGACGGCAATGACGGCAGCGGCAGGACTATAAAGTGTCTCAGTGCAGGCGGAACGATCAAAAAACCTCTCGGCGTAACCATAAAAAGCGATATCTATTCTCAGGAGCAGCACGATTTTATCGAGAATTTCGTAAACAACACATATAAAATAATGTACGAAGCCGCCTATAACGACAAGGCTTTCGTATTCGACAAGGATTACAAAAACATCTCCGAGACCACTTCTGTCACACCGCAGCAAGCTGTAGAAAAAGTTGCCGATGTACAGTCTCTTGTGGATATGTATATTGTAAGCGAACTCGCTTGTGATGCCGATGTAGCGTGGTCCAGCTTCTATATGGACGCTGATTTCAGTCAGAAAGGCAGCAAGAAGCTAAGATTTGAAGCTCCGTGGGACTTCGACTCCGCTATGGGCAACAGACCTCGCTGCACTGACGGTTACGGATATTATGCATCGAATATCGTCCCCGACCCCGATAAGGAAAAAGACTCCATAAATCCGTGGTTGGCAGTCCTCGCCTATGAGGACTGGTACCGCGATATGATCAAAGATACATGGACAAAGGCTTACGACAGCGGAATATTCGAGCAGACCTGCAAGATGATACAGGACGACAGCGCGAACTATCAGGCAGACTTCAAGGAAAACTATAAAAAATGGAACAATATAATTATGAATCAGCAGTTTGCATTCGAGCTTTCAGAAGATGCTCTGAAATGCCTTAACGAAAAAGATGCAGCAGATTATCTTTTGAAATGGCTGCAAAGCCGAATAGATTTCCTCAACTCCGAGTGGCATAAATAAAAAAAGACCGGTGAACCAAATTCACCGGTCTACTTTTTAATCTTTTCTGAAAAGCTCTCTGAGGACCATGCCGCCGCCTGCTGCCACAAGTCCGAACATGACTATAAAGACATATGCATTAGTGCTGCGCCATCTCAGGTGAGTTGTAAGCATTACGCTGAGAAGTACGATAACTATTCCGATAGAAAGAACTACCCAGCCGAATATCTTCCTGTCCATAAGGAAGAGCATTGCGATACCTGCAACTATCGGAAGCATTATCAGTCCGTTGGGAAGTCCGAAACCGCCTATTCTGAAGAAATAGCCGCCATATCCCCAAGTGCTCTCTACGACTATATTCTGGAAAATCATGAACAAGCCGCCGCCCAGCATAAGCAGTCCCACAAAGAATTTCAGCAGTCGGTTGCCCTCATCTTTTCTTGCATGGATACTGTCACGGCTCTCAAGGAGATCCTTGTACATTTTATCCAGCTCTTTGTCTTTTGTTGTTTTCGGCATAATACCGCACCCCCTATATCAAATTTACGTGTATATTATACACGAAAACTCATATATTGTCAAGTATACCGCTGTAAAATCATGCGGCATAATATGAAAGTTATGTGAAATTAACAATGTGCTCTTGACAGGTGCAATTAAATAAAGTATAATATGATTTGAAAATGATTATCATATTCATAAGTGATATACTGATAAAGAATGATATCCCCGCCTACGGTGGGGATAAAATACGCTTAAAGGAGAATTGAATGACATATAAAGTGAAAAATGCTGCGGCGTTATTAGTCCCCGTATTACTTTCAGCCATGCTTATAGGCTGCGCAGCTAAAAAGCCCTCTGACAAGGACGCAAAGCTGAGCATAGTCTGCACAAATTTTTCGGAATATGACTGGACACGGGAGATAATAGGCGAAACAGACAGCGCAAATGTCACCTATCTCCTTGAAAGCGGCATGGATATACATAATTATCAGCCCAGTGCGCAGGATATAATGACGATCTCAGACTGCGATATGTTCATATATGTAGGCGGCGAGTCTGAGAGCTGGGTAGATGACGCACTCAGCACAAAGACCAACAAGAACATGAAGGTAGTAAAGCTTTTTGAAGCTGTAAATGACAATATCATGCTCGAAGAGCACAAGGAAGGCATGGAAGAAGAGGAAGAACACTACCATGACGATGATGAGCCCGAATACGACGAACACGTATGGCTCTCAGTAAGAAATGCCGAGCTGATATGCAATGATATCTGCAATAAACTCTGCGAGCTCGACTCCGCAAACTCAGATACATACAAGGCTAACCTTGCAGCCTACACGGACAAGCTCAGGGAACTTGATGGCGAATACAAGGAAATGGCTGAAAATGCAAAGATAAAGACTCTGCTTTTCGGTGACCGCTTCCCTTTCCGCTATCTTGTTGAGGATTACGGACTTGATTACTATGCAGCATTTAAAGGCTGCTCAGCCGAGACCGAAGCAAGCTTCGAGACTATCGCAAAGCTTGCGGAAAAGCTTGACGAGCTGCAACTCGACAACGTATTTATTATCGAAAATTCCAGTGATGCCATCGCTAAGTCCATAATAAGCAGCTCAGACAATAAAAAAGCAAAGATAGAAAAGCTCAATTCGCTCCAGTCCGTAACTTCGGACGATATCAAAAAGGGAGCTACATATATATCATTAATGAAGAATGACCTTGAAACTTTAAAGAAGGTGCTTGATTAAAATGGGAGCATTGTTAAAATGCGAAAACGTCTCTCTCGGCTATGAGGGAGACGTTGTTACGAAAAACCTTAATTTTACCGTAAACAGCGGCGATTACCTCTGTATCGTCGGTGAAAACGGCTCGGGAAAGAGTACGCTCATAAAGGCTCTTCTCGGACTCAGACCGCAGCTCAGCGGAAATATCACCCTATGCGGCGAAGTCGGCAAGAACGAGATCGGATATCTGCCTCAGCAGACTATGGTACAGCGTGACTTTCCTGCATCTGTACGCGAGATAGTGCAGTCAGGTTGCATGAGCAGATGCGGCTTCCGCCCTTTCTATAATAAGGAAGAAAAGAAGCTCGCCCACGATATGATGCACAGACTTGAGATAGAGCCCCTTGCAAAACGCTGCTACAGGGAGCTTTCAGGAGGACAGCAGCAGAGAGTCCTCCTTGCAAGAGCACTCTGCGCCGCAAGAAAAATGATACTACTTGACGAGCCTGTAACAGGTCTCGATCCAAAAGCCACCAATGAGATGTATGAGCTTATCGACAGTCTCAACAAAAAGGACGGCATAACAGTAATAATGGTATCACACGATATGAACGCCGCTGTAAAATATGCTTCCCATATCCTTCATGTAGGCAGAAAGCAGTTGTTTTTCGGCACTAAAGAGGATTACCTCACCAGCAAGACAGGACAGGCTTTCCTCGCTGTAATGGGAGGTGATGACGATGAGTGAGATGATCGACAAACTCCAGCTTTACTTCCAGTACCCCTACGTAAGATATGCCATGATAGTAGGACTTCTCATAGCCCTCTGTTCGTCGCTCCTCGGCGTTACCCTTGTAATGAAGCGTTTTTCATTCATCGGTGACGGACTTTCCCACGTTGCATTCGGTGCAATGGCTGTAGCTACAGTAACTGGCATAACCAACAATATGCTCATCATCATGCCTGTGACCATAATCTCCGCGGTACTGCTCCTGCGAACAGGCAGCAATACCAAGATAAAGGGCGATGCGGCAGTAGCCATGATATCTGTAGGCGCACTTGCTCTCGGCTATATGATGATGAATATAGCTGCTCAGAGCGGCAATAAGCGAATGACCAGCAATGTTTCCGCAGACGTATGCAGCACCCTTTTCGGTTCGACCTCGATACTGACTCTTTCGCTGACAGATGTTTGGATATGCGTTGCAATGTCCATAGTTGTCGTAACGGTTTTCCTTGTATTCTACAACAAGATATTCGCAGTAACATTCGATGAAAACTTCGCAAAGGCTACGGGAGTTCGTTCGGATATGTACAATCTCCTCATTGCAGTAGTTATCGCAGTCATCATCGTTATCGCAATGAATTTCGTAGGCTCCCTGCTTATCTCAGCACTTATAATCTTCCCTGCACTTTCGGCAATGCGAGTTTTCAAGAGCTTCCGAAGCGTAATAATCTGCTCCGTGATAATCTCGCTCATATGCGCAGCAACGGGAATAATCGTATCCATACTTGTGGGAACTCCCGTAGGCTCTACCATAGTTTCGGCAGATATCTGCGTATTCTTCATTTTCAGTCTCATATCTATGGCACTGAAAAGAGGAAAATGATAAACTACAGGTCATATATACCAAAAATACTTCCGCAGAAACGGAAGTATTTTTTTGCAGTATCGTCTGATTACTAAGTGCAAAACCTTGACAAGCCTTTACAAAAAATGGTATAATAAAAGTTACATACACAGAATAAAAAAACTGATTGTCTGAATTGAACAGAAATATGCATGAAAAGCATAAATCTTCTTCTATGAGGCAGGATGATCAGCTTCTGCTGTTTAAATACTATTATCCAAAAGGAGGTCACGCTATGGAAACTATCAATGAGATCACCGCACGTATCCGCGAGCTTCGTGAGATATGTGACTATACACAGGAAAAGCTTGCAAAGGAGCTGGGACTTACTACAGAGCAGTATGCAGGCTATGAAGAGAATGGTGATTTTCCCATAAGCGTCATCTATGAGATTGCAAACAAGTTCGGAGTGGACTTCAATGAACTGGTCACAGGCGAACCAAGCCGTATTGACACATTCCACGTCGTCCGCCGCGGCAAGGGCAGAAGTATAAGCCGTTACGAGGGATACCGTTTCAAGGATCTTGCCTTCCGCTATGCAGATAAGGTAATGCAGCCTCTTCTCGTAACTCTTGAGCCTTCCGATGAACCTGCAAAGCTCGTTACTCATGCAGGTCAGGAATTCAACCTCGTGCTAAAGGGCACTATAGCCGTCACATTTGAAGATCAGGAGATAATCCTGAACGAGGGCGACTCTATATACTTCAACCCCACATACCCACACGGACAACGTTGCGTTGGAGACAGCAAAGCAAGATTTCTTACCGTTATTGCCGAATAATCGGCTGTATCACGCTTACATAAAAAGGAGTATTTATTATCATGCTTTTAGACCGCTACCTTCCCCGTATAGAATTTGATTCTTACGAGGATTTCAAGGAAAATTACCGCGTTAATGTTCCCGAAGATTTTAATTTCGGCTGGGATATCGTTGACGAATGGGCTAAGCAGGAGCCTGAAAAGAAGGCTCTCATCTGGCTCAGCCACGATAAGCAGGAACGTACCTTCACATTTACAGATATATCCAAGCTGTCAAATCAGACTTGTCACTATTTTAAAAGTCTCGGACTCAAAAAAGGCGATGTAGTTCTTCTTATACTACGCCGCCGCTGGGAATACTGGGTAATTGCGACAGCACTTCACAAGCTTGGCGTTATCCTTATCCCCGGAAATCTTCTCTTCACCACACATGATATCGCATACCGCGGAAATATGGCAGAGATATCTGCTATTATCGCCTGTGATGACGAGTATATCCGCGGACAGATAGATGCAGCTGCTCCCGAGATAAAGACTCTCCGCAAGAAGATCGCAGTTGCAGAGCCGCGTGAGGGCTGGGACTACTTCGAGGACGAGATCGCAAAGTATCCCGATACATTCGAGCGTCCCACAGGCGAAGAAGCTACAAAGGTAAACGATACCATGCTGATATACTTCACATCTGGCTCAACAGGTATGCCAAAAATGGTATGTCACAACTTCGCACATCCCCTCGGTCACATCGTTACCGCTAAATACTGGCATCAGGTACAGGAGAACAAGCTCCATATGTCTATTTCCGACTCAGGCTGGGCAAAATTCGGCTGGGGCAAGATATACGGACAGTGGATATGCGGTGCTATCCAGTTCGCATATGACTTCACAGGCAGATTCAACGCAAAGGATATCCTTGAAGTTATCAGCCACTACAAGCTGACTACTTTCTGCGCACCTCCTACAATGTACAGATTTATGCTTCAGGAGGATATGACAAAGTACGACCTTTCATCTATCCAGAACTTCTGCAACGCAGGCGAGCCCCTCAATCCTGAGGTATTCAACCGTATCTACGAGCTCACAGGCAAGAAGATGCGCGAGGGCTTCGGACAGACAGAGGGTACTGTACTTATCGCAAACTTCCCGTGGATAGATCCTAAGCCGGGCTCAACAGGAAAGCCTTCACCGCTTTACAATATCCACCTTCTCCGCGCTGACGGAACAGAGGCTGAGGACGGTGAAGAGGGCAGCATCATGGTATGTGACATCGACAAGGAGCGTCCTACAGGACTCTTCTGCGGCTACTACAAGAACCCCGAGCTCACAGAAGCTGTTCTCGGCGGCAAGAACTACGATACAGGCGACGTAGCATGGCGCGACTCAAAGGGCTATTACTGGTTCGTAGGCAGAAATGACGACGTTATCAAGTGCTCAGGCTACCGTATCGGACCATTCGAGGTAGAGAGCGCACTTCTTACCCACCCTGCTGTAGTTGAATCAGCTATCACAGGCGCTCCTGATCCTATCAGAGGACAGGTAGTAAAGGCAACTGTCGTACTTGCTGAGGGATACACTCCTTCACCCGAGCTCACAAAGGAGCTTCAGGATCACGTTAAGCGCGAGACTGCACCATACAAGTATCCTCGTGTTATCGAGTACGTTAAGGAGCTTCCAAAGACTCTCGGCGGCAAGATAAAGCGTGCCCAGATACGTCATCAGGACGAAGAAAACACTCAGAAATAACCATAACATTCCGTTCAGCCATAAAGAAGCATCCGCATCTTTATGGCTGTTTCTGAATACCAAAAGTGATTGGTTGTTAGTGCTTAGTGGTTAGTAATACTCTGCACTAATCATTATACACAAACAACTAAAAACTTTTTTCGCAAATACCCCGTTTTTCAATTCATCACTGCGTAAACTATAAGTAATATTGGGGGTGGCAAATATGAATTTTGATGCGCATCAAATCATATCCCGGGTCTACAAGGCAAAAGAAGACAGCCACGCGGCAGACGAACTTATCTCAGATTATATGCCGTTTATAAAATCAGAAACCGCAAAATTCCTCAATCGTCCGCCCGAACAGAGCGATGACGAGTTAAGTATAGCTATGTTCGCATTCTATGAAGCTATCAAGAATTATTCAAAGCTTCGCGGCTCTTTCCTTAAATTTGCAGCATTGCAGATAAAGAACCGCCTGATCGACAACTACCGAAAAGAAAAACGAAATAAAGGACAGATCTCGCTTGACGTTTCTGATGACGAAAAAACAGACCTGAAGGATACAATTCGCGATGAGCACGACGACTATGAAGAAAATGAAATTCGCGAGGCGACCAAACAAGAAATAGAAGAGCTTTCTGCACAGATGAACGACTTCGGTGTATCCATGACCGATGTTGCGGAAAACTCGCCCCGTCAGCGGCGTACTCTTGAAATATGCAAGAAAGCCGTTGCATACGCCAGAAATAACCCCGATATTCTCGAGGATTTCCTGAGAACAAAACGCGTTCCCCTTGCCAAGATCGCAGAGGGAGCAGATGTGGAAAGGAAATCTCTCGAAAGGCACAGAAGATATCTTGTAGCTGTACTGCTCATATGTACAAACGGCTATGAGATAATGCGCGGACACATCATGCAGGTACTCAAAGGTGGTGAAAAAGTATGAAATATATAGTTATGGAATGTCATGAAGGTTACGCAGTTCTTATGGACGAAGAATCACGTTTTGTAAATGCTGCCAATATGCACTATGAGGTCGGACAGTCCGTCACAGATCCGATCATTATGAATGAAGAACATACTGCAAGAAGAATAACATTCACCGCAGGAAAGCTTATTGCTGCCGCAGCCTGTCTGGTCATCTTCGCTTCCGCAGGCTCGATATACTATTCACGCAACCTGAAGCCTCATTCAACTGTACTTATCTCATCTGATGCAAATATCAGAATGGAGGTAAACAAGAAGGGCAAGGTATTACATATCGTCAGCGACAGCGAGATAGGAAAGGATATACTTAAAGACTACAACGGCAAAGGCAAGGATAAACTTACAGTAGCAAACGAGATAATAGAGCTTGAGAAAGAGAAAGGCTATATCTCAGACGGAGATACCATAGATGTATATATTTCGTCTGATAATTCCGACGATTACCGAAGCATAAAATCTGATCTTGAAAACGGCATCACAGATATAAAGGTAGAGGTACACGGCATAGACAGCCTGAAAAAGAACACAAAGCCAACAGAAGCTGTCAAGAAGCCTGATCCGCCAAAGCCTGATGCTGAAAAGAAACCGGATGCAGGCAAGGCTGACACACCAAAGCAGCCTGCTCAGTCAGCAGTTGCACCTCCTGCTCCCGCAGAACCTCCTGCACCTGCTGTACAGCCGCCTAACGCTAATAATAATAACAAGGTAGAGCCTCCTGCTCCACCTGCACCTCCGGCTAATGCAGCTGAACCCGAGCCGCCAAAGGCTCCCGAAAAGCAAGCAGAAGCAGGCAAAAACGAAGCTCCAAAGCCAGATACTCCTGCTGAGCCTGCAAAACCAGCTGTCCCCAATGAGGGCGAGCTGCCACACCTTGAACATGAGAAGCTTTCCTCTGATATAAATATAGAACAACGAATAAGCTTCAGTGATATGAATCCTGTTATGCTCCTGCCCGAGCCAATACAGGAAGAAGAACCTATAGCTGCGGCTGAACCGCCAATGGCAGAGCCTCCTGCTCCCGAACCACCCTCTCCGGAAGCAGAGCTCCCACCTCAGCCGCCAATAGTTCCGTAAGAAAACATGAATATATATAAATGAACGTCCCCGAATTGATCCACCGATCATTTCGGGGGCTTTCTTATACTTTATAACATTCAAAAAAAAATTTCATGCATCACTGATCACTTATAACTAAAAAACAAACAATGATAACTACCAACTAAGCACTAAATGCTAAAAACTAACCACTGTTTTAAGGCTATATACCGAGATATTACAAAACTTTGAAATTTTTTTGAAAAAAATTTCCGTAATACCCCTTTTTTTTATATCCCACTTCGTAAACTGTTTATGTAAAGCAAAACAAAGCTTTTAAACTCCCGGCACGGAGTTAAAAATAATTAAATTGTAAAGGAGTAACCCACAATGAGAAACAAGAAAGTTCTTTCCGCAATCGCAGCTGTTTCTGTTCTTTCATTAGCAACAGGCGTAACTGTATTTGCAGCAACAGCTTCACCGGAAGCAAAGACAACTGAAGAGGCAGTAGTAGTAGAAGAGACAACAGCAGCTGCTGTTGAAGAGACTACAGCTGCAGCTGAAGAAGTTAATGAAGAGACAGAGGCAACTGAAGTAGTTGCTGAAGAAGTAGTACTCGCACCTGTAGAGGCTGAAAAGCCACTCGGTCCTGTAGACCTCGACGTTACAGAGTTCTTCAACAACATCAAGGATCTCATCGACGTTGAAAAGTATGACGTTATCACAGATACTATCAAGGAGAACTGGGATAAGATCGAAAAGGTAAAGGTTCACGTTGACTTCAACAAGCCTGTTAAGGATGACGCTGAGAAGCCAGAGCCTCCTGTACCGCCTGTAGCTCCTGCTGAGCTCGAGGACGGCGAGAAGCCAGAGCCACCGGCACCTCCTGTAGCTCCTGCTGAGCTCGAAGATGGCGAGAAGCCAGAGCCACCGGCACCTCCTGTAGCTCCTGAGGATGGCGAGAAGCCAGAGCCACCAGCTCCTCCTGTAGGACCTAAGGATGGCGAGAAGCCAGAGCCTCCAATGCCTCCACACCTCCGCGAAGCTGCTGAAAAGGCTGCTGCAGAGGTTGCTGAGACAACAACTGAGGTTGTAACTGAAGCTGAGATCAGCGAATAATTGCTGATTAAATAAAACTGTCCTCTCTATCATATAGATTCCCCATAGGACAGATGGTTTTCTATCCAATCCCCTATCCCCATTTACTCTTGGATGCTGTATTTACGGTAAGGTACAGCAAACGGAATAATTTAAAGAACACCTCAGGATCAATTTCCTGAGGTGTTTTTTCGAGCTGAGCCAGCTCGACCGCAGCCACGTTGTCGCTCGCAAGCTCGCTCACTTTTATCAGAACTGATATTTATACATCGCTTACAGCACTTTAATTCTCAAGTCTCCTCGTCTGTTGCTTTTTCAGTAAAATTATGTTATAATGTATTTACTTGATAGATACAGACAGCCGAAAGGCTGACCTAAGGAGGTAATACAGTGAAAGTAAGATTTCATCTGCCTGATTTTGCACGTCTTTTTAAATTCAATTCAGTTTTTCTGACAATGATGGAGAACAGTCCCGAGTTTTTCCGTGATGGAGTCGAGATAGCTTCCATATACGGTGTATTTCCACCGTCAATGTGGAACGGCGGACGAGTTATGCACGGTATGTGCCATAAAGACTTCGTAAAGGGCGTAACAAATTATTTAAACAAAAAGGGTATACCGCTGCGCTTTACATTTACAAATCCGATGCTTGAAAAGAAGCATCTCAGTGATGAATTCTGCAACATGGTAATGCATATCGCCGACAACGGACTAAATGAATGTATCGTTATGTCCCCCATACTTGAGGACTACATAAGAAAGAACTACCCTAATTTCAAGCTCACAAGCTCCACCTGCAAACGTATAACTGATCCCGACACATTATATGCCGAGGTTGAAAAGGATTATCACATAGTCGTTATCGACTACGACCTCAACAACAAGTTCGATATACTTGAAAAGATACCGAACAAGGAAAAGTGTGAGATACTTGTAAATGCCTGTTGTAATCCTGGCTGTGCAAATCGTTCCCTCCACTATCAGACCATAGGAATAGAACAGATAGCATATGCAAATCACATAAGAAAGTATCCAAACGTTCCGTTTGACTCAAATAAATTTGCAGCAGAGCATCCTGAAGCAAAGGCTATATTTGAATGTAAATGTGAGCACAGAAGTCTTTTTGATATCAAAGACCTCAGTACGCATATCACTCCCGATGATATATGGAACAAATACGTTCCTATGGGCTTCAACCAGTTCAAGATCGAGGGACGCACATTTGATATGTTCAACCTTATGGAGCACTACCTCTACTACATGGTAAAGCCCGAATGTATCGAAAAGGCAAGACTTACATTCCTGCGCAATCTCAGTCTCAACGGAGCAATAATCATACCCGATCACAGCTGAAATAAGTAATATGATACAGTTTTACGCCTCTCATTTGAGAGGCGTTTGTATTTATCAATGATTTTTTCTCGGAATACCGTGTATTCACACGTTTTTCACATTGTCTTGCTATAATATGCTTGTATCTTATCCGAGAACTCGGAAAGGTAACATCTTTTAAGGAGAAAATTGAATATGAAGAACACTGTTTCGACCCTTCTGAAGCAGAAGCAATCAGGTGACAAGATCACGATGCTTACTGCTTACGACTACACAACAGCGAAGATAATCGACGAGTGCGGCGTAAACGCAATACTTATCGGCGACTCTCTCGGCATGGTGATGCTTGGCTATGAGAACACCCTGCCTGTAACTATGGAGGATATGATACATCATACCGCCGCAGTTTCAAGAGGAGCAGAAAACGCATTCATCGTAGCTGATATGCCGTTCATGTCCTATCAGGTAAGCGTACAGGAAGCTGTTGTAAATGCAGGACGGCTCATCAAAGAGGGCGGTGCAAATGCGGTAAAGCTTGAAGGCGGCGCAGAAGTCTGCGACCAGATAAGAGCTATCGTAAATGCGTCTATCCCTGTTGTAGCTCATCTCGGACTCACTCCCCAGTCAGTAAACGCGTTCGGCGGCTTCAAGGTACAGGGTAAAAGCCTTGACAAAGCCAAGAAGCTCATCGACGATGCACTGATGATACAGGAGGCAGGAGCCTGCGCAGTAGTGCTTGAGGGTATACCTGCAAAGCTTGCAGATATCATCACAAAGAAGCTGTTCATTCCCACTATCGGTATCGGCGCAGGAAATGGCTGTGACGGTCAGGTGCTGGTATATCAGGATATGCTGGGACTCAACACAGGACATACAGCAAAATTCGTGAAGCGTTTCGCAGAAGTCGGCGCACTTATGCGTCAGGGCATCTCGGACTATATAAACGAAACAAGATCAGGTGTATTCCCATCTGAGGAGCATACCTACGCTGTAGATGATGATGTTATCAATGAGCTTATGAAGGAGTGTTAATGATATGAAGATAGTAAAAACTATAGATGAAGTACGCGCACAGGTAAAGGAATGGAGAGCACAGGGACTTACAGTGGGTCTTGTGCCAACTATGGGATATCTCCACGAGGGACACGCAAGCCTTATCGACGCTTCCCACAGAGACAACGACAGGACAGTCGTATCCGATTTCGTAAATCCAATGCAGTTCGGTCCTACTGAGGACCTCGAAAGCTATCCTCGTGATATCGAACACGATGCAAAGCTGGTCGGAGCTCACGGCGGCGACCTTATCTTCAATCCTGACCCGTCAGAGATGTACCACGAAGGCTTTTCCTCATTCGTAGATATGACAGTTCTCACACAGGAGCTCTGCGGACTCAGCCGCCCTGTACATTTCAGAGGCGTATGCACAGTCGTATCAAAGCTCTTCAATATAGTAAAGCCTGACCGTGCTTATTTCGGCAAAAAGGACGCTCAGCAGCTTGCAGTTATCCGCCACATGGTCGACGACCTTAATATGGACATCGAGATAATCGGCTGTCCTATCGTCCGCGAATCTGACGGACTTGCAAAGAGTTCACGCAATACATATCTTAATGAAGCTGAAAGAAAGGCAGCCCTTGTACTTTCACAGTCAATATTTCTCGGCATGGATATGGTAAACAGCGGCGAAAAAGACTGCTCTGCGATCATAGCTGCTATGAAAAAGCACATCGAAGCTGAACCTCTTTCACGCATCGATTACGTAAAGATAGTTGACTGCGCAACAATGCAGCAGATAAAGACTCTCGACCGTCCCGCACTCTGCGCAATTGCTGTATATATCGGCAAAACTCGCCTTATCGACAACTTCTTCACCGAAGACGTATAAGGAGGCAGCAATGGAAATATCAATGCTCAAAAGCAAGATACACCGCGCTGTCATAACTCAGGCTGAACTCAACTACGTCGGCAGCATAACTATTGACGAGGAGCTTATGGAAGCTTCGGGACTTTACGAATACGAGCACGTTCACGTAGTTAATGTCAACAGCGGCAGCCGTATCGAGACTTATGTCATCGCAGGTGAACGCGGAAGCGGAGTTATCTGTCTCAACGGAGCAGCAGCCCGTGCAGGACAGAAAGGCGACCATGTTATCATCATGGCATACGCAGCAATGACTCCCGAAGAAATAAAGGCTCATCGTCCGAAGGTAGTTTTTGTAGGCGACAATAATGAGATAATCAAGGTTGCAGACTACGAAAAGCACGGCGTTTTAATGTAATATACAAATTCAGCCCCGAACAATGTTCGGGGCTTTTTCATTATATTTTAGTGATTAGTGCTTAGTTTTCAGGACGCACTGTAGGGGCGAGTTCCGCTCGCCCGAAAAGAGCAGCAAGTAACATTAACGCACTTACAATTAGTTAAAGGCTTCTTTCAGCCATTTTACAAGACGTTCCATTGAATACGGGATATCATCGCAGTAAATGCTCATGACCTCTTCAACATCCGCGCCTTTAGCCATTTTACGTATATCCCTGGTACTGCTTCCGAAGCCGCTGCTGCCCTGAGTTGCAACAAGATAAAGCCTCTTGCCGCTGAGATCACAGCTTTCAAGGAATGTTGCCACAGGCATGGGAACAGTGCCGCACCAAAGCGGATAAACCAGTATCACCGAATTATAGCCGCTTATGTCGATAGGCTCTATTTCGGGACGGGCGTCTTTGCGAAGCTCCTTCAGCGATACGGAAACCGTACTTCCATAGCTTGACGGATACTTCTTTCCTGTCACTGTTATTGCCTTAGTTTCGCAGCCTGCCGCATTTTTTATCATCTCAGCAAGCAGCTGATTACTGCCCATAAGTTCACCGTCTGCAAGCAGCAGAGAAGCTCCCGAAACTGCGTCCACATCTTCATCGAAATCCGTATTGCCAACTCTTGTGAAGTACACAACGAGTGGCTTTTCGCTGAGCTGTACTTTTTCGCCGTCTACAGTCTCATTCAGACTTATGTCCACTAATTTGAAATGGCGGTTGAGATAAGGCACAAGGGCAAGTCCCACAGAAGCCGCAGCTATAGTTCCCAAAGCGATAAAAATACCTGCTTTTTTCTTTTTCTTCGCCCTGATATAGCCGCGCATACCGCCGTGAAATACAGACAGTGCAAGTACAGCTGTGGCAAGATATTTGTGAAGGTCACTGCTTCCCAAAGCTCTGAACCACGGAAAAATAAGCCTTGAAACGCCCATACTGCTTATCATGAGAGTAATGCAGCAAAGCATGAGCAATACCGTTGAGATATTGAATATTCTGCGAGGTACAGGCTTTTTTGTGCCGTTGAACAAAGTTGCATACCATTTTCGCTTGAAAAATATATGCACTACAAGACACACAAAAAAGGCTATTCCAAGGACTTCATGGACTGTATTTCCCGTAAATACGTACAGCATTTGTGCTAAAAGCAGCCCATACATGGCTATATCGACAATTATTCCGACTGTTTTTTTAGTTTTGGCTTTATCCACTTACATCACTCCTATACAACATCGAAGCTGTAATCCCCGTGTATAGGGATATTTTTTTCGTCTATGCTTTCGATACTTCCCCATGAATGATTTTCGAGGGCTTCTATAAGGTCTGCAATGTCCCTTTCCGTACCCTCCGCTTCCATTTCAACAGAGCCGTCAGAGAGATTCCTCACCCAGCCGGAAATGCCTAATCTGCGAGCTGTGTGGCTTGCCTTCCAGCGAAATCCAACTCCCTGTACATATCCGTAGAAAATAAGATGTTTTCTTACCTTTTCCACATTATCCACTCCTGCTAAACTTATTTTATACTATTATACAGCATAGCCTCAATGCAGTCAAGCAGATAAAATTAACAGCAGTGCGGTTCTTTACTTTTCCGTTTTATCGTGGTATAATTTTCTATATTAATATAGGAGAGTGGATCATGAAGTATTTCAGGCTCGAAGATGAAGTCATTAAACTTACAGATGATAATGAAACATTAAGATACAGTTTTGGCGAAGAAAAATGGATTCTTTCTGTTATTACTGACAGCTGCACTGAAATTACAGTGCAGGAAGCACTCGATCTTCTTGATAAACAGCGCACAAAGCTCGACTCACTTTTAGTGCTTGCAGAAAAAACTGCTGCCGTGAAACACGAAGGGCAGTTCGATAAAGGCGGAAATCCCTATTTTACTCACCCTCAGGCAGTTGCCGCTCAGCTTGAAAACACCGAGTACAAAATAGCTGCATATCTTCACGATGTATGCGAGGATACTCCCACTACATTTGATGACCTGCTTGAAATGGGATTTACTCCGAAAATAGTAAATTCCATAAAACTGCTTACAAAATCCGATGATATCTCATATGAGGAATATCTTGAAAAAATAAAGCTCGATGAATGTGCAAGAAATGTAAAAATGGCTGATATAAGGCATAATATGGACATTTCACGTATTCCCTGCCCTACTGAAAAGGACTTCGCAAGACTTGAAAAATATAAAAAAGCTCTGAAATTCCTTGAAGAATAACTACATCTAAAGTCTGCATTTTGCGGACTTTTTTGATATAAAAAATTTTTTTTGATTTTTTGTTACACTTGCGAAAGCTTTTGCAAGTAAGGTTTATGAAAGCACACATAACCTGACAAACAGGTTTCCCCGATCGGACGCTTTATATAAACAAAAATCAACCCAAAGAGGTGATAAGCGAACTTTTTTTGATACAAAAAAATTTTTTTCGATTTTTTGTTACACTTAAAAAGCTTTTTGCAAGTAAGGTTTATGAAAGCACTTAACAAACCAATCGGAAGCTTTATAATAAACCTAATAACTCAGAAGAGGTGGTAATATGACAGATAATGAATACCGTACTATGTACGAAAGGTCGCCGCAGGAAGCTCAGACTGCTCTGTTCGACGAGTATCTCAAATATGTATATGCTATAGTTTACAATAAACTCAGAAGCTGCGGAACCCGCGAGGATATAGAGGAATGTGTTGGAGATACTTTCTCCGCAGTATTTATAAGCTATGACAGAGAAGGAAAATTCAACGGAGACCTTAAAGGCTTTATCGGAACTGTTGCAAGCAGAAAGGCTATACAGATGTTCCGAAAGCTTTCTTCCAAAAGCAATTCCACTGTTTATATCGAGGACGAAACTACAGAATTTGCAGACAGTGAACGCATGGAAGAAAATGCGGAACGCTCCGAAACACGCAGTCTCCTGCTGAGGCTCATAAAAAGTCTCGGTGAGCCTGAGTCCACAATGGTGATACAGAAATACTATTACAATATGAATTCTACCGAAATAGCACAAAAACACAGTATGTCCCCTTCCGTTGTAAGAGTAAAATGCAGCAGGGCTTTGAAAAAACTTAAAGAACTGCTTTCTGCGGAAGGATATGACCTGAAGGAGGGAAATATATGAAGGATAACAGAGAAATAGGATTTGATATCCTTGAAAACTCCGATATCAATGACCTTGAAAAGATAGGTGCGGATAATATGATGATAGACAAATCTGCAAGAGATCGTATGCTGAAGATCACAAATAAAAAATACAAAGAGGAAAAAGAAATGCTTTACAAAGAACAAATAATTGGAAATATATCAGAAAATGAGGACGCTGTTACAGGCGTTGAAAACTACAACCGCAAGGGCATCTCAAGAATAATCTATACTGCTCTCAGCTCTGCCGCTGTACTGGCAATCGTCTGCGGAAGCATTTATATGCTGGGCAGAAACAAGGGTGTCTCACCTTATACTCCCGAGCCCCTTGAAAAGGCGACTACAACCATAGTTTCAGAAACTACTGTAAATACAACTGCGACCGCAACAGGTACAGCTACTGCAACTAAAAACACAGCAACTACAAAGACTTCTGTTACAGATACAACAACTGCCAATGCTACTTCTGCCGAAAATACTACAGCCGCAATTAATAACGAAACTCCTGCAAATAATACAGCTGTATCTGCAACTGATATTGACCCGAAATGGATATCAAAATACGACTCCATAGACCCTACCGAGATCACTCAGGAAAAGCTCAATGCCGCTTTTGAAAGAGCTATGGATAGGTTTATGAATGAGAAGAACTTCTACGGTTATGGTACTAAATACAAGGCAGATGAAATACAGGTAAATTTAGTTCCTATATGGGATATAAAGGCTGATATGCGCGATATCAACGGCGATTCAGTTCCTGAGCTCTTTATCTCATATGATATGAGAGGCGAAAGCTTAGCAAGAACAATAATGTTTATCTATGACGGAAATGATTTCATAGCTCCAACAGTAAAAGGATGCGTCACAGACGCTGAAACTCTTCTTTATATCGACGCTGCATGGATGACTTACAATCAGGAGGATAAATGCCTTTATCTTGAGGACAAATCAGGTTATAACTTTACACGTAAAATAAAATTCGACAGCGATAATTCGTTTACTAATGTTGCACAATTCAATTATCAGGGTTATTATGAATACGGCGAATTTGTAAACACATATGATAAGTATATTGGCAACGGTAATCCTATATACAACAGCGGAAAACTTGGCGATCTTCCCGGAGATCGAATGAACGCTGAAACATTCTATGCTGAAAAAAATCATAATGCGGAAATTGTCGAACAGAATCCTGATGAATACCCATATTATTGATAAATAATTACATTACTAACGGTGCACATTCGTGCGCCGTTATTTTTATGTTTTCATAAGATAAATATGCAGATGACAATTGGTCACCTCTACAGGATTGATTTATTTTTATTTATGTGATAGAATATTTTTTGTTGCACTTTATCTGTTCACTTTGAGTATATATTATGAAAGCGGAAATGCGCATAACTACTTTTCACATAAAGGGGGATCTGCCATGACAGATAAGGATTATCAAAAACTATTCAAAAAATCTCCGCAGGAAGCTCAGAACACGCTGTTCGACGAGTATTTCAACTACGTTTATACTATCGTTTTCAACAAGCTGAGAAGCTGCGCGACAAAGGAAGATATCGAAGAATGTGTCAGCGATGTTTTCGCGGATATATTCACTTACTTCGCTAAAAACTCAGGACAGAACGAAAGTATAAAAGGCTTCATAAGCACAGTTGCAATAAGGAAATCCATAAATATGTTCCACAGCCTTACATCTAAAAGCGGCAGGACTGTCTCGCTGGAAGAGGGTGATGCGGATAATGTCCGCGATGATACCGATATTGCCAATAATGCCGAACGTTCGGAGCTTCGCAGGACTCTCCTGCGGTTGGTGGATGAGCTTGGAGAACCCGATTCAACTATCATTATACAGAAATACTACTACGGCTTGAACTCAAAGGAAATCGCAGAAACTGTTTCCCTTGAACCTGCCGCTGTCAGGGTAAGATGCTCAAGAGCCATAAGACGGCTTAAAGATAAGCTGACTGAACTCGATATATCTTTGAAGGAGGCAGAATTATGAAAGACAACAACAAAGAAGTGGATTTCGGTATCATCGAAAATGCCGAACTCAGCGAATTAGAGTCTCTTTCCGAAAAAGTCGCTCCTGTAAGCAGCGATGACAAGAAAAAAATACTGGAAATGAGCAAAAGAAAGTTCAATATAAGAAATAATGACATTACTGACCATAACGAGGATACCGTAAGCGGTTCTGAGCCTTATCGTCCGCGTACCATGTGGAAGATATTTGCTTCCGTTGCAGCTTGTGCAGTTATTGTAGGCGGTATCGCAGGCGGTGCAGCTCTTTTGCACAGAAACGGCGGTATCAACGGTTCTGATGTAGAATCAACTACTGTTACCGAAGAACCGACTTCTCTGCCAGGTGATGTCATCGAACAGCATGAAGTTTTCTTCCGCAAGGGTGACAGTCCCGAAAGTCCTGTTGTACTAACGGGAAAGAGTATTAAAAAGGCTTCAATGAGTTATATGCCCGACGCAAACGGTGACGGACAATATGTGATCAACGGTGAGCTTGACCAAGAGGGAGCTGATATATTCTCTCAGGTCACCGCCGAACTTGCAGGCACAGGTACTCCCATATCCATATGGGTAGACGGTGAATGTGTTTCTGCACCTACAGTCAACAGCTCTATACTTAACGGTAGATTCATGATAACAGGCAACTTTGATGCTGAAACTGCCCAGGCTCTTGCTGACAAGCTCTCAAACTGCAATACCGCTTACGGTGAGACTGCTGACGGCTTGAAATACGGCGATGCTCACGCAGATCTTATCGGTCAGTGCATGGACGAATTCATCGACAATGCCGATGACAACATAACTGACGCTTTTTATTGCGAATACGACATCAACGGCGATAATATTCCCGAGCTGTTTATACAGTACCACACAGACGATCCCGAGTCTCCATTTCCAAATGTTTCCGAACTTTATTCATTACAAAACGGAAAATATCAAAAACTGGAAATCAGTTCAAAGCTTATACAGACACACTTCAATAATAAGGACGGTATCATCATATCGCAATGTCTTGAAGATTTTGACAAACATCAGATATACAAGCTGAACGATGACGGCAGTATTACTCTTTTATACGAATTCAAAATGGTTGTCGAAGATCAAAATATCAGCTATTCCATCAACGGTGAAAAATGCTCGGAAGAAGAATGGAACAAAAAGTTCAATGAAATCGTAACTGATGACGTTGAATACCTCGATGAGCTTACAAAGGAATTCTATCAAAAATATTAATAAGTGCGAACTGCCAGTATAACGCAAGGCTCTCAGTTTTTACTGAGAGCCTTTTGCTGTTCGGCTATAGGTATTGCCTATAGAAAACAATAGTCCATTTGTATTGGACAAATTCCTATAGGTATGATATGATTAGTATGCAAACAAAAACAAGGAGTGAAAAGAACATGAAAAATTACAGAACTATCACCAATTCGGAGCGAATGCGATGTTGCTGATGTATTCGTGTATAAAATAAGTTTGATTTGAATTTAAGATTTGAAAGGTGATAAATATGAATAAGTTTAAGATCGTTTCCGCACTTGCAGCTCTTTCCTTACTTACAGGCTGCGGTGCATTCAATAACAACTCTCAGAGCTCTGAGACAAACACAGAGGCAAAGACAGCTGTTCAGCCTGATGCATCAGCTGCCGAAGAAACAAAGGACTGCTGCGGCGACAGTGCAGAGGCAGTTCTCGGAAAGCCCGAAAAGACCGACATCAACATCGGCTACCTCAACTCTACAGCTCATCTGCTCGCATTCGTTGCACAGGAGGAGGGCTACTTCAAGGAAGAGGGACTTAAAGTTACACTTACACAGTTCTCCAGTGCTGCTGAGCTGGTAAACGGACTTGAGTCCGACAAGCTTGACGTTGCATTCATCGGTTCAGTTCCTACACTTACATTCCAGAGTCAGGGACATGACGTTTCAATATTCGGCGGTGCAATGACAAACGGTCACGGCTATGTTATCAAGTCACAGTTCGCTGACAAGGACGAACTTGGCGTAGAAGTATTAAAGGGCAGAAATGTTGCTTCCGTAAAGAACAGCGTTCAGGACGCAGAGCTCCAGATACTTCTGAAGAATGCACATATTGAGATAGGCGAAGGCAAGGACAAGGTAAACATCGTTTACTTCGACAGCCAGAAGGACGCTTATGCAGCTCTCCTGAATGATACCATAGACGCTGCTTCCGTATACTCGCCTTACGCTTCACTTGCAAAATCACAGGGCTACAAGGTAGTTTACTACTGCGCACATGAGGAAGCACTCAAGAACCAGCCATGCTGCCGTCAGGTAGCCAAGACATCGGCTCTCAGCAGCAGCCCGAATACATATACTGCTATTGAAAGAGCATTCATCAAGGCTTATCACTTCACTCAGTCCGAACATGACAAGACTATCAAGGACGTTAAGAAGTACATCGACATTGACGAGGAGTTCATAGACACAGAGGTTTACGGCGGATACAGTGTATCAAGCCCCGATCCTGACAAGCAGGGTACTCTCACACTTAAAGATACTATCATAGAACTTGGATATACAAACGATTACGACATCGAACCATATTACAATACAGATATATACAAGAATGCACTTGACAGTATCTTAGCTGAGAACTCTGATGATATTTATAAATCGTTAGAGGAGCATTTCAATGACTACGAATAAGATTGAGATAAAAGACCTTACCGTAAATTACATAGAAAACAAGCGCAGCTTCAACGCTCTCCACGACGTTTCATTCGGCGTTGCTGACGGCGAGTTCGTAAGCGTTATCGGTGCAAGCGGTTGCGGTAAATCAACTCTGCTCAGTGTCCTGGAGGGGCTTTATGCCCCTGCCGGCGGCACAGTACAGATAGACGGCAAGGAGCTTCACGGCACAGGCACAGAGCGCGGAGTAGTATTCCAGCACTATTCACTGTTCCCGTGGATGACTACAAGAAAGAATATAGAGTTCGGCATAAAGCAGTCCAGACATGATGTAAAGCGCAGTGAACGCGCTAAGATAGCTGACGAATTCCTCACAAAGGTAGGACTTACAGGCTTCGGCAGCAAGTATCCTTCACAGCTTTCAGGCGGTATGCAGCAGCGTGCAGCTATTGCAAGAGCACTTGCAATGGATACACAGATACTTCTCATGGACGAACCATTCAGTGCTATCGACGCTAAGAACCGTGTCATTTTACAGGATCTTCTCCTTAAACTCTGGGAGGGCGACGGCTCAGAGCCGCGCAAAACTGTTGTATTCGTTACTCACGACATTGACGAGGCTATACTTCTTTCCGATAAGATAGTAGTCCTCACAGCTCACCCCGGTACAGTAAACGAAGTTGTAAACGTACCTTTTGACCGTCCTCGCAGACGCGATGACTTAGTTAAGACCGATGAATACGGCAAGTTCAGAAATAAGCTGCTCTCTCTTCTTTACAGCGATATTGCCGAGCGTATCGGCGGAGATGAGGTGGTACTATGACATTTACAAAGCGTTATCTCCGTATCACTCACCTGCTTTTCATAGTACTGCTGCTGATACAGCTTCTTCCGAACAAGTCCACAAAGGACGTATTTACAAGCTCGCTTGTTACCTTTGCTATCGGACTTGAAGTACTCGTACTTGCAGTATCTCCATTCATAAAAAAAGAAGAAGCACTTGCTCTTCTGCTTGATATTACAGGATTTGTATTCGTTATCCTTTCGGTATGGTCACTTGCTACAGCAAAATACAATGTGCTGAACGACCTGCTTTTCCCTGCACCGGGTAAGGTTATACACCAGTTCGTTGAGGATAAGGATAAGATATGGGTAAATATCATCAGCTCATTGGGTACAACTATCAAGGGCTTCCTTATTGCAGTTGCAGTAGCTGTTCCTCTCGGACTTTTCATTGGCTGGAGCGCAAGAATAGGCGGAGCTGCCACATACATCACAAAGTTCTTCAGCTCAATACCGCCTATAGTTTACATACCTTACGGTATAGCACTTCTCCCCACATTCAAGTCCGTATCCGTATTCGTTATCTTCCTCGCAACATTCTGGCCTGTATTTGCAGGTACAATGAGCGGTGTGCTCGGAGTTGACAAGAAGATAATCGACTCGGCAAAGGTACTCAACGTAAGCAAGCCTGAGATGCTGTTCAGAGTTATACTTCCTGCTTCATTACAGCAGATATTCCTCGGCTGCAATCAGGGTCTGAGCGTATCATTCATACTCCTTACATCTGCCGAGATGATAGGTGCAAGAGACGGAATGGGCTACTATGTGAAGTATTACTCTGACTTCGGAGACTATACTCGCACTATTACCGGACTTCTCGTTATCGGTTTCGTAGTAATTGCAGTTACATTCCTGTTCAACAAGCTCCAGAACCGTCTTTTAAGGTGGAAACGATAAGCGCAGAGCCTGCGCCCCCTTGCCACGTTGACGCTCGCAAGCTCGCTTACAATTATGAGAATTGATAATTGTACATCGCTTACGGCACAGCTTGTTAAGCGGTGGACTAAAAAAGGTACTACAATGAAAAATAAATATAAAATGATAAAGCCGGAGAGCGATGATCATTCGTTCTTTGGCTTTTTTATTTGTTGTACTCTTTCCCTCTTGCAGCGTAAAGCTCGGGCTGTCGAGGACGCCAGCCCCTACAGTTGTCATTTGAAGTTTATGCGTAATTGACGGGCGAGGGTCACTCGCCCTACAATCTACTTTCTACTCACTATTTACTACTCTCTACTCACTATGCACTAATAACTAACCACCTGCGAACTGCCAAAAGCGCCCCTACATATTCTACAAAGACTATAAGATTAATAGGATAATTCTATAACTATCGCCGAATATAGTCTTAGCCTATTGACAAAATAGGCTAACCATGCTATAATTCATATAGTTCCGATAGGATTACAGGGTTTAACAGAAAGGACGGCTGAACATGAAAACTTATACCATGTGTTGTTGTATGTGTAATATGATCTCACCACGCATTCTGCTTACTTATGCTCAGCGATGTTGCGCTTTTTCTGATGTCATTAAGTAAGTTCGGCTAAGCTGATATGCGTGGAATGTGTTATGCATTCTGCGCTTTTTTATATTACGGAGGTTACTATGGTCAATGAAAGAGAAAGCGTTACAGCTAAAATATGTGCGTTCGTGAGAGCATGGCACTCAAACCGTTCGCACCAGAAAATATACGATGATTACCTTGCCTACGATATGCTTGGCAAGGAGGAATATGACAGCATTTATGAACTTATCAGCAGCGGACTTGACGGCTCGCATCAGTTCTCCCGTGAGGACACCGAGCAGATAATAAGCGAATATTTCGCTCCCATACCGCTGTCAAGAATACACTTCAACGAGAGCAGACTTGCAGACTTCGCAAAGGAAAACGGAAAAGTCCAGTACGTCATCTGCGGAGCGGGCTCGGATACTTTTTCATTCCGCAACGACAATGAGAATATCGAGATATTCGAGATAGATCACCCCGATACTCAGCGTTACAAGCTTGAAAAAATAAAAGAGCTTGAATGGAATCTGCGTCCGAATGTACATTATGTACCTGTTGATTTCGAAAAGGAGCGAATGTGTGACAAGCTGCTTGAAGCGGGCTTTGACTCCTCAAAAAAGACTTTTTTCAGCATACTTGGAGTTACCTACTACCTGACGCTTGATGTGTTCACGGATACGCTGAAACAAATGGCTGAGCTCTCAGCTCTGGGCAGTGCGGTAGTATTTGACTATCCTATAAAAACGGGAGAATTCCCACGCAGAGTCGAAAGGCTCGAACTTATGACGGAAGCCCTTGGCGAGGTCATGCGCGGCGGTTACGATTACAGTGAAGTTTCACGCGCACTATACTCCCTCGGCTTCCAGATAGACACATATATGCCGCCCGAGAAGGTGCAGAAAGAGTACTTCGACGGACGACAGGACGACTTGAAAGCATTTGAAAACGTCAGCCTGATATCGGCAACATACACCGCAGGCTATGACTACGAATAATTCTGAATTCGTAATGCGTAATGCGTAATTATTGTTCCCGCTGACGCGGACGGATCTAAATAAAATGTAGGGAACGCCGCCCCCGGCGTTCCGATAAAGCTAACGGCTAAAGGCTAAGGTCTAATGGCTAAAAAAGGAGAATAATTATGAGTAATTTTAAAAATACAGAAACAGCACTTATCCACGGAGGTATCTCCATTGACGAACGTACAGGCGCAGTAAATGTGCCGATATATCAGACTTCCACATACAAGCAGGACGGTCTCGGAAAAATGCGCGGCTATGAGTACTCACGAACAGGCAACCCTACCCGTGAAGCTCTCGAAGCTCTCATCAGAGACTTAGAGGGCGGCTATGCAGGCTTTGCTTTCGGCTCGGGAATGGCTGCCCTCACAGCAGTACTCAGTCTGCTCCACAGCGGAGACAGAGTGCTCATTTCCAGCAACGTATACGGTGGTACATTCCGCCTGCTGAGCAAGGTGTTCGACCACTTTGACTTCACCTACACTATTGCAGACACCGAGCACCCTGATGTTTACGAAAGCCAGATAACAGATGACGTTAAGGCAGTCATCATTGAAAGCCCTGCAAATCCGCTTATGACAATTACCGATATAAAGGCAATTGCAGAGGTATCACACAAGCACGGACTTCTCGTTATCGTTGACAATACATTCATGACACCATATTTGCAGAAGCCTCTTTCACTTGGTGCAGATATAGTCGTACACAGCGCAACAAAGTACCTCGGCGGTCACAGCGATGTTGTATCGGGTCTTGCAGTAGTAAGCACTCCCGAGCTTGCAGAGAAAATCGCATTCATTCAGAATTCAACAGGAGGAGTCCTCGGACCATTTGATTCATTCCTGCTTATCCGCGGTATAAAAACTCTTGCAGTACGCATGGACAGACACGTTGAGAACGCAGAAAAGGTATCGGAGTATCTCCTGAACCACAAGGCTGTGAAGAACGTCTACTACCCCGGACTCAAAAGCGACAAGGGCTATGAGATCAACAAAAAGCAGGCTAAGAACGGCGGCGCGATGATCTCTTTTGAGCTCCATGAGAACTACGATATAAACACTTTCTTCGAGAGCCTTGAGCTTGTATCTCTTGCTGAGAGCCTCGGCGGTGTGGAGTCACTTGTATGCCACCCTGCAACAATGACACACGCTTCTATCCCTGCTGATATACGCAAGAAAGTCGGCATCACAGACGGACTTATCCGTCTTTCAGTGGGTATCGAAAATAATGAGGATATTATAGCAGATATCGAACAGGCTATTGCAAAATCCGAGAGAAAGTGAGATAATAGATATGAGATACTATGATTCAATGCAGGCACTCATCGGTAATACTCCCCTTGTAAGGCTCGGAAATATTACGAAAAGTGAAGGCGTGAACGTCTTTGCAAAGCTTGAACTCTACAATCCCTCGGGCAGCGTGAAAGACCGCACAGGTCTGTACATGATAAACGATGCCGAGAAAAAGGGACTCCTAAAAAAAGGCGGCACTATCGTTGAAGCTACCGCAGGCAACACAGGTCTCGGAATAGCTTTTGCGGCACTTAACCGCGGCTATAAGATAATATTCGTAGTTCCTACAAAATTCTCGGCAGAGAAACAGTCTCTTCTCCGCGCACTTGGCGCAGAGGTCGTGAATACTCCCCGTGAGCTTGGTATGCTTGGTGCAGTCGCAAAGGCTGAGGAAATAAAGGCGCAGATACCCGACTCCATTTCGCTGGAGCAGTTCAAGAACCAGAGCAATCCCCTCGCACACTACGAGACTACAGGTCGTGAGATATACGAAGCTCTTGACGGTCACATCGACTACGTTGTGGCAGGTGCAGGAAGCGGCGGTACTTACACAGGTATACTCCGCTATATCAAGGAGAGAAATCCCAAAACCAAGGGCATACTTGCTGATCCCGTGGGCTCGACTATGGGCGGCGGAGAGCACTCTGACTACAACATAGAGGGTATCGGCAACGACTTCATTGCAGATACTATGGATATGTCCCTTGTGGACGATGTTATAAAAATGAACGACGAAGAAGCATTCAGTACCGCAAGACTTCTTGCAAAGACCGAGGGCATCATCGCAGGCTCTTCCTCGGGAGCAGCAATGGCAGCGGTGCTCAAACTCATAGAAAGCGGCGCAAAGGGTAATATCGTCACTGTATTCCCTGACCGCGGCGACCGCTATTTCAGCACAGGGCTCTTTGAATAATTCGTAATGCATAATTCATAATGCATAATTATGGTGTCAGCTGACACGGACGGATTGAAATAAATTGTAAGGGACGGCGACTCCCTACAGTGTAGGGAGATGTACGAAGGACAGAGGGTCGCGGCTCCTGTTGGGAGTCCTCGACGTCCCGAAAATCCTCAAATGAGAATAAAACGGAGGTAAACAATGACTTTACAGCAGCTTAAATACATACTTGCAATATCTTCAACAGGCTCAATGAACAAGGCTGCGGAACAGCTTTATGTATCACAGCCCTCCCTGACCTCATCGGTACAGGAGCTTGAAAAGGAGATCGGCATTAAGATATTCAACCGCAGCGGACGCGGTGTTACTCTGACTAATGACGGAGTTGAGTTCGTACAGTACGCACGTCAGGTAGTAGGACAGTTCGATGTTCTTGCCGAAAAATACAGCGGCAAGGGCAATGTCAAGAAGAAGTTCGGTGTATCAACTCAGCACTACTCCTTTGCTGTAAAGGCGTTCGTGGAAATGGTCAAGGAGTTTGATACTGCGGAGTACGAATTTGCAGTCCGCGAAACAAAGACTGCCGAGGTCATCAGCGATGTTGCCACCATGAGGAGCGAGATAGGCATTATCTACCTCAACGACTTCAACCGCAAGTCCATAACAAAGCTGCTCCACTCAAACGGTCTTGAATTCCATACACTGACAAAGTGCAGTCCTTTCGTTTACCTCTGGAAAGGTCACCCACTCGCTAAGGAGAAAAAAATAACCTTTGAGCAGCTTGCCGACTACCCATGTCTTTCCTTTGAGCAGGGCGATAACAGTACATTCTATTTAGCAGAGGAGCTGCTTAGCACTGCTGATTATCAGCGCACTATCAAGGCTAACGACCGCGCAACAATGCTCAATCTTATGATAGGTCTGGGCGGATACACCCTGTGCTCGGGCATTATCTGCGAGGAACTCAACGGAGATGATTATATCGCAGTGCCTTTCGAGGACGAGTCTGACGAAGTAATGGAAATAGGCTATATCACGCTAAAAAACGTTATTCTCAGCGAAATGGCGGAAATTTATATCCGTGAGATAAAGGCGTATCTTGGTATAGACTAAACCTATAGCTCCGCATAAAAGTCCTGTATTGGACAGAATATGCGGAGAGGTGTATAATTAATTCATACTAAAATGATAGGAGAACTGTTATGACAGAAGTATTATGGCTAGGACGCGGCGGACAGGGTGCATTCACTGCCGCTAAACTCCTCGGAGCAGCATATACCATAGATGATGATAACAAGTACGCACTCGCTTTCCCCTCATTCGGACCCGAAAGACGAGGCGCACCTGTAAGGGCTTTCACAAAGCTTGATACAAAGCCCGTGGGTGACAGAAGCCAGACCGAAAAGGCTGACTACATCGTTATTATCGACGATACGCTTTACAGTCCTCAGCTACAGGGACTTCTCAAATCCACAGGCAAAATCATCGTTAACTCCAAGAACGATATCAACGGAGCTCTCACATTCGATGCTGACAGCATCGCAGCTGAGTTCAGAATTCCAACTGCAAATACCGTCATGTTCGGACTTCTCGTCGGACTTTCGGGAGTTGTCGCATCAGATGAAGCAGTTGAAGCTATCAAGGGCTATATGCCTGCAAAAATACAGGAGCGCAACATCAGCGCACTTCTTAAAGCTGTGCAGGAGGTGGCAGAATGAGACCTTACATCAGAGAGAAAAAGGACTTCACCTTTGCGGAAGTTCCCGAGAATACATCATTCGAGGCAGGCTATCTCACCACTGTCAACAGCGGCTGGAGAAGCATCAGACCTGTTATCAATAATGCAAAATGCGTTGGCTGTGAGCAGTGTTACCTCTACTGTCCCGACGGCGTTATATCAGTAAAAGACGGCAAGGCAGCCATTGACTATGACTTCTGTAAGGGCTGCGGAATATGTGCTAAGATATGTAAAATAAAGGCAATAGAAATGGAGGCGGAGCGCAAATGAGCAAGAAATTTTTATCAGGCAACGAGGCATTTGCCGAGGGCATACGCCTTGCACGTCCGCAGGTCATTTCAGCCTACCCAATAACTCCTCAGACTATAGTCGTTGAGCGTCTTTCAGAAATGGTTGAGGACGGCAGTCTCAAAGCCGAGTACGTTCACGTTGAGTCAGAACACTCCGCGCTCTCATGTGCTATCGGAGCAAGTGCCGCAGGTGCAAGAGCATTCACAGCCACATCATCACAGGGACTTCTCTACATGGCAGAATGTCTCTACTACGCAGCAGGGGGACGCTTCCCTATAGTTATGATGAACGCAGACCGCTCCACTGCTCTCCCGTGGAACATCTACGGCGACCAGCGCGACAGCCTTTCACAGCTTGACAGCGGCTGGATACAGTCCTATGCCGAGAATGCACAGGAAGCTCTGGATCTCGCGCTCATGAGCTATAAGATCGCTGAGGATAACCGTGTACAGACTCCGTATATGGCAAATCTGGACGGCTTCGTCCTCACTCATACATACGAGACTGTGGATATCCCCTCTCACGAGCAGGCAGACAAGTTTCTGCCGCCTTATGAGACAGATAACCGCATAGACTTCGATAATCCGAAGAATATGGCATTCTCCGCAGGTCCTGATACAAATTACATATTCAAATATAAAGAGCATAAGGGACTTCTTGCGGCAGCTGAGGTCATCAGAGAGACCGAAAAGGAATTCGCTGACATATTCGGAAGAAAATACAGCGGACTGACCGAGAATTACCGCACCGAGGATGCTGAATACATCATCGTTACACTTGGCAGTATCGCAGGTCTGTGCCGTGAAACTGCGGATAAGCTCCGCGAGCATGGCGTAAAGGCTGGCGTTGTTCGCATACGCTACATGAGACCTTTCCCGAACAAGGAGATAGCCGATGTTCTGAAAAATGTCAAGGCTTATGCCGTACTCGAAAAAGACGTAAGCTTCGGCAATGAGGGAACAGTATTTACTAATGTGAACTCCGCGCTGAAAAAGTCAGGTGTGAACGTTAAGGGATATAACTTCATCGGCGGTCTCGGCGGAAGAAACATCTCCGCAGGCGATATTGAAAACATTTACACAAGCATTGCAAAGGGCACGGAAAGTGTCAATTTTATTGGCATAGGAGGCGAGAATAATGGCAAATAAGGTCGCAGAAAGCATTTCAAGGGAAGAATTTTTCTACGGACACAAAGCCTGTGCAGGCTGCGGCGGAAGTCTTGCAGTAAGAGCTGCACTGAAAGTCCTCGGACCTAATGCGGTATCTGTACTGCCTGCCGGCTGTATGTCAGCGGTAGGCTTCAACTTTCCGCAGCTTTGCTTTTCAAACAATTCTATAATCTCCACATTTGCAGGTACAGCTTCCATGCTCACAGGCGTTGAGGCAGGTCTCCGTGCAAGAGGCTACAAGGACTTCACAGCAGTCGGCTTCGCAGGTGACGGCGGTACTGCCGACATCGGCATACAGGCTCTTTCGGGAGCTATCGACCGCAACGACAACATCATCTACATCTGTTACGACAACGAAGCCTACATGAATACAGGAATACAGAAAAGTGGACTTACTCCATTCGGTGCAAAGACCACAACTACTCCCGCAGGCTCGAATATCCACGGTAATATCCGTCCGAAGAAGAATATGTTCGAGATCGCTGCAGCACACGATATCCCATATGCTGCAACTGCAAGCGTGGGTTATCTGCCTGATTTTATTGCAAAGGTGCAGAAGGCTTCACAGATACAGGGTACGAAGTATATCCACGTTATCGCGCCATGTCCTACAGGCTGGGGAGTTGCTCCCGATGCAACAGTTGACATTGCAAAGGAAGTCGTTGACTGCGGACTTTGGTATCTTGCCGAATACGAAAACGGCTCATTCAAGCTCAATCACAAGCCAAAGAAGTTCACTGACGTGACCGCTTATCTGAAAAAGCAGGGACGCTTCAAGCACCTTACAGATGACGATATACAGATAATTACAGCTTCCCGTGACAGGAAGTGGGAGTTTATTGAAAAGAACTTCGAGTTATAAAATCAGTTTATAACTCATCATAGTCCATTGGTATTGGACAAATATAGAAATGTGCTGTATAATATAATCATACCAAACAGATATGAAATATATGATAATGGAGGATAAAAACAATGAGCAGAGATATTAATAACAAATTCTGGGACGAAGAGCTTGAAACTCTTCCCCGTGAGGAACTTCAGAAGAGACAGCTTGAGGACTTAAAGGAGATCGTTAAATTCGCATACGATAATGCTCCTTACTACAAGCGTTCATTCGATGAGGCAGGCGTAAAGCCCGAAGACATCAAGACTCTCAAAGACATCGAGAAGCTTCCTTTCATCAATAAGAAAACACAGCGTGATACTCAGGGCGTTGGCTCATTCTTAGGTGAGCTCGCAGCAGTTCCCGAGGAGGACGTAGTGTTCGTATCAACATCATCTGGTTCAACTGGTGTTCCTACAATGAGCCCGTTCACAAAGAAGGACTTTGATGAGTTCCAGGATACTGAGAGCCGCTGGTTCTGGCAGATAGGAATGAGACCAAATGACCGTTACGTTCACGCCCTCAACTTTTCACTCTACGTTGGCGGTCCTGACGTAATCGGTGCGCAGAACTTAGGTGCTTTATGTATCTGGGGCGGTACTCTCCCAAGCGAGAGACTTCTCTTCATCTTAAAGACATATCAGCCTACAGTTATCTGGACTTCTCCTTCATACGCTTGGCAGCTTGGTGAAAAGGCTCTCAAGGCAGGATATGATCCAAAGAAGGATTTCAGCATCAAGAAGATAATCGTTGCAGGTGAGCTCGGCGGTTCTATCGACGCTACAAGAAAGGCTATCGAGGACATCTGGGGAGCTGAGGTATTCGACTTCTATGGTCTGTCCGATATTTTCGGTGCCTGCGCTGCACAGTGCGAATACCACGACGGACTTCACATCGCTGAGAACCATATCCTCGTTGAGACAGTTGATATCCACACAGGCGAAGTTCTTGAACCGGGTCAGACAGGTGAGCTCGTATTCACAACTCTCCGCAAACACGCTCGTCCGCTTATCAGATTCAAGACAGGCGATATCGGACGTATCGACACTACACCATGCAAATGCGGACGTACACACGGCAGAATACATATCCTCGGCAGAAAGGACGATATGTTCATTGTTTCAGCTGTTAACGTATTCCCAAGCGATATCGAGGCTGTTATCCGCGAGCAGAGCGACCTGACAGGTGAGTACCTCATTCGTATCTTCGAGAAGGACTTCACAAGCAAGTATGCTGTTGAGATTGAGAAGGCAACAGGTGTTGACAAGGACGATGATACAGTTGCAGCAGAGGTAAGTGCAGCTCTCAAGGCTCGTATCGGTGTTAAGCCTGCAAGAGTAGTCGTTCACCCTGACGGCGGTCTGAATACACGTTCAGAGCACAAGTCAAGACGTGTTATCGACGAAAGAAATATTGACTACAACATTTAATGATGATATAATATATAAATGCATAATTCATAATGCATAATTAAATATCATCGCTGCAGTCGATACCGCAATTATGAATTATGAATTCTTAATTATGAATTTGAATGGGCGGTTCTCCGCCCATTTTATTTAAGGAGGAAAATATGCCACAGCTTTCAAACAGAACAGCGACTTTTACCGATTCCGTCATCAGACGTATGACGAGAATTTCAAATAAATACGGCGCGATCAATCTATCACAGGGATTTCCTGATTTCGAGCCGCCAAAGGAGATACTTGACCGTCTTGCTCAGGTAACAAAAGAGGACTTCCACCAGTACTCAATAACATGGGGTGCTCAGAATTTCCGTGAAGCCCTTGCCGAAAAGCAGTCCCGCCTTATGGGAAGAAATATTGATCCAAACGGCGAGATAGTTGTCACCTGCGGAAGCACAGAAGCTATGATGGCGGCTATGATGTCCGTTACAAACCCAGGGGATAAGGTCATCGTGTTCTCCCCTTTCTATGAGAACTACGGCGCAGATACCATACTCTCGGGAGCAGAGCCTATTTACGTTCCGCTTATACCGCCTGAATTCAGCTTCGATGCAGATGTTCTCGAAGAAGCTTTCAAACAGCACCCAAAGGCACTCATTCTCTGTAACCCGTCCAATCCGTGCGGCAAGGTGTTCACACTTGAAGAATTGCAGATAATCGCTGATCTCGCCAAGAAGTACGATACATTCGTTATCACAGACGAGGTGTACGAGCATATCGTTTATGCTCCGCACAAGCACATATATTTTGCTTCACTTCCCGATATGTGGGAGAGAACTATCTCCTGCTCTTCCCTGTCAAAGACCTATTCTATCACAGGCTGGAGACTTGGCTATGTTATAGCTCCGCCTAATATAATTGATACAGTGAAAAAAGTCCATGACTTCCTCACAGTCGGAGCTGCCGCACCTTTGCAGGAAGCCGCAGTTACGGGACTCCGCTTCGGTGACGATTATTACAAGTGGTTGCAGGATAAATATACCGAGAAACGAGACCTGTTCTTAAAGGGACTTGATGATATCGGCATACAGCATACAGTTCCGCAGGGAGCTTATTATATTTTACTCGATATTTCAGAATTTGGCTACAAGAGCGACCTCGTTTTCTGCGAAAAGCTGGCTGAGTACGTGGGTGTGGGAGCTGTTCCCGGTTCAAGCTTCTTCAAAGAGCCTGAGAACCGCTATATCCGTTTCCACTACGCTAAGAAGAATGAAACACTCAATGCGGCACTTGAACGTCTTAACGATATCAGAAAGAAAATGCCGAGGGAGTGAGGATATGAAAACTATTGCAAGCTTTACAGTTGACCACGACAAGCTGGAAAAGGGGATGTACATCTCCCGTATCGACGGTGATGCAGTTACCTATGACATACGCATGAAAAAGCCTAACGGCGGCGATTACCTCACAAACGGCGCACTTCATACATTCGAGCATTTATTTGCTACTTATGCACGTAACAGCGAATACTCAGACAGCGTTATATACGTTGGACCTATGGGCTGTCTTACAGGTTTTTATCTGATACTCCGTGACAATATATCGTCTGAGCAGGCAATACGCCTTGTACAGGACAGTTTCCGCTTTGTGGCTGATTTCAGCGGCAAGATACCCGGCTCTGAGCGTAAGGAGTGCGGAAACTACCTGCTCCATGACCTTGACGGAGCAAAGGCAGTCGCAAAGGATATGCTGACCGTGCTTGACGGATATACCGCTGAAAAACTGAATTATTAAAAATAAATTGTACTTAACTGTCATACTGATATAGATACTTTTATACTAATTATTGAGAGAACCCCTTTTGAAAAAGGGGCTTCTCTCAAACTCTCTCCCGAAAACTTCTGTTTTTATTTTTTTCCAGATAGGGCGCGACCTGTATTCTTACAGGTCTTTTTTATTATCATACGCGCCCTATCTGGGAAAAAATCAGATAAAAGTCTTTGGAAAGGGGTTCGGGGAAGAACCTTTCCTCAGAAAGGTTTTCACCGATAAATAAATATAAGCTTCTGTATGAATACCACAGTTAGGCACAGCAATTTTTTTAGTATTTAGCTTGACATTTGTAAAGCCTTGTGCTATAATATAGTATGTTGATAGGATATATCTATATACTATATATGGAGGAATACAATGGAAAAAAGATTCATATACGCCGATAATGCTGCAACTACAGCTGTTTCTGAGGAAGTTCTCACAGCTATGCTTCCCCACTTCCGTGAAGGCTACGGAAATGCTTCAAGCATTTACAAGCTTGGCAGAGAAGCTCAGAAAGCTGTTGAGACTGCGCGTGAAAAGGTGGCAAAAGCTCTCGGTGCAGAACCGAGGGAGATATACTTCACAAGCTGCGGTTCTGAGTCCGATAACTGGGCTATAAAGGGTACTGCTGAGCTTATGGCTAAGAAGGGAAAGAAGCACGTCATAACTTCCGTTTTCGAGCATCACGCTGTTCTGCACACCTGTGAATACCTCGAAAAGCACGGCTTTGAGGTGACTTATATCCCTGTAAACGACAAGGGACTTTTAGATCCCGAGGACATTCGCAAGGCAATACGCGAGGATACTGCACTCGTCACAATAATGTATGCCAATAACGAAATAGGTACTATCCAGCCTATTGACGAGATAGCAGCCATATGCCACGAAAAGGGCGTACTGTTCCACACGGACGCTGTTCAGGCTGTGGGTCACATTGATATAGATGTGCATAAGCAGGGCATTGATATGCTTTCACTTTCGGGACACAAGATACACGCACAAAAAGGAATCGGTGCTCTTTATGTCCGCAAGGGTATCGCACTTCCGAATTTTGTTCACGGCGGCGGTCAGGAACGCGGAAAACGTGCAGGTACGGAAAATGTTCCTGCAATTGTTGGTCTCGGTGTGGCTATCGAAGCTGCTACCCACGATATCGCTGGTAAAAATGCAGTTATAATTCCTCGCAGGAACAGACTTATTGACGGCATACTGAAGCTCCCCTATACACGCCTTAACGGTGACAGGGACAAACGTCTGCCGGGAAATCTCAATATCTCAATTGAGGGTATCGAGGGTGAGTCGCTGCTGCTTCTGCTGGATATGAACGGTATATGTGCTTCTTCGGGTTCAGCTTGTACATCAGGCTCTCTTGATCCGTCACACGTATTGTTGTCTATAGGTCTTGAACACGCAGTTGCACACGGTTCGCTGAGACTTTCCATTGAGGAAAATGTAACAGATGAGGACGTGGACTATATTCTTGAAGTTATTCCCAAGGTCGTTGACAGACTTCGTTCAATGTCGCCAGTATGGGAAAAAATGATGAAAGGTCAAAAATACGCATAAAGGAGTAAAAATATGTTATACAGTGAAAAAGTGCTCGACCATTTCTCAAATCCGAGAAATGTCGGTGAAATAGAGGATGCAGACGGTGTTGGCGAGATAGGCAATGCCAAGTGCGGAGATATCATGAAAATGTATCTAAAAATCGACGACAATATAATCACAGATGCCAAGTTCAAAACATTTGGCTGCGGTGCAGCTGTTGCAACTTCATCAATGGCAACAGAGCTTATCAAGGGCAAGTCCATAGACGATGCGCTCAAGCTGACAAATCAGGCAGTTGTTGAGGCACTTGACGGTCTCCCAGCTGTAAAGATACACTGTTCAGTCCTTGCAGAACAGGCTGTTCGTTCAGCTCTTTCCGATTATTATACCCGTCAGGGCATTGATCCTATTCCGATAGTCGGCGAGATAAAAGAGCCCGAGGAATAAAACTTATTTCGTTATAAAATGAAAAAGGCGGCTGCTTCTTGAAAACAGCTGCCTTTTATTGTTATAGCTTGCCCCGTAGTATCAGTTTACCTTCTGGATATAGATATCACTGGCATCTAACGTATCCTCATCTTTATAATATCTGAAAAATCCGACCATGTCTATCACATCGCCTTCTTTCAAATTATATACATCTTCATTTTCCATGCCTTCTGTAAGATTTGAATACAAGTACCAGTTCCTGCCGTCCTCTGATCTCTTATTGTAACCGTCAGCTTCTGCTATTTTCAGTCCTGTCACCTTTATCTTTATGATAGGCATATCATCATATCCTTCGCCTGATGTCAGCATTGACGGATCAGCAAGTATATCCGCATAATCAAGTGCAGGTACAGAATCATCGTATTTCAGCTGACGCAGCTCTTTTTCTTTGTTTTCGGGCTCGGGGGCAGGTATAGGAGCTCCTCTGAACTCCTCGGTAACAGGCTCTCCGTTTTCATCAGATGACTCTATAGTTCTCTGCTCGGCTTCAAAATAGCCGTCAAGATAATAGTAGATATTCCTGCTCTGATCGTATGCAAAGCTGCACCTGTAGAATATTATGTCATCGACCTTGAACAAGCCTCTAAGGTCGTATTCTCCGTATATGAAGCTTACCTTGTAGCCGTTGCTGAGTGTAACGGTATCATAATCTGCTTCAACTACCCTCGTATCCAAACCTACCATGTATACCTTCTTCATATTATCAGTAGGCTCTGTAACTGTAGTTGTCGCTGGTTCGGTAACAGGTTCGGCAGTAACAGTCTCGGTAGTAGTTGTCGTTTCTGTTTCTGTAGTAGTCTCGGTGGTTATTTCCGATGTTGTGGTATGTACAGCAGTTGTTGTAACAGGCTGCGTAGTGATCTGTGTAGTTGTAGGCTCTTCACCTGTCCATACACTGCTTACGAACTTAGGTATCGACTTTATTGCATTGCTGATACTCTCATTCTGCATACACACAACCACAAGCACAGCAGCCGCACTTGTTGCAGCTAATGTATTGCGCTTTATTTTCATTGAGCGGCGTTTCTTCTCAGCCATGCGCTCCTCAGCTTTGCGAAAGACGCTTTCACTTACCTGAATATAATCCTTCATAGACAAAGCCCTCCTTCTCAAGCTGCGCTTTCATAGCCTTTTTTCCGCGGCAGACAAGATTTTCGACCTGTTTTTTGGTCTTTTTCATTACCTGAGCAGCTTCCTTTATGCTAAGCCCCTCGATATATACAAGATGCAATGCCTGTCCGTAATCCGTGTTTACTTTGCTGAGTGCTCTGTATAAAGCTATATTCTGCTCGCGCTGTATGTATGACTTTTCAAGATTTTCCTCATCTGAAACTTCATACAGCTCATCTATGGGAAGATCATAATTCTTTGAACGTTTTTTCAGATAATCATATGTAATATTTCTGCCGATAGCATAAAGCCATGTCTTGAAGGAGCTTTTTCCCGAATACTTAGGCTTTTTCATTATAAGCTCGACAAACGTCTCCTCCATAAGCTCCTCTGCTTCACAGATATTGCGTACCATGCTGTTAATATATAATGAAAGACCGTCCTTGTACTCGCGGATAAGCTCAGTCATTCCGTCATTGTCACCTTTCATAAATCTGTCGTAATTGTTCGCGCCTTTATCGCTCTTTATCCTGTCTACTGCTGTGGCTTCAAAAAGCTGTTCAAAGACTGTAAGACAGCCTGACTGCAATAATATATCCTGTACAGCAGCAAAAGCATCACGATACATGGCAGCACCGACGCTGTATATTTTCAGATCTTTTCCGTGAAAGGCGATCTCGTTTTTTATAAATAAACTCACGCTACTGCCTCCTATACATTATACCATTTATATATTAGTCTCATTTTTTTTAAAATACACTCACCTTTCAAATATATTTTTTATTTTAAACTATTGAAGTTACTGTGTAATTTAGCCTTTAGCCGTTAGCCCTTAGCTTTTAGCCAATGTGTCGCCTTCGGCGAATAATTTAAATAATGTGAGCGTAAGCGAACACCTTCGGCTAACGGCTAATGCCTAAAGGCTAACGGCTTATTTTGTTCGGCACCTTTCCTTAAATGCCTATATACCTTGTTTTACACACTTTTTAAAAAATCCGAAAAATTTTTTTGAAAAAAGGTGAGTGTTTTTTCATTTTTCTCAGACTAATAAGTGTAAAGGTTTTAAAACCGCATTTCTTATCTATAGATATTTTTTGAGAGGACGCTCTCAAAACACTCCCCCCGTGCAGGCATGATATTTTCAGATCATGTCAGCATATTACTACCACGTTCATAAGGAGGTATTTACAATGAACATCAAAAGAAGTTTAGCCGCTGTGCTCTCGTGCGCAATGGCAGTCGCTCCACAGCTCAATACTTCTGCTCTTTCAGCAAACGCCGCTCCGAATGGACCTTCTATCATAGTTGCGATAGGTATTGATCCTCCGGATCCGAACGCTGAACCACAACCGTCAAGCGGTATCGTGCTCCCGAGAGTAGAGCTTGATTACGATTGCGCTGAAGTAGTTGACGCGTCATACGAAGTCATCACTCTTGATGACGGCAAAAAGCTCTATATTAACAGCGGCGAAAATAAGCTCTATACAGGTATGTTCCAGAAGGGCAACAAGATAAGCATCTCAGGCGAGTTTGCATACAGCGAGGCTCAGGATCTCTACCTCAACTGCACAGCTAATATAAAGCTCGTTCAGAGTGAAACAAAGCAGGACAAGGAGCTCGAAGCAAAGATAGCTGAAATGCCGCATATCGAGTTCGGCTCATACGGAACCTATGTTATCGAGGCAGATAAGGATACTATCACTGTCGATAACGGTATGAAAATTTACGTAAGCAGCGGTCTGCAAAATTACACCGATATGTTCAAAAAGAACAACTGCATAAGCCTTGAGGGGGAATATGCTTACGATAAGGATACCGATATGTTCTACAACGTTGACAGCTATATGGGTCTCTGCGACTACGTGATTGGCTATAACGGATACGGCGGTTATGAAGACGAGGATGGTAACTGGGTCGAAGAGACAGAGATCGTTACTACTACCACTAACGTCAACGATATAACTACTTGTCCTACCACTACCACAACTACAGCTGCCGAAATGAGATACATTTTCGAGGAGAAACAGCCGGAAGGCAAGTATCCCGTACATTATTACGATTATACTCTCTATAAGTTCAATAAGGAGATAACCGTAAAGGAAGTAGATTCATTTATCATCGTTGCCGAGGACGGAACAAGATGGGGCTTTAGCACGGCCGAACATGATCCGTATGAGCTTGGCAGAGGCGATGTTATAAGAGTTTCGGGATTTTTCCACTACTTCGCAAATACAGATGAATTCTATGCATTCACAGGTGATTATGAGCTCATTTCCGCAAGCGGAGATTACGAGCAATATGCTAAAATGGAGATACAGAAAGATTTTAGCAAGCGCAAGGTCATAGATAAAAGACTTTGTGCTGATCACATGATACAGTATGCCCCTGAGTTAGAAGACGTTAAAATAATAGGTATAGAATACGATGATATATTCACAGTTGAGGGCGGATACAAGTTCGCTTTCATGACAAATAACCCCGGGCTTGATGAGCTCAAGATAGGCACTCATATCAACATATCAGGCTGGTTTGAATATGATTCTTACTTCGGCTGGTACAGCGCAACAAACTATCATACTCCTGAGGACGAAGCAGGAAAATTCACTATCGTAAGACAGCCCGAAAAGGACGAAGTTACTGATACTTCAGAATTCAAGCCTTTAAAGGTAAAGCTGTATGATTTTGATGAAGAGCTCGAAGAAGAACCTGTTTCAACAGTTGAAGGCGATGCCAATATCGACGGCGGTAAGGATCTTTCGGATACTGTTATAATAATGCAGTCTCTGGCAAATCCAAACAAATACGAGCTCACTGAACAGGGCAAGATAAATGCCGATGTTACTGGCAATAATGACGGCGTTACGCTTAATGACGCTCTCGCAATACAGATATCACTTCTGTATAATGAATAAAGCTATCATCATATCCCACATTCCTTGATACACTCCCCTTTGGCGCAGTTTTAATTTCTCCGACTGTGCTGAAGGGGATTGTTGTTTTTTCAGAGTATTATGCCCCTATATACTATAATCGTATAATACAGACAGATTGAGACATTTTTCCTCAATATACTGACAAAAAAACACCCGATATATTTATCGGGTATTTTCATGATATATCACTTTTTGATATTTGTCTCGAACTTTGCGCCTTCGTAGTTTTCCTTGAAGTAATCTCTGAGCTTATCAAGTGTCTCAAATCCGTCAAAGATGACATTCCCCTTCTTGAAGCCTTCGCCGTATATATCGCCGAAGAATACATTGCTGTCGGGAACTTCTATGGTAATTCCGCTGAAATCGCTTCCCTTGCCGTTATCAGGTGTTATAACGTTCTCGAAGAGAGTGTAGTAATAATATGTGAATGTATTATCGTCCTTCTTATCTGACTTTTTGTCGTCTTTCTTGGCTTCGGTAGTCTTTTCCTTGTCCTCGGACTTGGTAGTTGTTGCAGCTTCTTCCTTCTTCTTATCGTCAGCAGCTGTTGTAGTTGCCTCTTCCTTTTTCTCCTCAGCCCTTGTGGTAGCTTCCTCAGCAGCAGTTGTCTTTTCAGCCTCTGTTGCTTCTTCCTTCTTTTCCTCTTCCTTAGCTGCCTCAGGATTCTTTGCTGTTACCTTGTATACGTAGCATACTATATTATGAGGTGTGAAGTATCCTGTCTCCTTCGGGATATACATATCAACGCCCTCAAAGCTTACATCAACAAGTGTCTTGTCAGTCCACTTGTCAGCAAGCTCATTGAAGCTGTCAAGCGCATACTTCTCCATTCTGTCGTAAGATGCCTTTTCGATATCATCTATCTTTTCAACATATGAAGGTACGCCTTCGACCTTGATCTCCTTCTTTATCTGAGTCGGCTTGTATCCCTTTTTAAAGCAGGCATCCATTATATCATCTTCATCGTAATATGAAGGTCCGAAAGTAACTGTTACCTTATCGCCGTTCTTTACGCCGTATTTCTTATCAGCATCAAAACCGAGGTTTACAGGGAGATCACCGTCTACCTTGAGAGACATGACACTGTTATCACCAACGCCTGAATACTCGATATCAAGATACTCAAAAGGATCAAATTCCTTTGGAACTTCAAGATCCTTGACCTCGATAGTCTTATCACTGATCTTTAACTTGATATTGTACTTCTTCTCAAGTCTCTCAACCTTGTCATCGTTCCACTCAAATGTTATAGTATCGCCGTTTGAAAGCTTTCTTGTGTTGTCAAGCTCGCCGCCGAGATACTTCTCAAGCTTTCTGGCTGCTTTTTCAATAGCCTTTTCGTCTTTCTTGCTCTTAATGTCGAATGCTTTCAGGTTATCAGTGACCATTTTCTCATAGTCGATGCTGTAATCAGCCGTTGCGATGGAATCCATTCCCTCAAACTCTACTTCAAGATAGTCGTTAGGGTCGATAGTCACTCTTCCGCAGCCTACAAGTACAACCGCAAGCGGTAAAACAGCTGCCATTTTCAAATTCATCTTTTTCATAAAACTCATACCTCTATATCCTTCGGACATATGTCCTTAATATCATAATATATTATAACAAACATTATTTTTTACGTCAATTGACAATTTGTATCAATTTTCTGACAATATAAGACTTGTTTTATGCAGCACAAAACGTGTTTTTTAGTGAAAAATGTATTCGTTTATGACAAAATAAAACTCTCCCCCGACCTTAGCCGAAGGAGAGCTGATGTTAATGTGTTATTTTTTGTGCGAAAACTGTTCCGTTTTCATCAAGGAAAAGTATCAGACAACCTCCGTCATGTAGAAGATCACTGCAAGTACAAGATATCCAGTTATTGTTGTTTACATAGTTATCATTAACGATATCTGTATCATCATAAAGCTGATCAGTAAAATCGAATGATACCATGCCTGAATAATCATACTCGTTTTTCAAATACTCCTTAACCTTATCATATACGGTATCATAATCGGTATTTGTTTTTGCTGATATCTATTCTTCTATCGAAGAGCCAGATTCAGCATAAAATGTGTCCTTTTCAGTAGATGATGCTTGGCATGATGCTATTTTCCATATACCGTCATCGTCTTTCATGAATTCCATTTTCAGAATAGCCACCATTTCGCCTGAGCCGCCAAGATATTCATCGCCGGGCTGGCAAATCGTATCTCTCTCCCAGCCGAATGAATCCTCTCTGACTTGAGATGACTTTTCTGAAATAGGTGTTACGGCTGAATAATCAGGTACGGTAGGGGTTAGATATTCATGTACATACAGTTCTCCCTTGTATTCGATCATACCATGGATGTTCTCGTCATATTCAAGTACTGAAGTATCATCACCGTCTATTTTATAGCAATAGAACTTACTTACAGGATCAATAAAATACGTACTATAATAATTGATAAGTTCATCATATGAAGTAAAACGAGTATCTTTTAACTTGTAGTATATAAGTTCCTTGTTGAAATGCGATGACCAGATCTTGAGCTGTTCTCCGTTCTTCTCAAAGTATCCTTCAGAATATAGATTTCTCGCTTCGATCCAATAAGGCAAAAGCTCATCTGCAATGCTCTTCATTTCTTCAAATGTATGACTGTTTATTGCAGACTGTACCTCTGTCACTGCTTCTGTCACTGCTTCTGTAGTCTGCATTTCTGTTGTATCAGCTTCGGTTGTTTCAGATGTCACTGCCTCTGTTGTAACTGCAGCATTGTTTTGATCGGGATCATTAAACTGATTTCCCTTTGTCCTGTTCAGAAATGTGAACATACCTACTCCGCCAACCATGAATACAAGAGCTGCTGCTATGCTCAAAGGTTTGTACCACATTGGTCTGCGGTACTGTTCAACACCGCGAACGCTTATTTCATTTGATGCTGTTTCGGAACCGCTCTGTAATTCTGCTAATTTTTTCTCGCTCATTGCAAGTATTCGCTTTTTAGTCTTTTTGTCATCTGACGAAAAAGGAACAAGTCTATCAATGATATCATCATCTGCTCTGTCAAGTATGCCAAGCTTTAGATCTCTCATATCATTTCCTCCTTTATACCTCTCTTAACAAGTATACTGCGAAGTTTTTCAACCGCTCTTTTGCATCGCATCCGCACTGTTGACGGTTTCATTGAAAGTAATTCTCCGATCTGCTGTGACCGTTTAGCATAATAGTACTTCTGTATTATTATGGTTGAATCTGGTTCTCCCAACGAATTGATACTATCCATCAGTATACGCCTGAGTTCAGTCCTTTCGCTTTCGCTTACAAGGTCTTCGTCCGAACTCAGTTCACGGCTCGTATCTTCGTCTATTGAAAATGTTTTATCAGTATGACGCATAAGGCTCCTGTAATGGTCAATGCTGATCCGCTTAGCCACTACTCCTATAAATGGCTTCATGTCGCCGTTGTTATACTTTTCACCGAATGTAAAGAATATACGTGCAAATATATCACTGATACACTCCTCCACATCCTCATTCGTACCAACGCTTCTGAGCCTGTTATACGCTATTGCACGGACATAGCTGTAATATTCCTCAAACAGTTTCTCATGCGCTTTCTTCTGAGACTTTTCCAGAAGATCAAGATATTCGCCGCCTGTCATGCGGTACCCTCCTTTTTTTGTTTTGCAGTCATGATCTGTGTACCGGATCACAGCCGCTTAAAGCTTCCATGGTAGCTTTCACTCTATACAAACGTCAAGATGCAACATTTCGTCACAAAAAATTTTTCAGGATATCAAAACAGAAAGAGCCGACCACTGGGATCAGCTCCATAATCTGCGATTTATTGGTATTTATAGCTTATTCAGCTCCAGATACCTCGTCAACATAAAAATCAGTAAGACTGTCGGGAGACTCTACATAGAGCTGTAACATCTCTGCTCCCTCGGGGATAACATATGCATCATTGGAAAGCGTTACCCATTCTCCGCTCTTGGCTGTGACCAATGCCACCTCATCGTACTTTTCTGTACCGTCGTTGTACTGCATGGTCAGCTTCATCGTTACATCTTCGCCGCTTTTCTGCATTGCCTTTGCCGAGAATTTATACGCTTTGCCCGGCTTGTAGATGTCACTGCTGAGCATTATGGCTGCACCGTTCCAGTTATCCGTTCTGCCGCTGACAAACAGCGACTGTTTTCCGTCAGATGCATTTTCCTTGTCAACAGTTACAAGTGAGCCGCCGCGTGGTATCCAGCCCTCAGCTCCCTTTTCAAAGCTGATATCAAAGAAGCCTGATTCAGTGGGATCCCCCTCTGAGACTGAGCTTTCAAGCTTTGCGATAGCATCATAGTCAACTGTTACATCTATATCATTTGCCTCGGAATATGTTCCGCCGACTTTAAGGTCATTCTTATATATAGTAGCCTTGCCCTGTGACTGATACCCCTCTATGGTAAGTGCGACCTCATACATTTTTCCAAGCTCAAGTCCGCACTTCTTCCATGCATCAAAATGCTTTGATATTGATATAGTACCTTCGATCTTATTGCCGCTGCTGTCAGGCTTTTTTCGTCTTACGCTCCAGTACTGGTCAAAGGTCTGAGTGCCGTCAATGGAAGGCTGTTCGTATCTTGTTGTCTTGTATATATCATAAGTACCACCGTCAACTGTGACTGTTCCAAGTGCAGCAGGTGCTCCCGGCGGTCTCCAGCTTCCCCATGATTCTACTATGTAATACTCTACAAGAGGCTCTCTTGTCCAGCCGTATACGCACATATAAGAATTGCCCACAGGCTGATAGTCCACGCCGTAGTCAATGGACATATTTCCAAGTTCCTGATAGGTCTTGGTGCAGTCATACTTCTTACCACGGCGGAAAAGTGCATTGTTTATATTCTCCCATTCGCAGGAGAAATTACCGCCGCCCGACTCTACATTGAAGGTAGTATCTCCCTCGTCCTTCCAGAGCTCGTAATCGTATCCGTCAGCAGTACCTGTAATATTCTCGTGGAATACCTGAGTCTTTCCGCTGGCTTCGTTATTATTCTGGCTGCAGCCTGTGAATGTACTCATGATACAAGCAAATGCTGCAACTAAAGATATCTTTTTCAGAATATTTCTAATCATTCGGCAAATTACCTCGCTTTCTATTTCTGCCCATTAATTTGATTTTAACATATAGCATTATTTTTACAAGTCATTTTTTGCGGTGGGCAAGTCGAAATTTGCGGTAACACTTATATTTTTCGACATAAATCTATACATTGAAAGCATACTGTTATAATAATTTAACGCATATGAAGGATCACATTAATTATACTCGTTTTAAATAACAGAAGATGATTTTTGTTGTACAAAACGCTGAAATCAAAAAAATAATGACACATTTTCTTTTTTTATGTCGATTGTATGATATGAAAGCTGCGGTACATTTTTCGCGTACCTATAGCTAAATACAATAAATAGGAGATAATATTATGAAAAAAAGATTATTCTGTGTACTTATAATGACAATGCTGCTTTGCGGCTGCGGTGAGGAAGAAACTCATCAGAAGCAGAAACATTCTTCCACAGCTGCAACTACTGCCGCAGCTTCCGCTGAGGAGACAACTACAGCTGCACAGGAGGCTGCTGAAGCTGCAACAACTGCCGCTGATACAGCTGCCGAGACCACAACTGCTGCCGCAGAAAACACAAACACAGAGACTACAACATCAGCCGATACATCTGACGAAACAGCTGATGCTGCTTATGAGTCAGCAGGTTCACACGTTAATTTAGACACGAATGACCTTTTCGCAGGTCTGTTCTACGATGAGAACAACAGCAATTTCTCAATGGCCTTAGACAATATAGGAAACGGCTACAAGGTCAACATCACACGCAAGGTATCCGACACAGAGATCGACAACTGGTACATCACAGGTCAGTTTGACGGCAGAGCTGTTCTTCACTATAACAATTGCTCAAAGTACATCGTTACTCTTGATGAGAACGGAATGACTTCCTCGACCGAGACTGTCTATACCAACGGAACAGGCTATATCGCTATCTCCGAAAGAGGTGCAGACGATACAGGCTATGTATGGTCGGACGATGTTGATAATGCAGGCAGTGGAGCTTTCTTTAAAAAGTAAGCTTTTCTGAATATAATATAGTAATGGACAAACGGCAGAGTTGCAACAGCTCTGCCGTTTGTCTTGGTTTTACACTTATCAGATCCCTTTGAAGGTTATCTTTTTGTATTTTTCAAGCTTTTGAGCGACCTCTGCACGGGCATTGGGATCCATGAAAAATCCGCCCTGTACTTCGGCTATCTCGTCGCAGTGTACTCCACGACCCTCTTCGGTAGTTCTGTCACGCTCAAGTCCGTTTGGAGCGATAACGAATTTCCACTTTCCGTCAGGAGTCTTTTCAAGATCGCCGCCTGCTCCGCATACTGTACACTCGATAGGATACTTTAATCCCTTCCACTGAACATCGCCTAAGCACAGGCTGTTGCTGTGACAGTTTGGACACCAGCCTGCATTGGGATCGCCCAGCCACTTTCTTTCAGCAGCAGGAGTGTTCAGTGCCTTCATTACATTCTGTCCTATCTCTCTTGCACGGGCAAGCTTCTCCTCGTGAAGAAGTACCTGTGCAGGTGCAGGAACAGCAGTAGCCATATACATATCAACTACCTTGAAGCTGTTTGTAACTGTGGTTATCTGCATACATTCAAGTGCAAGTGACTGCCATGAACGATAAGAACCGCCTACAGCTATAAGTGCGCCTACACGGTCACGGGGCTCGATAGCACCTATCTGTGTAAGGAATGCTGACTCATATGCTAAATTTCTGTGCATGAATTTAAGGAACAATGATGAGGGCATAAGCGCATATGTAGGTGCAGCAAATATAACTGCATCCTGATTGAGCATTACCTGCATTATCTTGTCCTTATCATCTTTATTTTTCAGTGAACAGCCTGTATTCTTTCCCATAGACATTCCCATAGTACATGAGGTACAGCCTGTACAGTCAAGGAGATTATAATCCTTTAAATTTATCATTGTGATCTCAGCACCCATTTCCTGACAGACCATAAGTGCTTCTTTAAGAAGTATCTCGCAATTACTGTCTTTACGACCGGCAGTTACGCCCATTACTGTAAATCCCATATTAAAAACTCCTTTACAAATAAAATAAATACCGTATTTCTGCTATGAATGGGTGGATCACGGTAATCTCCCTTTTCGGTTCTACATTTGCCTATTTATATTCTTTCTTTTAATTATTATACTTTATTTTTTATAAAAAATCAATAGTTTTACGCTGTTAATTCTCACAATATTTCACCAAAAAATTCGTTATTCTTTAAACTTGAAATATCCGGTGGATTATGCTATAATATTGAATGTAGGGGCAAAGCAGCTCTGCAAAACAGCACAAAAATTATACTAAAAGTTATTAAGCTCTGCGGCAGTATCACCGCAGAGCTTTTCTCATATCAGCATATCATTCTTCCTCTGAAATGGGGAGCATTGCAGATGACCTTCTCTTCTCCGTCTATTATCTTTCTCAGATCGTACTTTACTGGTACTCCTTCCCTATCGCCGAAGGACATACACCATATAAATACAGGTACGTGTCCCATTTTCCCGTTGCTATGTACAGCGATAACATAACCGGATTTCCACTTTTCACGAGGCAGGTCCCCGAAGCGGAAGTCTTTTGCAAGTTCAAGGAAGTCCTGCCAAATCTCCTCACTGTCGATGTAAAACCAAACTTTCTCCTCAGTTCCCAGTAATTCTCTGATAGTACGCATATCCATACTCTCCTTAAAAAATATTCCACAAGAGTACAAAAGCGACCCCATCGTCACGACAGGATCGCTCATCAGCTGTATTATCCCATCGTTCAAGCTTTAGCACCTTACTATCGCAGGTTGCTGTGCGGTCAACGGGCTTGTCCCTCACGCACTCTTTATGGTATTTACATTATATCACATCGTCCAGCAAAAATCAAGATGTACAATGAAAAGTTTTTGTTTTTTCGCGGCAGATCTACACAGCTGCGTTTTACATTATATTAAAAACAAATTACCGAAATAATATTTATATGGCCTTTTTTCGGCACAATTATTGCTGTATACCATTTATTATGGTATAATGAATAATACAGATATATATTTATTGCATCATCACAATACTACAACTAAGCAAAGAAAGCAGGAATTAATTATGAAGATATGTGTTCTAAACTGTTCGCCAAAAGACGATCTATCAATCACACTACAAACTATTCTTTACCTAAAAAAATGGTATCAGGAAAAGCTCAATGAAGATGAGTTTGAGATCATTCCCGCATTCAGCGGTACAGTGACCGAAAATATCGAAGAAGCTGTCAGAAAAGCTGAACTCATCATCATGTCAGGTGCTGTGTTCCATTTCGATGTACATAGCAGTATGGGAGAATTACTTGATATGCTGTCCGATAATTACCATGACCTGATAAAAGACAAGCCTGTTACCTTTCTGTCCACTTCAGGTATGCTGGGCGATACTATGGCTCATAACAGATTTGAACTGTGGGCGAAAAGAAACGACCTGAAATATATCAACAGTCTGAGTCTGGAAAGTATGGAGATACTCTCACCTACAGGCCGTGAAGAACTGTTTTGCTGGTTCAAGTATACAAAGGCTATGGCAGAATACTATAAAAGCAGAACTATGCCCAAAGCCAAGACAAAGGGCAGGGTAGTTCTAATGGATACCTGCGAAAAAGAGATACCTAAGATAGCATCTGCAATAAAAGCTGCAAAACTGAGATTTGAAGCCAGCGGCTTTGAAACTGAGGTCATTACTTTAAGAGAAAAGGATATCCGTCACTGTACCGGCTGCCAGTGCTGTTTCAGCAACAGGACCTGTGTCTTTAACGATGATTGGGAAAAAACATTTGAAAAGCTGTATCTCAATACAGATATGATAGTATTCTTCGGAGAGCTGCACTATGCAACTCTCGGCAACTGCTACAAAACATTCCTTGAAAGACACGCTTGTTTAGGTCGTTCGGGAATTGAAGATGAAGTAATAAAATCATATTTCTTTATACTTGACGACAAATTTGACAGAGAAGATATCTCCGCTTTCAAGATCAACTGCGAGACCTTCGACGGTTTGAACTGCTCTTACCTGAGTGATGTCTGCGAAATCGATAATAACGAGAAAATGCAGGAGCTGTACGATAAAATGACAATTGCTTATAACTCCGATATCATGCCGCAGAACGGCTTTTTGAAAAACGGTATCAGAACAGGCTTTGCCAAAGTTGCAGCAAGTGTAAAAAATCGCTGTCCGGGTGATTACAGTTACTTTAAAAATTTAGGTTGTTATGATACTATTCAGGCAAGTCCTCATATCCAGTGGCTGGATAATGCGGAAGATGCAAAAAAGGACAGAGAAGCAAGACTTATCCCGTTTAAAATGACTTTATCCCACCTTGAGGAGCTTCCTGCTGTCACAGAAAGAAGAAAATTCAAAAGCCTTTCTGTCATTGAAAGACAGAGAGCTGCTGCAAGAGGCACTGAGATATATAATCATTAATAAGCTGAACTATTACAGCAAAAGTTTATCGCAAAATATAGCGGCTCACTTAAAGTGAGCCGCTGTTTTTTTACGTTTTGAACTGATAAACGAAAATATCATGTTATATGCGAAAAAGCCATATTACAACAGATCATTCCGTCTGTCTTTTATATTGTTCTTCCTCTTCTGCTTTTATGCTTTCATATAGCTGTCCAACATCTTCCATAGTGAAATCAGGCGAGTCGAACTCATAATCATCAAGCTTGAATATGGTTTTATAGCTCGGACCAATGTTTTCATAAGATATAAGCTGTCCTCTTTCAGTCAGGATAATACGTGTGTAAAAGCCGTCTGTTGCTCCATGTGAATATACTTCGATTTTTCCGTCACTTTCTGTTATCTGATAATTATTCTGTTTAGCAGAATTATATTCATTAAAGTCTCTCGGTGTAAGAAGTTTCTCTAAACTTTTACACAGATAAATATAATTATCGGGCGGAGGAGTTGAACTTCCGCTGCTGTATCTGTATATTCCGATGCGTTCTGTATTTCCTGTATCTTTTTCTACAGTTCTGTAAGCAGCGTTATCATGACCGTTCATTACGAGCTCTATTGTGTTTTCTTTTTCCTGATAGAGAAGATGTCCGTCACCTTTCATGTACAGCTTTTCATTCTTAGCGTCATAGCTCATATATCCGTCAATTATTTGATCTTCATCTCCATAGGTTTTTTCAAACGTAAAATGGCCTCTGAGGTTATCGTAATTTGTCATGCCGCTGCATATCTTTTCGGCGATCTCTGATTCTTTCTCCATGATCAGATATTTGTCAAATATCGCTGCAAACTTTTCAGCATCGCTTTCATTTTTCAGTTTAAAGCGACCTGCTGTACTAATTATATAACCTAACGGATAAAAGGAGCCTGTTCCACCAAAACTATTTTCTGTAATTCCAAAATTATAAGCTCCTTTTAAGTTCATCATGCCATGATCATAAAAATATGCTTTTTCATCTATCTCAAGACTATCACAGGTCACCCATTCAAAAGATGCTATCTCATTGATAAAGCTCTCTCCGTCATTCAAAGTATAATAACGGGCTGTAGTCTCATAGTTTTCTCTTCCCTGAGGTACATAGTCAGGTCCGCTGCGCCATTGCGCCAATGTACCGGTGGTTAATTCCTGTAATGCATTTTTTATATCTTCGCTTGATACATCACTGTTATCCACAGCATATCCAAGCACGGATTTGATCTCAGCTGCAAGCTTTTCACATTCATCTTCGTACTTCAGCTTATAGCAGCCATAAGGATCAGGATCGTTACCTACTGCCATAAGATATCCATTTTCTGATATTCTGATACCCATATCATACCAGTCGTAATATTCAAATTCACTTTCTTTTATCTTTACCCATTCAAAATTCATTAAAGCATTAGTGAGAGCTTCTTTATCTGTGAGACTATATTTTTTTATCTCACATTCCTCTGCACTCAGCCACGGATAATACACTACCTTGCCATCGCATTTTTCCAGATGATTGGTAACAAAGTTCTCTATTTCTTCTTGAGATACCTTGTTCATAGCTTCCACAGTATCACTGTCTGCAACGTTAAGTGCCTCTTTAAACAGCTTTTCAAATACATCCTTACCGTAATAGTAGGTTTCTACGTTTGGAGGTGTCAATACTGCATTTTCGTCTCCCTCTATTTCCTGCCATATGCCGTATCCGTTCTCACGTATGGAAAAATCAAACTTCTTTCCGCTCTTATCATCACTGAATGTAAAAAGGACACTTCTGAATGAATTCGGGTATTTTTCAACTTGTTTTACCCCCTCAATGCTGTCTAAATATTCAAATAATTTGTCCTTGTAATCGTTTGCTTCTCTTACAAAGCTAATATCCACTGTTGAATAATTACATACATACTCGTTCATATCGTATGTATCTTTATTTGCCTTTACCGTTTCATATATCGAAGCATAATCGTTCTCAATTTCTTCGTTTACAACAGGCTTATCCTTCGTCTTACTGAAGTGATAAATTCCACCGCCTACAGCTCCTAAAACTATGACCAGTGAAGCTGCAATGCCAAGGCACTTTTTCCAGATATTCCTGTGATATACATCAACGCCCGAAACGACAGCTGAGTTATCATCTTCGCTGAAGGAAACTTTAGTATTTTCAGAGTCTGTCTTGCCTGTATACGGAGTATCAGCTTCCTTTATGAGATCTTCGTCTATCATGCTCATAGCTTTCATAAAGTTATTATTATTCATAGTCATATCCCTCCTTCTTCAGAAATACTTTCAGTTTTTTCCTTGTCCTGAAAAGATAGGTGCTGACTGTACTCTCGTTCAGCGAAAAGCGTTTTGCGATCTCTGCCACCGAATCACCATAAGTATATCGGCGCACAAAAACTCTGCGCTGAAGTTCGTCCTGTGTGCGCAGAAAACGGCTGATAGCATCTGCAAGTTCGGACAGTGTGATATTATCGTCAGCATCAGCAGGTACACACTCGGATATTTCATCGAGAGATACTGTGTAGCGGCTGTCACGTTTTGCAGCAGAGTTGTACTCAAGCCTATTTATCGCAATATTTCTTACGACACTGCATAAATAGCTTTTCAGATCATTCGGCTTTGCAGGCGGGATACTGTCCCATATCTCATAACAGGCGGAATTCACACATTCTTCAACGTCCTCGTGCTGAGAAAGAACATTGCCTGCGATATATGTACAAAGCCGTTCGTACTTCTGACGCAGTTCATTGATTGCGGATTGATCTCGTTTTTGTAATAATTCAATTATTGATACATCATCCATATAATTTGCCTCCTTTCATGAGGATCTTTCGTCCTCTGCTTATATAGACAGGATTTAACAGGAGAATATCTCAACATTTGCAAAAATTTTTTTGAATTTTTTTAAAACTCGTTCTTTCTCTCAAATTACAGCAGGTCATAGGTCATAATACTTTGATTATATCATAAACTGTTCTGCCTTTTCAATAGACAGACATATCAATGGAATACACTGGCTATCATAATAAAATATCAGTAAAGCACGAAAAGGCACTTATGATAATTCATAAGTGCCTTTTCATAAAGAATGGAGTAGTATTGCACACAGAGAGATTGCATAATTGAACAAAAAGATTTGAAATACCGCCGAACTGCGATATATCGTACTCTTCTATCCCCTCTTCACAAATCAAAAGAAGTTATACCGTACTCGTCCATGCAGGCTTCTTTATCTGTAGGCTCATTGGTATTAAGAGCGCGCTGTACCGATGATGAAGCAAGTACCGCGTGATAGTCGAATTCTTTTCCGTGCATGATCTTTTCTGTATCGACTTCGCTGTTGATACGCGGAATTATCTCAGCTTCTGACTGTATATCGCGGATAGCCTTTGTTACTTCTTCTATCTGCTGAGCATTAAGCAGGTCTGTTTTATTGAGGATAATAAGGTTGCAGAACTCTATCTGGTCGATAATAAGATTGATGATGTCGCCTTCCTCGGTATCGTTCTCCATTGATATCTCACGCAGGAATTCATCACGCAGAGTGCAGCATATGCAGCCGTTCTGGAGCTCTACCATTTCAACGGAAGATATTCTGTCACGATTTTTATTGAGGAGAGCAGCGTCTATATTGACGCTGCCCATATCGTTTACGATAAGTGCTATTTTACGCTGTTCCTGTTTCAGAAGATTCTGCATAAGAGTAGTCTTTCCAGAACCAAGATAGCCTGTGATGAGAATAACTGGTATTTTTTTATTATTCATTCTGTACCTCATTTCATAACGCCTGCAAGAACATCGTAGTTCTTTTCTTAAACATGGGATATAAACCTCTGAATTGAATGAAATATATTATTTGTGTCCTGTAACGATAAATTATCATTCAATTCAGAAGTTCTGCCTCTTCACCTTTTAATTTGAAAAATGATTATCAAATTCAAGTGCTGAAATGAAAAAAGCAGCTCTGAGAAAGCAATAGGCTCACTCAGAACTGCTAAGGTATTATTTACTGATATCAGTCATAACGCTCGTCGATAACGCGGGCTGTCTTTTTCATACTTCTCGGAAGCACACCGATCTCAACGATCTTTACTATAGGTGTAAAGCCGATATGACTCTTGACTTTTTCAGCTATGCGACTGCTGAGCGATGCCCAGTCGTGATCTCCGCTTGCTTCAACGTATATACGCATAGTATCCTTACCGTCAAGGTGAGAGATACGTATCTGATACTCGCTGGAGATCTCCTCGAATGAACCGATGACCTCTTCTATCTGACTTGGGAACACATTTACGCCCTTTATTTTCATCATATCGTCAGTACGTCCCATGATAACATCAATTCTCGGATAGCAGCGTCCGCACTTGCACTTTCCTGGAACTATCCTTGAAAGGTCATGGGTACGGTAGCGAATGAGAGGAGCTCCCTCCTTAACGAGTGTAGTAATAACTATTTCACCTATTTCGCCGTCAGGAACATTCTTGCCTGTTGCAGGATCAATTATTTCAAGATAGAGGAAATCGTCCCAGTAGTGCATAGCTGTCTCACCTGGACAGTTTATGCCTATACCGGGACCGTAGATCTCGGTAAGTCCATAGATATCGAAAAGCTCGATACCAAGTTCATTGTGGATACGCTCACGCATCTTGTCGCTCCAACGCTCAGAGCCGATAACACCTTTCTTGAGGTGTATTTTATCCTTTATACCACGTTTTTCTATCTCCTCTGCAAGAAGAAGTGCATAGGACGACGTCGAGCAGAGTACAGTACTTTTCATATCCTGCATCATCTGAAGCTGCTTGTCGGTATTTCCGGGTCCCATAGGTATTACCATAGCTCCCAGCTTTTCTGCACCGTTCTGGAAGCCTATACCTGCTGTCCAGAGTCCATATCCGGGAGTAATCTGAATACGATCCATATTTGTTATGCCTGCTGTTTCGTAGCAACGCTTGAACATTATTGCCCAGTCATCAACGTCTTTGGCTGTATATGGGATAATAACAGGTGTACCTGTTGTGCCTGATGATGAATGTATACGGACTATCTCCTCCTCGGGAGCTGTCATAAGTCCCAGCGGATAAGCCTCACGAAGGTCGCTTTTTTCAGAAAAAGGAAGCTTTTCAAAGTCATCTGCCGAGTGTATCCCTGTTATACCTGCCTCCTTGAGCTTCTTTCCATAGAAACTTCCAGCCTTTACAAGTGCTTGTATACGGTCGTTTACAAGTTCGATCTGTTTTTCTGATATCTGCACAGTATATCATTCCTTTCGTAATTATATATTATGTCTGAGAGCCTTTTCGTTGAGTTCAACGAACTGAGGCTTCACATTTCTCTTCATTGCTTCAACAGCATCGTCTATTGTGAACGGTAAGATACCGCTCCTTATGGCTTCACCAAGCATTACCATATTGAGTACCTTTGGAGAACCCAATTCACGGCATACCTTGTCACCGTCAACTGCCATAACATTGTCAGTGTATTTCCTGAGGTAGTCGAGCATCTCTGTTCCGTTATAGTCTGATGCTTTAAGTGAAGCTGTAACAGGCATTATCGGGTGCGTATTCACGATGACTGTTCCGCCGTCCCTGAGATAAGGCAGCATACGCACAGCCTCCGCAGGTTCAAAAGCGATCATAATATCAGCCTGCTTCTGACCGAACATAGGACAGTATATTCCTTCACCGATACGCAGGAAGCTGAAAACGCTTCCTCCTTTCTGAGCCATACCGATAGTCTCGGCACTCATTATCTGCATACCTTTTTCCATAGCACATGAAGCCGTGAGCTTTGATGTAAGGACGATACCCTGTCCGCCCACTCCGCAGAGAAGAATATTTTTATTCATTTCGCTCACCTCCGATAGCATTTACGGGGCATACCTGACTGCAAAGTCCGCAGCCTGTACATAACGAGCCGTCTATCTTTACACTGCCGTCGGATATGACGATACCGGGACATCCGAGGCTGTTTATACATTTCTTGCAGCCGATACACTTATCGCTGTCTATAACAAAAGGCTTTTCGGGCTTGATAAGTACAGCGCAGGGCGACTTGAAAATAATAGCCTTAACGCCTTTTTCATCAGCAACACGACGCACTGTTTCAATAGCCTTATCCAGTTCGAGAGGGTTCACGGTCTCTACAGTTTTAAGACCTATTCCGCGCAGAACGGCTTCGATATTGACTTTATCAACGACCTGTCCCATCATTGTTCTTCCCGTACCCGGGTGAGGCTGATGACCTGTCATTGCTGTTGTGGAGTTATCTAACACGACAAGAGTCATATCCGCCTGATTATATACTGCATTTACAGCACCTGTTATAGCTGAGGCAAAGAAAGTTGAATCGCCCACAAATGCGAAACAGCTCATATCGGGCTCTATCTTGCCGATACCCTGAGTTATATTCACGCCTGCGCCCATGCAAAGACAGGTATCGACCATATCGAGGGGCATTGCATTTCCGAGAGTATAGCAGCCTATATCTCCGCAGAATACAGACTTTTTGCCTTTCATTGCCTGTTTTACGGCATAGAAGCTTGCTCTGTGAGGACAACCTGCACAAAGTACAGGAGGACGTACAGGCAGTTCAGGAGCAGCAGGAAGCTCAGCAGGAGCTTTTTTCTCCCAGCCCATAAACTCTGCAATATCATCAGCAACGCTGTCGCAGGTGTTCTCTCCTGCATTTCTCACATTTCCTGTCAGCTTGCCGAGTATTTTTGTACTGAGGTGATACTTGCCGCATACGTATGTAAGCTCACGCTCAATAACAGGATCAAGCTCCTCGATACAAAGCACTTCGTCAAGTCCTTCTAAGAACTTCACAGCAGCCTGCTCGGGGAATGGGAAAGGCGTTGAGACCTTGAATACTTTTGGCGAATTCTTACCGGCAATAGCTTCCTGTACGTAAGTAAAGCTGATACCATGTGAAGCTATTCCCTTACGGCAGTTTGTATCAGAAGCAGGTATTATCCTGTTGCGGCTGTACTCAGAAAAGACCTGAGAGAGCTCAACGTTACGCTTTTCTATGTGCATATGAGCATTATAGGAAAGTCGAGGGAAAATTACCCACTTTGAAGAATCCTTGACAAAGCCTTCGGGAGTGTTCTTTATACATTCGCTCTCGTCCTTCACTTCGATAGAAGCATAACCATGACAGACTCTTGTGGTAGGCCTGAACAGTACGGGAGTATGGTATTTTTCGGAATACTCAAACGCCTCCTGTATCATATCATACGCTTCCTGAACAGATGAAGGATCAAAACACGGCAGCTTTGAGAATGCTGCAAAATGACGTGTATCCTGTTCTGTCTGAGATGAGATAGGGCCCGGATCATCTGCTACCATTATGACCATTCCGCCTTTTACACCGATATATGCAAGGCTCATCAGCGGATCAGACGCAACATTAAGTCCGACTTGCTTCATAGTTACCATTGAACGGGCACCGCAGTAGGCTGCGCCTGCTCCCAGCTCAAGAGCAGCTTTTTCGTTGACAGACCATTCAACGTAGATACTTCCGTTGTTTATTTTCGCTGTTGTTTCAAGTACTTCCGTAGAAGGTGTACCTGGATAGCCGCTTATAACATTAAGTCCTGCGGCAGCAGCTCCGCAGGCGATAGCGGCATTTCCCATAAGAAATTCCTTATGCATTTTAACCTCCTTGATATATTAAAACATATAAAATATGACTTTACATCTAAAGATAATTATAGCATTATACCGATAAAAAGTCAATGACTTGATGAAATGGAAGGATCATGATTTGTAAACCGATAGTATCATAAATATGTCATTTGACTGTAGTCTATTGACATACAAGAATCAGCTCCCATATGTATTCCGGGCTGCTCTTCTGTTTATTAAAGCATTATCTGCCAAATCCGCTGAAATTGCCGTCACCGAAGTTGAATCCTCCACTGCCTGGATATAGAAAAAAGTTAAAAAAAATAATGCAACCCTAATGGACTGCATTATTTTTATATCGTGATTACGATGCATCAATTTCCATACTGGCATTTAGAAGCTGACAATATGTTGCAAATTCTTCTGTATAATAATTGAATTTTCCGATTACAGTTATCTCTGTACCGATAGCGGGATAATCATCAGGATATGAATAATCACCGTTTAAAACAAACTCTATGCCTTGAGAACAGCAGGCTGTTGCGTCACTGATAATAACTGCAAAAAACTCTCTGCCATCTGTTTCTTGAAAATAGGAAAACGGACCTTTTACTTTGACTGTTTGCCCAAGATAATTATCGCCGTTACAAACCATATCATATACCTGAGCATAAACCATTGAAGGACTCATCTGTGTAAGGTCAATATCATAATCGTAGTCAGTAGTATCGCTTTTTTCGTTTGTTGCTGAATTTTCTATTGATGTTGGTGGTTTGTTTTTTTCTGTATTCTGTACATTAGCAACTATATCAGTTGTATTTATTTCCGTTATTTTTGGAATTGCTGTAACCCCGCTTTCAGCAGAAGGTACATTGGTTGTAACATTTTGGCAACCAGCGAGACTAATTATCACGGTTAATAATGCAAATGTTTTGAGTATTGACTTCATAATTTTCTCCGAATAATTATATAAATGATGCAATTGCTCTTTCAGGCGGTTCACATTCATAAAGATCAACTATTCTCAGAAGAGGTATATCAATGTTTTCGGTTTCATGGTGCTGTACGGTTATTTCAGCAGTTACAGCTACCCATTTCTCGTCCTGAACGTTGTAATATTGGTTGTATAAAGAAACGAACCAGCAAAATTTCATATCCGCTTCACAACAGGTCATTATATACCTTCCTATTGCAAAAACATTATTTGGCAGCTCGGGACGTGAAGATATTATTGCTTTGAACTTAACGGTTTTACCGTTATATTTCTTCGCATCGTTCATAATGTCGCTGTACCATATGGCATAATCAGTATCCTTTATAACTATGGTCGGAGCTTCAATATCAAATGGCAGCGGATCTTCTATATCATCAACTATCATCATTCCGTTATCGGCTTCGTAATATATCTCAGATCTTCTGTTGATCGAACGAATAAGCTTATGCAGTTCATTGACATCGGCTCTTTTGGCATAGCGATTGAAGATCACAACATCACTGACGTTGACCTTGTCGATAACAAGACTTCCAAAGTTTTGCAAGTATATCTGAAATGTGGACGCATCGGCAATGAATACGGTCTGGAATATCTTCCAGTTTTCCGGCTTGTTAAGAAGCAAGTCCGTTAGATGCCACATTCCGTTATATTCGATCATTATTTTATCTGCTTCACATTCGTCCGACAACTTCAAAAGCAGCTGTTCATCAAGCTCGGACTTATCCTCTATTGTATGAATTGTGATACTTTTACCGCCGAACTGCGATATATCGTACTCTTCTATCCCCTCTTCACAAATCAAAAGAAGAATGTTTTCGTCAAGTCCGAAGCGTTTGTTGGATATCGTTTCCTGAATAAATTTCGTTTTGCCCCCTTCAAAAAAACCAAGAAAAAGATATACAGGTATTGCTTTGCTGCTCATATTGTCAGGCATCTTTCAAGCTTTGCAAGGATATCCGCTTTTTTGTATCCCTTACCGATGAATACCAACTGATTGATACGGTCACCGTAAACTTCATGCCATTCGTCTTTAAGGTCGGGATAATTCTCGAACATGGCGTCAAGCTCCTCCTGCGGACAAGCTGCAAGCCACTCGTTCAGCTCAGTAACGCTTGCATTTCTTCCAGCCTGCTCAAAGAGCTGTATATGTACGTCATCATCTGCGAACCACACATAGCCCTTTGTGCGGATAAGCTCCTTGGGGTATTCGTCAACTAAGTCCATGAATTTGTCACGGTCAAACGGACGAGCCTCTTCAAATACAAAAGAAGTTATACCGTACTCGTCCATGCAGGCTTCTTTATCTGTAGGCTCATTGGTATTAAGAGCGCGCTGTACCGATGATGAAGCAAGTACTGCGTGATAGTCGAATTCTTTTCCGTGCATGATCTTTTCTGTATCGACTTCGCTGTTTATGCAGGGGATTATCTCAGCTTCTGACTGTATATCGCGGATAGCCTTTGTTACTTCTTCTATCTGTTCAGTATTGAGTAAGTCCGTCTTATTGAGGATAATTAGGTTGCAGAACTCTATCTGATCGATAATAAGATTGATGATATCTCCTTCCTCTGTATCGTTCTCCATTGAGATCTCACGCAGGAATTCATTGTATATACGGTCGGCATCGACTACGGAAACTACAGAGCTTAAATATACATTGGTGTCAGGATTATCCTCTGTATAGACAACGAATGACGCCGCAATATTAGAGGGCTCGCTTATTCCCGAAGCCTCTACGAAAACAGCTTCTATATCAGGGAGTTGAGATATCCTCTCGATCTCTGCAATGAACTCGTCTCTGAGAGTGCAGCATATGCAGCCGTTCTGGAGCTCTACCATTTCAACGGAAGATATTCTGTCACGATTTTTATTGAGGAGAGCAGCGTCTATGTTGACGCTGCCCATATCGTTTACGATAAGTGCTATTTTACGCTGTTCCTGTTTCAGAAGGTTCTGCATAAGAGTAGTCTTTCCAGAACCAAGATAGCCTGTGATGAGAATAACTGGTATTTTTTTATTATTCATTCTGTACCTCATTTCATAACGCCTGCAAGAACATCGTAGTTCTTCTGCATAAGGGATATATAGCTTGCACCGCTGCTTATATCGCTCTTAGATACTGACTGGAGCGAGTTGAGCTCTGCGATCTTTATATTTTTATTTCCAGAGTTGCTGATAATAGCGTTGGCGATATCCTTGTTTGAGTTTTCAAGTGTGAAAACTGTATCACAGCTGAACTCCTTTACCTTATCAGAAAGGAATTTGATAGTCTCAAAGCTTGCTTCCGATTCAGCTGAGCAGCCGATAAAAGCAGCAAAATAATCAAGTCCGTAATCATCTACAAAGTAGCGGAACGGAAATCTGTCGCCGAATACAAGTGTCTTTACAGCCGCACCGTCAACCAGTGTCTGGAAGCTGTTGTCAAGGTCTGTGAGCTTGGAGATATAGCTGTCAAGATTTGCCTTGTAGTCTGATACATTTGCAGGATCGATGGCTTCAAGATTCTTTTCTATCTCTGCACAAAGCACCTTGGCATTTTTTACAGAGAGCCAAACGTGCTCATCGTATTCCTCTTCACCTTCCTCATGGTCATGACTGTGATCATGTCCGCCTGTCATCTCTTCAACGATATCCTCTGCACTTAACTCAGCCGGATAGTATGTGGGAAAATGAGTTCCTTCCTCAACAAGGGTATCAAATCCGTCATTTCCGCTGTACAAGTGGAAATGCTCGGGCTCTGACGGCTCGATATTGTGGTCGCTGAATACGATATACTTTGCAGCATCATCGTCTCCCGACTTTTTCTCAAACTTGTATCTTGCCTGCTTTGAACCATCGTCTTTTGTTCTGATATAGAAACCGCTGTACTCATAATCAGCCTTTATAGTTTTATCTGCTGTAACATACTCGACCTCGGGAGCTTTGATATTTATAGTAACAGCATCTGTTTCATATGCAGTTGTGTACTTCTTTTTATACTCCTCAGCTGTCATTGTATCGTCGTCTTCTGCTTTATGCTCCCATACCTCATCGAGGGATCCGTCAAGTAAAAGCGGATATGTTGACTGCCAGCTTCCGTCCCATTCTGCAAGAGTCCTGTCTTTTACTTCCGAATCATCAAAATCCGTCTTGTGTTCATGCTCATGCTCATGTTCATCTTCCTGCATACCCTCTTTGAGTTCCTCGACCTTAGCTGAATCACCGAGAACGTCCATAAGATTTATTACCTTCATATCAGGATTAGATGCGTTAGCAAGTGCATCTTCTACCCATTCATCAGACTCGCCGCCCACATATACAAACAGGTCGCAGCTTGTTATCTTCATTATGTCATCTGCTGTTGGCTGATAGTTGTGAAGATCAATGCCGCTGTCGAGAAGATATGTAAGATCAACATTGTCAGCATGGTCGCCGATTATTTCCTTTACCCAGTCATACTCGGGGAAAATAGTGCAAACTACGTTATATGACTTTGAAGCATCAGGTGATGAAACTGTTGCCTTAACGGCAGCATTATCCGAAGATTTGTTATTATCAGAGCTGCATCCTGTAAAGCTTGCAGCTGCCATAGCAATACTGAGCATTGCTGTTATAGTTTTTTTCTTAAACATGGGATATGAACCTCCAAATTGAATGATATATGTTATTTGTGTCCTGTAACGATAGATTATCATTCAATTCAGAAGTTCAACCTTCAGAGAAATTAGAGTTGTTATATTTGACATAGTATTTGCGGCAAATACCAAAACTACCGCAAAGACTATGACAAATGCGAATGATAATACAGGTGTATCACAGGCAGTTCCAAGGAGCCGCACATTATTGAAACACTGCGTCAGCACACTGCATACAGGACAGTTCTTACCTGTACAATGATGATGTATATGCTTTGCTATCAGCAATGAAGAAATGATCAGCATCAGCACAACAGCCACCATTATCAAAAATAAAATAATTCGGTTTATGACCTTTTTCAAAGCTATCTCTCCAAAAAACATATTGATTATCCATAATTATCATACTATTTGCAGTTATCGCATACTCCTGTCAGCATGAGTTCTTCATCTGTCATAACAGGACAGTTTTCATGAAGCTCCTTTATTATAGAGTTGCATACTTTCTCGTCTATATTATATATCTTGCCGCATACTTTACAATGAAAACTTATTATCGAATTTTCACTATTGCATAATCTGTATCGGAATTCACGGTTACTGTCGGTTTTTTTACTTGTTAATCCGAGTTTGGTAAGATTATTCATTATACGGTAAACTGTACTTTCAGCTACCTGCTCCTCATTCGGTGAGCCCTTGCTTATCCCTTCTACGATCTCATGTACAGTTAGTTCCTCATTTACGTGTAAGCCAAGAAATGATAATATTCTTTCTTTCTGGCGAGTATTGTAAAAACCCACATTTTCACCTCTTCATAATTTGAATATGATTATCATTTTCATATTAACATTGATTATTATATCATAACTAATTTGAATGTCAATACTTTCACAAGATTTTTCACACATTTTTCACAATTGAGAATGATTATCAAATTCAAAAGCCAAAAAAGATTTGATAGAGACGAGCATTGACTGCCTCGTACATCCTGGTATCTTCAAAGGAACAAAACATGGAGATGCAGAGTTGATAACTATCCACTATGACAGCACACAGTTTCTGGAGTAGATATGTCAATAGCCCTTAGTTCAGAGAAATACCAAAAATCTGTTTCACACAAATTGAATTTCCGCTTTTGAATTATTGCTCAAAAAAACGGATACTTATCTGAAATAATAATGTAGCCGATACAGTTGATTTATATCGGCTTACTCATAAATTGTTATTTTAGTCCGTTCTCATATTCTCTGAGCCGACGGTAGAAATTATTGGCGCGAAGTCACATTTCCTTCTGAAACCATATGACGAAATGTATGATTACTGTAAGTACGTTGAACAGGTAACCGGACAAAGATGTTGGTTCTACTTCAACAATAAGGCCGTATACAGCGGCGTATAATTACACTTTAAACCATATTGAAAACTAATCAAGGCATTTAATAGAAAAAAACAACAGTTGAAATCTTAAAAGATTGTATCCTTCCTTCAGGGAGGACAGCTGCTGGTCAACTGACAATTTGCGTTAAATATGATATGTTAACCTATAATCTTGACTTTTCCACAGGAATATGATAGAATAATATTAACTTAAATCGAAGGGAGTGGCTGTTTGAGTTTGAATGAATATAGTACGTTTTTTAGGGGCGTACTATGTCCATTCGGCTCAGTCAGCCGCTTTTTCTTATATCTGAACCATTTTTCTTCAATATCAGCTTTAACTAAGTGCTGCTGTACACACAAAAGGGATATTACTTCCCGAATGTTGACACCTTCATCGGTGAAGGGGAAAAGGAGTTCTTATGAAAAATGACATCAGAAACAGTAAAACTTCCCTTAACACAGCTGATATGATATCATATCAGAAAGCAAAAGATTTTTATAACTTGGATAAGTATGATGAAGCTTTCCCTGTGATAAAAAATGAAGCAGATAATGATAATCCCGAAGCGCAGTACTTGCTTGGTGAAATGTATTATTATGGGCAGGGAACGCCTATTGATGAAGCTAAGGCTGTGGAGTGGTATAATAAGTCTGCCGAAAATGGCTGCCCCGACGCTCAGTATCAGCTTGGCTACTTATATGAAAACGGTATCGTAGTAGCTGAAGATATCGCTGTTGCCAATGAGTGGTTCAAGAAGGCATTTGAGGGATATAGCAACGCGGCAGATAGTGGCGACGCAAAAAGTCTATATGAGCTTGCAGGAATGTACTATGTCGGAGCAGGTGTTAAGTCAGATTATAAAAAGGCATTTGATTTGTATTATTCAGCTGCTGAAAAAGGCTATGCTGATGCTAAATATAAGCTCGGTGAAATGTATAAATACGGATACGGCGTTGATCAGGACTTCAATAAATCGGAGAAGTGGTATATATCAGCTTCTGAAGACTATCGAATAGAAGCAGAAAAAGGTGATCTTAAAAAGCAATGTGAGCTTGCGGATATGTATATGTATTCCGATTATGATAACGGTCTGGAACAGGACGTGTATAAAGCATATGAGCTATATAAAGATGCTGCCGATAAAGGATATGTCCATGCGTTATATAAATTAGGCTGTATGTATGAATACGGCTCGGGATACGGTTTTACAGAAGATAAACAAAAAGCATATGACTATTATAGCCAGGCAGCTGAGCAGGATGATGTTGCTGCAATATCTACACTTTGCTGGCAAATCTGGTTCGATATAACCAACGGCGATAATGCTCAATGTGACTGTGAAGAAATGCTTAAATGGGCACTAAAAGGAGCAGGGCATAATGATGACTCATGCCAGCTTCTTTTGGGCTGTATGTACCACAGCGGTATAGCTGTAGAAAAGAATGTTGACATGGCGCGAAAATGGTTCTTTAAAGCTGCTACAAGAGGCAATGTCGATGCGCAATATGATCTCGGAGAGATGTACTATTATGGTGACGGCGTTGAGCAGGATCGCGCTGAAGCTGCCAAATGGTATAAAAAAGCTGCTGACAATTACGATTTCAGAGCTATGGCTAATCTTGGCGATATGTACGAATATGGTGACGGTGTTGAGCTTGATATACGACAAGCGTTCTACTGGTATGATCGCGCTTCTGTCGAAATAGTCGATTTAGAGAAAAAGCTGGTTGACTTATGGCCATTAGAGCTGGATCCTGAGTAATTAACGGTTAAGCAAAAAGCTCGTCCGGTTCAGCACAGGCAGTCTCTTTTTATTACAATATCGAATTTCTTTTGCTATGGAGAAGCTGCCGGTTTTACTATTTACTACATATCACAGATATGCTATAATAGGTTACAAGAAACGAAAAGGAGCTATATATGGGACAGAAAGAAATCATCGACAGAGACACTTACCGAAAAATCAAGAAAATGAACCGCGAGGAACTTACAAAGTTCATTCTTCGGTATGGTGATGAACTGCTCAAAGAACAGGGCTAAACATTTGATCTTCTAACTCTCGAGACAGAGCTTAGTAAGATCAAAGGTATCGATGGCATGAGCCTTGAAGAGATAATGACAAAGTTATAGAAAAATTCCCAACATAAAAAGAAAAGATAGTACAGGAGATGGAAAACAAATATAAATATCTGTCAGCAGGGCTTTTTGTGGCAGGGGCGATATGTCTTGTTATCTGCTTTACGCATAATATAATGCTGCATTTAGATGCATTATCTGAGTTGTCGGGTGCATTGATGATTTCAGGATTGCTGATATTTCTTAAAAAGCAGAAAAAGCCGGATGGAGATGCAGCACAAAAATCGGGCTCACCTGAAAATGAAGTGATATCAAGATGTGAAAAGATATTATCGTATGTTCATCAGCAAATGTACGGCGACGATGACGATGGTAAAGAAGAGATATCTTTCTTTTCAGAAAAACTTGGAAAATTCATATATCGAAGGAAGCCTGAATGTTATGAAGCAGTGTGTGTGGTGCGGTATGTGAATACGCTTTGGAGGGCTCAGAGTTACTGAGCCCTCTGTTTTTCAAACTCTGATATTCATAGTCTTATTATTTTCAAACTTGCAGTGCTGATACTCAAAACCCTCACAACAGATCTGACTGTTTACGAAAGTGCAGTTGATGAACTCGCAGTTTATCCAGTCAGTGTGTTCGGCATATGTGCTTGTTATGCTTTTATATGAACTCAATACAGCAATCAAGTATATCACGATGACGAACATATCTGAAACCCGCGTATGTCTGAATATATCTAAGAAGACTTTTTCTGTTGAATTCCGCAAGTCCTGCCCAATAAGAATTCCCACATTTTTTTGCTATGAATAAAGCGTCAATTGTAAAGAAATATCTTGCGTGACTAATATGATAAAACCAGCCTATTTCATATTTATCACATTCGGAAATATCATATACGTGAAAATCACATATGTTTTTATTGACCTTCTGTTTTTTTACGAAAGAAGTAACGCTTTTATCACCTGAAATACGCTCAACAATTGAATATTGAACAGATTTGTCAGGCTGGTAATCCTTGAGAATCTGTCTTACTCTCTTTGAGCAGCAAAGAATAGTAAATGCGTCAATATTACTTATTCCTTTATTGGGATCCAAAGATCTTATTTCCACACCTTTGTCAGAGAATGCCATCATACCTGATGTTCCGCCGATTTCAAAATAGCTTACAAAATTTTTCATTTTTTCTCCATTTCTGACAGAAAACACTGTCATTTCTTGGGTTTACTGATTCTGAAATAATTGAGACTTTGTTTTGGATTCACTCCGCTCGGCGTCTGCTGTGCAGACATTGGCTTACAGGTACGCAAGTCCGGGAAGATTCCGAACCGCAATGCATACTTTCTGTAAGCACCGATTTACAGACGGAGATTGAACGGAACAGTCTCTCGCCCCGTCCTGCGCGCCTCCCGGCGCTCTATTCAGTCGTCTCCCGACGCCGTTTTGTCAAGCTGCTGACATAACAAAAAAGACATTGCATTTGGATACACTACACCCGTAGGTATAATGAATTCAAATACAATGCCTTATTTTTCCTTGTGCTTACATCATATCACATTAAGCAGGTAATGTCAATAGGTTGGAGAAATAATTATGTATTAACCAACAGCTTTCCTCCACATCATAAAAAACAATTCAAAAAAGAACAATATAACCTGAAGCACCACCCAAAGTTTATGCATACAGAAAATAATAAACCATCAATGCTATTTATTTACAAGATACTTTCGCTATCTCATTCATTCCAATCAACTCCAGTTAAACCTTTTTAGTTATTTCTTGTTTTAAAGGAATTGAAACCTCTTCAATGCATATATGCCTTTTTTTCGAACAAAGATATTATGATTAGTATAAAATAAATTATTGAGCCTTAAACTGAGTGTAGATTCCAACTCTTTTTAATCTTCATATCTTTGCCTGAAATATGGGCACTCATGAATAGCAATGGTTTCAATTCCTTTGCCTTTTTTGAAACAAATATGCCTTTCGGTATTTTCATATGTGAAAACGTTTCCGCCAACAAGTATTTGTATTGTGGTACTGCCGATAGCTCCGTTCCAGTATCGGCATAATACACATCGCCGTTCATTCCTTCCTATTTGTGCTTTGCTCATGTTATTCACCGCATAATACTTAATTTCAGTTTGTACCTGAGGTGGAGGCACAGCTTTTCCTTGTTCGATGCACTTCTGACATGGACTTATTATTGTACTGCTTTTCTGCTTTTGGTTTTTAACAGGACACATTTTACATTCCTTGAATAAAGAAGGTTTATTAAAAATACTTTTCATCTATATCTCCTCCCCCTTTTTATGTACTTTTCCTTACGGTAGCCAGATGTTCTGGCATAGAGCCGATTATTATTTTTCTGCTCTTATCATCCCAGCAGAAGTATATACGGATAAGCTCCTCTGTACGGACTCCGCGCTTTATATGCTGATCTAAGATGTACTGCTCGCCGTCGATAGTGACTGTGTAATCGGCACGGTGAACCTTCAGCGCTTCCTTTCCGCAGCCTTGTATTTCCCATTTTCTGTGCTCGGAGTATAAGTTCAGAGCTTCCTCGGAAAGCTCCTGACGCCTGTATTTAGCATATGCAGAAAGGAAAACGATTCCATCACATAAGCAGGCGAGGTCAAGAAAACCATTATATTTGCGAAGCTCAGATTGAGCGCGTGGAGCAACAAATAATAACTCCGAATAATTCTCTTCTATCCAGCTGAAAACATCTTTTTTATCTATAGGAAACAGTGCTGCAATGTCGATCATATGCTGGTAGAACTGAACTAATTCCGTACTTTTACGATATGCATCTTCTTTGGCAGCAGTTTCCTTAAACAGATTATCATAAGCTGTTCTTTCAGCATCGAGCTCTGCACTTAGACTATCTATCTTTTTCTGTGCAACACGAAGGTTCTCAGCAGTTTGCTGCATATCTGTCTGCTGTTGTGAAAGCTCTTTGATTTTGGCTTTTAATTCTGTATTTTCAAGCTTGTATATACTGCATTTTTCTTCAAGAGAGCTTGTCTGATGCCGCTTTGTCTTATATTCCTTAAGCTTTGCGTCAGAATAAAACATAACATTGCCGAAGCTGTAGGCACTTCTTTTCTGCATTGAAATGACATCTTTTTTTAATGTATTAAAAAAGCCTTGCATATCATTCTGATACTGCTTATAAACGATTTTTTCTACAGATTCCTGCTTTGTGATTAACAGGATATCGCCATGATTAATAGTGAGGTGAGCCTTGTTTTCAATTGACTTGAAGTATTTCTCGTATGAGAATACGACAATTGCAAAACCTATCAGTGACCTTGCGAGTTTAGAATAATCAAAAACAGGCAGCTTTGTTTGAATATAAGTTTTCTTTATAACAGAAGAAGGCGTAGACTCTTTGGCTTTCTTTTCTTTCTTACTAGGAATAGAAAAAGCATTCTTTTTAGTCAAACTGTCTGCAATGCCTGATATACTGAGTTCCTGCTTGGGCTTTGTGAAGCCCGAGAAGCTGAATTTATCAGCTGATAATGATGGAGTTACAGGCGGCAATGCAACAGTTTTCGGCTGTGATATTTCAGTTTTACTGTCAGCTATAAGTACAACCGGCAGGCTTCTGTCCTGATCTTCAAGTACATCGAGAAAGCGTTCAAGCTCAGCCTTGCTCTTTATTTCCAGAGGCTTTCCGTCAATTATCCAGCCGCTGTGAAGCAGACGCAGATGTTCATTTTCGGCAAGAGCTTTTACAACTCTCGGGCGAAACACCTCGCAATCCGCAGAAGTATCTGAAGGCTCGGAACATATGGTGCGCATACCGATCTCAATGCAATCGCTCTGTTTAAGAAATGCTATCTCGGTTGTAAAAGACCTTCCGTTGACAGCAGGACGTTCACGCGGCGTACCGAGATTGGCGCCCATATCAGGCTCAGTAATACGGAATGACCATGCTCCTATAGCATCAATATAGATAACATCTATCTGGAAGCCGTTATTATAGCTGAAAGAAGATAGTTCATCTTCCGAAAAGCTGCAATACTGCTCTGGTTCGGGCGCGTTCAATTCATTAGGCATATCCGGAAAATTCTGAAGTCGTATGCGTATCCAACGCAGTGTTTCAAGAATACATATCTTGAATACGTCATTTGTACCGACAGTTTTTGAGTCGGCTTTCGCATAGAACTGATATGTGGGATAGCTTTTTAATGAACGAACCTTTGTTGTATTGTATTCCATATACACACCTCTTTTCAGTTCAACACAAACGCCTTATATTGCAATCGATGTTAATACCCATTTCTACTATCTGCGAACTTAACTTATTGATATAGATATTTCTCTTATTTATATTTTTATCCTCCTGTTTATTGAAATAAGAAATTGGCATACTTATTCTCTGAGCATATTGTTTATGATTATTTAATTATTTCATTTGTTAAAAACATTACATCTCCTTATAATCCAACCCAATTATACGATACGTCGTTTTTACTATAATATATACAGTATAAACATTTGTTTCTGTTGCATATTGATATATTTATTATATCTTCTATCATTATATCTGTCAATAGACAAAATGTTAAGTATTAAAATTTCATCATAGATGTATAAAATCGTTGAAATATCTCCTGTCACGAATTCATTCGGTTAGGCTTTCACACCGCAGGAATAGCTTATAAAGGATAAACAAGTGCAGTAAAATATCCCGCGGTAAATGATATCCAGATATATATTATACTTGATGAAGTTTACATTGACGATTATGATGCTCTTGCGATTCCCGGCGGGTTTGAAGAATATGGATTCTATGAAGACGCTTTTTCAGAGCAGGCAGTAAGGCTCATCAACGAATTCAACGACCGTGGCAAACTGATTGCCACAATCTGCGTTGCAGCACTTGCACTTGGAAACAGCGGCATATTGAACAGCAAAAGGGCTACTACTTATCATCTGAACAACGATCACAGACAGAAACAGCTCGCAGAATATGGTGCGATCGTTGTGAATGAGCCGGTAGTAAGGACTGGGAATATCATCACCTCATACTGTCCGCAGACCGGACCGGCGGTGGCATTTCTACTGCTGGAAGAACTGGTGGAGGCAGAACAAATGCAGAAAACAAAGACTGCTATGGGATTCTGAATAGTTAGTTTTCCTATTCGGCTCACTTCGAGTGAGCCGCTAATTTTTGCCTGTTTTGACTTGATGAAATGGAAGTATTATGGTATAATGGAATGGTAGGAGAACAGCATCAGAGAAGTAAAGCAAAATGATTGAAACAAACAGAGTGAAAATATATGCCGCTTCTCATGATATGATGAAAACTTTCATTGAAGCGCAAACTGTGGATGTCCTGAAAGCTGCTTATACAGAAATGCTGAACGGCTGTCTGGAACATCCATATCAATGGGATTGGTATGCGATATGGATGATCGAACTGAAAGACGGCACACATATCGGTGAACTCTGCTTCAAGGGGCTTTCTGCGGATGGCATTGCAGAAATCGGATACGGGATCTCCGAAGCATATCAGAACAACGGTTATGCAACCGAAGCGGTTAAAGCAGTATTAGAGTGGGCGTTTGCACATCTGGAGGTTACGGCTATTGAAGCGGAGATCGATTCAGACAATACTGCTTCAAAAAGAGTACTTGAAAAATATGGATTTGCTCTTAATGGAGTGATCGGCGAAGAAGGAGCTCGCTGGTCGGTCTCCAAGCACTAAATCCTTAGTAATAAAACACCCCAATTTCTACTACTATTTTACTACTAACGACGTCCGCAATTTGCTAAAACTTGCCGCGTTTTGTAGTTTTCACCCCGTTCTGCCAAATTGGTAGCAGGAAAGAAAAGCTTCGATATACCGCACAAGATACGGCAATACTGAGCAAATCAGAGAGGAAAAAACGTATGATAAAAGTTATGTTTGTCTGCCACGGCAGCCCAATTAGTGACAAAGTCTTTTCGGCTATATATCGTCATTTCAAGCGATGAATAAAATGATTTTTCCACAGTTTTTCCACAATTGAATTGACCCGAACTTGCATATATTTTTCAACAGTTTTTCCCATTTTTAAGGGAGCAATGTCATTATTTTAGCATATGTTATTATCGATCCATTTTCTAATTGAATACAACCGATCACGAATCCCACTGAAAGGTTGTTCCACATTATTAATTTCAGTAAGCCGTCTTAGTGATATAATCCCCATAGAGTAGACACACGAAAAAACAAAAAGTGTGAAAACTCTATGGGGGTTAATTTATGTCAAAAGGGAACTTAACAGATGAAGAACGAATTGCAGCTGTACAGGATGTTTTAAATGGAAATGGAGGCTGTAAGCAAATAGCTCCAAAATACGGAATAAACCATGAAACTTTAAGACAATATGTAAGGATAGCAAAGACAGAAGGTATCGATGCAGTTAAGGTTCAAAAATCAAATAGAAGATATTCAGTTGAAATCAAACTTCAGGCAGTGAAAGAATACCTTTCACTGAAATCAAGTTTAAACGAAATTTGTGCTAAATACAAAATCAGATCAAGGAGCCTATTACAACAATGGATTTCATGGTATAATAGTGGTAAAGACTTTAAGGAACGCACACGCTCGGAAAGAAGAATTACCATGAATAAAGGCAGAAAAACCACAAAGGAAGAACGCATAGAAATAGTATCATTCTGTATTGAGAATGGCAAAAATTACGGGCTTACTATGGAGAAGTATGGAGTATCCTATCAGCAGATATATTCCTGGATACAAAGCGATACCAGACCAAGTTGAACTGTATGGCACCGATAGAGTACCATGAAGCGTATGCTGCATGACCAGTCGGTGGGGGCCGCAGCAAGCACCTTTCTCCATTCGTCGCTCCGCTCCTCACTCCAAAAGGTGCTTGACAATTACCGCTAACAACAAAGCAGCCTGCACAAATTGCACAGACTGCTTTTGGTTACAAAATAGAATATTTTTGTTTTTTACGCTGTCTACTTGACAGGGGGGCGGGGCAATTGATTCCTGTGACTATTTTTCTTTTCTTTAGCTTAATGACATTATTCATAAAGGAATGCCATTTTTACTGTAACGTGGTGACATTATTTCTTATCGAGCATGAAGATTTTCAACGTGATAGGTTCATCCTTTGATACAGAAATAAATGCATAGAAGCAAAGAATATAAGAAGCGTCAAGTGAGTCTATCTTACCGTCTTCGTTTACGTCAAATGCCTCTTTCTGATTGATCGTTAAAGTAATCGAATTAGAAGTTGAATTCTTAGCGTATATCATAAGAATTATGCTTGCATCTACTGCATCGACCTTTCCATCGCCTGAAGCGTCACCAAATTCGACCTTAGGTCCTTTATCTTCGGGTGTGGTAGTTATGGTTGTGCTTGTTGTTTCAGAAGATGTTGTTGTAGATAAAGTGGTGGATGATGTTGTAGTTGTTTCTGAATTTTCAGCGGTTGTTGATGTGGAAGTTGTTGTGGTAGTTTCTGTTGTTTCAGATGTTGTTGATGTAGAGTTTGTTGTAATCTCTGAAGTTTCAGAAGTTGTAGCAGTTGATGTAGTAGTTGTGGTGCTTGTAGTAGTGGATATTGTTGAGGTTGTAGATGTAGTCTTTGATGTTGTTGGAGTTGTGAATGTAGTAGTCTTACTTGTAGTCGAAGTAGCCTTTGATGTTGTTGGAGTTGTGGATGTAGTAGTCTTACTTGTAGTCGAAGTAGCCTTTGATGTTGTAAAAGTTGTGAATGTAGTAGTCTTACTTGTAGTCGAAGTAGCCTTTGATGTTGTTGGAGTTGTGGATGTAGTAGTCTTACTTGTAGTCGAAGTAGTCTTTGATGTTGTTGGAGTTGTGGATGTAGTAGTCTTACTTGTAGTCGAAGTAGCCTTTGATGTTGTTGGAGTTGTGGATGTAGTAGTCTTACTTGTAGTCGAAGTAGCCTTTGATGTTGTTGATGTAGATGATGTTGTAGTCTTACTTGTAGTCGAAGTAGCCTTTGATGTTGTTGATGTAGATGATGTTGTAGTCTTACTTGTAGTCGAAGTAGCCTTTGATGTTGTTGATGTAGATGATGTTGTAGTCTTACTTGTTGTAGTCTTACTTGTTGTAGTTGTCTTAGAAGTTGTTGAAGTTGATGATGTTGTGGTAGTCGTTGTTACGGTCGTACCGGAAGTTGTAGTGGTTGTAAAATAGTCCTCACCAAGGAATCTTACCTTACCGTCGATTGCTTCATTATTTACTCCGATAGTAACATTTTTCTCCCAGTCTGCTCTTGTGCTTGGATAGAATACATTCTGTATGCCTGTGCAGCCGTCAAATGAATCATCCGCAATTGTTGTAATTGTCTTAGGAAGGTAAACATCTTCTATGCCGGCCATTCTGTAGAATGCATACTTAGGTATCTTTTTACCGCCGTCTACAGTAACATTTGTAAGTGATTTTGGTATCCATCTGCTCCAGCCAGATGCATTGATTATCTTATAGAAATCTTCATCGTTTCCGTCAAGGAATAAGTCTGATAACTGATAAACACTTCCGTCCGTATTGGCTATAGTAAGCGACGAACCTATGAACGGAAGAACAAGGCTTTCGATAGACTTACAGTTATTGAATACATATGAACCTATATTTTTCGTACTTCCACGAAGCTCAGCTGTTTTTAGTGAACTGCAGCTCTCAAATGCTCTTTCGCCAACATTTATTACTGTTTCGGGAATTGTTACGCTTACAAGACTATTGCAGTTTGCAAACGCATAAGCGCCTATCGATTCAACATTTTCAGCGAATTCAATTTCTGTAAAATCAGCAGAGCTGCAGTTCCTGAATGCCGCATCGCAAATATTTACAAGTGATTCAGGCATAGGTGCACTTTTCAATGATGCACACTCTTCAAATGAATGAACTCCGAAAGAAACGATCTCATCAGGAACATTTATAGTCTCAACACCGCTGAAACGATAGAATGCATAATTAGGGATGCGCTTTCCGCCTACGATATTGATAGTTTTTAATGATTTAGGAATCCATCTGCTCCAGCCTGATGCATTTATTATCTTATAATAATCAGTATCGTAACCATTATTGAAGTAATCTACAACATACTGAGTACTGCCGTCTTTGTTGACAGCATCGAGACTGAATCCAGCAAAAGGAAGTGTAAGTGTTTCAAGTGAACAGCATTCACTGAAAATGTGACTGCCGATACCGTTATCACCGCCATATATCTCAGCCTTTGCAAGCTTATCACAGCTGTTGAATACATAATCACCGATATTCTGAACAGTTTTTGGTACCTTGATGCTGGTCAGTTCGTTACAATTTGAAAATGCATAGCCGCCTATGGATATCAGTGATTCAGGGAAATCAACGCCCTTGAAAGCTGTACTGCTGCAGTTTTCAAATGCATATGTGCCTATGGTATTAAGTGAAGCCGGCATCGGTGCGCTCTTCAGTGATGCACATTCAGCAAAAGCATGATCTCCGATATAAGTGATATCATCAGGAATTACGATATCTGTAACGTCTCTGAAACGATAAAATGCATAAGCAGGTATCTTATTTCCGCCAAGTACAGTTATCTTCTTAAGAGCTTTAGGTATCCATCTGCTCCAGCCTGATGCGTTTATTATCTTATAATAATCAGTATCGTTACCATTGTTGAAGTAATCTACAACATACTGAATGCTGCCATCTGCATTTACCTTCTCAAGGGAGAAGCCTGCAAACGGTATAGTCATTTCTTTAAGTGACTTACATTCACTGAATATATGTGAACCTATGATTGTATCTGCGCCGAGTATCTCAGCTGTCTCAATTTTTGAGCAGTTGTTGAATACGTAATCACAGATCGTTGTAACAGTCTTTGGAACTGATACTTTTTTGAGACTTGTACAGCCTGTGAAAGCATAGTTTCCGAGCACTTCAAGAGTTTTCGGGAATTTGATATCAGTTATAGACGCATTACTGCAATTATTGAAAGCATACTCACCAACAGATAGAACTCCCTCAGGAATATAAATGCTGGTCATTGATGTACAGTTTTCATATGAATGATTGCCTATTTCCTTTACAGTTCCCGGAATAATTACAGACTCAACACTGCTTAAGTGCTGAAATGCATAATTAGGTATCCTGTCACCGCCGAGAATTGTTATCTTCTTGAGAGACTTAGGGATCCATCTGCTCCAGCCTGACGGATTGATTATTTTATAATAATCAGAATCATTACCATTATTGAAATAATCTACAACATACTGAGTGCTGTTTTCTTCATTTACACCTTTAAGTGAGAAACCTGCAAAAGGAAGTGTCATTTCTACAAGTGAATTACATTCACTGAACGTAAATGCGCCTATTGTAGTATCTGCGCCAAGGATTTCAGCTGATTTCAGATTTGAACAATTACTGAATACATAATCCCCCATAGAAACCACTGTCTCCGGAACTGATACATTTGTCAGTCCTGTACAGCCTGAGAAACTGCCTGTTCCGATAGTTTTAAGTGTTTCAGGGATATAAAGGTCTGTAAGTCCGCTGCATCCAGAGAAACTGTAGTTTCCGATAATTGTCAGTGTAGATGGGAACTCTATTTTCTTTAAATCCGCACTGCTGCAATTACTGAACGCATACTCACCGATAGATACTACACCTTCAGGTATATAAGCAGTAGTCAGTGAGTTGCAATTCTCATATGCATGATTGCCTATTTCAGGAATTGTTCCAGGAATAACGATCGACTCGACACCTCTGAAAAGGTGGAATGCATAATGAGGTATCCTGTCACCGCCGAGAATTGTTATCTTCTTGAGAGACTTAGGGATCCATCTGCTCCAGCCTGATGCGTTTATTATCTTATAATAATCATCTTCGTTACCACCGTTAAAGTAGTCAACAACATACTGGGTACTGTTTTCTGCGTTTACACCTGCAAGTGAGAAACCTGCAAAAGGAAGTGTGATATCTTTAATTGATCGGCATTCGTTAAACATGAATGCACCTATACTGTCTTTACCGCCCCTGATCTCAGCCTTTTCAAGCAAATTACAGTTACTGAAAGCATAATCACCGATAGTAGTTACAGTTTCGGGAACAACGATGCTTATAAGTCCGTTACATCCCACGAAAGCGTGACTTCCTATAGTAGTAATAGTAGACGGGAAATTTATCTTCTTGAATGCTGTACTGCTGCAGTAGCTGAATGAATAATCTCCTATGCTCTTTACGCCCTCGGGCATATAAGCGTCTTTAAGAGACGAACATTCTGAAAATGCATAAACGCCTATCTCTGTTATTCCCTTAGGAATGATGATGGATTCAACACCTTTGAAGCGATAGAATGCATAATCTGAAATTCTTTTACCGCTTGTAATGGTTATCTTCTTGAGTGCCTTAGGAATCCACCTACTCCAGCCTGATGCATTTATTATCTTATAATAATCACTATCATTACCATTATTGAAGTAATCTACAACATAGCTCGTATTAGCAGAATCATCCGCTGTAGCTGCACTAAAGCCTGCAAAAGGAAGTGTAAGTTCAGCAAGGGATCTGCATTCGCTGAAAATATGTGCACCAATACCGTCTGCACCACCGTTTACAACAGCAGTTTTGATCGAAGAACAATTATTGAATACATAATCACCGAGTGTTTTAACAGTTTTCGGAACTGTAATGCCTGTAACATAAATACATCCTGAAAAAGCATAACTTCCGACAGAAATAAGAGTTGACGGGAAATATATGGCCTTGAATGCTTTATTGTTACAATTGTTGAATGCGTAATTGCCTATGCTTACAACTCCCTCAGGAATACAAGCTTCTTCAAGAGAATAGCAATCAGCAAATGAATAATTACCGAATGTTTTTACAGTCTTCGGAACATTGATCTTCTTAACGCTTCTTATATTACAGAAAGCATAATTTGGTATCCTTTCACCGCCAGTGATCGTAATAGTGTTAAGCGATTTAGGGATCCATCTGCTCCAGCCTGATATATTGATGATCTTTATAAAATCATCCTCATTACCTTCATTGAAAAAGTCTGCAAACTGATCTGTACTGTCTTCTGCATTAACTTCTTCCAATGAATTACCTGCATAAGGCATAGTGATATCCTCTATAGATGCGCATCCACTAAAGATGTGGTGACCTATACTCTCAACGCTGTCATTGATAACAGCTGTTTTGAGCGAAGTACAGTTACTGAATACACAATCATTTATCTTGATAATATTATCAGGAACTTTGATAGCCTCTATACCTGCACATCCTGAGAACACATAAGGAGCAAGCTCTGTAATTGTTTTAGGGATAACGATGTCAGTGAACGAAGCACAGCCATTGAAAGCGCTTTCTTCAACATCAGTAATAGCTTTAGGCATTATGAGCTTTCCTTCAGGGATCTCAACCTTTATGATTTTTTTATTCTCATAATCGTATTCATCATATGTTATTATTGAAAGTGAAGAACAGCTTCTGAAAGCGCTCTTACCTATGTGCTTGATAGTCTGCGGTAAATTGATAGATATCATATTACTGCAGTCCACAAATACATTATTTCCAATGCTTGTGATTATCTTACCGTCTTTTTCGTTTCCTGTATTTTCGATTATAACATTCTTGATCATAGAAGGCTTCTTGAACGGTGAATAATCGAAATCATACATCTCTCCATGACCATAAATATACAGATATCCTGTTGGATAGAGCATATACATGATATGCTCTCCGAGTGAACCTGACTCGACACAGTAATGATTAGGATCAGGAGCTTTTGCAGTTGTAATATTACGCTTTACATTATTTGTTGTAGCAGTCGTAGTTACGATAGGTGGACCGTCATAGCCGTTTTCTCCGCTCGGAGAGTAATTATTATCCTCGGAAAGGTCAAAGCTGTAATTCAGCGTCTTTGTCTTTCCGTTGATATGGAATGTAGTACGTTTAACTTTCTCACCGTTGATGTAAATATCAGCTGTGTGGCTGCCGCTCTTACAGTATACAACAGCATTACTACCTGAAACAACACCTGTTGATACCGCGTCATCAACGATTATTTCCACATTCGGAGTGAATGTATTACTCTCAGAATTTGTAGCTGTTACATTGAAAGTTGTCTTATATGCAACATTGGGGCAGCTGCCTATTCCGAAGCTTGCAAGACCTGCTGCAAATACCCATGAAGCTGGAAGACCTGCTGCACCTGCTAAAAGTCCAAGGTTATCAAGACTAAGATACCAGTCAAAAAGCTTAATGCTGAATGAAGCGATTTCGAAATCTATATCTACTATCTTTAAACACTTGAACTCAACGCCCACCGATACAACAAAGCTTACATCACCCTTTAGACAAGTATCACAGGCGTGTTTCGTATCACCCGTCGTATCAAAGCACACAAAGGCTGTGTTTGAGAATGATCTTGATTGTCCATTATTTGCATAGGAAACTTCAAGTGAACCTTTTATATCAAGACCTATTTTGCCATAGAGTGAGAATTCAAGAAGCTGTATGAATCCAAGATCCAATGCATCAAGTGAAGCCGAAAGCTTAAGTCCGACAAATGCTTCACCTTCAAGTTTTACAGTAACACCCTTTGAATTCTGCTCAGACTTGTCGATCCTTTCCATACCTTCATCCGTATCATACTGGAATCCATATGTTGAAGTTCCTGAGAATGTTACACTAAGTGCTCCTTCGAGCTCAAGTACGAAATCAAGAGATATCTTTACTGTTGCACCCGGGATGCCTGTAGGGATAACTACACTGCCTATCCTTGGTTCACAGTCTTTTGAGCCCAGATTTTTAAGAACACTATTATCTCCATTATCTACACCAAGAGTGACGGAGAATGAGTATTCATTTTTCAATTCGTAATAAGCGTATGTATACCCCCAGTCTTTGTAGAATTCAAAAGACTGAGTAAACGAAACGCCGACCTCTGCACCTAAACTGATGCCGGAGGTTCCAAGTGGAACACTGCCGCTCAGAGAGAGCGATTCACTGGTTGAACCGGAATATGAAAGAAGATATTGTGCCATATCGAACGTCATGACACCAGTCTCTTCAAAGTCTGTATCTGTACGAACGATACCCTCATCAGCTGTTTCCATATCAAGAACAGCGTCTCTCGGGTCGGAATGTGATTCAAACTTAACGAATGCGAGCATATCATCTATATTTTCATTACCTGATACAGTTACTTTATCACCATCAACTTTTACGTCTTCAACAGCGATAGAAATGATAGATTCAGGACTTGGCTGAATATAGAAGAATTTGCCTTTTTTGAGATTTTTGACAGTATCGTCTGCATTGTCGAAAACGAAAACGTTATTATCAAAGTCGGAAGCAACGAGTTCGTTCTTTCCTTCACTGCTTTCAGCAATAACAGTATCATCACTGAGAACGACAAAGTTGTTTGACTCGTCATCGTCAAAATTTACTATCCTGTCCTGTTCAAAATCATCAGTAGTTTTGGAAATGATATCTGCAACTTCTTTTGTGAACTTCTTTATCACAAAAGCAGAACCTACAGGATAATTAAGTCCGTCAAAGAGCTGAACTTTGATCAAGAAGAACTCTCCGAGCCTGGAAGTGTCAACTGAAGCTTCTGTACGCTTTAAACGTCCTGCTTCAGCAATTCCTTCAACTGAAATAAACAGCTCACCGCTTTCCTCATCAACAAAGGAAATGATGAACTTACTGTCGAAAGGTTGCGTGGAAGTCACAGCCATCTTTCCTGTAGCCGGATCGTAATCCAGACCTGTGACCATGTACTCCCCTTCACCGACACCTGAATTTGATAGCTGTTTTACAGTCTGATCTTGTTCCGCCGCATGGGTGATAAAGTTCCCCAATGAGTTGGACGACTCAAAATCTAGATTACTTACACGGTCGATCGATTCATTATTTTTGCTGTCCGGATCGATACTTGTAACGCAACTGTTGCCGCTTGACAGGATCGCTGAAGTGCATATCACGGCACTCAGTGCTCCTGCAATGACTCGTTTTAGCATTTAATACATTCCTCCTTTAATATAAATAAATTTAGTTCAATATACTAAATTTATTTATATTATAAAAGATAATAGCATTAATTGTCAATGAAATCTATTCCAAAATTGCCGATAAAATCCGTACCAATTTCTACTATATTTCCAATTTTAATACTATTACCCCGAAGGACTGCTAAGTATATATTAACCATTGGAAGCACCTCAACGGCTGGATTTGATATACACGGTGTAACTATATGGTATGAATAATTGCCTTATTAGTCAATTAAAAGCATTTTTAGTTCCTGCCGACCAGTGCTTTACGGTTCGGCAGGACAAACCCAATATACGAAAGGAGTAACCACACATGGAAAAGTACATCACCCCCGAGGTGGAGATCGTTAAATTCGATAACGAGGACGTAATCACTACAAGTGATCCTAATGAAATAGAGCCTAAGTAACAAAATAAACAACAGGCAGTCCAAGCGGCTGCCTGTTGCTATACAAGGAGCATTTATGAAAAAACTGATACCCTTTTTCCTTGCAGCATTAATGCTTACTGGCTGTCACAGCGGTAAAGATACATCGTCAGCCCCTGCGGAAGTCCCTGCGGTCACATCGGCGGTCACGGAAGTCACCGAGACAGCGACCGAGACTACAGCTGTATTGACAACCATGACTGCAAGCACACAGACGACCGAAACTAAAACAGAGGAAACGAATACAGTGAAAGAAACATATACTACTCCCGAAGTGGAGATAGTGGAATTTACAACGGAAGACGTCATAACAACAAGCAATAACAGTGCAAAGGTAAACGATGACGGCTCTATAGATCTGCCGATAATCAACATGAATTAGTACATGGAAATTATAGGCGGCTTTATGCCGCCTGTTTCTGTCTTCTCAGTTGGTAGATTAGGTTTGTGATCTCGAAGACCGTGGAGCATTCAAAATCGTTGTTATAGCTATGCGAACCGCCCTTCGAGGCGGATCTGTTTTACATATTTACATTGTATCGATGATATGCTATAATTGATGAAAAGAGAAATGATAAAGGAGTTACATATGGCAAATCAAGAGATTATCGACAGGGATACTTACCGAAAGATCAAGAAGATGAACCGAGAGGAGCTTACAAAGTTCATTCTTCAGTATGGAGACGAGCTTCTCGGAGAACAGGGCAAAACCATTGATCTCCCGGCTCTTGAGGCAGAACTCAGTAAAATCAAAGGTATCGGCGGTAAGCGCCTTGAGGAGATAATGACTGTCATAGAAAAGTTCTTGGATGTTGAATAGACAGGAGGTATACTATGAATTGTAAAAGAATAATAGCAGCGTTGATGTGTGCTGTAATATCGTTGGGAACGACAGCGCTTTCGCTGGGAGTACCTTTAACTCTTTCGGCTGAAGCTGCAACCATAGTTGACAGCGGCAACTATGGTGAGAATATCAGATGGGAACTGGACAGTGACGGTACCCTGGTAGTCACAGGCAAGGGAGATATGGGCGATGTAGGTCCTGTCAAAAATACTCCGTGGGTAAAAGAAAGAGATCTTATAAAAAAGGTAGTTATAAGCAATGGGATAACAAGAGTCGGAGATCAGAATTTTAATACTTGTAAGAACCTTGTTTCCGTTACCCTTCCCGATACTCTGAAAACCATTGGCTTTGTTGCGTTTTCTGAATGCAGCGCTCTCACTTCTATCGTAATACCCGCTTCTGTGACGGTAGTCGAACATGAAGCTTTTAAGTCCTGCAGTAATGCGGAAATAACGATCTCCTCAACAGCCACAAAGATAGAAGGCGGGGCTTTCTCAGGCACCAAATGGGAGGAAGAGCAGCTTGAGAAGTCGCCTTTTGTGGTAATAAACGGTGTTCTTCTTGCTGCAAGAATCGATACGGAAAAAATTGTCATACCTGACGGAGTTGAATGTATAGGTCGGAGATGTTTTCAGGGTTGGGGATATTGGTCAGTAACAGAGGTCGTTATCCCTGATTCAGTGAAGATAATAGAAAGCCGTGTTTTTGAGGGATTCAGATCACTGAAATCAGTGACAATACCCGAATCGGTAGAGAAAATAGAAACGAGTGCTTTTCAGAGCTGCAATTCTCTTGAAAAGGTCTGCATACTTAATCCCGAATGTGATATAAGCGACATGAATTCTACCTTTACCAACGGTGCTGGTTATGCCTATACAGGTATTATCAAGGGATACAGAGACTCTACTGCCGAGGCTTACGCCAATAAGTACGATCGCATCTTTGTACCCGTTGATTCTGACATGGGAGATGTGAACTTTGACGGGAATGTGAACGCAGTAGATGCTTCCATGGTGCTGGCATATTATGCCCGTGTATCGACCGATCAAGAAGGCGGATATAATGAAGAGCAAATTCTTGCAGCAGATGTAAACCACGACGGAGATATCAATGCCGTTGACGCATCGAGTATTCTTGCGTACTATGCGTATGTATCGACTACAAAAGAAACCCCTATGTCAATGGAAGAATATATGAAAAAGAATTAAGAAATTCCCCTAATATGATGACAGCCCTTCACGGGCTGTTTCCTTTCTAGCTTGACTAATATAGTTAATTATGATACAATTAAGGAGTCACGACACCGGCTGTATTGAAGGCAACGACCAGAAGTGACTATAGGCACAAATAATGACAAACAAAGCTTTTCTTACAGGAGGAGGCTTATTATGATTGCAAAAAGAATATTCTCAACCATGCTTAGTGCGCTTGTTATTACTTGCTCTATTTCTAACTATAATACTTATGAAAAAACAGGAACTTTAGCGGCTGAAGCAGAAGATACATCATTGAACACAGGAACTTGTGGCGATAGTGCAACGTATTCCTTTGACGATGCAGGGAATCTGACTATCAGCGGAAATGGTGCTATATCCGATTATGTGGATGGAAAGACACCTTTTGCCAATAGTGTTCCGATTAAAAAAGTCATTATCGAGGAAGGAATAACTCATATAGGTAATTATGCTTTTTCATCGTGCCATGACATTCAGTCAATAGAATTGCCAGAATCATTGACCGGTATAGGCGAATATGTATTTGAAAATTGTACTTCACTTACAAGCATCATCATCCCTGATTCGGTAACAAGTATCGGTCAGTATGCTTTCAGCGGTACAGCTGTTAAGTCAGTAGTCATTCCAGAATCAGTAGTAACACTGGATACAAACAGTTTGTTTATGGTGTGTAAGAAACTGGAATCTGTTGTTCTTCCTCAGTCTGTAACATCAATTTACAGCAATGCTTTCAAAGAGTGTGTAATGTTTAAGGAAGTTGATATTCCTGATTCAGTAACTGCGATACAGAATGATGCATTTTCGGGTACAACGTTTACTTCGCTATTTATCCCTTCGGGAGTTACCATGATAAACGGAAATGCTCTCAGAGGCAGCAAAATAGACACTATTTACGGATTCAAGGATTCAGCTGCGGAGACTTTCGCAAAGAAGAACGGGCTGGATTTCATTGAAAGTGAAGAAAGAGCTTGAAAAAGAACTGACATTCTGCCTGTTGCAGGTGTTTATAAGCTTGAATGCGATGTAGACGTTAAAAGCTATATAACCATAAGCGGAATGCTTGATCTTGACCTGAACGGCCATACAGTAAAGATACCTGAGATAATATGCAACAGCACAAGCAATGTTATAATCAGGGACAGTGATCAGCAGAAAAAAGGTACGATCATTTGCACAGCGGATAGCAACCTTATAACATCATACAATAAACTGACCATTTATGGCGGTAACTTTTATGGATATGATAAGAAAACAGTCTGTGCAACAGTAAGGATCAATGACGGAAGTTTTGATTATTACGGTGGAGAGATTATCGGATACTACAGTCATGCTCTTTCTTTAAGAACTAAAGATGGCATCATAAACATTATGGGTGGAAGACTGAAAGCTTCCTCTGCTGAAAACGGAAAAACCAACGTTTATTCAGTATGGCTTGCTGATACATTTGCTGGTACTCTCAACATAACTGACGGAGAGATGCACTCAGACATTGGAGCAGCAGTCAGTGGCTCTCCTTCAGACTGTATAGTGAATATATCAGGTGGAAAGATATTAAGTGATAAAGATTATGGTCTTAAGTGCATGACAAAAGGTACGGTAAATCTGAGCGGCAATATCTGTATTAAAGGTGAAAAGGGCGGTATTTACGTACCAAACGGAAATCCGGTAAATATTACCGGAGCCATAACAAGTGCTGATGTAAGTGTTTATGCCGAAGTATCAGGTTTGCTTACGAACGGACTCGGCAAGTACGTAAGCGCTTCAACGCTGAAACGATATCTGCCTTATATAAAAGCAAATGGTACCATTTCAGTAAATAATGACGGAGAACTGAGCATAGATATTCCCGTTGCTGTATCAACAACATCAGTATCAGGTTCTGCAACTTCAACAACTACTACAACATCACTTACTTCGACAAGCACTACAACTACAGCCTCAACTACCACAACAACCAAGGAAACGACTGCTACGACTACAACAACTACCTCAACATCAAATAATACAAACTCAACGACTACGAACACGTTCACGACAACTGTAATTGGCTCTACAACAACTGCGACATCAACAATGACAAATACAGCTCAGTCCACAACAACGACAACAACTCCAGTAAAACCTATAACCTACACACTTGGAGATGTGAATAATGATAAACAGATCAATGCTGTTGACGCTTCATCAGTTCTTGCATATTATGCTATGATCTCAACAAATCAGGATGGTGGATATGATGAGGAACAGAAGCTTGCGGCAGATGTAAATCATGATGGATTAATTAATGCAGTAGATGCTTCCAATATTCTTTCGTACTACGCATATGTATCGACTACAAAAGAAACTCCGATGTCAATGGAAGAATATATGAAAAAGAATTAAGAAATTTTCTAATATGATTACCGCCCTTCATGGGCGGTTATGCTTTATGTATTTACATTATATCGGTACAGACCTAATTCGTAAAATGAAAGTTTCACAAAATTCACTAAAAAGCAGCCACTAAAAATACCCAAAACCTCTTGAAATATTTTCAGTTATGTGCTATACTCATGTTAGTGTATACAAACACATGATGCTTTAGTTACATCAAGTATATGCTGCACTTTATTTTTCAAGGAGTGATGTTAAATGTCATTGATCAACAAGGAAGTAAGCGATTTTTCTGTTCAGGCATATCAGAACGGAGAATTCAGGAAAGTCAGCAAGGGTGATATCATAGGTAAGTGGAGTGTTTTCTTCTTCTATCCAGCAGATTTCACCTTCGTTTGCCCGACAGAGTTAGAAGATTTGCAGAACAAGTATGCAGAATTCACGAAAATCAGTTGTGAAATCTATTCCGTATCTGCGGATACTCATTTTGTTCACAAGGCTTGGCACGATTCCTCCGAACGCATTAAAAAGCTTGAATACCCGATGCTTGCAGACCCGACTCATGCACTTTGCAGAGATTTCGACGTTCTGATTGAAGCAGACGGAATGGCTGAACGCGGCACCTTCGTGGTAAATCCAGAAGGCAAGATCGTGGCATATGAGGTCAATGCCGGAAATGTCGGAAGAAATGCAGAGGAGCTTTTTAGAAAGGTACAGGCTTTACAGTTCGTTCATGAACACGGCGATGAGGTTTGCCCAGCCAAGTGGCAGCCCGGTGCGGAAACGCTCAAGCCCAGCCTTGACCTTGTGGGGATGCTGTAATGCTGGATATAGATGAAAAAAAGCTTTATGATGTTGTAATCATCGGTGGCGGACCTGCCGGTCTGACAGCAGCCTTATATCTTGCACGAGCAAGGTACAGGGTTTTGGTCGTTGAAAAAGAAAAATTCGGCGGTCAGATTACAATCACGTCCGAGGTGGTCAACTATCCTGGTATCTTGCACACCGACGGCAATACCCTTACTAACGCAATGCGCAAACAGGCTGAACGATTCGGAGCAGAATTCCTGCTTACAGAGGTAAGTTCACTGGATGTGACTGACGATATTAAGACGGTAAAAACCTCAAAGGGAAATCTGAAATGCTTTGGCATCCTGCTGGCAACGGGAGCGCATCCACGAATGATTGGCTTTAAGGGTGAGGCAGAATTTAGAGGACACGGTTTTGCGTATTGTGCGACTTGCGATGGTGAGTTTTTCACTGGGAAGCCGGTATTCGTAATTGGTGGCGGCTATGCTGCTGCGGAAGAAAGTGTATTCCTCACAAAATATGCAAGTCATGTGACTGTTCTTGTCCGTGGAGATGATTTTACCTGTGCCGAGGCAGTTGCTCGTGAGACAAAGGAACACAAGGATATTACCATCCTCTACAATACCGAAGTGCTTGAAGTGACTGGAGAGGATTCATTAAAAACTATCACGTATAGAAACAACAAAACCGACGAGATCACGACCTATACGGCGGATACGAATGATACCTTCGGTATCTTTGTCTTTGCAGGATACGAACCCTCTACGGCACTTGTCAAGGACATTGCAGAGCTTGATTCACAAGGGTATATTATTACCGACAGGTCACAGAAAACAAATATCCCCGGTTTGTATGCTGCCGGTGATGTATGTGTAAAGCCGTTACGTCAGGTCGTTACTGCTGTTGGCGATGCGGCATTGGCTGCAACGGAACTTGAAAAGTACGCACAATCCATGCAGCGTAAAACCGGTCACATTCCGCAAAAGCCTGAAGCGGCAAAAAGCGTATCTTCACAATCGAAAGTAGATACGAATACAGACAGTACGTTGTTTTCATCAGATATGATTCAGCAAATGCAGACTGTCTTTGCAAGAATGGAAAGACAGCTCTTGTTGAAGCTGTATCTAGATGATTCGGCATTGTCTGTTGAATTGAAGACTTATATGTACGAAATGGCAAAGCTGACGGACAAACTCATTATACAGGAGAATCAAGAACCGGTTGATGACAGACCAATGGTTCAGATATGTGACTCAAACGGAAACTATTTGGGCTTGGCATTTCATGGAGTCCCAGGCGGTCATGAGTTTACTTCTTTTATGCTTGGATTATACAATGCGGCAGGTCCTGGTCAGCCACTTGATGATGTGCTGAAAGCAAAGGCACAGAGCATCAACAAGCAAACGGATATTCGCATTCTGGTGTCGCTGTCCTGCACGATGTGCCCAGAGCTTGTCATGAGCGCACAGCGCATTGCTGCATTGAACCCGAATGTGAGTACAGAGGTATATGATCTCAATCATTTTCCAGCGTGGAGAGAAACATATAATGTTATGAGCGTGCCTTGCATGATCATCAATGACGGAAAACCTATGTTTGGAAAGAAGAATATCGATCAGCTTTTAGAGTTAATATGATAAGAGCCTTGCCCCGTTTGGGGCAGGGCTTACTTTTATGCTTAACCATCACAAAAAAATCCTCACAGCCAAAACTGTGAGGACTCTGTTGTTTTATTCAGATAAACACATTAACGTGAATATCACGCCAGCTTAGTATCCTACGCTTTGTGGACTTCGCGTAAAGGTATTCTTTAGCATCGTCCATATTCAGCGTAAAATAGCCAATCTGAGTGTATTTTGGAATTACTTTCCTTCGTTGATTACAGCCTGTACTGTGGATAGTGTGGCAATCAAAATGAGATTCATAAAAGGCTGTATTACGCTGAGGATTTGATACGACAAAAGTCCTGCGTTGTCAGCAGTTATAATAGAATAAAACAAAAGCTGGAAAGTTGCTCCTTAACTTGGAATAATATTCATACATTTTTGAGATAAATCAATTCATCTCATTTACTGTAATCTGCATTTTACAATTGCTTCTGTCACATCAGTCAATACAAGCTCACCATTTTGATTATAAACGTCAAAGGATACGGCTACGATTCCATTTTTATCATTACGCTTAACGAGGTTTGTTATAGTTGCTTTTCCTGTCAGCACATCTTCTGCGAAAACCGGCTTGTGCCATTCAATTTTTGTTGATTTACCCGCAAGCAGTTCGCTACCGAAAAAATCCACTTCAAGGTACTTTGCCCATACTGTCATGAATGACATAACCCCGGGAGCAATAAGTTTACCGAAGTGAGTTGTCTTTGCATATTCCTCATCTGTATGCAGCGGTAAATTATCATACTCTTTTGCAAACGCAATCATTTTACCTTTGTCTATAACAGCAGGGGCTACGTCAACGCTCATTCCGATTTTCATTTCATCAAAATACATATTATACCTCCAGAATATAAAAGAAAATAGCTATTGGAAATAAGTGTATTATACCATAAACAGGATTATTTTTCAATAATATAACCAAGCTTTATCAAAAAGCCTAAAACAACTTACAAAAATATCAAATTTCAGTCATAGAATATAGTTCAGAGCACAAATTCAACTCCGTAGCGGCAGCTTTTTGTGCATTGATTAAACAAAATCTCGCAATAATTAAAAAATATTTTTTCGAAAAAGGTATTGACAAATGGATTTTTGTATGATATAATCCTGAACATAAGCTATGAGGAAGACAAGCAGAGGATTGCCAATGTCTGCAGAGAGCCGACGGTCGGTGTGAGTCGGTGTCAAGCAATGCTATGTATCCCTTCTGAGCCGGAATGCTGAAAGGATTTCAGTAAGCGTTCCCGTGATTCTGCGTTAATGAATAGGACTTGCTGGAGTCTGAAGTGGTGTTACGCAATAGCGGCACAATTTGAGTGGTACCGCGGGTAATCAGATTATGATACTCGTCTCAAAGTATTTATCTTTGAGACGAGTTTTTTGTTTTTCGCGGTAAAGACAGCGGCAGTATTTTTCTGCGACCGTTTCATTTTCCAGTATCAATTTTTAAAAGGAGAGATTATTATGAGTAAAATGACGGAATTGCAGAATGCAGAAGTAAGAATCAGAGAGGTCGCAGAGCGTATTTCAAATCTGCGTGAAGATCTTGGTATTTCAGTCGAAGAAATGGCTGTAAATACAGGATACTCCGTTGAAGACTACAAAAAATACGAATCAGGTGAACAGGATTTTAGTTTCACGTTCATCTACAAATGTGCTAATACCTTTAACGTTGATATCACCGACCTCATGGAAGGAAGCAGTCCTGAACTCAGCGGCTATACAGTTACCCGTAAGGGCGAGGGTTTGCCTATCGTTCGCAGAAAGGGCTTTGCCTACAACCGCCTTGCATCAAAATTCAAAAACAAGATCGTTGAACCATTTCATGTTGTTATCCCATATTCAGAAGAAGCTCTTTCACAGCCTCTGCATATGGCAAGCCACGCTGGACAGGAAATGGATATCGTTTTAAAGGGTACTGTACGTATGACAGTTGGTTCACATACAGAGATACTCCATGAGGGAGACTGTATTTATTATGACAGTTCCATGCCGCATGATGAAGTCGCTCTCGGCGGCGAAGACTGTGAGATATACGCATTCGTAATGGCTCCGCGCGGTACAACAGGAATGACTGAATTCCGTGAGCATATTGCTGAACATCATCTTACAAATGTCGATAAAGCAGGTCTTCTTAATCCGGTTTCAGAAAAGTTTGTCAAATGCGAGACTGATGAGAACGGAATTCTCAGCGGCGTTCAATTCATAAATGAGGATAAGTTCAACTTTGCATATGATATCATTGATGTAATGGCTGAAAAATGTCCTGACAAAACTGCTATGATCTATGTTGACGTTGATCATAATGAGAGAAAGTTCACTTTCAAAGACATCAAGAAGTATTCCTGTCAGACTGCCAACTACTTCAAGTCACTGGGCATAAAAAAAGGTGACAGAGTTATGCTTATCCTTAAACGCCACTATCAGTTCTGGTTCTCGATCATCGCTCTCCACCGTATTGGTGCGCTTGTAATCCCTGCATCAAATATGCTCAAGGAACACGACCTTGAATACAGATTCAATTCGGCTGAAGTATCTGCTATCGTATGTACTTCTGATGGCGAGGTTGCAGATGAAGTTGATAAGGCTTGTGCTGTTTCTCCTTCACTCAAGACAAAGATCATCGTAAACGGACAGCGAGAAGGATGGCACGATTTCAATGAGGAGCTTTCAGCATACAGCACTCATTTTGAGCGCACTGCCGAGACTCCCTGTGGTACTGACCCGATGCTCATTTTCTTCAGCTCAGGTACATCAGGAAATCCGAAACTCGTTCTCCACAGCTACCAGTATCCGCTCGGTCACTATGTAACTGCACGCTACTGGCAGAATGCTGACCCGAACGGTCTCCACTTCACTATCTCTGATACCGGCTGGGGCAAGGCTCTCTGGGGCAAGCTTTACGGTCAGTGGATGAACGAATCTGCTGTATTCGTATATGACTTCGAGCGTTTCCACGCAGATGATATACTTCCCATGTTCAAGAAGTACAATGTAACATCATTTTGCGCACCTCCGACTATGTACCGTTTCTTCATCAAGGAAGACCTTTCCAAGTACGATCTCTCTTCACTTAAATATGCCTGCATCGCCGGTGAGGCACTCAACCCTGAGGTATTCCACCAGTTCTACAAGGCAACAGGCATCAAGCTCATGGAGGGCTTCGGTCAGACCGAGACAACACTTACTATTGCAAATGTTGTCGGCATGGAGCCCAAGCCCGGCAGTATGGGCAAGCCAAATCCGCAGTATGACGTACAGGTACTCCTTCCCGACGGCACATCCGCAGGCGTAGGTGAGACAGGTGAGATCTGTGTTAAACTCAAGGACGAAAATGCCACAGGATACGGTGTTCCCGGACTTGCACTCTGCTACTACGGCGATGAGGAAAACACAGCCGAGACATGGCGTGACGGTTACTACCACACAGGCGATACCGCATGGGTAGACGAAGACGGCTATTTCTGGTATGTGGGCCGTGTTGATGATGTTATCAAGTCATCAGGCTACCGTATCGGACCGTTCGAGATCGAGAGTGTGCTCATGGAGCTGCCATATGTTCTTGAATGTGCTGTTACTGGTGTTCCGGACGAGATAAGAGGTCAGGTAGTAAAAGCGACCATTGTTCTCACAAAGGATAAGACAGGATCAGAAGAGTTGGTTAGAGAGATCAAGGATTACGTCAAGGAGCGTACAGCGCCTTACAAATATCCGAGAGTTGTTGAGTTCGTTCCGGAGCTGCCCAAGACTGTCGGAAGCGGAAAAATCCGCCGTGCTGCTATCCGTGAAATGGATAACGCAAAGTATAAGAAATAATGAACAAGACTTTCGTAACGAAAATGCCGAATCATATAGGGGCATTTCTAAAGGCAAGCAAATGTTTTGCCTCACTCGGTATAAATATCACGAGAGTAAGCTATAACAAAGCTGTGGATTCCCATATGCTGTTTATCGATGCAGAGGGAACTCCTCAGCAGCTTGCAAAAGCTTCCAAAGAGTTGACAGATATTGGGTATCTCCAGTGTGACGAGGATAATCGCAGTGTTATGCTTCTTGAATTTCGGCTTAAGGATGAACCCGGAAGTGTTACTTCGATACTTGAGCTTATAAGCGCACATAGTTTCAATATTTCATACATAAGCTCACAGGAAAACGGTACAGAATATCAGCTTTTCAAAATGGGACTTATAGTTGATAATTCAGATAAAATTAATGATTTCATAGAAGAAGCGAAAAAGCTTTGCAGTGTCAGAGTTATCGAATATAATCATGCTGAGAAGATATTTGACAACAGCTTCTTTTACAGTACATTCGTTAATGAACTCTCGGCTGCGATGGAAATATCCTCCGAAGCAAAAAACGAACTCATAGTCAATACAAATCTGGCTATGCAGATACTGGACGATACGGGTGTATCTCCTTACCGTACTTTTGACAGCATAAGCCATTTTGCAGAGTTACTTGCAACTTCAAGGAGCAGGAATTTCTCACCAAGGATAACTCATCATAATATTACTGATAATACAGTAATAACCCTTATCGAGCCTCCGTGCGGCAGCAATACGGCAATTATAAAAAGCTGTGACGAATACCTGTTCATTGACACGGGCTACGCTTGTTATAAAGAGGAAATGCTGTCGGTTTTCAGAAACATTATCCCTGAACTTGACAGAATTGAAAAGAAATGTTTTATAACTCATGCGGACGTTGACCACTGCGGACTGCTGCCGATTTTCGATACTGTGTATGCAAGCGCTAAAACAGCGGAGTGTCTCCGGCTTGAAAGTAACAACGAGGACGGATTCCGTGAGATGAATCCACTGCACAAGCCATATGTACGAATTTGCAAAGTCCTTACTTCATATACTGCTGTGTCAGCTGAAAAACTGAGCGTTGTAGGAGATGAAAAAGAAATAAGTCAGCTTATAGAACAGACCGGTTTCATTGATTTCGGAGAACTGCATTTTGAGCTGTTTGAGGGTAAAGGCGGACATCTTGCCGGAGAATCTGTTCTTATTGACTACGATCACCATCTCGCTTTTACAGGTGATATTTTCGTAAATATGAAAGAAACGACCGCTCAGCAGGCACAGTACAACCGATATGCACCAATACTTATGACGTCAGTAGATACCGACAAGGAGCTTTGCACTGCCGAGAGAACAGCACTGTTTCAACGTCTCGGTATAGGGAAATGGCAGATATTCGGCGGACATGGCGGTGTGAAATCATATATAATCGCTCCAACTGAGATATAGTTATCTGAGACGAGGATTTGATGAACGAACTAATTAATCTGAAACAAAAAAGCTCTCACAGCCGAAACTGTGAGAGCCTTATTATTTTATTCAGATAAACACATTAACGTGAATATCGTGCCAGTTTAGTATCCTACGCTTAGTAGACTTTGCGTAAAGGTATTCTTTAGCATCGTCCAGATTCAGCGTAAAATAGCCAATCTGAGTATATTTCCGAATTACTTCTTTTCGCTTATTGCAGCCTGTGTAGCAGCCAGTGAAAAATGAAGTAGCATATCGCTATTATGAAGCTTGTATGTGAGTTGTACAAAAAACGCCATCATAGTTTCAATTGCTGATATAATCTGTAATCGTCCTGACAAATTCTTCAGGCTGATCAAAGAAGCAGGTGTGTGACGCTTTCGGTATCACTGCACTTTTCTTGACAGGGGCTTTAATATTCTCAAAGCATTGCATAAGCAGCTGATTCGGGCATACGAAATCTTCATCACCGCTTACAAAAAGCAAAGGCACATCAAAATGCAGATCATGTCTGAAATCATATGTCATAAGTGTTTTGTATGTTCCCTTGAAGTTCCTGAAATCCGAATTAAGCATAGATAATTTCTCACGGAAACTCAGGAAAGGCGAACAAAGCAGTGCTTTTAACGGAAACGTTCTGCTGTCCTTGGATATGTATTTTGAACCCAACATTGAAAATGATCTTAAAGCTTTCATAGTATCACTGTTAAATACCAAACCGCTTTCAATACGTTTCAGTAATTCATCTGTTTTAGCAGTATCAGAGGGCACATCCTTTGCAAGCTCCTTTATCCAATTACATGAATACTTCAATCCTTCGCTATGGTTTATCAGCTGACCAATACCAATATAGCATGAAACATTCTCAGGATGAAGCTTAGCGTATTCTGTACCTATAATACTTCCCCATGAAAAACCTACGATTATGATCTTTTCAAATTCATATACCGTATGAAGATACTTTATCACAGCGTCAATATCTGAAGTATAGTCTGAAATGCTTCCGGTCTCAGCAATCTCATCGGTTTTATCCTTGTTTGCAAGAAGTGTTTTGCAAGTATTTCGCTGATCCCAGTTTACTACTGTAAAATGCTTTTCCCATTCTGTCTGCATCACATGGCAGAGACCTGCAATAGAACCTCCGGGACCGCCATGTATAAATAACATCAGCGGTGCGGTACGATCAGCGCCTCGAACCTGTATATACTGTTTCAAGCCGTTTATCATTGGATACTCATACAAGCATACTCCCTTTTCACGATAACAATTCAGAATAACATTTTTCCTGCTCATTTTGTTCTCCTCCCGAAGGCATGGACATAAGATATAGATTGCGGATATGAGAGTTTTCCGTAATTGGTTTGCTCTGGTATTTATCGACTATAGCGTATATTTCGTTGAGCATTGAAGCGAAATCTCTGTCAGAAAGTGAAAGCGCATAGTTCAGTACGAATAGCTTGTCTCTGTTTACATCTGCATCATCACGCTTGAAATAGCTGCTACAAAGCTCAAATATCTGTATAATAGTGGACGTCATTATCTTCATGCCGTCAGCTCCGTTCTGAGGCGGTGATATGAAATAATTCTTCAATGCGTATACGTTTTCAATCTGACCGCGTATCCTATGCGTATCGACCACTTCAATAACATCGGCTTTTAGCATACGCTCCGTCTTACGGTAAACAGTTGCCCTCGGAATATCCTGCATACGAGACAGTATTTCAGAGACAGTCATACGCTTGTTTATACGAATAAGTTGAATGATCCTGTTTGAAATAGGATCTGTAAGTATTTTTATCAGCTTCTCCATAACGCCTCCACTAGTATCATTTATTGAGATTAGTATAGCATAAAAATAATTTGGTGTCAAGAACAAATGATATTTTTCAATCATACAAGAGTAGTACAGTGCCTATCTTCAGAATCATTTATGGTGTTAATTTTCCTACACTTTTCCTACAGTTTTAAGATTTTTTCTGCAAAGGCAATAAGCGTCAAATCAACTTTAGCCCTCGAAAAATAGGTGCAAAACAGGATTCTATTAAAACATGAAAAACTACCGAAAATCCGTCAGTGTCGGATTGTGGTCCCGAAGACCTCGTAACGTACAAAATCAATGATTTAACCATGAGAACCGCCCTTCGAGGCAGTTCGGCTTTTCTATTTACATTGCATCGGTGATATGGTATAATATGTTACAAGAAACGAATAAAGAGATATATATGGGACAGAAAGAGATCATCGACAGGGACACTTACCGCAAAATCAAGAAAATGAACCGTGAGGAGCTTACAAACTTCATTCTTCAGTACGGAGATGAGCTGCTCGGAGAACAGGGCAAAACGATTGATCTTCCGGCTCTTGAGGCTGAGCTTAGTAAGATCAAAGGTATAGGCGAAAAGCGCCTTGACGAGATAATGGTTGTTATCGAAAAGATTCCTAGATGTATAAAATGTTTTTGAATAAGAGGTCGCTGAAATGAGTAACATCATAATATTTATCGGCAGCATGAGAAAAAACGGCAATACAGCACGCTTGACGCAAAGCTTTGCTGAGGGTGCGGCGAGGAATAACCATGTGGAGATAGTATCTGTCGCGGACTGTAATGTGAATCCGTGCATAGGTTGTAACAGCTGTTTTACACGCGAAGGTAACAAATGTTTCCAGAATGACGATATGGTGCAGATTTACGAAAAACTAAGAAATGCGGACATTGTTGTCATCGCGTCTCCTGTGTATTTCTATGGTATCAGCGCACAGCTGAAAGCTATCGTGGACAGGCTTCACACTCCCATGCGAAACACATTCCACATCAAGAAACTCGGACTGCTTCTTGTAGGAGCGGCAGAACTCCCGAATCTGTTTGATCCTATAATCATGCAGTACCAAATGGTGCTGGACTTCTTCAAACTCGAAAGTATTGGTACGGTACTTGTACGAGGAGTCAAGGATATAAGTGACATCGAGAACAGCCCAGCATTGAAAGAAGCGTATGAATTGGGCGATTCGATATATTAAAATTGGAGTAGAGAAATGAAATACGCAGAAGTACAGAAAATAGCAAAAGATACGATAGAATTCATAAAAACTAAGATAACCGCAGGAATGAAACTCACGGATATCAGACAACTTTGCGAAGATAAAATGCTCGAATTAGGAGCTGATTCGTTCTGGTATTGGGACATAGGAGCTTTTGTATTTGCAGGAGATGAAACTACGGTTTCAGTTTCGGGCAGAGAATACGTTACTTCCGACAAAATTATAGCTTCAGATGATATCATAACAATAGACCTCAGCCCTCAGAACAATAACATCTGGGGCGATTATGCCCGAACGCTAATACTTGAAAACGGAAGCGTAGCAGATGATATAAACAGTATTCGCAACAATGAATGGCGCAGAGGTCTGCTTATGGAAGAGGAACTCCACAAGGAGCTTGTCGCATTTGCAACTCCGCAGACTACATTTGAGGAGCTTTATTACCATATCAATCGGCTCATAGTCTCGCACGGCTTTATAAACTTTGATTTTCTCGGCAACCTCGGACATTCTATCGTAAAGGATAAGAATGATCGTATATACACTGAGAAAGGCAACAAAGCCCTTCTTTCATCAGTGGACTATTTTACATTTGAGCCGCATATAAGCGTTCCAAACTCGAAATACGGATACAAGAATGAGAACATCTATTACTTCAATTCGGGTAAGCTGATAGAACTATAGGAGACTAATATGATACTCAAAGCAAACAGAAACGACTTGCAAGAATATTACAGCTTCAATATCTTGCGTATCAGAGCGAGGCTGACCTGTTCGGAAGCAGAGACATTCCTCCGCTGAAACAAACTCTCGATGAAGTCGTTGAAGAGTGGAACAGCGGCGTTATACTGAAAATGATCGATGACAAGAATACTATTATCGGCTCAGTACGAGCAATAGAGCGTGACGGAACAGTCTATATCGGTAAGCTCATGGTACACCCCGACCACCGCCATAAAGGTTGTGGGACAAAGCTCCTGTCCGAGATAGAGAAATGCTTTCCTGATAAGCGGTATGAGCTGTTCACAAGCACACGAAGTATTGATAATATCCGTCTGTATCAGAAGCTGGGCTATATGATATTTGCTCGGAAAGCCGTGAACGATGAACTGGAATTTGTGTACATGGAGAAAAAATGAAAACTATTGAGATCAGGGGCAGGACCTGCCATATCATAATAAACGGAGCCGACCTTCCCACGATTTATTGGGGTGAGATGAAGAATAGCTCCGAGACTATCGAAAAAGTCCTTACGTTGTGCGAGGACGTGATGTGCAACTATATCGTTTACGAGGTCGAGGACTGGAACGCAGACTTCTCGCCGTGGGAGTTCACGCTCAACAAGAAGATGTCCTTCTCGGGTGGCGGACACAAAATGCTGAACTGGCTTCTGAACGAGTGCGTTCACTACTGCGAGAAAGAGTACGGTCTGTTGGGAGAGCGTATCCTTTGCGGATACTCCCTTGCAGGACTTTTCAGCCTGTGGGCGTTCTATGAAAGTCAGGCATTCAGCGGAGTTATCAGCTGTTCGGGCTCTCTGTGGTTCGGGGACTGGATAAGTTACGCTGAGAGTCATACCGCTCCGCAGAACAGCTCCGTTTATCTCAGTCTCGGCGACCGTGAGGAAAAGTCTCGCGATCGTGTTATGGCGACTGTGGGAGACTGCACTCGTAGACAGTTTGAGCTTGTGGGCAGCGATAAAAATGTGTCCCGTCATATTCTTGAATTGAACAACGGCGGACACTTCAACGAGCCTGAGAAGCGTATTGCTAAAGGCATTAGGTGGTGCGTAAAATGAGAATTAAGACATCTCTTATCATTTTTACTTCGTTATGTACGTTACTGTCAGCCTGCGGCAATGGAACAAGTTCATCAGAGAGCAGTAAGTCAGAAGTTCAGATAACTACTGCTTCTGAAACTGCGACCTATCAGCAGATAACGCAGGAAGAAGCCAAGGAAATGATGAAGGCAGATGACGGGCATATTATCGTAGATGTTCGTCGGCAAGACGAATACGACAGCGGTCATATTCCAGACGCTATACTGATACCGAATGAGTCTATTGAAAAAGAGCAGCCTAAAGAACTGCCAGACCTCGATCAGATCATTCTGATATACTGCCGAAGCGGTCGCCGCAGCAAAGAGGCTTCACAGAAACTGGCTGACATGGGATATACTCACATTTACGAATTCGGCGGAATAATCGACTGGACAGGTGAAATTGTTACAAGTCCTTGAGATTACTTATAATAACATGAGTTGAAAATGAAAAAAATTGAAATAGATGATATCATAAAGCAACAGTTTGAATACTATCAAAATATGTGTTCACTACTGTCAGACTTTAAAGATTCACATTTTGATCCGCCTGGTGATATAGAAAAGATCGAACAATGGGAAAAAGACAATGGTACCAATTTGCCTCATCAGTACAAAAGCTGGCTGTTGCTTTCAGCGGGATCAAATATTCTTGATGGCTTTATAGAGCTTTCATGGCCTGAAATTGGTACACTTGACGAGAGAAACGATATTATTATAATCGCTTCAATAATTGGTGATGGTGAAACAGTCTATATCTCGCGTACTGACAGAAAAGTGTATTCTATATTTGAAGGCGAGATCAAAGAGTACAATGATTTTGATGACTTCCTGACAATAAAATCTCTGTATATCGAAACATTAGCTAAGGAATATCTTGGTGATGACTGGGGAGATATTTATGATAAACAATTCGGGAGTGAGTGATATGTTCAAAAACAAAGTAGCTGTAGTAACAGGCGGCGCAAATGGTATTGGAAAGTGCATAGCCGAGGAGTTACGCAAGAATGGTGCGATGGTGTGTGTTATAGACAAGGCTGACGGCGATCACTTTGTCGGTGACATCGCTGACAAGTCTGTGCTTGAAAAGTTCGCGGAGCAGGTCATAGCAGAGTATGGACACATCGACTTCCTTATCAACAATGCTCTACCGCTGATGAAAGGTATCGACGCGTGTAGCTATGAGGAGTTTCAGTATGCGCTGGCGGTCGGAGTGACTGCGCCGTTTTACCTGTCGAAGCTGTTCGCGCCCCACTTCAACAAAGGCGGAAGTATCATAAATATCTCGTCTTCTCGTGATCGTATGAGTCAGCCTCAGACCGAAAGTTACACTGCGGCAAAGGGCGGTATAGCTGCGCTCACTCACGCGCTTGCGGTCAGCCTTGCAGGCAAGGTGCGTGTGAACTCAATATCCCCAGGGTGGATTGATACGTCATACAAGGTTTACGAAGGTCCCGACGCCTATCAGCAGCCCTGCGGACGTGTGGGAAATCCCCTTGACATTGCCAATATGGTTTTTTTCTATGCTCCGGCAAAGCAGGTTTCATTACAGGCGAGAACATCTGCATCGACGGCGGTATGACCAGGCTGATGATATATCACGGCGACAACGGCTGGAAACTTGAGTGAGCTGATGAATCATATAGGCAATAAATTAAGTAACAAAAAATATTTAAGCTCGTCCCCGCAGAAGCGGGGGCGTAGAGATAAAAACATAAAATTTGTAGACGATTACGTTTTTTTGAAAAAATGAACTCCCATTTTTCTCAAAAAGAGGCCTTTGGGGCGAAAATTGAAAAATGATTTTTCTGAAAAGACGTAATTGCTTAGAAAAATATTATTTTTAGATCTGTATGATAGGCAGCGTATCAATCGAGGAGGTCTGACTATGGCACAATATGACAACTTAAAAGATTACTTTCAAGAAGAACATATTGACCTTATTACAAGTGCAATCGAGGAGCATCTTAAGAATGAAGTAAAAAGCTGCCGTCAGATAAAGGCTCCTGTAGTACGGTCACTAGTATGTATCAATGATGATGCTCAGTTCAATGTTGAAATTGAGCTTGGTATATCGGCTAATATAGTTGTAGAAAAAAAGAATTGCAGCCGTTCATTTATTATAACCTTAACAGGAAACCTTGAACAGAAGTTCAAAGATATCAATGTCATTGCAGTTAGAAACATTAATGAAGATGAATTCCCTAAGGATAATCTCTTATGGCAGTTCATACTTCCAGACTTGCCTGATAGTGAGTTAGAACGTATCGGAAATGAGCTGTTTTATTGTTATGACGAAAACGTTTTTTTACAGACGATAAACTATGCATACAGAGTCTGAAAGCGGAAGGAATGCTTTATTTCGCTCCTCTGGATCAAAACATAATGGGACAAATTATACTGTCTGAGTCTGTTTGTGAAATCATTCATAATGTTCAGACAGAACATTGTCTAATGCCCAAAATAGAGAACATACGCGCTTCATATAGTACCATTCTTCTTAACTATAATAAGTATGCAGTGGAGTATGACGGAGGGGTTCGTGTCACTATTGCTCACGAGTTAGTTCACTTGATGTTTCATGGAAGATTTTTAAAACTGCTTCAATTGTTAGGAGAAGAAAATATTGAACTGAATTTTTCAACGGGACCGTTTACTCTTGCTGAAAACATGACCGATACTCAGAAAGCGCTTTGCATAGCTGAGTGGCAGGCCGATGTTCTTGCTATGAGGCTTGCTATTCCTAGTTGTACCATTAATGACAATTTAACCATAGCCACTTTGAAAGTTAAAAATAAATACGAAATAACGAATCGTGGAGATCGAAATCAAGCATGTGTAAAAGAATTAGCAGAAATATATGGTGTATCTTGCATTGTTGCAAAAGAACGTATGCGCCAATTAGGGTTTGATTTTGTTGACGGTACATTTAATGAATGTGACGGAAAACTTATGCCGCCGTTCATTTTCCCGATAAATACTCTCAAAGATAACGAGACCTTTGTTATTAAAAGTAGTAACTATGAACGGTTACTGTATGAGAATAAGGAGTTTGCGGATCTAATATACAGCGGCAGATACATATATCTCGGATATATCGTATGTCTGGTTGATCAAAAGTATATAAATATTCTTATAAACGAAACAGGTCTTCATTTTCAGCTTACCAATTATGCTAGGGAGCACGCTGATGAGTGCTGTATAAAGTTTGTTGTAAAAAGCGGTTATAATAAAGACGAAAAATACATAAACTACGGACATACTTACCTCTATAAAATCGACGAAGAACCTCTGAAACAATATGAAGCTTGTATCCCTGATGAACTTAAAACGAATATTGATGATTTTGCAAAAGAAGACAGCCGACTAAATACAATGCAAACATACTTCGAAGTCCTAAGTTATTATATGTTTGAGGATAACAGAGATCCTGTTCAGGTTAAAGACGAAAGTGGAGATTTCACACATGAAGCGAATAATATCATTAAAGAATATGAAGAAAAATTTGGTTTAAGCGGCACAATGATAAAGAGATATCTTAATAACGGTTCACCGCCTAAACTTAAAACAGCTATGTATATTTGCCATAAATTAGGCCTTAACGAGACTCAGAGCCGTGAAATGTTGAAAAGAGCAGGTTACTACATTGATGCCCCTACACCAGAAAATATGGTTTGCAGGTTGATATTCAGATTATCATATAAACAAGCGGATACTATTTTTGATAATTGGGAAGCATGCGTAAAATATTTTAAAGAGCTAACATCTAAGAGCACATCTCTCCCAAAGTTATAATTTACTTCGAATATAAAACTTTTTGTTTTCGGGTTTTAGCCTAGAAAGCACTCTGTAATTATAATGCAGGGTGCTTTTTTCGTATTATAGGCATTTTGTAAAAACTTAAAATTTTTGACAATACAAGCAATCTGGATTATAATATATCTACAGTAAGCAGTTCTTACGGATCGTTTACCCCAAAATCATATTATAAAGGAGAGTAACTATGGAAAAAATAGTTAAGTTGGGCGATGTAAAGTTAGTTGAGGTGTCAGACAAGAATTATCTGGCCTACGCCGAAATTGACGAAACGCACTATGAAACCAACACACAAGACATAATTGAAGGTCTCGGATTTATTCAGAAAACTCTTACGGAACACTGTTCAGATAGAGAGATTGAATTAAAAGGTAAGTCCAAGCGTATTTCATATAGACTTTCAATGGACATCAATGAATACGGTTACTATAAAATCATAGCAACAGCTAGAAAGAGTGTGTTTAGCCTTTGTGTAAAAAATAAGGATGATGTCGTGAAGGTTTTAGAGGCGATGGACTTGGCATTTCCTAGACGCCCACTTCGTGAGTTTATAGGTGAAACTGCAAGAGAAGCTTTGAAATGGGTCACAAAAGATTCTTTTAATGATTAAATTATGTAAGTAGACTCCTTCGGGAGTCTGCTATACTTACAATACTATTATAAGAGGTGGTAAAAATGGCTGATAGCACATGGGATTTTGTTTTCGACTGTGGTTGTAATATAGAATTTGTAACTCAGAAAGCAGAAGAACTTGATAAATTAATTGATAATAAAGCTGATGAGATTGCCAAAAAAAGGAAGAGCAACTCTTTTTGGCTCACAAGGAAGAATTTCAGCTTGAAGTGTTAAAGCAGTTTCAAGAGGAAGGAATAAAGAAGGAGGGCATGAAATTATCCTCTGCATCTGCTCTTATCAGCGATACTTATACTGTTGATGGTGTTGAGCAGCTGCCTAGTTGTATATATTCCTGATTCGATGGCTACAGATTCTACCTATGAGAATAATATCCTGGTGAAAAACCAGTACAGCCTTGAGTATCACGAGGTCAACAATAAAACAGGTAAGCGCAATTTTGTCTGGAAAGGAACTCCAACCTTCGTATTGATTTGTAATCCTTACGCAGTAGGCAAATGTGAGCATATAGTAGTATGCCTTAAAGACAGGACAAAGCCGTTGGTTTTTCGAGATGGCTTAATAACCATAGAGGAATTTCGCAGGCAAACGCCCTTTGCTAGAAAAGGAATTAATGTCAGTGTACAGAAGCATTATGAATGCTTCTTGCGTTCTCTTCGTGAATGTCAAAACAAAAAATATCTGACGATTCCCAAGCACGCAGGTGGTGTTACATTACAAAATGGAGTGACGACATACATATCTGCTGAGTCAGTAATCTCTGGTCTGGAAGATTTGTTCCCTATGGAATTTAGAGAGCATAAAATGGTTTCCCACACTCTTCCTTTCAAGGATATAGCAGCAATCTATCGTAAGGCTCTGCCGAACTGCTTAGGGGCTATACTTGCTACTACAGTACGCGATGAGACCATTCTTCTACCCCTGTTTGGAGCAGAGGGCCTTCATCCTGATCGCGGTTTCACCTTTACGTACAATAATGACGCTGAGAGAGAATCAGTTATCACTCTTACGAAGAGGAAGAACTATACGTCTACAGTTGTTCAGGCACTTTCAGATCGTATCACAAAGGTGAGAAAAGAACTCGCTACTGCCAATGATATAACTGTACTTCTTACATTTTCGGGGATTTTCGATGAAGGTCATAACCTTGATAATGCGTTCAAAGAGGTCATGTGGGATATTACAGGAGAGAATGGTACCGAGGATAAAACACGTAAAATCATAACGTTTATCACAGCTATACCTGAATGTATTCCAGATGAGTATCCTGTCTACTACATTAACTGCAGCGATAATATTGTCCCCAATAATATACCTGTTTTACAACGTTTATCAGGAATGTTTGATTTTTCCTTACAGGAATATCTATACAATAATCCAGATACGGCTAGACAGCTTGTACGTGAAGGAATAAAAGCAGCTCTTAATATAATTAGGCTCGTTGGAATTGTTGATATTACAGATACTATGATTATGACACTGGCGACAGCTAATATCCTGAAGAGATTGGGCATTGTTACAGATTCTGATTATAAAGATATATTTAGATGGTTCAAGAATAAGGCGACATCGAAAACATCTATGAGCGACATTATCTGTCGTGAGTTCAAGTCAACGGTTAGCAGTGCTATTCTAAGCGGAGAACTGACCATAACAAAGCAGTATGGTCCACCTTATTATGCAGAAGATGTTCATACAGCATTCATCAGAGTAGAGGACAAATCCATCAACATGAACGAAGATACGATTAATAATATCATTATACCGAAATTACATACAAGGAGTGTTACGAAAATGAATAAACATTTAAACAAAAAAGGCTTGTTGAAGGACAAGCATACGAACAAGAGAAAGCTCAATGTCGCATTTGATGCAGGTGTGCTTGACGATATCGAGGTGTTCTCATATTCAAGATCGGTACTGAACGCAGAAGCTAAGGAATATGTCGATGACATCATTTATAATGAGTACTGGTTTAACGTCGGCGAATATCCTGTGAAATTCGTTCCGATACTGTACAACGCAGATGGCACAAGAGCCGCAGGGTATGTGTTTATCCCAGAAGCAGACGATAATATCCATGAAGTATTTTTTGGTACTTCACGCTCAGGCAAGTCATTCGCATTGGTTAACAGAGCTGTTGAAAAGGTTGTAATAGAAGGCGCAGACGTTGTCTACATATTTGACCAAACAGGTGGCTTTACCCCGACAGAAATCGACAAGCACATCGACAAGAATCTTAGAGTGAAATACTTCTCGTTTTGGAACGTCTACGAAGACGGCCTGCCGATAGACTTATTCGACCTGCGTGGCTGCTACACATATAAGGAGAAGAAGGATCGCTTGTTAAGAATATATACAATGATGTCAAGAACGCTCGGAAGCTATGAAGAGCAGATACTGAAAAATGTTATAAAACGCATGCTTAGAGACATGAAGAGTAACTACAAAATGACTATCTTTGATATCTCTAAGTACATATGTGAAGACATTAAGGAGGATGAAAGTCCTGCTAAGGACGAGATACATCGCAAGCTTCTTTATAAAATAGATGCTGTCCTCGATGACCTCAGAGAGACTACCCAGACAAAGAACAACTGGGCCGAATTTGCACAGGCTCAGGGTAAACCTATCATAGTTATTTCAACAGGAGCTGACGGCGTTGGTAAAGGTTCGGAAATAATTGATATACTTCTCGAAAGTCTTTACGGCTATAAGCAGTGTCATCCTTATGAGAAGTACACGGTTGTAATCGATGAAGCTCAGGATTTATATCTTCATGAAAAAGGTGCTGTCAATACCCTGCTCCGCAAAGGGGGGAAACACGGTATAACAATGCTCCTCGCTTCTCAGTCCTATCCTGATCCGACTACACCGTTTGGAAGGGTAGTCGGCAACTGTGGCAGAGTCCGTGGTTACCGTTCAAAAGGTGATGATCTTGTTCGCTACGCTAATCGTTTTGGCTGCGACAAGTATGAGGCTGATTCTCTTCAGAAAGGTAACTGCTTTGACAACGGTCCTTTCTACAGTCGTTATCGCTGCGAGAATGGTATAACAACACTTAAGGGCAAGACCGTTGCGTTTAAACCTGCTCATGATGATAACTATACTAGTGAAGAAGAGGCATATTTAGATAAATAAGATTAATATTGAATAACTGGGACGGCCGTAAAGGCCGTCCCATAAGTAAAAAAAGTATTTTAGGAGGAAATAATAATGAAGAAAGAAAGTTTTGAAGACTATATTACAGGATACCTTGGTCTTACGGCTATTGAATATATGGATGTATTGCAGAAATATCGCGAGTGTTTTGCGGAAGAGGTAGATAGACGCGTAAACGAACAGTTGGATCATGTAGTGGCACAGACAATTATAAAGCTTAAAATGAAGCTGCGCCACGATATACAGCAGGAAGAATGTCTCATGCTTATAAATAAAATTAGTACATATCTTCAGACATTGATTTCACTTGAGGGGAAAACATGTTATTCGGAGTCTACGCATAAAAAGTTTATATTAGTAAATCTTCAAGGCTTCCTACTTACGATCGTTTATGGAATAAAATTCGTAAAATACAGAAAAAAAAGGTATTACGGCTTCAGAGTTAGCTAACCTGTTTGGACTTTCTAAGCGTACCTTAAGCAGATACGACAAATCTGCTCGTCCGTTAACAATGGAAAAATTAACTAATTTCCTTGACAGCATAGGCGGATTTCTCAAGATCGTATATTAAAATTGCAGTTACTTACTGATTATAGTGGAGGAGGTGAAAACAATGGAGAATATCACAATTCCAATCTGGCAAAGATATGCTTTAACAGTAACTGAAGCTGCTGAATACTATCACATCGGAGAAACTAAGCTCAGAAGAATCGCAGAAGAACATCCTGACGCTGATTTTATAATAATGAACGGTAACAGGGTGCTGTTCAAAAGAATCAAGTTCGAAAGATTCTTAGATCAGGCAACAGCATTATAGCTCTCAAAACTATTGAAATAGACCCGGACTTGTGTTATAATTAACCTGCAAGTTCGGGTCTCTTTTCAGAAAGGAGTGTTCTAATGAGCGAGAAGAGAAGAGACCAAAAAGGTCGTATCCTAAGAGACGGAGAAAGCCAACGTGCAGACGGCAAATATCGTTTCAACTACGTTGATATTTCAGGTAAGCGGAAAGAAGTAACCAGCTGGCGATTGGATGATGCTGACCCTGCTCCGGCAAATAAACGCAAAGGGCTGTCGTTAAGGGAAATGGAGAGGCAGATTGAAAAAGATAAATATAATCACATTCTTTCAAACGGTGGCGAATACACCGTTCTTTCCTTAGCTGAGAAATATGTCTCTCTGAAGACTGGTGTAAGAATCAACACTGAGACAGGTTACAAGACCGTGCTCAACATCATCAGGAACGATCCCTTCGGAAGCAGGAGGATCGATACTGTCCGGATATCTGATGCCAAGGCATGACTGATAAAGTTACAGCGTGAGGACGGTAAAGGATACAGCTCGATACATACCATCAGAGGCGTTCTAAGGCCAGCGTTTCAGATGGCTGAGAATGATGATCTGATACGAAAGAATCCATTTCAGTTTCCTCTGTCAACAGTAATCATCAATGACAGCGTCACTAGAGAGTCTATAACAGAAAAACAGCAGGCCGACTATCTTGAATTTATTAAGCAGGATAAGACCTATAGCAAATACTATGAAGCAATTTTCATCCTGTTTAACACTGGACTGCGTATTTCCGAATTCTGTGGGCTGACTGTATCCGACATTGATTTTGAGAAGAATCGTATCAAGGTAGACCACCAGCTCATACAAGCCAGTAATATGAAGTATATCCTTCAGGCTCCCAAAACGGAGAAGGGCATCAGGTACATACCTATGACCGTTGAAGTCGCTGATTGCTTCATAAGAATAATCAACAGGCGCAAAAGAGTCAGAACAGAGCCAGTTATAGGAGGCCGCGTAGGATTTCTGTTTCTGGACAAGAATTCAAAGCCGACTGTGGCACAGCACTGGGAAAAGTATATGCAGCGCATTAGGGAGAAGTATAACAACGACATCGGCCGTCTGCCGCTGCCTGCTATCACTCCGCATATCTGCAGGCATACCTTCTGCACTAACATGGCTAAGAACGGTATGAACCCCAAGATGCTTCAGTACATAATGGGACATACAGACATAAGCGTTACATTGAATACGTATACTCACGTCCAGTATAAAGATGCGGAGAAAGAGATGAAGCGCTTATACGGTATCGTTTAGCATTAAACATTCATTTTACCATTTTATCGTAGTAAAAATTCACAAAAAAACACTGGTGTAGCCCAATATATGGTCGAACTTTTTTCCACAGTTTTTCCACGCTTGCAATGAAAAACATGAGAAAATATGAAAAAATATGCAGAATTATAAGAAAATATTCTTTTTTTATTCATGTTGTGTTAAAACGAGCTTTGAGGCTATTTTACGAAGATTATCAAACATTTAAGGAGATTTGAGAAGATGTATAAAATCATGTTTGTTTGCCATGGCAATATATGCCGCTCTCCTATGGCTGAATTTATAATGAAAAAGCTTATCGCCGACTGCGGTCTTTCAGATGAGATATTCGTTGCTTCAAGTGCGACAAGTACCGAGGAGCTTGGCAACTCGATCTATCCGCCTGCAAAAGCCGAGCTTGCAAAGCACAGTATCGGCTGTGGCGGAAAGTTTGCTGTACAGCTCAGGAGATCCGACTATGATAAATACGACCTGTTCATAGGCATGGACACTGCCAATATTCGCAATATGAACCGCATTTTTGGCAGCGACAGTGGCGGGAAAGTATATAAGCTACTCACCTTTGCAGGGCGCGGAGATGATGTCTCCGATCCGTGGTACAGCCGCGATTTCGGCAAGGCTTACAGCGATATCGACGAGGGCTGCCGCGGTCTGCTAAAATATATCAGGGAGGAAATGCTTTGAAATATACCATACTTGAAATAATCGAATGGGATTACGGCTGCGAGGGAGTTCCCGACGGAGAAGAGCCCATGTGCAGCGTAGTTGTCAAAGGCGAAAACGGAAACGAAAAGACTATAAAGCTGTCTGACAGCTATCTCAGCGAAAATCACCTTAACATAGGCGATACCATAGAATTATAATGCTTTACTATATGTTCAACAAGCCACATGGCTGCGTTACTGCTTGTTCAGATGCGTTCCACAAAACTGTTATGGACTACTTCCCTGCCGAACTAGCAAAGAAGCTACACCCCGTAGGCAGGCTTGACAAGGACACCTACGGACTCCTTATACTAACTGATGACGGCGACCTTGATTTCAAAATAATGCAGCCTGACAGGCATATCAGCAAGACCTATTTTTTCTATGCTGTGGGAACTGTCAATGCTGAGAAAATACAGCTCATCGAGAATGGTATCGCTATGAATGGCTTCACCTCAAAGCCAGCGGAATTCCGACTTTGCAGGCAGTACAGAATACGGGAGCTTGAAGAGTTTATTCCTCTCGAACGCCGCGAAAAATACATGAAAAATCCCGACGGTGCTGCTTTTGCGGCAACACTTACCATACATGAAGGCAAAAAGCATGAGGTAAAAAGGATAATGGAAGCTGTTGGCTGCAAGATATTCTACCTTCGCCGAGACAGCATCGGTTCTCTGGAGCTTGATACTGCACTGAAACATGGAGAATACCGCAGACTGACCGAAAATGAAGTAAGTTTACTTAAACAGAACAAATAAAAGCCTGAAAGAAGTATATAGCTCCTTTCAGGCTTCGTTTTATTTTTTAGACTTTTTTCGCAAAGCAAAAATAACTCCAAATATTATTACAAGTAATGCAATTCCCACACTGCTCCATAAAAGAGCTGTTTTTGCCACATCGGTGGACTTCTGCTCCACTTTTTCAGTCGTCACATAGGAAAATCCCGTTGCACGGAAAGCTTTATCCACTTCTTCGGCAATGATCTCATGTCCTGCTGCATTTGGGTGGATATCCATTTTCTTGATATTGGTAAGCTCATCTGCTCTGCCCTTAAAACGCGGCGCAACATCTATGACTTTATATCCGTTTGCCGACTTTTCGGAAATGATATTGTTGAGCTTTTCTATATTCTGAGCCGTAAATTCAGTTATCACGGAAAGTCTGTCGAAGTATTCAACAGGATCATAAAGAGTCTGCACAAATACTGTTCCGTCAGTTCTGCTTTTCAGCTCAGATGATATGATATCAATATTCACCGTGAACTGCTCAAGTGCCTTGTCCGCTTCGCTTCCCATGCCAAGTAAGGCAACCGCTGCACCTGCGAAGTCGATATCCTTCACATCAAAATTATTGATATCTTCTATACCGAGACTGTCGATAAGCTTGAACAGTATTCCGAGAAGGTCATTTCCGCCGATAGAAACTACAACAGCATCTGCGTCTTTAAGTTCGCTGTCAAGCTCTCCGCTCTGTATCTGAGTGATAAGGTCTGAGGAGGTATAGCCTGATACAGCTTCGTTTACCATTGTATGTCCGCACTCGCCTTCAAGCTCCGATGTATACTTGTTTTTCAGTATATTTGAATACGAGGGGCAGTTGTAATTGTCGCCCTTTTTATATCCGTCAAGTCCGTAGCCTGCTGCTATGGAGTCGCCGAGAAACATCATCTTCGGCGGTACTTTTGTTTCATGCACAACTTCAACTTCGTGTATTTCTGTCTTTGAACAAGCAGAAAAGCTCATCATCATTACTGCCGCCCCAATGCCTGCAGCAGCCTTTTTTATAATATCAGCTATCCTCAAAAGTATCATCTCCTTTTTATTAATTATATCATAACTTTACAGGTATTTCAATATAATTTTTAACGACATAATAACCAAAAAGGACGCTGAAAAGCGTCCTTTAAAGTTTAGATGATATATTTTGTAACGTCGAGTGCGTGTTTTGCGGCTATCATGCCGAAAGTATAGCATCTACCGAGAGATAGTCCTGTCTGGTGGAATGGATAATCAGCTCCACCGTAGAATGGTCCGCCAAGATTGCCTGCGCAGTAAAGTCCCTGTATAGGCTTGCCCTCGGCATCAAGAGCCTGTGCATTCTCATTTGTGATGACTCCAGATACCTCTGCCGACACTCTGATATGCTTTCTTGCACCCCAGAAAGGTGCTTTTTCAATCTTGTGCATATACTTTGCAGGCTTGCCGAAATCAGTATCGCAGCCCTTGTCGCAGAGCTCGTTATATCGGTCTATTGAAGCCTTCATCTTATCGTATGGTATTCCAAGCTCGGCTGCAAGCTCCTCAAGAGTATCACATCTGTGCAGGTCGATAAGGTTCTTGAATACGCCCTGAGGCTCTTCAACTGCTCCCGGAATGAACTTCTCCATAACGAACGGCGGTACACAGCCGTCAACGAACTCGTCCTTATCCCAATTAACGTAATCGCTGTCGTAAATAGTGCAGTACCAGCCCTTTGAGCCGTCCTTATGGTCGGCATCGAGCATACTTCCCTTGAATTTAGGCTGATATTTCAGAAGATTGCCCATATATACAAAGCCTGTATACTCGTTGGTGAAACGTTCACCGTTCATATTTAAATAGAGGAAAGGCTCTTCAAACATAAGCGCAGAGTCAAAATCATGCATCATCTTTGTATGTCCGAGATTTTCCATTTCAGCTCCTGCACTTATGGCAAGTATATGCCCGTCACCTGTCTTGCCGAATTGCTTCTTGTCAAATTCGGCTATATCAGGACACCAACGCTGTACCATTGCAGGATTGTTGGTATAGTCGCCTGTTGCAAGTATTACTGCCTTTGAAGCGTTGAACTGAATGTACTTGCCGTCCTTGTCCTTTGCGATGACGCCTGCAACTCTCTTTCCGTCCATGACAAGTTTAACGGCAGGTGTGGAGAAGTATGCATCAAGGTTGTCATGCTTTACCATTATGTTATTGAGGGCATTATGCAGGGCATTGCCTACATTAAGCGGCTTCGGACCTATCCACGGAGCCCAGAAGTAACAATGGTCATCGCCGTAGTCATAGCTGTTCATACGGTCTTTCCATACGCCTGTGAAGTCGCCGCTGGTGCTTCTGAATGCGCAGAGCTTGTCACCGTCATTGAGGAGTTTCGCGCTTTCGGCATTGTTGTCCACCTTGCTTCCGTCGCCGTATTCAGTCTCTTTGGTAAGTCCTGCGCGATTTAAGAACCACATCATCGCTTCCTCGGAGTGTTCGGCATATGCGCGGAGCTGCTTTGTGTCAGCTCTCCAGTCGCAAAGGCTGTTTGTATGATGTATCCACTTTGCTATACCTGCTTCTGTGGAACGTGACTTTATTATTGCAGAGCCGCAGTTGCCCTGAGATACTACTCCCGCTTCTTTTTGAAGAATAGCTGTTTTTGCACCGAGCTCCGCTGCCCAGCCTGCCGCAGGTACGCCAGAAGCTCCTGCACCAACAACTACTATATCATAATCTTTTACTGCATCTGCTTTGATATCGCCAAGCTCACAGCATGAACAGCTGACCTCGGACTCTGTAAGCCCGCATGGTATCTTATTAATAATGTCACTCATATTTTCTGGTCCTTTCAAATTAATTAATATAAATATATTATACCACTTCCTTTTCTGTATTTCAATACCGTATAAAAAGAAACGTACCGCATCAAATGCGGTACGCTTCTGTTGGGATATCAATAATTATTACGAAACTGACTGCATATAGCTCTCGGGGAGAGAAGAGATATTTCCTAAAAGGAACTTCTGGATAACAAGTGCATCATTGCTTGTGATACCTGAACCTGCAGCTGCAACGTCTCCGTTGAGCTTACCCTGATCTTTAAGACCATACTTATCAGGACTTGCAAGTGCCTGCATGATAGCAACTACGTCGCCCATATCAACTGTACCATCACAGTTAGCATCGCCCCACTTTGTTACCTTGGAGTTGAGGTCTGCCTTGATGTCGATAGTTGTGGTTGTAACAGGCTTTGTTGTAGTTGTAGTCGTTGTGGTAGTAGTTGTTGTAGTAACCTTTGTAGTAGTTGTTGTTACTACAGCTGCCTCAGTGCCCTTGAATGCGTATCTCATAAATGTGTAGAGATGTGGCTTTACTGAGTCTGCACCGTGTCCGCCTCCAGGAATTGACTGGTAAACATGGTCAACACCGTTTCTTGTGAGTATATCACTGTAAGACTTAGGGAATGTACCAACAACTGAGTCGTTTGTACCGCCTGTGATCATAAATACATATGGCTCAGGTCCTACGTCTCTGAACTTCATTTCGCTCTCTGTCATACAGCCGGGATGCTCCATGAACATATCCTTACCCGGTGTGATACCAGGTGCAGGACAAGCACCGCCGACATAACCGAAGAGGTCAGGTCTCATAAGTCCGATATAGATAGCTTCACGTCCGCCCATTGAAAAACCTGTGATAGCACGGTTCTCTCTGCCTGTCTTTACAGGATAATTAGCTTCAATGTATGGTATAAGGCTGTCCGAGATGTCATAGAGGAAATTGTCATATGCAGCGCAAGTCTCCTGATTGATACCGAAGCCGCCGCCCTGACTGCCGTTCTTGCTTGTGAACTGGCTTGGGAGTACGATGATCATTTCCTCAGCCTTGCCGTTACCGATAAGTCCAGCCATAAGTTCCTGTACGCCCATACCGCTTACCATGCTGCCCTCGTCACCGCCGATGCCGTGGAGAACGTACATTACAGGATATTTCTTGCTTGGATCATAGTTAGGAGGAAGAACAACGTTACAGCTCTTCTGTCCGCCTGTGAATTTACAGTTATATGTTTTCTTTTCAACCTTGCAGCCCTTTGCCTCGTTGCCGCTCGGTACTGTTGTAGGCATATCGTTCTTGATCTTTGCGTTAAGGCCCTTGTTTGCGTTACCGCCGTTGCCTGCATCGCCGCCGATGTTTCCACCGCCGTTGTTGAAGCCGCCAGCCATACCGCCCCAGTCGATGTTGCCACCGTTGTTGCCGCCGTTGCCGCCGAAATCACCCCAGTTCATTCCGCCGCCATTGCCGCCGAAATCACCCCAGTTCATTCCGCCGCCATTGCCGCCGAAGTCGCCCCAGTTCATTCCGCCGCCATTGCCGCCGAAGTCGCCCCAGTTCATTCCGCCGCCATTGCCGCCGAAGTCGCCCCAGTTCATTCCGCCGCCATTGCCGCCGAACTGACTCATATCAAAGCCGCCGTTTCCGCCGCCGAACTGGCTCATATCAAAGCCGCCGTTTCCGCCGCCGAACTGGCTCATATCAAAGCCGCCGTTTCCGCCGCCGAACTGGCTCATATCGAAGCCGCCGTTTCCGCCGCCGAACTGGCTCATATCGAAGCCGCCGTTTCCGCCGCCGAACTGACTCATATCAAAGCCGCCCATGTCGAAGCCGCCGCCAACATTGCCGCCACCTGTAGTATTTCCTGTTTCAACAGTTACATCTGACTGACCTGAACCTGTCTTGACTGAAACGCTCTTAACGTTAGCTGATCCGTTTGATCTGTAGCCTTCAATATTGAGTGAAACTTCATAAAGTGTACCTGACATATCAAGTCCTGCTTTTTCCCAAGCATCAAAGTGACCGCTTACATCGATAGTGCCCTTCATGTAGTTTGTCTGATTGTTAGCTGAACCACTTGTCTTACGAACGCTCCAGTACTGAGGGAATGTAGCTGTTCCGTCAAGTGACGGCTGGTTGTAACGCATGGACTTGCGGATATCATAAGTGTTTCCGTTGAGAGTTACGGTACCCTTATTTTCTCCGTCATTTCCGGGTGGTCTCCAGTCACCCCAGCCTTCTACGATGTAATATTCCATGAGAGGGTTTCTCGTCCATCCGTATACACACATATAGGAATTTCCTCTTGGTGTATACTCTACATCGTACTCAAGTGTGATGCCGTTCAACTTCTTGTAGTTGATCTTCTGGCTGTCGTAGTTCTTGCCCATACGAGCAAGGAAGTTCTCAATGTTGCTCCATGAGCAGGTGAAGGATCCTGCACTTGGATTCATTGAAGCCTGTCCCTGACCGTTCTGATTCCACATTTCGTAATCAAAACCGCCGATGTTGCCGCGTGTCTGCTGGTCAGCAGCTGATGCAACTGATGGGATACTTGCAGCGATCATCAGTGCAGATACGGTTCCGCTGATGACCTTTTTGAGTGTGTTTGATCTCACTCTAATCACTCCTTTGTTTAAACATTTTTATTTTTGTGTCGACAAATTAATGATTAAATAAACCCCTGATGAGCAAATGCTCTATATATTTCCCTTACAGGATAAACTATTTGGCTAATAAACACAAGCCAATACTTGCTGTAATTAATTTAAGTTGCCATAATTTGCTATTTTAATTAAATGTAAAAATTGGTACTACCAATAAGCTTTAACAATAAGGTGTAAAAAATGCAGTTTAAGTGGATTTTATACCATTCGTGATTGAATTGCTTTAAAAAAACAACTTTTAGTTATATTGTTAACAGTGGTAATTCCAATATCAAATCAGCAGTAAAACCATACTTTTTTATCAAAATGAGATACAAGTCACACAAAAATAAAAAGGCAGCCGCTTCCTGTAAATGTTTTCGGAAACGGCTGCATAAACGTTTAATTAACTTTTAATCACGACTTATAAAAACACAAAAATGAGTTGTTTTTTTATTATGTACATCATTTGTTCTTCTTTTCGTATACGGAAAAGCTCAGTCCAAGATCGTCTCGACGTTCATGCTGTACAAGCTCATATTTGCTTTTGTCAAACTCGGGGAAGAAAGCATTTCCCTCATATGGGCGGTCAAGCTCGGTAAGGTAAATACGGTCGGCTATCTCAAGTCCCTCGGCGTATATCCTTTTTCCGCCGCAGAGGTATATCTCCATATCTCCCCCGCACTGCTCCGCACATTTTTGAGCGAGCTTCACAGCTTCGTCAAGGCTTTTCACAGTTCGCAGATTGCGCGAAAAAAGGCTCTGCGACGAAGAAACGACTATATTTATCCTGTCGGGCAGCGGTCTGCCTATGCTCTCATAGGTCCTCGTGCCCATTATACATATATTTCCTTTTGTAAGCTTGCGAAAAAAAGCTCTGTCCTCGGGAATGTCCCACGGTATCTTCCCGTTGCAGCCTATAACACCATTTGCAGCTACTGCTGCCACTATATTGATCATTTTTCATTCAACCTTTCAAGAAGTTCCGAAACTTTACAGCCAAGCACAGGGTGTACATAATCAGGCATAAGCTCTGCCGCAGGTCTGAGTACGAAGTCTCTGTTCTGCATATCGGGGTGAGGAACTGTGAGATCGGGCTCGGATATGATATTTTTGTCGTAGAATATCAGGTCAAGGTCAAGCGTCCTCGGTCCCCAGTGTATCTCACGGGTTCTGCCTGCTTCATTTTCTATACCATGCATAAGATCAAGGAGTCCATGCGGCGAAAGCACTGTCTCGCACATAAGTGCTCCGTTGAGGAAATCGCCCTGCTCCGTATAGCCATAGGGCTTGGTAACTATAAGTGACGACTGCTTTATATTGCGGATATACTCGTTTTGCTCTATCTTTTTCACAGCTTCTGCAATAATGCTTTTGCTGTCGCCTATATTTGAACCAAGTGCGATAAGTGCAGTATGCCAGCTGCGGCTTATTTTTACAGATACAGAGCCGAATTCCATATCTATAGGTGCTTCAGGCTTCCTTATCTCGATATCCGTGCGGACTATTAGCGGTGAGCTTTTAAGCACGGCTACTGCTACAGCCTGCGCAGCTGCTTCTATAAGCTTATAAGTTTTCTGCGTCATGGCTTCTTTTATGACTCCGCAGACCATGCCATAATCCACTGAATGTTCCAGTTCATCGGTAAGACCTGCCTTTTCGGTATCAACATAAAGCACAGCATTAACGTAGAAATTCTGTCCGTTTATGTTCTCATGCTCAAATACACCGTGATGAGCAAATATTTTCAGTTCATCAATGCATATCCTGTCCATTTTTGTAGCCTTTCATCACTGCCATTGTCATTTTTACGGCGCGAACGTTTTCTTTTATATCGTGAACGCGGAGAAAAGCCGCCCCCTTCATTGCTCCGATAACGGAAAGAGCTATAGTTCCTTCAAGACGCTCATCTGAGGGCAGGTCAAGAGTAAGTCCTATGACTGATTTTCTCGAAGCTCCCAGCAATACGGGATAGCCCAGCCTTTTACAAAACTCGTCCATGCGGTCGATGACTTCGAGGTTGTTCTCATATGTCTTGGCAAAGCCTACTCCTGGGTCAAGGATTATCCTGTCACGGGCAATTCCTGCTTTTTCCGCTATTTTAACAGTTCCCTCCATATCCGATATAACATCATCGAAGTAGGAAGTGTAGTCCATATTCTCCCTGTTATGCATAAGACAGCAGGCTTTGTTATTTTTAGCTATCAGTGATGCCATTTCGCCGTTGTCGTATTTAAGTCCCCATATATCGTTGATAAGGTCTGCACCTGCACTAATGCCTGCTTCTGCAACTTTGTATTTGTAAGTATCAAGGGATATGGGCACATCAAAGCGGCTCTTTACAGCCTCTATAACAGGTGCTGTACGCTGTATCTCCTCATCATCGGATATCTTTGTATATCCGGGACGGGTTGATTCGCCGCCGATATCAAGTATGTCCATTCCCTCTTCTATCATCTTTTCGGTCTGTCTCAGGGCAGAGTCCATATTATTGAACCGTCCGCCGTCTGAAAAAGAATCAGGAGTAACATTCAGTATTCCCATAATGTAGCAATTGCTGCTTACGTCAAATTCTTTATTGCCTATCTTCATACTCATACCTCTATATGATCATTTCGCTTTTCATTTGGCCAGTTACATTCGTTCTGCGCCTTGCAGAAGCTGCACATTCTTGACTTTTTATCAGCTTCGTAAAATACAGCTTCCAGTGTATCGGCTTTGTCGCCCTCACTCCTGTGAGAACGTATGATACCGATTATTTTCTCTGCTTTTTTACTGCCGCAGCCGACCTCAGACAATATCCGCTGTGCCGTTTCTGCTCCAACTGTCTCATGGGGAATCCCCTGTGTATATTCCTCAACTCTGCCTATGTCATGGAGAAGTGCTGCGGAATAAACGATATCCTCTTCGGCAGATATTCCTCTCTCTATGCATATGAGCATGGTCATCCTCGCCACAGCAAGGAGATGTTCAAGCCCGTGTCCGCAGAAAATACGCTCCTTTTCAAGCTCTTCAAGCTCCTCCAGCTTTAGGCGGAAAGTGCTGTTTTTCAGTATTCTGTTTGCAGTTTCCAACATCATCTGCACCTCCTATGAACAGGTGGTTTCAATTAATTATATCACATAATATAAAATAAATCAATAAATGTCTAATTTATAGTTATTTATTGAATTTTCTTGTACAAACAGTCAATAATAATTGACTTATCATATGATATATGATATAATAATTACAAAAGAAAATGATAAATAATATTATAAGTATCCTCATTATCTGATCCAACTCTATATGCTTATTTATCGGAAAGGAATGCACTTATGAACAGTACAAGAAAAAAGCTCGCATTGTTTGTCGGACAGGCTGACGAAGAATATCAAAGCCGTTTCATCAGTGGCTTCCTCACGAAAGCTCTCGCTGCGGATTATGATGTCTGCATTTTCTCAATGTACCTCAAATATCAGGATACGCCCGAGCGCGAACAGGGTGAGTCAAATATCTTCTCACTGATGAATCCCGAAAAGTTTGACGGTGCTATTATCCTGAAAGACAGCATACAGACAGAAGGCGCAGCCGAGAAGCTGGAAAACAGATTAAAAGAGTCTTTTGACAGACCTATCGTTGTTATAGAAAAGGAAAGCGACCTCTTCCCGAGTATCTGCACAGACGGCTATTCTGCCGTATTTGAGCTCATCACTCATCTTATCGAGGCACACGGCTGCCGTGATATCGCTTTCGTTTCGGGTAAGAAATGGCATAAGCACTCAAAGGAGCGTTTAAAGGCTTACCGCGATGCGATGCAAAAAGCAGGTCTCAATGTATCGGAGGACCGTATCTTTTACGGTGATTTCTGGTACAAAAGCGGTGAAGTATTTGCTGAAAAGCTTTTAGCCGATCCCCCCCTGCCCGATGCTGTAGCCTGTGCAAATGACCAGATGGCTATAGGTCTGTGCAAGATATTCGCCGAGCACGGCATATGTGTTCCCAAGGATATCGCGGTTGTCGGTTATGATTCAACATACGAGGGCAGGACAAGTCCCTGCTCTCTTACATCTTCTCTTATACCTGCCTATGAGTTCGGCGAATACGCATTCAGCTTCCTTATGGAAAGAATGAATGATAAGACTCCCGACTCTTTCAAGCTGAAATCTCAGATTCTTTTAGGCGAGAGCTGCGGCTGTCACAATGAATCTATGCCGCAGTATCAGATAAAGCGCAGCGAATGGGGCACAGATATCTCCGAAGAGGGCTATGACTCTGTTTTCAATAATATGAACGAGAGCCTTATCTCACAGTCATCTCTCCCTGAATATCTCAGCACCGTTTATTCATACGCTTATCAGCTCAAAGGTATAAGCGAATTTCATCTTTGCATAGACAGTAAATGGCAGAAGATCTGTCTCGGGGTAAGCGTCCCTCATAACGGCTACAGAGATATGATCCACGCTATAAGATATAACAGCGATCACAAAAACAATATGGCAGGTCTGGAGGAGAGTTTTTCAGCAACTGAAATGCTTCCCGACCTTGAATTTGAACGCTCATCACCTGCCGCTTACTTCTTTACGCCCGTTTACTTTGAAAACGAGTGCTTCGGCTATGCGGCAGTAAGATATGAAGATCCATGCAATTCCTACGATGATATCTACAGACGCTGGGCAGGTGCGGTATGCAGAGGCTTCGAGATACTCAAACGCAATATCACTCTCAAGCATATGCAGGAGCAGCTGGACCGTCTGCGAAATAATAAATTCGCTGTTTATTCCTACGCCTACGGAAGTCTTGACGAAAAGGAAAAGAAAGAGTACGATCTTGTTGCAAAAATACTCGATGAAAATCTTCTGGATTATCACTTCCAGCCTATCGTCAATACCACAGACGGAAGAATATACGGCTATGAAGCTCTTATGCGCTCAAAGACTGTTCCATACGTAAGTCCCCTTTCTATCATCAAGTTCGCAACTATGCAGGAACGCCTCAGTGATGTGGAACGCGCTACATTCCTGAACGTACTCCGTACAATAAAGGAAAAAAGCGAGTCATTGGGCAAGGTAAAGATATTCATCAACAGTATCCCGGGTGTAAGGATAAACAATGATGATCTTCCTGTACTTAAAGACTATCTGGATAATAATTCAACAGAAATAGTCGTTGAGCTTACAGAAGAAGCCGAACTCAGCGATACTGATCTTACAAGGCTCCAGAATTTCTACAGACAATACAATATCAGCTTTGCTGTTGATGATTACGGCACAGGTTATTCAAATGTCAGCAATCTTCTGAGATATATGCCTGATTACGTTAAAATAGACCGTTCTCTCCTGAGCGGCATACAGGATCAGCCTAAAAAACAGCACTTTGTCAGCGAGATCATTGATTTCTGTCACGATAACAATATCATGGCTCTTGCAGAGGGTGTTGAAACATCGGAAGAACTGCGCACTGTGATACATCTTGGTGCAGACCTGATACAGGGCTTCTACACCGCAAGACCGTCGGCAGATATCATTCCTCAGATAGACGAAAAGCTCAGAAATGAGATAAAGCAGTATCATCAGGAACATATTGACGGCAGCAACAAGAAAGTCTATTCAGCAGGAAAGACCAACCGTATCTCCCTCACAAAGCTTGTCAAGAACGGCTATACCGATATAATTGTGGGCAAAGACGAAATGGTATATAAAGATGTTTCCATTATCGGAACTCCCGAAATGAAAACCAATGTCCACCTGCGCATCGAGTCAGGCTACAGCGGCAGCATAACTCTTGAGGACGTAGTCTTTACAAATATCAAGAAGCGTCCATGTATCGAGATAGGTGCAAATTCAAACGTTACTATCGTTCTTTGCGGTACAAATCACCTGCTCGACTCGGGTATTCAGGTACATGAATCCTCAAAGCTTGTCATGGAAGGTGACGGTACCCTCAATATCGATCTCAATGCACCCGAATACTACGGTATCGGAAACGCTCTTGATGCTCGTCACGGTGAACTGGTATTCGAGCAGGACGGCGCAATAAGGATAAACTGCCGCGGACAAAAAGGTGTCTGCATAGGCTCGGGTCTTGGCGGTACTATAAGAATAAACCGCGGAGAATACAACTTCAAATCCTGTACCGAGACTTGTGTAGGCATAGGTGCTGTAACAGGCGAGACCAAGCCTGTGATAAATATGTGCCTTATAGAAGCAGATTTCACAGGCGAAACAGGTCTGCTCATCGGTTCGCTCGAAAACAATGCCTGTGTTTCTATAAACAAAAGCACTATCCATTTATACAGCAAAAACAATTATATGTGTTGCATTGGCTCATTAAACGGAGCAAATGCAAAAGTCAGCACGGACAACTTCGGAGCTGTATTCAACATAATGTCGGACAATACAACGGTTTTCGGCGCTTTGAACGGCATATCTGATATCAATTTAAGCAGTTCCTCGCTAAAGCTTGAGGATACGGGCGAAAAAGCACTTATTTTCGGCGGATATGACAACAATACATCACTGAATATCTCAAATTCAGATATCAATGCCGTTGTACGCTCTGCCATTGAAAAAGATACCTATGCTCCCGAAGAAAACATACATATCGTTAACGGAAGGATAAAAATACTTGTAAACGATAAGGAGATAAAGCATAATATCGTTTTCAACTATAAATGATAAATCATATGATCATTAATCACCGACCAAACCGTAATTTTCGGCAAAGTCACTATCATATGCAAGATCTCTCATCGGAGGTGAAAAAACCAATGATCAATTCCCTGAAAACAATAGCATTTTTCGGATGCGCTCTTACAAGCAGATACAGAAGCGGTCTCTGCAAATGCTTCAATAATGCGGCAAAAAAGATCAATGCCAATATTGTATATTTCAATTCTCTCGGAAAAATAGGAGAAAAAACCCTTGAATTCTCTGAGGGAGAATATGACCTCATAGACTATATCGACCTTGAACAGTTCGACGGCATAATCTACGACGGCGAAGGCTATAACGTAGAAGGTGCGGAGGAAAAGATCATCAAAAAGCTTCGTACCGCAAAATGCCCTGTAATATCCATAAGTACTTACGTTGACGGATTCTATAATATAGAATTTGAAGATGCATCAGGTATGCGCAGACTTGTTGAACATTTCATAGATGTTCACAAACATACAAAAATAGGTTTCATGACAGGCTATCTGTCACACCCCGATGCACAGTTGAGACTGAAAGTGTTCAGGGAGGTAATGAAAGAAAGAGGGCTGCCCGAGAACGGTGTAGGTATCTTTGAGGGCGATTTCTGGTTCCACAAGGGCGAGGAAGCCGCAGATTTCTTCCTGTCGCGCCCTGAGCGTCCGCAGTCTATAATATGTTCAAACGACTATATGGCAATATCATTGTCAACTGCACTTAAACACAGAGGAATAAGGATACCCGAAGATATCTCTGTCTCAGGCTATGATGGATCAATTGAGGGTAAGCAGTTCGTTCCGCATATCACTACCGCAACACGCGAAAGAGAGGATATTGCTGAAAAAACAATGTCTATATTAGCGCAGCTTATGGACAACGGCACGTTCAGCGGCGACAATATCGTTTCCCCGAGAATAATCCCCTCTCAGTCATGCGGCTGTGAAAAAATAATATATAAGGAAGAGATTCATACCATTGATGAGATCAACAATAGTATCCGTTATTTCGATAACTGCGTAAACGACGCACAGGCTGCCATACTCAAGCTAAATAAGGTGGAAAAGCTGAATGATCTCGAACATTCTTTCAAAGAATGTGCAACAAACTTCGGTGATTACACCGCTTTCTTCCTGTTCACTCAGACCGATACAAAGGGCAGGCTTTCATGTACCAGCGAATACTCCGTTCCGTCAGATAAATTCGTACCACTGATATGGATAGACAAGGAAAATGAGTATTTAAAAACAGATCAGCCTATGAGAAGTGCCAATATGATACCGCAGGTAAACTCTGATGTACCGCATTTCTATTATATAATGTGTATTTACTGCTCTGAAAGAATGTTCGGATATACCCTTATCGAAATGGAAGATGACGATATCTTCACCGATTTCTATAATATCTTCCTGCTCAACCTTTCGGTCACTATTGAACGTCTATGGAAAAATGACAATATCAATAAGCTTTACGAAAAGCAAAAGGGACTCTACGAAAAACAGAAACAGATCAGTATACATGATGCGCTCACAGGAATGTTCAACCGCCGTGGATTCAATGATGCTTCTGAGTATGCTGTTAATAACCTCGAAAAGAAAAGCATCGTCTGCACAATGGTACTTGATATGGACGGCCTTAAACATATCAACGATATTTATGGCCATAACGAAGGAGATGCCGCTATCAAGGCAGCAGCAGATATAATTACTCAGTGCTGTACTTCAAATGAAATAGCAGGCCGTGCAGGCGGCGACGAATTCTACATCTACGCTTCTGATTATTCACAGGAAAAGCTGGATAAGTTCAATTTCGATCTGACGCGTCTGTGCAATGAGTATAATATGAGTCAGGGTAAACCTTACAAACTCGAACTCAGTCACGGTGCATACCTCATCGAGGCTGATAAAAATACCCGCATTGAAGACCTTCTCAAAATAAGTGATGCAAGAATGTACAAGCATAAGATGTCAAAGCCGGGAAGGCAAAAAAGATAATTAGTAAAATCATACCCCCGAAGCACCATAAAAATGGCTCTTCGGGGGTGTTTTTTGTATTTTCATTACTTTTGTACAAACAGAAGCCACCTTGTTTATATATTTTGCTGATTTAACAGTTATTTAATAATATCAAATAATTGCAATAATATAACAAAATGTAAAAAACCGTTCTTTTTCTACAAAAATCATCATTTTTTGAGTTGACAGTAGACAAAAAACATGATAATAATAAATATATATATTGTTTTTTTGGCATAACTGCATACCCTTACCGTTAATTCCCTCTACGGATAAAAATATCGTCATGATAAATATATGCAGTAATGTCTTAATTAATTTTTTCTTAGGAGGATTGGAAATGAAAAAGAAAATCTTATCAATCGTGTCAGCCGCGGTGCTAACCCTCTCCTGTACCGCAGTTGCACCTGTCTGGGCAGCGGAAAGTGATTACCTGCTGCACAGCACATTCGAGGAAGGAAGCGATCAGTGGAGCGGACGAGGTGCTGCATCTGTAAAAACAGTAACAGATAAATCCCGTTCGGGTGAGGCTTCATTGTACGCAAGCGGCAGAACCGCTTCATGGAACGGTGCTACAGTTAGTCTTGGTTCAAACTTTAAAGCAGGACAGGATTATGCTTTCAGTGCTTATGTAATGACGGAAGATACTTCATCTCCCGTTACGTTCTATCTCACATTGCAGTACAGTGACGGAAGTACTACAAGCTATCCCAAAATAGCCGAAGTAACAGCTGAAAAAGGTCAGTGGGCACACCTTGAGAAAAGCAGCTTCACTATCCCGTCGGGTGCTAAGGATATGCAGCTCTATGTAGAAACTGATGAAAGCACTTGCAGCTTCTACGTTGATGAAGTCGTAGGCGCAAGTGTAGGCACTGAGATCAGCGAACCTCCTGCTGCCGTACAGATGAGCAAGGGCGATATCAACTATGACGGATCTATCGACTCACTTGATATAGTCGCTGCAAGAAAGTGCCTTATCAATGAGACAAAGGACAAGAAGACTCTTAAAGCTGCCGATGCTGACAGCAACGGCGTTTTTGAAATAAACGATGCACTGCTCATTATGCAGTTCGTTGCAGGCAAGATAAAGGAATTCCCTGTTGTTGAGCCTGTTGTGGTTCCCGGACAGCGCAAGTACACTATGGAAGAGCTTACAGAGATAGTTCAGAAGTCTCTTGTAAACAACGAGCCTAACGATTCTCATATGGAAAAGAGCGGCGTTAAGTACGGAACTATCAAGAGAGAAACTTACTTCTCCAAGAAGGCTAACAAGAACAAGCCTTACAATATCCTGCTCCCTGCTAATTACGATGAGAGCAAGCAGTACCCTGTACTCTACCTCCTCCACGGCTTCTTCGAGAACGAGAACCGTATGATAACAACAGGAAACGGTACGATGTATACACGCCAGATCATCGGCAACGCTATCGCATCAGGCGAAGCTAAGGACATGATCGTTGTTGTTCCTTTCGTATTCACAAGTGCTACTATGAACGATGCTACAGGCTTTGCTGATGCAGGTTCAAATGAGGGCTACGACAACTTCGTTGACGATATCGTAGACAGCCTCATGCCGCATATCGAGTCCAAGTACAGCGTTGCTACAGGCAGAGAGAATACTGCTGTTACAGGCTTCTCAATGGGCGGACGTGAGTCACTCCAGATCGGTATGAAGCACGGCGACAAGTTCGGTTACGTTGGTGCTATATGTCCTGCTCCCGGTGCATCAGGCTCATGGAAGTGGAACAGCGAGTCAGAGACTCCTTACCTTGTAATGATAACAGGCGGTACACAGGACGACGTTGTTGGTCTTAATACTCCTGAGGGCTACCACAACAACTTCACAAGAAACAATGTTCCTCACGTATGGCACGTTGTTCAGAACGGTCACCACGGTGATGACTCTATCCACTCACACATCTATTCATTCGTAAGAGGTATTTTCCAGGCTACTACATGATCTAACTAATAATAAAAAGATCTCCCTGTGTTTCGCAGGGAGATCTTTCTTATATTATTCTCTTATAAACGTCTTGTCCGTGTTCGGGACTCCGCTTTCATCGGAAATGTAGCGTTCTACCTTCATGTGCAGGTCATATTTCTCACGAAGCGAACTTATCGTTTTCATCATGGGCGATGCATGGTGCAGGTCTATTGACTCCTGATCTTTCCAGCTGTCGATAAGGAGCACCGTCTCCTCATCATTCATTGGGAAGAAGTATTCGTATCTAAGATTTCCCTGCTCTCCGCGGATAAGGTCAGCTGTTCCGCTTGATTGCATTTCTTCGGCGAATTTACACGCACTGCCGTTTTTGCCGCTGTAGTAGATGTTTACTGTGATACTCATATCAGTGAGCCTCCTTTTATTATATATTCTCCGCAAACTCTACGGAGCGTGGATTGACGAAATATCAGCTATGGAGTATAATTAAAGCATGAACAAAAATAAATTTTCAAGAGGTGATAAATATGGATCAGGTTAAAACAGGCGAGCTTATAAGACGTTTCAGAACAGAAATGGGACTCACTCAGAAGCAGCTGGCAGAACGTATAAATGTAAGCGATAAGGCTGTATCAAAATGGGAGCGCGGCAACGGCTGTCCCGATGTGTCATTACTATCTGCACTGGCTGAAGTTTTCGGGACTGATGTTCAGGTGCTTCTGTCAGGTGAGATAGATAAAAACGAAAGTGAGAAAGGTAATATGAAAAAGATAAAGTTTTATGTGTGCAGCAAGTGCGGCAATATCATTACATCTACATCTGAAGCGGCAGTCACCTGCTGCGGCAATAAACTAACTCCTGCCGAGCCGCGAAAAGCTGAGGAAAACGAAATGCTCAAGGTCGAGGACATTGGCGGTGAATGGTATGTTTCTTCCGACCATGAGATGACCAAGGAGCACTATATAACATTCGCGGCTTATGTGTCGGACAGCAGTATAATGATGTTCAAGCAGTACCCCGAATGGAATTTGCAGTTCAATCTGCCAATGTACAGAACAGGCAGGCTCATGTGGTACTGTACCAAGTGCGGACTTTTATATCAGGATATCAGACCAAAAAGAAAATAACAACATTATTCCCGTCTCCTGAATATATAAACGAGACCGTAGATGCCTATAGTGCCAAAAACTGCTGCGCCAATAATAACAAGAACAAACAAGACGTAGTTGATATTATCTGTGGGCATATAGACTACATCGTGAGAATGAGAGTCTATCATTACGGAAAAGCGGTCACCGCGTTTATACTTTGCAGGCTTTGAACCTACATCGCTTGTATATCTATACGTTTTTCCTTTGTATTCATATTCAATAACAGGAGCATATGTGATGTGCTTTTTAAGTCCCTTTGTTTTATAGGTTACCATATCCACAACTACAGCTTTGACCTCAGTATCGCACCTTGACTTTGTCTGTACCCTTGATATCAGCAGGTAGAAACCTAAAGTCATAAAAACTACGCCTATTAGCAAAAAAAGTACACTCCCAAAGAGATCATCTTTTATTTCCTTTGGTAATTTTTTCATTGCTCACTCCCCCGTAAAAGTTATTATAGACATTATACATCATTAACCAAAGAATTTCAAGCAAACAAAAAAGTCTCTGAAAACAGAGACTTTTTTGCTTTTTTATTGGAGGGGTTCATCTCATTTTTGAGAATGACTAAGCTGATTTATTATTTTTTCTGCCCGTAATAAGCATTCGCACCGTGCTTGCGGAAGAAATGCTTATCAAGCAGACGCTGCGGCATATTCGGAGTATCGGAACGAAGTGTCTTTGTTATCCACGCCATTGCAGAAAGCTCTTCAAGAACTACTGCATTGTGGACAGCTTCCATGCAGTCCTTGCCCCATGCGAATGGTCCGTGATTTGCCACAAGTACAGCGGGTATCTTGTCGTATGACTTGCAGCACTCAACAATGACCTTACCTGTTTCAAGCTCGTAGTCTCCGTTTACTTCTGCATCGGTCATCTTCCTTGTACAAGGTATCTCGCCGTAGAAATAATCGCCGTGTGTAGTTCCGAGAGGAGGGATACCCAGACAAGCCTGTGCAAAAGAAGTTGCATATCGGCTGTGGGTATGTACTACTCCGCATACGCCGTCAAATTTTCTGTATATCTCCAGATGTGTAGGAGTGTCACTTGACGGTGATAATTCCCCTTCGACTTTCTCACCGTCAAGTGTAAGTATAACTATATCATCTGCTGTCATCGCGTCATATTCGACACCGCTGGGCTTTATGGCAACAAGTCCGCTCTCACGGTCATACTCGCTGACATTGCCCCATGTGAATGTAACAAGTCCGTACTTCGGAAGAAGCAGATTGGCTTTAAGGACACGTTCTTTTAGCTCCTTAACGTCCATATATCACATCTCCGATCATAATATCACGTTCAAGCTTTTCCTTTGTGGTATCCTTGTTGATTACCACAAGCTCTATTCCCATGATACGAGCAAAATCACGTACAGTTTCATCTGTAATATCGTATGACAGAACTGTATGATGTGCTCCTCCAGCGATTATCCAGCATTCAAGACCTTCAAGGAATGAAGGTGCAGGCTTCCACATAGTTCTTGCTACAGGAAGATTAGGCATTGACTGGAATGGCTTTTCGCACTCAACGTCCTGTGAGATAAGTCTGAATCTGCCGCCAATGTCGATAAGTGACAGTGCCTTTGCAGAACCTGCCCTGCCCTCGAATACTATTCTTGCAGGTGCTTCCTTGCCGCCGATACCGAGCTTGTGTACCTCGATGCGAGGCTTGTCTGCTGCGATAGACGGGCATACCTCGAGCATATGCGAACCCAGTATGAGCTCATGCTTATAGTCGTATGTATAGTCTTCCATGAAAGAGGTATTTCCCTCAGGATACATTGCCTTTACGATTGCTGTCATACCTGCTGTTTTCCAGTCACCCTCTGCTCCGAAGCCGTAGCCCTTGTGCATAAGGTGCTGTGTTGCAAGTCCTGGAAGCTGACGCATACCGTGAAGATCCTCAAAGGTATTTGAGAATGCCTTTGCACCCTCGCGTACAAGTATCTTTTCGATAGCTATCTCCTCACGAGCCTGATATCTGATAGTTTCTTCATCAGCCTTATCATAGTCGTAAAGCTCTGCGTATTCTTTCATAAGTGCATCGATCTCTGCATCTGTTACAGCGTTCATTATCTCAACAAGATCGCCAACAGCAAAGGTATTTACCTGCCAGCCAAGCTTGAGCTGTGCTTCGATCTTGTCGCCCTCAGTAACTGCAACTTCGCGCATATTATCGCCGAAACGTACTATTTTAAGGCTCTTGCTGAACAGTGCTCCCACTGCTGCGCGCTGCCATTCTGCTATTTTTCCCTGAACTTTCTTGTCCTTCCAGTGTCCTGCAACAACTGCTCTCGGCATACGCAGACGAGCTCCGATAAAGCCATGCTCTCTGTCGCCGTGTGCGGACTGGTGAAGATTCATATAGTCCATATCTATACCCTCATTTGGGATAGTCTCATTGAACTGTGTGTGGAAATGCAGCCACGGCTTCTGTAAAAGTGCAAGTCCGTTTATCCACATCTTTGAGGGAGAAAAAGTATGACAGAATGTGATTATTCCTGCACACTCATCGTCATAATTTGCTTCCTTGATTATACGCTCTATCTCCGACTCTTTCTTAACTGTCATTTTGTATTCAACAGGAAAAGGAAGATCAAGTCCGTCAACTATCTTCTTTGAGTCCTCTTCAACCTGTCTGAGAGTCTCTTCGCCATACAAAAACTGTGAGCCGGTTACAAACCAAAATTTCATTCTATACCTATCCTTTCTATTTTTCGGGAACAGCCGCTTTTACTGCTGCAAGTCCCGAAAGGTAATTTCTCATATATTTATTGATCCCGTCCATGTCATCTGACTGTGGAGAAACTGTATTTCCTTTCATATCGGCAAATACTCTGTTATTAAGGTAGTCCTCGAGAGTTTCGCCGCTTCCTCTGCAAACCATATAATCCGCAAGAAGTGCTATTCCCCATGCTCCGCCTTCACCAGCGGTCTGCATAAGTGTAACGTCTGCACCGAGAGCAGCCGAAAGGAAATTCTGACTTGGCACGGGAGTCTTGAAGAAACCACCATGTGCATATATCTTTTCGAGCTTTACGTGCTCCTGCTCTGTGAGTATGTCCATGCCAGCTTTGAGTGAAGCAATGCATGAATACACAAGACTGCGCACAAGATTTCTTATGTTAAACGCTGACTCGGGATCACGCATCATAAGAAGCTTGCCGTCCTTTACTCCTGTTACGGGCTCGCCTGCAAAATAGTTATATGAAACTATGCCGCTGCAATCTGTTTCGCCCTCGGCTGCAAGGCTGTAAAGCAGGTCGTAAAGCTTGCCTTTGGGCATATCACAGCCTGTTTCTTTAAGAAGCTCGCCGAAAATGCCGAACCATGCATCAAGGTCAGATGTACAGCTGTTGCAGTGTACCATTGCTACAGGAGCACCGCAGGGGGTAGTAACGATGTCTATCTCACGATGAACAGAAGCGAGGTTCTCTTCAAGAACTATCATGGAGAATATTGACGTTCCTGCCGAAACATTGCCAGTTTTCGGTGTTATGCTGTTAGTGGCAGCCATTCCTGTCTGTGCATCGCCCTCAGGCGGACAGAACGGAGCTCCTGCTTTGAAAGTTCCTGTGGGATCAAGGAGCTTTGCTCCTGCTTCTGTAAGTTTTCCTGCACATTCGCCTACGCGGACTATACGAGGCAGGATATCTTCAAGCTTTGCGGTAAGCTCTGTACCCTTTGCAAGGTCGTTGAACTTTGCCGCCATTTCAGCATCATAATCGCAGGTGTCCTGAGCTATGGGGAATATTCCCGAAGCATCGCCCGTTCCTATCACCTTTTCACCTGTAAGGAGATAGTGGACATAGCCTGCAAGTGTGGTCATAAATGATATCTTTCCCACATGAGGCTCTTTGTTGAGCATAGCCTGATAAAGATGTGCTATGCTCCAACGCTGCGGGATATTGAAGCTGAATGCTTCCGTCAGCTTGTCTGCCGCTTCCTCTGTCATTGTGTTGCGCCATGTTCTGAACGGTACAAGCTGTTCATCTTTTTCATCGAATACGAGATAGCCGTGCATCATTGCCGATATGCCGATTGCAGCAGCTTTCTCCAGCTTTGTTCCGTATTTTTCTTCAACGTTTTTCATCAGGTCGGCAAAGCATTCACGAAGTCCTTTTCTGACATTATCAAGAGAGTATGTCCATACTCCGTCAAGCAGTTCGTTCTGCCAGTCATAAACACCAACTGCCAGAGGAGCACGTTCATCATCTATAAGTACTGCCTTGATACGTGTCGAACCGAATTCGATTCCTATTACAGCTTTACCGTCTTTTATTATCTCTGCACTGCTCATTTCTTTACTCCTTTTGTTTCCATGGACTTTGCTGCTGAGAGATTAGTCTTTTTGCGCTTTGCTATAATGATACTCTGGACTACAAGGAATATACAAAGCATAGATGCATTTGTTATTCCTGTCCACCAAGCATCATCAAGTCCTACAGATGATACTATATTCTGGATAAGAGCAAGTGAAAGTACGCCGAAAAGTGTTCCTATAATATTTCCGACGCCGCCCGTAAGCATAGTTCCGCCGATGATAGAAGAAGCTATAGCATTCATCTCAGCTCCCGTTGCATGAGACGGAGATCCCGAACCTACGTGCATAAAATATACAAAACCGCCAATTCCACCTAAAATTCCGCACATAAGGTATGCAAGGAATGTGGTTCTCTTTACATTTATTCCAAGCATAAGTGCGCTTTGTTTATTTCCGCCTACTGCATAGAAGTTTCTTCCTGTCTTTGTCCATTTAAGGAAGAGGAAAAGTGCAGCGACGATAACGAGTGCTACTATGACACCGATCTCTATATATGCATCTATGTAGACACCACGTTTATTTACCCAACCCATTTTGGGGATTATTATTCTTGTTTCTTTAAGCTTTACAAACGCCTCGTTCTGAACATTGAACTGATCTGCGTTTACAATGGTAGTCATACCTCTTGCAAAGAACATACCCGCCAGAGTTACTATAAACGGCTGGATATCAAGATAAGCTACAAGGAATCCCTGTATAAGTCCGAATGCAAGTCCGATACCAAGTGATATCATCATTGCCCCGAATACGCTTCCGCTGTGTTTGTCAAGAAATACGGCTGAGCTCATGCTCACAAGTGCGGTCATACCACCTACCGATATGTCGATACCGCCTGTTATCATTACCAGCGTCATACCGCAGGCAAGTATGATAAGTGCAGCGTTTGCATTTAGCATATTGAAAAATGTCTGTGCTTTGAGGAAGCCCTCACCAAGTCCGAATATCGCATAAAGATACATAAGTATGAAAACGATTATCGTTATGGACATGAGCAGATTAGTGTCTGTTATTCCTCTGAGCAGATGTCGGCGTGGTTTGCCGACAGTCATGTCTTTTTGCGGCATATATTATTCCTCCGTTCTGCCCTGTGTTTTTCAGCTCTTGCTCTCTGCATTCACAGGTGAACGCAGGCTCTTGCAGAAAGCTGCTATCTTTTCACGTACTATCGGTGCGCTCAGTATAACAAGAAGTATTACTACTACTGCCTTGTATGCAGGAAGAGCGTCTGACTGTACATTGAACTTATAAAGCGTTGTTGTGAGGAACTGTATAACATATGCTCCGAGTATTGAAGATGATATGCTGAATTTTCCGCCGCTGAGCGAGTTGCCGCCCAGTGCGACTGCCAAAATAGCGTCCATTTCAATATCTTTTGCAACTACTGAATAGTTGATAGTCGAAACACGGCTTACCTTGATAAATGCTGCAACTGCCACGCATAATCCAAGTATAACGTAGGTTATGAACTTGATGAATGCAGGATTGAGACCGTTCAGACGAGATGTCTTTTCATTGATACCTACAGCCTGTGCGTACAGTCCCAGAGTAGTGAATTTCAGGACAAGCCATATAACAATAAAGCAGGCTATTGCAATAAATACCGGTGTGGGTATCGGTATTCCTGGAATATATCCCCCGAAATAGGCAAATGTCTTATCATTAACTACCGGAAGCTTGTTATGGTTTATCCATGCTGCTATGGAACGTCCTGCTGTGAAGAGAATAAGTGTTGCGACCATTGGCTGTATCTTGAATATGGATACAAGTGCTCCGTTGAATGCACCAAAAGCCATTGCAACAAGGCAGCTTATAAGAAATGCAACTATTATAGGAGCTTGAAGCGTAGCAGCCTGTGCATCTGGTCCGCAGAGAATTCTGAGCACAACGCTTCCGCTTATTGCCATAGCAGCTCCCACACTGATATCCTGTCCGCGTGAGGCAGCTGTTACAAGTGTCATACCTATTGCAAGTATGGCAAGCTCCGAGCCGTAGTCGATTATGGAAATGATATTTCCTGAAAGTACAGGATCTCCTGCACTGTTATGTCCAAGAGTTATCTTGAAGAATGAAGGATCCATTATAAGATTGAATATTGCAAGTAAGAGCAGGGCAGCTATAGGTATAAATATCTGCTTTTTTACGATACTTGCCAAGAAAGAGCTTTTTTCAGCACTTTTCGGTCTTGCTGTCATTCCTGCTCACCTCCTGCGATAGTATTCATTATTGTTGTCTGTGTAAGCTCATCGCCTGTAAGCTCGCCTACAAGCTTACGGTCGCGCATTACAAGCAGTCTTGAACAGGTACGGAGCATTTCATCAGTCTCAGATGAGATGAAGGTTATGCTCATACCTTCAGAAGCAAGTTTAAGTACAAGCTTCTGTATATCTATCTTTGTGCCGACATCGATGCCGCGGGTCGGTTCATCAAGGATAAGATATTCGGGGTGTGTCAGCAGCCAGCGTCCAAGTATTACCTTCTGCTGATTTCCGCCTGAAAGCGACTTTATAGGAGTATTCACCGATGCTGTTTTTATATCGAGGAGCTTGATATACTCATCGGCAAATTTAGTTGCCTCAGCTTTTGTAAATGGCTTGAAGAAGCCTTTCTTCACCTGCAATGCAAGTATGATATTGTCACGGACGGAAAGGTCGCCTACTATTCCGTCACGCTTACGGTCCTCGGGAAGATAAGCAATGCCGTTCTTCATAGCGTCAATAGGCTTGTTTATCTTTACTTCCTTGCCGTTTACCTTTACTTTTCCCCCTGTTACCTTATCCGCTCCGAAGATAGCTCTTACACACTCGCTTCGTCCCGAGCCGAGAAGTCCCGTAAAGCCGTTGACTTCGCCCTTGCGGATATTGAAATTGAATGGTTTTATGCCTTCCGAACTGCATAAGCCCTCAGCTTCATAAACGTAACCTTTGCCCTTCTCTTCAAAAACAGGTATATCGTTTTTGATGTCTGCCATATCATCGAGCTCTTTGCCGAGCATCTTTGATACGAGCTGTACACGGGGAAGATTTTCTATCTCATATTCACCTACAAGCTGTCCGTCACGAAGAACAGTTATCCTGTCGCACACTTCGTATACCTGATCGAGGAAGTGTGTTACGAATATTATACCTACTCCGCGCTCTTTAAGCTGTCTCATAAGCACAAACAGCTTTGCAACTTCCGATTCATCAAGAGATGAAGTTGGTTCGTCGAGGATAAGCACACTGCATTCCATATCAACTGCTCTTGCTATTGCGACCATCTGCTGTACAGCTATGGAACAGCTTGCCAGCTGCTGTGTGGGCTTGACTGCTATACCAAGCGAGTCAAGAAGCTTTCCTGCATGACGGTTCATATTTCTCCAGTTAACAAGTCCGCGCTTTCCTCTGCCAAGAAAGATATTCTCTGCCACTGAGAGGTTGGGGCAAAGAGATATCTCCTGATATACCGTACTTATGCCCATATTCTGAGCATCCTGCGGAGAATGTATCTGGACAGCTCCGTTCTGTCCTTTTATATAAATATCTCCGCTGTCCTTTATATGTACACCTGTGAGCACCTTTATAAGAGTTGATTTGCCTGCGCCGTTCTCGCCCATAAGTGCATGGATCTCGCCCTCACGAAGCGTAAAATCTACGTTTCTGAGTGCCTTGACTCCCGGAAAGGATTTATATATACCGCGCATTTCCAGCAATGATCTTTCCTGCATTGCTTTTCCTCCTAAGTGAGTTTCAGCCTTTTCCGCACCTATTATACGGAAAAAATCTGTAAAATTAGTGCGGTGACTAAATACCCGAACGCGCCACCGCACTTATTTTATTATTATTAATGTCCTGTAAAAATATTATCAGATACCGTAGTTATCTACATCTTCGGCTGTGATAGTCTTTGCATCAAAGCCCTTTTCGTCCATGATAATGGTCTTCTGAGAGAGGGTCTCACCGTTTTCAAGCTTGTCGATAACTTCCTTGATATATGTTGACTGGAAAGGATTGCACTGTCCGTCATAGTTCCAGTTGCCTTTCTGGAGCTCTTCAAGTGCCCACTTGTTGCAGTCAAAGCCTATAATGACTACGTCCTTGTCAACACCGTGTGAGATATTTGCTCTGTCAAGAGCTGCAACTGCGCCCTTAGCCATATCATCATTCTCAGCGTAAATAACGTTGAACTTCTTGCCTGAGTCGATAACAGACTGAACTATCTGCTGCGCCTTTTCAGCATTCCATTCAGCTGTCTGCTGTGTAAGTATGTTCCAGCCCTTTGCTTCAGCAGTTTCAGTGAGAGCTCCCGAACGTCCCTTCTGAGCTGCCGAACCGATCACACCCTGGAGGTGAATGATGTCATATGATGCCAGATCCTGTGATTCAAGCCATTCAACTGCCTGCTGACCTTCCTTTGCCATATCGGAAACGATAGAAGCTTCGTAAAGGCTTTCATCTGCGTCAATTGTACGGTCAAACAGGATAACTCTTGTGCCTGCATCTTTTGCGTCCTTGAGGACTGAATCCCAACCTGCGGTATCAGCAGCCGAGAGAAGCAGGTAATCAACTTCGTCCTGTATGAACTTCTGTGCATAGTTGATCTGCTCTTCGTTTTTCAGACTGTAAGCAAATGATGCGTCAAAGCCGTTTTCCTTTGTGAAAGTTGCTTTCAGATCATTAACGTTAGCTGTACGGTAGCCCGACTCATTAGGATCGTTATTGATAATGCCTATCTTGATAAGATCACCCGATGAACTTCCGCCGCCGTTGTCGTCAGACTCTTTATCAGCAATAGTTGTTTCCGCATCTGTTGCTGCATCTGTTTTCTTTTCAGCCTCTGTTGTACTGTCAGAATTAGATGAACTGCCTGAGTTTGATGATTCGTTTGTGCTTCCGCAGCCTGCCAGCATTGTACCGCAGAGGAGCGTGCTTACTGCCATTGCCAAGACTTTTTTCATTTTCATAATTAAAATTCCTCCATCCGAATTTATTATGTCATTAACGTCCTCGCCGTTAACTTGTATTTACATTATAGCCAATTTGTACATACATCGCAACCGAAAATGTTACACAAAATGTTTATTATTTTTGGAATATCATTACCAGTATATTTACGGACAAATATTGGCACTGTTCTGAAATTGTCTTGGAGTCTGTCCCGTGTATTTCTTGAAAATCTGGCTGAAATACCGATAATCCTTGAATCCGACGTCATAGGCTACCTCATACACCATCTTGGAAGTACAGCATAACAACTCCCGTGCATGAGCTATTCTTGACAGTGCAAGATATTCAAACAAATTCTGACCGTACACCTTTTTGAACTGTGTACTGAGATAGGACGGACTGAGCCCCACAGCGTCTGCAACAACTATAAGCGAAAGCTCATCGTTCATGTAGTTTTTGTCGATGTAATCCTTAGCCTTCGCAACGATACTGCTGCTGCTTCCTTTTGCCGATTCTATGCGCCATTTTATACACTCACGTATAAGTGTATGCAGGAATTTCACAGTATCCTCAACCGTCATAAGCTCATTGCCTATCTCATCGGCAGTACCGAAGGTATTGTAGAATTTTTCACTGCTCACGCCTATTTTCTGAGAAAACGAATAAGCTGTAACGTATATCTCCATACATACGTACAATCTGAGCATAAGCGACTCTATATATGCAAATCCCACATCTTCAAGCAGCGTATCCAGCATATCATCGCAGTTTTCGAGACTTCCGCTTTGCAGCAGTTCCTCTGCCTTTTTGATGTCTATACGTTTGACATCATTGACCTTCTCCATATTTTTTTTCATAATAATACCCCACAAATTCTTTTATACTTCCAAACTCAAACACTTTACACTCAGATACTCTTTACCGATTCACGCACCCTTAACTCAGGGGGAAAAATAATGTCTCCGCTATCCGAAGGATAGGTATTTATCAGGTCTATGAGCTTCTCGGCTGCTGCCTCTCCAAGCTTGCGCTGCGGATGAACAACAGTTGTAAGCGGAACATCGCATATAGAAGCGAACTTCGAGTCGTCTATACCTATTACAGACAAATCGTCAGGAACACTTATGTTATGCTCCTTGCAGAATTTCAAAAGCTTTATGGCTATGTTGTCATTGTAGCAGACAAAAGCCGTAGATTCGCTGATAAGCTCAAGAAGTCTGGTGCAGCCCGAAGTAAATACCGAATTCTTATCCGATGTTGCGAACCACATTACGTTGTCCTCAGCGTTTCTTATACCGTGGGCAATACAACTTTTTGTAAAGCCGCTGTATCGTTTGTGTCCCTGTATATCGTCAAGTGCGAATATTCCTGCGATCTTTTTGTGTCCGCAGTCGAACACCCTGTCTGTAGCTATCCTGCCTGCCGCTTCATCATCAAGGGATACGCACGGACAATCAGACCACGGATATTTTGCATTGAAGAACACAACGGGGATATTCTTTATTTTCAGCTCTTCGTAAAGATCCATATTAGGATTTGGAAGAGCACTCTTTGACGGCTCTACAATAAGTCCCTGAACTCCGCCCGATATCATGCTCTGCAAAGCCTGTCGTTCCTCAGCTCCCCTGTTATGTGTTATGGCAAGCTGCATAGAATAGCCGGAATCGTTGAGTACACTTTCGATGCCCGTAACGATATTCGGGAAAATATAATCATTGAAATACGTGGATATAACACCGATATTTCTTATCTGTCCCGCAGCCGGCTCACTCTTTGTATAGCCTGATGAAACAAAAGCTCCGCTGCCTCTTACGCGGCAGATAATGTTTTCTTTTTCAAGGCAGCTCAGTGCCTGTCTTACTGTCTGACGGCTGACACCGTGTATCTCACACAGTTCCTTTTCTGTCAGAAATCGGTCTTTCGGCTTTAGTTCTCTTGTACTTATATATTTTTTAGTCCATTCGACTATCGCCAAATATTTATAATCTTCCATAGTTACCTCCCAAACCCACATCACACCGGATTTTTCTTCATAATAACACATTATTCATATTTTGTAAATACAACTTGTAACAACTTCCTAAAATTTGTATGCACACACAAAAGATGCTTCCGCTCTTTGTGCAACACGCCAATATTATTTCATGTTTCAACAATACAATTTCTCTGCATTTGCTAAAGTTGTATTGCTTTTGGAACATACAGCTATACATATCAAACATTATCCATAGCATATAAAGGCACATAAAAAGGCTCATGTAACAATTGTACATGAGCCTGTAAATAGTTTTTGTCTTATTCTGCATTTTTCAGTGCAAGTACCTTCGGTATCTTGTGTATGCGAACAAAGTCAAGCACTGTAATGATGAGATATGCCGCAAATACAAGGAGAAACTCCTTTACAAATCCCGAAACAGGAAGTATAAATGCAAACCAGCCGCTCATCTGCATCATGATAAGCTTCCAGAAGAAATCCATAAGCTTATATCCTATGTATATTGCAAGAAATTCCGAGAAGAATACAACTAACGCCGTGGGGATCAGGTACAGCGAGGCTATCTCACCGTTCTCGTAGCCAAGTACCTTAGTCATTGAGATAGAGCGTTCGTTTTTCTCGATTATGACCTTCGTGAGCAGATAGAGTATAATGGCTGCCACTATAAAGCATACATACTGGAAATACTTCATATATGCGCCCATTGATTGATCCAGCTGGTCAGCAACTTTTATCATATCCTGAGAAGTTATTTCCTTTGCGATATATTCCTTGCTGATATCGGTTATCATGCTGTCGGAAATGTATCCGCTGAAATCGTCTGCTTCCTTATCGAATACTCTGTTGAACTGTCCTTGCTCCATGAATACGGCAACACCTGCGGAATAGTCGTATATGTCATGGACCTTCCATCTGTAGTCTTTATGCTCATATTTCTCGGAAAGTGTTATGGTATCACCTGCACTTACACCGTATTTCTCGGCATAAGCCTTTGATATATACACCTCATTATCATCGCACTTGTTCAGCTTTACGTATCTGCTGCCGTTTACGATACCCAAAACTGATACTTCCTCATTATAATCATCAGATTTTCTCTCCAGTGAAGCTATCGAAAAACGTTCAGCTCCGCTGTTGGCAGTTGTTATTATATTTCCGTCCTCGTCCTCAGTACTGCTGAGTATCAGCTGATCCTCGGCAAACATCATATCACCCATGGAGTCCTGATAATATGACAGAGTCTCAGGCATTCCCACTGCCATTGAGATAAGCAGCATAACAAATGTGATACCTACAAAAAGCATTATGTAGTTCGGGATGTTCTGTAAGAACACACGTATCCTGAAACGCTGGAAGAACTTCCATTTCGGCAGTCTTATCGCCTTTTTTCTCTTTTTGCGCTTCAGATCATGACGTAAAAATCTCAGCGGTGAAAGCTTCAGCATCTTTGTTATTACAATGACGTTTATCACAAGCATGAGCACTGTAGGTACAATAGTTGTACGTATAAACGCTTCGGGAGTCCACAGTGTTTCAAAGCTTGGCAGACTGTAGCTGCTGTAGTACATATCTGCAACGATATTCTTGAACAAGGTATAACCGAGAACATTTCCTACAACGGCGGCTATGATAACTATTATCAGCGGAGCACTCATATAATAACGCAGAAGCTCTCCGCGAGTATAGCCCGATGCTCTGAGAGTACCTATTACGGACGACTCCTGTTCAAGAGTAGTGCTGATATTTACCGCAAAAATAAACGCCAGAACTGCTGTAAGGATATATAGAAGTATCTCTCCCATAGCTTTGTCCTTGCCGATATCGTTTCTTGCAAAGCTCATAGCCTGATTTGCGTATGCAGGAACATAGTCCTTTATCTCCATATCCTCGGTATCGGATACAGCTGTTTGCGTAATGAGAGCTTTCAGGAAATTCTCAGACATTTCTTTTTCCTCATACTCGTCAGCAGGCTTTTTGTTATAGGTGAACCCATAGTTTGCAGTTGTATTTGCGTGTATACGCTCAAAGCCTTCCTTCGTGGTCATACCGATGTCGAATGTAAGTGCATCGAACATTGTATCGGTGTTGTTTTCGTATAACGCGCTGTAATCCACAAAGGCAGCAAGTCCGACTACTTCAAAATCTGTATCTCCTACCGAAAGAGTATCTCCGACTTTTATTTTTACATTGTCGGCGTGCATACGGTCAATAAGGATCTCATTCTCATTCTTAGGAGCACGTCCCTTGAGGATATCGTAAAGATCAATGTCACCGCGCTCACCGTAAATGCGGATAGTTCCTGAATAATCGCTGTCTGAAGGGATAGTCTCTTCAGTGTCCTTGTAGAAAAGCTCATAGACCGTAACAGGTACGGGAGTTGTTTCCTCGTTAAGTCCGTAGCGTTCGGCAAGCTCACTGTACTTTTCGTCGATTTCCTTGTCTATCTCCTTTTTGGTTTCGTCCATTGCATCGGACAAAGCTTTTGAGTAGTACTCGGAGTCCTTGGCAGTCTTTATTGCCTCATCGTAAGCCTTGTCATAGTTCTCGGCTATGGCAGTCTCATAAGCAGAGCTTATCATGCTTTCACGCTTTGCCTCGGGAACCTCTGCCCCCATAGCTTTTGCAGCTTCTATCTTCTCATCAACTGCGGCAGTTACCTGTGCTTTTATAGCTTCTCTGACCTGTTCAGCCGCCGTTTCTTCCATTGCTTTATTAACGGCTTTTTCAACTTCATCAGCCGCTTCATCGTAAGCACGTTCACGATATACAGCAGCAACATCAGCGCGCTCACCTGTTTCGATAGCTTTTACCGTGGCTTCATCTGCTTTTTTTGAAAGAGTGAAATGACCGTCCTCACGCTTCATATCCTCAATGCTGTTATCGAGTTTATTGAGCATACTGTTGTTTGCAACGTACATTCCCGACACAAAGCCGATAGTCACGATAAGCATAAGACATATCATCAGATAGCGTTTCCAGTCGCGGAGCATATCCTTCCAGACACGCTTGCGAAGAGGATCTTTCGGACGCTTACCGAAAGAGATCTTTTTCTTCTCCATGTCCGCGCCCCCTTACCAATCTATCTCAGCAGCGGTGAGCTTTTCACTGTTGATATTATCGTGTCTTATCTTTCCGTCGCGGAGCTTTATAACATGGTCTGCCATTTGTTTTATAGCTTCGTTGTGAGTGACCATGATAATGGTATTTCCGTACTTCTGATTAACTTCCTCGATTAGCTGCAATATCTCCTTTGAGGTCTTGTAGTCAAGAGCTCCCGTAGGCTCATCGCAGAGAAGTATATCAGGATTTTTCACGATAGCACGACCTATGGACACTCTCTGCTGCTGACCGCCCGAAAGCTGGTTCGGCAGCTTGTGGCGATGCTCGTAAAGTCCGAGTATTTTAAGCAATTCGTCAATATCCAGCGGCTTATCCGACAAGTAAGCGCCTGTTTCAATATTTTCCTTTACATTAAGGTTAGGGATAAGATTGTACATCTGGAACACATAGCCAAGGTGCTTGCGTCTGTAGCGTGTAAGACTTTTCTCGTCCATTTCCTCCAGCTTATCACCGTTTATTGATATCTCTCCATCGTCTGCACTGTCTATGCCGCCCAGTATATTGAGCAGAGTTGACTTGCCTGAGCCCGAAGGTCCGAGGAGTACGCAAAACTCACCTTTACCTACCGTAAAGTCAAGTCCCTTTAGGACTTCCTGTTTGGTTTCGCCGCTGCCGAAGCTCTTTTTCAGTCCGCTGACCGAAAGAAATTTTTTGTCCTTTTCACTCATAGTGTTTTCCCCCTGTATCATTGATGTCAGCCATTCATTTCAGCAATCGGTTCAGATGAACATATGAATGTCTATTCATATGTTAGCACATATTTACTGATATGTCAAGTGCTTTTTTAGTATTTCGTCAGTTTGGATATTAACAAGTATTATAGTTTGCAGCAATAAGTTAGTATATACAAATATTTATTTTTTAACAATTGATAACATATGAAAATTCCCCGCAGCTGCGGGGAATTTTAAGCTTTTAAGTTCATTGCTTTTATCATGTTTTATGGCTGATATCAGCTTTTTTCCTGCCGCCTGCAATGTCCAGACCTAAACACATTAAAAGCATGATAATGCCAAATACAGAAACTGCTTTTCCGATTGCAAGGAGAGGTGCTTTAAAACGTATCTCTACCTTATGTGAGGAGCTTTTTACAGGGAATCCGAGAAACGCAGTATTTACCCTGACAGGCTTTACCTCTTTCCCGTCTACAGTAACGCTGAAGCCTTCGTTCATGACCAGACTTGTTGCAGCGATGCCGTCATAGTCGGCGGAAATATTTCCAGCTATAACATCGCCGTGAGTTGCGGACATATCTGCCTTGAAAGGTATAAGCTCCGAAGAAGCTGCCGTCAGCTTATCCGCATCGAGAGCATAAGCTTCGATATCAGAAATGCGCACATCTCCTCCTGTGATAATGATATCGAGCTTGTCGCTCATATCCGATATGACATACTCAAAAAAGTTATTGCCGTTTTTGTATTTCCATTCAGGATTGCAAAGGGTATTTTTAATGCCGTTTATATTTATTCTTACATCGCCCTTGTTCTCCCAGCTCATCTTGCCCTTTTCTATGGGATCGGCAACATGAAAGCGCAGCATAAGTATCTTTCCGCAAGCTTTCTCGGGCAGCTTATAGCTGAATTCAGCTATACCGTCATCAGTGCTTATGACCTTTTCGCCGTTCCGCTCTTCCGAAACTGCACTGTTGAAAATGTCGCTCATATCAACAGCTTCAAGCTCAGTGTCAAGCTTCACATCAGGCATATCCTGCGGCACTATAGTATAATTCATAAGCGCAATAATTTTATCGGGATATTTCAGTGTATCATACTGTCTTTCGCTCATTACATCTCTGCGGATGTATGCCATAGGGAAAGCATTCTTATTCTCGTAAAGGTAATATTCTCCGTCATTCTTTATAAGCTCCAAGCCGTAATTTGAAACAGGCTGATTTGTTATGTAATAACGGTCGCCCATAAATGAATTGAAGAATATGTTCTTTGAACGTACAGTCAGTGCGGAATTACGGTATTCATTCTCGTTATACATCTCGTTGAAGTAGAAACTGTTGTAATAGTGCGAATGGAGCGAGGAATAAATGGTATCGCTGTAATGCCGCGGAGAATATACTTTATTCACTGTGTAAAGTCTTCTTGTATCTACTGCCGTGCGGTAGATATCATCGTCGGGCATTTCAGATAACATTTTGTATACTTCCTTTGAATTTGCTGTATCATAGCCTTCTCTTGAAGCAAGCTGGTCGTAGTTGTTTGCGAACAGACATACTACCATAGGTACAGCAAAGGTCAGTACAACAAATATGCTTTTATGAGTTCGGATATAGATATACAAAGCAACTGCAACCACAACTGCGTCTGCCAGATATGCCCCCAGCATAGGGCTCATTCCGCTTATGAAAAAGGATAGTACCGAAAACAGTACGAAAAATACCAGAAACTTTTTGCTTTTGAACTCTGAAAGCCCATTCAGCATATCAGCTGTCAGCGTAAGAGCCATAGGCAGGAACGGAAACAGCACCTTCGGATCGGTATAGAGCGTACCATTGAGCAGATACAGTGTTACAGGGAATATAGGGAACGAAAGTATCAGTATCGCAGCAAAACGCTGGTGCTTTTTCCCCTTGAAAAGATAGTATAATCCTGCAAGCACACCGAAGCCTGACAGTCCCATTGCCGAATTGTAATACGTAAGCTTGTCAAATCTTAATGTTGGCAGGAGTTCCTTTAGTGATACTGCATTTGCCGAAGCATCTCTGTTCTGAGCAAGAAGATATGCAGTGGGGAGAGTCAACACTGCTGATGCGAGCAGTCCTGCTGCTATACAAAGCGAATAGGGTATGAGCTTTTTGAAGCTGATACTACCGTTTTTCTCAAGTATGAGCCATACACCGTACGCAATAACAGCTGCTGCCTCCGCAGGGATAAAATAGTAATTGCACATTGCCGTCAGGAACATTCCTGCTGCCAGCATCGACTTTTTGCCGCTGTGGAAGAACCTTTCAGCTCCATGCAGCGTCATAAGCATGAACGGCATATATGACGTGAACACTATCTGTCTGTGAGTATTGAGTATGAGCGGCACTGACAATACGAAAAATGTAGTCGTGAGCAGGCTTATTGACGGTGTATAGCGTCTGCGCAGAAGCAGATACAGTTCACACTCGGAAACAAGTGCAGCTATAAGCGAAGCCAGCATTATATATATTCCCATAGGTACAAAGGGAAGCAGATACGAAGGAAGTATTATAGGCGAAAGAAAGCCGTAATACGAAAGCGAGAATATACTCTCTCCTCCGCCGATATTAGGTGCATACGAAGGTATGAGCTGCCCCGTATCGTAAAAAAGTGTACGGAAATATTCGGGGATAGCATAATGCTGCGATGCCCAGTCGGTCTGCGAACCATAGACCATGTCAGGCGACAGGAATGCAGGGATTATCAGCATAGTCATAAGCATGAAGGATACAACAGCTATAATATCGCTGCGAAAATTCAGCTTGTCTGTAGTATTTTTCATTTGCTGTACTCCTTCCAGTTCTCAAAAGGAAACATATGAGAAAGCTTTTCCATTGTGCGCTCCTGAGAGGAATAGATGTCGCAGAGCTTCAGCTTTTTCTGCATAACCTCATCAGGTATAACAGAAACGCCTGCCTTTTCGATATCGGAAGCTTTGTAGTAATCTCCGAAGAAATACAGCTTATCTGCACCGCAAGTCTCATTGAACGCCTGAACTGTAAGTTCATTAGTCATCTTATGGTGGATATGACCATACTCCCCCTTGGGGTTATGCGTAACAGCAATATCCCAGTGCTTTGCTGACATAATACGGCTTATATCGGACTCTATGCCTTTTTTAGCGTCAGACCAGTCATCACGCATGAAAAAGACCTTGTCGGGATAGCTGAGTATCAGAGGAGTATTTCCAGACTGCTCAACAGCTCTGCGAAACTCGTCAGCACGTTCGGTATTATAGCCATTAGTGATACATACCACAAGGTAGCCGCCGTCAAGCAAATGAGCTCCGCCCCATATAGTTTCGTCATCAGGATGAGCAACTATCATAAGCTTTGACGCATTGCTGATATCAATATCATCAAGCTGCTCCTGACTTAATGGTGCAGGGATACTCCTTTCTCTTTTTATTCTTATTGCACCGCTGATACCTGAAAATATGCAGAAGCATACTATCAGAAATATCCAGCATTTTAGTTTTGAATTGTTTTTTTCTTTCATTTTATTATTCCCATTGATCGTTTTATTGTTGTTCCATATAACAGCAAAGGCACTAAAACAGTCAAATAGCCCGAATGTTCGGGCTCATACTGCTGTATCATAATTTTTATAGCAAAAGACTTTATCTTAAATTTACTATTTATCCCTCACCTTGCTCAAACGTAAATGCGCAGATGAGATAATTAAAATCAAGCTGAAACCTGTACTGTTATGCTGCGATATGATATCTCGTCATGTGAGATACCATGTATTTATATCACTACCATTATAACCCATAACAAACAAAAAATCAACTTTTTATGTCAAATGCCTTTATATAGCTTAAATATATGCCCTTTTTCACGCCCTGCCGATTTGACCTTAAGGAACTGCCTCTTGTGGTGACGAGCCGAACTGCTCTGAAAAGCGAGATTGAAGAATGGCTGTGAGTATATTTCATAAAAAAACCTTATCCCTGTGATACGGGGATAAGACTTTCTTTTTTTAACGCAAATAAGCTTATATCATGAAACAGCCGTATTTCTCATTTTATGTCAGTTCATCGCCTTTTCCAATGCCTTTCGAGCCGCGTCGATGATACCGTTTGAACTGTATGTTGCTCCCGAGCAGGCATCAATTCCGTCTGCGCTTACCTTTGCTCCTATCTGCGGAATGACCTTATTCATAGCGTCACCGAAATACTCGGGATCGTCATCGTCAGCCCATGCGGAAATACTTGTAATCGCGTCATTTTCAATGCTCAGCTTTACGTGTACCTTTCCTGCATAGCCTTCTGCTTCTCCCTCGTATTCACCGTTCCTGTATTTATATGTGACCTGCGGCTCTGTTGCAGGAGTTTCTTCCTCATGCTGCTCCTGTTCGGGCTCGTCATTATGCTCCTGTTCCTCATGCTTTTCTTCCTCATCTGAGGGAGTCTTTTCGTCCTTTTTATTTGAGGTTGCAGGCTCTGTGACTGTAGTTTTTGATGTTGTGCCCACTGTGGTTTCGGAAGTCTTTTTGCTGTCGCTTGCAGTAGTCACAGCTTCTTCCGTAACGACTGTTGTGGCAGGGGCAAATGTAAAGGTCGCCGCATTTTCACTTACATCAGCCGACGGCTTTGCAGACTTAGTTCCCATACCGTATGAAATAGCTCCCACAAGTGCAAACGACAGGGCAAAAGCGCAGGCACATACTGCGTTTGGGACAAGCTTTTTATCTGGCTTTTTATTTGCAATGTAATACTTCCTGATACGCATTACAGCATAGCCGATGAAAACTGCGCTGTACACAAGTACGCTGAGAAAATAGCCATCTCTTCCCTTCTGAGCCTTTGGTATAAACAGTACAAGGATATGGATATAGATAAGGCCGTAGAAAACATACGCAAAACGCTGTATCTTCTTCCACGTTTTAGCATTCATCTTTTTGCGTATCTTCTTCACTGACATTACCGTCAGCGGTGTCATAATCAATACCATTACGATACATACGATGCTTGTAATAACGAAATCCGAGCCTGTTCTGCCCTTGATAAGGTTTGAGATGTATGTCAGACCATAGGTGATGATGTGCGAGAAAGTAAGTATAGCCGCTGTTATGGAAAGCTCACCGCGTATGGGCATGAGCTTCTTTATGGGAGCTGAACCGTTTGGCAGTGCTCCTGCCCACATGACGACTGCCCAGAATGCAGTGCCCATAGCTCCGCGTGAGAATATCCCGAGAACATAATCTCTGACAAATCTGCTCGATATATTTATGTCTGACTGAGTAATAACTACAGATGTCACGGTCAGCACAGCTGCTGTCACATAAAATGCCGCAGGACATTTTTTCAGCGGCTTGTCAAGACAGAATGCGGTAATAACCGCTATGAAAAGTGCGATCAAAAATAACATATTATTTACCTCTTTACAGTATTTGACCTCCGCAGCATGAGCCGCAGAGGTCATTGTATCATGGAGAGTTAATCAAGATTTCTTCTTTCTGAATACGAATGCAGATGCTCCTGCAATCGCAAGGAATGTAACGGGCAGTGCTGCGCCGCTTACTCCTGTTTTAGGGCTGTCTGTCTTTGAAGCAGTTGTTGTCTTTTTAGCTGTAGTAGTTGTTGCCTTTGCTGTTGTCTTGGATGTTGAAGCTGTATTTGTTGATGTTGTAGTAGATGTAGTAGTTGCTGTTACTGATGCCTGATCATTTATATCAAATTCATAATTCTTCTCATATCCTGTTGCTTCAACAGTGAGTTTGTACTTGCCTGAGCCGTCGAAAACATTTTCCTCGCCCGACTTAGCGTCAAGCTTGATCTCACCTGTCTGAGAGTCAATGACAGTTACACCTCGTCTGCCTGTAGCATACTTCTTTTCGCCAACTGTTACAGATGTGATATTTTTAAGGTAGTTTGCTGCGTCTGTCAGAGAAGCACCGTCTGCAGCCACAAGCTTGCCGTCGGAATACTTAACAGGGATAGCGTCAGTTGTAAGTGTGAAGCTTCCTCTTACGTCGGAATATTTGCCGTTTTCATCGGAAACAGTAAGCGTATATTTACCCGGCTGAGCGTTATTGTAGCTTACTGTATTTTCCGATACTGTAAAACCGTCAGCCACCTCGCCCTTTATCTTGTAATCAGCAGGAAAGGCAGAGTTGTCAAATGTAACAGAGCCTTTGCCCGACTTGCCGCTCTCGACTGTAAGGCTGTCGGCGAACTTTATGGGAAGATATCCATTCTGTCCCGAAAGAGTGCTGTAGCCGTCAAGAGTGATGAATGTTACATCAGTGACAGTCTGTCCCTGAGATGTCTTGTAGTGTTCCGATGACAAAGTATTGCCGTGAGGCTCTTTCTCCTTTATGCCTGTACCCCATGCTATCTGTCCGTTTCGCCAGATATTTTCAAGAGCTCGCATACCATAATCAGTACCCTCTTTTGTCTTTACGATGACACCGTAAATATCACAGTTGGAAGGTATGCCCTTAACGTTTATCTGATAGTCGCCCCAGCTTGTAAGGCTCGATACGGTCATCTCACCGCTGAGAGTTTCAGCTCCGTCTGTATCCACAAGCTTGCCAAAAGAAGCCTTGCCGCTTTCAACTGTAACAGGCTTGTATGCCTTTGGCTTTTCGGAAAGCTCTGTAAAGCCGTATTTATCGGTAAGTGCTTCAAGATCTGCCTTTGCGATCTCAACGGGATAGGTAACGCCCAGTATCTTTCCGCCGCCGTTTTCAGTCTCGGCATTGAATGTACCTGCGGCAAGTCCGCCGCTCTGCCACTTTCCGTCATCGCCCATGCTTCCTGTAGCGTTGCCCTTCCACTTGTTTGTAGTTGCGGAAGAAACTGCGTCAACGGGAACGCTGTTATTAAGCTCTGCTGCATAGAAATCAGCATAAGGGATATTCATTGTGCCGTATACCTTGTCGCCGTCGGCAGCATTAGCTGTGAAAGGAACTGCGGCAGCCGCAAAGCAGGCTGCGGCGCATATAAATGATGTAATTTTCTTCATGCACCTGTCTCCTTATGCAAGCTGTGCAGCAAGCTCTTTAAGCTTTGCAAGATCGTCATCTGAAGCAGCTTCGTTTACAATAAATCCCTCATCGCCGATGAGCTCTGCGCCTACAGCCTTTGTACGGTCATACCAGTTACGCATCCACTCACCATCACCCCAGCCGTATGAGCCGAAAAGAAGCACCTTCTTGCCGCTGAGTGAAGTCTCTATTGATGTGAAGAACGGCTCGAACACATCTTCTTCAAGTACCTCTGCGCCCATTGCAGGACAGCCAAATGCAAAAGCATCATAGTCTGCTGCATTGCCCTTGAACTCTGATACCTCAAAAAGCTCTGCATTTGCACCCTCGGCTGCTGCCTTGGCCATAGCCTCGGTATTGCCTGTACCGCTCCAATAAATTACTGCTGTTTTCATATATTTTCCTCCTTGGAAATAGCCTGAAACAAGTTCAGCCCTTGATTTAATCTATCGAACAGGATATCCCTGCAGCGATCGTAAGTTTTAAATGTCTGCTGTGCCTTTTCGGCGTTATCATAGACCTTCCAGTAACCGCACAGCAGACAGTTCTTTCCGCTGTTACTGATAAAACCTCGGATATCCTCAACGGGATATCCGAGAAATGCTCCTATCTCATGCGGGAAACTTCCGCAGCTTATACGGCATGATAGCCTGCGGAGCTTTTGTTCAATGCTCATATCGCAGGTATAGCCGTATTCTGAAAGGAATTGCTGAACCTGCGGCATACTGAGCCACGCTGTCAGCATTTTCGGGTTGTATATGTATACAAGTGTGCGTTCACGGCATTTGCAGAGCTGTACAGCGATCAATCCTTTTTCAGACAATCCGTCTTTTGAACCGTTAAGATACTCTGCGATTATCCGCTCATTTCTGTCAAATGAAATAAGGTTGGCACACTTTACTCCCAGAAGCGTGGGAGCACTGTGAAATGCAATGGTATTGTCAATACTTCTGCGTTCAACTTCGGACATATTTTTTCCCCTTAATGTCAGTAAGAAGCTGCTTCAGCGCACTTACGCTGGAGCTGTGAACGTGCTCAACAGGCACACCGTTTTTTTCGGAGCTTTTCTTTACTGCTCCAAGCATTTTATGGGAACAAGTCCCCGTGAAAACTACCATAAGATCAGGAGTACCAAGCTTGTTCTCGAAGTCCGCAGGCATTTGAGTGAAGACCTTAGACTTGTGGTTGAATGATTTGCAGATATCCTGATAACGTGTTGCCATGCGGTCATTGCCGCCAACGATTACTATGCTCATTTTTATCTCCTTATATTAGCTTATACTAACATATGTGCTTTTGTATGGGGCGATGTCCGCATCGCCCCGTTGTTATGATGATTGATGTTTATTTTGTATGGCACTTACCGTGCATAGCGCAGTGTTCGCAACCGCAGCCGCATGAACCCTTGCCGCTTTTCCTGTCCTTTATCATCTTTACAATGATAAGTAAGACTACAGCAATGAGTATAAGTGATACGATGATAGTACCAAGATTTTCAGTCAGCCACGCCAGCATATTACCACTCCTTTAAGCTTTACGCTTTTACCTTTACATTGCCCTTGAGCTTTGAAGCTTCGTGATACTTCTTCACAAAGAGCATATAACACATGAATACAAGTATTGCAGCTGCTGCGACAACTCCGATAATGTTTGACTCGCCTGTAAAAAGTCCGCCGAACTGTGTTATCATAAGTGCAACAGCATAAGCAAATCCACACTGATAAATGATAGCAAATGCCGTCCATTTTGCGTTGTTCATCTCACGCTTGATAGCTCCGATAGCTGCAAAGCACGGTGCGCAGAGAAGATTGAACACAAGGAACGAGAATCCAGTGATGCTTGTGAACTTTGATGCAAGTGTCTGCCATACAGTTCCATCGCCTCCGCCGTAAAGAACTCCCATAGTTCCGACGATATTTTCCTTTGCAACGAGACCTGTGATAGATGCAACGGCTGCCTGCCAGTTGCCCCAGCCCAGAGGTGAGAATATCCACGCGATAAGCGAGCCGAAGCTTGCAAGGAGCGAGCTGTCAAGCTGATCCTCTTCAAGCATTTTAAAGCTGCCGTCAACTGTTCCGAAGCGTGACAGGAACCAGATGATGATAGTTGAAATAAGTATGATAGAGCCAGCCTTTTTGATGAAGGACCAGCCGCGCTCCCACATTGAGCGGAGAACATTGCTGAGTGTAGGCATATGGTATGCAGGGAGCTCCATAACGAACGGTGCAGGCTCGCCTGAGAACATAGCCGTCTTTTTCAGCATGATACCCGATATAATTATAGCAGCCATACCGATGAAGTAAGCCGATACCGAAATAAGCGGTGAACCGCCGAAAATAGCTCCTGCTATCATTGCGATGAACGGTACTTTCGCACCGCATGGAATGAATGTGGTAGTGATGATAGTCATACGTCTGTCGCGCTCATTTTCGATAGTTCTTGAAGCCATGATGCCGGGAACTCCACAGCCTACGCCTACGAGCATAGGAATGAAGGATTTACCCGAGAGACCGAACTTTCTGAACACACGGTCGAGCACGAATGCGATACGAGCCATATATCCGCAGGCTTCAAGGAAAGCAAGCAGGAAGAACAGCACTAACATCTGTGGTACAAATCCGAGAACTGCTCCCACACCTCCTATGATACCTTTAATAATAAGTCCCTTTAACCATTCGGCAGCCCCTATCTTGCCAAGACCTTTTTCTGCCAGATCAGGGATACTTGGTACGAATACGCCGTAGTCCGCAGGATCGGGCTCTTCACCGATACGCTCAATAGTTGCAAGCGCATCGTTGTAGTCCTCGATAGTTGCAGTTTCATCTGTTGTTTCGAGAGTTTCCTCGTCCTCGACAGAGTAAGTGAACTCGCCTTCGGGAGGTGCACCGTTTTCCTCGATGTATGCGTCATAGCCATCGATTATCTGCTGTGCGCCTGCATATTCATCTGCAATTTCAGAATACTTTGATGAACCGATACCGAAAAGGTGGAAGCCTTCGTCAAAGAGATTATCATTAGTCCAGTCCGTAGCCCAAGCTCCCGGACCTTTCATTGCAATGAGATATACAAGTGTCATTATCACTGCAAATATAGGAAGTCCAAGCCAGCGGTTTGTAACGATCTTGTCTATCTTATCAGAAGCTGTAAGGCTGCCTGCGTTTTTCTTCCTGTAGCAGGCCTTTATAACTTCAGCTATATAGATGTAACGCTCATTGGTGATGATGCTCTCAGCGTCATCGTCAAGTTCCTTTTCAGCAGCAACGATATCATCTTCTATATGCTTATGTATGTTTTCCGAGATATTCAGCTTCTCCAGCACCTTTTCATCGCGCTCGAATACCTTGATAGCGTACCAACGCTGCTGCTCTTCGGGCATATCGTGGAGTACAGCTTCTTCGATATGAGCGATAGCGTGTTCAACAGGACCGCTGAATGTGTGCTGTGGAATAGTCTTGCTGTTTCTGGCAGCAGCTATTGCAGCCTCGGCAGCTTCATCAACTCCCGTACCTTTCAGTGCGGATATCTCAACTATCTTGCAGCCCAGCTGCTTTGAAAGCTCGTCTATCTTTATTTTGTCCCCGTTTTTGTTTACCACATCTATCATATTGATAGCAATAACTACAGGTATTCCAAGTTCAACGAGCTGAGTTGTCAGGTAGAGGTTACGTTCAAGGTTTGTGCCGTCTATGATATTGAGTATAGCGTCTGGTCTGGTTTCTATAAGGTAGTTTCTTGCAACGACTTCTTCGAGAGTATAGGGTGATAAAGAATAGATACCCGGCAGATCGGTGATGATAACATCACTGTGCTTTTTCAGCTTTCCCTCCTTCTTCTCAACAGTAACTCCGGGCCAGTTTCCAACGAACTGATTTGAACCCGTAAATGCATTGAACAGAGTGGTCTTGCCTGCATTAGGGTTGCCTGCAAGTGCTATTCGCAGTTCCATTTATATCTTCCTTTCGTGTTATTTGAAACTAACATATTGTTAAAATTCAAGGACTTTGCACAGTCCTTGTTATAGTTATTCGACCTCGATAAGCTCAGCGTCTGCCTTTCTGAGCGAAAGCTCATAGCCGCGCACCTTTATCTCAATCGGATTGCCAAGCGGAGCGACCTTGCGGACGAATACCTCTGTACCCTTTGTAAGTCCCATATCCATGATACGGCGTTTTATTGCCCCCTCGCCGTGAAGCTTCTTGACCTTTGCAGTCGCACCCACAGCAGTTTCTCTAAGTGTTTTCATATTCTCACTCCTATCAGACCATTATTCTCCGTGCCATATCCGCACCGATAGCGATGCGTGACTCCTTCACCTTAACGATGACATTTTCCCCAAGCACGTTTATTAGCTTGACTGTTCCTCCCACTGTAAATCCCAGATTTTCAAGATGCTGACGTATCTCGGGAGTACCTCCCAGCTTCTTGATAGTCAGTTCCTTTTCGGGCTCTGCTGAACTTAACGGCATCATTTTTCATCCTTCCGTTTCATTTATTATTTTGTATTCAGTTATGTAGAGAATATTTAATTATGGGTTAGCGCTATATAACATATTTATATTATCACCACTACTGCTATTTGTCAACCATTTAAAAGTTGTTTTACATAATGTTTGTATACAGTAACATATTGTGAGCGTTGACTAACATTTTTTTGGTTACTAAGTATATAATTCAGCATTTCATTAATTATCGGCATGATCTGAAGTTTTCAAGCTATGAAGCCGATTTGTCTGATATTTTGGTCTATAATTTTTATACACATTCAGTCAATTCCGACACTATAATCGCCAAATGTCCATTCCATTATATTAGTATTCACAAACTAATAAATATCCATTGACAAAAATGTTGTGCAATGATATAATAATTATGTTAGTTAATTCTAACAGAATAAATCATTATAGCAGGCTCCTTTCAGGTTTAAAAATGATAAGGTACGAACATCCTGCATACAAGAGCCTGCAACGTCAATAATGTGTTTACCACATTAAATATATCAAAACAGGAGAAAACTATGGACTATTTAGAAATTGAAAAGGTCGTTGGACGCGAGATACTGGACTCACGCGGAAATCCTACTGTAGAAGCTGAGATAACTCTCGCTGACGGAACAGTCGCAAGAGGAACTGCTCCAAGCGGTGCGTCAACAGGCGAATTTGAAGCACTTGAGCTCCGTGACGGCGGTGAACGTTACCTCGGAAAAGGTGTAACAAAGGCAGTTGAGAACATCAACACTGTTATTGCCGAAACTATCACAGGTATGGACGCTTCCGACATTTACGCAATTGACGCAGCTATGATAAAGGCTGACGGCACAAAGGACAAGTCAAAGCTTGGCGCAAATGCTATACTTGCCGTATCTATCGCCTGTGCAAGAGCAGCTGCCGCTTCGCTCGATATTCCGCTTTACCGTTTCCTCGGCGGTATTCAGGGCACTAAACTCCCTGTACCTATGATGAACATTCTCAACGGCGGTGCTCACGCTGACAGTGCTGTTGACACTCAGGAATTCATGATAATGCCTGTTGGAGCTCCCACATTCAAGGAAGCTTTGCGCTGGTGTGCTGAGGTGTTCCATGCACTGAAAAAGCTGCTTAAAGATATGGGCGACGTTACAGCAGTCGGTGATGAGGGCGGCTTTGCTCCAAACAAACTCACAAGCGATGAAGAGGCTATCGAAAAGATACTTGAGGCTGTGAAAGCGGCAGGCTTTGAGCCCGGTAAGGACTTTATGATCGCTATGGACGCTGCATCCTCAGAGTGGAAGAGCGAAAAAGGCAAGGGCTTCTACAAGCAGCCAAAGTCAGGCAAGGAATTCACTTCCGATGAGCTTATCGCTCACTGGGAAGCACTTGTTGACAAGTACCCGATCATATCTATCGAGGACGGTCTCGACGAGGAGGACTGGGAAGGCTGGCAACGAATGACCGCTAAGATCGGTCACAAGGTACAGCTTGTCGGTGATGATCTTTTCGTTACAAATACAGAGCGTCTTGCAAAGGGTATATCTCTCGGCGCAGGCAACTCCATACTCATCAAGCTCAATCAGATAGGCTCGGTCTCCGAGACTCTCGAAGCTATAAAAATGGCTCACAAGGCAGGATATACAGCTATTTCTTCTCATCGTTCGGGTGAAACGGCAGATACAACTATCGCCGATCTCGCAGTCGCACTTAACACCTGCCAGATAAAGACAGGTGCGCCCTCACGTTCGGAGCGTGTTGCAAAATACAACCAGCTTCTCCGCATTGAGGAACAGCTTGGTGCTGCTGCCTGCTACCCCGGTATGGGAGCTTTCAACGTTAAGAAGTGAGCATACGATACTGATATCTTCATGGACCTTCCTATTTTTTTATAACAAAACTCGCCTGTACTTTTCGGTACAGGCGAGTTTGCATTATATACGCTTTTATCCGAGTGCAACATCAAGTATCATCATGAGTGTAAATCCTACAGAAAACATGATAACGCCGATATTTGAATGTTCACCCTCTGACATTTCCGGTATGAGCTCCTCAACGACAACATATATCATAGCACCTGCGGCAAAGCTCAATAAATATGGCATTGCAGGCAGGAACAGTCCTGCAAACATAATCGTGAGTGCTGCACCTATCGGTTCAACTATTCCTGAAAGTACACCGTCCGCAAATGCTCTGCCTTTGCTTTTCCCCTCAGCATGAAGCGGCATGGAAATGATCGCACCTTCGGGGAAATTCTGTATTGCAATTCCAAGAGCCAATGCAAACGCTCCACCCGATGTCATATCAGATGAGCCCGCCAGAAAGCCTGCATAAACTATACCTACAGCCATTCCCTCAGGGATATTATGGAGAGTTACAGCAAGCACCATCATAGTCGTTCTCGCAAGTCGTGATGGTACTCCCTCCGCTTTTTCAGCATTCATATGCAGATGAGGTATAACACTGTCAAGAAGCAGAAGAAAAAGTATACCGCACCAGAAGCCGATAACAGCAGGCAGAAAAGCAAGTTTGCCCATACCGTCCGACATATCCATTGCAGGAATGATAAGGCTCCATATCGAAGCAGCTGTCATAATACCTGCTGCAAAGCCTGTCAACGCTCGCTGTATTTGTTTGCTCAGGCTGTGCTTCATGAAGAAGACACAGGCTGAACCGACCGCTGTACCAAGAAACGGCAGCAGCAATCCTGTTGTAACTTCTCTTTGCATAATAAACTACCTTTCTTTATCTTATCAGCTGTCATAATGTAAATAGCCTGCCGCAGAGCTTTATAAACGGATCAAGCAAAACTGTGCAATAACGGTTTCAGAATAAAGTTACCATGTGAAAGTCGCCCAGCGGTCATTTAACTTTGGCAGCAAAAGCGCAAAAAGCTTCGCACGAATACTGTATTTTTTCATTTCTTCATTGAAGCTGTGTTCTTCCACGAACTGTATACCGTCAGTCAGATCAGCTATCTCCTGCCCCGAATCCGTACCAGACACGAAGTGGGCATTTGTGTTTTTTACGGTATCATGGTGCTTTTCGTTTTTCTGCATCATCTTGCAGTTCTGCTCTGCGATAAGAGTACCGCCGTCAGGGAAATTATTTTTCAGCACTTCGAGAAATGTACGTATCTGTTCAAGCGTCAGGTACATAAATAATCCCTCAGCGATGATAACAGGCTTTGACTTTCTGCCTGCAAGTGACTCCCTTACCTGTCCGCACCAGCTGTCCTCCAATGCACTTCCTGCGATCATGGTAACACGTTCACGCTCAGGAAAAGCCTTTCTTCTTGCAGCTATCGCATCGGGAAGATCAAGATCGAACCACAGTATTTTTCCGTTATCGACTCTGGAAAAACGATCATCAAAGCCTGCTCCCACATTTACGATAACGGTATCAGGATCTCTTTTAATGATACCTTTTAGCTGACGGTCGAGCATGATCGTTCTTGCAACAATACCTTCGTGGGACATGAATTTATCATACTTCGCTGTATCTATGTTCAGCGTTCTGATGATATCGACAGCCATATTGTCCCTGATACGTGCATTTTTCCGCAGCGTCTCACTTGCCTTGACTGCAAGCGGGATAAGTGCAGTAGTTTGCACATCACCTAATTTAAGTTCCATAATAAATACTCCTTTTTTAATTTTATTCCATGCCTTTAAGCACTTCGACCATGTCTTTTATTCCATACACCCGATCATTCGGGTACAACTTATGTATTCTGATGATTTTAAGTTAGTAAATACAAACTACATATCAAAAAATAATTCCTTAAACCCGCTATTCTCTTGTGATACGATCTCGGGGTGATTATGAAGAAAGAAGTCCAAAAGTGCTTTATATGACTCATCGCCCATACTGTGTTCCATTTTACACGCATCGATTTTCGCGTTTTCTTCTCCAACTCCCATATATCGGAGCATCAAAAGGAAAAAACAATATCTTCCTTTTATTTTTTTAGCCAGCTCTATGCCTTTCCTTGTAAGAATTATATTGTAGCTGTTGGTACACTCGATATATCCCTCTTTTTCAAGCTCATGCACAGCAATACTTACTGTTGGTTTTGAAACACCGAGCTCCCCGACAATATCAATGCCTCTTGCACTGCCGCACGTTTCCTGGATTTTTAATATTGTTCTGAGATAATTTTCCGTTTTTTCTTTTCCAAGCATTAAAGCACATCCTTTTTTTATTTAAAGATCATCATACACAAGACAGCTGATATTGAAAATATACTTGTTAGTATATAATAACTTCCCAAAACAAATTATATCACATATCTATCGTCTTGTCAATATGTATCGCAAGAAGCCGTTAAAAAATCCCGAAAAGCGAACCAATACGTAATCCAGCCATTATCCATTAGCCGTTGGTAGGATACTATGCTGATAGCTTTCGCTGTAAAAATTTAAACGTTCAGGAATAAATATCCTGAGCGTTTCATTATATCCGATCTATTTCAGCTCTGTCATACTTTTCAAGCCTATGGCAAGAGTTGAAGCATTATGCAGCAGCGCAGATGTTGCTGGCGGCAGTACTCCCAGAACACCAAGTCCGATAAGTCCACCGTTGAAGCCTATTATCGTGCGATAATTCCAGCCAATGCGCTTCATCAGAGCATTGCTCATGCGTTTCAGCTCCACAAGTGCGTAAAGATCGTCGGCAGATATGGTTATGTCCGCTATTTCACGAGCAATGGCAGCTCCCGTGCTTATGGCTATACCTGCATCAGCCTCGCTCAGTGCAGGAGAATCGTTCACGCCGTCGCCTATCATTACGACCTTGCGCCCTGCCTCATGCTCGGCTCTTATAAACGCAGCCTTGTCCTCGGGAAGTACTTCTGCATGATACTCGTCAACTCCAACTTTTTCAGCGACCGCCTTTGCTGTACGTTCGTTGTCTCCCGTCATCATAACTACACGGGATATGCCGTATTCGTGGAGCTTCTTCACCACATCGGCAGCTTCCTCACGGAGCGGATCTTCAATACATATTACAGCTGCAACTTCTCCGCCTATGGCGAGATACAGGTGTGAATACTCCTTTGGTAGATGTCTGAAAATACGCTCATCGGGCGGAGTGCAGCCCTCGTCCTCGATAATGAAATGGTGACTTCCGATGAGTACACGCTCATTCTCCACCATGCTTGAAATACCATGTGCCACCACATACTCGACCTTCGAGTGGAACTCCTCATGCTCAAGCCCTTTCTCGGCTGCCTCAGCTACAACAGCATTTGCGATAGAATGAGGATAATGTTCCTCAAGACAGGCTGCCAGACGCAGCATTTCGTCCTCATCGCGTCCGCCGAAGGTTATTACCTGAGCAACTCTCGGACTTGAATGAGTAAGCGTTCCCGTCTTGTCAAAAACTATTGTATCAGCCTCCGCAACAGCTTCAAGGAAACGTCCGCCCTTGACGGTTATCCCCTCTCGGCTGCAATCACGCATAGCGGAAAGTACTGATATAGGCATTGCAAGCTTAAGAGCGCAGGAGAAGTCCACCATAAGTATGGACAACGCCTTTGCAGCGTTTCGTGTCAGCAGCCATGTGAGCAGTGTACCGCCAAGGCTCCACGGTACAAGCTTATCCGCAAGATGCGAAGCCTTGTCCTCGGCGGAGGATTTAAGCTTCTCGGACTCCTCTATCATCTTGACGATACGATCATATCGTCCGCCGCCAGCGGTATTCTCCACACATACAGTACACTCGCCGTCCTCAACAACTGTTCCTGCGTAGACGTAAGCACCTTCGCTCTTGTGAACAGGCACAGATTCGCCCGTCATGGAGGACTGATTTACCATAGCGTCACCCGAAATGACCTTGCCGTCAAGAGGTATCATAGAGCCTGTTCTGACTACTATCATATCGCCCTTGCGTACTTCGTTGACAGACACGAGAACTTCCTGACCGTCAGCAGTTTTTGTCCACACCTGTTCTACTCCGAGAGACATGGTGCGCGCAAGGTCGTCAATGGACTTTCTGTGTGTCCACTCGTCAAGTATATCGCCAACATTCAGCAGGAACATCACCGAGCCTGCGGTCTTGAAATCACCGCGGAGAAGCGAAACCCCGATAGCAGTAGCGTCAAGTACTGACACTTCAAGCTTGCCTTTAAGCAAGCATTTCATTCCACGAAATATGTACCTTGCAGCTTTTATGACAGCAATTATCCTGCGAATGGGCTGCGGCAGTATCAGCTTGTTGATACCTCTTCTTATAACGACAGCCGCCAGCTTTTCCTCATAATGCTTATTCAGTTTTCTGCCTGTCTGCTCGGGTACAAGAGATAAGTTTTTCTCATCATCGAAAGAGAAACATGAGAGCTTCTGCACGATCTTGTCCCTGTCACAGTTGTAGGCAATGACCACATCGCAGGTGCGGTCGAACACCTGAACTCTCGTTACTCCTACCACAGCAGAAAGTGCATATTCCGCAATATCCGCCTGCTTTACAGTCATTCGCTTTATGCAGAAGCGGACTCGCATACGCCCTCTTGTTTCATGAAGTATCTTGCATTTCATATTATATCCTCCTATAAAAACAGGTCGGAGGGGAGCCCCCTCAGGCGGCTCGTGGCATAAAATTACCGAGCCCATAGTTTTAGACTCGGTAACCCGCTTTTTTGCCAACAGAAGCCAACTTATCGGTCTGTTTCGTTTTATTCTTCGCTTGTATCTGCTATTTCTTCGCACTCATCTGCAATAACGGCGGCTTCTTCCTCAATGGCTCTCTGCTCGTTTATCTCCTTTGCGTCAGCGAGGATATCGTCGCAGTTCTCACGCACCTTTGAAGCAGTTGCCATTACGTCTGTCTTAGCACGGAGTACAGCCGCAGTCGCCTGTGTATAGCACTTCTTTGCGTCCTTGCTCGAAAGTACTCTGATACCTGCTGTACCGAAAAGAACTCCGCCTGCAAAAAGACCTATTTTTTCCCATGGAATATCATTGAATTTCATAATATCACCTCAATAAATTGTCGAAAGAATTGGTTTCGTTGATATTATGATACCATATAGTAAGCCTCTTTTCCGCTCCGAAAAGAAAAAGTTGGTATATGATACTAATAAGCAAAATTCTCCGATATAAAGCAGTTCTGACGAGTATGCAGCTTTTTGTACTCCGTTTGGAAATACTTTGGATTAACTCCTATCACTTCACGGAATGCGCATGAAAACTTGCTTGCATTGCAGTATCCCACTTCCTCTGCAATATCTATTATGCGCATATCAGAAGTGCTCATAAGCTCCGCTGCACGGAACATCTTCCTGTTTTTGGCATAGGCATACACAGGACAGCCGTGATACTGCTTGAACGCACTTTTCAGCGTAGTCGGATTGATACCGAACATTTCTGAAAGCTCGGAAATAGTATAGTGATCCGATACATTACGGCTTATAAAAGCTCCCACCAGTTCTATAATCTCCTGCTGCTCACAGTGGGCGTTTTTCTGTTCACTTAGCAGCATAAGCAGCTCCAGCACCTTAATTCTCATTATTTCCACTTTTGAAGTTCCCTGTTCTTTATATATATCCGAAAAAAGCTTCTCAATTTTTTCATCTGCACTGAATATGCAGCTCTCACAGTGAGACATTTTTCTCATTATATCCTGCATATCAAGGATCTCCGAAAAAGCAGTGCTTTTGAACTGTGAGTCTATCAGCAGCGTGATACCGCAGTAATCAGATGAATATGAGATTGCCGTATCAGAACTGCTTCGCAGAACGATACAGTTCTTTGCTTTCAGGTAATAGTATTTTTGCCCTACAGAATATTCGCATATGCCGCTGATACAGAAGCTTATTTCCGTCCCATTCGATACAAAATCAGTATCATGTCTGCCGATCATAAATTTTATATCGGGGAACAATTGGTATTCCGCCACTTTCTCACCACCTTTAAGTTAGTTCTTTATAACATTATAAATATTATCACTTAGAGACTTAACTGTCAATGATAAAGACTTATTTTTGTATTGTTATCTATAACAAACATAAAGAAGGCAGATATTTTTGTTAGTATGTACAAATATAATTTTATAAATTCACATTTGCTCCGAATAATTATTAAAATGTGCTCTTGCAATTGAGCAGCGTGTATTTGACCGAACTGCTTGTGCCCTGAATCAAGCTTTGTTTTTTCTGATAACGGCGTGCAGCCGATAAGACGCTCTCTTTTCAAATAACTCCAGATGAAGTCCTGCATTATCACATAATTTCTTGATGTCATCTCTGCCATAAATACGAACGTCGCCCTTGCCTGTCAGGTTTACAAGCTTCACGCCGATATGATTAAAAAGCCAGCGTTTAACTGAAGGCTCAACTGTTACATCACGCAGAATAAATCTTCCATTTTGACGGAGTACACGGTAAACGCTATTGAAGAAATCCTGCGGATTAGGGTAATGATGAAAGCTCTCAGAGCATATCACTGCGTCGAATGAATTCTCTGCAAATGGCAGTTTTTCACAGTCACCGACTACAAGCTCCACATTTTCCATTTTCTTAGCTTTTGCGACCTCGATCATTTTGGGAGTCAGGTCAATGCCTGTATAATGCTTATCGGGATATTTTTCATGTAAAAGCGTCAGCATCGGAGCAGTACCGCATCCGCAGTCCAACAGATCGTTAAACGGCTCTTTTTCAAGCTCTGCCAGTATGTCGGGATAATCCTTCTTGCACATATTATATATACCTGCCTGATCCGATTCGTATATCTCGGCAGCTTTTGTAAACTCCTTTACGGATAAATTTTTGTATTCTGTACTTGTCATGTTAATAATTCCTTTCAGTTTCGTTTCCATGGTATACACCTATTGACACGCTTGCAGTAATCCTCATAATCCTGTCCATAAAGGTCACGCAGCCATTTTTCCTCTGTGTTTTTCAGCACTACAGTCATAATGCACCAGTTGATGAAAATTACAGGAATAAGCCAGACATTATGCCATAAAAGACTGCTCCCTGAGATAAGTATCCACCAGCCGCTGTACATGGGATTTCTTACCCAAGCGTAAATACCATTTGTTTTAAGCCTATTTCCCTTGATATTCTCGTCCATGTCCGAACGCACTGCACCAATGAACCAGATAATAATACCTGCTATCGTCAGAATAACTCCGACAGCACGCAGCAATGTAGCAGGAAAACCGCTTAATGTGCCGATATTGAACACATAACAGAATAATACAACAGCGACCGCAGTAATAATTGCCATTCCAATTACAAGAAACGGTCCTATTCCGAAAATCGGCAAATGTTCTTTTTTATTCATAATATCACCTTTTTTCATATCAGACCGCATATCAACACATTTATTATCATAATTTATTTCTTCCCAACCAGAAGCGACGAACCACTCAGACCAAGAATTTTCGCTTCACCCTTTGTCATAAACATACCGTCTGTTGTGTCGATAAGCTCTGCGACCTCATAGCCTTCAGCATACAGCTCGCTGATAAACTGCTGCATATCGCCGTACCGAGCCTTTGACATAATATCATGGATAGCAAATGTACCGCCTTTTTTCAGCACTCGCAGAGTCTCACGAAGAAGCTCCTGTTTGTCCACATCTGTGATGTTATGATAAACATAGTTGCTTGTAACTGCGTCGAAATACTCATCAGGATATTCCAGCTTGCAGGCATCGCCCTGATGAAACTCGGTATTATTAACGCCCTCTGCATCGGAGTTGTCCTCGCAGAGCTGCTGACTGAATGAAGCATACTCCATGCCCCAGCGTTCAATACCGATCATTCGCCCCTGCGGATTACGCTTTGCACAAGCAATAGTCAGCGCACCGCTTCCGCAGCCGACATCAAGACCTATCCCGCCTTCGGGTAGTGTGATGTATTCCGCAGTTCCCTCAACTATCTCTTTTGAAAGCTGACGTTTGCCGTCATAAGAAAATTTACTGTGGGCATAGATGCTCCAAGCCGTCATTGCACCGCATACAATTGTACCTGCACCTGCTGTTGCAACAAGTGCCTTTTTCATTTTCGGATCAATCTTTGCACACATCAGTGCTGCCGTTCCTGCACCGAGAACCGCCGTTCCAGCAGTAAGTGCAGTTATCATTCCATTTGGCACCCAGTTTTTATAATTTGCACTCATTGATAACACTCCTTTATTCTTTGTATCCCATGACTAAAAACAGATTATCCTTTTTATTCACCGATATATCTGAAAATCCTACTTTTTTAAGCAAATCGGCTATCCGCTCTGCCGTGTATCTCGTCATACACGGCACTTTCTTTTCCCAATCCACATTGGGATCGCCGTAATTGTTGATAACCGCAAAGCAGCCGTCCTTTACAAGAGTACGGTGTACTTCCTTGAACCCTTTTTCCGGCTTTTTCCAGAAAAACACTGTCTCGAATGCTGTTATCAGGTCGATGCTGTTTTCTTTGAACGGCAGTTTTTCTGCGCTGCCTTTGGTGATCTTAACACGCTTGCCGATCTCAGCTTTATTGACCTTTTCAGCCTTTTTAACACTCTCATCTGATATATCAAGTCCGATGAATTTTGCTCTTGAACTCATTTCAAGCATACGCCTGATGTTATAGTCTCCGCCGCAGCCTATATCCGCAACTTTGCCATTATCTGGTATCTTTATCTGCTTCAACGCCCATTGTGCCATTGGCAAATGTTCTTTTTCCATTGTTGTAAGCATCATACGTCCGAGAAGTCCTTTGGGATTTCCAAAATTATCTGTAAAACTCATGATCGTGTTCCTTTCTTGAAGTATCTGCATATCAGCTCCATTATCTCATCAAATGCAGGCTTACAGCCGGGAATAAAGTATTGCAGCGCATAGCAGTGATGCATTCCTTGCCCCACATGAATAATGCACTTTGCACCTGCATCTCTGAAACTCTCCGCATAGCTTGGAGCGAAGGCATACAGCGTTTCAGCACTGCCGTAATAGAAATGCGTCATGGGAGCATTGCGAAAGTCGCCGTGTGCGGTCGCAAGGTATATTTCGGGAATATCCTTGCCGTGACACATGATATCATGGGCAGTATACATATACTCCGCAGGTATCATGATATCTCTTTCATCAAGTGCTTTTATCGCTGATTTTTCAGCTTCGGTAACGGGAACACTTCCCGGGGATATTGGAATCAGCAGTCCGGGCATGGGGATATCTTTGCCGCTGTCATTCAGCTCGTTGATGTAGGTTATAAGGTCGAGTATCAGCGCACCGCCCGATGAAAAGCCGAGAAATACTATGTTTTCAGACTTGTAAAATGTCAGCATTTTCTCATAGCATTCAAATATCATCTGCACATTTTCAAGCATATCGTGTTCGTGACAAAGGGGATAATACGGGAACCACACATCTGAGCCTGTTTTCTCTGCGATCTTTCTCGAAAGCCCGATATCGCCTTTATCAGAGCCGAGTATCATTCCGCCTCCGAACACAAAGAGTATCGCATTTTTACACCGTGTCTTTTCAATGTCAATTTCAACGCAGTGATACTGTCCCTGTATCAGATGATCGGTATAGTGTGCCTTATTATCTGTCGGCATGATGAAATGGCGATTTTTAGCATTCATTTTCGCCGCTTTCGCAAGGACTTCTTCTTTTGTACCGATGAGACTGTTTTTTATTTTTGCTGCTTTTACGACAGTTTTTGTCAGCTTGTAAAACGGGTTATTCAGCCCATTCGGTGCTTTTACAACTTTATCTCGTTTATCAAATCTCATACTTTTGACCTCCTTTTGCTTTTTTCATTATCAGTAGCAATCCGCCGAACAATTGATAATAAATAGCTTGCGTATCCACTTCCAATAGAGACTGCTGCCAATGTCATTATAATTCATTCTATCACTTCCGTCATATTACTTTTGCAAGCATAACCACAATTCCTGCGACAATATCATAATACAAGCTTCCAACTAACTAAATAAAACACCGATTGCAGCAACGATCAAACCTGCAAACGGACAAAACAGCAACGGCCACGCAATACCGTATTCAGGCACAGCAAAACAATATTGCATAATGTCAGCAAGGATGTCAAAGTCATTTCTCTCCCCATTTCCACCGTTACAACTCTGTTATTTCGGATTATTCACTTTATCTCCCACATACCAGTAATCGCATATCTTTCCGCCGCCTGCAAGCGTATTCTCACGGTGCAGCTTTGCGTGCATCAGATCGGCGGTCAGAAAGTCCATATCACACATCACGGGAAGTACATCAAGAAGTCCCTCACGCCTTGCAAAGTTGTTCAGCGGACACTGCGTAAAATGATAGTAATATCCGTCACGATGCTTATTTTCGTCAAAATTGAAGTCCCAAGACACATTCTTATACTTCTGGTGCTTTTCGAGCCATTCAGCGTTTTTCAGCATCATTTTCCGAATTGAACGGATACCGCTCGGTTTATTGGCATTTACAAATATTCCTATTAATCTCAGTGGTTTCCATTCCATTGCTTCATGAGCGATCGTTCTCAGAGCCTTGATCGTAATTTTTCCGTTTGCAGCTTTATACACTGCAAAAAACACAAAGTTCATGTAGATATTTGAAGCCATGGGATTATCTGCGCCGATATCGTCCACACGTTCAAGCATTGCTCGATATTCCGCTTTCGCTTTTGTCATCGTCTTATCTGCAAAAGCCTTTCCGTAATGCTTCTTCAGCGATTTTCTGACGAGTGGTGCAAGAATATTCCAGTATTTGCAAGTATACTTCAGCATATATCATCACCTCATGAACTTTATATTTGTTAGCCGATACAAACATATGATTATATTATAGCATATACTAACATTAATTTCAAGATATTTCCATAAGAAAAGCCGTCCAATAATGAACGGCTTTCTCTAATTATTTCTGTACTGTTTTTCATCTTTCATTGTTTTTACACCAAACACAAAATATATCAAATGACATATTCATTCCATTATACCTGAAAGGAGTCTGTCAGTGTATTCTGGCAGGCTCTTGCTTCAGACGCGGTTTTGATGCGGATCAATGTCCGTTAAGGCGCGGTTCACCCCCCGTGCAGATACAGTTCTGTGGTCGGCATATACATTTGGGACGGATAATCCGTTTTGGACTCCTGACGACCTCGAAAGCTGCTCTGAAAAGGTTCCTTAAAAGGGTTCGAATCCAATTTTTATGGCTCGGGATCTACGGCTTCACCTTGAAAAATTTTCTCTCTTAAAACAAAAAAACTCCCGTAAAATCGGGAGTTTTTAGCTTGGGATCTAAATTGATTCACCATTTTGGAGAGTTGAAGCGATTCGAATCCCTATCTTTTCCTTTCCCCTATATTATCACCCAATTATAGTTCATTAATGGCGTTCTATTCTCTTTTCTCTTTTAAAAACATAGTATTCATACGAAACTCGGGATCAATAGAAATTACTTTTTTAATATTATCTATTGGCATTTCCATTTTGGAATAAAAAATCATAACTATTAGAGCCTTCATACACTTGATTGCTTCGCATATTTGATTAAAATTCATTAAACCTTTGTCATCTGCTTTATAATGAGAATAGTAATTCCTTGTATCTACAATCGCCTTATACACATTCCAATTATCGATATTCTTTTTATCAAAGCCTCTAATATAATCCGAATTATTGGCAATAACTGAAAAGAAACGTTCATCCAATTCTTTTAACTTATTACTTAATCCTTTCCTGGACAAGTACCCATTTGCTATCCAATTGGCAATATCTTGAGCATGTGCCGAATTATACTTCCAATCAATATCTGCTTTTTCTAAAACTTGTTCAAATATTGGCTTTCCTTCATCTGTAAATATTAATTTTTTTATCTCTTTTCCAACTTTCTCAATCTCCTTTTTCATATTTCTGGATTTCTCTTCTTCATTATTTTCTCTTAAGTAGTATCCTTCAAGTATTTTTACATATTGAACAATAATATCTTCAGCAAAATATTCCTTATTTTGATTGTTATCGAAAAACATCTTAATTATAAATTTATACTTCTCCTCATTACAAAATTTATACCATCCTCCAAATAGTTTTTTAACATCAATATTCTGATTATCATATTTGGTTCTCATACATTCTAATGCCGAACTACGCGTTTTATTATAAGAAAAGTCTTCATTTATATATAATCTTGATGTTTTACTGTTACTATATTTCAAAACAATACTATCAATGTAAGAAGAATATCCTATCAGTAAAGAAAAAAATCTAATTACAGTTTTGATATCATTTCGAACTGTAAATATATCTACTTCGTCATTATAATTAATCTCTATCATCGGTAACTTACTTAATGTAATAGAATTATAATCCTTATAAGCTGATTCTGCGATAGAATTACAAGTTTTAAAAACAATTTTTATTTCTGGTATGTTTTTATTTAGAATAATTTCCTCAACATCTTTTTCTATGATCAATTGCTTTCCCTGAGTATTTCTATGCAAACATACAGTATAAACATTCAGCCATTCAACTAATTCAGGGATAAAGAATGAAAGCGATTTTATTCCTTTAACTTCTCTACCTACTTCAAAATCATTGTCCTGTATCAAAATATATTTAACTTTAAATGTGTAGGCATCTTCTAAGGATTTATACTTTTGAAAATCACTCATTCCATCAGTAAAGACTTTTATTCTTTGACCATTATTTATTCCTACAAATTCAACTGGTAAAGGCCAATACCAGTTCCTTCTATGAAACTCAATATAGTTATGATCAATTATTAGCTCTGAAATCTCTTTTACGTCTTTGCCTTCAATATTCCATAAATTAATAAACCTTTCCATATTTATCCCCCTAATTAATTTTTACTAACATTATACTACATATGTTTTTACCAATCAACTTTATATAATAAAAAATAGTTTAATATTCGATTTAATCGTAAAAATGTTTGATTATAAAAAAGGATTGAACCTATTTGTTCAATCCTTTTTTCATGTCACACTAAAAACGATTTGATGTTTGCTTTTTAATAGTAATTCAGTTTTTTTGACAATCAAATAAGAAGATACATCATATAAAGCATACTCTGATTCATCAGAAATCAACAGGATTACTTACTCCGCCCTTCCAGCCATTTCTTCTCCTTTTTCTTCTCCATTTCTTCGCCTTTTATTTTCATGCATCAAAAATGCGATAATCCTGCTTTCACCTCATATCCGCCTTTGAAAGTTACAGATATTTCGTCTTTGCTGAGTATTTTCACACATTCAATTATCCCGCGTACCAATACGTCATCATACTGTTCTAACTTAAAGGATCTGCTATCAATATCAGTTTTTATTTCTTCCATCAGCTCGCTCTGGATAGCGTTTTCCTGTGATTTTAGTAAAGCCAGTTTCTGACTTAACTGTTCTTCTTCGTCATATAGCCTTGCAAACTCTTCGTCGAAAGAATCGGCAGAAGAAGCTCCTGTGGCAATAAGATCAATAAAATCATTTCTGGCATTATCAATATCTTTAAGCCGCTGCTCGATTTGCTTTATTTCACAGTCGTCTGATGCTGATAGAACAGTATCTGTGGCATTCTTCAGTATATTTGCAACATCATCGCTGCATTGGTAAAATTCATTTATAGCTCGTACAATGGCATTATGAAGCGGTTGTTCATCTATTGTAGGAGATTTACAGTATTTCGGACCGTGTTCAAAGCGATTCAGACACCGCCATACCGTCCTGTTTCTGTTATGTGAAGTCCATCTGCAACGCCGACATGGCGTACCGCATTCTCCGCAGAATAATAGGTCTGTCAAAGCATATTTGCTGCTGTATTTGCTCTGCTCGGTAAGATTCTTTGTACTTCCTGAACGTTTGGAATTACGACGTGCTATTTCCTGTTGTACCCGATTAAAAGTATTTTTATCGATAATAGCAGGGTGACAGCCGCTGACATAATACATAGGACGCTCCCCTTTATTCTTAACAGCCTTATGCGATATACAATCAACAGTAAATGTTTTTTGCATCAAGCAGTCGCCTATATATTTTTCATTTTCAAGAATACGTTTAACCATTGTATTGATCCATAAACCGGTAGAACTGCGGTTCGGATAATTATGCTCATTCATATATTTGGCAATTCCCTTATGCGACATTCCGTCAAGGAACAGCTTATAAACCATTTTTACAGATTCAGCTTCCTCTGGTACTATCTCAGGCTTACCGTCTTCGCCTTTCTTATATCCAAGCAGCCCCCTATACTGATATCGCACCTTTCCTTCTTTGAAGGCCATTTGATTACCAAGTGTGACATTTTTGCTTATTGACTCACTTTCTGCCTGTGCGAAGCTGCTATATAAAGCGAGTATAAACTCGCTCTGTGCTGTAAGCGTATTTATATTCTCTTTCTCGAATATAACACCGATACCAAGGCTTTTCAGCATTCTTATATGATCAAGGCAATCTACAGTATTACGCGCAAAACGGCTTGTAGATTTACAAAGCACAAGATCTATCTTTTTCTTTTTGCACATTCTTATCATACGGTTGAATTCAGTTCTGTTCTTGGTCTGAGTACCGCTTATGCCCTCGTCTGCAAATATACCTGCAAAATTCCATTCAGGATTAGCGTTTATATAACTGGTATAATACTCTATCTGAACCTGATAGCTGTTCTGCTGTTCCTCCTGATCCGTACTTACTCGGCAGTATGCAGCAACATTGAGCTTTTTAGCAATGTTCGTACTGCCAAAAGTCTGTTTGCTTGCAGGGATTATCCTTACATTAGGTGCTGCTTCCACTGTCATCGCTCCTTTCAGTCTCATTTGTGATTATAACACCATTGATGAATTCAGCCTCTATAATGCACGAATGGCTCACCGTTATCCGTTTTACACAGGATAAAAGCAAGCCAATATCAATAGTATTCAGTTGAGTTCTATCATTTAACAGTGATCTCAACAGAGCTGTTTTCTGTGGGACATCACTGTATTCACATCGTTTATATTTAAGCTCTGCAAGTAAGATAATATCGTTCCTTATTTCTTCAGCAGTTTTAGTGCCATTATCAATGGCACGGTCTATATCAGACTGCTTGCAGAGTATTTCTGAAGATTTTACATATTTGCTTATTGTAGCTTTAACATCAATGAGTACAGGATTTGCAATAACAGTATTCAAAATATTCAGTATCGCACCTGTAAGCATTTCATCGGTCAGTTTGAACAAGTATGAGTGACACTTGCTATTTCGGCAATCCCATAACTCAGCTTTAGTCCTGAATAGTCTTTTTCCGCATTTCTTACATACAGTAATACTGCGAACTGCCTGTAACTCATCAGGAACTATGCAAAGCGACGTTGCCTTGGCACTTTTACGCTCATTTACCGCCCTGAACACTTCCTCACTTATAAGCTGCGGATAAATATCTGTACCGAGATACTTATCATTCTCAAGTACACGCTTGACCATATTCTTATTCCAGCCGACATTTTCACTGTATGGGACTCCCATATTTCTGGCGATCTCATTAAGGCTCTTGCCTGCCATATACTCACTGAAAACAGTAAGAACTGCAAGCACTTCCGCAGGATCAGTGGTTATAGCTCCGTTTTTCATCATATATCCAAATGGTATAGTTCTATTTTTGCCCATTTTCTGCACCTCCTCTCTGACACCACTATACCACAAAGGAGTTGTTTTTTCTATTCACCACAACCGACAAAAATACTCCCTGCATTTTAGACAGGGAGCATAAATGCCGTGTTTACATCTTACAGATATCGTAGAAATAATTCTATTTTTCTCACAGAATTAATAACAAATGGAAAACTATTGTTCAAATTCAATTTCTTCATTGATTTTTTCATGAAGATCAATTCTGTTCTGAATTTCAACAACATTGACTATCCAACCATTAAGGTGACAATTTCTGATAAATTCATCAATTCTATTTACACCATCAATAGCCTTAACTGTTACAACGACACCGAACCTGAGTCCTACACCATCTTTTGGATCTAAGCGATTATTGGTTTTTACTTCCATTCCCCAGTTTTTATTTTTATATGATGGCTTAGTTCGTTTAGACTTTTGTGGATCTTCGGAGATGTACTTAACATTATCCCATTTTCTGAAAAGAGCTCTTGCATCGCCCTCAAGTATATATCCTGCCGATGTAATTGCACCTGTTGAAAGATTTTGTTTATCATCATTTATTTCTTTTATTCTTCCATCATCTCCAATTCGACCAAAATGCAAATTTAATTCAGTATTTGTATAGTCTACACCTTGAGATCTGTTACAAATAGGAAAATAACACATTGTAGCTTTGGCGATATAAGGATAATGATCACCTTTCATAGGAATAGGAAAATGATAATTATATGTGTTCCATTTTTCACTAATATCAGTAACTAAGAACTTTATTTCATCATCTTGCGATTGTATTATCTGTTCAATTCTAATGGGAACAATACCATGACCATATAAAGAAATGACTTCTGGCGTTACCTGAGTATTCCATCCTCGTGCAGCATCAATAATCATCGCTTTAGCAACCTCTCTATTCATTCCAAGAACATCAATTAAATACGAAAGTTTTCTTGCAATCCAAGGAGCAGCAAAAGACGTTCCAGAAACATTAGCATCGCCAAGCGGTTCACAGACATGTATATACTGTTCTTTGCTTCCGCCATAATAGCTGACATCCGGCTTAGCAAAAAAACTTAAAGCGAGTCCACGCCGTGAATAAGTTGTTGACACTCCAGATTTGGTTACAGAATTTACCACCATACTGTTTATAGAATCAGCTGGAGAACCTATTTTTTGAATAATATCACTTGATTTATTTGTACCAGCAATTACAAAAATAACATCATTTTCGTATTGTATTTGATCAAGTACAGCTGCCTCAGCTGAAATAAAGTTATCACTTATCTCTGAATCACTTCCAAGTGATATATTCCATACTTTAATATCTCTATTGTCTGCAACAATCTGCCTGATAAGTTTAATAATTGTAAAAGAAGAGAAGCCTGATTTCTTAGCTACTCCAAAATGTCTTACCTTAAATCTTCCGCACCCATCATCTAACCAAGGGTTTAGAGTAGGACCGTCAACTATTATTGAGGAAACAGCTGTTCCGTGACGTTGATCTTCTGTTGTTTTGGGGATATTATCATCAGTCATATCATGATATTCAACCCATTTGCTGAAATAAACATCTTCACAAAACAAAGTATCAATAACGCCTATTGTTGGTTCTATTCCTGGCTCGGGAATATACATTAACCCATTATTATCTATATTATTAAAATCAAATGGTGATAATGCAGATAAATCTTCAGTAGCCATTGCAATAAGATAAGGTGCTCTTTCAACTAATGCTTTAAACTGATTTTCGTCAAGAAAAACAGTTAAATTGTCAAGAATATGGCTGTTAATGACCTCTATTCCAAATTCTTTTAAAAGAGTTTTAGTATCAAGACCTGTGTCATATAATGTAATAATACTCTGTTTTATTTGAGAGTTCATTGTCTCAATTTCAAAGGTATCAATATATGATATATCAGCAATTACTTGTTTAAAACATGATTTGCTAATACCATATTTTTTAAAATTGATCCTATCAATAATATCACTTTTAAATGCGTTTTGATCAATTTTCTTATTCAAACAATCAATTAACACGTGGTTACAACTATTCAGCAAAGAGATTGTATTATCTAAATCATTAAAATTTATATAGTAAGTTATGATATGCTTAGTCTTTTCAGCGTTGAATTTAGCACCTACTATCGAATGATTGGAATCAGCCCCTTTTAGAAGCCCGGATACACGATTGCTTTTGGCAACAATCTTATTATAGTACACACTAATAAGAATGCCACTAAAAGGTCTGTTTTCATTAAGCCAAAAGCTGCGAATTACTTGTAAGCGCGCTATCAAATTGCAGATATGTTCACTTGTTACAATTATTTTTCCATTCATTGAAACTCCGCCACTACCAGCTGCCTTGGCTGCTTGAACGAAACGTTTTCCTTTTAATTCCAATACATCATTCATCTATTAATCCTCCTTACTTATTTTTCTTGCAACTGAACTTTTGGATTCGCCTTTAAGCTTTTCTATTTCTCTTACAGTAAATCCTTGAGTTGATAATTGATTAACATCTACATCATCAAGGTTTTTTATCAATCTACTGTAAAGTCTTCTTAAATAGTCAAATTCGTAATCAACATCACTAAAAGCTAATGAAGTCTTAATAAGGTTCTTTAATTCTCCCGGATATGGAAGTTTGTTAGGTATATTAAGTATTTTCTTAAATAGTCTAATGTCTTTTGATATTCCTTTAAAAACCTTTATAAAAGAATTCAAATAAGATTCTGCAATCTCGATAAGATCTTCTTTACTATACCTATTAAAATTAATAGTTGCATCAAATCTTCTTATTAGTGCCTTGTCAAAGTTGTCGTATAAATTTGTTGTAGCAATAAGAACAATTTCATTGTTTAAATCAGATAACCTGTCTAACTCTCTTAATATCGTCGAAGTAACGCGCCCCATTTCGCGAACATCATTTGAATTGATTCGATCCAACGCAATTACATCAATTTCATCAAAAAGAATTATAATTTTTCCAGGATATGGAAGCGAATTTATTTCTTGAAATACTGTTGAAATATTTTTATTCGTCTGACCTAATTTACTGTCAATAAGATTATCAAAATTCACACAAAACAATGTCCTGCTTGAAAGTCTTGCAATTTGTTTAACTGCTTCCGTTTTGCCAGTGCCAGGCTTCCCTTCAAATAAAAACTTGTTAATTCCAACATTATGATTTATTGCATTAATTACGCCTTTAATATCCTCTGTAACAGCTATAGGCAAATTTAGTGGTTCTAAATTCTTTATATCTATCTGTTTTAAATATTCACTTTCAAAATCACTCGCCTGCGGAATATATTGATTAGCTTGAGCCACAAGACTCATGATATATTCAGCTAACTGGTTATCACCAACGCTATCAAAATCACGTGCTATGCTTATTGCTTCGTTACGAAATGCGCTTTCATTTCTCTCAACATGGTATCGAATAAGATTCAAAACATTTTGTTTTTTCATAAAGCAACACCTCCTACTTATAGCAGTATATCATATATTGGGACAAATGTCAATAGTTTAGGGACAAATTAATGCATTTCAGAGTCTTGATTTTATACAGTTAACTATTATTCCATGCGTCCCATCAACATATAAAAGGTGTTGACTATATTTCTTCTATAAATATCAGACTTCCTATTATATGAAACCCAAGTGTATTATTATTAACAATGATCTTATCTATTAAAAATTCAAAAGCCTGTGGCTCGAATTCAAACATTATATACTCACGCTTTTCAAAATACCCTATGAGCATTTCTATATCGTTCAGCATAATATCATCTGACTGCGATAACAAACGGATATCCTTATACAGCTTTTTTATCTTTACATTTACTTCGGTACTTTGCTCCATATATTTAGCTTCATTAAGAAATCCTTTCGTCCGAAGCGTTGCTATAACTTTCAACTGTTCCTTTAACTTCAATATGCTTCGGCGTATCTCGATAATATTCGCACTGTCTTTTGTATTTTTAGTCATTAATTCTTGCAGTGATCTATGCATAGAAATGATCAATTCTGAATAATTTGAGTACAGTATATTAAATAGCCTTATAAATGCTTCTTTCACGCTGTCTTCCGTTATTTTCCTTGCTTCACACAGACTTGCGCTGTAATCATGTTTATTACATACCCAATAATATTTATCCCTGCACTTTTTCCGATGGAAATTACTATTACATTTACCGCATACGATCTTTTTGGAAAAAATATGCTCTTTTCGCTCTGTGTTATTTATAAAGCGCTTCTCCAATATCTTATGAGCAATTTCAAATGTTTCTCTTGAAATTATCGGTTCATGAGTGTTTTCTATATAGTACATATCCTTTTCGCCTTTATTCAAGCACCTTTTCTGTGCAAAAATATCAGGACAAAATGTTTTTTGAAACAGCGAATCACCGATATACCTTTCATTTCTAAGTATATAGCTAATTGTAGAATATGAAAGCTTTACTATGCCTGCATATTTCTTATTTATAAAATCAACAGTACTTTGAATACCGTTCCCATTTACATAACTATTAAATATATCCTGAACGATAGCAGCTTCTCTTTCGTTAATTACTAATCCTTTATTATCCAGTCTATATCCAAACGGGGCGTGAACCTGAGCACAAGTTCCACTCTTCATCTTTCGGCGTATACTCCATTTCATATTTTCTGAAATAGAAATGGATTCCTCTTGTGCCAGTCCGCCCATAATTGTAATCATAAGTTCATCATTTATATTCGCGGTATCAATGTTCTCTTTTTCAAACATTATCGTAATACCCAGCGATTTCAACTCGCGGATATTCTTAAGGCAGTCCCTTGTATTACGGGCAAAGCGGCTGATAGACTTCGTGTATACTCGGTCTATCTTCCCATGCCTGCAATCATCTATAAGGCGAAGGAATTCATTTCTCTTTTCCTCGGATGTTCCGCTTATTCCCTCATCGGCATATATATCAATAAGGCACTCTGTTTCTGACTCCTCAAATTTATGACTGTAATATGTAAGCTGAGAGTTATATGAATTGAGCTGATCGTCACTACTTGATGATACTCTGCAATATGCCGCTACTCGCAGCAAGCTTTGTGTATCATCTGTAACTTTCGGCTGTATAACTGTTACTGTCGGCATTTCGGCCACCTCCGTTCTCAGCCACATTATACCGTTTTTACCTCACGAATGTAATCACCACAACCACCTATTTTTCGGAGTTGAAACTGTGCAGAACCGACTAATATTTGTTTTCGTCTACTTTACCTGCGATAATACATAGGCACATTGCAAAAATACCAATGCAGCCACCGATTATCATTCCGATTATTAAACGTATCATCGTTCTATCTCCCATTGTGCCGCTGATGGATACTGTCCAGTTATCTCAGCTATACTCATGCTTTCAATTTCTTTTTTCTGCTCCTCTGTGAGCAGATCCAGCTGTGCAAGAAACATATGTATTACAGCACACATAACGTCAGCTTGTCCGTATTTTTTCATTTTTCCCGCTCCTTTACACATTTTTGTCTGGTACATAAAATATAGCCTGATTTTGTGTCAGACCATATGCATTTTCTGCACTTGTACTCTTTTCTTAGTTTAGCTGTTTTTAGCCGTTTCCTCAGCTCGTCCCAGCTAAGTTCTTTCTGCAATTTATCACACTCCTATATCTTATGATAGATATAGCATAAATGTATAACTGTGCTTATACACTTATGTTATATCTGCGCCCGTCGTTACTGGCAGGCGCAGAATTATATAACTCTTAAGCCTTCGTCTGATTCTTTTTGCAGACGTTTTTCATGATATTCGCACTCGCCCCGTCATGTCGGAACAACAAGAACGGTCAGTAGCTGCTGACCTCATGGAAGTCGTATCCCTCTACGGTTCGCATAGAGCCGCCCTCATTGCGTGATTCTGTGACTGGACGGAAGTATCATTATATTCCTGCTTTCATCGCCTTGCAGAGAGCTGCTCCGCATTCTGAAACGTCATATTTATCGCAAGCGTATGGTTTCTTTGGCTGCCGAATTTTAGTCCGACGCAGGATCAACGTATCCTTGTTGCTGCTATTCTTTTTTCAAGCTACAGTGCAGGAACGTTATTTGCCCTACATAATATAGCCCACGAAAACAGTTGCTCTCAGCAACTTACTTAAGAATTTCAGAGATTTTTACAATCCAATACGATATAGTCCTCTGTGGAATTGATAATTTTGACGAAATCTCATCCTGAGTCATTCCCAGGACTTTATACATATAGAACGCTTTTCTCATTACAGCCGATACTTTCATAATCCTGAAATATTTTTCTTCACAATCAATAAAGTCAGTCCAGTATTTCTCAAGGTATGTATAAGAATGTTCATCAATTATAGTATCAGTTACATTTTCAGGCTGCTCAATAAGCAGGATTCTCCTGTAAAATGCACGGTCGAGCTTATAGACGCGCTCATCATACTCTTTTATTGCAGCAATTTGTTCATCAGTCATACCGAATTCACGATATAACTGCTCATTCTGTTTTAGCTGCTCTTTGAATTTCTTTTCTTCTTCTGAATGATTATATGCCATTTTTATCCTCCGTTTTGAATTCTTATAGTCGAATCAAAACGAAGGATCAAGGATACTTAGCGACTAAACATAGCCATTTATATGTCAATAACCGTGCTGTCATACATTATCCTTTTTACAAAGGATAATGAGAAAAATATATTTATCACTGCGGTTATTAATGCGGTTTATTATTTCAATATGTGAAACGATGTTTTGGGGAGCTGTTTTGTATAGAGCTTTATGATAATAAATCTCCAATATTATCCTCCTTGCCATTCACATCATTTTTATCGAAACGAGTGAATAAGCTTTGGAGGAGCACGTATTGTAAACAGTATGAATATATAAAAATAGCGCTTATCATTTGCAAAACTGCATTTGATAAGCGCTATGTCATGTTTTTCATGTACTGTGAGTTCAGTATAAGAGGTGGCAGATCTATCAATGGTTGAAAAGCGTTTTTTTAAATTACCGCTGTCATAATAACCATTGAATATTCTGCCCAATACAAGCAAAAAAATTCCTCCAGTCTAACCGATAAACAGACTGAAGGAATTAATACAAACACCTAAAGCCCGTCAAAAAATTCGTTTTTTTTTGACGGGCAGCCGATACATATGAACTAACAGTTCAGTAAATTTGTACTTCTGTGCCATTATATTTCCCATTATATGTATGTATAATTATTCTTATAGGAGGTGAACCAGAAGTGCATAAAAATACTGAAACAGTTGGTCAGCTCATAAAAAAAGCAAGGAAGCGTTCAAACTTAACAATTGAAGCCCTTGCTGATAAAGTTGGTGTATCTGAAAGATATTTGTATCGAATTGAAAATGAAGGAAAAACACCAAGCTTTGATGTTCTTTATAAGCTGATCCGATATTTAAACATTTCTTCGGACTCAATCTTCTACCCCGAAAAACCGTCTAAAGAATCTGAGATAGAAGATCTTGTCCGTATGCTCAACAATTGCAATGAACGCGATCTGGAGATCGTTAAGGCAACTGTTAAAGCTATGAGTGAATATGAAAAATAGTTATCTTACTATTTGTACTAATAATCTTAGCATTTTATTCATACTAAAATTAATGTTTCATTTTTATCTATCATATTTCACATTTAAACCATTTATTTCATAATAACTGAATTGCTTGCATATTCTGCAAGTATTTTCGATGCATCAACAGAATCAATAAAACCATCTCCATTAACATCACCAATTGAATAATTTATCTGATTATTTCCCATAGTTGAAAGCTCAGCATATAAAGACAACACTTTTGAAGCATATACTGCATCTATTTTACCATCACAGTTTATGTCGCCTTTCTGTACTCTGATATCATAAACATCATTTTTACTGTTGCGTCTTTATTATTTCATTTACTGACTCAGAAGTTATTAAATTATAAGCTTGATTTATTTTGTCAAAAGTTATTTTCCCTGTATACTCAACATTTGTATCTAACATAATAGTTGTATTATCATCAAACATTCCATATGTTCCGTTAATAGTGGTAAATAACGCTATTTTTCCTTTTTTCAGTGCCTCATTTATTTTAGGAGCAAACATTTCTCCGCCGAAAAATGATGGAGTATTATTATGATTTAGATATCTTATATCACAATTTATAAAACCAATATATATACCATTATTAATTACTGGATACATCCAAATATTAAGCGGTGCAAGTACATCATTATCATCTACAATAACAGATTTAAACGGCTTTGCAACTACAGCTTCTGTAAAAGGTCCATCTTTTAATTGTAACGGATTATTATCATCAAGATAACTTTCATAACATTCTTTGAACATTTCTTCGTTTATAAGTGATTCATATGATACTTCTTCTGTTGAACCAACAAGTTCTGCAATAGAAATACTATCATCGCCTGGCGGAGTACCAGTGTCATTTCGACTACCACATGAACATAATAAGAATAAATAACATAACGCTGTAATTATAGAAAAGTATTTCTTCATAAATCTCCCTCCTATGTATAATTTGACTTGTTTATGATTCTAATTATTAATTATAATGGAATTGTCCCAATCATATACTTGGTAAGAATTAGTATAAAAAGTATTTCCTGAACCTTCAGAATAACCTGTATACATTATCAGCGTTTTCATCATATGTAATATCTTTAAGAGAAGATGCCCCTTCTTTAATATCAGAAGGACTGATAACTCCATTATGTGAAAGAACTTCAATCATTGCAATTCCCATACATAAACCGTCAGATGAAAGCTCTTTAAATTTAGTTTTAGCTCCATATGCTGCTTCGAGAATAGAACATTTTTCTAAAAAGCCCTTATAGCATTCTTCGTTCAGTGGCCTTTCTTCGTTATGCGAATAATTTATAATGCTAAGATAATCCTTGTCAGCTCCAGGGGAATATGCTTTTTGATAAAGTTCGGGATCATCTTTTTCAGCAGCGTATGTCAAAATCGGAATTGTTGTAAAAAATGTCAGTGCAGATATAATAGAAATTATTTTTTTCATATTACTTCCTCCTAAAAATTACCAAACCTTTTACGCTATTCCAAAGTCAACAATACTTGAAATAAGAAATTCGCATCCATAAACATATACATCAATCTCATTTTTTTGATAAAAAATGGCTAAAAATTTACTTATTCGATTGATCATGATGATCAACTCTAAGTAAATAATAGCCATTTAAAAATTTAAATTCAATAGCTTTTCCTAACTTGCAACTATTTTTCCTAATTTGCATTTTTTATCCTTTTAGTGGAAGCCAAATATCAGCAATAAAGAAATTGTTGTTTTCATAAAAATCAAGCATACCATCATATCTCTTAACAATATCAGAAACTGACCTCATACCTATACCATGAATAAATACATTTTCTTTTGTAGTTTTTAATTCTGGATTCCTTTCAAGAACAGAATCTGAAATTGCATTCTTAACAACCAAATTTGCATATCCCTTTCTTGGCATAATATCAATATGGATCTCTTTGGTTTTAGTCTCTTTTGAACAGGCTTCAATTGCGTTATCAAGGATATTACTCAATAATGCGCACATATCTGCATCTTCAATATTAGTATCGACCTTATTAATGTGTACAACAGTTGTTATGTTATCATTTTTGCATTGCAATAATTTCATATTTATAACAGAATCAATAACTTTATTTCCTGTGTCTATATAATAATGCCCGAAATCAAGCTTATTCTCAATTATATCATTAATATAATCTTCTGCTTGCTCATTGTTATTCTGAGATATTAACGCTGCTAAACATTGAAGATGATTTTTTATATCATGGCGTATCTTTCGCATATCATCTAACTGCTTCTCATACTCTGTAACCTGAGAAAAATAAGCCTCATTCTGTGCTTTATCAAGCAATAGGTTTTCTCTTTCGCGATTCTTGTCACTGATACGCTTCATAAGAATATATGTAAATATATTTATCGCAATAAGTCCAAAGCCGATAAGCAATGATATTGGTGAATCTGTATCAACACCTGCGCTAAGGTTAGCTCTGAATATGCCAATACCAATAACTAACGTAATAGCAAAAATAAATGATACGCCCAATACTTCTGTAAATTCAAATGAGAGGTTATTTTTTCCTCTGATACGCAAAATAGCTCTTGTTACCGCAAACAAAAACACTTTAGTAATAAACAAGTTGAGCAGACGAATCATTCCTCTGCTTTCAATCATTTCTTCAAGTGAATTTCCTGACAACATTCCAAGAAGTGTAAGTGAAATAAAACTTACAAATAGTGCCGTAATATCAAGAATTATAGCAGAAAAAGCTTTTTCAAACAATGTCCCCTTTAGTAGAAAAAAAGCTATACTGATATTCAAAGCTATTCTTATAACACACAGTATACCTTCAAAATTCATAAAGTAGTTAAATACAGATGTTAGCAACGTATCTGATAAAAATATTAGGAAAAAACTTATGATTTTATTTTTATCCTTTTTTACATCTAAAAAGCGAACCATAAAATCCGCATAAATAACATATTCTATAATAGTCGCTGTATATTCACATATTTGCCATATCATAATTAAAGCTCCCTCGTTAATACCATATATTCCTTTTTTACTTGCTCATATCTGCCTCTTGACAACGGAATTGATATTCCATTATCAAGAATTATCTCGCTATGTTTTATAAAATTGATATATCTGAAGTTAACAAGGAAACTTTGATGAGTCTTGATAAAACCATAAGTGCGTAATTGCTCCTCAACATCTTTAAGATTTCCATTTGCAATCGTCAACTTTGTCTTTTCGTGAACGTATAATTTATGACTCTGAACTTCAATATATATAATGTCATTGACATGTATGCTTCTTTTTCCTAAATCAGTAGAAAACATTAGAGGATATCCATTATGTTCCCTTTTACACAAAAATGCCTGTATTGCTTCTTCCAATTCCTCATCAATTCTATTTTTTCTTATAAATCTTAAAGGAGAATATTTGAATGATTCATATACAAGATTATCATATGTTGAAATATAAATTATAGTTGTTGCATCCTGTATTGAAGTATTATTGTTGATTTTTTCAGCAAGCTCAAAACCATTAATCGTTGGCATATCAATGTCAAGAAGAAGTAAATCATATTTTATGCCACTTTCAATAAGCTGTATTCCATCTGTAAATGTCTTTAAAATATATTGATCACATTTAAGCTCATTCATTATATTGTCTATATGTTCATGTATTATCTTTAAATATTCAAGATTATCATCAACTATTGCAATATTTAGCAAATCTTCACCACCTTTTTCATTATTCAGAATTATGATAACATATTATAAAAATTTATTCAATACCTTTTCCTATATTGCAACTTTTTTTCCTGATTTGCACCTTGAATTAAATAAGAAATGTCTTCCTACTTTTCACTCCATCTTTATTCCCATTTCCTGCTTCTTTCTATCAATAGCTTTTCTAAGCTTCTTATCGACCTTTGAACGGAGCTTTCGCTGCTCTCGGTCATAATCATCATATATAATGCGACTGATATTAACCATAAGTCCGAACGCTACACAGGCAAATACATTGTTATCACTACTGGCAACAGGCGAAGCGGCTGTCTGGATAACGACTTCGCTGTTATCACTTACTACAGCTATATCATCGTGCTTATCTTCTGCAAAGACTTTTCCCTCAGCAACAGTTTCAATTGGAACTATCTCTGCCGCAGAACGTATTATCATATTTTTCACTGACTTGAAGTGCTCGTTATCTACCATCGCTGGGAAATTCACCTTTGCAGACGAGTAAAAATCATGCTTGCTCTGCTCCATATCACACAACAGCCTGTACATTTTCTGTATGGACTCATTCTGCGAAAGCCTGAAAAATATCTCGTCAACTGTTCGCTTTGTATCTTTGGGTAAGTAGCCATAGACCTTTTTTCCTTTCGCGTTCTTAAGCTGTCCGTGGAGCTTCCGCATTAGTTTAACTATCACTGTATCAATACAACTATTATAAGCAATATCACTTGAAAGCTGTTTCATAAGCTTTGCGCTCTCAGCTTTCAGAAGATCACGTGTATCTGTCTGCTGCTGATAGAGATGTTTCAGCTCATCGGCATAAATATCATTCATAAAACCGCTACGTATCTTATCGCAGCCCTGCTTCGTAAGAAATCCCTCACGCTCATTTGTCGAGTACACGACTATATGAACGTGGGGATTTGTTTCTTTATCGTGAAATGCAGCATACCATTTCAGATTTTTCATATCTATTTTGGAATATTTCGCTATATTCGGTATCTGCCGCTTTATGAGTTCTCTCCACGCATTAAGATTATCGTAACCCATTTTCTGTGCATCGTCCCTGCGGAGAGATACAACGTGTGTCCACACATTTCCTTTGTGTTCCGAAACTTCCTTTGCGACATTCTGAAGCGATATCGGTTCGTCGGTCTGTGAGAATAATCCGTGCGATCCAAATTTTACTGCTCCAGGACGATTTGCAAGATACCCCATATAGTTTTTCTTGTTCGCAACTATGTCAGCATTATGTTCGATAGTTTCTTCAATAAATTTTGACGCATTCTTCTGCGTAGGACTGTTTTTGAATTCCTCATAAAAGAAACTGTTTTTGCTGTAAGAAAAATCTTTCAGTAAAGAAGAAATAAGCTCCTGCTGTTTTTTTGTAGCAGGAGTTGTTCCGTTATTCTCTTTTACTGTTGCTGCTCCCTCACGGGTAGCGATGTACTTAACGTAGTTAGAAAGATTTTTACTGCTGCCGCTTTTGAGATAACGGCTCACCACAACTAACCTCGGCAACGCTTACTCCTTTTGAAAATCAACTGCATCTTCGTAACTGATGATACCATTTATTTTTCGTACTTCGTTCACGCACATAGACTGAAGTTGTCTCAAGGTTTCATCGTCAATATCATTTACTGCCGCAAGCATATTTGATACTTTTCCGAGCTCAACCGCGACCTTGAACAGAAGTCGAGACAATCTTTGTTCCGTTCCTGCGATAGTTGCTTTCACTGTTTCCGTTATAAGCGGCGATATGTAGTTGACAGATCTTTCTTCATCAAGGTAACCGATATAGAACGAGATTGCTTTCTCTATGAACTCACTCTGCGACTTGCAGTTGTCATGTCTGTAATGAGTTCTCACATTTTCTATCGTCTGCGGATACACCCACAGCGGAAATTTTATTTTGTTGTCAAATGCCATTTTATGCCTCCGACTCCTAAGTTTTTGCCAATAAACAGCCTTTTTCGGAGCTGCAACCCCGAAATTTTCATTTTGCCGTAATTGCAACCCCTAAATGCAAATGCTGTTTTGCTCAATATGCGGTCGGCTTCGCCGTCCGCTGTGACCGTCGCGACCACGCGGCTTTATCTTGCAACACTTTCCTCACTGCTCCGAAGACGGTCTGCCCTCGGAGTTCCTGACAGGTTTGGATTTACGTACAGGCTTGCTGTCCGACGTAAGCTCAATGTATTCACGAACATTCTGCGGCACATTTTTGGTATACAGCTGCTCTGCATATTTGTCGATCTCAGCCGTCAGTGTTGTGCTGCGCTGTGCCAGATACATCTCCAGTGCCGACAGCTTTTCTTCACTCATGGATAAAATTATCTTGTCTTTCATGTTAAACTCACTCCTAATTCTTCTGTTTCAGTTTTGTTTTCGTTCTGCTCCTGTTCGGTACATATGGGAGTATAGAGCTCTTGTCCGTAGCCAGATATTATTCCATACGAAGTCGCAAGACCTTCCTTTGCATCAAGAATACGCTTGCCGAAGTCTCTCATATTTAACGAGTCAAATATCTCCGCCTTAAAATCCTGCGGCAATATTTTCAGCAGATACTCTCTGCCAAACTCACTTTCATTACGCGGGTTCGGATCAAAATCAAATTCAGACAGGTCGTCTACGGCTTCTATCGTTCTTGATATATCGTCTATCTCCGCGAACTCCATGAGAGCTTTCAGCTTTACCAGGTCAGCCTTATCAAGTGCCGCGACCTTTTCAGCAAGCTCGTTCAGCCTTGAAGCATTATCGATATCCTCTATGTATGGCAGCGGAGTCCTGAGTCCATAAATATCATTATCAGATAATTTCTTATCATATGGAAGTGTTATCCACTGTGCCGAATGTTCATCGTTTCCTACAAGTATCTGAAACTCATTTCTCTTGGGTTTACTGATAGTTATCTTCATATCAGACGGCTCATAGTCGGCAACTTCACAGTAGTAATCGCCAACAAATGTACCTTTGAACTTCTCCGCAGCAAGCCTGCCCACAGAGCTTTTATCGAGATAAGGTATAAGGTCATCGGGACAATTTTCAACTTCAGGTATCATATCATTGTCGATAACAACGTCGCCAAGCTCTTCAAAATCCTTGCATGGGTATATCGGATATGCTTCCAATCCGTATGTCACAAGTATCAGGTCATCAAGGTTGTAGTCCTCATGCGCCATAAGCACGGCTTTGAAGCCTGCGGTATAGGCAGGGGACATTTGTTCAAGCCGCTGTGCAAGCAAGTTCAGCTTGAATATATCATCATAGAAGCCTCCGTCGCACATTGCTTTCGGAATACGCTCATCATCGATGTTCATATATACATTACAATATTTATTATCCGAGCCGATCCTGTCGAGCATATCGTAAAGCTCCATAGGCTCTGCAGGCAGATTCACGTTTATGCTGTGCTTATCATCATATCTGTTCCGTAGCTTAACTCTCAAAATATCACTCTCCCTCATTTTCTTCTTCGCTACGAAGCTCGTTTACCCTATCCCATACCTCCTGTGGATAGCTTACCGCATCAAAGGTACACCACGATGTCCAGTTACCGTATTCGAGAGCCTGCTGCTGAACGCAGCCGCCAATAGCAGAGGAGAAAACAACCTGTCCTCCACCAACATAGACTCCAAAGCCTGTACCATTGAATACTCCCATGCCTTGTATATCAGGCATGGTATCAATACCGCCTTGTTCTGTATAGTACATATCGACAATATCATCAGTGAAGGTCTTATTCTCTATATCGTAACGAACGTAACCCATTATTAGTCCGACATTATCGGCACAGCGGATACGCTCATCACCTGTCCGCTCTCCAAAACTGTTGTCAGCATATCCCCAGCCCGATACATAAGCGTTCCTGCACCATGCGGCAAGGTCGGCAGAGTTTTTACTGCCGCTTTCTGTGAACATATACTCGTTGATAGTAGAATTCATTACCAGTATATACGTCCGCATGAACTCATCATAGTCGATGTCAAGGCTGTAATCAGCGTTGATACTTGATATAAGCTGTTCATCGTCCTGTGCGAAATGCTCGACATAGGGTGTAAAGTCATTTAGCCTGTTTCCGTCAAAATATGACATATATATGAGCTGTGCCTTTATAGTCTGCTCCTGTAAGCCTCTTGCCGCCATCGCATCTGCTATTGCCTGACCGTCTGCTTCAACTGCCGCAATGTTTTCCTGTTGTTCAATAGAGAGCTGAGACATAAAAGTTGCTTCATCATAATCAACGTCAACTTCAGGTAACTCAATATCTCCCATTGATGCTAATACCATTATTGGCATAAGGAAAAGTAAAAATAACCCGGCAACTATACTGCCTAAGACTAAAAGTAATCTATTTCGTTTATTTTTATCAAATGAAATAGTAACCGCTATCTTTTTTAGCAGCATCTTTGCAACTGTAGCCATCATTTCTTATTGTAACACCTCCAATAAAAAAGAGTCGCAAAAGCGACTCTTGATTCTATATATTAAGATATTTCTCTACAACCGTCATTATTTCTTCAAGACGTTTTTCTCCTATTCCTTTTATCTGTCGAAGTTCATTCTCCAGAGCAGGAAGATCGATAGTTTTGTTATCCTCATCTGCCAGCAAACCGTCAGCATAGCGCATAAGGAAGTTATGCATTTCCTCTCTGCTCATCTTTTTGATCTTTCGGTAAGTTTCTCTGTCGAGTACAGGATTATCACTCATATCTGTCCCTCCGCTAATATATATTCGTTTCAATATGACTGTCTATAGCAGATATTTCTCAATCCATATTAATGTTGTATTCTTCAGCAGTAATTTTCTCGGTGTATTCGTCATTAAAGCTGTTTTCTTCCTTAACATTCTGCTCAACAGCCAACGACTGTAAGGTTTCTATCCTGTTCCTTACTGCTTCGGATATCAGCTCAACTCTTTCTGGCTTCTGACCTTTGAGGACCTCTCTGATGTCATTTTCTATGCCGTCAAGCTTTGAAAAATCATATCTGCTGAAATCGGAAACAAGCTTTATCTGCTCGCTGTGATGCTTTTTGAAAGGCTTGCATTTAATCTCTGTATTCTTTATCTGATCTTCAGAACGATTAAACCAAAGTGAGGTTCCGCTGTCAAATATCGGAGCAGCACCAATCCATTCAAGAGTTTCCGCGTTCCTAAGAAGTCCGAAATTATTGAAATGTCTGTCCTCATTGGCGATAATATAGTCCACAACTATCATATCATCGACAGCAACGGATATATCAACACCAATCTCCTTACAGGTATTAATATAGTGCAGATAATCATTTTCATGGTTTTCTTTCCCACGTATCTGTAATATCCTGTATGCACTTACAAGTTCGGTATCCTTTGTGATAAAGTCCTCACATAAACTGAACGGCTCATTACCGATATTGACAACGCTGTACGGAACATGATCTATACCAAGTCTGTCCATTACCATTGAAGCAATGACCTCGTTATACGGCTGCTGTCTGTAAGGCATTGAGCCTGCTTTCAACAAGCAACGCTTTCCGTCTATTATCTTCCAGCGCTTCTTCAGATTACCGTCGGAGGTATTATCGGGAGAATAAAAGTCAAAACCTGATGATTTGGTACTTGTGCCGAACAAAACATCTCCGATATCATCAGAGAATTCATTATCGAAGAAATTAACGTCCTCCCACTTCATACTGCTGCCTGACGGCTTTATCCAGTAGTGATCAGAAAGACTGAGGCCAAAGCATTTGGTCAGCAATTCACTCGGATCATATATGCCAAGTGTTTCAAATGCATCGGCAATCCCCATTCTGCTTGCGGGTATAGACCGACCACACCACCATTTGTTCAGTGCTCCTCGATCAACAACTTCATTATGGTGCAAAGGATGGACTATACCTACAGGAAGGTGTTCCCTGTGTATAACATTATTGACAGCGGTTATTCTTCCGAGAACATCGTCGATATCAATATCAGCAACCTCTGTATTTTTATGCATTAGTATATATTTCATGGGTACACCTCGCTTTCTTTTACCGATATTAGTTATTATATCATTATTTTCATTATAAATCAAGTCCTTTGTCATCTTCCTCCTGCCTTTCCGAAGAGAGCCTCCTTATACGCAGGAGCATGGACTTGCAGCAGATAACGCTCATTGCCGCAGCGATACAAACAAGTTCCTCGTTCAGGATGAGCTATAAGGTCATATTCAGGCTTGAGGAGCTGTACCGTATCCATAAATTCAGTTGGAGAGCAGTTACCCACATTAAAGAAAAAAGTATGCGTAGGTATACTGAACAGCGGCTTAGTGAACTCCCTTATCTCAGGTATGAGGAAATCCTCGATATTCTGAGAAGCAAGTATGAATGAGGACTCCTTTTTGCGAACGCGCTTCATTCCATTTCGGATATATTCAATAGCGGTCATATTTGTCAGGAACAAATAAAGTTCATCTATAGCGGCAACAGTGTTCCCTTTGCCAAGAAGCTGGCTGCTCATATATGAAAGGATATTGAAAAGAAGTGTATCTTTGAGACGCTTGTTAGTGTCCATAAGTCCTTTAACACCAAAGCAAAGTAAGTCTCCGTCCTTGATATTTGTATGACCGCAGAAATACTGCGCTTCAGCTCCCTTGCACATACTGTAAATACCAAGGCAGATATTCTGAAGCGTTTCCTCGGTATAGAGGTTCCTTTTCTCTCTGTCATAAGCCTTGTATTCTTTATCGGTAAGCTCGTACAGGTCTGACATGGTTGGATAATCAGTGACTTTCAGCTTAGAATAATCTGTATTATCGTCAATACCGAAACGATTATACAGTTTTATCAGCATTATCTCCAAAGTATCTATATCGCTGTCTGTGAAATCCTTGTAAGCTCTGAAAAAGTCCTTGAGGTATGATATATGCTGACTAAGTCTCGTTACTCTTCGGAAGGTGTCGGGAGAATCCTCGCTCCTGTCGGCTTCTCCGAAGGACTTGGGTTCCAAGGGATTTATCATATATTCTCCAGACATCATGTCTATATATGTGCCGCCGAGATTATTGCATAAGTCCTCATATTCGCTTTCGGGATCAAGGCAGATAACACTCTTGCTCGATTCACGCATATTACAGAGGAGCAGCTTCATAAGATAGCTCTTTCCCTGTCCGCTGTTGCCGAGTATCAAGATATTACTGTTGGTCTTGTCATCGGTACGCTTGTCAAAGTCAACAAGAATATTCGCACCGAACTTATCACGTCCGATGTAGAAGCCGTTGGAGTCGGTCTTACCACTGTAATTCAGCGGATACAAATTCCCTGCCGAACTTGACGGCAATACACGCTCATACTGTGTAACAAATACATTCGTTCCCGTTGGCAATACAGAAAGAAATCCTTCTTTCTGCCTGAGAAGAAGTTTATCTACCGATATCTTTGAACGTGTTAGTTCCATTTGGATATCAGCCTGAAGCTCTCTCAGCTTTTCCTCAGTATCGGCTTTCAGTTCAATAAATACAGCCGTATGCAGAAGTGTTTCCCTGTCACGTTTAAGTTCCGCAAGCAGATTTACGATATCTGTCATGTTTTCCTCTGCCTTGACAGTTTCACTGATATCGTTGGTTGTAGACATCATCTTGTTCTTCCGCATTGCCTGCTGCATTATCTTCTTCTGCTCCATAGAAGTAACGATCCTGTTATATATGCGGAGCGTAACTCCACTTCTGTCTGCAAGGTGAGAAAGCAGAGCCGTTTCCTCAGTGTTGGGCGGATACTCGGTTATAGCCCATACGCTTTTGTAATAATTGCCGCAGATGTAGTGGTCTGTATAGAACTTGACTGTGCTTGGGAGCGTTCTGTCGAAGAAATCTTTAGTAGATATGATTTCATGCTGCTCTGAGGTAAGTTCTTTTTTCTTAAATAGTTTCATCAGCATTCTCCTTTATATATTCTTCACCCTCAATATCAGGAATATAGTCTGCTGTTATACTTGTTCCAAAATACAGTCCGAGAACTCGCTTTATTTCAGTTTTTTCAAGTTTTTTAGCCATAAACCCATGATCTGAGATAGCCTTGCTTATACGATTTATAAGACTGAATACCTGTTCTTCCTTCTCTTTACGGAAACGATATATGAAAAGGAACTCTCTTGCTGATGACATTCCTATCTGTACATCATCGAGAAATTCCAGATCTGCCGCCAACAGCTTTCGTACAGCTTGATTTTTCTCCTTTGCAAGCCTTTTCCTTACATATACTTTATTATCATCAAAGCACTCACAGCTGTCAAGAGCCATTATCTCAAGCTCAGGTACAACACTTAATACCATTGCAAGATCATATATCTTATTAGCTATCACTTCTGGTGGCAGAACTGATATATTTGTCGGTTCAACATGATAAATGATGAATTCACTCTTATTTGTCTTAACACCGTAATTTGTAAATGTTTTGAATCCAATCAGCCTTTGCAGACTATTCTTACTTTTCTTTTTTGCCATTTTCTTCTCCTATCTGCCAGTGGAACTCCTGCTGTGTAGTACAAAAGAACCTTACCGCGTTTATCATGTAGTCAAGAATAGCTGTGTCCTCAGCCCGAAGCGTTAGGAACGCATAGCAGGCTGTCAGTGCAAGCGGCACAGGAGTCCACAGCTTTGCAAATATCACAACGGATAGTATGATACCTCCGCAGATAATAATAAAATCCCGAACATTCCAGAACCACAGCTTTACCGTAGCCCTAAGATTTTCAGGATAAATATATGTTTTCACTTAATTTACCTCCTTATTTTCTGCCAACAGCTCTTATCATTCTTGAACCCATAGAAACAGTACTGCTGATGCTCATCATATTGACTCTGACACTTGTATCAAGTCCGAACATCTGAGCTATACGCGGTACTTCATTTGCCGATAAGCATATACCTGCAGCTATTATTGGATGCTCAGTATATGTCAGCAGTCCTAAATAAAGAATCGTAGTCTGTAAAAATGCAGTCAGACAGGTTGCTATTATCTGTTTGCACCATCCAGTGAAACCGTCCATATATCCTCTCGGTACTGAGAACATATATAGACTTCCTACAGCTATCTGACAAAGTAATATGCCTCCCCTTTTAATGTTTGCAAATACGACCTTTATAACACAGTATCCGAAAAGAATTATAAAGAAAAGACTTGATAATGTAACATCTTTTGCAAGAGATTTTATAACTTCAAGTCCTGAATCAGTAAGCGTATCACTTCTGTTTTGTACAAGTGCGCCTATAAGGTCTTTAGCAAATATGTTTTGCAGAGACACACAAAATGAATAAAGCCGCTGTGGTACAACAGTTATAAGGCTTGCCGCAAAAAAGCCTTTAAGTACATTAAGGCACGTTCCCTTTATATCTGCACGCCCATTTTCACAGCCTATGGCAGTATCAAATACTGCAACAACCATACCGCAGGCAAATAATATCCACCCTATATTATGAAAAAGTGAGATAAAGGCATTTATCCATGCAAGACTGAATATATCAGCTGAACTTTCATTTATCCATGTAAATATGTCTGCTATACCATCATATATAGTTATAAAGATCCAGTTGAACATTGCATCAAATATCATTTCTGATACTTCACTTGATAATGCTCCAACTGTATTATCCCATAAACTTGAAATACCATCGCCTATCCAATCTATTGCATCTCCTATCCATTCAAACAACCTATATCACCTCGATCCTGTATAGATTTGAAGATGTACCACCGTTATCACGCTTGCGCTGCTCTATGATCAGCAGCTTCTTGCCTTCTAATCGCTTTATTGCCTGATTTACAGTTGACCTGTGCATATTCACAGCTTTTGCAATAGTAGTCTGAGACGGAAAGCATTCTCCCTGCTTGTTTGCCCTGCTGCACAGATACTGGTAGATATTTATCTCCGTCGAAGAAAGCTTCAACTTATATATCTTTTCTGGTACTATCATTGTGTACCACCTCCGTTGGTTTTTATGTTTATTTTCGGCTTTGTTTCCGATATTTCTTGAAAATCATATTCCTCGGAATAAGGAGCTTTATGTGTCTGCGGATATTTGCGTTCAATAGCTTTGAACAACTCTTCACGCTCCATATACGCCACCGTTCTTGCTCCCTTGTCGGGAAGAATGTATGGTTCTTCAAATTCTATGCCCCACTTGAAATACAACTTCAACGGCGATATCATAGGATGTGCGCCTGTTTTCATAACAATGAACTGACCTTTGGGCATGGATTTTAGCTCATCTACTGTCATAAGCGGTCTGCCCATCATCTGCAGGGACTGTGATTTTTCTTTTCCTGTCGATACCGAACCGCTCTGTACTGTCTGTTCTCCCAGTGCCTTTGAAAGAACTTCCGCCGACTGTGAATTAGGAGCAAAGCCGCCGAATATCGTAAGCTGAGTATTATCCGTGATTATCTCCATGCCCTCTTTCCCGTATTTCTGCTCGAGCTGTGCAAATGACTGTATTATAGCAACTATAGATATCTTTCGACTTCGTCCTGCGGAGAACATTGCTTCAATGCCCTCTATTTTCGGGAATGTTCCCATCTCGTCAAGCATGAACATAACACGATTGTCAAGAGTTCCGCCATTTTCATCGGCTATGACGAGTATCTCACGGTATAGCTGCTGAACAAGCAGTGATACCATGAAGTATTTGTTCTGATCTTCTTCGGGAAGGATAATAAATATGGCTGATTTTTCCGAGCAGAACTTCTCTGCGTCTATAGCAGTTCCAAAACAGAGAAGTTGTTCCATTTCGCTGTCAAGGAAGTTATTAAGTCGTGACAATGCTGTACTCATTACTGACAACATCGCCTGATCTGCTGTATTAAGGGCAGCTCCTGCAAGCCATTTGGCTTTATGATCACTTGGCAGTTTTTCCATAAGCTTTGTGAAGTACATAGGCTGTTTGTCCTTTGCACTTTTGGAAGGCTGCTTTGCTATGAGGTCTTGTATCAGCTTGAATACCGATACGATATGCCTTTCGTTCTTTTCTCCGAATTCCGCAAGAAGCAGAATTATCGAACTCAGCAAGCCCTCAGCCGCATCGTAAAAGTATGCGTTTTGTCCATAATTTGCACTGTCACCACCGCCAATGTTAATTATGGTTTTTGCGGTTATCTTTGCATATTTCTCAGCCTTAGCCTTTGCCGAAAGCTGAGTCCTGTCGGATAAATATATATCCATGTACTTGTTCACAAGGTGCAGTATATTGTTCTCGTCACTCCTTGTAGGCTTTCTGAGGTCAAGCACAGACACATTGTAGCCGTAATATTTATGGGCTATCTCTCCGTAATTCCTGGCAACATCACCCTTAGTGTCTGAGGATATGAACGACATTCCGCTTGCACAGCAGAACTCGATATTTGGATACAGAAAATAAGCTGTTTTGCCCACACCTGCTGCGCCTATCATCAGCGTATGTACATCGCCTGTATCGACAATTGCAGTTGTATTACTGTTTCCACGACAGCCGATTATCGTTCCCTGTATCTTCGGAAGATCTTCCCCCTTGCGCCATTTCTTCGGCTCGAATGGCAGAAAGGAAAAAGTCTGCCGTACCTCAGGCTTTGTAGCCCAACGCGCTGTTCCGTACTGTCCGTCGCCGACTGTCTTTGATTTAATGCCGTTTATGCTCTTGTTATCAAGAACTGTGGCAAGTATCATACAGCCGATAAAAGCAGCAGACAGCAGAACTAAAATAACTATCTGTTTTTCATTCAATTACATTCCTCCATATTCTTTCTTTTGCTATTAATAATAAAATAAACTGGTATATTCAAAGCCTGTTGCCCACGACAACAGGGGGTGTTGTCTTACCCGAAAGCCATGACCGCTTCAGCTTCCTCTGCTTGTTCTTCGCTCTGCTCCTGTTTCTGACAGCATTCCTCCACTGTCAACCTTATAGCCGAGTCCGCAAGCTGATAAAGCAGTTTCGCCGTCTGGACAGACTGCTCCCTTGTTCGTGCCGTTTGTCTAAAATCGCTCTCCACAACCTTGAAAATATTGCTCATATCACGCCACTTTCGCCCTATTCCGCCCTTGTCGGCATACGACCTGTATTCTTTCCTCAGCTTGGCGCAGAGCCTCTTAAAATCGCTGTTATACCCTGCCTGCTGCAAATAGAAAACCGAGCCTGTTATTGCAAGCTCGGTCATAAAAACTGTATCTCCGTTTCTGTACGCCTTTTTCAGCTCATTCACAAAGCCGTAAGGGTTAAAGCTCAGTTCGTGGAGATCTTCTGTTATTTCAAGGTATTTATTCTTTCGGAAATGAGGTACGGCAGTGAGAGCCTCTGCTCCGTTCACAGACTTAAGCGTTTCATTGAAGTCCTTGTATTCGGGAGCGCACCGCTGTATATCGGTATATCCTTTATCTGTGAGTATATCCATGAGCCTTTCATATCCATCGATACCGCCCTCGTCGTTATCGGTACAGATACATATCTTATGCAGACTATCATGTGTCTCCAGTGCCTGCATAAGCGGATTCTCATATATGCCATTCAGTGCTATATAGCTGTGCTCCTGCCAGTTATCAGGATACAGCGTTATGAAACTGAGCATATCGATAGGTGCTTCAAAGACGTACAGCTTGTCCGATGTACCGAAGTGTGAAAAGCTGTATCTTGTATCAGAGCCCTCCACAGTGATACGAAACGAATTTCCGTAAGTGATAGTGGAGCGTTTGCTTGCCTGTTTCGGTTTCCCATCCTCGTCAAGTCCTACGAATACAGCGTTATGATATGCCTTGTCCTCATACAGTGTATGATTCCTTGCGAAGTGAGTGATTATCTCAGGAGAGATATATCGCTGTTTTATGAGGTAGGCGTACACCCTGTGCATATCCTCATTCGCTTCGGGGAGCTCAAATTCTTTTTTCTTTGTAGCTGTCTCAACTTTATGCGGAGGGCTGTGCTGCTGCGGTTCTACTGAATATCCGAGCAGGCTCTGTACAGCATCGACAAAGTTCATACCATAAAAATACTGCATAAACTTTATAGCTCCGCCGCCTGTCTGATTCTTATGATCAAACCAACGGTTGCCAGACATGGTTATGCTGTCATGCTTACCACCGCCATCGGTATATATGAGCTTGTACTCGCGTCCTGCGCGTTCAAGCTTTTCGCCGCGCATACGCAGAAAATCTTCTAATTCGGTATTATTTGCCTGCTGTTTCTGTTCCTCTGTAAATGGTATGTATGGCATAGGTCACCTCCAAATTAATAAATCTTTCAAACTTAGGAATTATGCATTTATAACTGTTATCCTCTGGTCTACATCATTTTATCGCTTGCCGCACACATAATTATATTTCTTGATTATTGGTTTATTTCATGATATAATACTTTTACAACTAATATAGAAGATTACATATGAGAAAAACATTTTCATTAATAACTGCCTTAACAATTTTCGCATCATTATCGCTAAACAATTATTCTTCATTTCCTAAAACAACGATTTAAAGAAATTCTTTCAATGGAGTGGTAAGATGAAAAAATTAAAGCGTATCGGACTATTAATATTTTCAATTTTATTAATAGTAGTGATAATAAATATAATATATTTGAGATTGCACGATATTTCCAAGAATTATATAAGTATAATGAATTCCAATGCTAAGAGTGTTCTTAAGTGTATTGAATCAAATAATTATAATTTTGATAATTACTGTAAAAATTATAATATTCCTCAAAACGAAACAGCATATATATCCGGTACAATAACAAGCTATCATGACATGATAATCGATGCTAATAAATACTGCAATGAACGAAAAAACATAACGGTCAATCCTACCATTGAAAGGAAAACAAGTTTTTACTGGATTATAAAAATAGATAATAATAAAGTATCTGAGATCTGGACTTGTAATGTACCTCTCAACTATTCACAATTAAAGTCTTACAGTTTTAATGAGCAGGTCGATATGATGCCATTATTGAGAAAAGACAAGTTCAATTATGCAATTGGATATTACAATGTTGATAAACCGCTATCATAATATAATTATATTCTCTAAATCTAATTATTATAAGATAAAGCCGCTTCATCTATAAGCGGCTTTTTATTTATAACAAACATTTTAAATATTAACTATGCTCCAAATGTACAGCGGAGCTGTAAGCGTAAATATTAAACAGCCGAAAATTATAGCCGCCGGAGTCCATTCGATCTGACCGTGCTTACGGTAATCCATATAAAGCAGTCCAATTTTAACAAACAGTAGGATCGCGAGCACAACGTCTATAACAGGAAAAATGACATTGTTGGTTATTGTTTTTATCTGTCCTCTTGCCTGATTCCAAGTGCTTTCTACCGCACCTGCAACGTCGCCCTCAGCGTGAGCGTTCATAACTGCAAAATTCATAAATGTCATTACAGCCGCAAGCTCACAAGCGAGTGCTCTCTTTAAATTTTTCTTCAATATATCAGCCTCCATTCGTTTCTACAAGCTTTCCCGTAAGGATAGTCCTTGCATTTTCATATTCGTAACTGCACGTAGATAGTGATATGAACCTGTCATTGTCAGTGTACTCTATCCCCCTCAGAACTGCCGATTTTTCGCATATATGCGGTATCCACTCTGATATCGGAGTATTGCCGTCATACAGCTCATCGTTACAGTCGGTCTTGGCGCAAGAGAAAAAGTCTATACGGTATACGGCTTCGGGTGTAGCAAGCCAACCATATCTGTGACTATCAAAGTAACTACTGTCAGCGAAGTTCAGCACTCCTGCAAACATTGTACCGTTTTTCATGCTGTGTCCGTAAAGGAGATTCACAGGATTCATGAACCTGTTTTCACAGCGGCAGTCGAGAAATATCGCTCCCGATTTAAGACTTCTGCAGTCAAATGCATGAGAAAGATAGTATTCGTTATCCCTGCCCTGAGTAACAGGATAGGATATGTTTGTATTCGGTATGTACAGCCAACCGATAGCATCGGGATAGGCTTCGTTTAATGACTGTGCCGATTCTACAAGGCTCTTTCGCACTTCATCAGGAATAGTATTTATAACCGAAACATTCGTTGTTTCAGCATTAACTGTATTACCCTCATTTACCACTGCTGTTTCTGCTACAGTTGCTTCCATAAAGTCATCTGTTATATCATCAAGAATTCCATTTGAAACTATAATCGGTCTGAACTTGAGAAGATCTTTTTCAATATTTTTTTGTGAAATATCATCCTTGAAATATAAATAGAAACCTCCTATGATAATGGCGATTGAAACGACCATAATTATCCGAAATATGTTCTTCCTATTCATTTTTTCGTGCTTTCAATGTAATAAGGACAAAGGTCAGCATATTCGTTACCGAGGGAATCCGTTTCCTTTTCTTTTTTTCTGTACTTATGGGACACGTAGAAAACTCCGCAAAGACCTGCAATTATCATCGCAAGTCCAAGCGGACTTCTTCCTGTATCACCTGTAGATGGAGGTGTGACAGGCTTGTCAATAGCATTATCGACCATAGTTATACAAGGTACTCCATCTGCGTTGTAAGCATTCGTCTTAACTCCGTTAACAGTAACAATGCCATTTTCATCAATAGTAAATCTTATATCTGTAGCGATAACATATCCGTCAGGAGCAGCAATTTCTTTAAGTGTATATTCGTCTGCAGTGATATTATTGATTATATGGCTATCATTGCCTGAGGTCCATTCATCTATGATATCACCATTTTTATTAATTAGCCGCATTTTTGCTCCTGTGAGTTCCTTACCGTAAATATCCGTTTTTCTTATCGAAACGGAAACAGGACGGTTTTCAGCGGTTATCTCCACAACATCACCATCCTCGCTGATATCCACAGGATACAGCTTATCAGAAAGATAATATCCTTTTGGAGCAGCTATTTCACTCACGATATATTTTCCGTAAGGAATATCAGTGAAACTGAACTTTCCATCCTTATCAGATTCCGTTATAATTAATGCATTCTCAGCAATAAACTCATTAGTATCGGTTGAGAAAAGTCCGAATACAGCCTTTTCGAGAGGCTCGTTCTTTTCATTGACTTTTATGCCTGATACACTGCCGCGCTTGAGGTCATTCACAAAAGTGCCGCAATCAATGTCAACTGTAGTCTGCGCCTGTCCCATATACTTGAAGTTTACAAGGTATTTCTCGCCGTTGAGCATATAGCTTTCATCGGTTGAGATTTCTTCAACGTAATACTTAGCAAAAGGTAACTTTTCCTCAAAATGTGCATTCATGTCTTCACCGAGAGTTACGATTGAAATCAAGCCATTTTCAGGGATAACGGTACCGTCTGCGGCAGTAATATCTTCAGCAGCGAACAGTCCGAATGTGACGTTCTTGTACTCGTTCTTATCGCTGATACCGAACTTCTCATCATGTTCCATGATTTTTTTGAGATGTATGTCAACGCTTTGATAATCATTAATGAAAATGGTATTTACCGCATCAGCGACTGCGACTTCCTGTCCTGCATATGTAAGTTCAATGAGCTTTTCTTCACTGTTAAGCACATAACCCACAGGAGCTTTTTTCTCGCTTACAATATATTTGCCGAGATACAAATCTCCTGTAACGGTATAACCATTTTCGTTAGTGATAAGGTCGGCAACTACGTCACCGTTGCTTGCTCTGAGTGTTCCGTCTGGGGTATAGATGTCCTCTGCGGCTTTCACCTCAAATTCAGCTCCGCTAAGACCTCTTTCCTCAAAAACGGGAGTATACTTATCGCCAACTGCAATTACACTCTTGAAAACATCTCCGCGCTTGGAAACCGATATTTTTCCTTTCTGAGCTTTATCAGCTTTTGTTACTTTGATAATCCTTACAGCGTTTTCTTCATTTACATTTGACTCTGAAACCATAAAAGGAACAGGTGTACTGTCAAGAACATATCCGTAAGGTGCCTGTACCTCAACAAGCGTATATTTGCCGTAATTAATGGCTTCAGGAGTTATTAGATACCCATCGTTATTGGTGTAGAAAACTTCAACACCGAGATTTACAGGATTACCGTTGTCGTCATATATGCGGAAACCTGCCCCTTCATAAGGAATAACATTCCCTGTTTCAGCATCGACTTTGGTTATGTGTATATACGACTTAAATGGCTTGTTATTTAGGATATACTCATAAGTTTTTTCGCTTTCAAAAATATTCACATCAAAATCAGCAAAAAATTCAGCATCATTAACTGTTTTTGTCTGATGTACAGTATATGTGCCATAGGGTAAATCCTTAGTCTTAGCGATGCCGTTCTTATCAGTTATCAGATAATCACGCTCTGTTTCACTTGCACTTTCATAACTGCCAGCTGACTTGAGATAGACCTGAAACTCAGCATTGCTCTCAAGATTATTAATTGTATCATCTTCATCATCACTATGCTTTAGAATAGATACTCTACCTTTGATAATATCCTCAGTAACATCAAGAGCTATTGTATTTGTCTCGATAACATACATCTCAGGCTCTGCGCCAACCTTGTAAATGGTATCATTGAGCTGATAGCCCTGAGACGGTTTAAGCTCCTGAAGTGTATAGTTGCCGCAGATAAATTCGTCAGTAATGAAGTGACCGTTTTCGTCTGTTGTATATGTGGCAATTCTTTCGCCGTCACGGTAAAGCCCATATACAGCTCCAGACAGCGTTGCATCGCCCTGTGCAGTGATGTTCTCACTGTCGTTCTTTTTTACCTCTGCCTTGAACTTTTTGAGACGGTTCTCAAACTTCACACCGACAGTAAGGTCAGCGTTTCCTCTTGTAAGGGTTACGTCTTGCGGCTTTTGGGCTACATATTTCGAGTCGGTATTGACCTCGGAAACTGTGTAGTTTATCACACCTTTGGTACTGAAATCATAAACGTGAAGTCCGTCAAATTCTGCAATACCTTTTTCATCGGTAACAGCAGTTTTTGAATGTTTCTTTCCGCCGTCAGTCCATGTGAGCTGAAACTCGCGGTCTGCAACAACTCCGTCCTCGGCAGTCTTATTGACAGTTATCTTTCCGCTTGTGATATCTTCCTCAACATTTACGTTGCCGTTAGCTTTCAGCGGTACAACATCGGGAGAGAGGTCATAACCTTTCGGCGCGGAAATTTCCTTGACATAATAATGCTTGTTGGGCAGCTTTATCGAACCTGTTCCGTCAGCTCCTATGGTTATCTCTCCGACTTTCTGAGAGCAGTTCTTATCGGTATATACGCCGTATATCGCCTTAGAGCCGTCAATGCTGCTTATGCCGCTTATCTTAACGCTGTTATCAGTGCTGAGAACCTTTGTAATGTTGAACTTCACGTCATTCTGAGTAACGCGAAATGCCGACATATTCAGCGCAGTTGAGCTTTTACCGTCAGTCCTGTTATTGATAACACAGCCCTCTGAGCCGTTCGACTCGATACGCCAGTGAGTGCCGCCGTCACCATTTCCGTCACCGACTGTTCTGCTGCTTATGTAACTTTCATTTACGCCGATACTTTTAAGGTAGGATATGACATCATTCCTGCTGTCGAATTCCCCCATATATATCCAAGAATGATCCTCGCCTTTGGGATTCTGAGCTATTACCATAGAGCCTGCGGAAATAGTCGAGCCGTCTGAACATTCCCAATACGGATGCTTAGTACATGGAATATTCGACTTCTCTACGTCTATCTTTGATGTAACACCTTTGTATGTGATAGTGCAGTTATCATTCACACTCAGCCAATGGGGAGTATCAACGGGAACAGGGTTATTCCACGAAAATCCGCTTGTGGAATATCCGAGGTGCGTGAGCGTATAGTATAGAAGTCCCGAACAGTCAACGCCCTGATTTCGTACATAGTCGAGATCAAGAGGAGTATAACTGCCCTGATAGTAAACTCCTGTATATCCTTTGTATCCCCAGCCGTAGGGAGCTCCGAGCAGAGTGGCAGCTTCTGCTATGACTTCATCAGCTGTGGGAAAGGCTATATTTTCAGTTGTCATTGCAGCACTAACGGAAAGCGTTCCGCCGACAGAAGTGCTGAACAATGAAACAGCGCAGAGACTTGCTATTATCCCTGCGCCGATCTTCTTTATTCTATTTTTGAATTTGATCATATTTTACTCCTTATGTATATTAATGCAGTTCATCGTAGCTCAAATCGCTGATGATACTGCTGTCTGAAATGTGAGTGCCGTCAAAATCGACGACCTCGGTAAAGCAAGAATTGTAGTCGAGAAAATAACCACCCTCGGTATCGAGAACATACCATATACCGTCCACATTCACGATATTTGCAACGTGACCGTACACACCTACGTCCGTCCATACAAGACGGCATTGCAGTCCGTTATCACAGCACAGCTCATAGGTCATACAAGCGTGATTAACACAGGTGCCGCTTCCGTTCTGCCGCATATATTCGTATACAGCTTTAGCCTTGCCGTAGTCAGTTCCGTCATTTGAAAGAATAATCTTTGGTTCAGAAACTGGCTCTGCTACGTCTATCAAAGGCATGGTCTTCTGTGCGGTCGTGACTGGTATCGTTACTGCCGCTATCGCATCTGACGTTGTCGTATGCGGCGGTTCTGTGGCTTGGGTGGTATTATCGTGACTCGTTACCTCTTCGTCCCACACAGCCGCTTCTGCGATGCTGACAAGCACTGTCGTTTGTATCGTGGTTTCCTGTGTCATCGCAGTTGTTGTCTGTACGAAAGAAGTTACTGTTATAATAACAGTTGTTGTACCAGCAGTTGTGCTTATCATTTTTTCTTCTGCTGATACTGTTGTAGGTTCTGTTTCCTCAGGCGGTCTTTCTCTCTTATCCTTGCTTTGTCCACAGCCTGTAAGCAGCATTAGGAACGCTAAAATGGCGGTTATTTCTTTCATAACCATACCCCCTTTGTGTTTTTTATCACCATACCACAAATATTCGGGGATGTCTATAATTCTGCCGAAAAATCGACCTAACCACCAAATTGCACCGTTTGTTTTTGACCTGTGGGACAAAGACGGATAATTACTGCTTACATAGCCATTGAAAAATCCTCATCTTCGACTTCTGTTTCATCATCGCTGAGTTCTTCGTTCTCGTCCTCTGATTCTACATCGTCGAGTTCTTCATCTTCGTCAGGCTCCTCGATATCGTCCATATTCTCGTCGAAGTCCTCATCCTCGGATTCGTCATTGTCGAGTTCTTCATCCTCATCTGGTTCTTTGATATCTTCAAGTTCCTCGCCGATGATCTCAGCTTTATCTTCGCTTACAGTTTCATCAACGGCAACTGTCTGAGCATTTTTCAGCTCCTGATCCCTGTTAAGCTCCGCCTCCACAAGTCCAAGGACAAACTCCTTCTGTGTCATGTTATGCTCATGCAGATAGTCCTTCAGCCTCTGAAACATTTCTTCAGGCATCTGGAATGCCATTGTTCTCATGGGACCCATATTTTTCACCTCCTGCGGCTGTATCTTCGGGTGCAGTTCATTGTAGAGTGCCTGCGATACGAATTCAGCCATTGTCATTCCCTTTGACTCTATATATTCTCTGATCTCTGCGTGTAAGTCGGCATCTATCTTTACGGTTATGCCCTTTTTCTCATCTGCCATTATTTTCACTCCTTAAAAATTTCCTTATCGCATTTTCAGCGAACTCGTCTACTGTCACTTTCTGTTCAGCGGCAGCTTCCTCAAGCTGTTCTGCAAGAGGAGACGGTATAAATACTTCTTCTTTCATTGACACCTCCTATACCTGAGAAATGCCATCGTCCTGTTCTTCTACCTGATTATCGGCAAGTTCTTCATTTGTCATGTATATCAGCGGATATCTGAACATTTCAGAGTATTTTTTTATCTGCTCATCTGTAAGCGAGACTTCAATACCCTCGCCGTACTCATTTTCGCCATTGCCAACCACCATAAATGTACCGTGAATAGTAACAACGCCTGCATTTCGATTAGGCTCACAGCCTTTCAGCAAAAACTCCTCATCGCAATATATCAGGGCATTATTATCTTCTGCAAAATATACAGGCTCGATAAGACCTCCGACTACATTCTGCTTGGCTTTCAGCTCATCGCGTATCTCGGCTTCATAAGGCTCTTTGCCTGTCTCGCAGATAAGAACTCTCAGCATATCACTGCGTTCAACCTTTGATATATCAAAGTCTATCTTCTGAAAGCCGATATGGTCGCAGTAATAGAAGCCCTTATCGTTGCCATCACATATCTCTACGACATCGCTTACCGACATTGAATGCCCATAATATCCAGGAGGACATTCAGTATTGCAGAGTGAAAAAACGCTTTCGATATCCGAGCAGTTTACTACGCCGCCGTATACCTGATGGTATATTTCAGGATCAACGTTTGCGCTTTTCATGACATTTTCATAGCTCATAAACATACGCTTGTTTTTATCCTTGCAGTCGTCAATCTGAAATACCCTTATACGCATTTTAGGTGAGGTAAACTGTTCAATCCTTGTTTTCGCCCACTGCGGCAGCTTCTCTTTATCAGCCACTCCCATGAAATCGCTTCTGCGGAAACAGCATTCCTCACCGTCAGCAAGAAACTTTCCGAAGACCTTTCCGCCGAGCTTATCAGGATAACAGCCGAAGCCACTTGTTGCATAGAAATACTGAAAATACGGCTGTCGGAATTCCTCTTTCAGCGACGACGTCTTTATTATCAGCAGCTTTCCTGCATATTCGTTATCGTCTGCGACACATTTGCTTCTGTCAAGCATTTTCAGTTTATCATTCATCATGAACCGCCCTTTAAGATACTGATTATGAGGTCGGGCGGTATTTCTGGTATACCAGTTCTTCCCTCAAGCTGCTGTACCGTCACATCTTCCTCATTTAGAACAAGACGTATGACATTCGCTGTATTGGCTTCGTGTATGATTCCCATGATAACAATATCATCGTTGTCATCAACAAAGCCTATGGTGTGAATTATCTTTTTCATATTAAAATCCTTCCTCGTCATCGTCAAGAAATGACAGCTGACGGTTTAAATTACGTCTTTCGGACGTATCGTAATTGCTGATAAATACTTCGCGATATTCAGCGCCGTTTTCATACCGCAAAGCAAGATTATTAGGTCTTACCACTTCCTCGATATATATGCCTTGGATATCCCACAGTTCTCTTATCTCAGGGCAGTCGTTATACGATACAAGGAACTTTCCCTCACATTCGAGCAGGGTATTCCTAAGCCTTATATGATCTTCTCTTGTGAAGTCAACATCTTTATAGAAGCTCTCCGTATCATAGTACGGCGGATCGCAGTAGAAGAAACTGTCAGGTCTGTCATAGAGCTTTATGAGTTCCTCAAAGTCCCTGTTCTCAATTGCGACTGTCTGAAGCCTTTCTGCGGCTCTTTCGATAATTGGAAACTTCTTCCACATGGAAACAGGTTTGCAGCAGTATTGGTCAGTTTTATGGCCGTAGCTATACTGTATAAGGTAGTAGAACCTGGCTGCTCTGTCATAGTCATGGAATCGTGTAAAAAGGCCTCTCCTGCGCTGATGAACTATACAACGAAATTCATCACGGGCATTTATCATGTATCTGAGCTTGTATATTAGTTTTCTGGCATTCTGTCTGACACAACGGTAAAGGTTCACAAGGTTGCTGTTGGCGTCATTGAATACCTCAAAGGTTTCGGGCGTTTTATGGAACAGTACCCAGCCTGCACCGCCGAAAACTTCTATATACCTCCCATAATCAAGCGGAAATCGTATCAATATCTTGTCGCGGAGAGACTTTTTGCCTCCCACCCATGACATAAAACTATTCATACAACTCCTTTCCGCCGCTTTAATACGTTGGAAACAGAAAAAGCCGCCTGTACGGAATATTTCTGCTCCCGACAAGCGGCTTACAAATTATTTTTCTTTGCCTTTAAACAGGCGATTATCATTCCTTTCTTAGTAGTATAGTCTGCCGCCTCATTGACGGCGATACAAAGCTCACGGTACTGCTTACATGATAAGACTGTCTTTGCTCTTTTCAGCATTGACGGTATATCGCCGCAAAGCACAACGCTTGCTTTTTCGTATCTTTTGCGTGTCTGCATACGACCTCCTTCCCTCAAAGAGTATCAGGACGTATTCATATTTCATTCCTCCTTTATCGCTCCGAGATTGGCTATGCGCCGAGCCGTCGCTGTTTTTGAAACATATATATTAACAACAGTCAAAACTGCTGGGATAAGCAATCGCTTTCTTCCTGCATATCTTCTTCTCTGCAGGGTTCAATGTACTCTGTGATGATACAGAGGGCTTCGTTATAGCTTCCCGAAGAAGTTACGCGATCATACATCTCCGCAGCTTCCTCTGCCATTCCGTTGTTTTTCAGTGTCCTTGAGGCTATTCCGAGCAAATTGAATATATTGCCGTCAGCTCCTATTATGGGACACATTGGTCTTTTTCTTTCTGCCATTATCTCATCTCCATTTCCTCGGACTCTTCTTCATAACAGTCCGTATTTATATATTCATCAAGCTTTACGCTATCACCGAGATAACTATAATCATCTTTATCAACAAACTTGCTGTGCCAGACCTCGTCCATTTCTATAGGCTCTTTACAGATTATCGTACCCCAGTGGTTGACCATTACAGACGGCTTAATTTCGCATATCTCTCCTTTACAGTCATCATCGTGCCTGACATCATATACATACAAGTCTTGAGGAATCGTATCACGGTCAACTCTCATATTTGTGAACAGCACACGTTGTCCAAGCATATCCATAAGCTCGAAGCTTTCTTCTGCGGCGTTTACTTTCATAGCTGCATCCCCATGTCAGGTACTTCGGATATGTTTTCTTCCTGTGAAACAGTATGAAAGCTGTCAACGCCGGGAACGAGGGAAAGCCCTTGCCCGTTATCCCATTTCATCATAATGCTGCATATATCATCAACTCCAATAACAGTTCCCATAGTTCCAGAAGGAACAGGTCGAGGATCATCTGGCATATGATCGCAGCATATTCTTGTACCTGCAGGATACTGCCTGCGTATTCTTTCGACTTCATTTTTGCTTGGAATATTCATATTATCTTCCTCCTTTATTTACAGGAAACACGGGATCGATTGTCCAGCCTTTCATAAACCACAAATAAATGATTATCCTGCCGAGTTCCTTGGTTTTTACCTGCTTTTTATGCAGTCTCTCGTTTGCTTCGACAACTACATTCTCCCACCATCCGCAGAGTTCATCGATCTCCCCTTCCGAAAGTTTACGATAACATTCACAATTAAGGCAGAGCATAAGTTTGCCGTCATTTTCTTCAATATCAGGAACTGCGGAATAAATGCGGCTTTCAAAGCATAGTGGAAGAAAAACAGGAGTAAGCGCATTACAGGAACTTACATATATCTCTTTCCTGCATTTCTTCTTTTCTCGCTCTATAAGGAAACGGTAATCATCTCCGCTGTCCCACGGATTTTCGTATGGTGCTTCTCCCTTTACCATTATAGGGGAAAATAGTTTGAGTTTTATAAATTTCACAGTTACCCTCCTAAAAAGAAATGCCGCCGAGTTCTTCTTCCTCAGCGGCTTTCTTCAGTTATATTAAATATAATCGAATTACATTACTTAATAATATCATGAAAAAGCAGCATGTATTACACTTCTACATGCCGCTTTTCACTACTTATTTAATAATTCTTCTCTTAAATTTTTCAATATAAAAATGATATATATCTTTAACAACTTAGATATTATTATTCTGACTATTCCTAATGATTATGATACTCACTAATATTACCAATAAGCAAAAAATCTTTTTATAAATTCTTTGTTTGATATTTTTAATTATAGAAATATATTAACCATGCTTATTTTAAAGATATAATCATATATCTTAACGAATCATCCGAATAAGTACCATAACTAAGAAATAGCTTGTTATTAGATACTTTAAACCAATAAAAGATATCGTTTTTATCTTTAATATCATCCAAAAAATCTATTTTGACAACTATATCTTTTTGAACATCATAAAACATAGGAGATCCGATATAAGATCCATACCATGTTACATATCTTCCATTGGTATAAATATTAGTTGCATACGCTACAACATTATTTCCCGTAAGTAATATAGGCTCAATTTCACAATTTCGAACGATTTTTAAACCATGAGATGTAGTAGCTTCATCTTTAGGATCTCCTGTTAAAGGATCAAAATCCGTATCAATTTTTTTCCCTTTTATCAATTGTATAAAAGAGTTTTCTGAAATATTATCATGAATAGATATAATATTATCATAAGAATAAAAATATGAACCTAATAATGTTTTGGGCTTAAACATAGCTCCATTTTCATTACAGAAAACACCTGTGGTTTCATCATTTGACAAACTAAACCATGCAATTTTATTCATATATTCATTTGGTAAAGCAGCATCGTCATACATTAATTCAAGTTTTCTTTTTTTAATGTCATAACAATAAATAATCCTATGCTTTTTATTCTTTTCATCGATATTTATTATATCATCATAATATATTTTATTATCAATAATAACTGGAGTATTAAAGTGAATCATACAATATGCACTTTGGGTCATAGGATTAATTGCTGATTCATAGAATATCAAATCTTCATTTGTATTCAAATCATATAAATGATACTCTGGTGCTTGCCATTTAATATTATCATCTTTTATATATATCATATAATTATCCTTTATATACACCATAGAAATAGCACTTTCATCTTCATTTTCAACAAGTATACTAAGAATGTTATTTCCATAATTATACGATGCAATCTTTTGATTATCATCAATAACATAATTACCATATAACATGCCGTTCTCATCAAAATGAACAGGAGTAAAACCTTTAGGCAGTTCAATATCCATAAAGTTAAAATTCGGATACGCTTCTTTAATATCTATCACTTGTTTATAAAACGTTATAAAATCGGTTTGTGATACTATTTGAGCGTTGGCATAGTCATTTTCATCAAGAACAATTGCTTGTGATTCATCATATATAAAAGGTTTCTTTCCATTGTTTGATTCAACCTTTAAAGAATTTCCATTTATACAATTTGGCAGTAAATGCTCGTTTTTTTTATCATAGCAACTTGATAAAGGAACAATACATATAAAAAAAAGTATAAAAGCTTTTACTATCCAATAATTTCGAATCACCATATCATTCCCCTTGGCGAAATAGCTAAAACAGAAGAAACAGCATTAAATAACACTTTTTTCACAAAAAACTCCTTTCAAATCGGTTAAAATTATTGTTTAAAAAAAACTTGCTCGATTATCTCATACAGATAGATTTTAATTCTTATTAATGAACTATTACCCACATTTTGATCAATTTAACATTTCTTTTTCACCTTCTTTCAAAGTTATCTTTTTATCATTTTATATATTACTATATGATCTCATATGTATAATAACAGTTTTATATTTTATTTTCAATAGAATTTCCTAACTTACATATTTTTTTCCTAATCTGCACCTAATTTTAAAATAAATACCTATTTATTAAAATAAAAACACAATCACAAGTTATCGCTGCCGTCCCATGGATTTTCGTATGGTGCTTCTCCCTTTACCATTATAGGGGAAAATAGTTTGAGTTTTATAAATTTTACGGTTGACCTCCTAAAAAGAAATGCCGCCAAGTCCTTCATCAGCGGTCATATCCTGATTCTCTGTAATTGTTACTGTGATATCGGGTTGAAATGGGAGATCAAGATCACTTACCTCAACAGCTGATATATTCGTCTTTTCTTTCAATATTTCAGCGGCTGAATCACGTATCATTCTCTTTATATCGTGGTAGTCGCAATCCAGTTCATTGAGAACATCTTCTATGGTAAACTCCCTTTGTCCGATGTGAGCGAAGGTCGCTATCCTGTCTGCGGCACTCGATATGATGTCAAGGAGCCTTTTCTCGCTCTCAGTAATGGGAGCTTTCACATTTTTAAGTCCACTCAGCTCCAAGTCGTGCTGTTCTATCATTTCCTTTGCATGAGGAACAAATGCCGAATACTTAGCAAAATTGCAGCCGTCTGCATTTATCAGTAGCCCGTCTCCGCTTGCCTCGTCATATATGAGGAGGCAATGACTGTTATTATCCTTATCGTAATACATACACTCCTGATTATCAGCGATAAAATCATAGCAGTTATCAGTAATATTGATAAGTGCGCTGTATTCCTCATGCGGAATAGCTATAGCTTTCTCAACGATACAGTCGGCAGGCTCATAAAAATTTGCCTTATAGTTCATCGTAGTTCTTATAACGAGCTTATCTGTAGTCTCGATCTCAGGCGGAGTCGTTAATTCGCTGTATAGGTCTGAGATCGTTTCAGCATGGCTTTCACATATCCTGTCATTCATTTTATCAGAATCCCCCTGTGAAATGTACAGCATAAGGTCATTAAGCTGTCCGATATTATCATGCAGGATTATTCTTGAAGCTACCTCCATGTCGATCTGACTCTGGGCATATATCTCAAGCTCATACCCGATATCATTATGATTTGAAAGGTTTACTTCTTGCAGAGGTACATTCAGTCCGATACCTGCAAGCTGTTTTTCAAGTTTTTCGGTTTCCTTTGGCAGTCCTGTGAATAGTGTTTTTTCATTGTTTTTTATCAGAATGCCTATCATAAATATTCCTCCTTACATAGCAAGACCGAGGCTCTCGTCCTCGGTCAGTTCCTCTGTTTGATTTTCGGATAAAGTCTGAAGCTCTGCGTCAATGGCATCACATATTGTCCTTGCAGTCTCCTGTATCTCATTAAGGAAGCGGTTGAGCTGTTCAAGCTGCTTTCCCTGACTCCAAGAGGCTATATATGGGAAACTGTAATCACTTGTATCGATACCATACCTTGAAGCCACGATATATGCCACCGATTCAGCCTGTACTTCCTTATCGCTTCGGGAAGTATTTGCCGTTGGAAGCTTTTTATCGGGATCGTGCAGCAGGGCGTGAGCGCATTCATGTATAGCAGTCTTAACGGCTTGTGCGCCGCTAAGATTCTCCTGTATCACTATACGCTGTTCGCCGTAGCTGTAATATCCCTTTGCTCCGCTGCTGTTGTGCTCGAAATCAAC
>JAEEGJ010001961.1_pt1 | contig 211677 bp, 215 predicted proteins | sample 8958761 | NCBI WGS metagenome assembly JAEEGJ01 (sample SAMN16246546, study PRJNA631951) | gut metagenome | biome: gut microbiome; feature: rumen; material: RS-attached | host: Bos | place: Iran: Karaj | collected 2018-10 | reverse complement strand
TCCGGGGCTTGATGACGTGGTGGTTAAAGACGGCCGTCTGGCTGATTTTATCGAGAAGGCAAAAGAACATAAGATATTTACGGGAAAGAACTGATAACCGTCAGTACTATTCTAAAGGGTTGTAAAGTAATCAGGATAATCGACAATGGGGCCTTAAAACAATGAATGATATAGAACGACTCAAATCAAAACTTAGTGACCGGCACATTGAAATGTGTGCTCCTGTTGATATTTCAGATATCCGGAGCTTTGAAAAGATATATCATATCTCGCTGCCTCAGGAATTGGTTGACTTCTATACTTTGATTTCTAACGGATGCCAAATGATTGACGGATTTCAACTATATCCGTTTGAGAAATGGAAGTTTGATCCGGAACGTATAAATAAACCGTTCGAGTTTAAGGAGTATTGGATCTGGGAGAGCGAAAGTGAACCTTCTCATGATTTTAAAGATATTGAAAACGGCATTATCGAGCTGATAGATATAGGAGATGCTCAGTCCTGGAATATAGTAGTAGAAGGCGATAAAAGAGGGGAAATGTGGTTCTACACGGATGTCGGAATACAACCGGCATGCCCTGCGATGAGCTTTTCGAAATGGTTTGAATACTGGTTAGATGGTGGAACAGACTATTTCTATGAGTTCCAATATAATTAAAAGAACGATTCATTACGGAGCAAAAGCGACCAAAGAAATGATCATTTATGATATTGATACAACTGAAAACGGTTATTCAAAACTGGAAGGAGAAGTCCGGTCGATAACTCAGCTGAAGTCGATTCTTACTAGTGCCGGGCGGATTGCTGACTGTACCGGTTATCTGACTATAGAGGGCTTAAAGAGGAACTCTATATGCATAGCTGCTCTGTCGGCGTATGGAGTTTCAATAGCGATAACTGATGCTGAAGGAGTGCATTTGACTTTGCAGGATGCAGATAAACTGACAGAAGTTGTCGATGTATGGGGAGATGGATTGGATATATCAATTGGACTGTTTATTCCAGAGGAACTTGCATGGCAAGTCCTGGCAGAATACATTAACGACAGGACATTTAGTAAAGACACCCAATGGATTATGTCTGCAGACATTCCTGAAGGCGGTAATTATATATGTTGATTTATAATTAGCACAGAAGATACACAGTATTGCTTACAAGAAACGAGGGATACCGACAATGAAAGAAGTGCTTGAAGAATTAAAAGAACACGTTGAGTCTTATATGGAAAGGGACTTTCTGGAAAAGTGCAGGCAAATGTATAGAGAAAAGGAGAGTCTCCTTACTGCTGAAGAAAAAGATGAGTTTTTCACTTATTTAGCCGGTGAGCAACACGAAATGCATTTGTTGAAGTGTATCGAAGGAACAGATACTAAATTCAGTGTGGAAGATGCGAAAAAATATTCCATGTTGGTCTGTAGCTGTGTAGACCCTTGGAAAGCACAGCATATTAGAGTATCCAATTTCGTTTTTGAAATTGAAAACAGAATGGATGCTTCTCAGGTAAATGATTACTATTCGTATGTTTTGGAAATGACGATTAAATACGGTTGCATATGTGCATTGCAGAATATTCTAAATATGGATAAAAAACTGCATTTTATCTCAAAGGATCTGAGTTATTATGAACCGATGCTTGCTGAACAGCCTGATATGAGAATAGCAGATAACGTAAGACGCTATTTAACTACAGGTGAGATTGGCGAAGACTGGATGAATTTTGTCGAATCTCATGTTTATAAGCCGGATATTTATGTTGAACCTGTTGATTACTTCAAGTCAACAGGCAAAGAAATCTGCAAAGAGAACCTCAAGTCATATAAGAAGAGCAAGCTGCTGAGCAAGAATACTACTCTTGAAGAACTGGATGCCTTTGTGGATAAGTATAACTGGGATGACGGCGTTGAAATTCCATACTTCATTATGCACCACAAGAACTGTGACCTTGCTCTACGCAAGAAGCTCTTTGAGCTTGGTGCCGGCGACTGCATTGATGAGAAGACATATATAGACACCAACAAGGATCCCTGGAAGCAGTTTATCCTTGAATTGAAAGAAATGATTGAAAAGGAAGAACAGTAAATAAACAGTATAGATAACTAAATCAGGAATTATCTAATCCAAGCCCGAGAGCAATGAAGGGCTTTTAAATGGGTCTCAGGGACATCCCTGATAAGCTTTCTCTGTGTTTGTGTACACAAACGCGTTGCTTGCTGCTCCGTTATCCACGGAGCAAAACCAAAATTCAAACACCTTCTTATGACAGAATAGCAGGAATACCTGCTTCAAGAAAAACAACGACCAGACTTTCATCCGGTCGTTGATCTTTGGGCACATCTTCCAGTCTTGTCGTAAATAGTGGTAAGTTAGTGGTAAGTAGCGTTCCTCAGAACTGTAGGTTACCTCGCAAACCCTTGTATTTATTGACTTTTTACGGCGCCCGTTTCAAATTTGGCGGAGAAGGGGGGATTCGAACCTCATAACCGCCGTGGTAGATTTTAAAAACTAGTCAAAACTCGTGGTTTTTAGTGGTGAATTAGACTTTATTTTTACTAACCAGTCCTTAGTTCTTCAATTCCTTTTTTCTCGTTAAGGGTAAAAAAAGGGTACAAATGATTTTCATTTCAGACCAGACATCTATGAAATCAAATTTGGAGGACTATTTATGAAGAAAAAGTTGTTAACCAGTACTATCTTTAGTGCTATTCTCGCTGTGGCTTACTTGATTGCTTGTCCTTTGTTCTTGCAGGATTATGCTAAGAGCTTTGCCATATTATCAAAAGATAAAGCTCCTCTTGTATCTGTAATAGTCTTTAGCCTCGCATTCTTAGTTGTATATTCTGGCACGGATAATAACAAAGATGTGCTTGCGCAGAGCACAAGCAAGAAAAAAGCATTATCGCATGCTCCCTCAAAAGAATTTCTTTCAAAGGTTCCTAATGGTCTTACTGTTGGTATGCATAATGGTAGATTTGTAAGTATCCCTTTCCTTAATTCTCCAGAGCATCAACTATGCTATGGTGCACCTGGAGACGGCAAAAGTACAACTATTGAGAATCCTATCCTTTATTATATGAACTTCGCTCCTGCAGCCGAGAAGCTCTGCAGCATGTTGGTTGTTGATGTAAAGCCCGAGCTTTCAAGGAAAGGGGTGTATGAAGGTCGTGAGGATGTAAAAATCATAAACCCATCAGTATTGAATTCTACTGGTTTTCATGTTTTTTACGGCCTGTCAGAAAAATCTTCTGATGATGTATTGGCAGAGCGATGCACTATGATAGCTGAAACAGTTATCAAGGACACCGGCTCCGATAATATTTACTTTGCTGAGGCTGCGAGAAACATCTTTACAGCATTCCTTATGTATGGTTTCGTTACATTCAAAAAATTCGGAGAATGCATTGAAGAGATTCTCGATGCCCCTGTCGAAGATCTAATTGCACAGATACTCTCTGATTCTCGTATGGAAGGTCATCCTAAGATAAAAAGGTTGATAAGAGAGTTCGATGGTAAGACATCAGATGGTTTCCAAGATGTGGCTATGACTCTTAAGAAGGATTTGGCTATATTTGACACGGAGAGCGTAAAGGCATGCTTTGATCCGGATAATCCTGATAGGGTATCACCTGAGGATCTTATAAATGGAACGTCAATCTTTTTGGCCATTCCAGACCACTTACTGCGCCAGTATTCTACCATATTCCGTCTCATATTAAACATGTGTATGACCCATATCATGGCACAGGATGAGTCTAAGCGAAAAGACAAACGTCCAATCTGGGTTCTGGTCGATGAAGCTGGATCTATCGGCAAGCTTCCAATTCTGGGTGATGTTCTTGCAAGAGGTCGCTCGAAAGGTATTCAGTGCACGTTGATAGTTCAAAGTGAGGGACAACTTGATGCTACATATGGTCATGATACAGCTCGCGCAATCAAAGATTGTTGCAAGACAACCATTGTCTTTGGTTGCAACGATACTCAGACCTGCAAGGGTCTTTCCGAGAGAACTGGTGTGTTTGCTGAGACAAAGATCTCGACCACTTCCAGAGGAAGTGCCATGTCAGTCGGTTCATCAAGAAGTGAATCGACTGAATATCGTCCCGCAGTGGACGTTGCGGACATCCAGAATTTGTTCCGTAACAACAAAGTTTTGGTGTTCGCAAGAGGCGACTGGTTTCTCGTTAACAAGGCACCATATTTTACCGTGCCAATGCTGAACGAGAAATCAGTTGAGATTGAGAAGCAGAATGCGGAATTTCGCAGAAGGAATTCCGCAGGATGATTCGAAGATCTATCCGTCCTAAAGGGCGGATCTGGCTCGCTTCCTCGCCATGAGGAAGAAACCTCTCCGGTAAGGAGTTCCTTCTGAAAAGAACCGCTCTGCAAGAGCTGCCGGCAGGCGTCCTGGACCTTACGAGCATAAAGTGCGATGTAAGGTCCGAGGACTCGTACCTTATAAATAAGGGACTCGCCCCGCTACATGAAGAAAGGAGAAACAGATGTCATTCAACGTTGGTATTCCCGTTTTAAAATGCAGCCTGAATCCGTCTCAGACTGTCAGCGCCAAGACTGGCAAAAAGTCAAAAACCTGCGCCGTCGATAAGGCATGGAATGAGATGAACGATCAGCGTATCGGCAGGGATGAAACAATAGATAAATCCATGACAGACAAAAATGTCTGGATGGAAGGATCGTCGCAGGACGATGTTATCGGCATGGTGCAGTGCGAGATTGATCGTGTCAATGCAGAACGTCACAATGCTGGGCTTAAATCTGTTCGCAAAGATACCGTATCAGTTGCTTCGATAATTGAAAAACCCTCAATGGAGTATATGAAGAATCTGTCTTACGAGGAGAAGATCCGCTTCCTAAATGACAGCCATAAAGTAATGACCGATCTGATTCACGGATGGAATCCTAACTGGTACATCTTTGAGGCTGTACAGCACCATGACGAGTTTGGCGGCATTTCTGCTCATACTCACAGTTTAGTTATGATTCCGTCTGTAAATGAAGATGGCATTGCGTTTTTTAATGCCAAAAGAGAAGTTAATCTCAAGTTTTTCAACTATATAAATAAGAACTATCCTGCCATGATGCGTAATCTTGGATATGATATCTCAGACTGTAAAACCTACGACATGCTCTCGGAAGAAGAGAAGACTGAACGCAGGCTCAATCCCCCGAAGCACGGTGTTAGCTCCCAAGAATATAAACAAGAGCATATTAAGGAATTGGCTAAAGATTATCAACGTCTTCTAACCGAGAATAAAGCTCTTAAAGAGGAAATAGTGAAAAAGAATACCCTTATAGATAAGCTGAAAGCCGAAGTCGAAAAATATAAGGCTATAGCTATGGATTTGAAGGAAAAGATATCATCGATCACTCGTAAAGCTGGTGCTCGGTTAATGAAAATCTTTGGAGTTGAGCCCCCTGAAAATACCCCTGAATACCCAACAAGAGAAATAACCGAAGAAATCAAAGAGATGCAAGAAGGCTTTAAAGAAAGCAATTCCCGTCTATATCGTGTTATCCCCGATTTGGAACCCGGGAAATACCGTGTTGTTTACCGCAATAATGCCGGAATATATGAAACTGTTAAGGGCGGCTTCGAAAGTCGTGAATTGGCTGATAGGTTTAAGAAAAATATTGGAGAAGCCGCCCGTGATTTGGGAGCCGAGATTGCTAAGGATATAAAGAACGGTATTTCTTGAGTAGAAACGCCGCCCGTAAGGGCGGCGTGAGCGGGATAAAGAAAAGAGGGGTTTCCCCCTCTTCTCTGTTTATGCGATTTTGATTGTTTCCTCCTCGATATCGAACTCGTAAACATTATCTGAAAGAATATCTTGTGGTAATAATTCAGTTGCGTTCACCTGTTTGACTACTCTTGCCAGGTCTTTAACACTATTTCCTGCTGATGTCGGAATAATGAGCACTTCGTGAATTGATGAAGGTAAGATGTAGAAACTTCCAATCTTCTCTGCAATTCTGTGCATTAAAGCCTTGTTAAATATGATGCTGGCACCCTGATGCTTATATCTGTTGCTCAAAAGATAAAGAGGCATTTCTTCGTTCTCTGGGTCGATGTTGTCGAGGTCGAAGATATCTTCGTTCATTTTGCCTTCAAAGATTGCCTTGGCGATGCTCATAAATACGGGTTTCTGCTTAGCGATATTATCGAATGCTGCAGCCTTAACTGTGTCAAGGTCGACACCCCAAAGTGTCATAAGGTCATTATCAATAGGGGCATCTGCTACACTGTCAACGGTCTCGTTTACTCTAACAACAAACATAACACTGAGGTCTGCTATCTCAAGATGTGGTTTGTTTTCGAGGTATGCTACATTGTTAGCTGTGTTAATCAGTCTTGGAAGAATGTGCGACTTGATGCCCTCAAAAGTAAGGATTGACTCTTTGTTAAAGCCGTCAAGTTTGGCGTTCATGCGGATATCTGCGAGGTTCTCAATGATGTCGTCAAGGTTTGCACCCTGCTGATACTCCTTGTATGCTCTCGTAAGGTCAAGCGCGGGAATAATACTGCACTTTTCACCAGGCTTGCTAATTGATAAAGCTTCGTATGAGTAACCGTTTGACTTGTTGATGGTGCGGATGTTCATCTCTGCGCCCTCATAATCGGGTGTGAGATAGTTGATGATGTTCTCTTTGGCATAATTCTTAAACTCTGTAAATAACATATGGATTTCCTCCTAAAATAAATCTTTGTGAATGAATTTCCGGTATAGCCGGAGCTGGTGGGGTTATTCTTTCGAATCGTTTGAAACAATCATAGGCATCGCCTCCTTTCTGTTTTTATGAGATTTCCGTTTAAAGCCGTCGCCGTTTGGGGTTATGGCTCAAAAAGGTGAAGCGCATATAACGGTTCCGTAAAGGCCGAGCGTAGCGAGTACTATTAAGCCTTTACGGGTTCGTGGCGCGGAATAAAATGGAGCCTAACCATTAACGGAGATGGCAGTAAATGGAAATTAAAGACAGAAAAGATTGAGCTGATGATGATTCAAAAAGACGATTCGAATTGCGAAGCATAAATAAACCCCGATTGTTAGTCGGGGTTTGAAAGGTTGTTCATAATAATACGTTTCAGATATCTATATCGTCATAGGCTCTGGGAACACTTGCTGAGTAGTAATCGCAATCATCACAATACCAGCCAGCAGGAATGTTTTCATCCCAAGCTTCTTCATCAACTATGGTTGTTGTGCTTTCGTGTCTGCCTTCGTATTCGTCACCTATAACTTCTGAAGTGTATCCAAATACAGCTCCAGAGAAACCCACATCACTTGCAATGTCACTTGCTTCACCAAAGATACTATCTAAAGCATTATCTTCTCCCGAATCATCAAGTGTATTCCAGTCTTCGTCAAAAATAACAGAACCAGTTGCTGATGGTGGCGATGGTAAATCTATGCCGTTATCAGCACAGTAATTTAATATATGATCAGACCAAACGATTGTATATTGATATGTCCTAACTATTCTGTCATAGTAAACTTCCGTTTCATCGTGTGTTACGGCATCGTGATGAACCGTTTTTGCACTACGGTAACTTACATCGCCGCTGCATTCAGGACAACTACAGGAAGTAGTATAAGGATTCGGTGTAGGCTTTGGTGCTTCTGTCGGATCCGGTTCAGAATCCGAGCTGGTATTATCGGTCGGATTCGGTGTCGGTGTGTTGCTATTAACGGTCGAGCTGCCATTGCCCGTATTGCTCTGTCCGGTCGGGTTAGAAGATTGAGCGTTTGAATTGTTGTTGCCAGCAGGTTTTGTTGTCGGACTGCTTGTATCAGGAACCGTCGTTCCACCGGGAATTTGTGTTGCTTTCGGTGTATTTGACGGATTGTTTGTGCTGCTTCCTGAAGGTTTAGGTGTCGGAGTAGATTTACCAGCCGTACTGTTTCCGTTCTGTCCTGATGTTGTGTTTTCACCTGACTGAGCAGAACCCTCAACGTTTTTAGTTGCTGAGGGAGTAGGTGTTACGGTTATGATATTTCCCTCTTTATCCGTAGTAGTAATAACTACTGTTGCTTCTGTAGGATTAAGCGGATCTAAAGAGAACTGAGAACCGTTACCTTCTTCAAACTCGCAGCCTGAAAACGAAGCAAAGCTGATCGTTGCTACCGTTGCTACAGCTAATCCCTTTCCAAGACGGCGTGATTTCCTATAAGGCCTTTTTTGTTTGTTTGATCCGTCCGCTTGCTTTACTAAGTAAAAAACTGACATAACACTTACTTAATATGGCCAATTCTCAAAATAATCCTTTGGCGATTTTTCGTTGATACTTGTTAGACGTATACAACCCTCAAAAATCTTCCAATCATTTGAACTAACAACCCCTTCTGGTATTGTAACAGTTCTCAGAACAGGACAACCAGCGAAAGCGCAGTTCGATATGGTGCTAACGCTATTAGAGACAGATATTTCTAATAAGCTTCCACAATTGCTAAATGCATATTTACCAATGGATTCAACACCGTCATTTATTATTACCTGAGTTAGATGGTCACAATAACTAAAGGCATATTCTTCAATATTTTTTACACTACCAGGAATATCAACTGATTTTAATCCGGTCAATCTAAAAGCAGATTCTTCAATGGTATTAACACTGTCTGGAATAACTACCGAACTAAGTGATGAGCACCACATGAATGCTTCTTTGCCAATAGTTGTAACGCTATTTGGGATTTCAACTTCAGAAAGAGAAAGACAATCATGGAATGTGTACTCGTTTATTGTTGTTATACTATTGGAAATCCTTATAGAGGTAAGGCTAGTACATTTATAAAAAGCACTTGAACCTATTTCAGTAACACTATTGGGAATATCTATAGAAATAAGCGAGTTGCATTCCCAAAAAGCTTCGTTACCGATTTTGGTCACAGAATTAGGAATTACTATCGAAGTGAGGCTAGTACAGCGGTAAAATGCACCACTACCAATTATGGTAACAGTGTCTGGAATTATTACCGATGTCATATTGGATCCCAGAAATGCCTCTTTGTCTATTTCTATAATTGTTTCTCCGTTTGGTGTTTGGGGTGGAATATTTAGTATAGTATCTCTACAGGAACCTTTACTTTTTAAAAGTGCGGTTCCGTTTCCTAAAGATACAAATTCAAGACCTTCAGAGTATTTAAGTTCATCTGTCGTAGTTTCTATCGAAGTTTCTTGGGTTGTTGACTCATTATCTTGTTTTGTTGGCATGGTGTTTTCGGTTTGTTCAGATATTTGGGTTCTTAAACTTTCAACCTCTGCTCGCAATGATTCTTCAGCTGATTTATCTGAACAACCTACAATATTTGAAAGGACAATGAAACAAGTCAAACCCGCGATAATAAAAATAAATCTTTTGTTTTTCATAAACTAATACCTTCCTATCTAAAACTGCCTTATTCTGTGTTTCTAGGCAACAAAAAAGTGCGGCAACCGAAGCTACCGCACCGAAAATCGCCAGCTTCAATTGCTGCGACACAAATCATTCTATGGTGGGAATGATGAAGCCAGCGTTTTTGCCAAACGCTGTACCACCATAGATCTATTAATTTGTGTCGCAACCTAATTATACACCCAGTAAATCAATTGTTGTGTGATAATAACCGATTTGAACATAAATTATAAAAGGACTTCAATGAATTGAAGCCCTCTTTCATTCACAAAGTCCTTAACAGAGTTAAAAACTACCTTAATATTTTAACATGTAATTGAAATTAACTGGAGGTTTTTGACTTGTAAATTCTATCGAACTCAGTGATAAAAGCACTGACGATCTGATAACTTTCGGGATGCTTATTCTTAAGTTCTTCGCTGGCTTCATAATTGATATATAGCATCATGCATTCTGATAGAGTTTCGCCTGCAGCTGAAGTAGCGTAGGATGATACGTGCCTTCTAATATCATCTGTGCTAATATTGTATTTTTCTTTTGTGGATTCTATGAATTCTTCAACACTGGCTTTGTAAATGTCTTCGTCATATTTAATTGTTGCGCGAAAACGTCGTTCTTTAAAAGAAGGAACTAATACTTTAGCTAATGTATGTGTTAGCTCGTGAATCGTGTAACTATAATATGACTGTGATATGAAAGGATTGGAAGAACCACTAGAATTAATGTATAAATAACTATTGCTGCGAAAGATGTTGAATAGTGTGCGTGCATCTCTTGTTTTGCCATAGTCTCCGGGACGTTTCTTATCAGGTAAATGCGAATAAATGCCGCTTTGCATTTTTATTAGAGCTTTATATCGGGAAGACATATCTTTCCAAGCACTTCTGATATCCCTACGTATTTCTTTGCTTAGTCCAATAAGTATTATCCTTGTTGGTAATAATGTGTTAATTGTCATTGCGACTAAGCGAAATAAAGCGCATATAGATAAAGCGCCTATAACAACAAAGAAAAATATTACGATTATAGATATTATTTGATTGATAAATTCAGGCATTATTCGTTCTCCTCGCTATAAAAAGCATCGTCTAAATCGAAATCGGTATCATTTTCATCAATGTCTCCCTCTAATCGCATGAAGTTAACTAAGTATTCATTTACTTCGCGATCGCTTTCACATTCCTCTTTGTTATTATTTCCCTCGAGTTCAGAACTATAAATAATTCGAATTCTCGGAAGGAGTTTAAATAATTCAGCAGGAGTGGGGAAGAATTTGTTTTCTTCTACATGAAACTTTGCGCAAAGATAGATTTCTTTCGCATTGTGGTTTTTACACGCTTCTTCCCATGCTTTAGCAGTCAGGTAAGGGCTAGCTATTCTGGTGTTTGGATATACTGCATAAAGCATTTCCAACAGCTTTAAGACCTCCTTACGATTCATGTTAATCCTTCCTTTCGCATTAGCTCTGAGAAGACGTTCCCTGATGCCAAATTTGTTGAATCATCTTGTGCTGATCCCCTGCTATTACTCTTAACCCAAGAAAGGATTGTACGATAATGATTTCCGTAACTTTTTTGGGGGTGACCCTCTAAATAATCATCGAGAATTTGAATGAATTCGTTTGTCGTATCAACACCTAATGACTGAAACAGGTTCTGAACATCTTTATCGGATAAGCGAACATGTTTATATTCCCCGTAACAATGCTTATCGCCCATATTTGTATGTTTTTCCATACTTTTTTCTTTATAAGTATTTATTTCGGATGTTAATTGGTCATGATCAGTATTTTGTTTATTATGTACTGAGTTATTATCAGTCTTTGTTATATTAGTTGACTTACCGATTTCGGAATCCTCCATAATCGTCTTTCCTGACACTCGAGTTTCTCGATAATCGGGTATTTCCGACATCGGGTTTTCTTGATGTCGGTTATTTCCGAAGTCGGATGCAGCCGACTTCGGTATATTCTCCTTATCGGGTATTTCATAAATCTCCCATTGCCAACCATTAAACTGGTTGATTTCGTTTTTCTTCTTATAGCGAACTATATAATCATTCGTTTCAAGCTCTTTTATTACGCGAGTGACAGTGCTTTTCTTTAAACCGAATCGCTTGACCAAACCATTTACATTAAATCCCCAATTATCTGGCAAACTGAGAATGCGAAGAAGCATTCCAATTGCTTCTAGCGATAATGCTTTGTCATTAATAGGCAGGTTAGAGATAACTGTATAACCGGGCTTTGCGCCGTCATGTTTGTCTCTGTGAATCATACTAATGGTTATGAAGTACTTTATTTAGTTGCATTATTGTTTTATGCGTGAAGAGTTGCTGTTAATCCATTCAATAAACTTCTCTTTTGAAACCATCTTACGGCGACCAACTACTAAAGTAGGGAAATCTCTACTATTTAAAAGATCATAAGCTTTGGATTTGGATGTTCTCAATATAGCAGCAACATCCTCGGCGCGAAGTATATCCGGATAGTCTAAAAGTTTTCTGTTTTCCATATATTTTGCTCCTTTTAGATTTATAAAATTGAAGAAATCCTCAATCTAATAAGCATTATACTGCCTTGATGTTGTTTAATCAACAAGTTATAATAAATTATCCAATCTAATTACAGGAAGCTTAATCATGATTGTAGTAAACCCATTTCTTACATTTGACTTTAATGAACAGCAAATAGTTAACAGATTATGCTGTGCTGTTTCATTTAGTAATAAATATGAGTATTTTGCGCTTGTTGATTCAGAGACTCATATTCCTTTCAGAATAGGAAGATGTGAACTTGGGAATTCGCTGGGGGAATTATGTGCCTTCTCAATTGATAAATTAAAAATATGTCTTGATAATAGAGATCGATATATAAATGATTTATCTCCCAATGAGCTTATTCGTGATTTATATGGTGATTTCAAGAGTTCCTGCAATCCATCGTCTGTTATATTGCAGAATCCTACAAAGTTACCATCTTTTAATTTGTTGCTTACAGGTTATTACGCGGATTTTCTGAATATTGGTGTTAGTTACAGAGAAAAGCATGTTGAGAAATGTGACATAACCACTTTCAAAAGTCTGCCGGAATATAAAAAAGCACTTCGTGATATTAAGGATTTAAAGAATTCTAGTGAACCCATTAATAATGCATTAGAAAAAGTGCTTTCACAAACCGGCAAAAGATTTAAAGTCGATAATAACACTCAGTTAAGCTTAAAGTATTCTGGAGAATTAGTTTTTGAGGATATCTTTTACTATTATGCTCCACTTTTTGATGATGATACATTAGACAATTCCTGGTTTATCCCCCAAGGAATAAGCGATTTAATTAACTATACGATTAGTTATTACATTGCACACAATATTCATTTTAGAAAATGCGTGTTTTGCGAACGCTTCTTTGCTCTTACGGATGGCTATAAATCAGAATACTGTAAACGCGATATACCATCTTTGGGAATAGGGAAAACCTGTCGTTCTCATGGAAAAACATTAATGTATGGAAAGAGAATCAAAGATGATCCTATTAGAAAGGCCTATACAAGATCATATCGAACTCATAATGCCCGTGTTAGAAATGGCATTATGACAAAATTTGAATTCGATTCCTGGGCAAAACAAGCTCAGGAGATGAGAGATAAATGCCTACAAGGCCTAATATCCTTGCAGGAATTAAAAAACTGGCTTAATCAAGATAAGCTCAGAAACACCGCAAACTAAGGACTGGTTAGTTCATATAGTTTATTTTTCACACTAAAAGAAAGGAGGCTCAATGAAAAAAGGTACACGTAAAGCTAATGGTTCCGGGACTATTCGTAAACGGAAGAATGGTAAATGGGAAGCCCGCTATACTGTAGGACATGATCTGAAAGGCAAGCAAATCCAAAGGTCAGTATATGGTTCAACTCAAGAAGAGGTAAGGCAGAAGCTTACTGCGATTATTAACTCGATTGATCAGAAAACTTATATTGAACCAAGTAGAACAACGCTTTGTGATTGGCTGAGATACTGGCTCGATGAATATGCAAAAGATTCAACAAAACCTCATACGTTCGATCACTATGTTGCAATTTGCGAGAATCATATCATCCCTGAAATTGGTAGCTGCAGGCTTCAAAATGTTACTACTTCACAGCTCCAGAGGCTTTACAAAGACTTGCTCAGAAATAAGAATCTTTCTGCGAAAACGATTCGGAACATTCATGCGGTTATTCATCCCGCTCTTCAGCAAGCGGTTAAGGAAAGAATACTTACAAATAACCCGGCTGAAGATTGCGTTTTGCCAAGGTATGTTAAACCGAAGATCAAGCCGCTTGAAGATGATGATGTCAGAGCATTTCTTAACGAAATAAAGGGTAATAGATTTGAGAATCTGTTTTACCTAACCCTGTTTTCCGGTGCTCGTCAAAGCGAAGTCCTTGGGTTAACTTGGGATTGCGTCAGCTTTAGAGACAATACAATTCTGATTGATAAACAACTTCAGAAGATTAAGGTTTCTGATGAGAAAAGCGATTATGTGCTTGTTTCGACCAAAACTGACAAAGAGAGAGTAGTTATGCTTTCAGAGTATGTTATGCAGCGTTTGGAAAAGCAAAAAGCATGGCAAGAAGAGTGTAAAGCTCGTGCAGGGGCCGGTTGGAATAATCCAATGAATCTTGTATTCACAAATGAAATAGGAGATCATCTTGCTCATGTAACGGTATATAAGAGCTTTAAGGCAATTGCGAGGAAGATAGGGCTGCCGGATGCAAGATTCCATGATTTAAGGCATACTTTCGCTGTAATATCGTTTGAAAGCGGCGATGATGTCAAAACTGTTCAAGAAAACATGGGACATTCTAAGGCTAACACTACTCTTGACGTATATACCCATTTCTCTCGTACTATGAGATTGAGGTCGGCAAATAACCAGCAAAAGTACATAGAAAGTGTTATTTAGGCATATCAAAAACACTTGAGAAATTGCTGTTAAGGGTACAATTAAGGGTATAAGAAAAAGCAAAAAGCCCCGAAACGCATTGTTTACGGGACTTTAGTCTTAAAGATCTTGGCGGAGAAGGGGGGATTCGAACCCCCGCGCCAGTTGCCCGGCCTAAAGCTTTAGCAAAGCCTCCCCTTCGGCCTCTTGGGTACTTCTCCATGCCTAGCGAAAAGTATATTAACATAAAGAGATTTTAATTGCCACACCTTGAGAAAGCGGAGTAACCTGTCAGGGTATTATCAATGCCGTTTCCGGGAAGGGATCTGGCCCCGTAAAAAGTACGATTATTTCTCAGTTTTTCCTTTCAGGTTCATTTCAGGTTGAGGGGTAATAATGTCATCAGTTTAGCAAAAAGTTCTTCATACAGCCCCCAAGTACACTGACCCGAGCCACAGCACTCGGGTTTTTGTATGGATAAAACAGGCCCCGGATTGCTCCGGAGCTTAGTAGATTATATTGAGATTGTAGTCAAGATCTACAATAAATATTCACTTTGATTTCTTCTACTGCCTCAATACAAATCATTCACATTCTTGTTTTCAAAGTGCCAAAGATCGGTGGTGTCATACTTATCAGGCAGCTTCTTCCATTTGCCGTCAGAAAACTCGATATACCAGATTCCTTTATCGTCGTCGTATTCCATCCAGCCGTAATCTCCGTAGTCAGATGAGATTCCTTCGTACCAGTACTGCCACTGACCGGGAACAACATCAGTATTGTACCAGAACCAGCACTGAGTCTCCTCGTCGTAATAATCCTCCCCATCAAGATAACAGGTCCTGTTGATCTCTTTTACATAAACAGAACTTGGCATCTTCTGTGTCTCGACTATAGCAGTCCTTGTCGTCTGATCCGTGGAAGAATTCTTATGTATAGGAAGTAATTTAAAGAATGCAGAAAAGAGTATGATAACAACATAGAAAAGAGTAAAGGTCAACGGTATTCCTACATATATTCCAAGTCCAATTAATAGTGCGGTCATCAAAGGCTTTTTGCTCGAACGGATTCCCGACACGTTGTTTACAGCAGCATCTATCTTATCGATCTTGATCTGACCACCGCAATTGGAACAGACAGGTATAGTCCCCTCCTGCCATTGCCAGATTGATTTGGTTCCGCAGAATTGGCAAGTCAGCGTCGTCTGAACATTTGAAGCAGCGATATTCGTATAGTGAATACCGTTTTCGTCGTAATAGCCTTCACGGAACACATTACCGTTCTCATCCGTCCAGGAATGCGGATAATAGATATAATCGTGGTCACGAAAATCGTATCTTATGCAATTGCCATGCTTTGCAGTCGACCATCCTGTCGGCTGGTTAGTCCTTGTTCTGACAGGTCGCGAACTATAGGATCTGCTTCTCCCCGAAGAATACGAGGAATGCGAAGAATGTGAATGCGATGAGTGCGACGAATGCGAATGTGAATGTGAATGTGATGAGTGCGATGAATGCGAGTGATGGCTGGGAGGCATGTAATCTATCTCCTTTCGGTTTCTATCCCTTATAGTTTATTCCAAAAAATAATCATCTAAACTGCTGTCCAGCATTCCTGTTGTCGTATTCTCATCCCTCTCTCTGAGCTCATCAGGACTGAGCATAGGATTATCAACAGGCACTGGCATGTGATCCCATCGTGAACCATCTTCAGCACGGAACATTTCTTCCATACTTTTTCTATAAGTATCTTCGGATTCGGGAGTCAGCCGTGTTGATACTATCTTAGTATAAGCCTTTATACCGACATTCATGAGTTCTTCGTCAAAATATTTTTCGAGACCATTGAACTCATTTCTGACTATCGGTGTTCCGGAAGGCCAATTCCCGCGAAGACATTTTGCGAAAATGTCCGAGCAGTTTGACTTAATGAATACATCTACAACACTTTCATTCTCATAACGGTCAGCGTTGTATTCTGACACTTCGCATATTCCCATAATGCGTACAGCAAGGCTGAGATCCATGGAGAAATCGCCTTCCGTCCATTTCTCTCGAAACTGAACCGCATCTTTGGTACCAAACTTAACTTCAAACATATTATCATAGTCAAGATCAAATATATAAATTTTCCACTCCAAGTAAACCCTTGGATGCAGTTATTATATCATTGCGCAAGGCAACGTAATGCCATAGGTTAATAACGCTGTTTCCTAATCTGACAGATTGCTATTATTGTGATTTGTCTAGCAAATGTACGGTACTGCCGTACATTTGTAGTGAAAAACGGCATTACAAACCTCGAAAATCATAGCAAATGTCTGGCGCCGCCGTACATTTGCCGTACATCTGCATGATAAAAAGCTCCCGATTTTTCCCGGGAGCTTAGCGTGGAATATTGTGAGATAAAACTATAGCTCGTCCCGACACCAAAATTTTCATCTTTTATTTCTTTACATGTTTTTGTATAAATAATGAACAAAAACTCTTTAACATATATGCTATTTGTTAATCTGAGCAGGAAACTATCGTTGCAAAGTTTCGCCTGGCTTCACTTGATACTGTTTTCCATATGTAATTTACTCGGGTGTCGCAGAATAATCAGGATAAAAAGTTTCGATAGTCCTGCGGCTTATATCGTTCAATATATACTTGGGGTCAGAGGGCTGTATTGCAACCTGATGATCATATAATCCCCAGTCAGAGTCTTTGTCCCAGTTGCGGATGATAAATTCAACAAGGACATCCATATCAACATTCTTGTAATTGCCGCCACAACCATGCGTGCTTTCATTAATATATGGTTTCCCGTCAACGAACTGTATATTTATATAAGAACCGGGTTCCACAGAGCCCTTGTGATAATAATTCCAGAAGAACATCTCTTCGTACCCGGTAAACAGATTCAATAATCCCAGGACCTGTTCTTTAGTCGGAATTTTCGCGCTGTAAACATAATAATATATCTGCTTGCATTCTTTGATCTCAAAGCCGAGAGCCTGAAAGCCGTTTTTCAGTTCTTCCATGTGCATATCTGCAGGCTTTATCGAGATCTCACCATTATATGGCATTACTAGATATCCGATACCTTGCGCATACCATTCGCAATTAAACTTTATCTCGATCCTGTCATCGAACTCACGTGCGATCAGTAATCGGATTGAATTCAGTTTTTCTTCGGGAGAAATATTGTTTTCCGTCATTTCTGACAGTTCCCGGAGGAATGCCTCTTCAATGCTTTTCTGTGTCCTGTCCCTGCCCTGCAGAAAAGCGCGCGAAAACATTTCTCTCATCTTTTCTAACCTGGACAAAGAGTTTCTCAAATGTGCCAGCTCAGGATTAAAGATAACGTCAGCTGTTTCCTTACTTAACTTTCCAAGACGGAACCAGTCATATACACGATCCGATTGAATCTCGACCCTGAGATCAAATTTATTACTTCCAATAACAAGTGAGACGGGTTTTGTTTTTATCCAGTAAATCCCGTCAAATGTTATTTCACCAAATGTATCGTCTTGTAAAATGTTATTCATGTTTTTCAAGCCAAACCGGAATTTGTCAATCTTCCACCCTGATAATGCAGTCAGGTTTTATTTCTTCTGTTTTATCAGAATCACTGCTGTATTCCCTTGAATCGCTGATCTCGATGAAACACAGATTCTCATAATCATAACCCCAGTGAGGGATCTTAAACCAGCGGTTCATAAGGTCGATATATTCTTCTGCTTTCTTCCTGAAGTAATCTTCAGGAAAGGCATGTTTCAGATTCCTGAGGTATCTTTCAAATCCCGGCAACCTGGCATCTTCGATTGCATTATAGTCATATTGTCTGTGTTCGATATAATACCACCGGCCGTTTTCCGCATGATCCCTATACCATCGCCATGTTTTGGATTTATCAGTTTTACCGATAAATCCGCAGATGATATCCAACTGCCACCACTTCAGATCCTCCTCATCCTTTGCCTCATAACAAATCTTACCGGGCCCGCCTCGTTCTCCTTCCGACATAACTTTGAGACCATCCAGATAAAAACCCGAAAACCAGTTGATTGGTTCATCTCTGCAGTCTTCCGGCAAATGCGCCCTTATCCACTTTTCATCCAACTTCATTAAATTTCCTCTATCTGTAACCATATATTGATATGATACCATTAAGCGGTTACACAATTGAGAAAAATAATTAATGCGGAGGAACGATAATGGCCAGTTGTGAGACATGCGCATTTGCATATATGGATGAGATGACGGGTGAAGCGGTCTGTGACTTAAATCTTGATGAAGATGAACTCATCAGGTTCTCGCAGAGCAAAAGTAAAGATTGTCCGTTCTACAGGGACGGCGACGAGTACAAGACTGTAAGACATCAGATGTGAGGAACGGACATATCTAAATTGATTTTATCTGGTTTTCTTCTGCTATGACAATTTGCATTCTACTTCCTCAATTGTCTTACAATTTCCGATTTGTTGTTCTAAGTTATATCGTGATATCTCAATACACAATAGGATATATGGTAAAAAGATTATACCATGTCAAAGATACAATCCTTGCTCACGTAATCAGTCCATTCCAATAGTTTTCATCCAGGATCTCTCCGGTGCGGGCATCGATCTTGATCCTGCTGCAGGTATTCACGGTAAAATCATAATATATATCGCCGGAGTATTCGGCCCAGATAATGTATGTTCCGCTGATCCCGGATCCTCTCATAGCTGAACGGTGTTTATCTGCTGCCGCATATGCGATGGATACGATTTCCTCTTCAGGCATTAATCCATCAGTGGACGGATCATAATCCTCCTGACCGTAATCATGCCATTCAGTGCCGTACTTATAATCAAAACTCAATCCACGTTGGTAAAGAAGCATGCCTTGTTTCATATATGAGGCAAAGGCTTTTGTTTCTCCCTCGTTCTCCGATATGCTAATGCCCCAGATAAAGATATCCTCATCCAGACTCCTGTCAGCTGCTTCAAGCCGTTCGATGATATATTCTTCAGGGTCCGCAATTATGGTTCTTCTCTCGAATACATAATCCGGATAGTATGTGTGATTACCTATCTTGATCAGCGGTGCAGGCTTCAATGCTTCTTCTGCCTCATTACGAGTGGTTTCCGTCACCCTTTTATCAATGTCCGGTCTGCATCCTGCGAAACAAACAATGCATACTGCGATTAAAAGAACAGTTACTGTAATGATTCTTAACTTTCTCATATGTCTTATCCCCAGCAAAAACTTTTACGCTATCCCAAATTCCCAATCCAAGACAGCTCTTGGATATAGTTATTATATCATTGCGCAAGGCAACGTAATGCCTTAAGTCAATAACGTGGAAAACAGCGAGTTAATCGTGCGGGATCAATAATACTCTTTGATAGCCTGGCTGGTAAACACTTCATCAAAGTGCAAATCAGCCCACGATCCTTTTACGACTTTAACCGTGTACTGAACGGAAATCATACGATCAAACGATGAGCTGTCCCATTTTTCCAACTGCATCTCTTCAGGAACGACAAACGCTTTGACTCCGGAGCCGCCAAAAGCCTCTTCTCCTACCGTTTTAAGATTCTTAGGCAAAGTTACTTCTGTTAATGACTCACATGCGGCAAAGGCATATGGACCTATTGTTGTAATAGAATCCGAAAGATTGATCTTTTTCAATGCTTGGCATCCGCCGAAAGCGTAAGTACAAATTTCAACCAAATTACCTTTAATAGTAACAGTCTCCAGCTTTTTGTCATTCAAAAAGCAGTTAATCGGTATCACTGTAACACCTTCCGGAATATCTATTTCTTTAAGATGCGGACAGTTCGAGTGCCACCCAAGTTTTGTAAGATCTGCAGGGAGCTTTATTGTTTCCAGATTCTCCATTCTGGTAAACATATGACCATAATCAACATCGTCGTTGCTTTTGAAAGCAACTGTCTTGGCTTTTCCTTCATCAATACAGCAGAAGATTTCAGTGTCGGCAGGGATTAACAATTCCTCCTGTCCCTTTCCTTTTTCCGTCAGTCCTGTTAAATATGTTTTCGACCCGGTTTTCTGTAAGGTAAAACAACCGCAATCAGATACAGTTTCAACTATATCCGCCTTTCTGTTAACCACAGAATCCAGTTTGATCCAAACGGCCGGCCGAACACCTCTTTCCACGAAGACAAGACCGCCTTCGTCATCAATATTACCCGGATATAGTCCACTCGTATCTATTACTGCCGCATGATCAACATATGCACCTCTGGATCTGAGCCACCACCCCAGATTATTACCTGTACTGAGGCATCGGTCTTTATCATCTTTAAAGTATCGGTATGCTTCTTCGATACTTAACAGAAAGACTTCATCGCCAAGCTTATTTACTATCTTACTGTGTTCTTCATCTGTAAACGCTTCATTGATAAATGTAGAATTCAACCACAAGCGGATATCGCAGTCTTCAGATTCCCAACCGTAATAACTCTTATCAAATATGAAAAAATCAACAACATCGTCAGTTATGATCAAAGCTTCTGAACCCTGAACATCCAAGACTCGCCATGTAGTATAACCCTTATAATTCCCAAACTCGATTTTATCACCGGCTTTTACAGTGTTAGTCTTGCCGCCACAAGAAGTTAGTGACAGAACTATTGCTATAACCAAAACCAATGAACAGAATCTCTTTAGCAAATTATCCCTCTATTCCAATATATAAGATTTTAAACCCAATGGGGTCCTCAGATAAGGTAATTATATCATCGATGGAACTGAGTTTTGTGCTATCGAAGTCAACGGCATGGTGTACATTACCGAAAGGTATAATGTAGCCTGAGCGGACACGTACTCCGGCGGCCAGCAAAAGCAAATAGGTATTTATTTAGAATTAGTATTATCCTGCTTTTTGGCTTTAAATCCGATAATCAGGGTAAACAGAAGGATTAAAACCGGCCATATGTAATATGTTATGAAGCTTAATGATTCCGGCTTCATAAGCCCTGTTATTCCGATGATCGGAAACATTGCAAGTGCGATTAGCGCGGTTGAGATTAACGCGCCGATGACGGCTATAACGACATAGGCGATCTTTATCCCGACATTCTGCTCATTAAGCTGACTGAAAGTATTCTTAAAACCGTAATTATATGTGAGTACAACTGCGCCTGCGAAGATGAGAAGCCCGAATAAATAGAACAAGAAATTGTATTTATAACCTGATGTTACATACATAAAACTGGTATTAGCACCAGTCGAGGTTTTGCCAATAGTCTGAATAGCAGCACCGGCGGCGGCAGCTGCTGCGCATATGAGAATATATAAAAACTCCAATCCTATAATCTTTAATCCGCTTTTCATAGTTCAAATCCAAATGTATCTCTGGTTAATTCATTCAACATATGACGGTATGTATCATCCCGCATATAATCACTTATAAATTCCATTGTACGTGAATCTTTCTAAATCTCCCGGGGAGGGTGTTGCACCGGATTATTCTAAAACGCTGTCCTTGAGTTTATCGAACGCTCTTTTGGCAACCATTCTGGAATTAGGATCGGGATCACTAAATGCCAATTTCCTTATATACTCCAAGCAATGCTTGGCATTGATCGCTGCAGCCGATTCGGCTGCGGATGCTCTTACAAAGGGAGATGGGTCGCGCAACATTTCAATAAGCGCCATACCGGAATCGTAAGTAGGAATCATGCCCAAAGCCATTGCAACGGCCATTCTTACATCATCATCGGGGTTGTCGGCATACTTGAGTACTGCTCCTAACTTCTGCTTTGAACCAAGCTTCAGTATTTTATCTCTCAATCCGTTTGAAAATGCCATGCAAACCGACTTCCCTTCTATTGATTATCTACCGCACCATATTATAGAACAATCAACCGAATTTGGAACAAATCTACTCTTAAAATCTCTGTAATTTTTTCCGCAAAATCTTTGAGAGTTATCCCTGCGGCAGGAAATTGTTGAAATCAGAGTTGATGAACAGTATATAGTACTGGAATGCTCCTTCACCCGCATCCTCGTCCATAGGCATGCTTCCGGTGACATAAAGTCTTAGATCCTTATCGTAATAGATTCCGGCGTCACGCGGGAAATTGCCGGTAAAGATCAGCACGTCGCATTTTCTTGCCGGTCCCGAGCCATTGTTGTAAGCGCTATCGCGCGCCTTGGCCCTGTCCAGACATCCGTAATAAATGTTTTCATAAAGCCAGTCTTCAAGACCAAGTTCTTCCGCGGTCTTGGACATGATTTCCTCGTATGTGATCGAGCGCTTTCCTTCAGCCGGTTTCTCCCCATCAGTATGGAACCGGAATTGGTTTCTGAAGTATTCCGATCCGGTCGCAAGATTTTCGATCGTATCAAAGTCATTGTAAGAAGTGCCTCTTTCATCGTCAGAGTGATAACAGTCTTTGAAAACAAATTTTGTTTCATTCTCGTATTGCCTGCTGACCATCTTATCTATTATGTACTTGTTTGACAAAGTCCAGTTGCAGAACACATTGATCTGCAGTTCTTCAGTAGCACCGTTGACTGTTACCGGAACCGTAACTTCTCTCCTATCGTTGAAATGCAGCTTCCCTTTATTCTCGGTAAACACGTCATATCCGCCGAAAGTACCCTTAAAAGCGAGGAAACGGTTACCGTCTATTCCGCAGGGCACAGGGAACTCAGATTTCCAATCGCTGTTCCAGCCCATCCCGTTCTCGAAAACCTTGTCATAACTGCACTCTTCGCAGCTGTATACCGTCAGGAAATAGTAATCATGGATACCGCCAAGTCCTCCCCAGTGCAGCTGCGCATCATAAGTAATCGTATACGCCTTGCCCGGCGTAACATTGCAAAGCCCGTCAGTTGAATACGGTGAGATCTTTCCTTCTCTCATGATAAAGAGCATTGTCTCGCCGTTTTTGTCTTTGTATGCAATGAAATTGTCAGTCTGATTCTCTTCGGTCTTATAGTAAAAACCGTCTTTTACTCCATCCGGAGACTCGTTGCGATAAGGTTTTCCGCTGGTCTTGTACCCGTTTTTCTGCGCACACGACACTCCCGAAAAGCATATGACCAGTATGATCATTACCACTGCTGCTTTCTTGAACATAAGACCTTATACCCCAATGCCTTATAAAACGCTTATCTCAATAACGCCAAAATATACTTATGTGTAGTACTCCAAAAGCTTTTCATCGATTAAGGCTATCGGCTCTTTATCCTTAACCTGGCTGTAAACCTTGAGCTCCGTTATCTCATCTTTATCCTTTATGTTGCTATATATGTCTTCTAAAGATGTATCCGGCAAAGAGATACCATACAAACCTCCGAGTTCTTCCCTTTCTTCTTTGGAGAAGTAGTCCGGCTTAAGAAGGAATCTCATTGCTCCAATATAAGTAATATCCGTAGAAGCAAAGCCAAACTCTTCATTACATTCCCTTAAAATGCAGTCACGGGAACTTTCGCCTTTTTCTCTGCAACCGCCGAAGATCTCATATCTGTTTCTCCATTTATTGCGGCCAAGAAGATATTCATCTCCCACTTTTACGACAGCCAGGCAATGCGTAAACAAAGGGCTTTCTGAAAGCTCCTTCTCGCTCATCTTTTCGATCGAAACCAGGATGTTTCCGTCCTGATCCTTGCAGATATAATCATTTTCCGTCATGTTGTTCTCCCCGGTATGCTGTCCCTACATTACATTTTGTGTTCCAGCGCCTTCATTATACCAAGATTGCGAAAAACTTCCGATAAACACGTTATTTAGTAAACAACTCTGGTTTATCGTCTGTACACGACAAAATCAACCATAAATTGTCGTGTATACACGATAATTGCGTCAATTACTCCATAAATAATGTCTCGTAATAATCTGCCCTTTTATCGCTCATGCTGTCGCCTTCAATCATTACCATCAGGTTATCGTCAAGTCTTCTTACATAGTAATACACATGAACTTCATGACCGCCGGCTTCCATAACCAATTCGGCACGCGAATATTCTTTTCCGCCAAGAGTTACTTTAACAATATCACTTTGTGTAGCCATGATTCCGTCTTTTGCAAGGTCGCTGATACAGAATTTCGAATAATCATTCAGATAGTCTTCTTCTGTATAATTCCGGCCATCCTTGGATCCAAGCCATGGATTAAAGAAATATATATGTATTGTTTCTCCCTTTAACCAGAAACCTGCATCATATTCTGTTGCGAGCAGGCGGTTTTTATCCTCGCCAGCTGTTGAATTCACGGCATACATAAACATTTCCTCACGGTCTTCGTCGCCTATCTCTTCAAAACCTTCAGGAATTGTTAGCTTCAATTCAGCATATTCATTTGTATAAATGCCATCTTCAAATACACCTTTGGTGTAATTCGTGCCGTCCATAGGATTATCAATGTCAAATTCAGGCAGCGGTAAGTTCCTCTCCAGTGTAATGATATAGATGTGTCCGAACTCTTCCGATTCAATGATCCTGTTATTAGTTGAACATGTGAACGAAGAACCGCTGTGAGAATAGCCGTTAGTATCCCTCATCAAACCGCAGCAGTAACCATTCTCATTCTTAAGCAGAATTTCCATCGAATTCTTATTAAGGAACTTGCCTGCGAAAAGTGCTCTGTCGAACTTGACCATATCTGTAAGGCACGAATGTATTCCGCTGTCGCCTCGGTATGCATTCGGACCTGCAGGATATCCGTTCTCATCAGTGAAACCGTAGTGAACAAGCTCGTCATACCCTACAGGCACATATGTCATGTCACCTACAGCCATAGATGATGTCTTTGTCATTCCGCATTTATCAAAGATGTTCTTCTTGATGTAATCGCAGTACTTCAGTCCGGATACTTTCTCAATAATGAAAGCGAGCAGATGATAATTGGTATTGCTGTATTCAAATCCCGTTCCCGGTTCAAAACCAAGCGGCGCCTGATACATTGCCTGCAGGAATTCCTCATCTGAGATCTTATCAAGATATATGTCACTGAGTTTCTGATCTGCCGCTGTCTCACCTGATATGTTCCAGAACGGATCGGGATTATTGCAGTAATCAGGAATTCCGGAACTCATGTGAAGCAGATTGTATATTGTTATCTTCTTACCGGTCTCATATTCCGGAAAATACTTATCCAGAGTGTCATCAAGATTGATTTTCCCTTTTTCAGCAAGCTGTAAAACTGCTACTGCCGTAAACGTCTTACTGACGGAAGCCATGTCGAAAACAGTATCCTGTGATTCAAGAGTCTTCCCATCTTTCTCCAACTCATTCTCAGCATAGAGGTATATCGTGTCTTCGTCTGTGGCAACAACAAGTGTTCCGGGACAAACAGAATCACCATACAGGTCGACTAACTCAGCGTATTTTTCTTCAGGATTTGACCACGATCTTTCAGACTCTGTCAGTTTAATATTCTCAAGCGAATACTGTGAATTACTGCTGCAGGAACCAAAAGACATAAGCATTGCAGAAATCAGTAGTGAAGTAACGGCTTTTTTCAGGTTAGTTTGTCTCAAGATCATACTTAATCCCCCCATAAATGATATATCTTGTTATCGATAGGTACACAAGTGTGTACCGAAAATATATCATCAGGGTAGACATTTGTCAACCTGCAAGAAAACTGCTTATCTGATATTTATGATTCCAAGTAAACCTTGACCTTTTTGTTTGGACCTACAGAATAGTAAAACTTTTGTCCGCATTTCTTTAGCTATGTTTAAATTGCCTTCATTATTACAGTGAAAAAGAGGACATCCAATCATTAATGCTGACCTGGTTTGACGATTAAGCAACGGCTGCTCATTTGGGTGTTGATTAAAACCTTATTACCTCAACCCTTTTTGCATCATCACATAATAGATTAAAAAGGCAACCAGGATCAATAAGAGGCCTACTAATGGAAGCACTATAAATGGAACAATAGTCGGTGCATCACAGAATGTCTTGCCTGTCTGTCCGTTGATGACGACCGGGAATCTGTTTTTCTTATATCTGTATATAGCAAAATACATTGGTACTAACAGATATCTGAATTTGACATTATAGTAGCTGGTATCCAGGGTATCGATGAAATTATAAATCCCATACTTTCTCAGTATGGATTTTTTAATCTTGTTCGGCATCTGATCTTTGGAGCGTTCCCATGCTTCATTAAGACCAACCGTATAACGTTCAGCCGGAATGCCTGCCAGATATTCCGGTGAATAAGGAACCGCTTTTGTATAATCATAATTCAGGACTTTAGTCGTGAACGGATTATGGAACTTGTCAGACGCGAAGACTATAAGGTCATCGAAATTCTGATTCCAGATTCCGGAAAAATAATTCTTCAACTTCCCAACATAGTAGAACGCGGTGAAATTTGACACTGTTAAAGCATCAAATGTCCAGAACGGAATATAAATACCAACGAGATTTTCGAGTTTGCTGTCGACAACACCTTTTCTCAGGCAGTGTTTTCTATGCATAAGATCTGAAAAGCATTGATGTGCCTTGTCCCTGCTTATCGAAAACGGTATTACTGACTGAGGTGCCATGATCTGCGGATTTTCAGACGCAGGAGTTACACTGGTCGAGCCGCAGAAAGGGCAGGCACCGGTTATCTGTTCCGCATCGTAAAGTGTCTGACCGCCGCAATTTGAGCAAATGATCAGTTTCTTAACATGACCCCAGTTTACACTGGCGCGCTGCAAAGCCGAGTTGAAATCAATTTCCTGCACAACCGGAACTTTTCCGGGCTGCGGAAGCGCTGAAACCAATCCGCAGAAAGGACAGGTCAGATTCAGACTCTCCGGATCGAATTTTACACCAATAGTACCGCCACACCCGGGGCACTTGATTTCCGTGCTCGTTACATTAACTGCACCTATAAACGGTTTATTCTCTGACATCGTTTTCTACCTCAATATCCCTTAAATCCACAAATAAAAACTGCCTAAGGATTTCCTCAGACAGTTCTATTATATCATTTATGATTTTTCAGTTTGCGACTTATTCAATTAAGGCTTCCACTCGTTGTGGGAATCACAGTTATATTCGCTTAAATAAGCTACTCCGTTAACCCAAATATGCACATTTACAAATCTTGGCAAACCGCAGACACGAATGGTGAGATCACTTAAACGCAAGTACTCGTCATACCAGAAAACTCTGCTGAATGGCCAGTCAGTTCCCCATCCGATATCAACGCTGTAAGCAAAACAAACATAAGCTCCGGACACAGTTCCGGAGCTTAGTTTCAATCTTTCTTGCGGTCTTTACGGTAAGGCTTAAGAGCTTCTTTGAACTCCTTGGCATTGTAGCCGTGGTCGGAAGCGAATTGTAAGAGATTGTCTTTGTCGATGACACGCAATCCTTCAAGTACCCCTTCAGGCAGAATGTGGTTGTCGTCCTTTTTGACGCAGATTCCCATAATCTTGTAAGGCGGTTTATCGTTCGAATTTTTCATTTGAGAGAGAACGGTTAAGGTATCGCCTTCGATTGCAATAATCTTGCAGTCCACGAAATATATATTCCGTTTGCGGAGAGATTTAGACAAAAGCTCACGCATCGTGTCGCCGAAATATAAAGTAATTGAATCGCCTATTTTATATGCATTTCCCATTATGTGAACCTCGCTGTTTTTCTGATGTTATGATTCCCGGCAGAGCCTGAACCCAAGAACTGCTACATTTCCATTGTTTTCTTCTCCGATAATACCAAAACCAAAACGTTCAGTATAGAACCTGATATTGGCTTCTTTATCTAGATAATAAACACTTCCGCATCGGTTATATCAGCTTTCTTATATTCTAATTCCATTTTATTGCTTGTTCGCTCAGTTCTTGTGTATAGCTAATCCTTATCCCAGCTAAAAATCCATAGGATCAACATACTGAAAATCGGATTCCTTAATCTCTATTATGTTATCTAGTTGTGAGAAAAAATCATTTATAGTATCATCCAAAGCTCCAACAACTGTTTGACCATGTCCAATACCCGGATTATATGATCCGGCACTATCCTTAACCATCAGATTAGTTCTCCCCATATAATTACCATTTTGAGACTCATAAATCCTAATCTTCATTTTCCCGTATGGAATCCTCTTCAATTCCCACACTTCGAATTCTTGTGCCAGCCGTTCGATTTTAACTATCTGATTATTACTGTATTCTTTCCAATCATCCATATAATCACCCCATAATCCTCACAGATTCAAAACATATTTTACCAACTGGTATTATAGCATTTGTTTATATCAGCCAGTTCCTGTAATTCTCGAATCTTGTATCCAACATCAGAAGGAGTATGAGCATCTGACGAAGAAATTATAGGAACATTGTACCTGTGAAGAATTCTTATAAGTTCCTTATCCATTCCCAAATTTGCCGTTAAAGGGCAACGTCTTTCCGCACCACTGTTTTGATCCGCATACATATTTGAAGCAGCAAGAGCAGAAGCTAGTCCTTCATAATACTCAATAAGCGGAAAAGATGGTTTGTGTCCGAAAAGGCCAATTGAATCCGGATGACCGATACCGTCAAATATACCGCTTCGGGCAAGAAGAACCGAATCTTCAAAATATCTGCAATATATACAATCTACATTAATACCATCCCAGAGCTCTGCTTTATGATCAAATCCGAAACCATCAACAAAATGTATACTGCCCAAAAGGAAATCAAAACTCTTATCCTTTGTTAAATTTACTATCAGCTCTTCATATTCTTTAAAGTAACAAACCTCAAGACCGAATTTGATTCTTATAGGGAAATCCTCACTTCTTACCTTTTCAACCAGTTCAAGATAATCATCATAGTTCTTTCTGCACGCTTTCCTTTGAAACCAATCGTTGATAAATTTGCTTTTGGCACAAACAGATTCATACATAGGTGCAAACTCAGGAAACATATAGTTATGTTCAAGAAGACGAATCTCATCCAGACCCGTCTCTACAGCTCTATCAACAAATTGCCTAATCCAATCGATTGTATAATTTCCGCGTTCGATATGAATATGTCCGTCTATCATCTATGTGTTCCCTTATGATCCCACTATTCATTAAAATCGATTATCACCCGTCACCGCCATCAATCTTATCAATAGTATCCTGAAGTATTTCTTTTCGCAATTCCGTCAGCCAGTCAGAAAACTCTACAGTGTTGAATGCATATGTTTTGTTCAGCTCATATTCATTCTCTGACCAGGTAGACAACGGTGATTCGTTGTGCTGGATCAGGGCTTCAAGTTTATCCAGAGCTTTATAGATCTTGGATTCTTTAGTTTCCTGCGCTTCCATCTCCGCATAAAGACTCTTTAGTTCCGCTGACACTTCTTCTGGTAAAGAAGATACCCACTGATCCAACAGGCTGTCTTCTACCGAACGGTCTGAATCAGTTTTTATGAATGTGGGAATATCACCGGTAAAGCACTCTCCCAGATCGTGGATAAGACACATGTCAACTACCCTGTCTATATCAACGTCAGGAAACTCACGCCTTAACAGGAGAGCCATGAGAGAAACCCTCCAGCTGTGCTCTGCTACGCTTTCCGTTCTCCCCTGCGTGGTAGTACAATGACGTGGAGTGTCTTTAAGCTTTTCGGCTACATGTAATATGTCTAAATAATCTCTTATGTTCATAGCATCCTACTATCTGATGTATCGATAGTTCTATCCATATTCTCACTCCTAACCGTTCCATGCACTTGAAGTGCAAACGAGATATCAATCCATCACGGTAAAGACTTTATTATCTCCGGTTTCAGCAGAAACATATTTGATCTGGCTGTTATCAAGATCAAGCTCATAATCTGTGGAATCCGAAAGATCAATGAATCTGTCATCCTGTGATTTAAACTTTTCTTCCTGATCCTCATATAATTCAAAACCGTAAGTAAAAGGAAACTCCTCATAGTCGTCCATGCTGGATCTTCTTTCATCAGTGAATCCAAAATACCTGAGCGTTCCGGGATTAGATAACGCAAAAGTAGGATCAGCATGGTAATACTTTCCGTCTAACCTTATGATAGACCAGGTATGCGGATACTGTCTATTAAGCATCGAGTTGCAAACACATGCATCTATTCCGACCTGACCCAGCAGATAGTCATAAGCACTTGCAATATCCTGGCAAACACCATTCTCTTCCATGATCACGATATAAGAAGAAGTATAGTTAGTATAAGTGATATTCCTGGCAAAATAATCATAAACGGCAATTGCATTCTCGGCGTCAGAATAGCCAGCTTTGCATGTCTCATCAAGGATCCGGATCACCTTCTCCTCAAACTCTTCATATTTTTTCAGGAACTCATCAGTTGACATACCATAATCGATATGAGCTACATTATCCGCATCAATAGTGGTGATCTGCGCATACGTATATGCGACCGGCATGTACTCACTCGCAAGCATTTTCAAGCGGGATGTGATTCTAAAATCATTGCTGGTACAGACAAATTCAGTCTTACCCTTGCTCACGGCCTCGCAATAAGCACGGAAAGTCTCTTCTGTGGATTCGTCATATATTTCTCTGTAAAAATCTGAATAGACAAAAGTCTTCAACTCGTGATGGATCGTATCGCCTTTGTTCGTTGCTTTCGTCTCAACAACAGAACTGTTGCAACCCGTGCTGAACACAGCAGCCAAAACTGCCATTGCACACAACAAACAGAGTAATCTTCTCATATATCCCCTTACCATATAGATTCACTCAGACAGTTACATTATATCAATACTATCTGGTATGGATACCTTCCACCGTATAGCGTCCGTCATATACACATATCCCGAAAATATAGACCTGCTTTCCCATTGTTGTTTCTCCTCTCGGATAATCGGGATCATAATTCTCGCTGTTAGGATTAGCTTCTTCTCCGTGAGGTGTCATACTTATTTTATTCCAATCAATAACAGAAACGACCGGTATGATTGTTGTATATATTTTTGTCCCGCCATCTGCAGCTTTTGCTTCACTCAAAGGATTCGGGATAACGCAAAGCGCAAAGAACAACAGTATTATTCCAATTAGTATTGCTTTGAAGATCTTCTTGCCCATTTTTAAATTATTTTCAGTCAAGTTATTCTTCCTGATCCCAGGTATAAAAGATAGCACTTATCCCTTTTTCACAGGCTTCATCATAGCATTCGAGCAGATCAGGATCATCGATATAATCCTCTCTTAAGACTTCAGCGCTTTCTTCTATATGATCTACTTCCCACTCTTCATGATCAACATAATCTTTAGCCTTTTGAATAGCATCTTCCAGAGATTCCGTCTTCACCCAAACGTCAATATAGGCACCCTGAGTCTCTTCGCTCTCAGGGTTAGTATCTTTGGGCACGCCTTCGATCATCACATAGTAAATTGTCATATTATCCCCTAATCTTAAATTGTCGTCGATATTTACAAGTTGCTCATCCGGTACAATTTTACCACTTGCCAATGCCGGTCAAAAATCAATTTCCGTTTTCTTCCGGGTTTTTACGCCCGAAAAGTCGGACAATTAGTCGGAATTCCTGAATTCCGAGTTTTTCTCCATGTTTTTTGACTAGTTTAGGCGGAAGAAAACACGGAAATCAATCATGAAAAAGCTCCGGATTGCTCCGGAGCTTGGTTCACTGTGCTTCTATCTTAATTCTTTCAGTACCCATTGCCAAATATAAAAAAATGATTATTTCCCCTCGATCATTTTGCCAAACTCTTCGATGTCACAGCATACAAAGGGGCCTTCAACTTGTTTTGAATTAATCACCTTACGACCGTTGTCCGTATCCTTTGCAACAACGGAATAATATGTCCTGTTATCTTCATCATCAATGTATGCAACGCAGAACCAGTAGTATGTGCATCCATTGTAATTTTCTATTTGAAGGGAGTTTTCAGCCCAATGATCAGAATAACCTTCCATGTCCATACCGGCTACTCCGTAACCGACTCTTCCGATCATCCAGATGTGGCACTTAATGCCGTCACCCGGAACAAATCTGCTGTCAACGATGCCGCTGTCATAATCAAATGACGCTGTATACGATGCGCCATTCTCGTCTATATATAAGATTGAAACTCCTTTGTAGCCCATTATAAATGGCAGCTTCACAGCTTCCTCATAAGAGCACATGACTTCTTCCATGGTTTCCCTATCGACCTCAGGTCCCGTATAGACTGAATCTCTTGTAAGAAGAACCGGTTCATTAAGCTTTTCCTTGATTTTTGATTCGTAAAGATCGCGGTCAGTTATGACATCACTGAGTTTAATCTCATTGCCGTCAGGATCCACATTGATGATATTCACACTTCCGTCTGCTGCGACGGTGCCTCCTAAGGATAATGAGACTACACGGCTGTCGAGTCTGTTGACATATACAGTACCATCTGCTGTTGCTACATTTTTTTCATTGACAAAGATCTCATTGCCGTCACAGGTGACAACAGGAATCTTCTCTTTTTTAGATGCACAAGAAGCAATCAAGAAAGCTGCGGATATACATAATATTGTTGATAATATCTTTTTCATAGGCAATATTTGTTGCAATCTACAAGAATAGTAACATATACAGATAACAGCCGCCTACGGAGATCACGTTGCTCATGCTGTGCATTATCATCGGATAGATTACGCTCTTCGTTCTTATGAATGTATACCCGTAAGCTATTCCCAACACAAATGCATAGCAAACCTGAAACCACGGAATAGAGAATGTAATCATGTCGATGTGAGCAATGGCAAACAATAATGCAGCTCCGAAAACCACTATGGCTCGGTCCCTCCTGGTGTCAGGATCCAGCACGCTTAAAACCATTGTTATCGGAAGCGATCTGAAAAGGATCTCTTCTGAAGGTCCTGACAACAACAACTGGAAACCGAGTGTACCGGTAACGTTAACGCTATTCAGTTCATAATCATATGAGTTTATGGTTCCGGTAAATGAACCTGCTATATACACTATAAGATAATACGCAGCCAGTACAGCACAGAATATCAAAGTATACTTAATGCCCTTGGAATCAAAACGCGGACGGAGTTTGAATCCATCAATCTTCTTAACTTTCCTGATTATCAGAATGGCTGCTATCGCACATAACATCTGAATTATATGATGGACAGACACCTGCGCGAAAATACCATCAGGATCTACAGATGAATAATCAAATGACCGGGATACATAAAAGCCAAGCCTGCTGAATAAAAACTGTATAAGGAACAAAACCACAAACAGCAAAACTGCTATACCATAATTACTAGTTCTCTTTGATTCCGTTCCCATCTGCCGCTGCGCTCTCATCAAACTAAGGTTCAGTCTAATACGTCATATAGGCCCAACATGCCTTCGTGAGCCACATCGATATAATAATCAAGCAATCCATAGAGCCAGTCGTTCAGGCTAGTAAAATCGAAGCCGAGTGATTCCGCCTTTTCAGTATTGATACTGTAATCGGGTTCTCCGTTATAAGGCGCGGGATCGCCATCATCACTGATAACCGCTCTCATTCCGGTCTCCTTTTCGAGATAATTTAGAATCTCCCATATTGAGACCGTACCTTTCGAACTTCCGTTCAAAGCGCCTTTGAAATCTTTATCAACCAGAAATGACAGGAACTTTCCGGCTTCATCTGACCTAATGAACGACATTCTGGAATCAGGATTATCGATCTTCATCGGAAGTTCCTTCAGAACATGTTCTACATAAAAATATAAACGTTTTGTGTAATCATCCCTGCCGGTTACAAAAGGATATCTGACGGCAATCCAATTCTTATCAGGATACTTTTGCCACAGCGCATATTCTGCATGTCTCTTTATCACATCATAAGAATAGTCTTGTCTGTCACACCAGATAAGCTCGCCGTTCTTACCGTCAAAATCCTCTTCAACGGTATTAATGTGTTTGGGATCATAAACCGCCGTGCTCGACATATAGATATACTTATCACAGTCGGCCACTTCCATGATCTTACGGATATCATTTGAACAATAAGCGATTTTATCTATGATCACATCGTAATGTGTACCGGCTATGACGGCTTTGATGCTGTCCTCATCCGTCCTCTCGAAACATATTCTGGAAACCGTATCTTCGAAAGGGTCAGGCGTGATCCCCCTGGTGGCTATAGTAACATCATGACCTTTCGCAATAAGATCATTTACCATATGGATTCCGAAAAACCTTGTACCGCCTAAAACCAGTATTTTCATATATACAAAACTCAATTATTAAAACATACATATATTTTTATCACAAAATGCAGTTAGCGTACACCGAGTTTATCTCATCATAATTCTATGATATCGTCAGTAAGCAATATCCAAACAACAGGACGTACACAGATTCCTTCGGAAAATACAAGGCAACCATCGACTCTGTCCGCATTAATAACGTTGTCAATGTTACCGTAGCAGTCAACTTCAGCGGCTCTGTTGGCAGATGAAGCAGGCGTGCGGAGCCACCACCAGCCGGTCTTCATTCCGTTATCGAGTGTTTTATCTTCACATACATTTGCACAACACGATAACGCATAATCAGTAGGAGCAGTCATACGGTCATTGGCATCTGCAAAAAAGATCTGAACTTCTTCGAGACTCAGGCAAAAGACTTTATCCTCAGTGTCATTACCGCCAGATGTTCCATATAACGGGTTGTCAGAGTTTTCGATTGTTACAGTCTGTATAAGACTTTTTTCACTATCAGAAAAGGCCTTATCATAAAAATCTCCATTTAACCATTTGCGAAGAGAACTGTTCTCCCAGGTAACATCTGACAGTTCGATGTTATATGCTTTCGGCTCAAGCAGGTATTCCGAAATAACAAGCGCTTTACCATCTTTTATCTCAAGCACACGCCACTCAACGGGTTCAGGATCGTTCCCGTTATTCTGAGGATAATTGCCAAACATGATGTGATCACCAACGGAAATGCCGTCATCTTCCTCAACAGTCGTTTCTGTTGTAACCGTTTCAGATTCAGTATCTGTCGACTGCACGACGGGACCACCGGAGTTTGCGCATCCGGTCGATGCTATTATCACGGCGCCTGCAAGGGCTGTAGCGGTCAATTTCATAAATTTTTTCATAGAATTACACTCCTTTAACAATGTTCCAGCGAGATAAAATATATGTGTCCGTATTTTTCGTTATCGTAGATATAATTGTGCGTGCTTGCAGTAAAACCTCCGCCGGTGTGACTGTAACCGAGATTGTTATCGTACATTAAGCCGCAGCAATAACCCTTGTCGTTTTTCAACAGGATCTCCATGGAATCCTCTTTCAATAATTTACCTGCGAACAGTGCTCTGTCAAATGCTAAGAAATCAGTAAGACAGGTGCACACTCCGCCATCGCCTCTTTCATTATTCGGAGACATCGAATAGCCGTGTTCATCAACGCCTCCGGCTTTCAACTGGTCTTCAAAATTGATCGGAACATAAGTGTATTTATCCACTCTTACAGAATATGAATTCTTCATTCCGCAGGGCTTAAAGATGTACTTATTCAGATAGTCACTATATGACATCTTGGACACTTTTTCGATTATAAACGCCAGCAGTCTGTAATTGGTGTTGCTGTAAGTCATCATTGAACCCGGAGTATAAAGAAGCGGGGCTTTGTTCATCGTATCCAGAAAATCCTGATCGGTAAAGGAATCATCATATACTTTACGCATCTGTTCATCCAATTCTTCACCTTCCATCAGGAAAAAGATCTCAGACTCGTTAAGATAATCAGGGATGCCCGAATTCATGTGAAGAAGATTGTATATGGTTATTTGTGATCCGTACTGATAATCAGGGAAATACTTGTCGATCGTGTCATTTATGTTTAATTTTCCTTTTTCCTGCAGTTGTAAAATGCTGACAGCAGTAAAAACCTTGGTGCATGAAGCAATATCAAAAACCGTATTCTGTGATACGGGCGTGGTTCCGTCCTTTTCAACGGCATCTTCGGCATATAAGAAAAGCACGTCTTCGTCTGTTGCAACAACTAATGTACCCTTACATTTCTTTTTACTGTAAACAGCAAGGATACCAGCGTATTTCTCTTCGGGATTGATCCAGCTGCGCTCATCTGCGGTAAGTTGAATCGCTTGTAGTGAATACTGTGATTTCTCCTCTTTTGCACATCCGGCAAGAGAGAAAAGTATCGACAAAACAAGAATTGCCGATGTTACTTTAGTGAAAAATTTTATAGCCTTCGATTTTTCCATACCATTCCCCGCCTTTCTATTCGTTTCCATACAAAAACCGTTTCAGGTTCCCTGAAATGAATATAGCAAAGCAAGTTGAATCCCTTTGGAATTCTTTATGGATTTTTCGTGGAGTATGGGAGAATGATTACTGCAACAACATCATTCCCGTCATTTTCAATGGAAACTGTTCCATTCTGACGCTCGATTATCAGTTTTCCCAAGTAAAGTCCCAAACCGGAACCGCCGCTGCTTCTGCTCCTAGAGCTGTCTGCCCTGTAAAACGCTTCGAAAAGATGCGGCAGGTCATCCTCATCAATATGCGAATCAGTATTGCGGATTCTGGTTATGATCTTTCCGTCTTCTTTTTGGGCTGAAACCTTTACAGTCGAACCTTCAGATGAGTAAAAAACGGCATTGGAAAGAAAAGAACCGATCGCCATCGAAGTAAGATCTGAATTACCTTCAAAGAAGAGGTCATTGTCTATCCCGGTTTCAAGAGCGATTCCTTTTACATCCAGCAGTTCTTTTATTTCTTCAATCCTGGATCTTAATATCGTTCCAAGATCCACTTTTTTCAGGGCAATCGAATTTCCTGCCTGCATCCTGGACGCTGTAAGTATCTCATTGATCAGGGATTCCATACGCTTTAGGGATGAAAGCGTTTTCGGAAGATACGTTTCATAATCGTTATATGGTTCTATCCCGTCCATCATGCCCCTCACCTGTCCTTGAGCTATGGTTATAGGGGTCTTAAGTTCATGCGAGGCAGCGGCAAAGAACACATCCTTCTGTTTTTCCAGTTCGTTAGTACGCTCCATTTCCCGTTCAAGTTCTTCGGTTCTTTTATTCAGCTTGGTAATTGTCTCGTCAAGATTTGATGAGAGCTTATCAAGATCTCTGCCAAGGTCACCGATCTCGTCGCGTCTTTTCAGTCTGCTCTTTGCAGTAAAATCCATTTTCGCGATCCTGCCTGAGACATCAGAAAGCTTTTGGACCGGTCTTGCGAATAGAAAAGTGTAGATAAAAGAGCACAGGAGTGAGACAAGCACGATTGCCGCTATGATCATCGGGAGCGTCTTTTTAAGCGCTTCCCAAAGAACATTCTCGCCTTTTTGCGACCACAGGCAGACTACTGTATATTCATTCTGTTTATCCTGATTGAAATATACATGTTCGGAGATCAAAAAGTTCATCTCATCTTCTTCGCTGTCTGGATTGATCAGTTGTTTTACGTCCCATCTGGTCAACAAAGCATACTCTGAACCCGGAACAACAGCAGGAAGTCTATTGGTGTTATCATTGTCACCTTTATAGAAAACAATATGACAATCATTGGCAAGAATAAACTCGTCAACCATCTGGCTGCAATCTCTGAACCTGACTGTGCTGAGATCTTTAGCCAAAGCAGCAAACGCCGTCTCCATCTCGGTCCTTTTAACCATATTCCATGTTAACGGGGTTGCCCTGTAAAGCAATGCATAGATCAAAATACCAAACATCACCTGTACGATGAATGTGATCAGGAATACTTTGAAAGATAATCTGTCAGTTATCCGTTTGCGCGACACGATACCCACGGCCTCTCACTGTCTCAATCACGCCTTCACCTATCTTGTGACGCAGGTTCTTGATATGGCTGTCAACTATACGTTCATCCACGATCGCACTGTAATCCCAAAGCATCTCCAAAAGGCGCTCTCTCGTATACACGCGGCCAGGATTCTTAATAAGGGTCAGAAGTATATCGAATTCTTTGGAAGTAAGCTCGATCTCTTTACTATTGACCTTAACTTTGGCCATGTCAGGTATTATCTCAATGTCTTTATAAATAACCTTCGCATATTCTTCGGCAGAGGATGATGAGTCACGCCTCAACACGGCTTTCACTTTGCGCAGGAATACCGGCATGGAGAATGGTTTGGTGACATAATCATCTGCCAATGAATCATATCCTTTGACCATTGACTTTTCGTCATCCAAAGCTGAAAGAAATATAACCGGCACGTTCGACTGCTTCTTCACGAATTCGCAAACACCGTAACCGTCGATCTTCGGGATCATAATATCAAGGATAACAAGATCAACCGTTTCACTGCTAAAGAGACTGATGGCAGCAACACCGTCCTCCGCCTCTATGACAGAGTAGCCGTCATTAATAAGGTAACTTGCAAGAAGCTGCCTCAGTTCAGGTTCATCTTCAACGATCATAATCTTACTCATATTAAGATTATAGAATACTTTTATGAATTTTATGTGCAGAACCTGCAAGAACCGCACGCAGTTCAGAAGGTGTTTTCATTCACCAAAAAGTTTACCTTCGCGGAACAAAGTCTTCTCCATAAGACAATCCGTATCCTTTTTCAAATACACATTCCTCCAAACCGATTATCTGCCGGTTAGATCCATACCATGGAGAAGGAAGTCTTCCTGTAAAATCCGCATATCCGCAAAGAACATCTGAAACACCTTTTCCTTCAGAACCGGGTAAATAACACATAACCACACTATCCCAAGTGTCATAATAAGACTTTCCAAGGAAGAGATGTCTACCGGCTATAATGCAGGTAACAACAGGCTTTCCAAGAGACTTAGCCTGATTAATAGCCCTCATATTATTTTCCAGACCGTTATTTCCGCTAAGACTGATTTCCATAGAATCGCCAAACCATTCGGCATAGGAATCTTCTCCTACACAGAGGATTATTACATCAGCTTCATCGAAGCGATCCGGATCTGTAATAACCTCGACACCATATTCATCCGCATTCTCCATGAATGCTTCTTTTATTGTAGTAACGCCTTCTATATCAGCTACAGGACTCTTATTCCATCCTAATGTCCATCCGCCGACTTGAGCTGCACAATTATTTGCTGCAGGTCCTAATATCAAAACTTTTGTGCCTTCTTTTATCGGCAGAGTGTTATTGTCGTTTTTTAGAAGTACAAGGCTCTTTTCCACAAGCTGTTCAGCTACAGCCCGGGAATCTATTGAACCCACTTCACTGCTGATCGTTATGTTCTCACAATACGGATCATCGAAAAGACCGGCATCTTTCTTAACTTTGATTATCCTTGTTACTGCATCATTCACACGTTCTTCTGTAATCTTCCCGTTTCCAACGCTATCTACGATAATCTTTCTTGCCTGCGCATATTTTTCGCCTTCCATGAGCATATCGATACCGCTGTTAATTGCCGTTATGACCTGTTCTTCATAACTGTCCGGGGAAGTATACTGTATTGCCATACTATCGCTTACGACAAAACCTTCAAATCCCATCTCTTTCTTCAGCTTCCCAATGTATTCCCTGTTCTCATGCATCTTAATCCCGTTAAGTGAGGAATAACTTACCATTATGGTCTGGACACCTGCATCGATCTGGGCCTGATATACTGAAAGAAGTTCATTGATCTCATCTTCGGACAGTTGGGCATCACCTCTGTCGATCAGGCTTAAAAAACTATACTCTTCATGATCACCCGTACCGAATAACACATTACCATCACCGAAAAAGTGTTTTGAGCAAGCTATGACTCCGCCATCGATAAGCCCCCTCGTATATGCTGTAGAAAGTCTTTTTATATCATCAATATCTGAACTGTAGCATTCATAAGTCCTGCCCCATCTGGGATCCGTAGACTGAGCTACGCAAGGATAAAGGTTCCACATCATATGACACTGCTTAGCTTCATTAGCAGTAATAAGGCCCATCTGATAAGCCAGTTCTTCATCATTTGCTGCACCAATACCAATATTATGAGGGAAGTAAACTGCACCAACACAATAACCAACACCATGAACATCATCCTGAGCCAACAGGAAAGGTATGCCGGTCTCAGATTCTATAGCTGCTTTTTGATAGTCATCAACGATCTTACACCACTCTGCAGCTGTATGTACTCCCTCATCACCATATATGCTTCCGTAACAATAATCCTGCATACCTTGGATGTTCGAATTATAAAGTATAGGCTGTACCATCTGGGCTGCCTTTTGTTCCAAAGATAATTCGTTGACTATTTCTTCAGGGGACATAGCCGCATATTTCTGGTATTTATAATCGTATATAGCTTCCGTGGTTGTGGATGTCATCTCAGACTCTGCAGGTCTGCATGATGCTACAGGTAAGATCATGGAAATAACCAATGACATGATCAGAGCTTTTTTCATACGTTCCCCTCCCTATGAAACACATACCAATAAACTTCTCCATTCTTATTACGTGATAATAGCAAAGCTGCTTGTGATTTATGTGTTGGGAATATGTGTTTTATGTGGAGCGCGGGAGAATGAGATTAAACAATAATAAAATGAATAGGACACAACACTATTAAATATGTGTTAACCCTCCAGAACATCAGTTATAGCCGGAACAAGTACCTGTTTCCTCGATATACCGGGACTTAATATGAATGAAGTGCCGTCAAAAGCGGCATCCGGGAAAGCGCTTCTTAGCACTTCAGCAGCGGTATCATCAGACGGCAAAATATAATTCATCGAAATGCCGTCGTGAAGAATATATATCTGTACAAATGCCATATCCATTCCTTTCGCAGAAAGATTCGCTTGAACATACTTCTTCATCCGTTCAGCCATATCTTTGGCATCATCCTCGCCATAAACATTTATGCAGCTGATAGAATACTTTTTCCAGTTTGTCTCATACTCTTTATAGTCACTGTAAAAGATCTCCTCATCGGTCATTCCTTCATAAGAAATTGCCTGTTTATACATTTCGCTATATAAAGCATCTTTATCGGAGATTTCCGCCAGATCACACAGTGCTTTTACCGCTTCACGGTCTGCAGTCGTTGTAGTTTTGCTCTCGAAGTTTTTCGTATCTGAAAGAATCGCGCCGACCATAAGAAAAGCCGTCTGTTTATCAAGCTCGATCCCGTAATTGCGGTATCGGATCCATATGATCGTCGCTGTCGACCCGAGCGGTCTTGCATCATAGATTAACTGGTTACCGGTCTCAACGGATCCTTCGCCGTGATGGTCTATAATGCTGATGATATTTGCCTGATCCATACCGTCTGCCGACTGCGCATAATCGCCATGATCTACCAGGACGAAGTTAAGACCTGAAGCATTATCCATCAGTGCAGGAGTTTCCACGCCGGCTGCCTTAAGGACATACTCGGTTTCTTTATTAATTCTGCCAAGTACTACAGGCACCGCATCATAACCCATCTTTTGAAGTAACGCCGCATAAGCGATGGAACTGCAAACAGTATCCGTATCGGGGCTCTTATGGCCGGTCACATAGATCGTTCCATTGATCTCGCCAAGTCCTTCAAGATCACTCCTGTTAAGAAGAATATTGAGATCCTGCTCTTTACGGTTTTGTATTGCTTCATATTGTTTTCCGAGAAAGAAACAGCCGATGCCTGTTACTAAAACAAGCAGTACAACACATACCATAGCTGTCAGGTGATTTCTGTGTTCTGTCTTCTTTTCCATCGTTGCAAACTCCGATATATTCTTCTGGATCCGGTGTAAAGATCAACGTTTGCCTTTATCGTAGATCTCACCCAGTGCGCGTGGCGCATTATTATGCTTGCTGAAGAAGATCAGTAGAAGCAGCGTAAGAACGTATGGAAGTATTCTTACGAGATCGTTGTAAGTCGAAGGCATTCCGAGCTTCTGGATGAGGATCTGTCCGCCGCTCCTTGCAAACCCAAAAATAAGGCAGGCAAGGAAAGTAGGAAGTATGGACCAGTTGCCGAAAATGAGTGCCGCGATGGAGAGATAGCCAAATCCAAGATAAATGTCAGGTGAGAAACTTGATGTGATCGAGTATGCATAGCTCATACCGGCGATTGCCGACAGACCGCCTGAAATGACGACTGCTACGGTTCTTACCCTGTTGACATTTATACCTGCTGCATCAGCCGCATGAGGGTTGTCACCACATGCTCGCAGATGCATTCCATAAGGTGTCTTATACATGACATACCACATGATAACGGCAATGATGATTATTACGATCTCGAACGGATAGATGTTCTTGAAGAATCCTCCGAGAACCGGAACATCGGACAACACCGGAACAGAGAAGCGTTCACTTGTTCCAAGAACGAACTTATTTGATTTCTGTGCGAAAACCGATTCGTTGAGACGCTTGGTGAGGAAACTCGTAAGTGCCATGGCAAGAATATTAATGACAATTCCGCTTATGACCTGATTAGCTTTAAGCCTGATACACAGGAATACATGAAGCATAGCGTACAGCATTCCTCCGACTGCAGCTACTACAAATGAAAGATAATAAGGCACCTGCGAAGAGCTGCCCATGGACTGCATCATTATTACGGCAAAGAAAGCTCCGCAGAAAGCGCCGAAACCCTGGAGTCCTTCAAGGGCAAGATTGGTGATACCGCTCTTCTCACTGAAGATTCCGCCCATAGCCATTATGAACATCGGAAGTGCAAATGCCAGTCCGTCGATGATAATTGTTTCGATCATTGTTTCTGCACCTCCTTCTTTGTCTCCATGCTGATCTTTCCTATGTACATCTTGATGAACTCTGAGCACGCAGCGAAGATCAGGATTACCGCAGTGATCAGATCTGCAATTTCTATCTCTACCCCTTGCTGTGAACTCATATAGATCGAGCCCTTCGATAAGATCGTGATGAGGATCGAAGAGAAGATACAACCGATGGGATCACAGTTTCCGAGAAGAGCAACCGCAATCGCGTTAAATCCCATGCTCGGTACTACACCCGGCTGGATGGATGCGGTATAACCGCAGAAATATGTAACGCCCGCAATACCTGCAAGAGCGCCCGATATCGTCATCGAGAGGATAAGATTCTTGGATATGCTGATACCTGCATAATTTGCTGCTTTCCTTCCGAGACCTACAGCCTTGATCTCAAATCCTATAGTCGTTCTGTTCATAATGAACCACATGAGAATCGCAGCCAGTATGGCAAGCGGGAATGCAAGCGGGATATTGAACTTAAGACCGAATGCCTGAACTGTTGTGAGTGTAAGTCTTGATGTATCGGTTATGGCCTTACTCTGTCTTGATACCGAATCAATAATGAACGTATTGATGTAAAAGGTAAAGACATACATGAGTATGTAATTGATCATTATCGACGATACTACTTCATTTATGTTGAACTTGTATTTGAGCCATCCTATCAGGGCTCCGACGAGAGCACCGCAGACGATACCGATGAGGATGACCAAAGGCTTTGCTATCGGAGCTGCCATCGCAGACTGTCCTACTATCACGCTGGCCGTAAAACCTGCTGCGAGCATCATTCCGGAAACACCGATATTAAACAGACCGGCACGGAATGCTACTGCAACGGCAAGCGCCGCAAATATCATCGGTGTAAGGGCATCCAGGAAGCTCATAAAATCCGTAAACATGCTCTGACGTCCTGCATACTGCGCTTTTGGGAAAAAACCTGAGCCTTGCAGGAGATTAATGTATGTTGCCAACGGTGATTTGCCTATGGCAAGCAGTATGATCGTTCCGATTATGAGACTGAAAAGGATCGCAAAGAGCGAGATCCTCATCATCTGAAATTTTTCTCCTCCAAGGAGTTTGATCAGGATCTTCTTCATGCGGTCTCGCCTCCCTCAGTAACACCCATCATGAACCGTCCGACTTCATTTACGCTTAGTTCTGATGCCTTTGCGATGCGGTTGATCTTGCCGTCAAAGATAACGCCTATAGTGTCAGCACAGTCCATTATCTCATCGAGCTCGAGCGAGATAAGAAGAACCGCAGCCCCTCTGTCTCTCTCGGCTATCATCTGTTTATGGATATTCGATATTGCACCGATATCAAGGCCTCTTGTCGGCTGCATAAAGATGATTAGAGGAGTCTTGAGGTCGATCTCACGGGCAATAATCGCTTTCTGCTGGTTACCGCCGGACATCGAGCTCGTGATGGTCTTGTTGCCTCTGCTGCTCCTGATGTCATATTCTTCTATAAGACGGTCGCCGTTCTCTTCAATTGCTTTCTTATTAAGTACCTTTCGGCTTGCAAACCCGTTCTTATAATATTTCTTGAGGACCAGATTATCGCTTAAGCTGAATCCCATAACCAGACCGACGTTCTGTCTGTCTTCCGGAATATAGGCAACTCCTTCCTCAGTCCTCTTACGTATCGGAAGATCGGTTATATCCTTGCCGCATAAGGTGATCTTTCCGCTCTTGCATTTTCTTAATCCTGCAATGGCATCGGCAAGTTCATTCTGACCATTGCCCGATACTCCGGCAAGCGCGAAGATCTCTCCCGAACGTATCTCGAATGATACATCCTTAACAGCTTCATATCCGACTTCGTTTTTAACAGTGAGCCCCTCTACCTTAAGGACTGTCTCACCGGGTTTAGCTTCTGTTTTGCCGGAAGAAAATGATACCTCATGACCGACCATAAGTCTTGCCATCTCTGCAGTCGAAGCCGTCTTAACATCCAGGATGTCAATGAGCTTGCCATGGTTCAGGATAGCGCATCTGTCGGCTATTGATTTGATCTCTTCCAATTTGTGGGTAATGATTATTATAGTCTTTCCGTTTTCGCGAAGTCCTCTTATAATATCGAGCAGATATTGTATTTCCTGCGGAGTCAGCACCGCAGTCGGCTCATCGAAAATCAGTATCTCGGCATCGCGGTAAAGCATCTTCAGTATCTCGACTCTCTGCTGTGTCGAGACGCTCAGGTCGCTGATAACTGCTTTCGGATCAACTTTAAGGCCATACTTTTCCGACAGATTCGCTATATCTTCATTGGCCTTCTTAATGTTAACGCGGGGAATAACGCCAATCAGTTTATTCTGCGGTTCGGAACCCAGGATTATGTTCTCAGCAACTGTGTAATTCGATACGAGCCTGAAATGCTGATGTACCATGCCGATTCCAAGCTTTGTCGCACGGCGCGGGGAATCGATCCTGACTTTCTCGCCACGGATGAATATCTCACCCTCATCAGGTTCATACATTCCGAAAAGCACACTCATAAGAGTCGATTTGCCTGCACCATTCTCCCCGAGAAGTGCATAGATCTCTCCCTTTTTGATCTGGATCGTTACGTCATCATTAGCTGTAAGTCCGGGGAATCTTTTTGTAATGTGCTTCATCTCAATGATGTATTCGGTATCACTCATGAGAAAACTCCGGTTTAAGAAAAATATAAAAATATCGGACGGGAACATTTCCCGTCCGATAAATGGTCATTTATCTGATTACTCAGCGTCTAAGCCCTGGAAATTATCAGGCGTTGTTCCGCTGAAGTTTGCTGCAGGAACGATGGTTCCGTTCTTAACGAGAGCAAATGCCTTATCGATCTTTGCTATCTCATCTGCAGTCAGCTGGCATCTGGACGGATCGCTTACATAACCCGTGGAGTCTGTATCCGCACCGAGAAGATAATTGCCACCCTTGAAAGAACCGTCAAGAACGGTCTCAAGAACTTTCTTGTCATTGGCACCCATAACTTTCAGAGCAGAAGTAAGAATTACGTTCTTATCGCCGTTTACACCGTCAGCAAACTGGTCTGTATCGCAGCCGATCATGTAAACTTCGGAACCGCTTTCCTTAACAGCAGTGAGAACGCCTGTGCCGGATCCGCCTGCTGCTACAAAGATAACGTCGCAGCCTTCCTTGATGAGTGCTTCACCGATTACTTTTCCGCTAGCAGGATCCGAGAAGGAACCGACATAGTTGCCGCCTACGTTAGCACCGGTAACATCGGTTCCGGCATAAGATGCAAGCTCTACGACCTCGACGCCGGTATTATAGTGCTTGTTGGCATAATTAACGCCCGACATAAATCCGTACTGATAGTTAACATTTGAAGGGAAAGCAATACCGTTTACTACTGCTACCTTCTTTGTCTTTGACTTCAATGCTGCAGCCATTCCGGCAGCAAATCCGCCTTCCTGCTCCTTGAACTGCATTGCATAGACATTATCAAGTGCTACTTCATTACCGTCGGCATCGGAAGGATATGAATCCACGAGGATGAACTTGGTATTCGGATTATCCTTTGCAACCTCTGCTATACCTGCAAACTGGAAACCGTCACATACAATAACGTCATAATCTACAACTATATCTTCAACTGCTTTGATCGCCATAGCCGTGTCACCGGTAGTCTCCTGAACCGGAGTAACGGTTGAACCGGGGTGAGCATCAATAAAGCTCAGGATTCCGTTATAGTTTTCCTGGTTAAACGAACCGTCATCAACACCGGTGGGGGAGCTTACGATCGCGATCTTAAGTCCTTTGCTGCCATCAGTGCTGCCATTGTTGCCGCTGGTTCCGCTGCATGCCGTGAATAAGAGCGCGCCTGCAAGGAATGCACCGGCTAAAGCTAAAAATGATTTTCTCTTCATATTTTTGCCTCCTTGTTCATCTTTTGAGATTATACTTTATCTATCAGGTTTAGTTAACCAAGTAAACACATAGAAATATTGGATATTAAGCATCAATATCAGGCACTATTTGCAATTTATAATCCGGATAGAGATTCTGAACCTGTGTGGTAAGTGTATGCAACGCTTCATTTCTGTCTACATCAAAGCTGACTACCACGTCAAAACGCATCGTTTTATTCTCAATATCGACATAGAAGCCGTGAAGCTGCAACGCCCATTCGTTTCCCAGAACGGTTTTCTGAACGGCATTACGTATCTTGGAGTTTTCATCATCAGACGTATTATAGGAATAAACCCCGACACCTGTGAGAATAACGCCTGTCTGAAGATAAACCTTTGCCTGTATTGTCCTGGTAAGTTTATCGATCTCGTCAACGGTCATTGTATCGGGTAATTCGACATGAACGGTGGCATAATTCTTGTTCGGGCCATAATTGAACATCAGCAGATCATAAGCACCGCGCACCTGGGGTTCTTCACAGATAAGCTTCTTAATCTCCTTGATCTCTTCCCTGTCGGTTCTCTTGCCGATAATATCGTTCACAGTCTCGATCATCATTTCAATACCGGCTTTGATGATAAAGCCTGAAATGATAACACCGACATACGCTTCAAGCGAGATGTTCCAAACAAGATATATGATCGCAGACGCAAGCACGGAAGATGAAAGGATAGCATCAAACAATGCGTCCGAACCGGAGGCTACCAACGCACTCGAACTGTATTTCTTGCCCTGCTTTTTCACATACATTCCAAGCACGAGTTTAACAGCGATTGCGACGGCGATTATGATCAGAGAGACCGTACTGTAATCGGCCGCTTCAGGAGAGATGATTTTCTTTATTGATTCTACGAGCGAAGTGATACCGGCGTAAAGCACGATTGCCGAGATGATCATCGAACTGAGATATTCAATTCTTCCGTAGCCTAAGGGATGCTTTTTGTCAGGCTGTTTTGCCCCTAGCTTCGCGCCGATAATCGTTACTACTGATGATACAGCGTCAGAAAGATTGTTAACCGCATCAAGCGAAATGGCAATAGAGTTTGTAATTATACCGATTATAGCCTTGAAACCGGCAAGAAAAACGTTTGTTACTATACCTATAACACTGGTTTTTACTATGACTTTTTCTCTTTTTACCGCAAGTTCATCAATGTTATTATCTGACATAACTTTACGCCTCTATGTTCACTTAGATATTTAAACATAATATTATATCAAGTCTTGACAGATTCATACCAATTCCAAATCTCCAGGAATGCACTGCTTCTATCTTGGTATTCGGGGTAAAAATGCCTGACCAGCCTGTCATAAGCCAAAGCCGCTGCATAGATCTGATCGGCAATTCTGTTAAACACCGGGTCATCTGAGCTATAAGGAACCTTGCCCAGCTCTTTAACGTATTCCAATTCCTCAGAATAGCCATACCTGTGATGATTTGTTCCGTATTGCCGGTCTCTCCTGATCATCTGCATGACCAAAGTTTCATTGCAATTCGCATTGGCGAGATGTGCACTGATAAGATTATCCTTTCGATATAATTTACCGAGTGCCTGTATCTGAATGAACCAGAAACGGTTGACGTTATCTATTGGCCAATCCTTGTTCTCCTCTACCGGCGATGCCGGGGCTCCCATGTTCTGCGATACATCATCAGCATACTCAAATTCAAATATGAGATCATATCGCATTCCGTTTTTGAAAATGATCCTGCAGACACTGTTTTCCGGAACAAACATCCATCCGAGAGCGGTATCCTCATTTACGCCGAATCTGTCGATTCTTTTCATGTATTCTTCAGGAGTAACGGATCCGTCTTTGGGCAGACGCACTTTCACAGACAGATCAACATCGCTGTATAGATCGTGAAAACTGGACTCGAATGCCTTCTTACCGGCATCTTCTAATGTGTCCCGAGTTATATGTACACCTTTAACACAGCTGCCACTGATTTCGGGAAGCTCAAATATATCATGCAGGTACTGCAGAAACAGCTCTTCCATTTTCTCTTTTGTCAGACTGATCAACATATTCAGATTATTTTCCCATTTCATTTTTCAGTGCATCATAAATGACTGTTTTTTCTTCCACTCCGTCATCTGTCTCATATTTTACGGATAACCCGTCTTCGTTCCAACTGCCGAAATCAATTTCCGGGAGATCTTTGTGTTCACGGTCGAAGTATTCTGCAACGCTTATAAGATGCGGATCAAAGTTCAAAGGATCATCAAGTTTTCCGACCATAACATCATATGGGCCGGCCCAATAACACCCGTTATACGCTATGAAGTCAGTCTTAGGATCGTAATAAACTCTCACTACAATAAACGATTCACCGGCCGGCAGACCATAGTCATTGTCGTAACCTCTCGGGACATAATTAAATACTTCCAAGGTATCCACATCAATGAAGCTGATACCATAAAGATCTATGTGGAAAGGATAATAACGATGGCCGTTTGAATGACAAATGAATTCATTGTAAGCATCGTGGTGATGATCATTTGAAGTGTATGCATAAATGCATTTTCCGTCTTTCCGAAGTTCGCTCTTCGAGCCATAAGAATGCTGGATATGTTCAGTTTCGTGAAGATAATGTCTCTCGTAAAGAGAATAGCCATCCGGAAGTTCAGTTACTTCTTCATCTCTAAAGTATTTTTCGTCGAAAACATAACTCCTGTCTTCTGCCCATTTTATATACTCAGGAGTACCGTAAACGTTAGAATAATACATATTTCTTTCTGTAAAAAGATTATTATCCATATCTCGTTTTCATGCTGCATCCGGTAATACAGTATAGATTCTCGACCTTATAACCCTGTGCGGGACATGTAAAACCTACTGTTCTAACACCGTTACAGATCTTCAGTGATGGAATCTGATTGAGGCTTTTCAGGCTCTTTGTCTCCGGTCTCAAATACCGGAATAAACTTGACTACCTCACCACAATAAAGGCAGGTTCCAACCAGAGGTGTATTGCCATTATCCAGGACAAGTCTTCCGCATCTCGGGCAGGGCATTGATAATTTCGTGGTAGGCATGAAAGTAGCAGGTCTTGACGCGATCTCTTGAATCTTTGCATTAATTATTTCGGGTTCAACGCCTCGTTCGGCCATGATCTCCATCATGGCCTGTACCATGATCTTAAGAGATAAGATTTCGCTCCTGATGTCATTAACGTCTCTGTTAACTTCTGCAACCTTTTCTCTGGTGCGGCTCTCAGCAGAGATACGCTCTATTCCATTTCCTGCATTTGTGTAACTGTGAAATTTAGGCATATTACTTCCCCTTTTCCATATTTGATTTATTAGAAAATCCTTATCCAATAAAAATATTATATCAAATCTGTTGCCAATGACTATCTTATGACTAAATCACCCCCGTATACTACACAAAAAAGTCATTCCTTGCTCGAAATGACTTTTTTGAGAGTATTTGGCTGTCATTTAGTCACAAAAACAGAATTGGTGTCTAAAGGTAAACCGTATCGAAATCTTCAAACCACTCCAAAACCACGGCTTTATATCCCTGTTCCGAATTTCATTCTTTATTGGGTTTGATACGATATTTTAAGCATATCTGATGTCGGATTCGGAGAATTCGTTGAATTAGCATCGCAATATACATAAATCCAGTCATATCGGGAAGCATTGATCTCGCCACTGTTGATTATGTCCGGCTCACGTTTCAGCAGTTTTTCGATCTCATCCTCAGGCAATGCATCTTCAGTGAAATATACGCTCCACGTGACTCCTTTAGAGGGTTCATAATTACTGACCTTAACTTTCGTGTGTATATCCAGGGATTCGTAATACCATCCGTTATTATAAACATCACTCCCGGTAATGTTTTTCTCGTACGTTGCAGGAATATATGTGGGCGTTACGCGGTCGCTATATGTTTCAACACTGTCAGTATTCGAACAAGAACACATCACGAACAGCGTTAACACTGCGATAACCGCTGCCGACTTCTTAAATACATTCACAATATCAACCATTAGCATTTACTTTGTCATAGCCGTTTTCGTATTCTTTTCCGGCATCAAAAGTCTTTATTTCCTCGGATGTCAGATCGCCTTTCCCATCATAACGATAATACCTGCCCGTCTCAGCAACAATCTCCAAAATACAATAGTCTTCATCATCTATTCCGTTAGGATAATATTTCTCATCTCCCTCATTCCAAAGGAGTTCTTTAAATTCCCTGTCGAAATGAACAATAGCTTTTCCATATAAACAAACACCTTCAAAGGCCTTATCATCCGAAAAATAAATGCAAATATTATCATTCTTCATCAGAGTCTTAATATGAGAAGAACTTGTATTTGTAGATATCAAATGACCACCAAGACCTTTGTGCCATACGCAAAACGTCTTTCGGATATTCTGTCTGTCTTCTTCATCTGTATAGCCGATTTCCGCGAACAGGGAACGATTAATAAGGTTCATTATTTCGTCATGTGTCATAAAATGCCCTCCATTAGTTAAGTGTTCATTGATGGTAAAAACGCTTTCATCTATATGTCTTTTCATAATCAGATTCTTACCCTAATCCAGCTTGCACTTATATATCCTGAATACACTTATCGCTATTGTAAACAGAATGATCACTATCATCATTATCATAGGCCAAGACGGAAAATCTTCATATATGCACATGAATCCCGAAAAAGCACAAATCAATACAATAGATATCTTCAGGATGCCAAACATAATATAACAGGTCTTCAGAACTTCTTCTTCGTTATCCTCAATAACCTCTATAGGAATATTCCATATCTTAGGGAAATGCTCCACTATCGCCAAAAGCAAGAATAAACCATTCATTACTGCAGGCTCTATAAAGAGTGACGTCTTATCTCCATATGAGTCAGCAACACCTATCGCACTGAAATGAGTAGGCACCTCATTGGGAAATGTCTTCCACCCTATAGCTAAGAATGCTAAATATCCCAAGATCATAACAATACTTGTAATGTTAGTTGCTTTTCTCATATCTATCCCCAAAAAACAAATATCAAACAGTTTTATTATAAGCTTCTTTAATCAATAAACGCTTTGCTTCGATATCTAAACTGTTCCATGTTGTATAACTTACTTCAAAATACTCAATATCGTCAGCAGGTTCAGATCTTAGGACAGGTTCAAACTCATCACTGCCACATCCACTACACACTCTTGGTTTTGCAGTAAAACTGACTCTGCAGCCATCTATAGGATCACATGCAATTGCAAACATTCGCTGCATTCTTATTATGTCACCATCACCACATTCTTCCTCATATAGTTTGCAGAATTCCTCATAAGTCGCGTTGCCGATCAATTCAAGAATACAAAACTTTGTGCCAGATTCATTTCTCCCGGTCATGTAACCATAACCGCCAAACTCAAAACCGAATGAAATAACTCCATTCTCCAAACCGCAATTACTGCATCTAAATATTTCTCTTCGAAGTACCATTTTCTGATTCAAATAATAACTGATTATCTAGCTGTTCATGTACAAATGGCTCTGTAAGGACCTCCATTGCTTCGTCGATCCTGCCTTTAAGTTCGTTACATTCACCTTCAAGCACCGTTACCTGTTCACAAAGCTCAGATTCCTGTCTCTTATAATCCTCTCTCTCATCGTCCATCAGGAAAGTGTTATTCAGCTTACCGCATACGCTCTTATACTTCTCATGAACCATGTTGAATTCATGGCGTCTGACCGAATATTCAGACAAAAGGTCAGAGAGTTTCCTGATATCTTGCCATAAGGGCTGGTCTTCTGTGGATATTCTCTTCTCGATCGCATCAAGCTTATCGGGAAGTTTTCTAACATGTGACATGAACATATTGTTATTTATGTCGATGTCTTTTAGTGACTTCCACCTGCCGGCACACAGAAATCTTCCTAACAAAGCGTCAAAGTCCTTGGGGTTCAACATGAGCCTATGAGACAATATCTGGTCTGCTTCATCAAACTCACCCATGTTCATTGCCTTGACGGCATTTGCTGTAAGGTCTCCGAAGAAGAGATATTTGCCGTATGAGATGCCACAGGAATTGCACTCGTAGAATTGTTGAGCATTACTGAGCTTTAACACTCCGCCGCACTTTGCGCAGATTACGGAAGGTCCTGTTATCTCTTCCGCGGGATCAGATTCCTGCTTGCCTTCTACTCTTCTAGGTGCCTTCTTTTCAGGTCTGTTCTTAAAGCCTGCTTCATATTCCAGAACTTCGGATAAGATCTCCAAATGCTTCTCTTCAGCATATTCTATCTTATCTGACAGAGAGCTTGAGCTGTCAGGAATCTTGACGACTTTTGTCCTGAGTTTCACACCCAGGAAGATATTTAAAGCGATAACACCGATTTGCACTAAAATTACAATTACGCGACCAGAACCACCGATAAAATCCGCACCATTAAAACTGGCAATAAGAAGGACCAGTAAAAACATCTCTACAAAAATGGATATTCCCATTATGCGTCCAAGGATGTCATCAATTTCGTCATTTGCTGCCAACTGCAGTTCGCGCTTTTTCTCAAGATTGAAAGTATTATCTCTACGGTTCCTGATATTCTTATATGCTTTGGGAATCTCAAATAAACAGACCAGCTTATCCAGGTAATCAGCATCTTCTTTTGTTACATACTCTTTGGCAGAAGCCACTATCTTATAAATGGCATTAAGATCACTGCCGGCTTGCTTATAGCGGTCTCTAAGATCTTCAGTCGATTGGACTTTTCCGGCACATAAGATCAATCCTCTGTATGCTACGATATCTGTGGGATCGTTCTCCAAGACCTTATTGAACTTTTCTCCGGCAGGCTCATAAGCTCCTCTTGCAAGGCACTCTTCAGCCTGAAGCATCAAGTCTTCCCTGTGGAAATCTATATAATCGAATTCGTTGCCGCAAAAAGGACAGGCCATCCGGCCCTGCAACTTATCTATGCTTAAGACGGCACCGCATTTCGCGCATGTATAGCTCTTTAACTCTGACATATCCGTTAATCAAAAAACCTCTATCCCCAACCTGGTCATTTGCAAAACACTGCACTGACTATTTAATTATATCAGTTTTAGAACTGTAAGTTGAACAGTTCGTCCAGGCTTCTGATCGTATAATCCTGACCGTAGTACTTTTCTTCATTATCGCGGTTAATAAGAACAGCGATGGCTCCCGCATTTTTGGCACATTCGACGTCCTTTTTCTCATCACCGACAAAAGCTATCTTGTCTACAGCGATATTCATCTTTTCAGAAAGAAGGAGCAATCCTTTGCTGCTTGGTTTGCGGTATCCTACATCATTTGAAGTATACGGAAAATCAATGTAGTCAATAGCTTCAGAAATGTCTTCCAATGCATATTTATTATCCATTCCATATGCAACATCAGACAGCGTTCCGATAAGAAAGCCGTTATCCTTCAATTTCTTAAGTGTATCTTTAACTTCGTCATACAATACGACATCGCGCCGGAAAAACAGATAGAATTCGTTTTTAATGTCATCCAGGAGTTCCATCGGCATGTTTGTTCCCTCGATGATCTCCCTGAAGATCACGTCCGATGACACTTCTGTTTCTCTCGGGTTGATCCTTGTATTGTATTTGGCAAGAGTTGCACCTATATGCTCATATTCTGCTTCAGAAATCTGAAGATCGAATCTGTCCGCAATACGTTCAAAAGCCGGCCGGTATAACGCCGTCCAGTTGAGCGGAAACGGATAATATGCCAGGGTCTGACCTATATCAAAAATTACGCCTTTCATTTTCGGGCCCTTTTCATTCCGGATCAGGCAATATACCCATCATTCCAACAATAAATGCAGCAGTTCCGACATAGTCATTGCATTTGCCGCTTAAGAAACCACGGAGTTCACCGCACTTAAGATGTTTATAGTTTTCTTTGAATCTTCTTTCAAACTCTGCGATATCTTCATCAGTGCCGCCCATTTCTCTTATCGTCTGTTCTGCCGCGAGAACAGCTCCGCACATTCCTCCGTTATCTCTCGGACGCGGCGGAGTAGTCTTGTTCTGGTTATTCATACCAAGAGCGTCATAAACTGACATTGCACAATTCATGCCGCTGCGGTGATTGCTTCTTGCTATGGTTTCATAATCGATCATGGTCTTAAACTACCTTCCTGACATGAGTTTTTTAATTTTCTCTTGAACATCTTTGTCGCAGTTATATTTCAAAAGTTCTTCTAATGCTTCCATGACTTCGTTCTTACATTGAAGAACCGGTCCATTGGCGGGATCAAGATGCTTTTCCAGACAGTTCAAAAGACGGATTACATGCTCGTTTTCCTCCGAAAACAATATGTCCGTGATGCTGTCTATACCGTCTTCAACAGTCATCTCTTCGAGCTTTCCGTATGGATCGAGAAAAAGCCCGTACGGACCGTCATTATCCTCAAGACTTATGACCTCTCTGATGCTGCCGATGTAGAACTGAAAGTTCTCGATCTGAAGACTGTCTTCCGATCGACCATATTCGCACTCGTTATACTCATAACTGTTAAAACAGCAGATGCCGTCAAAAGCATCTCCGCTGCTGTCAATGATCCTGACACATTTTCCGTCAAAGCGTTTTAAATTGGTTGAATCCGGAACGTTACTCCACATTGCTATCTCCGAAATCTGTAAATACCAATCATCAAAACCTTTTTTATGTGATCTATAACCCAAGACCAAAAGACTTATTCAAAAACTCAGTTCCATAAGCAACAACATATATTCCCAAAAATGCCATTGCTCCGGCAATCACCAATGAAACGAGAATAAACCACCAACGCCAGTTTTTCACTTTCTTTATACCGACAACGATCTGGACAAGCGTCAGGACAATATAGATAACAGCTCCGAAAAACATGATCATACCGGCAAGCGTATTGTCGCTGTTCCCGTAGAAATCAAAACTGGCATTCTTGAGACCCAGATACCATATTACCGTTGATAAGATAAGTGACCAAAGTATTTGGATGATGAAATATGATGATTTTTTCATTGTGTTTTCCCGGTCCTTCTCTTGTTAATTCGAATACTAATATTATAATGACTGATTTGCAAATCTCTCTAATGTTTCTTTTTCCATCCTTATAATCTGAAGCATCCTGTCAATAGCACATTCCTCGATATAGGAAACGTCATATTGGAGCATAATCTCCTTGTTCTCCATTGTACCCTTCTCATACTCGTCGAGCAATTTGGTACGGATCTTGATCTCACGATCCAGTTCTTTGTTGCTCAATACACCTGAATACATCACTGCCAGGCAAAACCAGACGGAATCGAAGTCAACTCTCTCGAACAACTCACATATAGTGCTTTTCAATTCCTGCATGCCGGATTCGGTAAGATGATAGATAGCTTTCTTATCTGATTCTCCGGTGTTCTCTATATAATTCTTCTTTTCGAGCCTCAGGCAAGTCTCATAGAGAGTGGTCGCACCGATCGGAAACCAGTATTTCATGTTCATTCTGTCGATCATCTTGAGCATGTCATAGGCATTCATCTCACCTTTCCTGAGCATTCCCAAGATTACTATCGATGTTTTTGACAACATTTGAGCTTACCCTCCACTTTCTGAATAAAACCCATGCAACCGATGCAATAAGAATTATCAATGCTATAACAAACGAGACCGGGTTCTTGATCTCATCTCCTGCTTCAGATGATACCAAAACATCCCACAAAGCTCCTACTCCCCAGAAGAAAGGGAAAATAACGAGCATGTTCTTCGTGATATAGAACACTGAACAATACATTAATCCTACCAAAAATAAATGCAAGAACTCCGGCTGGAAACCGGCATGGTGGAGCGAATAAAATGCAGAGGTCATGATGATCGCCGGAATTATCCCAAAAGCCTTCTCAAAGCTCATCCTGAGAAACCCGTATAAAAACGTCATCTCGAAAATTCCTGCCACAAGTATATATGTTGCTCCATATAGATTCTTCAGAGAGGCGATGTTCTCAGGCACCTCGTCTTTCAAGAAAATGGTAAGAAGTCCCGCAGCTAAAACTATGTTTATTATCAGGCTGAGTATCCATTTTCTCTTAGTGAATCCCAACTCTGCTATAACTTCTTTGCCCTTCTTCTCTACATATAATGATACGAAAACCACACCCAGCCCGAAGATCATCAGAAGGTCTCTTAAGATGAAGGATATTACATTATCTCTTATGGAATCTCCTCCAAAAGGGATCATCAAAAGGCTCAGGGCAATCATTACAGCCCCGGCAATGACTGCCACGCCTGTATCTTTAGTGACTTTAAATCTAAATAAACTTTTCATTTTGCTTCTTTCTCCTTTTGCTACGCATGCGTAGTATAGTACGTATACGTAGCAGTGTCAAGAAGCGTTTTCAATGTAGCTTATCTTGGGGCGGTTGATATTCTTGCATCGAAAATCACGCTGGTTTTCACGCTGCGCGGGATTTTTAGCGTGAAAAATCAGTCGATGAAGAAAAATCACCGCTGTTTTTCACGCACAGCGGTGATTTTTGCGGGATTTTGGCTCATGAATACTCTTAGGATCTGCAGAACGAATTGCAACGCAGAAGGTTTTATAGATTACTTCTATATACCTTTAAAGCTTCAAAAGTCTTGTCGCTTAACACATGCTCAATACGGCAGGCATCTTCAGCAGCCGTTTTCTCATCAATACCAAGAGATAATAAGATCTCTTTCAAGAGCATGCGTTTCTCCAGGATCTTCTTTGCTATTTTTTCTCCGTTATCGGTAAGCGTGATATAGCCCCGGGAATCAATAAGAATCAGCTCATTGTTTTTGAGTATTCCCATGGCCCGGCTTACACTCGGCTTCGAAACGCCAAGATTTCTTGCAACATCTAATGAACGAACAAAGATCCCCATGTTTGAGAGTTCAAGTATAGTTTCAAGATACATTTCCATCGATTCACTCATTAACATTTATTCACCTTCTCATAACAAAGTGCAGATCCATGAAAGCAAAGCCACACTCGGAATAAACAAGATCACATGCAAAAGATGAGTTTTCCAGTTATAACCAAAAAGATAACGGCTCAATACATCTTTACATTCAGGATAAAAATGCGGAAAGAAGTTGAATCCGGCGTTACTAAGCAAAACCCAATCAAAGAAGACTATGTCAAATGCCTTCAGTAAAATCAACATAAGAAAGAATCTTAAGTAAAACTGGCAAAACGAAAAACCGCTTGCAATACCATTCAATGCACCCAAAACAACAGCTCCGCCCATAAGAGCAAAAGAGACAACTACTATAACCCAGCCGATGGCATGCTGACCTTTGAATCGTTCAGGCTTTGTTTTCGGAACTGCATCTCTGACTTCCTTCGGTGCCGACGAAAAGAACTTATACTGCTGAATAAACCCTACACCGGCAAGCAGCATAAGGAAAAGTCCTACCATCATCATTATAGAAAGCAAAAAAGTTATAAACATAAAATATATATCCATCTTACAAGGGCTTTCTGATAACGCTGTGAAGACGGCAGAATCCGCGCTTCTCAAACAATTCCATGACAAGTCCGGCTTTTTTGCATAGTGATTCAACATCCGGTTTGCCGTAAATACGGACATCTCCATGTCCTTTAAGGTTGATGATCGGCATCTCGATCTTGTTGCAAAACCATCTTGTTGCTGCCCAATTAAATGTCATATCCCGAAGGACAAGTCTTCCCCCGGGTTTCAGCACTCTATAGACGCTGTTAAAGAAATCCTGTACATTCGGATAGTGATGGAAACTCTCGCAACATATGATCGCATCAAAGGAATTATCATCAAATGGCAGATTCTCACAATCACCGACAACAAACTCCACTCCGGGAAGATTTTTAGATTTAGCAACCTCGATCATCTTTGGTGTCAGATCAATTCCCGTATAGTGTTTCTCAGGATATTTCTCATATAAAAGAGATATCATCGGTGCAGTACCGCATCCGCAGTCCAGCAGACTGTCAAATGGTTCTTTCTCGAGTTCTTCAAGAACGTCAGGATAATCCTTCTTGCACATCTTATAAACACCGGCCTGATCAGTCTCATAAACGTCTGCAGCTTTGGTGAATTCGCTTATCGTCATATCCTTGTATTCTTTATCGTTCATAACTTTTATATCTCCATAAACTCATCTATGACTTTTAAGACCGGATCCTGATACTGCTTTCCACCAAAGAGCCACTGCTCATGCTGCATATCAAATTCCCTGATGTCCGGGTCTTGAAAATACTTCAAATAACGCTTCTTATACTTCTCGCCCATCTTGTTGGCATAAATAAAATGCGCGGTCGTTCCTTCAACGTGGATGTCGTCTTTCAAACATGTAATCAGATCTGTATAGAACTCATTTTTTATGGATTCCGGCTTAAATCTCGAAAACGATTCGATGAACATCTCTGCCGTCTTCTCATCCATCTCGAACATCTCCACAAACTTTTTCTTTGCCTTCTGTTTCTTCTTTTCGCTTTTGGTAAAGCTCGTAAGTAGTGGAACAACCAGTGCGGACTTTATCTTTGCGGATAAAACGCCGCTCTGGTCAAGATCCGGACTGCCGAATATACCGTGGTCCATATGAATGTTCCCGCGTTGGATGAGCTGACCGACAAAGCTGCTTCCAAGAGATGATCCGAGTACTCCATCGATTTTTCCATTATGGTTTTCGATAATGTATTTCTCTATCTTTTCAGTAACAGTTATCATGTCAGGAAAGATAAGGTCACTTCCGTCAAATCCATCGTAGTTTACGAGTATCAGATGATACTTCTCTGCCAAGCTGTCAATTACCGTAGAGAAGTTTATCTGCCAATCACAGCATGTTCCCGGAAGGAGAATAAGAGTTTTGCCTGACATATTACCGGTTTCATCAAATGTCATCCGAAAATACCTCTCTTTGTATATGGTTCTGAAACAATTGAGATCACATCGTATCCGATAGCTTTCAAAGCCTTTTTGATACTGTCCTCATCTATCATTTCCTCAGTAACGAATGTACATTCACCCAAGCGGGCGGAACTTTTCACTTTTCTGGCGGCAGGTATCATTCTCCGAATGACATCGTTAACATGTGACTCACACATGCCGCACATCATACCGTCGATCTTAAGTGTAGTTTTGATCATAATTACTCCCTGTTCTTTAGAATCTCTGCAGGATTTATCTTTCTTAGTCTGCCTGATAGCACTAGATTGATCGCAAGATATAAAACGATAATTACAGCGAATATCAGCGCAAATAATACAGGCGGATATTGTGCAGTTACTCCTACTCCGACATTGCAGACCAGATATCTGGGATAGATGTAATCCATTATCAGTTTGCAAAGAGGAATAGAAATCAGCGCACCTATTACGATGATGTAGAAATTACCGTCGAGATACATCTTTCTTACTTCCCTGTTTCTGAATCCGAATACCTTTACAAGAGAAATGTTGAAAGCGGATCTGTCGATCATCATCTTGACCATTAGATACATTACGACCAGGAAGATCACGGCAGAAGCCACAGACATCGTGGTAACCATAGGGCCCATCATGTCAACATATATACCTGAAGATCTTGCGATCTCTTCTTTCGACACTGTCGAATATAAGCGTCCGCTGTCGATATCGAGTTCGTGATCGGAGAATACAACATTGAAGTAATCATCATCTTCATTGAACAGATCCCTGCATCTGTCTATATCCATGAACACAAACATCGTAGCAGTATAGTCGAAAACCCTGGCTACTCTGAATGCATACAATCTTTCACCTTTATCATCACTTAGTGTGAAGATATCTCCTACAGACAAGTTGTATTTGTTCGCAACAGAAGAACTTAATACAACATCAGAATCATTTTCCGGCAGATCTCCAGTATCGAAGAACGGATTATCTTTGGTTATGCCCAATACTGTTATGTCAAACGTATACCCGTATATCTCTTTCTTAAATGATTCTGCGACAGCCTCATATCCGCCTTCCGGGACCTCTTCAGTAGGATACTTGTAGTTATACATGTATTCATAATTGGTCAGGTTAATGTAGCTGTCTTTAACGTTGGAGCAATACACACTTGTATTAAGAGCAAGGAGAGCGACCAGAAGGCTCATGAAGAGTCCGAAGATAACAGTAAGGCCGGCTCTTATCTCACGAAGCATCTGTCTTATCCTGAACATCGGAATAAACTTCAGTCCCTTGATCTTTATCTCTTTGCCGCGGACAGCTTTCTGCTCATTATGAAGGAGCGACAAAGGCGTTCTTATGAGTCTGTTCCTTACGACAAGGACATTAACGATAAATGCCGTTACAGGCGGAATGACAAGACCGTAAATAAGCACAAAAGGCTTTACAATTATGTCCATTTTCGGCATCGAGAAATAACTTAACGAATCCTGCATCTGGGCAGGTATCCCTGCAGGTGTAAAGATAGCGATCAATGTTCCGATAACACCTGATACAAAAGTTACGATAACCGGAACTGCGACATAACTCATTGTCAGCGTCCTTCTCTTCAGACCCATTGAATATAAAGCACCTATTACAGAGCTTTCCTGATCGATCGTATGTACGATGAACACTGAAATTACATAAGCAAAGAGCACTACGAGCAGGATCCCGAAGATAATGCTCGCAGAATAGTTTATCTGAACATCATCAGCAGCTGAATCTATCCTCGGATTATCTTTGCTGTTTATGAACACCATGAGATTTGACAGATCAAAATAGAAAACATCGTCGATAAGATCATTTGCTTCATCTGAGAATTCTTTTACTCCATCGGATAATTCCCTTGCTCCTTTAGCCAGATCAACGGAACCGTCTTTGATCTCTTTAGAACCGTCATATAATTCATCTATGCCATCTGCAAATTCTTCCGCGCCTTCCAAAAGTTCTGAAGTTCCCGCATGGAGTTCGACAACACCGTTTCTTAAAGCCCAGCTGTTGGAATTCAACGTCCTTATACCGTCATACAATTGATATGCACCGTCACTAAGACTGCCGGCACCGTCATTGACTTCACTTATTCCGTTTTTGATCTGTTCATATCCTACCGCCAATGCGGATGCGGGATCGGCAAACCCGGCCGCCACACCCGCTATGTACGGATTCTCATTTTGAGCCATCTCACTTACGGTTCCGGCAAACTGAAATACACCTGTTCGGTACTGTCTTGCACCATCATTCAGTTGTGACGTGCCATCAGCCATTGCTGACGCACCGTCTGATAAAGCTGATGCTCCCGATTCTAACTGGTCAACTCCATATGTATAAGCTTTTACACCTTCCTCTAATTGTGCTGCACCGTCATTAAGCGCCTCTATTCCATCTTTCAGCTCAGGAACCGCATCATGCAGTTCGGTCATTCCGTCATGGAATTCCTCGATGCCGTCACGAAGCTCACCGGCACCGTCTGCGAGTTCTTCAGCTCCATCTCTTAGCTCATCAATGCCGTCAAGGATCTCATCCTTTCTCTCGGTCATTCTTTCCCAGTATTCTTTGAAATATTCATCCTCAATGTCATCAATATCAAACTTGTTGTCTTCAAGGATATCCTTTAATTCATCTTCAGTCATCGCACCATTAAGCTTATATGCATAATAGTACTCTTCCGAAGCTATTGAACATCCGGAATCGTAGAGTTCATCATAGGCTTTGGGAGTAACAAAAATCACTCCGAAATATCTGCTGTCAACAACCGTATCGGAAATTTTCTTTATGACTGTATTATAGTCAGGAGTTGCACCGATGCCTGTTATCGTGAATTCCTTGTCGCCTATCTTGATCTTATCACCTACATTAATGTTATTCACTTCAGAATAACGTCTCTCAATTACTGCTTCGTCATCTGCTGCAGGCAGCGCACCATCTATAAGTGAGATCTTGTTAATATTCTCTCTTACCTTAAATGCTCTTAATACCTGTTTTTCATTGAGTGCATAATCAACATAGAACATCTTCTCTATTGAAACGCCGCGACCGGTTATCTTAGCAAGCTCTTCATCACGAAGCGGTACGAAAACCGAGAACTCACCGTCTTCACAGCAAAGTTCCCTGTCAGATATAACGGTACTGTCGATTATCGTATCTGCAGAAGCCATAAGACTTATGACTATAAACAGCGAAAAAATGATCAGCAGTGATAATGCTATATATCTCGCAAACCCTGATTTAAGATCGCGGAGAGCTCTCTTAAACAATATCCACCCCATATCAGAGATCCTCCAGTTCTGAGGCAGGTATCTTATTCTCATTCATATAGTCTTTATAGATCTCGCCGTCCTTGAGATAGATAACATGATCTACCATGTTCTTTATCGAATTATTATGAGTTACGATCAGCATGGTCGTCCCATACTGTTTATTGATCTTTTCCAGTAACACAAGGATGTCTCTTGAAGTCTTTGAATCCAAAGCACCGGTAGGCTCATCGCAAAGCAACACCTTCGGGTTCTTAACCAGTGCCCTCGCAATAGCACAACGCTGCTGCTGTCCGCCTGACAATTGCGAGGGAAACTTATACTGGTGCTCAGTAAGCCCTAAGACTTCGATCAGTTCATCCATATTAAGCGGATCCTTGGTCAGATATTCGCAAACCTGGATATTCTCTCTGACAGTAAGGTTAGGAACCAGATTATAGAACTGGAAAATGAATCCGAGATTAGCTCTTCTGTAATCTGATAACTTCTCGCCCTTTAAGCCTTCAACAAGAGTTCCTGCAACAGATACGTTACCGGAATCTATTACATCAAGCCCTCCGATACAATTAAGCAATGTTGATTTGCCTGAACCTGAAGTGCCCTGTATTACACACATTTCACCTTTGTCAACTTTAATACTTACGCCTTTAAGGACCTGTACAAAACTACCGCCTTCTCCATAAGACTTTTTAAGGTCTCTAGTCTCGATATACATAAACACACCTCAATTACTATATTAATTAAATGTTAGTCCTCGCTAACCAATTAGGTATATATATGTTTTCGACAAGGATTTAGAGCCAAATCAAAACTAAATTTGGCATTTGGTTAGATTTAACTAACTTTTGTAAGTTAAATATGATTTCAATTCTCAAAATCAATAAAAATACACTCACAGATCCTGAGTCCAGGCTATTTCCTCGGAAACCAGGGAATGCATCTGTTAACGCGCCTTTTGTAATCTAAATACTCCTGACCATACAAGTTTAAAAGCCACTTCTCTTCCGTATTGATCAGTACTATTGTAATTATTCCCCAATTAAGCAGAATAACCGATATAAGCATATAATTATGCCACATAAGACATACACCTGAGATCAGTATCCACCATCCGCTGTACATCGGATTTCTAACTGCTTTATATATGCCTTCGGTCTGAAGTCTATTCTCCGTTATGCTCTTATCCATATTCGAGCGGACGGCACCGATATACCACACAATTATTCCGGATATTATCAATACGATACCCAATATTCTGAAGATCCATACCCATACTCCTTCAAGGGTGCCGATCTTTAACACATATCCGAACAGGATAATACCTATCAGTTCGACCAGAGCAATACCCGTTATCAGGTATGGACCTATTCCAAACAGCGGAAGTTTCTGACCTTCTTTTACGTAGTTCTTCATTCTATTAATCCCGTGCGCTTTCTTTAAGATATAACACTTTCCCGTGATTAAGTCCCAAAACATAATCGCAACACTCTGAGATCAGTTCCGGATCGTGCGTTGATACGATAACCGTGGCACCGGATAACGAGAGCCGTTTTAAAAGCTCTGCCACCTTCTCCATATGCGAATAATCAAGACCTGAAGTAGGTTCATCAAAAAGAAGTAATTTAGCGTCTGAAGCTATAGCGGACGCGATCGCTACCCTCTGCTTCTGTCCTCCCGATAAAGCCATCGGGTGAGTATCCTTGTATTCCAACAGGCCTAAGCTGTCCAATATCTCATCACAACGTTTAGTATCCTTATCCTTTAAAGAAAGCATAACTTCGGATTCCACGCTGTCTGTAAAGAGCTGATGATTAACGTCCTGCATGACCATATAACACATCTTCAGACGCTGGCCGCCTTTATAGGTAACACCATCTGAAATAATCTTTCCTTTGCAGTCTCCTTCAAGACCGCAAAGACATCTTAAAAATGTGGATTTACCGGTACCGTTTGGTCCAACAAGACCGATTACTTTTCCTTCAGGTATCTTAAGTTCAGGAATATTCAGATTAAGGAGATCACCATCTGATTCTTTGAACTTCTTTTTTAAGATCAGATATGGCCGTTTCTTATAGCTGAAATAAAAATCCTTTAGTACTATTGACGGATCTGTCTCACAAACAGACGAAGAACAATCCCCGCGGATCTCTTTTATAAGTTCTTCTTCAAGCACGACGGGTCTTAACTTATATGCCTTGACCTCATCTTCACTTAAGCAGGCAAATTCTTCTCCGTTCCACTCTTTTGCGATCCTGCCGTTCTCAATATATAAGACACGGTCGACTGCATCTTTCAGATACCACAGCCTGTGTTCAGAGATAACGATAGTCTTGCCCTGACGCTTCCATTCAAGGATAATGCCGCGGAGAAGTTCTATGGAATCGAAATCCAGATTGGATGAAGGTTCATCCAGAAGGATTATTTCCGGCAGTAATGCAGCTACAGATGCGCAAGCTATTCTCTGTTTCTGGCCGCCTGAAAGATCGAAAATGCTTCTGCCAAGGACCTCCTCAAGATTCATCTCGGCAACGACATCGTTCATTCTCGCCTTGATCTCTTTTGGTTCAAGTCCAATGTTTTCCGGTCCGAAAACAATCTCTCCGTCAGTGTCCACCGAGAAAAACTGACTTCTCGGATTCTGGAAAACAGTTCCCACCGTCCCAGCAAGCTCGTGAAGTTCAGTCTTTTTTATATCGTGATCTGCAACCCTTATCTCACCTTCAAGTTCACCTGAGTAATAGTGCGGTATCAGTCCGTTGATAAGTCTGATAATTGACGTCTTTCCTGAACCTGAAGCACCGCAGAGAAGCACTGTCTGTCCTTGTTCAATATTCAGATTTACATTAACAAGGGATCCTTCTTTGGAACCCTTGTACTGAAATGAGACATCTTCGAGTTCGACTATACTCATAAGCAATACTTAAACATGACGAAGATTACTGTCGCAGCAGTAAGAAAAGTCATAAGCAGATAGTCGGCAACGCCAAGCTTAAGTTCAACAACGCTTGACCTCTTAGCTTCTCCGCCAAGGCCTCTCGTAATAGCTGCCGCAGACAGTTCTTCGCCTATGTTAACGCATGAAAAAAGGAGCGGTATCATTCTGAATTCAACCATCTTAATGACGTTTCCGCCACCAAGCATAACGCCTCTCATCCTCATTGCATCATTAATTGATGAGTATTCTTCTTTAATTGTCGGAAAGAAACGCATAACGACTGCAAGAGACACCGCAATACCGTCTGGTATGTGCATCTTCTGCATGCATGACATAAACTCACCGATCTTAGTCGTTCTTACTACATACCAAGCCGTGATCAACGCCGGCATAAACTGAACAACAATACCGCAATAACCGATCAGGAGCGAAGCAATGAGTCCTTCTGATTCAGCTGACAAAAAGTAGAACGTCAGCACAAGAGCTGTTCCGTACGCAAGCAAAAAGCGCAATGCTGATGCATACTTCTTTTCGGTGATCAAAAGTATTATCGGAATCAGTGTTATTGACAACCGTATTGCCCATAGAAAAGGTGTCGTAGCACTCATCATTACAACAAGAGATACAACAAATATCATGAACAGTTTGGTGCGCGGATCGAGCTTCATAATTATACGATCCCGGCTTTCTCAAAATGTTTCTTTACTACAGCCTTACCGAGGACTGCTCCGATGCATCCAAAGACAAATGCGAGAACAACAAGTATCCCTATTGTCTTAATATTGATTGCAGCAAACAGATTGCTTACGTATTCAGCAGAATATCCGCCGTCGATCAGATCCTGACGGTATGAATCAGCCGTTACAAGTATCGGAAAATAATTCGCGCATATCCAGAGGTTGAAAACGCCAAAACTTATGATAATTTTCTTAAAGCTCTTATAGTTTCCTGATTTAGCGATAAAGTCAGCAATCATACCTGAGATTATTATAAGCGGAGCACCAAGATATCCCATGCCGCCTACGAACATGATGATCGCCATGAGCACGGACACGATGGTTATCATTCCAAACTTCTCAACCTTTGAATAGAAGAGCATCATGGGTATTCCGCTTGCCAAAGGAAGTATTACTACATACGCTGCAACGATAAACGGATGAATGTATCCGAGCATTCCGAATGCGAATTCGACTGCAAATAGGATCGCCGTGAATATTCCTATCGTTATAAAATCTTTTGCTTTGAGTTTGTTACTTGTTTTTTCCATTTTTACCCTCCGGGATTTTTATGAGATCTTCCAGCTAACTGCCTGTTTTCTGCCGGAAATGAAATTCCTATAAATTCCTTCCTGATTGATCAGGTCCTCGTGTCTTCCCTTCTGAACGATATGTCCCTTATCAACTACGACTATCTGATCAGCATGTCTTACTGTCTTTAATCTGTGGGCGATCATGATGATCGTCTTTTCTCTCGTAAGATTCTCTATAGCTTCAGTAAGTTCCTTCTCATTTTCCGGATCGACATTTGCAGTTGCCTCATCGAGAATTATGATCGGCGAATCCTTCATGATCGCTCTAGCAATAGCGATTCTCTGCTTCTCTCCTCCAGAGAGCGAAGTTCCGCCTTCGCCGACGAGAGTGTCATAACCGTCCGGAAGAGCCATGATAAAGTCGTGGCATGATGCCTTCTTAGCTGCTGCTATAACCTCATCCATTGATGCATCAGGTCTTCCGAATCTGATATTATTTGCAATCGTATCTTCGAAAAGATAAACCCTTTGGAATACAAAGCTGAAGTTTTCCATAAGCGAGTCAAAGCTGTATTCTCTTACATCTCTTCCTCCTAATGTCACCTTGCCTTCCTGAACATCCCAGAATCTTGCGATCAATGATGTGATCGTTGTCTTACCGCCGCCTGACGGACCTACGATCGCAGTCGTCGTATTCTCTTTGATATCGAGTGTTACATTGTCGATGATCTTTCTGTTCTCATAAGCAAAGCTTACATTCTCCAGACGTATATTCCTGTTTATAGGCTTGATATCTTCGCCGTCGATATCCATCTGCGGAAGATCGGTGATCTCATTTGCGAGGTCAACGCCTTTGCCGATGATCTTAAGAAGAGCAGTATATATGCCTGCCGCATCAAGAGCTTCGAAGACCATAAAAGAACACATTAGCATAGTGATTGTGTATGTTAGTTCCATTGAACCTGTCAGATAGAAATAAACTGAAGCACCGGCAATGACAACTCCCGTAAGCTTACTGATAAGCATCTGCACGCCGACCGCAGGAATAGCTGCAAGTTCGGCAGTGATATCAGCTTTTACTTTTCGGTCAATGGCTTTTGAAACTCTCGATGTATTCATGGCAATGATGTTATAGTTACGGATCTCGGCAATGCCCTGAATGAATTCGAGTATAACGCCGACAATATCCCTGTCTGATTCGAGTTTCTCATCAGCAACTTTTGCGACCTGATAATTTGTTACCTTGTTCCAGAAGAAGAATACCGTTATTCCGATAACTGCGATAACACCTATCCTCCAGTCAAAGAAGAACATACCCAAACCGATCACGATGGTCGTGATGCTTCCCTGAAGCACCATCATGATAGCTCTGGTCGCTATGTCCCCAACCTGTTCCATAGTATTGGTCGTAACTGATGTAATGTGGCCCAGACTGGTATCGTTGAAGTATCCCATCGGAAGATATCTCAAGTGCTCTGCGATCTGTATCCTCTTTCTTGCACAGGTATCATATCCGCCTTCGGTCTGAAGCATGTAGGAGAATCTGTTGATGATCATCTTACCTACAGTGCTCATGAGCATCAGTGCAATAACCAGGATGATAGACTTTGTATTAATCTCCTGATTAATTATCGCGCCTATAGCAACAAATGCAGCAGGTATCTTCATTGCTCCGAAGATGGCTTCGAAAACTCCGAACACTACGGCAAAATATAATTTATTCCTGTTCTTCTGATCACAGAAATCGAAGAACTTCTTTATCATCTCAAGCATAAAAGGCCTCCTTTTCGCTAATGGCACTTACTGCATCAGCATTATCTTTTGCCATGCTGTGAGCGATCCACATCTTGTTATAGAGAGGACACTTCATAAGGAGTTCTTCATGTGTTCCGCACGCTTCAAGTTCTCCCTTGTTGATCACAAAGATCTTGTCCGCGTCTACTATGGTTGAAAGCCTGTGAGCAATAACGATAAGAGTCTTACCCTTTACAAGCTTTGCCACACTTGACTGAACGAGTGCTTCGTTTTCAGGATCAGTATATGCAGTAGCCTCATCAAGAATGATGACTGGTGCATTCTTAAGCATCGCTCTTGCGATGCAGATCCTTTGCCTCTCACCGCCTGACAAATGTCCGCCGGCACCGCCCACTATCGTGTCGTAACCGTTTTCGAGACCTAGGATAAACTCATGACAACCGCACTTCATGGCAGCATCGATTACTTCCTCATCTGTGGCTCCCTTCTTGCCAAGTCTTATGTTTTCCTTAATCGAAAGGTCGAAAAGATAGTTGTCCTGGGCTACGTATGCGACCTGGCTCATGTAGTAATCCAAAGGAATGTCCTTTATGTTAACTCCGCCGAATGTGATCTCACCTTCGTTAGGATCCCACAATGAATCGATGAGCCTTGCGACCGTGCTCTTACCTGAACCTGAAGGTCCTACGATCGCGCTTACTTCACCCTGCTTGATCTCCATGCTGATTCCATGAAGGACCTCAGCGTCCTTATACTTGAATCTGACACCTGAAAGAGTGATGTCTGAACCGACAGGTTCTTTCGTAAGCTTTTCAGGCCTCTTCATATCCTCTCTTTCGAGTATTTCAGTAACTTCTCCGAAAATAGTCTTGATCTTAAGGAAATCATCAGTATAAGAGAATGCAACGATAAGAGGTGTAATAAGTCCTGCTGACAGAATGATGCCCATTATAAAGCTCTCTGGCGAAAGGCTTCCATCTCTCACGAGCAACATACCGACAGGTAATACGCCAAGGAAAGTTGCAGGCATGAATGACATGAATCCCGTCTGCCACCAGATGCATCTTCTCATCCAGTCAATGAAACAGTCAGCACCCTCTCTGGCAGCCGTTACGAATTTTTCATAAGACGTCTTGGATTTTCCGAAAGCCTTGATTACTTCGATACCGTTAATGTATTCGACCGCAGTATCATTCAGAGTCTTTGTTTTCTGAACTGATACTTCATATCCGCCTCTGCTCTTGAACAACATTACACCGGCAAACAAAGCACCGATAAACACTGATATAAGATTTGCGAGACCCATTCTCCAATCAATGGTTAATAGATAAATGAATATAACGACCGGAAGAATTATATTCGCAGTAAACTCAGGAATGATGTGTGCAAGTGTCGTCTCCATCGAGTCAACTCTTTCAACGATAATATTCTTATAAGCACCGCTGTTATCAGAAAGGACAGAACCCAATGGAATCGTAGAAAGTTTTTCACAGAGCTGTCTTCTGACGGTGCCTAAAACATTAAAAGTTCCCATATGAGAAAGGGACGTTGAAATTGAATGTGCAGTAAGCCTTAAAACCCAGCATCCGGCCATGAGAAGGACTTTACTTAAATAATATTTCCAATCTCTGTTATCCGATAACAACTGGCCTACTATATCAGAAATGATAAGATAAGGCGCAAAGGACAGAGCAACACCGAATATGGCGAGTATTACGCTCCAACCGAAATAATTCATCTTTCTTCCCGCGAATTCCAGGATCCAGGAAAGCGTACTTTTCTTCTTCACTTTTTCACCCCCGAAAATAAATTGGCAAAAGTTAGTTTAAACTAACATTTGAAAAACATCATAGTTAGTTGCTACTAACTTGTCAACATAAATTTTCTTGATTTATAGCTGCTCCTTGTGACAATTGACAGTTTTGATAATTCCCTCTTGCAATTTCACAAATGACAAATATAATGTTAGCCGAAACTAATTAGTTATAACTAACTTTTGTATGGAGTATCTTACATTATTTGCATTGGAGATGAACATGATGCCTATTGTAGTAGCCGATTGCGGTGAAGAAATGATCGTAAGAAAAGTAGGAGGAAGCCCCGAAGTTAAGCTTCATCTGGAAAATCTCGGTATCGTTCCCGGCGGTCTTGTAACCCTTATCAACGTTAACGACGGCAGTGTGATCCTCAAGGTCAAAGAATCAAGGATCGCCCTTAATAAAGACATGGCCATGAAGATCATGGTTTGACGATGTTTATTAAATAAGCAGGAGGAATATATGAAGACACTTAAGGAAGTGAAGATTGGAGAGACCGTTAAGGTCGTTAAGCTCCACGGAGAAGGCGCCGTAAAGCGCAGGATCATGGACATGGGAATTACCAAAGGTGTTGAGATCTATGTACGTAAGGTAGCTCCTTTGGGAGATCCGGTCGAAGTTACTGTAAGAGGTTATGAATTATCTCTTCGCAAGAACGACGCCGCGATGATTGAAATCGAGTAATTATCTAAAGGAGTAATACTTATATGGCAAACCGGGAAATAAAGATCGCATTGGCGGGTAACCCCAACAGCGGTAAGACAACACTATTTAACGCCCTTACAGGTTCCAACCAGTTCGTAGGTAACTGGCCGGGCGTAACAGTAGAGAAAAAGGAAGGTAAACTTAAAAAGCATGACGGTGTAACCGTTACAGACCTTCCGGGTATCTATTCCCTCTCCCCTTATACATTGGAAGAAGTCGTTGCACGTAATTACCTTATAGATGAGAATCCGGATGTAATTCTTAACATCGTTGACGGTACAAACTTAGAGCGTAACCTCTATCTCACAACGCAGCTCACCGAACTCGGTATCCCTGTCGTAATGGCAGTCAACATGATGGATATCGTTAATAAGAACGGCGATAAGATCGACCTTAACATGCTCTCGAAGCAGATGGGCTGCAAGGCAGTCGCCATCTCCGCTCTTAAGGGCACGGGAATAATGGAAGCAGCCGAAGAAGCGATCAAAGCTGCGAACGGAACAAAGACCGTTCCGCCCCACTCTTTCTCAGGTCCCGTCGAACATGCATTGGCACATATCGAAGAAGCTGTGCTCCATGACATGAATCCCGATAAGCAGAGATGGTATGCGATCAAGATCTTCGAACGTGATGAAAAAGTAATAGAGAAGCTCGCCATCTCAAAAGAAAAGCTCGAACATATAGAAAATGATATCAAGTCGGCTGAAACAGAGCTCGAAGACGATTCTGAATCCATAATCACAAACGAGCGTTATGTTTATATCGCTTCCATCATCAAGAGCTGCTATAAGAAACAGTCAAAGGCAAAACTCTCCACTTCAGATAAGATCGATAAGATCGTAACAAACAGGATCTTGGGCCTGCCTATTTTCGCTCTCATCATGTGGCTCGTTTACTTCATAGCAATGACAACACTGGGTGCCAACATGACCGACTGGACCAATGATAACCTCTTTGGTGACGGTTTCTTCCTTTTCGGAATCGGTCAGAAACAATACGACGAAGACGTAGATAACTGGGCAGGCGAAGCGGTTTTCGTTGACGGCGTAAAGGCCGTTATAGATGAAGCTGCCGATAACGATGTAACCGGTGCGGAAAATCTTCAGGCTGACTTCGAGGACGCAGATTTCGGTGCTTTCGAAGAAGACTACGGTTTCTTCGCAGACGAGCTCATCGACAAAGGCTATGACATCGAGACACCTCTCGTAGAATCAGGTGCTCTCGAAGACGGTGAATTCACCACTCCCGGCATGGATGAGACAGAAGGCGCCGTATTCGTTCCGAGTATACCGGATGCAGTTTCAGGTCTCCTTGAAAAAGCCGGGGCTAACGAATTCGTAACAGGACTTGTCGTTGACGGAATCATCGGCGGTGTGGGAGCAGTATTGGGCTTCGTTCCCCAGATGCTCGTACTCTTCTTCCTCCTTGCATTCCTCGAATCCTGCGGATACATGGCCCGTGTAGCCTTCGTCCTCGACAGGATCTTCAGAAGATTCGGTCTTTCCGGTAAGTCATTCATTCCTATGCTCGTATCTTCAGGATGCGGCGTTCCGGGCATCATGGCATCACGTACGATCGAAAATCAGCGTGACCGCAGAATGACCATCATGACAACAACATTTATCCCCTGCGGCGCTAAGCTCCCTATCATTGCGCTTATCACGGCAGCATTATTCCGCCACACATTATTCAGCGGTTCATGGATAGCACCTGCTGCATACTTCATCGGTGTTGCTGCAGTTGTTATCTCAGGTATCATCCTTAAAAAGACAAAGCCTTTCGCAGGCGATCCCGCGCCGTTTGTTATGGAGCTTCCCGCATATCACTGGCCGACACTTGGAAACCTCTTGAGATCCATGTGGGAGCGTGGCTGGTCCTTCATTAAAAAAGCAGGCACAGTAATCCTCATCTCCTCCATCGCAATCTGGCTCGGATCAGTATTCGGAGATACCGGAAGCAGATTCGGTTTCGATCCTGATATGGAACTTGAAGCATCCGTATTAGGCATCATCGGAAATGCTATCAAGTGGATCTTCGCTCCCCTCGGATTTGCAAACATCAAGGCTACCATCGCAACAGTAATGGGCCTCGTTGCAAAGGAAGAAGTTGTAGGTGTATTCGGCGTGCTTGATTTTGAAGGTCTGAATCAGCTCTCCGGCTTCGCATTCCTCATCTTTAACCTCCTCTGCGCTCCCTGCTTTGCAGCCATCGGCGCTATCAAGAGAGAGATGAACAGCGCAAAATGGACATGGTTCGCAATCGGTTATCAGTGTGTATTCGCATACGCTATCGCACTCATCGTATATCAGTTCGGCCTCCTCTTCACTGGTACTCTTAATGTTATCGGACTGATATTTGCCATTCTGGTTATGGCAGGTCTTATCTACCTCCTCGTAAGGCCTGCCAGAAAGGCAGCAAAGTAAAGGACTGTGGTTATGATCGACTGGCTTGCTTCTAACTGGATCAACATCTTAGTAATAGCATTAGTTGCTGTTGCCGTATTCTTTGCGGCAAGAAGCATGATCAAAGACAAAAAGGCCGGCAAGAGCTCATGCGGATGTAACTGTTCACATTGCGCCATGGCAGGTAAGTGTCACAGTCAGAATAAAAAATGAAAAGAACTCATATGCCATAAAAATGATAAGGGGTTGTCTCAAGTGTGAGGCAGCCCCGAATCATATTTGCTGAAATTGAGTAGTACATTCCACTCCAATTCTGTTTTTGTGACTGAATAACAGCCAAATACTCTCAAAAAAGTCATTTCGAGCATGGAATGACTTTTTTGAGAGTAATCGGGGACAATTTGGTCATAAATTAGTCACGGGGAACAGATTGCATATAAAAAGGAGGCAGTTCTCCCACCTTTTCGAAATTGGAGTAATCCTGCATTTCGACCGTTACAGGACCTTCAGCCAATAATTCCTTCAATGCTTCAGCGGAACTGTTATCGTCCAAAGTAGCCTTTAATCTGTGTCCATTTACTTCAATGATCAATTTCACCGGCTACTCTTCATTAACTGCATTTGCACGTTCGAACAGCTCATATATGATCTTATAATCCCTGCATTGCGTAACTATAATAAAGTGATCAGTAAGATCTTTATATACGTCAAACATAACAGATTCACTCGCCGTTATATCGCCGCGGGCAGGTTGTTCGCAATAACTGAAAAAGATTGAATTATCAGGGTAATAACCCTGTTCTTCCACGCCGGTTCTTCCCTGCCATTCCCAAAACTTTCCGATCTTTACGATCGCAAAAGAAAAGCCCTGATACATAACTTCACAAGATATATCGTCAGTCGTCAGGACTTCGTCAGAAATCTTCTCTGCAAACTCTTTAAGCATGGCATCATCTGTTTCCGTCAGCAATGCTCTGCCAATATCTCCGTCAAATACCTTATAGGCACTAAGATCATAGCTCTGATTTGTCGGATCACATTCGATCAACCGGTAAGTAGGAATACGTCTGGTAGTAGTCGCAGCTGTAGTTGTTACCACACCGGAAGACGTCGGAACGGTATCACTCGTGCAGCCTGCAAGGATAGAGGCAGCAAATACGATTACACATATGATACATATCAGTTTATATATTGCTTTTGTCTTCACGGTTATGGATACCTTTAACAATATAACGTCTTATTTTAGCTTGTCTCGAAAACAATTTCCATTTTCCCATCCCCGTCATAAAGGATGAGATTGTTTCCTTCGATCTTTGCGAATATTGAATTGCCGTATTCATTTATCAGCGAATAAGTTCCGTCATCATTCAAAGCTACTCTGCCGGTACGATCTTTCTGCAAGAGAGTAAACGTGAAATTCATTCCGTCATCGCACTTAAACTTCGGATCATCCTTAGACATAAAGATTCGAATAACAAACGGAATTTCACTCATTTCCGTGTGTGTACCGTTCACCGTGTATGAAACACACTTCCAGCTCGACGTAATCGATGTGTTGCCGTTCTCATCTGTCTTTCTGCCACAGGCACACAACAAGGTTAAACACAATACGATACTGAGAACAAGCGCCGCTATCCTTTTCATAATTTCTCCTTCAAACATGCCTTGTTAAGCAATCTTACCACAGATCATTCTCCGACAAATCCGATCTCCGTATAGATCATCCCGTTCTCTCCACGCTCTGAACGCATGAGAGAGACTCTTGTTGCCGTCATGTTTCCTTTGGGCGGATCAGGCATAATGGTCTCATCATTTCCGGAGAAAGAACACTTTCTGATCAGAGTAATATGCGGTGAGAAACGCTTTCTGTCAAAAGGGATCTCATTCGCGAACAGTTCTTTCCGAAGGCGCTTCACATATCCGGCAAGCTGATAATTATCTGAAAGTCCAACCCAGAACAGATCTCCGAAACTGCCTGTTCCGTCCAGGCTGATCTTTATCGGTCTGAAGCCGACATGTTTCATGGCAGCTAATACTTTATCCGGCTCTTCATAATCTCCGATAAATGCCATGGTAATATGAAGGTTCTCCTTCTTGGCATAATTACCTGTCACTCCCCGTTCTTTCAGGCTGTCCTGATAAGCTGTCAGTGAATTAAGGATATTGTCATCAAACCGGATCGCGATAAATAGTCTCATAGTACTTTTACTAACTGTCAGTTGTTTTAAGTTGTTACTCCGTATGCTTTGTTTTCCACAAAGATAAGCTCACCGTCCTGAATGGAAAGTGTTCCGTACGTTTTTTGGGTTCCTCCGTACTCCTGTCTTTCTATGGCAATGTCATTTTCAGAGTTGCCTAATATCTGATAATCGTAAGTCATGCGATCATTTAATATGTAACCGTGGTCATTATAAACATCATATACGACGATCAACGATGAGATTATTCCGCTGCCTGTTATAACAGTAGAACACAAGTCCGGATGTCCGTCTTTGTTAATATCGCATTCTGCCGGCGGTGAGACTATCGTTCCCATCGTACCGACATTTTCATTGATGAAATCAGAAAGCGGTCCGTAGATCACGGTTCCTTCCGGTTCCTCAGAAGCAGTAATATCTGAATTGTCCGTTGTTTCCACTGCCTGCGTGGCACTCTGTTCAGGAAGCGTAGTCATGCCATTCTTAGGCGGCGTTATCTCACAGCTGTCCCATCCGTCACCATGGCCCTCACTGAAACCCTTTACCTTAAAAGTCCCGCTGAAAGGTTTACCTGATTCGTCATAAACCGTATACGATCCGGTCGCAGTAAAATCAGTACGTACATAAACTTGCCCTTGGATATCATATGCATCGATCTTTTCAACCGTTATTCCCGGTTCTGATCCGTATTTGGAATATACTTCAGAAGCGACTGCTATTTTCGCCAGAGATTCAAAATAGCTCCACTCTTTCTGCGTAAGCTCCTTCGACTTATTTCCGGCACATCCGAATAACGACAATGATATTGTCAGAATAATTATCAGACATCCTATCCGTTTAAACATAGATCCTCCTGAGTATATCTGAATCAGCATTATAGTGCGGCGCGTTGATACCTAAGTAGATACCCTGGACAACGTTATTCTCTGTCTCTTCCGGCGGGACTGTTTTGCCAATTACCCGGCAGTCACGCTTCTTGAAATGGAACATTGTACTCTCGACGGAAAAGAATGGATTATCACCGGCAAAAGCAACCTGTTCCAATTCGTCGATCTTTATATCATCCGGCGAATCAAAGATTCCGTAGAACATCCTGAATACTGCCCATCTGTCGCATACTTCCGGAACGATCGCGGAGACACATGAGACATGGGATTTTATCTTCTGAAACACTACATACTTGCCGTCCAGCGCATGGAACTCCTCGTCTGTAAGCCCGTTGCGCTTCCCGTCCCTGAAGGTGTAGGGCTTGCCTTCGGTCTTCAGTTGGAATGCGACGTATTCGCCGTTCTCGAAAATGTCATTCATATAGAAATCTATCTTGATCTTCTTTGGAGCGCATTGCGGCGAGGTGATGGTATCCCTGAACTTCGCCAGAGCCTTGCGTCGCGCCTTTTCAGTGGTTTTTCCCTCTGCGATCCAAATTTCCATTCCGAAATCACTGTCGACCATCTTCACCGCACGGTCTCTGATCTCATCGGTGAGGATGCCCTTCTTCCACATGAACTCTGCAAGTGAGTAGTAGTATGCGGCAAACTCTTCTTCGTCCGTCTCATCGAACATCGTCCTAACGTACTCATCGATCTTCTTAACGGCCATATCGACATCGTAGTAGTAGAACGCAGCCTTGTACTCACTTAACAGATCCTGCGCAGTATCGTTACTTGTTATTCCTGCTCCCCAAGCGCCCATTAGAACCTCCCCGTTAATCCTGTCTTGCTTTTAATCAGTCTATAATATTATTTCTTCTCCGGAATGAACATATTCAAGCTGATCACCCATGATCTTCTTCATTTCTTCAAATGCGGGAATTCCGGTGCAATGGCAGGTATAGAACTTTGTTTGATATGTACTCAGTTCCTCTGCAATAGACCTTACTTCTTCAAGTTCATTCTCCCTGTATTCACGTTTAACCATAAGATGAAAACCGCTGATAACAATATCAGGAAGGTTTCCATACTTCTCTTTATACGCATCAAGAATACTCAGGATCCCGTTGTGCGCACAGCCGGATAACAGCACAGAAAGGCCGTTTTCTTTAACCACAAGATAATGTTCGTGACAAAAATCATCAGATACAAACCCTTCATCTGTTTTGACCAGAAGTCTCTTATTAGTGAATGGAATAACATGCGTCCTGTTTTTGATCATGAAAAGTTCCAGGCCATCATCAATTACATAGTCACCCTGAAGCAGCCTGACCTGCGGAAGTTTTAGAATATCCTTATCTATCCCTATATACCTGTATCGGTCATTTCCTGACATTATCCCGTCATCTGCATAATACTCGCCGCCGGCAGCTTTCTGCATATAAATGACGGCACGATCGTTGATCCTGCTAAAAGGGATAATTCCGCCTGAGTGATCATAATGTCCATGGCTTAGCACAACAGTTTCTACGGCACTAAGATCAATCCCAAGAGATTCTGCGTTCCTGATGGAATCATCTGTTTGTCCGAGATCAAGCAAGACCTTATGCCATTCAGTCTCGATATAAAAGGATAACCCATGCTCATATGAGCATTCGGATCTTCCTTCTGTGTTTTCGATCAGGTTAACAATTCTCAACTCGTTATCCCCCATTCAAATGAAACAGTCTGATACAACGTGTCTGGTCCATGTTCCGTCAGCATTAAACGTAATTGTTGTCGCATTACCTTTAGAATCAGAGCACTTCCAGCTTCCGACAAATCTGCCCGCATCTTTGTTTCCTCCGCAAGCTGTAATGCCAAGGATAACCAGCAGTAATATCGTCAAAGAAAACAATCTAATTTTCTTCGTCATTTTTCTTTTTCCCTTCACGCTTCGCTTTCTTAGCCCTGCGCTGTTCCCTGTTGTTCTCCTCTGATGCCAGCACTTCAACAACGGCATCAGTCATTTCTTCGCTCCAGACTTTACCGGCAATTGTTGTTACTGCCCAAGGGCATATCTTCTTGTAATCATCATCGAAGATCACAGTGTACGGCGGACCGCAACGGTCATCAACAGACATAAACAAATGCCTGCCCTGACAGATCAATCTGGTCGGCCATTCTATACTCGGATCATCAACCTGATCGAATATCTCCTTGTTGATCTCATAAAGATCTTTATTCATAACACCGCCTATTTGCGCAGTATAAAGACCTGTTTCAGGATCATAACAACATTTCCAGCCGCAGCCCTCTTTGAATATCATTATGCTATTTTCCCTTCAATTACTTTTTGTCCTTCTTTTTCATACAGGAACAGTTACTGAAGCAGCTGCGGCCCGCCAAAAAACGTCGCGGACACGGCAGACAAATATGTTGCGGCAAACATGCCGAGGAAGAACATGACAATATGTATCGCGACGTTAACGGCAATCATCCAGGGACGCCAATATTCGATCCTCTTGGCACCGATGATGATATAGACGACCGTCAGCACAAGATAAAATACTCCGCCTATTAGTAACACTATAAGTGGTGAAAACGTGGCATTGGTGACAACTTCATCATTGACTGCAACATCCAGAAAATTCATGGTCATATACCATATTACGGTCGTAATGAAAATAGACAACACTGCCTGAATAAAGAAATACGTTCCTTTTTTCATATTGATCTCTCCCTTAAAATGTTTATTACTATGCCGGTCTGCCGGCTTGTAACCGTTACTTATTCGATAGGTTCAAAATCTGCCGCTCCGTGCTTGCACAACGGGCAAATAAAGTCATCGGGCAGTTCATCACCTTCATAGACATAACCGCAAACCTTGCAGACATAGCCCTTCTTGCCTTCCGTCTCAGGCTTCGGCTTAACGTTATTCTGGTAATATGTGTATGTCATTGTTTCCTTCTTTGTGATAAGGCGGGATTCCATAATGGAACAGATAAACATGCCGTGTGTTCCAAGATCAACGTAATCTTCAACCTTAAGCGAGAAGAAAGCGTTAATGTACTGGGGAAGGAACCTGAGCCCGTTATCCGATCTCATCTCTTCTATACCCTCGAACTTATCCACAGTTCTTCCGGTATGGAACCCGAACCGCTGGAATACGGAGAACGGTGCATCCGTAGACAGACAGTTTACATTCATAATTCCGGTCTGTTCTATAACGTGATGAGAATAATTCTCTTTATTGATGGTTACAGCTACCCTGTTTGGCGTATTTGTTACCTGTGTAACAGTGTTAACAATGAGTCCGTTGTCCTTTTTTCCGTCATTTGAAGTCACTACATAAAGACCGTACCCGATATTGAACAAAGCCCTCAGATCATTCTTATCAGCCGTATCGGATTTTCTTGCCTGATACTCGCCGCAGAACTCTTCAGCCAATGCTTCAAGCTGAGCACAGCTCTCTTCATTCAGGGCAGACTTAATGTGAACCGTATTTTCTGCAAAGGTGCAGTTCTTACAGCCTTCGAGCATGCCCTTCATGATCTTCGCAGCCATGGGAGCCCAGGATCCGTTCTCGATCAGGCCGATCTTATGATTCGCGAAATTGCGCTCGGTCAGATGATGGATAAACTCACGCATGAACGGGAAGATCTCGGCATTATATGTCGTCGTGGCAAGGATTATCTTGCCGTAACGGAAAGCATCCTCGACAGCCTCAGCCATGTCACAGCGCGCAAGATCATTTACGACAACCTTCGGACAGCCTTTATTCGTAAGCATCTCTGCGAGCTTCTCTACCGCAAGCTTTGTGTTGCCGTAAACGGATGTATAGGCTATTACGATGCCCTCTGTCTCCTGCTGGTATGTTGACCATGTCTGGTAAAGTCCAATGTAATATCCCAGGTTCTCTGACAAAACAGGTCCGTGAAGAGGACAGATGATCTGAATGTCAAGGTTTGCGGCTTTCTTTAAGACAGCCTGAACCTGCGCACCGTATTTTCCGACAATGCCTATGTAGTATCTTCTTGCTTCACAGGCCCAGTCCTCTTCTACATCCAATGCGCCGAACTTGCCGAATCCGTCAGCAGAAAAGAGCACCTTGTCAGCAGAGTCATATGTCATAAGAACTTCAGGCCAGTGAACCATCGGTGCAGCGACGAAGTTAAGTGTATGCTTTCCGAGTTCGAGAGCAGAACCCTCACCGACTACTATCTGCCTGTCTTCGAAAGCCGTACCGAAGAAATTCTGCATCATTGCGAAAGCCTTGGATGAAGAAACGATCTTTGCATCAGGATATGACTTCACAAAGTTGGCAATGTTTGCCGAATGGTCCGGCTCCATGTGCTGGACAACCAGGTAGTCCGGTTTCCTGCCGTCTAATGCTTTTTCGAGGTTGTCGAGCCACTCATGAGTGAAATTCTTATCAACGGTATCCATGATGGCGATCTTGTCATCTTTGATAAGGTATGAGTTATATGCCATGCCGTTGGGTACAACATACTGACCCTCAAACAGGTCTATCTTGTGATCGTTAACGCCAACATAAATAATGTCATCTGTTACCTTCATTTGTATATTTCTCCTTTTATTTTGTTTTGTATTGTTTTACCTGTTCCAGTGTCGGATACGACGGAATGGCACCTTTATGCTGAACGCTTATGGCGCAAAACACAGCAGAGAACTCCAGTGCTTCCCTGAGCATGTCTTCAGAGATGTCTCCTATATTCTCGATTCCGATATTAAAGTCGTTGAGCTTCCAAAGGAATGAACCGATGGAGGCATCTCCGGCGCCTGTCGTATCAACTGCTTCGACCTTTGGAGCACTCACAACGGCTCGTGCCTTTCCGGTAAATGCGGACATTCCATCCTTACCGCATGTATAAAGCACGAGCTTTACACCTTTCCCGAAAAGAACCGGAAGGGCCTTTTCAATATCACCGGTATCCGCAATGAACTCCAATTCGTCATCAGATATCTTTAGGATATCAGTCTTTGGTATGAACTCCAAAACAGCTTTCTTAAGCGCTACTTTGCTGTCCCATAACATGAATCTTAAATTGGGGTCAAAACTGACAAGAGCACCTTTTTCTCTTGCATATTCGATCGCCCTTGAATGAGCATCTTTCATGGGAAAATCGCCTAACGAAACACTGCCGAAATGAAGTGCAAATAAATCCTCAAATGCGCTTTTTTCAACTTGTTCGGCAGTATAAAGCATGTCTGCCGAGGGCTTTCTGTAGAATGAGAACGTTCTGTTGCCATCTGCTGCAAGACTTACAAAAGCGAGAGCAGTATTGGCTTCACCGGTAAAAGAGATGTGTGATGTATCGATTCCGGCTTTATCCAGTACACGTTCGATCTTGTGACCGAAAGGATCATCGCCTAACTGTGTCAGAAAAACAGAACTGCCTCCAAGCTTCGAGAAAGCGGCACAAACATTTGCCGGAGCGCCTCCTACTGCCGGGAAGAAAGAATCAACGTCATCAAAATCACACCCTTTCCGGGAAGGAATGAAATCTATCAGAGCTTCACCGATCGAGACAAGTCTTTTGTTACTCAAAACCTCTTACCTCCATCTTCTTTATAGAACGTATTGAAAAACCGGCTCCTTTACTCTGAACCTTTACAGCCGGTTCCAAAGGATAGAATCTTGTGCTCATAACATATCTGCCTTCGCCTGCAAAGACTTCAAGGCTGGAGTTATCGGCAATTACGCATATATCATTGATCTTTCCGGTTTTAGCTCTGCGGATCTTACGTCCACAGCCTATGTCACCGTCACTCAGATCCATGACCAGGACATCGCCATCGTATGTTATGACTGCTTTTCCGATCCTTAAGTCAAATGAGCCTTCAAATCTTGCAGTAATCTCACAGGCAAGTTCGGTATCTTTTGATTCGCCTTCGCAAACTTCTTCAGATTCCCCGAAAAGGCCGCTATTGATAACCGGACATTGTTTTATAAATCCGTCAGTTCCTACAGAAAGTCTTCTTGGAATCGTAAGACAATGCTGCCATCCCGCTTCAGTCGTGGGATTGGAATACGGTATGTCTCCTATACCCATCCAGCCTATAAGGATTCTGTCACCATGTTCATCGATAAATGTCTGGGGAGCATAGAAATCAAATCCGTAGTCGAATTCCTCAAACTCAGAAAGAACATCACCGTTCTTTTTGAAGTATCCCGAACTGTACACATTCTGGTAACGGTAATCTTCATGCTCCAGGCCTTGAGGAGAAACTCCGAGGAATACTTTATCCCCGATATTAAACCGGTCAGGGCACTCCCACATGTAACCAAAGTCATCCACGGACAGCTTCTTAACAAAATGCCATTCTTCCGGATCTTCCGCTTCGTAAAAAAGCACGCATCCCTTATCGTCTAAAGTTCTTGCGCCCAGCACCATTTTCCAGATGCCGTTCTCGATCCATACTTTCGGATCTCTGACATGGCAGGAACAATAATCCGGATAATCCGCATTTCTTAATAAGAGCTTCTTTGAACTTACAACGCGGCCGTCTTTTGACGTGACTAAGATCTGGTTCGCTTCCCTGCCGGAGGTAACGTAATCGTGATCACCGGGAAGCATAACATTACCCGTATAGAAGAGATATATCATGCCGTCTTTTACGACCGCGCTTCCGGAGAAAACACCATCTCTGTCTTCCGGAATATCGGGTTCCATTACTATGCCCGTATAGTCCCAGGATCTAGCATCATCCGTGCTCTCGAAATGCCCCCAGCATTTTCTCCCGGCTCCTATTGGAGAGTCGGGAGAAAACTGGAAATAAACATGATACTTGCCGTCAGCAAAACACAGACCGTTAGGATCATTGATCCAACCTGTCTCAGGTTCCAGATGAATGCTCTGCCGCCAATTCTGTGCCATCACTACCTCTTACCCGTTATCCTGACCAAATCAGTCAATAATATTTTATAAGAAAGCGGCAGCAAATAACAGTATATAAAAGGTAAGCAAACTTCAGTTTTACGTTATCGACACAGTTGTTCCGTCTTCACCAAGGAATACGATATAGCCGTCTTCCGGAAGATCAATCTTTTCCGATGAGCCGATAATGTGTGATGAATACATTATCTCGAAATACTTGTTATAAACATAGATCGCACTGTTTTCTGGACGCCCGGCAATGATGGTACTGTATTCCATCTCATCACCGATATAAAACCATGTAGCTTCATTACTCTTAAGCTCCACAGTATGGATGTCCGAAGTAAACTCAGGCAGCGTATCTACCGGACGGTATGTGCTTCCGAGAGAAAATGTGAGAGTACCGTCAGCGTTTACATGTCCCTCTACAAGATCTCTGTTCGAACTTGAAGGTAAGGTCTGGAAAAACGTTATATCATCTTCATCTGTAATCTTAACCACGCGGCTTCCCGCAGACATACCGAAGACCGCATAACCGGGCACAGTATCAGATACCTTGATTCTCATGAGCGGCATATCATAGGTGGCAGAAGAATAGATATCACTTGTGAGGACCCATGCGTTCTGACTTCTGGCTTTCCAGGCATTTATAGCATCTGCTGTAACGGATGTTTTTTCGAGCCTCTCGCCGAAGTAAGACTTCCTGACATAGCTCCCGACACCCGGCAGAGTATCCATCTGCTCACCTTTTACATATACCTTTCCGTCTGCACCTTCCTCAAAGAAGACAACCACCTGGTTAGGTTTGATATAACCGTTATCATCTACCTCTACAAATCCGCCGGCATCAGTATATTTGTAAACCGATGTGGTCTTAGATGAGAGTCCCTGGTTTACTACGGTCATTTTGTCATCAGAAAACCTGATGTCAGCGATTCCTGAACCCGTCATTGAACTCATGCAGTAGTAACCTTCATACTGCCTGAACTCGTCAGGGATCATATCAACGGTATTTACATCCATGCATGTCTCATGCTCTATGGCAATGCCCTGTTCTCCCAAAGCAACATCCATAAGAGCTTCCGCGACAAACTGGTTATACATGCTCGAGCCGCCGCTGGACAGAACGCAGACACTGATCTCATTATCCGGAGCAACGAGGAGCGAGGCATGCATCGTACCTACATCGCCGCCCTTGCCAACGACCTTAACACCTTGCTTCTGATAACTGAGTTCTTCCACAAAATCCCATCCAAGGCCTGCTCCGTCAAGATATTCGGAATCAGAATCAGTCCATCTTGTTGCCATAGCATCCTTGGCAGACTCATACAGCAGCCTGTTGTCACCATTCCAGAAAGTGCTTCCAAACTCAGCAACATCTGAAGCCGTCGCATAGATTCCGCCGGAACCGGGCGCCATGCAGTACTCATATTCAGAAGGCAGCTTTCCGTTAAATACCGGAACGGCATCTTCCCTGCCGAACATATTAAAAGGCGTTCCCGTGTGGCTGACCCCGAGATTTCCGGAAATATACTTATCAACATATTCCGTATAACTCATTCCGCTTACGTTCTCAACGATTATACGGAGAAGCTCAAAACCGTTATTGCAGTAACATGCATATTCACCCGGGTCAGCCTTAAGCCTCTGCGAAGCAAATGCCGCGATGAATTCATCATTGGAAACCATCGAATTGTCATTATATAGTTCCATATTGGCGAACTGCGTTCCCATGATGCCGGAAGTGTGGTTCATGAGCATTCTTACGGTTATCCCGGTATATCTCGGATCTGCCATCCTGAAGTTCGGAATATAATCCGTAATGGGCGCATCAATATCAACGAGTCCTTTATCAGCCAGCTGCATAACTGCAGTTGTTACATAGACCTTGCTGACAGAACCGATGCAGTAAACTCTTTCATCATTAACTGTTCCGGGCGTACTGCCGTCAGCTCGGACACTTCTTGAAGGCAGCAATACAGTTGAACCCATTATCAGTGCCAGGCCGGCAGCTATGATCTTTTCGTGTTTTCTCATCATGTTTCCATCCCTCCGATATTACTCAGTCATTAGTTCGTTAACGGAAATCTTCTTGATCTTTCCCGCTGCCAGATAAGTAACGACATAGCAGAATATAACCATCAGAACACAGGTTATGATCATTACCGCATAATCCGTTGCCTTATCAACTCCGAAAAGCGCGAACCAGAATGTCTTTTCTACGATTACAGACAAAACGGCTGCGATAACTGTAGATACTATGGTAGCAGGCATGACCTGAAGAGCGAGCTGAGTCATAAGATCCTTCGAAGAATAACCCAGGCTCTTCATGATGCCCAGATCTTTCCGCTGCCTTCTGACATTGGAGGTTGCAATGATCGAGAGAATGAACGCAACGGTTAACGTAATAAATATACCGCCTCCGGCACAGAATACGCTCGTCGCATCGGCTATCGATCCCATCTGGGATTTTGCAAGATCCAATGTGGATCCGATATCCTTGATCTTCAATCCGCTGCTTCTTCCGGTGATCATCTGATCGCCGATCTTGATCGCATAATCGACATCCGTTACGCCATAGCGTGCCATGAGGGCTGCGATCTTCTGATCAGCGGTACTCCTGATCCTCTCTTCAAGGGTTCCTGAGACATCATGATCAGCTTCCGTCTCCGTAACAGGCGCACCATAGATCGAAGCAAGTTTTGCCGTAAATTCGTCCCTGTCTATACCCTCATTCAAATAAATCTGGACCAGATCAGGCCTGCTGTTCGGACAGACTCTTTTGTATCCTTCATCGGTAAGATAAAGATTCATTCTGCTGTTTGACATTCCGCTGATAATTCCTGTGATAAGAAATGATTTCTGCGTTCCGTCACCTTTAACGATTATGCTGTCACCGATGTCATAGCCTTCACTCCTGCTCCTGAACAAAGAAATAGCGATCTCGTTATCATGTTCAGGATATCTTCCGCTGTATAGAGGAATATTCTCCGTCTCGTTAAAATCGTCATATACCTGGGCTGCGCCGCTGTATACAGAACCCTGCACACTGAGATAATGGAAATTGTATGTAACAAGTGCTTTTCTGACTTCAGGCAGTCTATTGAGTTCTTCCGCGAATTCATTGGCATCCACGCTGTCGAGAACAGTCACGGACAGATCATTTACTTCCATTCCCATCAGTGAGAGAAGGCCGCTCAGGCCGTCGCTGAAGAATACAGCAGTGGATAAACAGAAGAGCATGGATACTGTTGCCAGAGCAACGCAGGCACCCGTACCGATATTCTGGGCAGCGTTTCGGTATGTATTCTTGAGAGCAAGCCTTAAATTGACACTGCTTCTTGTAGCCTCCAAAGGGAATGCGTTTCTTCCCCAATGATGAGTCTTTATACCACGGCGGAAAGCTACAACCGGAGGATATTTCTTAACAGTTCCTGCCTTTATGAGCGCAAACGCAGTGATTACAATGACCATAATCAATGCGGTCACAAATATCATTGCTATGTTCGAATTGCCGTGAACATTACGGTTCATCATTATCCTGCAGAACATATCCATAACCGGAGTAAATGCTACTGCACAGACCGCACCCAGCAAAGCTCCGATACCGCCAGTAATAACATATTCGAAAATATATGACTTTGAGATATCTGAAGACGTATAACCCAGAGCTTCGAGCACTCCGATCTGCTGCATCTGGTCTTCGATATCATTCTTGATCTTATGTCTGATAAGAAAGAACACCGCTACCAGCGTTATAAGCGACAGACCTCCTGAAATATACATGAACATATCAAGATAGACAGTGGCAGACATTTTAAGAATAGGCTTATCAAAATACCAGAAAGAAGCCGTTATATTCTCGGAAGATTCCTCCTCACATCTGGAAATGAATTCCTCATCCGGGAGCGACGTATCCGAATTATAGCCAAGAAGAACGTCTTCTTCGTAGATAGAGGAAAGCAGCGTATAATCCCTGTCAGTTACAATACACTTAACACCCACATTGTTATCGTTACCCAAGCCGGTCTCATAGAATCCGGCTATCTCAAAAGGATAGTCTCTTCCGCCGGTAACAACCGTAAATATATCTCCGGGTTTAAAACCGCCTGTTATCTCAAAATACTGGGGCAGCCAGATGGGATGCTTAAGTCCCGATATCTCCTCTTCGGATAAAGAATTCCCTTTAACAAAACTCTCGATCCTGCGTTCATTTTCTTCCGTGAAGAACAAAATGTTATATGCGATCTTCTCGTTCTGATTATTGATTACTCCGGCCGCTATGGCATAAAGAAGATCAACCTTTATGACTTCCTCTTTCACGTATTCATCTTCAAGGATCTCCTTATATTCTTCACGGTACTTACCGTCTCTGAATACTAAGTAATTATTTACACTCCCGGTAGCATCAAAGCTGTCTTCGAAAACCGTACTTGCCTTTGCAATGTTTGCGGCAACAGTTCCAAGAAGGAATACCGTAATAAGAGTCAGGAAGACGATCGCCAAGGCTTCTCTCCTGTTCTTACGCAGATTAAATAATGACAATCTGAATATCTTCATGTTAATTACCATCCCATCTCATTGAGGAAGTCCTGAAGTCCTGCTTTTCTGGTCTTAAGATCATCAGTTCCGTAAGGTGCCATGCGGTACTCACCGACAACGCTTCCGTCTCTTAAGAACAGCACTCTCGTTCCTCTTAATGCAGTCTTGAGGTCGTGTGTAACCATTACTATGCTCTGGCCGTTCTTGTGGACCTGCGTGAATATATTCAGAACATCCTGTCCGGAAGCCGAATTGAGCTGGCCCGTAGGCTCATCCGCAAAAAGGATCTTAGGATCATTGATAACCGCTCTTACGATGCCGACTCTCTGAGCCTCACCACCGGACAACTGGTTAGGATACTTATTCCACATTTCCTCTCCGATGCCGACCTTGGTGAGGAGTTCCTTTGCCTTTTTGGTAAGCTCGGATGAATTCTTCTGAACAATGAGCGCACCCGTGAGAACGTTATCTAAGACAGTCTGGTTTTCGAGAAGATAGACACTTTGGAAAACAAATCCGCAGTTGCCTCTTCTGAATACTGCGAGCTGGTCGTTCGAATAATCGGAAATATCAGTATCTGCGAAATAGATCTTGCCCATGGAAGGCTTATCCATTCCCGACAGCGAATAAAGAAGTGTTGTCTTGCCTGAACCCGATGCGCCCATGATAACGGTGAAATCACCCTTCATGATCTCGAGATCGAGATTCTTGATTACATGCTGCTGGACACCGCCGTTGGAAAATGACTTACATAACTTATCTGTCTTTAAAATAGAATCCATACCTATACTCCTTTTGCTCACTCTTTTTGTAGCTTATGGCTGTATTGTATAGATCCTGTCAGAAAACTTCTTTAACAGAGAACTATGTAATTCTTATCAAATTCTTAATTGTCTGAAATCATCCCAGAGGAATAAGCAACGTGATCGCAAAACCCTTGTCCTGGTTGGAAGGTATCAGTTCGCCGTTCATCTTCTCCATAAGTATGCGCGCGATATAAAGGCCCAGTCCGCTTCCGTCCGCATTGGAATCCTTCTGCTTCTTGCCGCGGTAGAATTTATTGGTAATAAGATCGAGCTCCTCTTCGGGTACACCCGGGCCATAGTCTCTGATCTTCATCTCGAGATAATCATCTATGACTTTATATTCGATATCGATCTTAGTATTCGCGTATTTATACGAGTTATAGAGAATATTACCGACGACCTGGCTCATTCGTTTTGTGTCGATGTTGATTATCACACCCGGGATACTGCCTGAGGCAATAAGGCCCTTATCATCGTGCTTTACCACTATATCGTTAAGAACTGACGACGGTTCATCCTTGCAGTTTACCTTGAACTCTCCGAGATTCTCCAATGTCGACGAGAACAGATCCGTAACAAGACGGTCAATCTCGTCAGCCTTCTTATAGATGTTATCGAGCTTGGTTATCTCCTCTTCGTCACCGCCGTTCATCTCATGCTTTGCCTTAAGGAGCTCTGACGTAACTTTTATGCCCGTTACGGGAGTCTTAAGATCATGGCTTAATGAGGCAACGAGCTCCTGTTCTTTTTTCTGAAGAGCGAGTTCCCTGTCTTTCGATGCTGCCAGTTCTTCTCTCATGATGTCGAAGCTCTCGGTAAACGAGCCGAACATATTGTTCTTATCCAGCATCAGAGGTTCATTCAGGTTGCCTTCTGCAACCTTACCTGCAAAGCGTTCCATCTTTTTAAACGGTCTGATGATGTTCTTCTGCACGTAAATTCCGTAAATAACTGCACCTGCGACAATGAGAAGGCCGCAAACCGCGAATGCGGCCGTCATGCCGAGCCTTAATGAGTTGTATGAATCACGGCCGTCATCAAGCAGTATGACATAACCGAGAATATTGTTGTCACGGGTAACATAGGAATACGGATAACGCATCTTCATGGCGTTCTCGACACTCATACGTTCGGAAGAAGAACCTTTGGTACGCGAGTCATAAACTACGGAATTATTCTGATCCAGGACCATATAATCGACGTCGGATTTTATACTGTCGAAAGCATTAGGTTCCTTCCAGTTATCACCCGCAGTCTGTGTTATGTCATTTAATAAGAGAATATGTTCATTCGAGACCGAAGTGCTTATGAGACCCGTATTGGTCAGCAGAACAAACAGCAGGACCGCAGCGATATATACACATACGATGGTAATTACAAGGCGTGCATACTTTTTCACTTCGCAGCATACTCCTCGAGCATATATCCGACACCCCATATCGTCTTAATGATCAAGGGATTCTTCGGGTCATTCTCTATCTTCTCCCTGAGGTGTCTGATGTGAACGGCAATAGTTCCTTCGCCCACGAATTCATCATCCCAGACGTTCTTAAGAAGTTCTTCTTTGGTAACGACGCGGCCGCTGTTCTCAGCAAGATAAAGAATGAGCCTGTACTCCATGTCCTTAAGACTTATCGGGGCACCACCGGACACGAGTTTATGTATGTTCGTATCAATGCAGATGTCATCAGTGATCCTGATAACGGATCCGATGCCCTTATCCGCAGAACGGGGAACGCTGACTGCCTGTACAGCCTCTCTGGCCTTCTCATAACGGTCGAGGATCGTCTTAACCTTTGCGAGTAAGATGCTCAGGGTATAAGGCTTTTTGATGTAATCATCTCCGCCGATATTAAGCGCGATCAGGACATCGTCATCACTTGTTCTCGCACTGACGAAAAGTATCGGCATGTCATACTGCTCCCTGACCTTCTTACAAAGATCAAAACCGGATCTGTCGCCAAGATTGATATCCAAAAGAAGAAGCGAGACTGTATTCTCATTGAGGAACTTCTCGGCATCCTCGAAGCTTGTTACGTATGCAGTCTTAACATCAAACATGTTGAAGTATTCGGCCGTAGAACCGGCTATTACTTCATCATCATCTATCATCAGAACTTTATAATTCATATTTGCCTTGAATAAATATATAAATTTATCCAAGCTCTCCGCTCAGACATGTTCATTATATCATTATTCTTTAACTCCGCTTATCTTAAGACCGGCAACGAAGTATTTCTGAAAGAACGGATAGACGATAATAACAGGGATCATTGCAATGATATATGCAGCTGCTTTTACCGTGTATGGCGTAGGAGTATTGTTGGATTCCACTCCCGGAGGAACACTTAATTCGGAGAAAAATTTCATCAGTTCGAACTGCAGTGTTGTGTAATACGGATCGAACCTGTTATACAGCCTTGCATCGAACCAGGCATTCCAGTGATATGAAGCGATGAAAAGGGCGATCGCGGCATAAACCGGTTTGCAGAGCGGACTGATGATGTTCCAGAAAATTCTCATATAACCCGCACCTTCAAGCTGAGCAGCTTCTTCCAAAGAGTCAGGAATGCTTTTCATGTAGGTTCTGATAGCCATTACATAGAGAATGCTTATCATGCCCGGAATAATATATACCCAGAAGCTGCCATTAAGATGGAGATATCTGTATAGTGCATAGGTCGGGATTAAAGGAACGATGCCACCCTGGGTAAACACGGCGATGACCCAGAAAAGCGAAAGGCCGGACTTGAACAAAAACTTCTTACGGCTGAGAATAAAAGCAAGAAAAGCATTGGCTGTCAAAGCCGTAAATGTTCCTATTGCGGTTCTTAATACAGTAATTGCTATTCCCTGTATGAAAAACCGGTACCGGAAACTGAACTCTCCATAGTTTTTCAAGATCGTGATATCGGGGAAAACCAGTTTTCCATAATTTTCCAGGGACCACTTGCGCGGAAGCAGGTGGATACCGCGACTAAATGCATCAAGATGTTCGTTCAAGGAATACGCCAGCATGTTGACAAGCGGATAAAGGATTACCACTGCAAAAATCACAAAGAAAGCATAGATAAAAACATAGAAGATCTTATCTTTTGCTGCCATCTTTTTCCTGCGTTTGATCTTTTCAAAAGAGACACTTTCAGATCCAGCCATAATATTTTTCCGCCTGATGAGCTGACACTATTAGAAATCCCCATGTATACATTGACAGGATAACATGTTGACAAGCGTGACAACTACGGACAAAATCTTACATTATTACTGATGAATTCCATACAAATGTATATGTAGAGACAGATAGAGGGTTAAGCTCCTGCAACTGCACACTTCTTAGCCTTTCCCTTATTCCTGAGGTTTAAGAAGAAATAACCGATCATGGGCGCAATGAACATTGCCAGATATACCAGTGTGATCCAGGGCTGATAATCAATATAGAACTCCTTGAAAGTAAGGCTCCACGGATGCTTGATGAGTACCCATCCGACGAGATCGACCACAATGCTGATACCAGCCCAGACAGCGCCTGTTGCCATAGCATTCTTAAGCGTGAGATCTTTTACTTTTCTTAAATACAACAAGCCGAACAGCGTAAACAGAATGATGTTATAAAGAGGATGCCATGGCTTTGTCATCTCATATCCCATGCCCATTCCCGGACCCTCTGCCATGGAACTCATACCAAGAACGAGGATGTTAAAGATCGTATGGCCGATTCCTACCCAAGTGACTACCACATAGCTTATTAAATACCACAGAAGGGACATCCCGATATCCTTCCCGGAACCGAATTCTCTTAATGATTTCCTGCTCATAAGTATTCTCCTTTGTTTTGCTTCAGGCATTGATTTGTTATGCCTTCATTCTATAAACCTTAAGGAGAAAATGATTTAGATAAGACTTATATACTTCTTAAATCAATCTTAAATCTCTTCTTTCAGCTCGGCGATATAAGCTTCCAGAAACGAATGTCTTTTAGCTGCGATATCTCTGGCAGTGTCAGTATTTAGCTCATCCCTGATCACCAGGAGTTTGTCGTAGAAATGCTGAATTGATTCATCTATGCTGCGCCCGTGTTCACCGCCGTATGCAAATGTCCTGGCGATCCCTATGGCGCCCAAAGCATCCAACCGGTCGGCATCCTGAACTATCATGCCTTCGAGAGTAACAGGCTTCTTTCCGCGGTTCCTGCTGAATGATACTGAATTAATGACGTTGCATATCCTATCTATAACCTCTGCAGAAATGCCTTTATCCGTCAGAAAAGCACGGGCATTTTCGTTATTCTCGTTGTTAAAGATCTTATGGTCATCAACGTCATGGAGAATGGCGGCCAACGACACTACCGTCATGTCACAGGCAGGCTCATTTTCTGCGATCCTTAGAGCATTTTTGTACACGCGCAGCGAATGTGCAGTATCATGTCCGCCGGAATTCTTTCCCAGCAGTTCTGAAACGTAATCTATCGCATCCCTGGTCAGTTTTTCATTATTCATATGCCGTTATTCCAGGCTGTCAAAGAACGGCTTGAAATCATCGTCCAGATCTTCGAACTCATATTCCATATAATGTTTGCCGTTGACATAGACCTCGATATATTGCCTGTACAGGAAAACAAAATAGATATCTCCGTTATTCTCATATTGGAAAAATCTTCGGTAGTATGCGAACTCATCGCTGCCAGCGACAGGAATATCGACCTGATCGATAACGTCTTTATAATCCAGTATCGTGATCGATTTGACGCTTTCCACGAATATATCATTGCAATACCCGGCAAACCCTCCTGTTGCGATAGAAACATCTGCTGTCACAAGAGCAATCTGACCGTCTTTCATATCAGGAGATATATTGTCTTCCAGTCTGTACACATCAACACAATCTTCTATGATGGACCTGTACTCACCTTTAACCTTCATCACATAGAATGAATAATTATGCTTCTCTTCGGAACTGATACTATCAGCCATATCTCCCGAAACAGACATCCGCACACTGCTTTCTGCAGACTGTTTTTTCTCAGCACAACCGATTATGGAAATACCCAAAGAAATCGTGAGAGCTATACTCAGGATTCGGATCAGTTTGTTCATAAGGACCTCATCTCCTTACAACATACCGTTCTTTTTGAAATACAAATACAGTAAGAAAGCTCCAATGGCAAAAGAGGCAACAGACATGAAGATATCCGCATAGGAACCTTCAACGCTGACATATTTCGTATTATTGGGATTAAAGATAACGTTGACGGTGTCTCCTACCTTATGCTTATAAGAGTTCGGATTCTTGACCGGATTAGTGCCGGTCAAAGTATATTCCACGCCTTCATAGGTAAACGTGAACAAAGGATAATGCGTATCGTTCTCCTCATCAAAATCAACGAGGACCGCCGGAATATGCTTGCCTTTCGCGCGCGAAATGATGGCCTTGACCAGCACAAATATCCCTAAAAAAACTGCAATTCCACCCAGGATCAGATCTCTCATGCCATTACCTCCTCATTTATCCAAGCCGAATGCACCTTTGAATATTATAAATGATTATTCTGCTTTTCTCGCTAATTCGAGATCCAGCGTGTCATTAATCGTTATCGTTCCGCCGTAACGGTCGATCGCATCTTCTATCCTGGCAAAGAACTCATTTCTGATGCTTTCTTCAATAGCCATATGGTCTGAATACGTTCCGAGCAATTGAACATACTCTTTCGATGAAAATACCCTTTCGCGATAGAAGAGATAGTACCTGATATCGGTAAAACCGTATTTTCCGGGTATCTGAGAGATCTTAACGGCATCATCTTCGGTAAACCAGGTCTTGGTCCCGGACTTTACCCCATAGTATTTGTTGTAATGATCGTTGTATATCTCATCTATCTCGCGCGCAAGTTCCGGATTATCTCTGCAATTCCGCGGCCTGTTGGCAAATCTCGCAAACGCGCCGCCATTCTTTAACATGGAATAGACCTTGGGATAACCGCTCTCTTCAGGAACCCAGTGGAATGCAGTAGCCGAAAAGACCAGATCACAGAAATCCTTTTCAAGTTCAACGTCCTCAAACTTTCCCGTAACGACGCTGAATTTCTCATAATCCCTGAATTTGTCTTTAAGAAGATTCGAAAAATTCTCGCCATATTCAACTGCAGTAAGTGAGCATCCGGTCTTAAGCACCGGGAGCGTAGCCTGACCGCTTCCGCTTCCGACTTCCACTACATGGCTTTCCGCGTCAATATGGACGTAATCAAAGATGGCCCTGTATATATCATCGACATAACCCGGACGCATCTTGTCATATAAAGCTACAGCGGTATCAAAAGTGCTGCCTAATTCTTTTCTGTTATCCATAATCCCTCTCCCCTTCGTTATCAGGTCTTTACTAACCTTAATGACTTTCTCATTATAGCATTCAAGTTAACCTTCAATCCGAATATCATTAAATATTGTACGGCTGACAGTTTTAAGATATCATTCATCTATTCCATAATAGAAGGGCTTTGGATATGCCATCATATTCTAAGAGCGATGCGGCTCTTGCAGAAGTACTTGCCGAAAAATACGATTCTCTGGAAAGGATCAAAAGCGAGATCAAAGATAACGTATTCAAGCTCAAGAATATGCCTGTTTTTGACACTCCGCAGAAATATTCCACATTCAGATTCTTTTGGCCGTTCTTAATAATCGCAGCTGTTGTCTGCTTTGCAGTTACGTTTTTTACATCTTTTATCACTTCAGGGTCTAACGGTGATCTGGTAGCAAAGATCATCGGATACGCCACGATCCCGATTATTCTGTTGATCGGATTGTTTATCGCAAAGGTCCTAAAGAAATCAGCTAATGAAGAGATCGAAGCCAAAGAGAGAACACTCTCCAGAAAAAGCAATGACCTTATAAAAAAGATTGACGAACTGAAAGCCAGGCAAAACGAACTCACTGCCGAGTTATCAGATTATGATAACCTTATACCCATGTCTTTAAGAAACAGGACTCAGATGCTCAGGGTTAAGACCATTCTTGAAACAGGCCGGGCCGGGACTCTTGAAGAGGCAATAGAGCTGATCAGGAAAACCGGGAAAGCATAAAGGGCCTGAGTCCCCATCCTTAGGATAATCGTCACAAACATATTTAATTCTCTGTAAATTTTTTCTCAAAGTCTTAATTATCTAAAGGCTGAGTATTATTATATAAGCATCTATTATTTTTTACATTTGGAGGTCTTCATCATGGAAAATAAGATGCGCCTTGTTACCAGAAGTGATTTTGACGGCTTGGTCTGTGCAATGATATTGAGAGAACTTGATATCATCGGAGACATCAAATTTGTTCACCCCAAGGATGTTCAGGACGGCAAGGTCGATCTGTCATCCAACGATATAACAACAAACCTTCCTTTTGACCCGAGAGTAGGCCTCGCTTTTGACCACCACGAGAGTGAGCTTGCACGTAATGATATGGATAAGATCGAAGATCAGTATATCTGCAGAGTGGCAAAGTCTGCTGCCCGTGTCGTATATGAATATTACGGAGGCGCTGAGAATATCAAGACCGTCAGTGAAGAGATGATGGCTGCCGTCGATAAGGGCGACAGCGCTGACTTTACGGTCGACGAGATCTTAAACCCCACAGGATGGGTACTGATGGATTTCCTTATGGACGCCAGAACAGGTCTCGGACGTTTCCACAATTTCAGGATCTCCAATTATGATCTTATGATGGAGCTTATCGATTACTGCGTAAACCACAGCGTTGACGAGGTTCTTAAACTGCCTGACGTCAAGGAAAGAGTTGACCTTTATTTCGAGCAGCAGGAATTGTTCAAGCAGCAGCTCCGCGATATCGTCGTCATCCACGACAAGGTTGCCGTAATCGACTTAAGACCTCTTGAGACGATCTATGCCGGTAACAGATTCATGGTATATGCGATGTGGCCTGAGGTCGAGATGAGCATCCATGTTGCCTGGGGCTTCAAGAAGCAGAACACAGCCGTCATGATCGGTAAGTCTATCATCAACAAGGCAGGCACAATGGACATCGGCGAGCTCTGCCTTGATTACGGCGGAGGCGGACATCCGAACGCAGGCACCTGCCAGCTCGACAATGACAAGGTCGACGCAGAACTGCCGAACATTATCGCAATGCTGAATACGCACATCTGATAGTTAAGAGCTTTCAAACTAATAAGGGCTGTCTCATGATCTGGGACAGCCCTTTTTAAATTTGTTCAAAATATGGAGTCCTGTAGTTTCCATGTTTTCTTCCGACGTAATTAGTCAAAAAACATGGAGAAAAAGTCGGATTATAAGAATTCCGACTTTTTGTCCGACTTTTCGGGTCTAAAAACCCGGAAGAAAAACGGAAGACGATTTCGGAGCAGCGGGTTTTACTTAAGCTCTTCCTTAGTGAACTTAACATAAGACAAAGCAATAACAGCGGCGAAAGCAATTACTGAAGCTGCAAGTGCCATCATGATGTTGCTGTTGCTGAAATCGCCGATTACAAGCATGGACTGTCCGACGGCCGTAAATCTTAAAAGCTTCTCTGCCCATTCAAAGTTGAAAAGAAGCTGGGTTACGATATTTGACATAAGCATCAGTCCGAGGTTTACGCCGATCGCGCCACCTAAGTGCCTGATAAACATGGATGCAAGGAAGCATGTTGCGGAATAAGCGGTCTCGACAATGATATAGACAATTGATCTTCCGATAATTACCCTTGCAAAGCTTCCGTCCATCCCGTCCGTTCCCTGCATAGAAAAAGCAATTGCTGTGCTGACTATAATGGACACCAGTCCGAACATTGCGACGGAAACCGAGTATGACAGGAACTTCGTAATGAGGATATTGAACCTGCTGTTGCCTGCCATGACCGCGGACTGGATCTTACGGCCGTCAAATGAGCCCGTTACGTGAATGCCTGCAAAAACTCCTATAAGGAATATCACAAAAGCATTGTAGTTATTAAGTCCTTCCAGGAACGCATTGTAGCCTGTGTAGCCCTCAGTAAAGAGCAGTGTCAGCATCAGGAACAAACCCGGAAGTAAAACCAGCGAAGCTCCAAGGAACCAAAATGATTTTGAAGATAATGTCTGCTTCATTTCCCATTTAAATAAACTGCCCATCATGCGCCCCTCCCGAGAAGTTCGATATAGTAATCTTCCAGTGATCTCTCGTGCTTTGAAAGATGAGTGACAAGGATCTTGTGGTCATACATCAGCCTTGCAACATCTTTAGTATCAACATCATCATAGATGCTGATCTTACCCTCTTCGCTGTCCACGGTGCTGATCCCGTAAGTTGTAAGGATCTTAAGAGCCTCTTCGTTATGCTCAGTCTCCATGACGATGTGAGTCGTACACAAATCATCGAGCTCGTCTTTCGAAAGCGTCGAAATAATGCGTCCGTGCGAGATAATGATGTAATCCGTTGCGAGCTGGTAGAGCTCTGCAAGGATGTGGGAAGATATTACGATCGTGATCCCGTCATCCCTGCACAGAGATATAAGGAGCTCCCTGACATCGACCATACCCATCGGATCAAGACCGTTTACGGGCTCATCAAGGATCAGGAGCTCCGGATTGTTTATCAGGGATATCGCTATGCCCAGTCTCTGTTTCATTCCGAGAGAGAAATCCCCGACCTTCTTGTTCTTTACATCGCCAAGGCCGACGCGATCAAGGATCTTATCAGCAGCTGCAGCATCCTTGTTTCCATATAATAGCTGCTGTAAGAGCAGATTCTCCTTAGCTGTTTTACGCATGTCCAGGATCGGGTGCTCGACCAGGCATCCCATCTTTCTTCTGGCCTCAATGAGCCCTTTCTTATCTGATCTGCCGAAAAGCTCGATAGTCCCGTGATCGACCGGGCTTAACCCTGTAATGGCTCTGATCGCTGTGGTCTTCCCTGCTCCGTTCTCACCGATGAAGCCGTAGATCCTGCCTCTTCCGACCTCGAAAGAAACGTCATCAAGCGCTTTTTTCGCGCCGTAAGACTTTGTGAGATTACTGATCCTTAAAATAGAATCACCCATAACCAACTATCCTCCCCGTTGTTTTATGGGTAAATCATAACCTTCGATTCTTAACGGGAAGATAGCTGAACATTAACCTAACATTAACATTCAAATATTTATTCAGTCGTCTTACCAATTTATCAGCTCACGGCTTTATCCATATCAAGCCACATTGCCGGGCGGATCCCAAATCTCCCATCAACGTTATCATCAATAATGGCTCCGACATTATTGACATACATTCTGCAGCGATAACCGCCGTTCCAATTGTTTGACAGATCTCTAAGAAGATAGTAATCCCTGTTGTACCTGTTGCTTCCGGCAATCCGGTCAGTATCATCAGCAAAATAAGTCCGGGCTTCTTCGGCGCTCAAAAGAAAGATCTTCCCGTGGTCAGTCTCACAGATCATGGCCCTCTCATTATCACTAAACAAACAGTCATAGTATTCATTATTCAGATAATCAGGAATATCGTAAATATATTGGGACTGATACATTCCGGGAGAACCTATGATGCATCTTTGGTTGACAATAAATACTTTTGATCCCTGAACTGTCAGCACTCTCCATTTGTTATTTAAGAATTTATCTCCGAAAACTATAGTGTCACCCGTTTTCACCGAATGATTGATAAGATTACGGTAAGATTTCGCTCTCAGGAAAGCAGGAATAAATATCTGCTGAGACAAAACGAATAAGACAATAACCGTCGGAATCAGGACCGAGATCGTAATAACAGTTATTATTCTTTTCCGTCTGGTCCTGTTCTCAGAATTGATCAGTTCCTTACGGATCCTCTCGCTTTGTTCCTTCGTGTATTCATTCATTTTCTGATATTCCAACCCCGTTATTACCCCATACAACTGTAAAAAAGGTTAGCATGCATCTTATGAATCTGACAGGGGACAAACTATGACATTTTCTATGTTGAATACTAGAACTGATAGATATTCATTTTGCATGCAACATTTCTACTTTCTTATCTGTATATAAGGTATCAAAGAAGAATATGGGACATAATATTTTAGGAGGTCGTATGAAAAAGGTATTGTGTTTGGCTGCTTCATTGGTCGTTTTATTCGGTTGTGCTTGTTCTTTTCCTTCCAGTCCGACAACGGAGATGACGGAAAAGGCCGACGAGACTGATGATACTGATGTGACTGACAGTTCGTCAGACTCTGATAACAGTTTTTCAATTGATAAACCCTCCGGGATCAAATTCGATTATCCCGACCAGCTTAAGATCGAAGAAGGCGGGACGGCCAGCATGACCATATACAGATGCGGCGTCTGCTATTATGCCTGCACAGACGGAAACCATTCATGGGGAAAGCTATACGGTACTCCGCCGGTAAGCATTGAAGAAGGAGAGTTTATTCATGTCGATGCTGACTTCGACCGCGCATACGGCGGAGTTAAAGGGTATATGGGGAATATGTATGTCCGCACAGTAAGAGATGAGAAGATGCTTACTTTAGATGAAGTTGTTGATTGCGGAATGCTTGAACTATATGATGATGAAACCGGCACATTCTTCGGATTACGGCTTATTGTACAAGACGGAAAGAACTACCTGATATGCAGAGATCCCATGCTTCAATACAGATTGTATGATGACAGCGGGAATCTGATCTGTACTTACGAGACATCGATGGCTGCAGCAAATTACCTTAACCCTGAAGCTGATCATGGTATTCAATACGGCAGCTCGTCTAACTGGCCTTATTGGGTAATACGAATCGGTGACATATATTACGCTTATTCCAGGTATGACGAAAATTACAAATGGACTCCCCTTCTTAACATGAGATTCGAGAACAAACCGGTTGGTTTCGAATTGGAAGACGGTCAGGCAATGAAGATCAACTCTACACGTGTATATCTTGTCAACGGAGGAGAAGCAGGGTACGACAATGCTCCCATGTTCGAGAGTACTGATCATTTCTTCAGAATTAATTATGATGGATTAATTAGTGATACCGCATACATGCACTGGGAAGAAGCTTCTCAATATGAGAACGGAAAGCTGTATAAGTACTCTTCCGGTCTTGATGAATACATGATCTTCTATATAGCAGATGAGTTCTATGTATTTCACGAATACAGCTGCGATATAGATTCTGATGAATTTGTCGGAAAATTCTCCTCACCGGAAGAAGTAAATAACGCCATAAGAAGATGATCCGAACCGGGTCATCCGGTTCAGAAACTGATCCCTGTGCTTATTCAGGCGCTTTATTCAGGAGCTTTGTTCAGGCATCGGTCTTCTCGCCCAGCAGGATCATAGAGAGCGGGTATCCGCTATGATCGATCGCGTGAAAACCGCCGCTGATATCGGTATCAAATTCCTGCATGCCGGTAATGACGATACCGTTATTGCACATTCCTGTTATGATCTCCGACATCGAATGCGTATAGTCAGTAAAAGTCTTTGAATGGTAGGATTTCTGAGTCATATAGTATATGCCTCCGTTTCCTGTCCACTCATGCTCAAAGTAGGAATAGTGGCACTCTTTTCTGTGATCCGGTTCGAAAACTTCTTCACCATCGGTTGCAAGCATGTTCGTACACGGATGCTGCTCATTGATTACGATGACAGCCCCGGGCTTCATGCATTTTGATATGACTGCAAAGAAACGGTCGAGATCATCAAACCAGCAAAGTGCGCCAATGGTTATGAGAACAACATCGAACTGTTCCTTATAACGGTCATCGATGTCGTAGATATTGACAGCCTCAAATACGCAGGGCAGATCCAATTCTTTTGCTTTTTCGTTGGCGAAAGCGACCTGATTCTCCGCGATGTCAAAACCGATTCCCTTTTTCGCGTTTCCGCATTTAACCAGGGAAAGCAGTTCGCGACCGTTATTGCAGCAGAACTGTCCGATCACGGCTCCATTAGTATCGATCTTCTTCAGAACGCTTTTCGTCTCTTCGTTGAAGAAAGGATAGTCCTCCTTCTGTATGCGTTCCGTTATGTCGGCACCCCATGAAGCATCTCTATTATCAAAGGCCTCTTCCCACGCCGCTTTATTTCCTTCTATGTAGTTTTCCATGTTTATTCTCCTGTCTGTTTATTTCGAAAAATTTAAAATACACCATTCAATGTTTTTTCTCAGTTTATTATCTCTAACTCACTCAACGAAGAGATATTATACGTCGCGAGATTATCCGGATCAGCAGCACCTTTTTTATTCAGCCACGCAGACTTGATCCCTGCATTATGCGCACCGATTACATCGGTATCATACATGTCCCCGACAAAGATAATATTCTCTCTTTTTTCGGCGGGATTATCAGACAATGCAGTCTTGATCGCTAACTCGAAATAATCCCTGCACGGCTTGATCCGTCCAAACTCCGCGCTTGACCAGAGCCTGTTGAAATACTTGCTTATGCCAAATCTTTTAAGTATCTCCATAAGCGCTTCGCCACGGAAACCGCTGTTCGATAAAACATACATCGGAATCTGCTTTTGACTGCATTTTTCCAGGAGACCGGTCACTCCGGAGTTCAGTTCAAAACCGTTGCAGGTCATTAAAAAGTCTGCTTCTTCCTCAATGCTCATTGATATTACATCTCCGCCGAATCTTTGAGCATAAAGAGGCAGTTCTTCTTCGACAAAAGGATATTCTTTACCTTCACCATGCCTGATGAGGAGCTGTTGAAACAGTTCTTCTCCATAACTCTTCATATCTTCAAACCGGCATTTATCCTGATAATGCTTCTCCCAGAAAATCTTTAGTCCCCTGTTAAAATCCATGTTTCTGCTGTTAAGCAGAGTCTCAAAATAGTCAAAGATAAGAATCACAATACACCTGCAAAATAAGCATTTATCAAAAGAGATCCGCCCAAAGGTCATTACCCTTCAGACGGATCCATTATAGCATGCCTGTTAAATCACCTTGAGATCACTATGTCCTGTCTTCTTCGCGGTAACCATAAGGTTCAAACATCAGATCGGTAACTTCACCGGGCTGAGCTTCCGCCGGGCCTGAGTAGTCCGGTTCAGTTGCCACGACAACGGGTTCTTCCGGTTCCGTTATTACAACCGGTTCAGTTGCCGGCACAGGTGTGGCCGTAGGTTCCGGAGTCGGAGTCGGCTCAGCAATATCCGGCGGAGTAGGAGTCGGGGTTGCAGTAGGCTCAGGTGTAGCAGTCGGAGTTGGAGTTGCCGTAACCTTAGGTGTAGGTGTAGGCGTAGCCAGATAACTGGTGGAACCGCCCGCACGTTCGGGATAGAGCGCGCCATTGAATGAATGATGGCTGTCATCTATCTCTTCATCGGTACACATGAAATACAGGTCCGGGTGATCCCTGAAAACGGTAGCGTCACAGTGATACCACTCACCATTAAGCTTCACGAGATTCCAATAATGGCCATTAGAATATACAGGGAATCTTTCGACCATAAGATTTGGAATTCCGGCACAATCAAGAAGCATTTTCGCGCACGAAAAATATACATAGCAATCACCGGTGCGTCTCGTAAAACCTCTGTATGCAGCCTCTTCATAGGTCATATATTCATTTATCGTCAGATAAGAAATATTCGAATGGACCCAGGTAAAGATCGCCCTTGCCGTCTCGACATCGCTGTCGCGCCACAGAGAAGACATGACTTTTTCCGCAAGAGCATATGCAGGATCAGATGAACTGTCAGAGTCTGAATAGTCTGAATAATCAGAGCCTCCGGAAGAAGAGCTCTGGCCGTTGCCATCAGAGCCAGTTTTCTTTTCGGAATCAGAAACCTTGATATTGAACATTGCCTTGGCGCTGCTGACGTTTCCGGCCTTATCGACAGCGGAATAGATTATCTCGTATTCACCTGTCTTATTGTAATTAACCATCGAATCGTTAACTTTGATCACGGGATCCATATCATAATCATCATAGACGACAATCCCATCCAAAAGATTCAGCTTTCGCGCATCGCCTTCGGCATTTATATCATGGACACCTTCGATAACAGGCGCCGTACGGTCATCAATGACCATAAACGGGACCTCGATCTTCGTATCATTGCCATACATATCCGTAGCAACTACCGGAACATCAAATGTACCTCCGGAAGTGAACTTCGGAGTCGAATTCTTATACTCGACCTTTGCGATCCCGGACAGATCATAAAGATTATCCACGCACTCCTCAGCTTCAGGCATCTTCCAGGTGGTATAGACCGTCTGGGAAACAGCCTTCCCCTTAGGTCCGGTATGGTCTTCTATCTTAAGAGTAACGTCTTCAGTAAATGTTTTTTCATAAGAGACCGTGAGCAGGTAGACCGCAGGAACTTTCGTGTCGATATCTGAAATATCAGTCACAAATCTTGCATCTTCCGGACAATCAGAGAAGAAATCCTCGATCCTGATCCTGGAACCTGCTTCGAGAATAACTTCCTTTTTCAGGTTATCCTGATCTTTCTTATCCAGCATGCTGAAGCAGGAACCTGCAATTACTGCTGCACCTACAACGAAGGTTCCGAATCCGCAAAGAACCAGTTTTCCCTTGGTATTCAGTTTCCTTTTCTTTTTGTCCTTTCCGGACAAATCCCCTCCGGTAAGATACTTACCGGTCTCATTTTCACCATTCATACCCATTATCTCCCCATTGATATGACTTCAATATGTCAGCGCTTATGCGCCATTTATTTACGGGTATAGGTTAGAATTGTGATTTTTCAAATCATCTTCATTTCGGCATCAAAACGACAACAATATTGTGTGAAAAAAATGGCATAATGTATCCAGATCAAAGCATTATAAGTATTTGGAAACCATATTATCCTACCGTACACAGTTTTCCACGGAGAATGTATCCTATCTTCTCATAGCATGCATTGGATGCGGCGTAATCAGCATCCGTATAAAGCATTGCGAGATACCCGGCATCACTGACGATCTTAGTTACCTGATACACAAGATGCTCGGCATAATGCTTTCTGCGGTACTCATCCTTTGTAAAAACCAGACCTATTGATGCCAGATCATTTACGGGGTGCCACAGGCAGCTGGACACGAACTCGCCTTCAGTGTTTTTCCAGAGATACAGGCATTCGCTTTTGACACAGTTCTCCGCATCGGTCCTGTATTCTTCCTTGCTTTTCTTATCGATCCCCACTGAATTATGGAACATGTCGAAAAAGTCCACCAGCGCATCAATATCCTCAGCTGTACACTTATGAAGCTGCCCGTCGACAACGGATGACGGTTCGATCGGAGCCGGGCAGTCATAAGCAAAAAGGTTGGTTTGGATCGAAAGATCCAGGCCGTCTTTTTTACCTCTTTTAATGAAATATTCCGCCAGTTCATACTTAACATTGAACCGGTGTTCACCGTCGAGCAGGGATTCATCCCTGGCGATCAGATATGCCTTCTCCATTTCTTCGGGCGCAGCATCATCTGCCGTCCAGATCCATACGGGAAAAGGCTGACCTGTAAAACAGAAAATGATCCTCTCATGGTCAGATAAACGCAGTGTGCATTCTTCACCGATGATCCTCGACATTACCGAAAATGTATACTTGTCTTTTCTTATATTTTCGTAGTCTCTTTCATTATAGAAATCGTCCACTGTCCCTGTCCCCTTTTTCGAGAGTAATAAAATTCCGGACTACCGCATTACTTGAAGATCTTACTGAGCAGCAAAGTAAAAAGGTTTTCACGGGCAGGGTCATCCCTGTCTTCATTCTCGGGCCTTGTAGACATGTGTGAGAACCTGTCGTAATTTTCCATATCGATCTTGGACTTAAGATCAATATACTCTTCAACGCCCGGAGCCTTATCTATGGTCACTGACTCATTAAAGCGTGTATTTCTGTATTTATTCCTGATAAACGGAATGAAGATCTTTAATCCGAAAACACTGAACATGGTCCAGACGATCAGGCCTGAAAGCACTACAAAAGGAACAGGTCCATAACCTCCTGAAGCCCTATAGTCTTCTTCAGCACCGGTTGCCAACACTCCTATAACGGCAGGTATCGTAACGATCAGTGCTGGGATCAAGGTAATCAGAAGATATTTCAGGACATTTTTAAGCACTTCCAATGCCGAGTGTGTTCGAACGCGGCCTTTGCTTATCGGAAGGTTGCCCGAGGCTTCTCCGGTCTGTCCGTTTACCGCAATACCATAGTTAAAACCATCATATTTGATGTTCAGGAACCACACCGGCATCAGGGCATAACTCTGACTGAAATTTTCAGCAAAAGAACCCGTGGCGCCGACACTGACCTTTTCATACTGTCCGGTCGAGAAGTGCTTGACCAGACCCTCTGCATAAGTATCGATACGTATCTTGATGATGTCGAGCATGTCCAATGCAGACGTATCATAACGCTGGGCATAAAAACCAGGCAGATACATATCGTTATAGGCCTTGAGCTCAGAATAATCGAAAGGTTCTATCGCTTCCATCAGGGTATTGCTGATCTTTTTGCACCCGTCAAAAGGAACATTCTTAACCTGGAACTTGATCTTTCTGTCTATGATGAAGTTCGCTATTACTTCCTGTTCACTGACCTGACCCGAGCCTCCAACCAAAGCATTACAATCCGCATTGATAAGCCAGAACGGGATATAATATCCCGTGATCTTGGTAAGTGCCGCTTCAGAAAGGAACTCCTTGGGGATACCCTTATTTGTTCTCGCCCATTTCAGGTATTTCTCGATGGCCTCTTCCTTACTTACCTTAAAAGGGATGATATAGTCCGGTCTGAAGCTCTTCGAAAGTCTTCTTTTTATGAGCGTCGGGGATCCGCAGAAAGCGCAGAACGTCGCGGCAGTATTATAATCCGTAACCACGGCTGCACCACAGGAGTCGCATACGAACTCCTGCTTATTATCCTCTTCTTCACCGGCTTCTTCCGTATCGCGGTTCTCGATTCTTCCCAAAGGCCTGAGGCTTTCCGGCTCGTAGATACCGCCGCACATATTGCAGACCAATCTGCCGAACTTTTCATTGAAGAAAATGTTCGCTCCGCAGTTGGGGCATTTGGCTGACCCGGTCTCGAAAAAACTGTCTATCTCATTATTCCATTCCATGAAAATTAAAAACCCTCAGATGATGTAATACCACTCATCACCCGGTTTGACTTCTTCGCTCTTAACGTGTTCTCCGTCAATCTTGTTCTCTTTTTCCAGATTCTTCATGCTGACCTTGGAATTAGGCTCAACGGACGATGTAATAAACGAGTTGCCTCCGATTACAGTATTCTCACCGATCACCGTATTGCCGCCAAGAATAGATGCATTTGCGTAGATCGTTACATTATCGCAAATAGTCGGATGGCGCTTCTTGCCTGAAAGCTTCTGGCCTCCGCGTGTCGAAAGAGCACCGATCGTAACACCCTGATAGATCTTAACGTTATTACCAATAATGGAAGTCTCACCTACGACGATGCCCGTACCGTGATCGATAAAGAAATATTTCCCGATCGTGGCACCGGGGTGGATATCGATTCCGGTCTCGGAATGGGCATATTCGGTCATAAGACGCGGAAGTATCGGAACATTAAGCAGATATAGCTCGTGGGCAATACGGTAGACTGTTATAGCCATAAGTCCGGGGTAAGCCAGTATTACCTCGTCAAAATTAGCTGCAGCAGGGTCACCGTCAAGCGTTGCCATAAGATCCGTCTCGATGTATTCCCTGATCGCAGGTATCTTTTTGAAAAACTCCGTGGTGATGCGGTAGCTCTCATTCTCACGTTCCTCATCCGTAAGCTTGTCATCACTCCTGGAATAATCAAGCGCCCTGTAGACCTGCTTTTTCAGGTGATAGAACACATCTTCTATCGTAACGGCAAAACTGTTCTTCGGATTGTATATCTTGTAAGTGAGATCTCTGAAATATCCCGGGTAAATGATCCTGAAGAAATGCTCTACGAGCTCTCTTACCTCTTCTTTATCGGGATTGCTGAAAAGCTTGATGGCATCAATATTCTTTCCGCCGTTATAATCATCGATTATCGTCTGAACGATCTTATCGATTTCTTCATGTTTGATCTCTCTGCTCATATATAACCTCTTTAAAAATCTCTTTCACATTCATGTATCTCAATATATAAATTAACAAAAAAAACGAAGGCTTTCCATATAATCTCATATAGAAGTAAAATATATTTATAATGCAATTAAGAGCAGCGAGTTGTCTGTCAAAGAACTCTCATACCGGCTTAGGTATAATACGGACATGCTTAATATGAAGGGGTCGGGAATCACATGAGCAACATCAGAACAAACTACGAGAAATGGTATGAAGGCGACAGTTATTACTGGGGCACGGAACCCGCAGATTTTTGCGACGAACTCATATCGCTCTGCCCGCCTTCCTGTGAGAAAAAAGTCCTGGATATCGGATGCGGTGAAGGCAAAGATGCAGTCTACATGGCATCCAAAGGATACAAAGTAACCGCCTTTGATCTGACGGAAAACGGCATCAGGAAGACCATCCGCCTTGCAAAAGAAAACGGCGTTGAGATCAATGCTTATGTTGACGATATCAATACTTTTGAAACAGACGAACAATTCGACATAGTATACTCCACGGGAACGATCCAATATCTTTTTGATGAGAATAAGAAACTCTTCTTCGAGAAGATCAGCCGCATAACCAGAAAGAACGGCTTTGTCTTCTTCAATGTTTTCGTCGAAAAACCTTTCTTAGAGCTCCCTCCGGACTGGGATATCGAAGAAAAGATGTGGAGATCCGGCGAACTCTTCTCCTTTTTCCCCGACTGGAAATTCATAAGGATCGACGAGACCATTTTCGAAGACAACAGCAACGGGATCCCCCACTACCACTGCATGGACACAATAATCTGCAAAAAGATCATATAGAATCGGGCAATATCTAAAATATTTTTGCCACATCTTTGCCGATTATTAGTTTGATTATCAAAGTAAATTTGCGTAATATGAACTCAGGAGATGAAATAAAGGCTCTACATGCCAGGTATATCTTTATAAAAAAGGAGATACTGATATGAACAGCAAAGTTGTTAAGATCGGAAGATTCGCATATCTGTTGCCCTATATCATCATGCCGTTTATCGTTATGATCGCCTATCAGGAAGGATTATCGGAAGCATTTATCTATTCCTACTTCCTGCCGTTCGGAATAGAGTCTCCTGCGATCATACTGTATCCGGTATCCTGGATAGCTTCACTCGTGTGCTTTATCTTATGTGCCATCGCAAGCAGAAAGGTCAATAAAGGAAAAGGCACAAACATTATCTGCGCAGTGATCACGGGAATTTGGATCGTCATCCACATTGCACTTATCGTTGTTTTTCTCAGCAACTTCACAATTGCTTTCTAAAGTGAATTAAGAGGATTTAGTTTTATGGCAAAGCCGGATAAGAAAGGCCTGAAAAAAATTCTGAATATCATTGCGCTCATTGTGGCAGCCGCTTTAGTCTATGAGGCAGGTGTGTGGTTCGCAAGTGACCGCATCGTAAAGCTGTCTTTCAACGGCTTTGAGAACTTCTTTACTGTACATGATGAATACTATGCCGTAGCAGGTCCTTTCAGGGCTCCTGTCCCCAAGGCTTTTGTCCGGACAGTCTGCGAAAACGATCCCGAGTACCTAAGCGAGATCGATAAAGAAGCCGGAAAAGTGTTCTTTGTTCAAGTTAATTGGAGCGAGACCGGCCGTCCTGTTTTCGAAGGCACGACAACATTAATCCATTCATATTCAAACAAATATGTTTTTGAAGTAACATCACCGGGGCCGGATGAATGTGTCGTCTCACGCGAAGAGGAACGCGCACTCCTGGATATCGCCGAACATTTCTATGATTTTGAACAAGACTATACCAGAGGCGAAGATAACTGGGTTGCCCGTACCGGAACGAACACGATCATATTCTCATTTAAAGTTTCGATAAATGGAGACAGATCGATAATCTCTATCCACCAGCCGGGCAAACCATATAAAGTGTATTCCTACTATAACGGCAGATTCATAAAGATAATGAACGTTCCCGAGAAGGGCGATTACGATGTCACGATCTGGAAGAAGATAACAGAATAATCAGTTCATTCAATAACATGAAGAACGGGCATCCCGCAACCGGGATGCCCGTCTTTCTTATGTTCCGGGAATATCTCAGTTGATTTCCCAGACCCGGAATGAGTCCCTGCCAAATCGAATCACCAAAAGCATAGCAGGGACTTCAAATCGGTTACTTCTTAATATCTGCTCTCCATGTAGCGGGCTTGAATTCCTGTACAAGCGGGAGGAGACGTTTATCTACATCGATCTTGAATACTGAATTGAAGTTGTTTGTCGCGATCATCTGACCTGCGAAACCGACTATAACTACAAGTTCCTGATCGTTGAAGAGCTTTCTTAATTTCTCAAAAAGCTCATCTGATACTGATGTAGGATCCTTAACGATAGATTCAGCCAAAGTTGTAAGGAGGGTTTCCTTCTCGTCATAAACGAGGTTAGCCGGATCAAGTCCTAAGCCCTTTACATCGCTGATGAAGAACAGTGAGCACAACTGGCATGAATTTGTTGTGGATATCTTATGCGCAAAAAGGATCGCATCCTTCTCACCTATTATCTCAACCAATCGGTTCCATGATGTGTACCATGCCATATATGCGTCATATGTTGCCGCGTCATTGAGAAGACCCTTCTTCATATTCGTTACTGCATTTCTTCCTGCTAGCTCGTCATAACGTTCCTTCTCTGCTCCCGTTGCCTCTGACTGCTCTACCAATTTAATTCTTGCCATTTTATGTTTCTCCTTTTAGTGATTCTTTATAGTGATGATTCTGTTAAAGTGCGATCTTAAGTATGTCGGTGATTCTCTGTGCATCGAGCGGAACATAGTGACCTACGCTGCCTCCGGCCGTTGCACGTTTTGCCATTGTTTCAATGTCTTTGTCTGTTATTCCGAGTTCCGAAAGTCTGGTCTTGAGTCCTAAACTTCTGAAAAATCTTTCAAGTTCATCTGACAGCTGATAAGCCCTTTCTCTCTCATCGAAATCAAAAGCATCTTTTCCATAGACTCTCGAAGCCAGCAGCGCGAGCCTCCACGGCTTTATATCTGCCATATATCTTGTCCATGCGACGAAGACCACTGCCATGCCTTCACCGTGCGTGATGTTATACTGTGCGGACAATTCATGTTCGATGCGGTGTGAACCCCAATCTGCCGATCTGCCGGCATCAAGGAAATTGTTATGTGCCACAGATGCGAGCCACTGTATCTCTGCGCGTGCGTTGATGTCCGTCGGATCTTCTATGAGTCTTGCGGCATTCACCTGTAAGGCTCTGATTGCACCTTCGATAAGATAATCGGTAGTATCTGAATTCTTCTCATCGGAGAAGTACCTTTCGAGAAGATGCGATAGAACATCTGCTATTCCGACATACGTTTGATAGGCAGGAAGATTCACAGTGTATCTCGGATTCATGATTGCAAACTTCGGAATGATGCGGTCATCTTCGAATCCTTTTTTCCACTCACCATATGAGAGTATCGCTGCATTTGATGTCTCGGATCCGGAAGATGCCGTAGTCGCGATAACGCCTATTCCCAATACCTTTTCGGGCACTGTTCCTTTCGAGAAAAAGTCCCAGACATCACCGTCATAAGGTATTCCTATTGCGATTGCTTTGGCGGTATCGATGGAGCTTCCTCCACCGACAGCCAAAACGAAATCGACTTCATCTTTCTTTCCTTTTTCTACGAGCCTCCTTACCAGTTCGATGCTTGGATTCGGTACCACTTCCCCGCTCTCCGAAAATCTGATATCAAGTTCATCCACGGCTTGCTTTATCACATCGTAAATGCCGAGTGTCTTTACAAAATCTCCGCTGTAGACCAGGAGGAGTGACTTTACGTTGTTTTGTTTAAGGAGCTTTGCAAGACTGTTCTCCGCACCCTCGCCGAAAACTATTTTCGCCGGGTTATAGTACTCGAATCCTTTCATGGTCTTTGCTCCTTATCAGAAGAGGGGAACTACTGCACCGTCGTAAGTAGCCTTGATGTAAGCGCTTACTTCAGGTCCCTGGAGTACTTCAACAAGCTTCTTGATCGCAGGATCATTAGCCTTATCAGCTGATGTGGCAATGATGTTTCCGTATGTCTGTGCTGCAAGACCGTCATTAGCTTCAACTGCAAGTGCCTGGCTTACGTGGAGGCCGCCCTCGATCGCATAGTTTCCGTTGATTACTGCTACGTCAACATCAGGAAGTGCTGCTACGAGCTGCTCGGGTGCAAGTTCTTTGAACTGTATGTTCTTGGGATTCTCCAAAATGTCCTCTACTGTTGCATTGATACCTGCATCTTCCTTAAGTGTGATAATGCCTTCCTGTGCGAGGAGTAAAAGTGCTCTTGCTTCGTTTGTAACGTTATTCGGTACTGCTACGATCGCACCGTCCGGAAGATCCTTCAGATCCTTTGTTCTGCCTGCATAGATCCCGAAGGGTTCATAGTGTACTGCGCCTACCGAAACCAGTGTTGAACCGTTTTCCTTGTTGAACTGTTCAAGATAAGGAACATGCTGGAAATAGTTTGCATCAAGGCTTCCCTCGATAACGCCCGTATTAGGTGTGATTGAATCTTCAAGCTTAACGATCTCAAGCGTGATTCCCTGCTCTGCAAGGATCGGCTTTGCTACTTCAAGGATCTCTGAGTGAGGTGTTATATTTGCGCCTACTTTGAGGACTACGTTCTCAGAATTCTGTGCTGCGTTTCCGATCGTTGCTGCCTGTGTATTTGCAGAGCATGCTGCGACGGATCCGACTATTGTAAGTGTAAGTACTGCTGCTATTGCCTTCTTAAAAATGTTAGATTTCATAATATATTTCTCCTTAGATTTTGTTTTGTATTTTAGTTTTGATTCTTTCCTGTTCAGGGCCAAGAAAAAGCCCGGGCATCTATTAGACTCCCGGGCACATGGCATGTTTATAAGCGTATCAAAACTTCAACATCGTATCGCAAGGCGTGAAACATCTCTGCTCATCGCCGTGGCCATTTTGCGTGCCCGGGAGCTAAGCATTCGACAACACATCATGCTGTTTACTGTGTTAGTGATCGAGTTATACATTGTTCACGCCTCCTTTCGAGTTGATGGTGAAAGTATATCGGTACTTACCTACTATGTCAATAGGTAAATTTTTAAATTTTTGAAATTTGCATAAAAGGGCTGATTTTATTGGAGTTTCGAGGGATTGCAGGCCGGATTTTGCTGTTCGTTGCCATGTTTTTTTCTGCTAGGAATCCACGGTTAACGCTTTTTTGCATATTTGTTTTTTAGGTTAAGAATTCAAGCAGATATTTAACTCAAATTTCAATTTTAGAGATTCAGGTTAAGATTTTCGGGAAAAGCTTAACGCAATTTTCGAAAACAAATATTTAAGTTAATAATTCGGCTCAAATCTTAACCTTTTTTCTCAAAAACAAAGAATGGGTTAATATCTTCCTTTCAATTAACAAAAAGCCACCCTTCTTCCGGGTGGCTCTTCACTATACTAATAAATAATTCATGTCTTCCTGGTCTTCTTTGACATCCTTATACCAATCTCCTGGATCAGCATTACCATGATGACCAGAAGCGCTACGGTAGTCCACAGGACGTCCTTCTGATAACGGTAGTAACCGTACTGTAATGCGATAGCGCCGAGGCCTCCGCCGCCGATGACTCCGGCCATTGCCGAGTAACCGAGCACTGTAGCTACATTGATGGCACCGCCCTGAAGAAGCGATGGTGTAGCTTCGGGTATTATAAAGTGGATTATCGTATAGACCGGTGATGCACCCATAGATGTAGCTGCCTCGATGATGCCGGGATTTACTTCATTTAATGAAGATTCGACCATTCTTGCAACGATCGGTATAGCACCGACTGTCAAAGGAACGATCGATGCGACTGTTCCAATTGATGTGCCGACCACGAATCTCGTAAAAGGGATCAGCAGTACCAGCAGGATCAGAAACGGCAGAGAGCGCGTAATGTTTACTATAATGCCTATTACACCGTTTACCGCTTTGTTCTCAAGAAGTCTTCCCTTCGATGTCGCATAGAGAAGAACGCCTAAAGGGAGTCCTACAATGTATGAAAACAACGACGCGAAAAACGTCATCTCAAATGTCTCAAGGATTCCGGAAAGAATCGCTTCTTTAATAAAATCACTCATGTTATACGACCTCCGATACAGACAATCCGCCCTTTGTGAAGAAATCGATTATCGTCTTCTGATCATCCTCTGATTCGGGAAGTTCCAATATCATCTGACCGAAACCGATGCCTCCGACACTCTTTGTATTTGCACTTAAGATATTCACCTTAAGTCCCGTCTGCTCGACAAGATTCGCAATGAACGGAACGCTCGATTGTGTACCGTCGAACACAAGACGGATCACTTTACCGGAAGGATCAGATGGATCGAAAGGATTAGCCGGGAAAACAAGCTTCTTTGCAGCCTTCGACCGGGGATTTGAGAAGACATCTCTCACCGCACCTATCTCTGCAAGATTACCGTCGTCAATTATCGCCACACGGTCACATATCTTTTCTACAACAGCCATCTCATGAGTAATAATAACTATCGTGAGTTTTCGTTCATGATTGATCTTCTTTAACAGATCCAGTATCTCGCCCGTGATCTTCGGATCCAATGCGCTTGTCGCTTCATCGCACAACAGTACCTTCGGATCTGCAGCAAGCGCTCTTGCTATGGCTACTCTTTGTTTCTGTCCGCCTGAAAGACGTGCCGGAAACACATCAGCCTTCTCGGAAAGACCAACGATCTCGAGCATCTGGCGTGCCTTCTCTTTCCGCTCCTTACGGGGCACACCTGCGATTCTTAACGGCTGTTCGACATTCGCGAGGACTGTTCTCTGATTAACCAGATTAAAACCCTGGAAGATCATGGATATGGAATGTCTCACTTCACGAAGTTCACCTGCTTTAAGTGATGACAGATCCTTATCGTAGAACTTTACGGTTCCTGAAGTCACTTCTTCAAGACGGTTCAGAGTGCGTACAAGTGTCGATTTGCCGGCACCGCTCATTCCGATGATCCCGAAGATCTCGCCTTCCCTGACGTCAAGGCTCACATCCTTCAAGGCTGTGAATTCCTTGCCGTCGTTCTTATATGTCTTAAATACATTTTTCAGTTCAAAGACATTGCTCATTTATTCAAATAATCCTTTGCTCAAATATCTGTCTCCCCTGTCAGGGAAAACAGTTACTATGTTTCCGGATTCGAGCTCCTGCGACAGCTTGATCGATGCCGCAAGAGCTGCACCGGAAGATGATCCTGCGAGGATGCCTTCGTTCTTCGCAAGAAGCCTGCTCATCTCGAATGCTTCGTCATCATTGACCTTGATGACCTTGTCTACCAATGTGATGTCCATCGTATCTGCGATGAAATCATTGCCTATTCCTTCTATGTTGTAATCGAAATGCTCACCGCCTCCGATCGTCGATCCGTATGGATCGGCCAGCACTCCTGTTATCGAAGGATTCTGCTCCTTCAGGTATTTGACTACGCCTGTAAATGTTCCGCCGCTTCCGGCACCTGCCACGAAATAATCGATATTGCCGTCCAACTGTGAAAATATCTCAGGTCCCGTTGTCTCGTAATGAGCGAGAGGATTAGCAGGATTCCTGAACTGTCTGAGCGATACGGATCCTTCGATCTCCTTCAAGATCTCTTCAGCTTTACGCTCTGCTCCGAGCATTCCATCTTCTCTTGATGTATGTACTATCTCTGCGCCCAGAGCGCGCATGACAAGCTGCTTTTCGATCGAGAATTTCTCGGGAACGGTAAAGATAACCCTGATGCCCTGGTTCAAAGCAGCAACCGCTATTCCGATACCTGTGTTGCCTGCAGTCGCGTCTACGATCGTACCGCCTTCTTTAAGTATTCCTCGCTTTTTCGCATCATCGATCATGTAAACGCCGATACGGTCTTTTACGCTTCCGGCAGGGTTCATAAGTTCAAGCTTTGCATAGATATTTACTCCGGGCTTAACGCCCATATGATTAAGCTTGAGGATCGGAGTGTTGCCGATCATCCCTCTGATATCTTCATAAACGTTATTCATGGTATTTACTCCTTATCACTTAACTGAATTCTCGATAGCCTGTTTAAGATCTTCGATAAGATCATTAACGTCTTCGATACCTACTGAGAACCTGATAAGTTCATCAACGATGCCTACTTCTTTGCGAATTTCTGCAGGGATTGCCGCATGCGTCATCGTTGCGGGATGGCATACGAGAGATTCTACGCCGCCAAGGCTCTCTGCCAGAGTAATCAGCTTCAGTGATTCAAAGAACGTCTTATAGTCGTACTTTTCGTTAAGTACGAATGATATCATCGCGCCTGCGCCGTCAGCCTGTTTCTTCTGGACCTCATATCCCGGATCAGTCTCAAGACCCGGATAGTAGACCTTGCTTACAAAACCGCTTTCGGAAAGCCATCTTGCGATCTTCTCAGCATTAGCCACATGTCTGTCCATACGGACTCCAAGAGTTTTGATGCCTCTAATAATCAGAAAACTGTCCCAGGGTGCGAGCACTCCTCCGATCGCGTTCTGAAGATAATAAAGACGGTCAGCAAGAGCTTTGTCATTAACTACTACAAAACCGGAAATGGTATCCGAATGTCCGCCCAGATACTTTGTGCCGCTGTGTATGACGATGTCTGCTCCGAGCGTTAAAGGACGCTGCAGATATGGCGTCAGGAAAGTATTATCAACAATAACGAGCTTGTCATGCTTTTTGGCGATCTTCGAAACTGCTTCAATATCTGTGATAGTAAGAAGAGGATTTGCCGGAGTCTCAATGTAGACTGCTTTTACATCGTCATCGATCGCATTTTCTACTGCCTCAAGATCCGATGTATTTACTATCTTGTATGTGATATTGAAGTTCTTGAAAACATTATCCAGGATCCTGAAAGTGCCGCCGTAGATGTTATCGGAAACAACGAGCTTATCACCGCTTTTGAAAAGTGAGAGAACAGTATTTATCGCAGCAAGTCCTGAAGCAAATGCAAGACCGTATTCACCATGTTCCAGATCAGCAATGAGCTTTTCCAATGCAGCTCTCGTGGGATTGCCGGTTCTCGAATATTCCCATCCCCTGTTCTTTCCAAGTCCGTCCTGTTTATAGGTTGATGTCTGGTATATAGGTACGTTTACTGCACCGGTTATCTCATCACCGTCGATACCGCCGTGTATTAGTAATGAATTAAGTTTCAGATCGTTATTGTTGCTCATATTGTTTTCCTCTTTCGGTTAAAAATTTATGAAATAAAAAAGCCCGGGGCACTTCGAAGCTCCGGGCTTTAAGAACATGCAGTTTAAATGATTCATCTACATCGAATCATATTAAGACAGCAACCGTCCATTGCCCGTGTATATAACATGCAACAACACATGCACTTCATGATCACTGTCTCCTTTCGATAAAAGATTTCGAATATTGGAGCGATTATATCCCCAATAACCTACTATGTCAATAGGTAATTATATTTATTTTTGTTCCTGTCTGCTCTCGTAATCCTTAAGAGCCGATTCGATCGCTTCCTGCGCCAGGACCGAGCAGTGCATCTTATAATCCGGAAGCCCGTCCAAAGCTTCGGCTACTGCTTTATTTGTAAGCTGCCTTGCTTCAGATACCGGCTTGCCCTTGATGAGCTCTGTCGCCATTGAGCTTGATGCGATCGCGCTTCCGCATCCGAACGTCTCGAACTTTACATCCTTGATGATATCGTCCTCGATCTTCAGATACATCTTCATGATGTCACCGCACTTGGCGTTGCCGACCTCGCCGATGCCGTTCGCATCTTCAATAACACCAACGTTTCTTGGGTTTCTGAAATGATCCATTACTTTCTCGCTGTATAAAGCCATGTTGTGTCCCCCTTATAAGATGAATTCTTTCTTTCCTGCTACAAGATCACGCCATACAGGTGAGAACCCGCGCAAATATTCAACTACTTCTTTTACTGACTTAATTATGTAATCAGCCTCGTCATCTGTTATGTCTTCACCGAGACTTAATCTTAGCGAACCGTGCGCCACGTCATGTATCCTTCCGATAGCAAGAAGAACGTGGCTCGGATCTAATGAACCGGATGTGCATGCACTTCCTGATGATGCTGCTATTCCCTTATCATCGAGAAGAAGCAGTAATGACTCTCCCTCGATTCCTTCAAAGCAGAAATTGATGTTGGAAGGAACTCTGCTTTCCGCATCTCCGTTCAATGCCGAATGAGGAATCTCCGAAAGCCCACGGATGATCTTGTCTCTTACGGGAGTGAGCTTTGCCTTGTACTCATCAAGTGCATCAACTGATTCCTTAAGTGCCGTTGCCATTGCAGCGATGCCCGGAACATTCTCGGTACCTGCTCTCCTGCCCTTCTCCTGAGCACCGCCTTCTATGAGGTTAAAAACCTTTATACCTTTCTTCACATAAAGGAAGCCTACACCCTTCGGACCGTGGAACTTGTGTCCCGATGCCGAGAGCATGTCGATATTGTCATCTACCACGTTTACCTTGATGTGACCTACCGCCTGTACCGCATCCGTATGGAATGTAACATTGTTACTTCTGCATATTTCACCGATTTCGCGGATGGGCTGGATCGTTCCGATCTCATTATTGGCATACATGATCGTAACAAGACAAGTGTCTTCACGGATCGCATCTTTTACCTGCTGAGGAGTAACCAGACCATTCTCATGAACGTCCAGAAGAGTGATCTCATAGCCCTCATTCTTGAGCTTGTTTAACGTATGAAGAACAGCGTGATGCTCGAAAGCCGTCGAGATTATGTGCTTTTTACCCTTCAATGCACCCATCTTCGCAGCAGAGAGAATCGCCTGGTTATCGGCTTCGCTTCCGCCTGATGTAAAGATGATCTCGTTGGGCTGTGCTCCGATGCTTTCAGCTACGTCCCTTCTTGCCTGTTCGAGAACCTCCTTAGCCTTCTGACCGAATTCATAGAGGCTCGAGGGGTTTCCGTATGTATCTATTAAAAGTCCGGTTAATGTTTGGATGGCCGCATCGCTCATCTTTGTAGTGGCGGCATTATCTGCGTAGATCAAGGTCTTATCTCCTTTTTCAAAAAATGACAGCGTTATCTTAAAACCTATTTCCTACTATGTCAATAGGTTTATTATCTTGATTTGTATATTTACCTACTGTTATAATGGGTAATTATTTCGAAAAGGGGTAATAAGGAATGATATCTACAAAAGGAAGATACGGTCTCAGGGTAATGATAGATCTGGCCCAGAATGATAATGGCAATTACATTCCCCTCAAAGACATCGCAGACCGCCAGGAGATCTCCAAAAAATATCTGGAGATCATAATGAAGAAAATGGTCGAAGGAGGCCTTGTCAAAGGTTCAAGCGGTAAAGGCGGCGGCTACAAGCTCGTTAAAAAACCCGAAAAGTACACGGTCGGCGAGATATTAACCCTTATGGAGGGCACCATTTCTTCTGTCGCCTGCCTTGCCGATAAGAATTACGAATGCCCCAGAAGGAATAAATGTGACACCCTTCCGATGTGGAAAGAATTCGACGGGATAGTCCACGATTATCTTTACGGCAAGAAGTTAAGTGACCTGCTGTAAATCTCTTTTGGTGCATGCTTTGATCTTCACATAAACGACAACTGCTACGAATGACGTCAGTTCGCCGATCAGCACGCGCATGATCTGGTATTCATCCACGCCCGTCTCAGTCACCACATGCAGGAGATTGGTTATCACACAGTTGTTAAAGAAATGGTCGGCTAGTCCGATCCAGACGGAGCCTGAATGTTCGAAAAGCAGGCCCCACTTAATACCCATAAGAGCGGACAGGACTACATATCCGATACTCATTACCGCGAATTCCGGCAAACTCATCTGACCGTCTGCAAGGCTCCTTAACGGAGTGACGAGATGCCACAATCCGAATAATAAAGCAGCAATAAAAAGCGCGCCTTTCATTCCGATCTTTTCCTGGAGATAAGTAATGTAGAACCCTCTGAAAAGACCTTCTTCCATCCACACGTTTATAACATTAAATCCTATGCACATCAGCACGAACCCTATACCGGTCTGCTTTGTTACGTCACCTGTAAGCGAGAATCCGGTTACGAAGAATTCCATATGGCCGGGATTGCCCTGTGCATAGAGCGTGATGAATTCAGCCGCAAAACCCAGTGTGTAAAAAACGGCACAGATAACAAGACCCTTAAGACAATCCGGAAGTAAACGCGATGCCTTAAAACCGATATCACGCCATTTCCGCTTCCATATCTTAAGAAGAACGAATAACAGGATAATGCCGAATACTTTATTGATAAAACACTCTGCGAAGACCGTCTCATCCGTCCTGATGAAAAAAACTTCCGCAGCGTGAACTATAAGACAGATGATGAATATGATGACCGATTTAATGATCCTGTTGTCTTTTAATGTCATAAGAATCTCCTTTTCGCCTTGTTCTGCATTCAATATAAATTTCCGGAGAAAAGTATTCTTAACCTGAATCTTGTAAGATCCTTAACTGTTTCTTACAAGGCCATCCTTAAGTTAAGTGTTCTTTCGTCACTATGTGATATAGTACTTGATATAAAAAACACGGAAGACGGTTTATGAAAATAGGGATCATTCAGGCAAGTTCGCAAAATGATAAGAACGCATTGCTTTTCGAGACAGTGCGGAAATATGCGTGCGATGCGGAAGTTATCAATTTCGGCTGTAACGGAAGCGAGGATGAGTCTTTCAGTTATATCGAGATATCGGTTATGATAGGGCTCCTGCTCGCAAGCGGATCTGTTGACTTCATCGTAACAGGCTGCTCTTCAGGCCAGGGCATGATGCTAGCCTGCAACAGCATGCCGGGAGTATTATGCGGATACATTCCTTCTCCGGAAGATGCTTATCTTTTCGCGCAGATCAACAACGGAAATGCCGTATCTCTCCCGTTGGGAGAAGAGTATTCCTGGAGAGGGTATGATAATTTCGATCTGACACTGAAAAAGCTCTTTTCCGAGCCGTTCGGCCAGGGTTATCCAAAGAGCGAAGCTGAGAGGAAGCTAAAAGATACAAGGCTTCTCAAGGACATCCGAAAGAAATCCCAGATCGGGTTTAATAAGCTTTTTGAATCACTTGACGATGATATGATCAGGAAGGTCCTTACCAAGAAAGACGTGATCAGGTTTGTATTGGAGAACGGTAATAATGTGCGTCTGTCAGATCTTCTCCGTGGCCGCTTCGATTAGCAACGAGAAATAACGATCTTTTTTCGATTACTGAAAAATAACTATTTACGCCTCAAATCAGTAATATCTCAGTAATTTCAGCAAGAATTACTAAAACAGTCAATGTTTTCGATTGATTTCAGTAATATCTCAGTAATAGCAAAAGAGCGCTGCTCAAAAAGGGACATGCAAAATACAGTTTCTTGATCAGCACTTAACCAGGCACCTGTCATCGATCTCATCAACGCGCGCAAACCCCGTGCAGCTCATGATAAACCTTAGCTCATTGTTAACGTCTTCAAGGAACTTCTGAACGCCTTGTGTTCCGCCCTCTTCAAGAGAAGGAAGCATCGATCTTCCTACAGCTGCCGCATCCGCACCTAAAGCAAGACACTTATAAACATCTGCGCCTGAACTGATACCACAGTCCACGATGATCTTAACATCCCTGCCCTCAAGTGCTTTTCTGATTCCCGGAAGGACCATCATCGGCGGAACGGCATAGGGAAGCCTTCCGTGGTGATGGCTTACGATGATCGCTTTAGCGCCCAGATCAGCACACTTTACGGCTTCCTCCTCACTAAGCACACCCTTGATAACGAACGGAAGAGAAGTTGATTCCACATAAGATCGGATCATGTCAGATGTTTGGACCGCCATCTGCTCACCTATTACCACGTCAAGACCTTCATTTCCGAAAATGTGGTCGATGTCCATGCCGATACCGAATGCACCTGCATCCTCTGCGAACTTCATCTGGTCTTTTACCTTGGCATTGTCAGCGTACGGTTTCACGATACGTACTGTTTTTGCGCCTGTATCAATTATGCGTTGGAACATGTCGTTTTCCATCATGCCGACGAAGTTTAAGATATTCATGTTTTTCGCCGCAAGGGAATACTCTTCGAGGCCCGTAAGCTCACGCCCGCCCATCTGCTTGAGATGCGAGAAAGCAGGCGTCATAACCGGGCTTGCGAATCTTTCTCCAAAAAGTTCAACACCTGTATCAGCCACTACGGAATCTATCAGACGTTCCTTAATTAGAATGCTGTCCATGTAACGTGCCGTGATCTCATTGGCATCGGAGATCCTGTCATATGCCATAAAGCACCTCCTTAAGGTAATTCATATAGCGGATGTATTCTTCGTCAGTATTCAAATGCTCTAAGATGACCGGCATGTCAGGATCAATCAAATGCATTTTCTCCACATAATAGCGCAAAGGATATTCGCCCTGACCCGGCGCGCATTCTTCAAGCTGGAAAGTATATTCTTCCTTAAGATGTATGTCCTTGATATGGCAGCTGCGGATCCTGTTTCCGAGAAGTGATACACAGCGGTCAATAAAAGATTCCGCCTCATAATATCTTTCGAGAGAATTGGTCATGTTGATTATGTCCATATGAACCGCAAAACGGTCGCGGTCAACTTCTTCTAACAGTCTTGCGTAATCCTCAGGACCTGTAGGGATCATCCACGGCATGGGCTCTAACGTGAAATATGTATTCTTTACTTCCGCCCTGTCGATTATCTCCTGAACCATCTTCACGATTTGCTCACGTGATTCTTTCGAAAAGTTCTCCTTATAGTGACCATCCCATCTCTCCCCAAAAGCACCGGCAACATTAACGGCACAGCGGGCACCTATCCTGTCAGCAAGCTGAAGCTGTCTGACGCAATAATCTCTTTGCACTTTCCGGTCCTCAGGATCTTTAGACATTGCATTTCTCCAGATGCCAACTTCAGCGATAAGAAGATCGTGCGTCTTCGCCGCTTCAACATATTCATTTATCTTTTCTTCGGGATCATTTGAAGACAGCGGGAAAACGACTGAACGGCAGCCAAGCGCGGTCTGGTTTTCCGCCCATTCAAAAGCAGAATCATGCCTTAAAGGACTTGATGTTCCTAAACGCATACGTCCTCCTTTTCATCTCAAAAACAACCGGTGCTTTGTGAATGATTATATCAGACACAAAAACACCGGGGTGTTTGATTACGGGTATTAATAACGCGTATACGCGCAGGATTGTGGATCAGGTATTTTTGCTGTAGTGATCGATGTCATTCTGCAGAAGATCCATAACCGTCTGTTTCTGTTCGTCAGTAAGATCTTCAGACTTTATCTCTTCGGCAAACTCGTTGTAGAGCTTTACCGCACCGTCTCCGTCACCTGATCTCTTGACAGATACCAGCTTAAAGAACGCGAGGCTTCTTCTGACTCTCAGATAATGATTCATGTTAATGGTTTCCTTTCTGGTAGCAAAAGCCTTCAGTATCTTCTCGCACCATTCGATTACCCTTATTCCTTCTTCCCTCTCCCCATACCATGCGTAATCCTGCGCGATGGTGTTCAACATGCTTGAAACCAGATCGAAGAGCGCGACCGAACTGTCAGCAATGTCATCTTTCATCTTCTCAAATCCGCTCTCGAAAAAAGTCAGCTCCATGCCGATGTTTTCTTTTACGCGGCATGTAGTAATGCTCGGAAGGACATTTATGTGTTCTCTTGCATTATCGAAATCCTTCTCATGAATGTAGATCCAGGCAACCGCATAATGTGTTTTCTCCACTAGGACTTTGTCGCTGCAGTGGCTTATCAGATACGCTCCTTTGCGGATGGCATCCTTGCAGAGCTTATGTATGTGCTCCGTATCATCAGGGAAAAAATTAATGAGAACCGGATCAGCATACATGCTGAGATTGGCTGTCTCCTGAACATATTCCATGATTATCTCAAAGCAGCCCGGATTAAGAGTTGTCTCGGTTGAGAGATATTCAACTATCCTGAGCGCTCTCTGAGCTCTGCCTTCATCACTGTTCTTCATGCCCTCCATGGTGCTTTTCACCCTGGCAATCACTTCATCATTTTCGGACAGTGAATCATATCCCAGAAGAGCATCCGTGCTTACGCCTAAGACCTGTGCCAAAGGGATCAGCATCGATACGTCAGGCAGGCTGTTCTCCGATTCCCACTTGCTTACCGCCTGCGGTGTGACGTTCAGAAGGTCAGCAAGTTCTTCCTGCGTAAAGCCCTTATTCTTACGAAAGTTCTTAATGTTTCTGCCTATTGTATTTCCCATGTTTTTCTCCTTGATCAGTCTTCCATATTCTTTCTTGTGACCATGCATGCATCTTGATGATATCGTATTTCTATTCATGGAGATTTTCAAACAACGGGCAGTTGAGAAAGGCTCAACCGGAAAAATCACAGCCAATTACACTGCCGGCTGTGACTTTATAGTGAAAAACTGACCTTCCGGCAAAAAAATCACAGCAAAGTTCATTCCCTGCTGTGATTTTGCTGTGATTTTTGCGAAGAAAAGTATCAGCCGATTCCGCCGCCTTCTTCAATATAGCAAGTGACGATCTGCGTATCGGTATCGTATGTCACTTCGAAAGCCATGAAGCGTGCGCTGTCTGAAGGAAGGATCTTCATTTCGGGTTCAGGACCGGTCCATGAACCTTTATACACGATGTTGCCTTCGTCATCCGTACTCTTCGTCCATAACTCGTCAAAAGCAACAGTTGACTGTCCATGCTCTTCTCTCTCGTAATTGATCAGATCCAGTTTGTTTTTAAGGAATCCGTCTAACTGGTCTTCAGTTGCTTTAAATGCCATGATCGTTCCAAATCGGCTTGTCGCATTGTCGCCGATCTGGAATGTAAGGAAGAAGCCTTCCGAGTACCAGTCGCGGGTGTCAAACTCATGCTCATAATCCAAAAAAATTGAGTCCTTCTGAAGGTCAAGGATGCTGTATCCCTGCTGGGCATAGTAGTTTGCGAGCTCGTTGAGATCCGGATCAGTGTAGTAATCTGCAGATACGATCACTGACTCTAAATAGTTATCCTCTTCCGCATCTTGTGAAGCTACTATAGCCAGCATCTCTTCTGCTTCAGATTCGGAAACGTCATCTGTCGGTATAACCCTTTCTTCCCTTCCGCTATTTACCTGCTCGATAACATCCGTTGCATCGTCAGGCACAACGATTTTGAAAAGACTCCTGACACTTGCTGCTATTACGTTTCTTGTTGGCGGAAAAGCCAGCAGTCCTCCCACTGATACTGCAAGCGCTGCAGCTGCGATTCCTATCTTCGCACCTGTTCCGAGGTGCGTTCTTTTTGCAGGCTTCCTTACTGAAGCCATTTCCATTTCCAATGCTTTTCTCATTTCCATTTTCCTATCATCATCAATATGAATTTTCGCGAACGTCTTTACATATTCATCCTGCATATCTGCGGCCCTCCATGAATCTTTTTCTAAGGACTTCCTTTGCTCTTGTCAGTCTCATCGATACTGCTGACGGAGCAATACCCAAGATATCGGCTATCTCATTCAGCGAGTAGCCCTCATAATAGTGAAGATGTATCGCTATCCTGAGTTTTTCGGGCAGTTCGGACACAGCCGAAAGCATTTCCGTATCATCTTCATCAAAATCGATTTCTGACTCCACCTGGGTCGCATCATCGAACGGCGCCCTGAAAACTATATCTCCCGAGCGGAGAAAATCCCTGCACCTGTTAGCGACCATTGTGAGGATGTATGACTTTTCTTTGCCTTTTTTGATAGTGATATCGGATTTAATAAGCTTAACGAAAACGTCCTGAACAACATCTTCGGCATCGGGTCTTGATCCGAGATACGAGTACGCCAGACGGAATGCATCGTCTGCATACATATCAAAGAACCTCAACACTGCTTCATTGTTCATTTAACTAACCTTCCTTTTCCCGTTTTTGAGATCTCACCTATAAGACGAACGGGAATACCGGTTTTCACACATTTTCCGGAAAAATTATAAAAAAGACTATCTTTGCAGAATAGTCTCATTATATGTAAATTTGTATAAATACTTATTTCAGGGGCATTACAGGATCTTTTCCGCAAGTTCCTTAAGGCTCTTTATAAAGGCATCATGGTTTTTCTTAACGAAATCCATGTCATTATTCTTCGAAGCGTCCTCTAGTGCCTTTGCCTGTTCGGAAAGAGCATCCGCACCGATCGTTCTCGATGAACTCTTAAGCGAATGCACCAGGATCTCATAGTTCTTAAGATCATTATTATCAAGATATGAGGAAAGCTCGGTGCACTTGTCAGAAGCGCTTTCGGCATAATCCGAAAGAAGTTCCAGATAAAAATCTTCCTCACCGCAGGCATAACCTACTCCTGCATCAACATTAAGTCCTGCAGAGCGTGCCTTATCGAGCGAAAGCGGCGCACCTGCTGTTTCTTCAGTCTTTGCGGCGTTGACCTCAATGGCTTCCGCAGGAAGATATTTCTTAAGCGTGTTTTCGATATCATCGACCATGATGGGCTTGGACAGATATCCGTCAAAACCGGCTTTCAAATACTGTTCTTCCGCGCCGACGACTGCATTTGCGGTAAGCGCGATAACAACGGCACCGTTAAGAAGGTTCTCGTCCTTCAGGACCTTCAGAGTCTCGATACCGTCCATCTGGGGCATCATGTGATCAAGAAGGATGAGGTCAAACTTATTCTTTCTCAATATTTCGATAGTCTCTTTTCCTGAAGTGCAAGTAACAGGAGTGATCCCGAACAGTTTCAGGAAATTGCCTGCAACCTTAAGATTCATGCCGTTATCGTCAGTGACAAGAACTTTAGCATCAGGTGCATAAAGATGTTCGGTTCCGGTATCTCCTACAGAATATGTCTTTTTCTTCTCATCAAACTTTCCGATAGGTTCGGGATCAACGACGCGGAGCGATAAGTCGAATCCGAATGTGGAGCCTATCGCATATTTGCTTTCGACTTCGAGCTTGCTGTTCATCATGGAAAGAAGTTTGCAGACGATCGAAATGCCGAGTCCGGTGCCTTCGATGTGGCGGTTACGCTTTTCCTCGATCCTCTCAAAAGACTGGAAGAGTTTGTCAAGATCTTCTTCCTTAATGCCTATACCGGTATCGATAACATCGAAACGCAGTTTGACATTATCATCCTTTATTCCTTTATTCCTTACGCGCAGAGTAACGCTTCCGCTCTCTGTATATTTAACGGCATTGGTCAGAAGGTTCATTATAACCTGGCTGATCCTAACGTCATCTCCAAAAAGACGTGAAGGAATTGATTCGTCAATATCGAGCTTGAACTCAAGGTTTTTGGCGCGCGCCCTTTCGCTGATCGAATTAACCAGATTGTTGATCTGTTCATCAACCTCAAACTCAACCGGAACCAGAGACATCTTGCCGTCTTCGATCTTTGAAAAATCAAGAATGTTATTGATGATGGAAAGCAGCGTATTTCCTGCGCTCTTGATGTTGGATGAATACTCAAGGATCTTCTCGTCTTTTGATTCACGTATGATCATCTCGTTCATTCCGAGAACCGCATTGATAGGCGTTCTGATCTCATGGGACATATCCGCAAGGAAATCGCTTTTAGCCTTATTCGCGCTGTCAGCGGCAGACTTCTCGAGCATCAGGACCTTTGCTTCGTATTCTCTCTTCCTCTCGATCTCCTTCATCTCTTCAATACGCTTGCGGGCCTTAAGCTCATGATTATATGAAATGATATAGAATGCCGCGATCAATGCGAAAACCAAGACACCTACCAGAACGCTTACCACAAGAACTGATGCGGTATCTTTATAAAGTGCTGCAGTCTCAACAACGATAACAAGGTGCCATTGGTCAAGTATATCATCGACAAAGACTGTGCACTTCTTACCGTCGATCGTCATGTCAAAATTACCCTTATCGACGCTGATCACTTTCTCGAACAACTCGGATTTGTCGGGCAGTTCTTTGTAATTCTTACCCTTCTCGCCACTGTCTTTATGAGCAACAACAGTTCCGTCATAGTTCAGGATAAAAGCATAGCCGTTTCCGTTCATCTGGATCCCCTCTACTGTCTTCTGGACACCAGTGAGGGTAAGATCAAGGCCTAAAACGTTATTGGTATCGGTGAGCGCTTTACAAACAGATATGATCACGTTTCCGGTCTGGGCATCAACATAAGGAGATACTACAAGAGGCTGACCGCCGGCGGCAACAGTGTCTTTATACCAGTCTCTGACAGTAGGATCATAGTCATCAGGAGGTGTCCAGCCGACACCGTCAACATATTCGCCGTTAATAACGCCGTATATTCCGGTGTAAGTATCGTCGAACTGGGATGCCGTATTTGCCGACTCACGGGTAATATATTCGACTATCTCCTCATTCGTGGCACCGTTTGCCACCATATGATCCACGGTATCGGCAGCTACCCAGAGAACTGATCTGGCTGTCTCCAGATAGTTCTCCATATCGGCTGTGATAGCCGCAGTCTTATCGTTTCCGAGCTCGTTGATATATGAATAAGACGATGTATACATCAGGCGCGTGGTATATGTGACCAATAGTGCCATAAGGACAAAGGTCGCACCAAGTGTGAGAAATAATGTCTTTCTGCTCTTATTCATAAAAACCTCAAGTGTTGATTTGTTTGACTACAATATAATTTATATTAAAGGTTTTGCAATCTGTGGAAATGCACAAAAGACCTGTTATTCAAGGAATGCATTCCTACGGGCGTGATAAAATATTCTCGATCAAAAATATGAAAGCGTTTGCCGTAATGGATTCTTTCGAGCATTTCTGTCCTGAGCACATTGGCATGCTCATAACCATCGCTGTAGCGATAACCGCAGGGCTCCTTATCTTAAATAGGAGTTCAGACAGGAATGCATTGAACGTGATCCGCATCCTTTCTCTGATAGTTCTGGCGGGAGAAACGGTCCAGGATATACTGCTTGTCAGAGAAGGCGGCGACATTATGGGATTCCTGCCGCTGCACCTGTGTAATCTCGGAATTTTCTTAAATCTTGCAGCATCTTTTACAAAAGGAAAACTGCAGTCGTTTTTCGCGGAAATTTCCCTGGTCCTCATAATGCCGGGATCGGTGGGCGCACTGCTATTCCCCGACTGGACCTACAGACCGTTCTGGTCATATCTGCCTGTGTTGTGCTTCCTAACACACTCGCTGATCGTCTTCATTCCGCTGGCATTCCTGGTAAAAGGCAGGATCTTCGTGTCTTTCAGGCATTTCTGGTACCCTTATCTTTTCCTGCTCGCAGCAGTCCCTCCGATATATATTCTCGATATCAGAACGGGACAGAACTATATGTTTCTGCTCTACCCTCCGCAGAGTTCACCTCTGGAATGGATATACAGCATCACGGGCGGAGATCTTTACATCGCAGGACTGACGGTGCTTCTGACGGTGATACTCATCATTGAATATTCACTATACACATCCGCACGCAGGATATCAAAAGCTTAATATGCTTACCGTAGCTTAATGACCCTGTCAAGAATGCCCTTCATCTTTCCGATCGCTATTCCGTAGTTGGTCATTGGTATTCCCTGTTCCTTCGCCTTCCGATAACGGCTTGCGACCTCAGTCTCGCCGAGCATGCAGGCACCGCAGTGGATGATAAGATCATAGGATGACAGATCCTTCGGGAACTCAAGTCCTGATGTGAAAGAGAACTCGAAATCTTTTCCGGTATATTCCCTGATCCAGTTCGGAAGCTTCACGGTTCCGATATCCTCGCATTGACGGTGGTGAGTGCATCCTTCACTTATGAGGATCTTAGCCCCGTTCTCCAGTTCATCGAGCATGTATGCTCCGCCGACAGACTGGTCAAGTATGCCTTTGAACCGTGCCATCAGTATCGAAAAAGACGTCAGCGGGATCTCATCCGGAACGATCTTTGATACCTTTCCGAATACCTGGCTGTCCGTTATGACCATTCTCACTTTACCGACCTTCGAAAGAGCGATTCCAAGTTCGGTATCTTTTACTACGACAGGTATCGCACCCTTGCCCAGAAGATCGCGGATGACCATCTGCTGGGGAAGGATGAGCCTGTCTTTGGGAGCAGAGCTGTCGATAGGAACAACGAGCACAACGATGTCGCCTTCCTCGACAAGATCAGATACAAGAGGCCTTACTTTTCGCTCCCTGATGATGACTGCGACTTTTTCTTTAAGTTCTTCAATGCCCTCACCTTTCAGGGCACTGACAGTCATCGAATCCTTTATCTCAAGATCAGTAACCGCACCCAGATCGCTCTTATTTATGACGACCAGATACGGGATCTTTCTTCTAACGAACACATCTATCAGCTGTTTCTCGTCATCACCAAGGCCTATGCTTCCGTCTACGACAAGGATCGCGATATCGGTCTCATCGATCACTCTTAAGCTCCTCTCGATCCTCTGATTGCCGAGAGCGCCCTCGTCATCGATGCCGGGAGTGTCGATTATCACGACAGGACCTAGAGGCAGAAGTTCCATCGTCTTCCTAACGGGGTCGGTAGTTGTTCCGGCCACGTCAGATACGATCGACAGTTCCTGCGAAGTGAATCTGTTCACAAGGCTAGATTTGCCTGCGTTACGGCGCCCGAAAAAAGCTATGTGTGTTCTTTCCATATTTTTCTCCAATCAGATATCAGAAACGGAAATCTCTTTCGCCGTTCTCGATCGCAACGAGCCTGTCACGGAGAACTGCACGGGCCTTCTCATTTGTGACGTCAGGGATATTTTTTTCGATAAGTCTCTCACCAACCTCACGTGTCTCGGGAGAAGCATAATCGACGAGATATTCCTTAAGTGTCATGAGTGCATTCGGCAGGCAGCAGTTCTGGATCTGTTTAGCTTTGCAGAGAGCCATGAACCTGTCACCGGTCCTGCCTTCACGGTAGCACGCCGTGCAGAATGAAGGAACGTAATCCATGTCGATGAGCCACTTCATGACTTCATCAAGAGAACGCGTGTCGGACACGTCGAACTGAGCTGTCTCATCGACTCTTTCCTCGTGTGTATATCCTCCGACAGAAGTTCTCGAACCGCCCGAGATCTGTGAGATGCCGAGGTGCAGAACACGCTCTCTGGACTTCTGAGATTCGCGCGTGGAAACGATCATGCCGGTGTAAGGAACTGCGATCCTTATGCATGCGACGATCTTAGCGAATGTATCATCATCGATAGCATTGGAAAAATCATTAACGTCAATGTCATCCGCAGGGCAGAGTCTCGGAACAGAGATCGTATGCGGACCGACACCATGAACTGCTTCCAGATGCTCTGCATGCATGAGGATCCCGGCAAACTCGTAACGGTACTTATCAAGTCCGAAAAGGACTCCCAGACCTACATCATCGATACCGCCTTCCATCGCCCTGTCCATGGCCTCAGTGTGATATGCGTAATCGTGCTTGGGGCCTGTAGGATGAAGGATCTCATATGACTCTTTGTGATATGTCTCCTGGAAGAGGATATATGTGCCGATTCCGGCCTCATGGAGCTTACGGTAATTCTCCACGGTAGTAGCTGCGATGTTGACATTTACACGTCTGATAGCACCGTTCTTATGCTTGACGGAATAGATCGTATTGATGCACTCGAGAATATATTCGATCGGATTGTTTATGGGATCCTCGCCTGCTTCGATCGCGAGTCTCTTGTGGCCCATATTCTGCAGAGCGATTACCTCATCCCTCACCTGTTCCTGGGTAAGCTTTACTCTCGGAATTGTCTTATTCTTTCCGTGATACGGGCAGTATATGCATCCGTTGATGCAGTAATTAGAAAGGTACAGAGGCGCGAAAAGAACGATCCTGTTGCCGTAGAAATCCTTCTTGATCTGCTCAGCAAGAGCATAGATCTCTTCGTTCTTTTCGGGGATGTCGCATGCAAGTAAAACTGAAGCGTCTCTGTGTGAGAGACCTTTTCTCTCTCTCGCCTTTTCGAGGATAGCATCAATTACTTCGATGTTGCTCTTGTTCTCATCGGCATACTTAAGAGATTCCAATATCTCGCTATCGTCGATGAATTCTTCTGCTTTCATTGATTTGGGATCGTACATATTATTTACCTTCTTTCATGTTTTTATATTTGATGTTGTCACCTCTGTCGGCAACGATCTCATAGCCTATGTTACTTATCCTGTTCTTAAGACAGTTCATGCATTCGGCAGCTTCTTCGCCGGTGCAGATCTTGTTGTCATATAGAGCATATTTTTTCCTGACACCGACAGGTGATAAGTTCGGCATTACCACATTCGTGCCTGCCAGGATACCGAGCTCTCTTCCTCTGGGATCAATCGTTCCAAGCGCTGTCGTCGCAGGAAGCAGAACCGTCGGAAGCATCAGTCTTATTATGCTGAGCAGGTAAAGAGTAAGATCTAATCCGCCTGCCTTCTCATCAGCAAAGACCGTATCCTTGTGCGGTATGAAAGGTCCGATTCCTATCATCTCGGGATCGAGTTTTTTAAGGAACAGCAGATCGTCTGCAATATTCTCCAATGTCTGATAAGGCGAACCTACCATGAACCCTGCGCCTGTCTGAAAACCGATCTTTTTCAGGTTATAAAGACACTGCTTTCTGTTCTCTGATGAAAGATTTGACGGATGAAGCTTCGCATAATGTCCTGGATCTGCAGTCTCGTGTCTTAACAGATATCTGTCTGCGCCTGCATCGAAAAAAGCTTTGTAGGATTCATAGCTCTTCTCGCCTATCGATAACGTAACCGCACAGTCGGTATGTTCTTTCTTAACGGACTTAATGATGTCAACCATCATATCGTCCGTATAGAACATGTCTTCACCGCCCTGCAGTACGATCGTCCTGAAACCTAAATCATAACCGTAAGAAGCACACTCGACAATCTCGTCTTTGCTCAGTCTGTATCGCTCGGCATTCTTGTTGCCGCACCTTATACCGCAGTAATAGCAATCGTTTCTGCAGTAGTTGGTGAACTCGATGAGACCTCTTACGAAGATCTTGTTTCCGTAATGCTTACGGGCAACTGCTGATGCATTTTTAGCAAGTTCAGTCTGTATCTCCGGGTCACGGTTTTCGAGAAGAGTAATGATCTCTTCGCGTGTCAGATCGCTTTCATCACAGAGCTTATTTAAGATGTAACGGATGTCAGTCATTCCTGGCAAGTCTCGAATACGTTATCTTCGCGGATACGCCGTCGAGCATGCCGAGCTTGCCGGATACCGAACTTATCAGATTCTCGGGCGCATCAACAACGACACTGATAATGGAGATATTCCTCTCACGATATGGAATACCCATCCTGCCGACAACATAATCCCTCACGTCGTGAAGAATGTCATTGATCTGCGATACTGATTCGGGATTCTCGACAATAATGCCGATAATAGCAACTCTCGTCTCCATTTGACCTCCTTTCGCCCTTCAGGCAAACAAGGTTCTGAAGCAATTTAAGTATGTAGATTTACTTAAAGCCTTCCGCGTCAGGTTATGCCCTTCCGCACTCAGAACTATCAAGCATAAGGTAACATCTTGGGATAACAAAAGCAATCGGAGCAGACGTCTGTTAATAAAGAAGTCACTTTTCAATAGAATTCTGTCACTGTTTTTCGTGCTTTTTCTTACCGATCATGGCGCGCTTTGCTGCTTTCAGGTATATCTTCTGCCACCACGGCCGTAGTTTCTTATCTGCCTCTTTCAGTTTCTCCCTGATCGGAATGCTCTGCGGACAATGCTGTTCGCACTTTCCGCACTGAACGCACAGTGAAGCATCAGCCGGCGTCATTCTCAAAGCAACAGTCTGGAAATATTCAAGCCTGCCGGAGCTCTTATTCTCTGAATACATGTGGTTATAACACGAGAAGATCGCAGGGATATCCACGCCCCTCGGGCATGGCATGCAATATCTGCAGCCCGTGCAGTTGACCTTCGTGCTCTCGATGATATATGACTTTATCTTCTCGATGAAAGCTTTCTCTTCCGGACCGTAATCACCGGCCTTGGCTTCTGAAGCGATCCTGCAGTTCTCTTCGATCATCTCGATGGAATTCATTCCGGAAAGAACACAGGTTATCTCTTCCTGATCCCATAGCCATCTGAATGCCCATTCCGCGGGAGACCTTCCATGAGGTTCATTAGCGATCTCGCGTTTTGCCTTCTCGGGAAGAAGATCGACCAGCTTGCCGCCTCTTAAAGGCTCCATGATGAACACTTTCAATCCCTTTTCAGCTGCAGCCTTTATGCCTGCGCGGCCGGCCTGGGTATGCTCGTCAAAATAATTGTACTGGACAAGGCACATATCCCAATCATATGCATTCAAGATACTCTTAAACGTATCGGTATCACCATGAAAGGAAAAACCGATATTTCTGATCTGACCGCTCTTCTTTTTCTCTTCTATCCATTCTATGATGCCGATCGCTTTGAGCTTCTCCCACTGTGCAAGATCAGTCATGTGATGCATCAGATAGTAGTCGACATAATCAGTTCTTAAGCGTTTCAGTTCCTCGTTAAAATACTTATCAAGACCCGATCGGTTAGTAATAAGATATTGGGGAAGTTTTGTTGCAAGATTGATCTTGTCCCTGATGCCGTTCTTTTCGATAATACGTCCGACAACGTCTTCGCTTCCGGGATATATGTATGCCGTATCGAAATAATTGACTCCGAGTTCATATGCGCGCATGAACTCTTTCTCGGCTTTGTCAAAGTCGATGGAAGTTCCGCTCTTCGTAAATCTCATACATCCGTATCCCAGGATGGAAATACCTTTGCGCTGCTGCATATTTAAAATCTCCTTTTGACTAGATTATATATAAATCTGATTTTGAGGTTTGTGATTTCTAAGTCATTTTTGTTAAGACGATGTAAATGTTTCTTATGGCTCTATTCCTATCAAGCTTAACAACAAATATTTATTGATATTCGATAAATTTTTGTTGCAATTCAGATTATCAGGGTGTATCATAACCTCGGAAAGAGATATGGAGGATCTTAAGGATGAACAGAAAACTCAAAGCAGCATTGATCATTTCAGGAGCAGTAATAACTTTGTCTTCAGGAGTGCTTTTCTTAATGGTTTATGGCGCCATGAGTTATACGAAGCGCTGCGCACATATCGCTGATAAACAGGGAATCACTTGTGAAGCCGGAGACACTTTGCAAATTGACGATCTTGCTTATTTCTCAAACTATGATGAAAGACGGATCACCGGAATAGCTGATGACGAAGGCTACATATCTGAAGACGGAACAAGTGTGACGATAACCAAAAACAACGGATTTGCGACGGTATATGTATATGCCACTAACGATAATGCTCCGGAAAGCACTGACCACGCAATAAAGGTAATGATCAAAGAACAATAATACAAAGGGGATCAACAGGATGAAAGGAATTAGAACGACGACAATAATATTGATAGCAGCTCTGACAATATCAGGTTGTTCGCTGAAGATGATGCACAATGATGCCTTGGCTCTTCCGCCAAATCCGCATTCATTCGAGCAGGTTTACTTTGAAGACGACGGTGAGACTTCGATCGAGATCAACGGAAGGACTTATTCGTATTTCGGACAGCTCGAAGGAAAAATGTCTGATGATTCCGTAAGGGAATGTCTGGGATACATAGATAACGACAAAGACACCCGGATCTATTCACTGACTGATGATCCTCTTGATAATTTTCTTATGGTAAAACACGTCGGCGGGATTATGGATCAGCCTGAATTCCTCCGTGCAAAAGATACCATTCACGAAAACATCTTAGCGCCTTATTACATTAAGACTGCAAGTTATGAAAGCTGGGGGTCGTCAGGTATCCACTACGAGATGGCTTCCGCAACGATAGGTCTGGTATGTAATGCCGAAAACGTAAGTGAGATTGAATACGAGTTCCTGATAAACGGTGAATCTGCCGGTATAGGCGGAGTCCGCTACGCTAACAAAAAAGAGATAAAGAAAGGCGAACTCTTTGAAATAGATATTGATGAGATCCGTGTTAACGGCAAAGCAGATAAAGACGAGCCTTTCACGATAAGCGTGAAATTTGATGTTATCGGAACAGACGGTCAGATCCACGATGTCGAGGGATTATATGTACGTGACATGATGCTTGGGGCATCACTCAATGATCTTGAAATCAGGTATGATGATAACAACGGATATTATCTGTTCGAAGATATCTGAACAATCTGAATGATAAATCGGGAAAGGAGGACACGATATGACGAAAGATGAAAGCATTGCTTTAGCAGTAAAGCTTCATAAGGATTTTAAAGAGATCGAGAAAATCCGGGACAAGATCAGTGAGAATGAAAAAACAGCAGCAAATCTGTATTATCTCCAACCGAAGCATTACTCTGCTGCCAATTACTTCAAGCCATACTTTGCCGCTTCATTTATATTCGTGTTCATTTCGCTTCTTCCTGCTTATGGTATTATCACAGTATCCGTCTTCCTGGACAAAAGCAATCATAATAACGATAACGCTTATGTGCCCTATGCTGTGGCAGCGGTAATTGCATTCATATTTGCTCTGATACATCTTATCGGAGGTTTCGTTGCAAGGCATAAGAGCAGATATATGAATAATCTCGAAATACAAAGAGTACTTGGCGATAAAAGAAAGATCGAACGTCTTTCGCGTGAAACAGATGAACTCGATAACTCGCTCATTGAAATCAAAACAAGACTCGGGGAAAACAATAATCTCATCCCTTCAGAATTAAGAAACAGTAAAAGCATGATGGATGTAAAAAAACTGTTGCTGGCCGGAAAAGCCGAAGCCTTTAATGATGCAATAGAGTATTTAAAGTTAACTAAATCATATGAATCACATGAATCTTTGTGAGGTATTATGTTTTCCATCTCGATAACATTCGTTGCTGCTGCGCTTCTGGTTCCCGGTATCGTCTTAATGATATTAGGCATTATAGCCGGCGGGAAGAAAAGAGTGGCTGCGATCACAGTTGCATTAGTTATTCATCTTTCCGTGTTATTTGTCGCAGGCAAGATCTATTACGACTACAATCACATAATAGGAACATTCAGCGGGATCGAATATGACATGATAACAATCGACGGAGAGATATACAAAGCCGACTATGATCACACATACTCAAGTTCCGATACGAATAAACTGTTAGGCAAAGTTGTTTTCAGCGGTCACTCACCCGACACGGCAGTCGATCCGATGTATGTATATAGCATTGACGGAACAGATGATTACATCTATGCCATATGGGACTATGACGGGCAGATATTCAAGAAGATATGATCAGGATTTCTTCTCAAGATAAACAAAGATCAGTTCGTCACTTATTTCCTTACGGTCAAAGATCCCATATCCAAGCTTCTGATACAGGCGGATATTGTCTTCACTTCTCGTACTCGTGAACAGCTCATACCGTCTGCCCGGAAAACACTTCTCGATCTCGTTCAGGAGTATGCTCCCATACCCCTTGCACCTGTGTTCGGGATGCACCATGAGCTTTCCGATATAAGCTGTCCCGTCCTTTTCATGAGCACGGACTGAACCGATGATCTTTCCGTCAGATACCATCTTCAGAATCAGACCGTCATTATATTCTCCGGTCAGTTCTTCCAAAGTCTGCTTCAAAGGCGGAATGTCCTTATTGCCGAACAAAGCCGCTTCGCTCTGATATGCCAGATACTGGAGTGCCAGTATTTCTTTCAGATCTGATAATTCTGCTTTGATAATAGTCATATAGGGACCCCGTTGATCAGAAAATAGATCATCATTGATATAAAATCGATCGCCAGAAGGATCCCAAGACCTATCAGCACCCATTTAAGTATGCTTTTCGCGCGCTTGCCGTTATTCTCCGTAAGGATCTTCTGGTCTATTACATCTGCCATGGTCTTGTGGTCGTCGCTGCTGACCGGTTCTATGCCTTTTAAAAGATAATCAGTCGTCACATCAAAGATGTCGCTCATTATCACTACCTTCTCAAGATCAGGAGTAGCCTGCTCACTTTCCCACTTTGAGACCGCCTGGCGGGATACACCGACAGCATCAGCAAGTTCTTCCTGGGACATCCCTTTTGATTTTCTAAGGGTCAGTATCCTATCTGCAATTGTCATCATTCATACCTCCCGGATTTGATGACCTGAGATTATCAGAAATTCCTTTTACAAGACCATCAACTAAAGCTTGAACTTTGTCAACCGGCGGTTGCAAATCCTTATTTTTCAATCTTTTTCCGCTATTTCAGAGATTATATCACCCTTAAGCGCATAAAACATATCTCTCACTTCACCCAGGAGATCCATGTCCGTTTTCGAGTATACCTTGTATTGGGAAATGCGGTAATTCTCGTAAGAGCTCCCTCCTGCTTTGGAACAGTCAAAGACGATCTCATAACTCCAGGGACTGTAATCGGTCGCAAAATCCTTGCTGTCCAGCCGCTTTGTCAGAGAAATGAGTTTTCTCTCTTTTATGAATGTCTCAAACCTTGAAACTGCTTCATCATCAACTGCATAAGTCGTGACCATAAAAGGATCGCTGTGAACTTCACGGTTTCTGCTTACAAATACCCAGTGACCGTCATCGATCTTCTGAAGTGAATCAGAATGCCCTGCTCCGAGCATGTCACAGTAACCGGGGCTGTATCTGAAAGACTTCAGGTCTCCGGCATTTCCTTTTTTTCCAAAATTATCAAAAAGTCCCATGTACCATCACCTCACTTGTTAAGTCCAGAGCGAAGTGATGCACATAGGTGACGCACCTTCACTGATCTCAAAACCGCACCGTTCATAGAATTGTATAGCCGTATCATATGCAATTACGCATATGCGCAGATAATCTTTGTAATGCTCCTTTGTCATTTCCACAAGCTTTCTCCCTACAGCATTTCCATGATACTCAGGATCTACTAAAAGATAATGCACATACGCATTCATTATTCCGTCATCCATTGCGCATATCATGCCGACCAGCCTGTCACCATCCCAGGCGGAATAAACAGTCTCATAATTTTTCATGGCAACGGCAAGCTTCTCGGGAAAATGTCCCGAAGACCAGTCGACCGAAAGAAAAAGATCCTTAAGTGACGCTTCAGTAAAATCGTGTGTATCTTTATACGTAATATTCATTGTGGTAGTTCCCTCCATTATCAGACAAGAAGTCTCTCATCGATATCTTTCCAATTGACCGAAGATCTTATTCCCTTCATGCACGCTATTGAAGCCATTCCGTGAACGATCGACCAAATCTTTATCATTTCTATCTCCTGCTCTTCAAAAGACTTTTCCAGACCGTTTTCCTCCAAATGTTTCAGATACATTCTGCGCAGGAGCAAAAACGGCGGGTAGTCGTTCTTATATTCCTTATTCATCTGTAGATGAGCCGTAATATTCTGCTTCCCGAAAAGGAAAACAAAATAATCCGGATTATTACTGAAAAAAGTAACATAGGTCTTACCCATGGCAATAATGGCTTCATCAGCACTGGCTTTTCCATTAACGGAAGATTCCAGTTCCTCCATAAACTGCTCAGTAACATTATTCTTGATAGCCTCGATAAGTTCTTCCTTATCCTTGAAATGAGCATAAGGTGCTGCATGTGAAACATTACAGGCTGCGGCAACCTTGCGGAGCGACAGATTTTCTTCTCCGCTGTCATTGATGATCTTTATTCCGGCATCTATCAATGCCTGTCTGAGATTGCCATGATGATAATTGTCAGCCATTTAGCGTCATCTCCTTTATCTCTGTCATTGCCTTATGTGTCTCTTCGGCATTCTCCCACAAAGGACTGTGTGCAGAATCCGGGATCTTGTAGAACTTCTTTTGAGGAGCATTTAGCTGATCACAATAATCCTCTACCAGTTCCCAGGGACAGTTATAATCATACTCACCGCTGATAAAGAACACAGGTATCTTTATGTCAGTAATGCTCTTTCTGTAATCGAAATCATCGAGTTCAGAATAAAGAGGAGTCGTACGATACTTTTTCATTCCGGCCACATAACCGATCTTCTCTTTTAGCGTATAACAGCTGCATGTAATGATGGGCCATGTAATGCTTTCAAATTCAGACATATCGCGAATCGTTCCGCCGCCCGCATCATGAAGAAGATCTACATATGCATACCAATCCTTACACTTAATATTACCACTGTCAAGATGAATGACAGCATCCTCAAGCTTCATAATTCTTCTTTGATCACCACGCATATCGAAAGCATCTTTCATAAATTCATACATGAGCGTATCGTTCTCGTATGAATCAGTTACGCACTGTGCCATTCCGATATATGCATAATAATTTTCAGGATGTCTTGCGGCTTCCATCAGGGCGATCTTTGTTCCGCCTGAAAACCCCATGATATAGATCTTCTCTTTTCCAAAGCGTTCTTTAAGATATTCTGTAACAGCATATGTATCATCCAAAAGATTTTGGATGTTTACACTGTCCACATCCATATTCCTGTTATATGCAATGCCCATATAACGGTAATCCCAATACACGATCGTATATTCATCTTCAATATGCATATCTCTGTATTTATCAGTAAAAACATAGTCATCAGTACCGGGACCGCTTGATACAAACAACAATACAGGATTACCGGTATTTTTGCTGTTTATGAAAAAACCATTCGGCGCACCGTTAATGTCCATAACAAACTTTTCGGACAGGCTATTTGGTTCAGTATATGCTCTTATCTTTCCGGGACTAATTAATGCCCAGACCGCAAAGACGACAAGCAAAAAACCGATTATGCACAAAAGAATTATCATAATAGTCTTTCTCACGATTACTCTCCTATCTTTACACTGTCAACATTGATTATAGGCTCTATCTTTACATTGTCAAGATATAAACACAAAAAGCAGCCCAGCCGGAGCATGAGCTGCTTTCTGCATCTATATCTTGGGGTAGTGAGGGTATTATCCTATTGTCTTTCCATCTTCAAGACGGACTATTCTTGTTCCGAATTCTGCACACTGTTCAGAGTGTGTTACCTGAAGGATCGTCATGTTCTTTTCCCTGTTCAGATTCTTAAACAGTTCCATGATTTCTATAGTAGATGCCGCATCAAGATTTCCCGTAGGTTCATCGGCCAATATGATCGAAGGATTGCCGATGACTGCTCTTGCGATCGCTACTCTCTGCTGCTGGCCGCCGGATAATGTATTAGGCATCGCCTTCCTCTTTTCGGTTAATCCCGTGATCTCCAGGATCTCATTGAGAGCACTCTTTAATTCCGATCTTCTTTTACCATTAATTGTCTGAGGAAGCAGGATATTATCTTCAACATTGAGGTTCATAACAAGATTATAAAACTGGAAAACAAATCCCATGTTATTGAGTCTTAAATTTGAGAGTTCTTTGTCTTTTAATGAACCGATATCCTTACCGCACAGCGAGATGTTTCCTTCAAAATCTCTGTCTAATCCTCCGATCAGATACAGCAAAGTGGATTTACCGGAACCGGATGCGCCCATGAGTGATACAAATTCACCCTGATCTACAGTCATGCAGGCACCGTTCAATACCTGATTCAGATTTCCGTTCTTTCCAAACGTCTTGCTTACATTATTTACTTCAATTATCTTATTCATTGTATTATCCTCCATATATCACTCATACTTCAGCTGTTCTGATATCTTCATCTTCTTAAGGTTCCTTATCGGGAAGAGTACAGTTGCCGTAAATACCACTGTCATCATAAGGAAGAACAGGATATTCTTAACCAGATCGACCTGCACATCCATTACCATGACTTCCGAATGATTCATAGCCGCCTTTATAGCGAATGTTAATATTGTTCCGACGATCGTACCGATGCCTGATGCCGTTATTGAAGTTATAAGCACTTCTTTTAACAGAATTCCGGTCAGTTTTCCTTTATTCATTGAGGTTGCCAGAAGAATTGCACACTCTTTCTTTCTTCCCTCGAAGCCCAGGAGCTGGTTTGATATCATACCTATTGCGGTCATTCCGAGTGAGATTGCAATGATTATGGTAATAACTGCAAGTGACTTGGAATTATTTGTATTATTTTCTTCAATGACCTCGGCTAATGTCTGTACTTTGTTGTATGTTCCTTTTCCGTATATCTCAATCGAGTCCCTTACCTTTTCGGGATCATCACCCTTTATAAGGATGCATCCGGGATAATCGAGGAACAACATCTTATAATCCTTCACTGAAAGAACAATTCCAATTATTCCTGAGTCATACGGATTTCCTTCGGTTATATCCTGGATCTTGTATTCTCTTTCAATCGGCAACGCTCCGTCAGGGTTTATTGTAAACTTTACAGAATCTCCTTTTGAATAACCCTTAAGGGAAGCAAATTTCTTATCAACTATGATATTACCGGATTCAACAGTTTGCGGAAGATCCGAAAAACCGGTAAAAGTCTTGTATCCTTCATCCGGAAGGCCATAGAATTTTACGACAGTATCCTTCTCATCTGTATCTACCCTTATTTCCTGCAGAGAACTATAAATTAATTCAACATCCGTAACACCTTCAAGATGCTCTACATAGGTGTAGTACTTAGCAGCTTTATTGGTTTCCATTATTACATCACAAGTGTATGGTATAGTGTTCATAGTTAATGTCATCGCTGTAGAGATAGCATATACAACTACACACATTGCAGCTGCAGTAGCACTGAGCACACCGCTTCCGACCGTACTCTTTCGAGATATTGACTCAACAGCAGCAAGAGACCAGTCTGATTTTTCATGTTTGTCAGCGATCTTCTGCACTCCTTTGGTCACAAGCTTTAACAATCTCGGGAAAAGGAATGCAAGCGATGCAACACCGGTAACAAGACACAAGACCGCACAAAGGATGTTGTTACGGAAGAAGAAAGTAACTGCTGTAATAACGAGTAAGATCAGTCCCGAAACAAAAGTGAATCTGCTGAACCTGTACTCAGTATCCCTGTTATCGAAAATGATATCTCTGATCGAAGTCTTTAATGCCTTGAGAATTGCTTTTAGCGGGATCAGGCATTCTATCAGTACGGCACCTATAACAACACCTATAACAAGGGATACAGGCAAAGAAGGCATATCCAATATAATAGAACCATTTTCACCTTCGAGAGTAAATATGGTATCGAGCATACCGTCTCTTATAAGTGAATATAACCATACAGCAGGCACACTTCCAAGAAGCGCATAGAGAACATTCTCAAGCAGAAGAATAAGCGCTGTACGTGATGTGCTCATACCCAGACTTCTGAGAGTACCGATATATGACATGCGTTCACTTACGATCCTGTTGCAGATAGAGGCAGTTACAAAGATAACCAGAAGGAATGTGATCGCGAACATAAGATAGAAGACTGCACGGATCTCATTCATAAGGGCCATATCTTCATCGGAAAGGAAAAGATCCATCGTCTGTGCATCCGGAAAAGTATCCTGAATAAGATCCTTTGCTTCTTCGATCCTGCTATTATCATAAAGGTCGATAAGAAGAACGTTTGCTTCCCTGTCACCGCATGAAATTAGATCACTTGTCTCCATATTAACTATGGCACAATAATCCATCAGAAGAGGATTCTTTGTATCCTCAGGAAATACACCGCCTATAGTAAGTTCAACTTCTTTACTTACTCTGTCGTGAACAGTGATCTTATCACCGACTTCATATCCGAAATCTTCGGCAAAGTCCTTGGAAACATACATCTCACCATATCCGAGATCCATACCGGACACAAATTTCATGTCAACAGCTTCATCGATATCAAGACCATATATGTCAAGCTGATCCGTAGATACATAACAATACTCGCCGTCAACAAATTTATATAGTATCTCGTTATTCATGACTATGGTCATATAGTCTGCTTCCGGAAATCCTTCAGGAAGAGATCCGATATCACTTCCTCCGGAAAAAACCAGAAAATCCGCTCTTGATACACTGCCCAGAAAACTTGTCAGTATTTTGGTAAGACTGTTTCCAAGGTCAAAACAGAGCATCGCACAAAGGCTGCACACAAAAATTGCAAATACGACAAGAATAGTCCTGAACGGTTTGCAGAATATATTTTTCAGTGAATTTTTCAACACAATATTCATTTCTTTTTACCCCATATCAATACCAGCGGGAAATACGCTTCTCAGGTGCGATGTACATCCCGTCGCCCTCACGGACATCATATGTCTCATAGAATTCATCTATGCTTGAAAGAACTGCATTAACTCTTATGAGATTAGGACTGTGTTCATCGTAAGCAATTAAATCTATGAGCAGTTCATCAGTCTCCATCGAGCACCATATCGTGGCATAACTCTCGAAAAGCTTTATCCTGTCTTCCTTAGTCTTTGTCAATGAGACTATGCACTCAACAGCACCCAGATCCGCATAGTTCTCACCCAGAGTTTTCTCACCGTCAACATGGTAAACACCAAAGACCGTGAAATTATCTTCGAAATATGAGACTGCCTTTTCATTACGCTCAAGAAGCGTCTGCATATCAGCATCGGGAATCCATGAAGGGTCATACTCTCCTTTTGAATTGAAAAGAATGCAGTTGCTGTCAAAAGCATGTCCCATCTCATGTGCGATTACCATTCCCAGTCCGCCGAGATTCGTATAATAATCGGCATTCAGATCGAAGAAGGGAGCATTGGTTATTGCAGAAGTGATCGTTATGTTATTCAGTGAGAACTGGTAGCAGGCGTTCATCATCTGCATCGGCATTGTTGTATCCAGTCTTGATACAGGTTCGTTAAGGCTCGAGATGATCTTCTGTGTCTTGATCCTGTTATAGTTAATGCAGAGTTCATAATAGTTATCACCATAAATACCGGCATACTTCGAATTATCATGTCTCTTAAGGTCAGCACCCGTAACATAAACGATATTCTCAAGTTTTTGAAGGAGTTCTTTTCTTGTAGGCTCACTTAACCAGTCAGCGCCGGATATAAGTTTCCTGTAACCGGCCCTAATATCGTCACACATACTCCTTAATGCCTCATCCATCTCAGGAGTGTAATAACGTTCAACATAAAGAGGATCTGTCTCATCAACGAATGATGCCAGGATCTCATCTAATGCCTGATCATGAATTGAATCATAATTCTTTCTGGTCATACCGGCAAGCTGCGGATAATGGGGAGCAATATATCTTACGTAATTTCCATACAGACTTCCTAATTCCCAGGCCTTTAATGCATCCAGATTCTCATCAACAAGAATGGAATTAACAGCTTTCAGCTGATCCACATCGTTCAGGATATATGAATCAACCTTTGAAACATCAAGACCTAATATTGTCACATATTTATTGAGATCGATGTTACTCAGCATCTCATTTACCTGACCGGCTGAATACTCATGCATGTATTCAAAACCCATAAGAGCTTCAGTTATTTCAAGATCTGTTTCACCGTACAGATCAAGAGCCAGATACGCCAGTTTCTTGCCGATCTTCTCAGAAGTTTCTTTATCATAACCGCGAGTGCTCATGATCACCTTGGCAGTATCCATCACATCATCCAAAGCATATTGTCTGTCACGTATATCAACAAATGTAGTGTCAAGAACTCTGTCAAGCTGATAAATGTATGTGATGCGTTCCTGAGGATTAAAGTAATTTGTATCTATTCCAATATTTATGATACCCGTTGTACCGTAATCTCTGTTCATCTTCGCTTCGACTTCGATGAGCTCTTCAACCGTAGAAGCTCCGTCTATCTCTTCGATCAAAGCCATAAGGTCTTCGGGGATCGGTTCATTCTCAAAATCGTATGCCGTAAAATAATCATACGCATGTTTAATGATGTCCTCTTCACTTCCTTCGGCGTAACCGTTTCCGGCAACTACTTCATCAATGATCTCTTTTATCTGGTCATTAATAAGCTTGCTTCTGAATGCCGTCTCCACTGACCTGTCTCCGTATTCGAACTCCGCAGTATCAAAACGGTCCTTGTTGACGAATCTGTAATAGTCATCCTGGGCTCTTGCCGGCGGTAATTCTTTTACTTCAGTCTCATCAGATGATTCCGTCGGAACAGATGCAGCGCCGCAGCCTGTTAAGACAGCGGCAGCCATAACAGAAGCAATAAACGTTATTGCTATTCTTTTCATACTCCTACTCCCCTTTTTGTTTTTGCAAGATTATATTACTCAAACAACCTTAACGAATAACCCTGTTAACCTTAACGTTATCTTAATCATGATGCGATTCCTTAATTCTTTCTTAAATATGTTTATTAATACAATAATCGCATTTTTCGCGTGCTATAATGCATTCAGATGCAATCTAGGGGTGGATAAAAAATGGCCAGAAGAGACAAAAGATACCAGCTTCCGAAGAACAGGATAGTTATCCCGCTGATCATATATACGATCATTTTCGCGTTTTCCTGTTTTCTTATAAACATGGCGTATGAATTTTTCTCTTCGTATACTTCGTCACTTAAAGGCAAGGCAGACATTGACAGCACACGCGTACTTGCCAAGTTCTACGATGAAACACCCGAAGCGCAGACAGATACCGTCGTTAAATTTCTTAATGATTCGGGCTACGACTGGCTTATCGCCGACAGTGATTTAAATATCATCCGATCTCACGGTGACGCTACAGCTAATTTGGCAAAAGTCGAAAAAGATAATGATGATGAACCTGTCTCCCTTATAAAAGTCGGCGACGAAGAAATAAGCACCGAAGCTTTTGCGGATATGCTCGATATGCCGGCAATATTCTACTCTGACAAAAACACACAATATGTTACCGTTTCGGAGAATAAGATCGCACCCAATTTTTGGGATGTCGTCAAATCAATGGCTCTCCTTAAAAAGCTATACAAGTACAGATCGGTCAACATTCCGTACTGGACTGCATTTATAGTAAAAGACGGCACTGAGACGATAGCGTTTAAAACATATTTTGAGCTGACTCTTGATGACATGGGTTATTTTGCCGGTTTCTTCGGAGCAGCCTATATTGTTGTCATCATTATCTTTATAGTCCTTTTAACCAATATTTTAAGGACTCACAGGAACAACCGGAAAATGAGAAAGCTTGTCTTCCGGGACCCCATTACAAAAGACCACAACTGGATCTGGTTTGCCATAAGGACCAAGGAACTGCTACGTAAGAGACGCGGCAACATCCAATATGCGATGGTAAGCCTTACTTTTGTCAGATACAGGAACTACGTCCTCTGCCATTCCGTCGAGACCGGCGAGAATACGCTTAAGAACCTGTGGAAGATCATTAACGGTTCGCTTGATGAGCGGCGCGAAGCCTGCGCTCACAGCACTTTGGCGAACTTTCCGATCCTCATGACTGTAACCAGTCCGGATAATGCAAGAGAAAAGCTCATGACGATAATAAAGCGTCTTGAATCCATAGGCGGTGATCACGACTTCAAGTTTCAGGCCGGCATATGCATGATCGACCCTTCCGTAAAGAAAGATGCTGACGTAGATCTTCTCTACAATAATGCATCCTCTGCTCGCATGACGCTTGAGGGCAACGATGATACCGGTATCGCTTTCTTCGACCAGAAGCTCGTTGATGACGAGAAATGGATCGACAAGGTCACCGAGAGACAAAGAGATGCCATCGAGAAAGAAGAATTCAAGGTCTATTACCAGCCCAAATACAATCCGCGCACAAATGAGCTCATGGGTGCCGAAGCTCTTATCAGATGGATCTCCGCTGACATGGGATTCGTATCTCCGGGCAGCTTCATACCTATTTTCGAGAACAGCGGTTTCATAACCGAGATCGATCACTATATGTTAACCCACGTCGCAAGAGACCAGAAGAAATGGCTTGATGAGGGCAGGAAATGCGTGCCTGTTTCAGTCAACATCTCCAGGGCACACTTTATTGAAACGAATCTTGCTGATCAGATTAAAGACATCGTCGATAAAGAGGGCGCGCCTCATGATCTTATAGAGATCGAGCTCACCGAAAGCGCTTTCTTCGACGATAAGAAACTGATGCTCACAACCATCAACAGGCTTAAGGAATACGGATTCCTCGTTTCCATGGATGACTTCGGTTCAGGCTATTCTTCCCTCAATTCATTGAAGGATATGCCTCTTGATATCCTGAAACTTGATGCCGGATTCTTCAAGGGCGATACGGATAATTCACGAACAAAGACAGTTGTATCAGAAATCCTGATGCTTGCGGGAAAACTTAACATGACGACTGTTGCAGAAGGCGTCGAAGATAAGGAGCTGGTCGATTTTCTTGCAGAAGAAGGCTGCAACATGATCCAGGGTTATTACTACGCTAAGCCTATGCCGAAAGAAGAATATGAGCAGAGGATCGCCTTAGTTGCTCCTGTTAATCCCGCTCCTAACCCTGCCCCTGCTCAGGCACCTGATAAGAGCCGTTTCCTGACCATCAGACGCATCGAGGAGCGTGATGCCGGAACAGTATCAGAACTGATCAGGAAAACGATCAGCATTTCGAATACGAAGGATTATCCTAAAGAATTAATGGATCAGCTTATAGAGTCCGAGACTCCTGAGCATGTTCTTGAAAGGGCATCGTGGACGCATTTCTACGTAGTAGAGCTGAATAATGCCATCATCGGCTGCGGAGCCATCGGTCCATACTGGGGAAAAGAAGATGAGAGCAGTCTTTTCACGATCTTCGTATTACCTGAGTACCAGCGCATGGGCGTCGGACATTTTATCATCAACGCGCTCGAAAAGGATGAGTTTTTCACAAGGGCAAAGAGGATTGAGATCCCTGCATCCATTACGGGCGTCCCCTTCTATCTCAGGATGGGATATAACTACAAGAACGGCATAAAAGAGCCTGACGAGGAACATCTCATCAGGCTTGAGAAATTCAGATAAAAATATAAGTTAAACAGGTTTGTTATGCCACTCGTATTCAGGGTGTCTTGAATAATATTCTTCCTTGACCTCATACATCCTGGCATCAGCTTTCTGCATCGCCCTGCGGACGTCATCATTCTCATCGCTGTGACACGAACCGACTGCGAAATGAGCCCTGTTCGGGCGCTCGCAATTCGCCTTAAGCTCTTCTTCCAGCTTAAGGAATTCAGTGGGAGTTGTTTCAGGCAGGATGATAAGGAATTCGTCTCCGCCGACTCTGTAGATCTCTATCTTTTGGCTGTTAAGTTCCTTGAGTGCAGAAGCAACATCCTTAAGAAGATTATCTCCTGCAATATGTCCCTGTGTATCGTTAATGGTCTTAAGTCCGTTAACGTCAATGAAGAAAACTCCGAAGGGCTTCTTGATCAGTCTGGTGCCGTTAACGTCCTCACTGATCCTGTTATTCATCGCATTACGGTTATAAACACCAGTAAGAAGGTCAGTGGAACTCATGATCTTCATCTTGAGGATATTCTGTTCATTCGCGATCTCTGCAGAGAGGATGAACGCAGTAAGACCAAGTGTTTCCTTGATCATGAGTGTTTTCTCAGCGGCAAAATTACCAGCCCATATATACCCGATTGTCTTGTTATCTGATCTCAAAGGATAGATGACGATCCTTTCAACGCCGACGCTTCTTAATGAAGAGATCCATTCGGGCGCGATTTTGCTAGCCTCATCCATATCTCTTTCGTTCGAAATGATGAAACAGTTACTCTTATCAATAAGTCTTGGCCATGTCTCGACAACCCTGTAAAATTCTTCGTTGAGGAAAGCTGACATCGGCATCTGTTTCGGATCAGACTCGTCATAGTCTTCACAAAGAAGCGAGTATTCTCTCTTCTCGTAATCGGTCAGAAGGATACTGCATCTGGGCGAACCGCACTGTTTCCTGATATCTTTTATGACAGCGTTCATGGCTTCATGGAAATCAGGTGTCTCACGAAGCTTCAGACATGTCTTGATGACATTCGTAGCCGTCTCGGAAGAGATATCGGCAAGCTTATCCACATCAGCCTTGGGATTCATCTCATAAGAGAACAGAAGAAGGCCCATGTCCGGATCTCCTGAATCCAGAGGCATCAGGAACACTTCCATCCACGCATTGTATAATTCGATATCAAAATATGTGTGGATCGGGATATTGGAGATAACGCAGGTGTCACAGAGATCCTCGAAATTGGATGCCTTCTTGATATACCTTGTATAAGGAACATTTGTCACAAAGTCATCCAAAGACTTAACAACAGTCCTCTTGTATGCATCATTAGCATCAATGATTATGTATCTGTTGTCATTATGCTCTTCCTTAAGATTGACGGAGATGACACAGGCAACACGTTTAAAACTTGCGACGAAATCCTTATAGTCCACCTTGATACCTTCTTAAAATATAAAAAAGTCTTTACTCAATTATACTACCCAAAATCAAAGGTGGTACCATTCAGAAACTTGTTTATTGATAATTAAACTTGTTCACATTTTCACTGCTGAGGTTTTTCATACCACTGGTGCATACCGCATCCGAAATTCTCGGCAGGCCTTTCGACAAAATCGAATTTCTTATAGAATCCCTCTTTTCCTTTTGCCGCGAGCAGACTGATCATGACCCTGTAACCGGGCTTCAGGGACTCCTTGATCTTATCCAGAAGAGCATTCATTATCTCTCTTCCGAGACCCTGTCCCTGATATTCGGGTATTACTATAACATCAGCAATATAGACCACATAGCCGTGATCTGAAACTGCCCTGCCGAGTCCTACCGGCTTTCCGCCGACACGATAACAGATCAGGATAAAAGAACCTTCAAGGCCCTTAGCAGCCTGCTCCAGCGGGAATTCGCCCCATCCGACGATCCTTCTCAGTTCCATATACTCTTCAGGCGTGATCTTGTCAGTTATCTCGTAATCGATCATAATAGGGCCTCCTTCATTCAGTTCATAATTCCATCAGAACAGCTCTGCATGGCGCTCCGTCAGAGCCGCCCAGATTAATCGGAGCTGCATTCAGAAAATAAACGCCTTCATCAACTTCACCTAATCTTATTCCTTCAAGAAGCACGATCTCTGCTCCGAGCATTATCAGGTGAACAGCCATCGGAGCTTCAAGCGGTCCTACTGTCTGTGACTCATTGCCGTACAAAAGAATTCTGTTGTCAGCAAAAACTTTCGCTGCTTCTTCGGTAACAGTTGAATTGCCTTTTACCAGGATCCTCAGATTACAGTCACGATCTGCATCTGTAGATGCTTTCCCGGCTTTGCGTAAGATACTGTGTGCATCCTCAGATGTAAGCTCGCCTTCGTGACAAGTGACGAAGGCATATCCGATAAATCTCTTCATATCAACCTGGTCGATCGTTTTGCCGCCATCGATAAAATGATAAGGAGCATCAACATGTGTTCCGTTATGGGCACACATCTTCAGCGCGGTCAGATTGCATACTGCACCATCGCTGATCTTTAGCATCTCGGTTCTCTCAGGCGACGGATCACCAGGATAAACTGCACACCCGAAAACTTCCTGTGAGATATCATAGATCTTCATAGTGCACCTCCGTTCTGTGGTCTTTTGTCCGGCACGAACAGTGTAACAATGCTCGTAAAATAAGGACTTTATGCCTACTCCTCAGCTTTGATCCTGGACAGCAGTTCATTGTTCTTTTCGAGCAGATCATAGATCCCGTCCTCTGAAAGAACACCTCTTTTGAGGTCTTCGGGGAGATCTCCAGCCTCATCGAGCTTCAGATCATTCTTCCAGTCTTTGCCCGTATAGTAAGCTTCAAGTTTTTGGATGTCAGACTGTAATTCCTCGAATTCCGTGATCCGCTCTTCGAACTCACTGACCGTCTTCGAACACCTGTCGAAGATCTCCTCCATCTGACTGATCCGTTCCAGAGCCTTTTTATTCTTCATAGTATTTTCAATATGCGTTACGTACGGGGCCAGGCTCCGCTTGTGTCGTACTCAACCTTGATCTTAAACTCGACTGCATTAATATATCTCTCACCGGAGTTATAATCGTAATCGTTAAATACAGTAAGCGTATGACCCAACAGACCGGTGGGACCTATAAGCGAAGACGAATATGCATCGCCTGTTTTGAAGAAATCCGTCTTGTCAGCATCTTTGAATTTGAAACCCTGGGATTCAAGAGAAGCGATCACGGATTCCCTGTCTGCAAACCTGACATCAATATCGTTGAACTTAACGTCAAGATAACCGGTCTCGCTGCTGTCATGAGAATAATCTCCACAGTCGTATTTGAATCCGTAAACATCGCAATCTACAAATTTTCTCGTATTGCCGGATTTGTTATATACATAAATAGCTACATGTGAAGGCTTATCATCTTTGAACAGATAGATCGAGCTCGTGATGAGTGTTCTGGGCTCCATTTCCGGATACTCTTTTGTGATACCGCTCTTGTGATCAATCTCGGCAAGCTCGTAACCTGCATTAAGTATCTCACTAACAGAACAGTCAAGCTGAAAAGTATCGCCGTCAATAGTTATCTTCATGGCAGGATCAGAAGAATCACAGCCGGCAAAGAGCGTTGTAAATGCCATTATCATAATGACAATTACTGCCCGGATCTTTAAAGTTTTTCTATTCATTTTCCCTCCCTTAATATCCAGAAAGCCAGACAAATGCCCTGCTTCCCTTTATCGAAAATAATCATAACTCATAAGCTAAATAATTCAAAGAAAACTTATGTATAACACATAAACACATATGTTATATGTAATGGTAAACGAAAACCAAGTATACCCGGAGGGCTTATATATGTTACAGAACGTTCTGATAACAGGCGCTGGAAAAGCTGTAGGACTGGGGTTCAATCTTGTTCTCCGTTATCTTGAAGCTGGAGATACGGTCGTGGCCACGATCAGAAAACCCTGTGATGAACTTGATGATCTCAAGAAACAGTACAAAGATAAGCTTATAGTACTTACGATGGATATCGGAAGCACATCATCTGTTAACAATGCCGCTTCAGCATTGTCCGCGGACATTGATCATCTTGACCTCCTTATAAACAATGCAGTCACAGTTTCGCCCGACTGCGACAAGGGTTTCTTTGAAGCTGACCTTGACTTTATATCCCGCACTGTCGATATTACTGCAGTCGGCGCCATGAGAGTGATAAAAGCTTTTTATCCACTCCTCGAAAAAAGCGGAAAGACTGCACTCATAATTAACATATCTTCCGAAGCAGGCAGCATATCAAAATGCTACCGCACCAATATGATCGACTATGGCATGGCCAAAGCCGCACTAAACATGGCAACGATGAATCTCTACAACACGTTCAAGGATGAACACAAGGTCAATATATTCTGCGTTCACCCCGGATGGATAAGAACAGACGGCAGACCCGATAATCCCGCGCCGCTCTCCTCTTATGAAGCAGCTGAAATATTAAGAGCACTTTTCGAGAAGAAGCGCGAAGATTTCGAGTGTCACAGATTCATCACCAATCTCGATGAAGACTATACGTTCTGATTTTTAACTGCCTTACAGCGAGAATATCCATCCTGCCAAAGGCGACATGACGATCATGAGCACCGAGAAGCAGAACGAGCTGACAGAGATCAAAGTAGCTCTCTGCTCGGGAGGCACCATCTGATTTAACGCGATATCAGATCTGATCTGGATCAGGTCATCTGCAAATGCCGTAAGAAAACCGCCTAAAGTCATCAGATACCAAACGCCCGTAAACTCGCTTACAAGACCTATCAGGGCGAGCGAAATGCAGAAGATGAACAGTTTCCCAAGAGTCGTCTTCTTTATTTTACGCGCAGTGAGAGCGCCGAATATGCCTCCCATCGACATGATGAATAACAGAGGTCCCAAAGCCCAATCAGGAATTCCTGTCATGGGGAGCTTTGCCTGGAGAAAGAACAGAAGAAGCACGTCGATACCTCCGACAAGAGCATTCCGGAAGATCAGTCCTGCAACTTTACTATTGCATTTAAGGAAACCGAAACTGCCGGAGATAACATCTTTGATCCTTTTAATCAGTGAATCACTGTTCTTCTTTTGAATGACCTTGTTCTCGCGCAGGAAAAGAAGGAAAACCATGTTAACTGCAGATATTGCGATCGACAGTATATGCGCATTCCTGTTGCCCATGATCACGGCGACGCCGGCAAGGAGCGTGGCAATACCGTTTGAGATACGGTATATTGCAGTCTGTGTCGAAATGTACTTGTCGTACTTTTTCTCCTGCCCTTCTTCAAGAAGCGAATCGTAAGCAAGCGCACTGTCACTTCCCGAAATAAAATTATAGGACAACGCAGAGAATCCTACCGATACACACACGGCCGCAAAGCCGGGAATAAAACCTCTGACGACCGCAGACAGCATAGACATTACACAACTCACGATAAGGCTCTTCTTGCGCCCTAAGACGTCGGCAAACATTCCTGAAGGGATCTCGGCACATAAACTTACCGCGTGGAATACGGTCTCCGCAAACCCCACCTGAACCAGTGAATAACCGTCAGACACCAAAAGCAACACCCACGCCGCACCGGCTATCGAGATGTTGAACATGAAATTGGATATATATAGCAGACCGAGCTGCTTTTTGATATTTGATCCAGACATAAAAAACTCCTTAAAATCTTTACGAAGTCAAGGAGAAGCAATCTGTTTTATAAGTTGATATTAAGGTGTTTATTTCCTACAAACAGGCAGACTTCTCCCATAGGACACCTTGATGGAACCAAACATAAGATGGATGTTGGTGGTTATCCAATGCATATTAGAAGCGCCTTTCTTAAGAATTTATCAGGTGAAATATAGCATATAAGTCTTAAGCTGACAACTGTTTCTTACCAGCTTGTCTCTTCATGCGACGAGAGCTTATCGCCCTCGTAACGGAACTTCATGGTAAAGAATCCGGAATCCTTTTTATCACCGAACAGATGATCGAACATTATCTTGTCGCCTTCCCAGACAGGAAGATCATTGATATCCGAAAGCGGCACCCAGCAGAGTTCACCCTCATCGTTGGCTGTTACGGGAAGTTCAAAATCCTCCGGTAACTCAGCCGTAAAAACGTGCATGTATTCCGTCGGATACTCCGATGATATGAAAGTTATCAGACCCCTGTACCGGAAACCTTCAAGAGAAGCCCGATCAATCGAAGACTCTTCCTTTAGTTCTCTCAGAACGCATTCCTCGGGTGTCTCGTTATCTTCGAAATGACCGCCTATCCCCAGATACTTATCCAGGTTCATGTCATCTTTTCTGGTCTTGCGGATAAAGAGGCAGTCGCTGCCCCTGGTAATGTAGATCAGTGTTGTGAGATTTTCGATACGCATGCAGCTATTATAATGGAGATAAGACTGCGACTACAAGCGCAGTTCAGACTTCTATGGCAGTCTCCCCGTAATCGATGGAATATTCGCCGTTTGCAAGCGCAATGCGGAAATTAATACGGTAGATGATGTAGGAGGAAACGTCGATCTTAAACGTCTCAGCCAAGGCGCACCACTTATCTGCAATGCTTACGATATAACTTTCGCGGTGCATGGGCAGGAACGGCGTCAGCGGGAACATGTGCTTTGAGATGATATCCTTCTCAATGTCATTAAGGTCGAAATCCCTGTCGGCATTCCTCTTAGCGATTCCGGGATGTCTGAATCCGTGAAATCTTCTGGACTGGTCCTTGATATGCCAGTCATAAAGAAAATAATCGTGAAGGAGCGCGCCTCTTACCAGGCTGTCCTTATCTACGTTTATCTTAAGTGTCCTCTCAAGGAAATAAGCCATAAGGAGACTATATTTCGCGACTGCCACGCAGTGCTCGAAAACAGTAGTCTCGCCATGTTGTATGTAATTCTTCATATCCTGCGCTTCGGGACTTAAAATGATCTCTTTTCCGCGGGTAAATAAGTCCTTCGCGAGTCTGTATTCCGTTATGCGTTTTGCAAATCGTAAAGCCAATCTATACCTCTGTGTTTTGATAATATCAAAACCGAATTTTTTCACCTTGCAAAGTATAACTCAACATCATGAATTATGCTTAAACAAACCATTACAAAACGGGGTCAAAATGACCGAAAAAATGAGGCAATTTTATGCAGGAATAAAGATACTGTTAGAAGGTCAATTATCGTTAATTTTTTAATGTTTTTTCAGGTGCCGGGCGACGGGGTCTGACCCCATCAAAAATATGTCTTTCTGACCCTGAGATTCCACCAGATCTTCCATGTATCCGTGAACATCTTCCAGACGTCTTTAAACTTGATCCTTCCGAAAGACTGGCCTCTGGTGTAATTCAATTCGACGGGCATCTCGGTAAGCTTAGCCTTCTTCCTGGAAGCAAGCGCAAGAAGTTCGATGTCAAAGGCATAGCCGTCGATCCTTCTTAAAGGAGCTATCTCCCTTATAAGAGAACCCCTGTAGAGCTTCAATCCGGTCTGCGTGTCGTGGCACTTGAGACCGAAAAGGACTTTCAGCATGATGAAATAGCAGAAGGAAAAAATTTTCCGGGCAAACGGATATTCGAGCCTGGAATCCTTATGCATCTTGGATCCGATAACGATATCAGCATTTTCTATGCTCATCTCGGTATAGTAATTGCTGATAAGGCTCGGAGAAAGATCAAGATCGGCATCGATGAAACCGACTATATCACCCCGGCTGTTTATCGCGCCCCAGGCAACAGCGCCGCCCTTGCCGCGGTTAGCTTCATAGCCAAAGTCTTTAATCCTGGGATTATCGGAAGCAGCGCGCTTGATCTCGCTGCCCGTATTGTCTTTGCTGCCGTCGTTAACAGCTATGATCTCATAGTCTGAAGTAAACGCATTAAGCGCCTTGTCAATGATCATGAGATTATCATAGATGTGTTCGCCTTCGTTATAGGCAGGCACGACGATGCTGAGCATAATAATCCTTCGCTAATAAAAAATCACGCGATATTTTATCACATCAGAAGCGTCCGCCGCCACCGCCGGAGAAGCCGCCTCCTCCGCCTCCGGAGAATCCTCCTCCGCCGCCACCGCCGGAGAAGCCGCCTCCGCCTGATGAAGATTCGTGGTGGATAACTCTTTTGCTCATAAATGTTTCACTTTTATCGACAACATTGCTTCCGGGGATAGAATACGTACTGATCGCGGGCAGCCTGTCGAGTCTTCTCCTCGGAGATGCAAGAGCCGTAAACACAAATGACAAGCCCACGGGAATAACGATCGTAAAGAAAACAATGGCAGCATAACTCTGATATGAGAATCCCCTGAGATCCTTAGTAATACCCTCGACTGCCGCACCGTATTTCCCGTCGCCCAGCTCTCCGATATATTTTCTGAACAGTCTGTAGCAGTCGTCATCACTGACGGCAAAATGAGCCGTACCGTATGTATAAAGCCAGAAGAATCTGCCGCCCTGATAATCGAGAGTAACATCGATCAGGATGCAGACACCGGAATTGTTCTGAAGAGGAACAGTTTTGACATTATCCATATAGAAATCTTCGGCAAATCTCTTCTCGTCCTCATCGGAATTGGAGTACTTTTTGCCCTTGTCTTTCGTCGTGACGATTACCACATTGATATCTTTATCTTTGGAAAGCTTTTTAGCTGCAGCGGTAATATCATCGAACTCCGTGCTCGTAAAAAGGCCTGCGTCATCAACGACCTTAACCGTCTTTTTTGGTGAAAGGTTCATGAAGACATAGAAAACAACACTTGCGATTATTATGCAGATAAGCGCAATACCGACACCTATTGAAGCTCCGTTAAGCTCTGATAAGACCGAGAGCTTAGGGGCCTTTTCCTGAGACTGATTCATTTCATTAATATCAAGATTATCACTCATCCCCAGAACCCCCTCATGATAAGGCCCAAGACAAATCTTGTAATAACGGCCAATATGCCGAGAACAATGAAAAAGAACATCATCTTCTTGACAGGGCTTACAGGAATCTGACCTGCGACTTCGCCCGTCTGTCCGTTCATGGCAAAGTAGTAATACTTATTACGGTACTTGTAAGACAAAAACCATACGGGAAGCAAAGCATAATTTGCTTCCATCGAATCGATCCTGCTCTTATTCTCTTTAATATTGTACCGGTCGAAAGTTCCCTTTAATGATCCCTTGAGGGAACTGTTGATACCGTCCATACCGCGCTTGGTAGCACGGCCGGCAAGATCCTGCGGAGACTGGTCAAACCTGTCGGCATAAAAGCCCGGAAGATATCTGTAGTCGTAAGGAATGAGCGCATTAAAATCAAATGGTTCGATAGCTTCCATCAGGGCATCATCGATCCTCGTCTCACCGTCTAACGGAACATGGTTCCAATTGAGCTTTGCATGCCTGTCGAAAGAGAATGTCTCGATGATCTCGTCATCGCCCTTATAGTGGATCTTATCGCCCGTTCCGTGCGCATCGATCGTGGCATTGATATTGAACAGCCAGAAAGGTACATAAAGGCCTGTCATCTTCTGGACGCTCTTCTTTGAAACAAATCCGAACGGTGTCCATTTGCCCTTGCCGGCCCACTTGATGAAAGCAGCTTCAGCAGCACTCCTGGAATATTTGAAAGGGATCATGTACTGCGGCTGGAACTGTTCGGTAAGTCTCTTTCCGACAAGTGCAGGAGATCCGCAGAATGCACAGAATGTTGCAGCCGTATGCGAATCGGTTACCAGCTTTGCACCGCACGCATTACAGACAAATTCAGTCTGTTCAGGTGCGCCCTGGGACTGTGCTTCTCCCTGAGCCTGCTGCGATTGTGCAGGATCAGTAGGTTCAGCTTTCTTCGCTTCAAGTTCCTCGACTGTAACCGCGAGTTTATTGGGATCAAACGAGGATCCGCAATTAGGACAATCGAGCATCTGAGTATCAGCATTTAATGTGAGATTTGACCCGCAATTCGGGCATTTAAGTGTATCAGCCATACTATCCCTCCCGATTAATCAGTATATCACAAATCTTTTATGGATTTAATCAGACCTCTGCTTCCGCAAGTGCTTTAAGGGTCTTCTCATAACTCTTTTCCATGCGTGGATAGATCAGCTTTTTAGGCTGAACACCTTTGCGGCTGCAGATCATATTAACGAACGATTCTGCAAGCTTCGGGTTCTTGACCAATACAGGTCCGATAAGGCTTATTCCCAGAAGATTATTCTTGCGGATGCCGTCTTTTCCGATCGGAACTTCACCTATTACTTTTACGACATCGAAAACAAAGTCATCTTCCTGTTCGGCTAAGCCTGCCCGGTTAATAAAACCTACATAGCGGTTCTTTGTGACCGGATCCTCCAGGATAACATCGCCCGTAAAGCGTTTCTTTACATCGTCTTTAAATGTGTAATCGAAGATCCCCAATCCTTCGACAAGAGAAAAATCAGACGTAATGATCGTTTTGCCGAGGATGTCATAACTGTTGCCCGTAAAGAGCATCGGGACACCATCATCAATGGCCTTCTTAAGATCATCGATAGATCTCTTAAGGTGATCAGCCGCCATGTTCCTGTTGGATTCAAAGCCCGAGCCCATGTATACGAAATCCACGTCTTTTATGCTGATCCTTGGTGAAGTGATCGTTCCGCTTACTATCTCCACCTCGAAACCCTGGTCTGTCAGCCTTCGCTCTAAGATCCTGACATTTCCGTTATCGCCGTAGAGATTCATATAGTCGGGATACAAGTAAAGAATCCTTACTTTCATTCGAGTTCCCTCCTTGTAACAAGCGAGAGGATCTTCTCCTTATCGGAAAAACAGGTAATGACATAAAGGAATGAATTGAGTTTGTTCCTGCAATAATCGGCAGCATCCTGTACCTGCTCGAAAACCTTTATCTTCGAGTCGTCGATCCCGGCAATTCCGAATCTAACGGCAAGATCATCACAATACTGTCCGGCAAGAATGATCTTTTCAAATTCCGTTTCCTTCAATTTCTCGAAATTGATATCCCAAAGCCAGCTCGAATCCGACGTGTAATATTTCCGGCTGATCGCATCGACTATTATCATGATACTCTTCTTCCGGTCATCGTTAACAACGACATCTATCGAGCGGTCATAGGATACTGAATTTTCATGCTTGGAGAGCAGCAGTCTTCCCTGTACATTTCCAAGGCTGAAATCAGAGATCCTTCCGGACTTAAGGATATATCCGCCAAGCGCTTTTGCCGCTTTTCCGGGCTCGACACCGGCAACTGTCGAAGCCGTGAATGCCGCCAGAATGTTGTAGGCGTGATAGATACCAGTAAAGAAGACCGGAATGACATACTTTCCGTCGATCGTAATACTGGGTTTTCCGTTATAGTCATTGGCAGAAGTAAGGGTGTGATCCGTGTCAGGTCTGCCAAATCCACAGTACGGGCACTTGAACTTACCGATGTGATTATAGTGGTAATACTCGTATTCCATCGGACCCTTGCAGAAAGGACAGTATTTTCCGTCGTTATAAATTCCTTCATGAGTCGTCTTGTCTGTGGAAAGCCTGTCGGCACCGAAATAGATCGTATCTTCCCTGTCCCTTCCGATGCTTGCGACCAACGGATCGTCTGCGTTCAGGATCAGCGTCATGTCATTATAGACAGCTTCGCAGATAATGCTCTTGATCCACTCCGGATGACCGTTTCTCGTCATCTGGTCTCTGTATAAGTTGTTGATCACGAAATACTTCGGATGGAAATGCTTAAATATCCTACGCGTATATCTCTCGTCAGCCTCAAAAAGGACAACATCGCTCTTGATCCTTCCTGACAGCGTGGAATTACCTATAAGGAATGTCGCCACGCCTTCGATCTGATTGGAACCCTCTTTGTTATATGCGACCTTGAGCCCGCTGCTCTTAAGGACATGGGCGATCATTTCGACTGTTGATGTCTTGCCGTTGGAACCGGTAACAGCTATGGAGATCTCAGGAAGCTCCATGCGTGACAATATATCAGGGCAGATCTTAAGCGCATATTTACCGGGCAGGCTCGAGCCCCGCCCGAAAAGCTTTGCTACGCCCCTGACGATCTTACAAACCAGAATCGCTGTAAATACTTTGATATTCATCGGTGTAATTGTAGCACTAATATATTATTTTTAAGTAACAAGCGCGAGGCAATTCGTTAAACCGGATGTTTTTAGACCAATGTTCTCTCTACCGGTTAGTTTTCGAACATATTTCAGCATAAGTGTTTACATTTTCGGATTGTGGTATATAATTACCCCCATGAACAAATTTGCATTTACATGGCGTGACTTTTTCTTTTTTGCCTTTACGAATAGGGGTAATTAGTTCACTGCATGTAATTATATAACTTGATTTACGTAGATTATAGGGCCCCGCAGTGAACAAGACTGTGGGGCTTTTAGTTTGACGGAGGAGAAAAACATGACACAGAAACAGGCCGGAAAAAGAATTGAAGAGATCGACGAACAGATCAAGGAGCTTTTCGCTGAAAGACTCGAAGCAAGCAAAGCGGCAAACGAGACCCTCAGCAAATCCGAGATCGCATTGAAGAGCAGACGCTACGAGCGAAGCTACCTCGCGGGACTCGAGAGCTCGAACTCACTCATAGACAATTACGAGCGCGTCCTATTCTCCACCATGTTTAACTTAAGTCACTCTTACCGCAATACGGAGTACGGCACCAGAACGGAACTCGCTGATCAGATCCACAAAGCATTGGAGACGACTCCCAACGAATTCCCGAAATCACCCATGGTCGCCTGCCAGGGCATTGAAGGCGCTTACTCGCAGATCGCGACAGACAAGATATTCCGCCACGCTAACATCATGTATTTCAGGACTTTCGACGGCGTTTTCCAGGCAGTCGAATCCGGTCTTTGCAAATTCGGCATCCTCCCCATCGAGAACAGTTCATTCGGTTCAGTCACCCAGGTCTATGACCTCATGGTCGGCCACAATTTCCATATCGTAAGAGATTACAAGCTGAGGATCAGCCATAAGCTCCTCGCAAATCACGGAACAAGATTCGAAGATATCCGAGAAGTTTATTCGCACAACCAGGCCATCGGCCAGTGCAGCAAGTTCCTTAAAGAACACCCGGACATCAAGGTCAACATCGTTGAGAATACCGCTGTCGCAGCAAAGAGCGTTGCCGATTCCGGCCGCAAGGACGTCGCCGCCATCTCTTCTTCAGACTGCCAGCAGCTCTACGGTCTCGAATCGATCCGCGATGACATCCAGAACACAGACAATAACTACACCCGTTTCATCTGCATCACCAAAGAACTCATGATCTTCCCCGGCGCATCAAAGACATCCGTCATGCTCGCCCTGGGGCACACACCCGGTGCGCTCGCAGACACCCTCGCGAAATTCTCATCTCTCGGACTTAATCTGACCAAGATCGAGTCGCGTCCGATCGCGGGAAGAGACTTTGAATTCATGTTCTATCTGGATTTCGAAGCATCGGTATATTCCGAAGAAGTTATCGCACTTTTATGCGAACTTGACGCCGAACCGACAGAGTTCGCTTATCTGGGAACATATATCTGATCACGCGCGGAAAAGCGGATCGATCAGGCAGGGCTTCATTCAGTCGAGGAGATCCGACCTGTAAAGCGGCATCGTTCAGCCGGAAAAATCCGACCTGTAAAGCCTAAAAAGTCGGAAGAAAAGTCGGATTTTGGGAATTCCGACTTTTTCTCCGTGTTTTCGCGCGCGAAAAGTCGGACGGTGAGTCGGAATCTGTTTCCGGACGTGACCCCGAATCTTGTGGACAGGCCCCGTACAGTGTTTTGCCTATCAAAAATCGCGAAAAACATAGGCAAAAAGCTTTGCATCCTCATGCCGGCTCAATCACCCATAATTTTGCCGTCTTAATATTCGGTGCGCACATTCTCCAATCCGTATATCGACTTGAACCGCCGCTCGTCATCGGGCGTTCTTATCACCATTACTTCAGTGAAATGTCCGTCTTTCTTATTCTTGAACCCGGCAACTTTCTCACCTGTACATATCGAACTTCTGATGACCGCATACTGCGTCTCCGGATCAAACTTTATCTCATTCTTCAGATTTTTTTCATAATATGGAACTTTCGAATTATCCTGACGCATCTCAATGCAGAACACGACTATAAATACAGCCAGGATCACTGCACCGATAATGACAGGAACGATAAACAGCTTGCGAAAAACGAGCCACAGGATCAGCGGAACAACGGCACCGATGAGAAGACTTACCGCTATCCATATTCCGCCGTAATGTATCGAATTGATCTTCGGTATCCGCATCTGTAACACCTCAGTTCACAAAGCAGGTTCTGCGTTACTTTATTAGGCCGCCGTGGAAATAACACTCGTAGATCAAATTGCCTTTAAGGCTTATGATCTCCTTTCCCTGGAACCATTCGTAACCGCCGTCAATATCACATTTATAAGTGTAGTCTCCATCAGTATATTCTGATGGTCCCCTGAAAGGCTTATCCTCAGGAACACGGAGCAGTGCTTCCTTCAGGAAATCTCCGCTGAAGTTATCACCAATGACACGTCCGACATAGTTCATGCTCCAAAAAGGAATCTCAGATATCCATAGAGCTTCTTCACCAGCGAATTTGTCCCCTCCGAGATATGTGTCATAGTACATATACTGACCTTCTCTATAGATGAGGTCATGCGAACCTACTCTGGAAGAAGCCGTCTCGGCGCCCTTGCCGGCATAGGTTGCCTGCTTAGCTTTGATAAGAAAATCCACTAACTCTTTATCCATCGTAATTCTCCTTTATCTTACGATCAGTCCGCCGCCGACCACGCATCCGTTCTCATCATAGAACACTGCCGACTGCCCCGGCGATACGCCCTTTACCGCTTCATCAAGAGTAACCTTAACGCGTCCGTCTTCCATCATTTCGAGAGTGGCGAGACGCTCAGTCTGATGATATCTTGCCTTTGCAAAACACCTGATAACATCACCTGCATGAGGCTCAGGAACACTGAGGAAATTCACTTCCCTGCATAAGAAAGTACCACACATAAGCGAATCTTCAGTGCCCAGAACAACGGTATTATTCTCACTATCGATCCTGGTTACAAATGCAGGATAACCCAATGCGATCCCGAGGCCTTTTCGCTGTCCGACAGTATACTGGTAGATGCCCTTGTGCCTTCCTAAGACGTTGCCTTCCTCATCGACAAAATCACCTTCGGCGGGCAGCGGTTTATCAGTATGCTCACCGATGAAATCAGTGTATCTTCCCTCTGTTACAAAACAGATCTCCTGGGAATCTTCCTTGTGAGCGCAAGGCAGCCCCGCTTCTTCGGCGATCTTTCTGACCTCATCCTTGGTATACTGCCCAAGTGGCATCAGAGTTCTCGCGAGCTGCTCCTGTGAAAGTTTATAAAGCATGTATGTCTGGTCTTTGCCTTTGTGCAGCGCCTTGCGGACGGTATATCTTCCGTTGGGGAGCTTCTCGACAAATGCATAATGGCCTGTCGCCACATATTCAGCTCCGAATATATCTGCCAGTTCCATAAGCTTAGCCCACTTAACGAACCTGTTGCATTCAATACACGGATTGGGCGTCTCACCCTCGAGATAGGCATCAACAAACGGCTTAACGACTTTCTCTTTGAACAGGGAAGTGCAGTTGTGTGGATGGTATTTTATGTCCAAGATCTCACAGATGCGTCTTGCCTCATCGATCTCACAGCACCTGCTGTCGCCTTCTTCATCGGAACCCCATGTACGGAGCGTAACACCGATGACCTCATAGCCCTGCTGCTTCAAAAGATAAGCTGCAACAGCGCTGTCTACTCCGCCCGACATTCCGACAATAACTTTTGTCATTGATGACACTCTCCGAATTGGTTTTATCAGGGTTAATTGTTTCACATTTGCCCTGAATGAGCAAACCGTATCTCACATAACTCCGCCTATGAGACGGACCGCTTCGGAGACACCGTTCTCTGTTCTTATCTTCTCCGATATAGATTCCGCGTTCCGTTTCTTCACTAAATATGTGCTGTTCATCTCTTCGATTGCAGCAACGATCCTTTCTTCGCTCAGATCTTTTGCATCTATATGTTTTGTCGCGACGTCGATCTTTTCGAGCTGCATCGCGAATCCTAACTGATCTAACACATGAGGAACGGGAATCGACGGAATTCCGTAGATCATTGTGGAAGCAGATGTTCCGAATCCGCAGTGATGGATGACAAACTTACCGTGTCTGAATAGCCAGCTGTGCGGTACGCTTCCTACTGCGATCATGGAATCGGGGAGCTCATAATCACCAAGCGTTTTCCTAAATCCCTGAATGACCGCGCGGCATCCTGTTTTCTGAAATGCCTTAACGAACATACCGAGTTTATCTTTCTCGGATCTGTCTTCAAATGACATCGCACCCAAAGCAAGTATTACCGGCTTCTCACCGGCTTTCATAAACTCTTCCAGCTTCCCGTCGGGCGTATACGTCTCTTCCTCATCGAACCAGTATCCGGTAATTACATTCTTCTCTTCCCAATAAGGATTGCGTTCAATAACATATTTGCTTATTGGAATAAGATTCAGCTTATCGGACATGATCTCATCTGCTGATTTTACGGGTTTTAATCCGTAGTGTCTGCGGATCTTGTTGTAAGGTTTTGCAACCTGCCTTGCGATCATGCCGCCTACAAGCTTATTTTTAACTGTCTGCTTTCTAAGCTTCTCACCTATCATTTCAGTCTGCAGAGTGACATTGACTGTCGGTATCCCGAGAACACCTGCCTCGACTGCCCCCATCTGGCTGTGGCTAACTACTATCAGGTCTTTGCCCTTGCAGATTTCATAAACCTCTTTTGATGAACCCTGTATTATCTTCATTATGAAGTTCATGCACTTAATAAGGCTCAGCATTGCATTATGCGTTTTCCCGCGTATCACAGCAGCCTCTTGTTCTATGTCGATATCCGGTCCTATGGGCTCGAAATGAATTCCGGCTTCTTCAACCAGCCTTCTCCAGCACGGATGCGAACCTAAGGTAACATCGTACCCGTTCTTCATCAGTTCTTTCGAAAGGCAGATATACGGCTGGACATCGCCTCGCGTGCCCATCGTAAACATCACTATCTTCTTCATGATCCGAACCCGCCAATAATCTTGTGAACTTCTTTGGCATAGGCCTTCTTTCTTTCCTCGGTGAGTTCTCCGTTTAAAAGATATTTATATGTGAGCATCGTCATGTATGCGTGATACTGACGCACGATAATCTCAGCCTGTTCTTCCGGGAAAGCGCCCTGCGCTGCCAATCTCTTGAACACGTTCATGTAGATCTCATAAGGATCCGTAAAGAGTGTCTTCTCATAGAGCACGCGTATCTCTTCATTATGGAACTGTTCGATCATCATGAGCCTTATCATCAGGTTACAGAACGGATCGAAAAGATAACTGTCCATCATGTATGTGTCCATGATCTTAGAGGAGGCAATATCGTTCTTTTTACCTTTTTTCTGCTGACCATCACCCGGTATCTCATCTATATGGCTGAGGAGTCCGTCGATGTGATTTCTGAACTTTTCTATAAGCGAATCAAGTATGTCCTTCTTATTCTTGAAGTGATAATAGAGCGTGCTTTCCTTGATGCCGACTTCTCCGCAAATATCTCTTATGGACACTGCCTCATAGCCTCTTTCAGAGAACATGTGCAGCGCAACATCCATTATCTTTTCTTTGGTATTCATGACAAAGCGCCTCTCTAACGATTGTTAGAGAGATTTTATCTAACGGTCGTTAGAATGTCAATGGGTCCTGCACTCCGGGGCGACCTCATATGCGGTATATTCATGACTGAATTCGTAACCAAGCTTTTCCGCCATTCGGACCGAATTCATGTTCTGCGCGTCCCAGCTGGGATAGAGACCTTCACGCAGGCATTCGAGGATAAGTGCCGAGCACACGATCATCGCCAGTCCTTTGCGCCTTTCCTCAGGGACAGTATCGACTTCGATCTCGATGCCTTCTTTATATCTTGTATAAGATGATGCGCCGGACACAAACCTTCCGTCTTTTAAGATCACCATGCCGCGTCCGAGTTCAAGATATTTATCCTTATCGCCGAATGCAGAAACAAAATCATATGTCACGGGATCAGTCAGACACAGATCATATATACCTGAATCTATCTTTTTAAGTTCATATCCTTCTGGAAGTCCTGCGACTGTCTTTTCAAGAAAGCTTACATCGAACTTCGTATCTTTCTTAATGGCATAACGGGTCCTCTTTTTCGCAGCCGGATAACACTCTTCGATGAGTGAAGACCAGGCATCATTCTGAGGCACCATGATCACGAATCCGTCCGGCTTACCAAGCACCAGCTCTTTATCAGGTTTCCCCGCGACAAACGCAAAACAACCTACAAACGCCATCGCGGATAAAGGAGCATCAGTATCCGTAACAAAGACCTTTCCCATGACCTTCTGAAGACATGACCATATCAGCGTCTCTTCCCAGCCGCCGAAAAGTTCCGTTACTTTCGATGTGTCTTCCAGTTCGTAAATCATTCTTTTCTAAAATCCAATCTGACCAATGCTTTTCCGTTCGGTAATTCTTCCCTGGTTTGCGAAATGAATAAATAACCTATATCTGCCATCGCAGAGCAAAGCGCGTTTTCTTCCATCTGATGATGCACCTCATCAAGTCTGTCAAATGCGTGAAGATAAGGTGAATCCGATACCCACTGCGCTTCATCGGTATTGATCTGAATAACACAGGACACGTATGAAGGCGCAGTCTTTTGAACCACGGTCTTAAATGCATCGTAACCGATATACTCGACAAGAAGATTTGCTATCAGAAGTTCAGCATGAGGAAGCTTATCAGCTTCGCCCATCAGGTCGATCTTAAGACATTTCAGGACACCTGACAGATCAGAAAAGCGTTCAGAAACAACCTCCAGATAATCCTCATTGATATCGATGCCATACACGGTCTGATACTTGTCACGGCGGACGTGTTCAAGACCGTTTCCGCCCGCGACACCAAGTACCATCGCAGTATTGACGGGATAAGCTTCAAACTGCTCCTTCATCATGGAATTCATGGTCTGAAGCTGCATTACGGAATCAAGCTTCATGTGATTCTCGTAGTCATCCAGTCTTATATCTTCCCAAGGATTGTTCATAATGATTTTGCCATAAAGAATTTTCTTAATTTCGGGTCGTTATCCTCACGTATGAATTCCACTTCGTAACCGAGTTTCTTATAGAATTCAGGCGCCTGGAACCCGAACGTCGTTAAGGTTATCTTTTCGTATCCTTTTCCTTTGTAAGCATCTTCAACCGCGCTGACGAGCATACGGCCAAGACCCTCTCCTCTGCATTCCCTTCCGACGATCAGGTCACCTATATGGACCTCGTTATAATATGCGCGGCCCGTAATGACTCCCGTTATCTTTCCGTCATCGTCTTCAGCCACAAAACAGAACTCGTCGTAGTTAAGCACCACGTCGTTCTGTTCTCCGTACTGCACGAATTCTTCATGGATAAAATCGCCGATCCGGTCGTCTGCTTCATCGACGCGTTTTATTATCATTTCTTCTGTTCTTCTCCGTTACTATTCAAAAGAAACGGTCAGGAATAACTGCATCCGTTTTTGGACGGACCGTCATCGCCGGATTCATAAGTCGCTTTAAAGGACATGTTAATATCCTTTATCTCGCGTTTGCCGTCGATATAATCCTGATACATCTCTGCAAGACCTGCCATGCAGCCGTCACAGGAACCGTCAATATATCCGATGGATTCCGCAACGATCTTTTCGCGTTCTTCCTTTGTCGTATCCTTGATCAGTATGGACTTCATATCTGACCCGCTGCACTTGCAATAACAGCGAATATAGCTGCTGCGATCCAAATTGCGAAATAGATCAGATAAATGCCCCAGAAGATCGTAAATCCGATACCGGAATAACGTCCGCCGCGGCTCAGGGCAGAACACACTTTGATCTTCTCCGTGTGAAGTCCGCCTTTATCCAGATACTCTAGAAGTGCTTTTCTGTTTTTGCTTGCCATGTTGATCGCAATGATGCTTCCGACAGGAAGAGACGATATCGCACATGACACGATAGCCTTAGTAAGAAAATCCTTAACTATAACTGCATAATTAGGATCAAATGGCTGCTGATACGGGGGCTGCGGCTGCTGATATACGGGTTGCTGATATACGGGTTGCTGATAGTTGTTATTTTCCATGATTATCTCCTTTCTGAAAAACGAATACTATCTCTTTTTCCATTCCTCTATTATATTACTTTTTTTGCTCTACGAGCTTATTTGATTCAGGTTCAGGTCTGTTCAGTTCTTCTTCACGGAAATAACCCGTTCCGAAAGTATCTCTCTCGTCACGCTTCAGCCTGTCAACAGACCTGTCATACGATATTCCGACAGTGTAATGAGCGGCATCACCGATACTGTTGCCGATATCATTGGACTTTGAAAGAAGCGATGCAAATATCAGACATGCAAGCCCGAATCCCAAACCGATTGCAAGAACAAATGACAAAACTCCCATAACTTACTCCTGTCTCTTCTTTACGAAATTGAATATCGCATTAGCCTGCGTAAGATCGATACTCTTTATGACTTTTCTGATTTTCGCTATACCTATCGAAAACATCGCGACGGCTCCGGCGATTATCACCGCAAGGATCTTTCCTTCCCCGTCTGAAGAATGTTTGCCGGACGTGGGATCGGTAAACAAAGCAGTCAGCACCGGTTTCAGGATAATGAAGCTTACCGCCGTCAGCGCGATTCCTGCTGCTATCAGCAAAGTAAAGAAAAGCACTTTATTCCATGGTACGCCGCAGACTACTTTCCCGCTCTGACCGTTAACAAGAATGGTATTGTGCTGTCCCTTATGATAATAGGTGACAAACCATGCAGGGAACATCGCATATTTTATGTTGTCATAGTCGATGTCAGTAACGTGCCTTTCGCGATAGATCTTTTTGTTGGAACAGCCGTGTACACTGTTCATCACCTGCTCATCGAAATAACTGTCCGCGCGTTTATATGTCGCGCGTCTCAGATCTCCGTATGTGATATCTGAAATATTCGAATAAAAGCCCAAAAGATAATCTTCATCAAATGGTTTAATGCCGCGCATGTTAAACGGTTCAAGCCTCGAACTGCTCTCGTCGGAAAGCATCTTCGAAGCATCGAGCGGAAGCTCTTTGAGGCTCATCCTGCCTTCTCTTCCGTAGTACACCGTTTTCGTGCTCTTCCCGCTGCTTACCTGACCCTGGACTACTACGGAGGCCTTGTGCTCACAGTTTAGGATCCAGTATGGTATATAGATTCCGCGGACATTCTCAGCCTTAAAATTCTTGATCTCTTTCGGAATGAAAAATCCCTTCTTAAAGCGTTCGCGGACTGCTTCAACAGCCTCCTCTTTTGTAAGTTTGAAAGGAATGATGTAATTCGGTCTTTTCTGTTTTGAGATCCTGTTAAACACCACTGCCGAATTTCCGCAGAAGATGCATTTAGTGGAAGCTTCGGTTCCGTTTATGATGATCTCACCGCCGCAGCTTCCGCATGTGTATACATAACAATCCATGAGGTCTTCGGAATCGGTTCCGTAGACTTCATTCATCGATTCAGCTTTCTTATCCCAAAGCCCGCTCTTCTCGGAATCATCAAAATCTTCCGGTTTAAACTCGCTTCCGCAGTGATCGCACACCAGCATCTGTTTTTTCGGATCAAAAACCAGCTGTCCGGCACAGTTTTTGCACTGAGTAATCATCTGTCTCTCCTATCGTAAGTTATTCTTTTTCCGTGCTGTTCTGCTTTTTCCAGAACGTCCAGCGGAAGCCCTTTCCGTATCCGATCTTCTCATAGAAAGGGTTCTCTCCGCCGGTCATATGCGTCGCTCCCAAAGCCTTCATTCTCCGGTAATGCTTTGTAAGTGCGGCTGCGGCAAGACCCTTATGCCGATGCTCGGGAGAGGTGCAGAGCGGTTCCATGTAAGCCAGCTTGTTTTCCGGAATCCACCACATTCCCGAGAAGCAGACATATTCTTCGTTCTCATCAGCGATGATAATGTCATATTCATGCGTGGAATGCGGTGAAGGCGCCATGACATCACCAACTATATCCTTATGGGATTTGGCCGGCGTCCATTCGTTTGAATCATCGTATTTATCGTAATCTTTGAACTCACCGTTCTCACCATGTCCGAAGCCGTACCAACAAAGCTTTGACAGTTTTAAAACATCAACATCTTCAGGCTCCACAAAGTGATAACCGTCCGGAAGCTCATAGTTCAAATCATTCTTAAAATCGAAGATGCGGTCCTCGAATTCATACACCTGGGTAAACCCGCGTTTTGCGGCAGCATCCATAAGAAACTGCTGTCCTCCGAAAAGGATAAGCTGCTGGTTATTATCGAAGTCCGGCATTGTTGTAACCGCATAATCTATCAGCTCGTCAGCAAGGAATTCATATCCTCTACGGACTTTGAAATATATGTCCGTAACAGGCGCTTCGTAAAATACAAAAGCAACGACCTTATCCCCGTCAAACCATAGTCTGTCGAGATAAGAATAGGATGAATCCATCCACGAAGCCTTGATAGCATGCTCGAAGAAAGGCGCGGCAACTCCGCGGTCACTCCCCTCTTCATAAACGTCGACAAGGAATTCCCATACGAGATCAATGTCAGTAAATATCTGAAACTGTTTAGTCGTAATATTCATTTTCGAAAAACCCTCTATCCCTTAAATATGCTTCTACATTATACCAACAAAAATCCGGGTTTATGTCTATTATTGAGTGTTGACAGGCTAATTTGGATTAGCTATAATCTGGCTAATCGTAATTAGCCAGATTTAGTGAGGTCAAACTATGAATACGAAAGAAAAGATATTAGATGAAGCGCTCACCCTCTTCTCCGAGAAAGGCTATGCCAACGTCTTTGTCGGTGATATTGCCGACCGCGTAGGGATCAAAGCTCCGTCTTTGTATAAACACTATAAAAGCAAGCGGGCAATCTTCGATGCGATAATCGACGAGATGAACCGCAGATTCGAAGAACAGGCAAAGGCCATGCAGATCAACGGAACTGATGCGGCAGCAGATGCAGGGATCTATAAGAGCCTTTCCGAAGACCGTCTGCTTATGCTCGGACGCGAATTCTTCCTCTACTATCTTCACGACGATTACAACAAGAAGTTCAGAAAGATGCTCACATTAGAGCAGTTCCACGATACGGATCTGGCGAAGGTCTATTCCAAACTTTATGTTGACGATCCGCTCTCATATCAGGGAATGCTTTTCGGATTCATGGTAACGGCAGGAGTCCTGAAGACAGATAACGTTCAGATCATGACACTGCACTTCTATGCCCCGATCTACTACCTTCTCACGATATGCGACAGGGAACCTGACAGGGAGCCAGAGGCGCTGAAATTATTAGACGATCACATCAAACAGTTTGACAGATTATACGGGAGGAACAACTGATGATCATAACTGTTATCAACGGACAGAATCATAAAGGAAGCACATATAACATCGGAAAGATCCTTGTTGATAACTTAGGAGAGAACGAAGTCCACGAATACTTTCTGCCGAGGGACCTGAATCATTTCTGCTCGGGCTGCTGCAACTGCATAAAGGACGAATCGATGTGCCCTTATTTCGATGAAAAAAAGCGAATTATGGATATGGTGGAAAGATCAGATATTCTCATCTTTACCACGCCTACTTACTGCATGCGCTCATCTGCTCCGATGAAGGCATTTATTGATCTCACTTTCACATATTGGATGTCTCATAAACCGCGCGCTTCAATGTTCTCCAAAAAAGCCGTCGTCATCTCGACCGCCGCAGGAGCTGGCGCTAAGTCAGCCGTAAAAGACGTTACAAATACTCTTCTTTACTGGGGTGTACCTTACATAAAGAGTTACGGCAAGGCAATACAGGCCGCAAACTGGGACCAGGTAAAGCCCGAGCTCAAGGAAAAGATTAGTAAGGATATGACTGCTCTCGGGAGAAAACTCAAGACCTCGAAAGTCCATGCAGGTATCAAAACACGCTTTCTTTTTTCGATGATGCGCATGATGCAGAACAAAGGCATGGGCGCAGGAGAAGAAGAAAGAAAATACTGGCAGGACCAGGGCTGGCTTGAAAAGAACAGACCGTGGAAGGCTGCATGATCTGCTGTCATTAACGGAGAAAGCATAATGAAGATAACTGTAATAAACGGAACAGAAAAGCACGGTGTTACTTACAGGCTCAAGGAAACATTCCTTGAGCCGTTCAGGGACAAGGCGGATATAACCGAATTCTATCTCCCGCGCGATTGTCCGGGGTTCTGCATAGGATGTATATCCTGCTTTAGCAAAGGACCTGAATCATGCAAGGATGCAAAATATGTCCTGGCTATCGAGAAGGCCCTTCTCGAAGCTGATCTTCTCGTGTTCACATCCCCTGCTTACGTTTTCCACGCAACCGGAGCGATGAAAGCCATGCTCGATCACTTCGGTTTCAGATGGATGCCCCACCGTCCGGCAAAAGAGATGTTCAGCAAGCGCGCTGTCATCATCACACAGTGTCTCGGTTCAGGCGGGAGTTCTGCAGCAAAAGACATCAAAGACAGCCTCTCATGGTGGGGCATAAGTTATATCAAAAAGTGCACGTTTAAACTCATGGGAGACATAGCATGGGATAAACTGTCAGAGAAAAAGCGCTCATCCATGTTAAACAGCGTTGCAAAGACCGCCCGAAGGTTCGCGGCCATCGACTACAGCAGACCTGCCCACGTAGGGCTTATGGCGAAGTGCAAATTCTTAGCCTGCCGCATGATTCAGACTAAGCTCGGCAAAGACAACCCCGAATATACTGATTATAAGTATTGGAAAGCTAACGGCTGGATCGGTAAGGATAGGCCGTGGAAGCAAGGTTAATTTTTTACCATACCTGACCATCCATCCTGATTCTGTCCCGCAAGATCCACGCAAATGTCACGCAGTGCATGACTTATGCATGATTTTCAGTCACTTATAAGTAGGTTTTTCGAAAATAAGTTCCATTCGCCCGCGCATTATATAGCACAACGCTACTCGAATAATTTTTAATGTTTATCATTAAATTCTTGTTGACAAAGATTAATTCCCAGCGTATAGTAAAGCCATCTTCGAAGGTGATAGATTAACATTTAAGGAGTATGGATTTATGAATGAAGAGAATGTAAAGATCGCTAAGCTCAAGAAGAGCTGCCATGCCGGAAGGATCGTATCGAAAGTTTTGTGTATCTTCTTTGCAATCGGCTTTGTCGCTTCGGTCATCGGAAGCATAATGACATTTTCAATGGGAAAAGAATTCGACGAGATGATCCAGGGTTCTGTTGATCGCGGCGTTATAGAACAAACTGACAGAGTCGGAAGCGTATCACTTTTTGAGATCAACTTAGGAGCCGTTCCGGAGAATATCCAGTCAGACAACCCTGCTATCCAGGCTGCACTGGAAGATCATCCTGCCAGCGTAATGTACGGCGGATATATGCTTGCATTGGGCATTGCTTTTGCCATAGTTGCAGTTCTGTCAATAATGGTAGGGTCTGTTTTCAAGCTGATCGAAAAAGAGAATACGCCATTCACCAAAAAGGTTCAGAAGAGAGTAACTATCGTAATGATAATCACAAGCGTGATCCTTTTCTTTACGACCGGAACGCCGTTCGGACTGCTCTGCGGTCTTCTTACCTGGGTAGTCCGCAACGTAATCGATTACGGAATGACCTTACAGACTGAATCAGACGAGACGTTGTAAGGAGGGATAAATATGGGGCAGATTATTTTAAGACTCGACAGAGTAATGGCAGACCGCAAGATCTCGCTGAATGAACTATCGGAAAAGGTCGGCGTATCAAACGTAAATCTCTCAAAGATGAAGAACGGCAAGATATCGGCGATACGTTTCTCAACACTTGAAGCAATATGCGATGCGCTGGACTGCCAGCCGGGTGACATATTGGAATACAGGAAAGACTGAACGGAATAATAAGGGATGGAAAAAGAGGAGCCACAAGGCTCCTCTTTACTTTTATTTCCTGCACCTGAAAAAGATGAAGTCCGGCTGATGAACGACTCCTCCGAACATGTCCGGATGCTCTTTAAGGATATCTTCCGGCACAGTTGATTCCTGACATTCTTCAATGATAAATCCTGCAGAAGCAATGCAGTTTATCAGCGTGGAGATCTTACGATGATAGACCTCATAATCATCAACGACCCATTTGAAATGACGCTCACCCTCAATGCCGTAGTTGTGAAGATTTGCATAGAGCCTCTCGCCTTTCTCAGTTCTCGTATATCTGTCATAAACACCGTCATATGCGGTCGAGATCGGATGAGACATTGAGAATACCAGATGCCCGCCATCGTTCAAAAGCGCATATATCTTTTTCATAAGCAATGCAAAGTCCTCGGAATAATCAAAAGCCAGAGAACTGGTGATCACGTCGAACTTCTCATCAAGCTGTTCAATATCTTCGAAAGCCAGTCTGCGGTAAGTGATGTTATCCGCAGAATTATTCTCACGCGCAAACGCAAGCATCTTTTCAGATATATCCGTACCGAGAACCGAAGCCGCACCGGCTTTTGAATACTGCATGGCATGCTGGCCCATTCCGCATCCTATATCAAGGATCTTCTTATCTTTAAGGTCAGGAAGCATCGCTGTGATTATCGGTGTCTCGATAATGTCATTGAAGTTGATCTCATCGCTTCTTAAGCCTTTGAAATTCTCATAGAATTTATCGTTGTCGTAAATATTCTGCTGTGCCATATCAATCCCCTTTCACAGTTCCAGTTTCATGAACACATCAGCATATGCGTTATCGTTATATCTTTCAGTGTCCTTGAACCCGCACTTCTCATACAGCCTTAAAGCATCTTTATATTGCGACATTGAATCCAAGACCATACTCTTAAATCCGCGGTTCTTAGCCTCATCGATCACCTTATTTATCAGGCGGCTTCCAAGACCCTTTCCCCTGTAACTGCTGTCCAGATATAACGCTTTGAGTTCAACAGTATACTCATCGATCTTCTTCAATGCAACAGTCCCTATAACATTATCCTTATCAATGAGACAATAGAACGCTTCAAAAGCATTTTCGATATCATTGTAAAATGCGTGTCTTCCCGAAGGCTCGAATTTCTTGCCAAGCTCTTCAAAGCACCGGCCTGTGAATTCAAAAACGCGCTGCTTATATGAAGCATCGTAAGGAATCATATCAATCATTTTTGCAAAGCACGCTCCATTCACCGAACACATACTCCATACCGCTTCCGGCAAAGTTAGTGAAAGGCTTGCCCTCTGCCCTGCCTGAACAGATTTTTTCCACACCGGAGATTATGGCATCCGCATCTGACATAGTAAGAGGTTTATGTGAATAATGGCCGTTGTAAATGCGTTCTGTTTTATTCTCTCGAAGAATCTCAACGGCTCTTCTTAAGTTGTTAAGATAAACATCTGCCGGTAAGGATTCCTCAAGAAACATCCAGAGATGTTCGATTATGGAATCGCCTGAGAAACATATCTTTTCATCCTGATCGACAAGCATTATGCTGCCGCCTGTGTGTCCCGGGATACTGATAACTTTGAGTTCCTTATCACCAAGATCGATCACATCACCATCAACGATATCTTCCGTATCAGGGAAACTGATATTATCAGGATCGATATCATTTATGAATTCGCCATAAGTTTCTTTGACCCAAGGCTGAGTGATCATATCCGCAAATCCGTCTGTGATCTCGCGGTACAATCCTTTGTCGTCAGGATGCATATAGACCCGGTCAAAGTAATGATTTCCGAGCACGTGATCGATGTGCCCGTGAGTATTCACGACAGTCACCGGAAGGTCGGTCAGAGAAGATACTATCTCCGACAGGTCATTAAGCCCGTATGCAGTATCGATAAGGCAAGCCTTTTCCTTTCCGCAGACGAGATACATGGCTGCCTCATACCGCTCATAGATCTTGTAAATATCATATTTCCCATTTGATATTTTCTCGATGTCATAAATGTCTTTATTGATCATGTTTTATCTCTTCTTTCCGTACGATCACAAAGCCTTCGTTAAGATACATCTGCACCGCATTTTTGTTCCACTCTGCGACATGCAGAACGATCTTATCGTTACCTTTGCTGATGATACTATTCATTGCCCATATAAGAAGCTTTCTGCCGTATCCTTTTCCAAGATATCCTTCCCCTACAAAAAGGTCATCGACTTCATTGCCGTAACAACCGACCGAACCGATAAACTCTCCGTCATTTATCAGAAGAAAGATATCACTATTCTCTTTGAGAACCGCTCCGTCTTCCGAAAACCAGTCATACGGTCTGATCCCAAGTGCTTCCCTCATCGGATGAAATGCCGCATTATATGCTTTTTTATACTGTTCCTGATAATCTTCAAATACCTTATCTTCAAAAGGAATGCATTCTATATCAGGAGAAGGTATGACCTTCTTTTCAAAGCACATTTCATATACCAAAAACATCAGTTATCTCACTTTTTCTTCGGAACCGGAAGCTCATCATACATGGCTTCGAAAAGATCTTTTAAGAAATCCCTGTTATCAACATCATCCACCATGATCATCTCTTTCGCGCCCTCATAAGGAAGCTCCAGATCAGCGTCAGGCATCATCTTCAATGAAGACTTAGTCTGCTTTACGAGGAAACGGTCATCATAGATCCCGCCCATGACTTTGCCGCGATAATATATGATATATTCCCCCATCATCGTACGGTAGGAGATGTCTTCCAATTCAGAAAGCTGTTCCAAAACAAAATCCAGATATTCTTTGCTTGAAGCCATATCAGTGTCCCTCGTCTTTTATCTCATAAGGCTTATCCCATGAACCTATCTCGATAAGATTGCCTTCAGGATCGGCAATGTAACATGTCCTCTGGCCCCAAGGTTCAGTAGTCGGTTCAAGCACAGCTTTTCCGCCGTTCTCAACTATCCTCTTAAAAGCCTCATCGACTTCATCAAAAGTATCGACATAGAGCGCAATCTCAGTGTGTCCGTTAAGGCCTCTAACGTATTCATATCTGCGGCCAGTCATGTTCTCGAAATCCTTGCGGCCATAGAGAAGAAACAGCGTGCCGTCTTTTACGAGATAAACATTGGAAGTATCTTCTGTTTCTTTGATCTCGAAGCCGAGCACGTCCCTGTAAAAGCGTACCATTGACGCCATATCTTCAACGAAAATCCCAAAACCGTCTAACCTCATAAGTGACCTCCGAAATCGTTAAAGTTCTTTCTCAAGATAACCGCATGTGAACGGAAAGAAATCAAATTTCTTAGTCTCTGTATGAATGAATCCGTGCTGCTCATACCACTTGCGAAGAATGGTGTTCTCTTCAACAATGCTGAGTTTCATTACCGTGCATCCCAAACCCTTAGCACGCGACATGGAATCATTCAAAAGAGCATCTCCGATGCCGCTGTGCCTTTTATCGGGCAACACACAAAGACTTCCCAATTCACATACATTATCCCCCGGCAGGTAAAGGTTATAGTAACCGACTAATCTACCGTCCTCAAAGTATCCGTACATGGGACGGTGCTGGTTATCCATCCAATGAAGAAGCTTTGCTTCGTCAGTTGCATATGCGGTAAAAGCGGGTGCGTTTTCAGGCGTGATATCAAACTGCTTTGCAACAGTCATAAAGCTTTCTCTTATCACGTTTACGCAATCCGGAATATCTTTCTTTTCAATCTGTCTTATCATAAATCAACCCAACCCAAACGATCCAAGGAAGAATAAAGCCGTCTTCTTCGCGAACGTTCCGAACGACTTCGGCCACTGACCGTCGATCTTGCCGGTCTGGCCGTTGATGACAATTGTGAAAAGCCTGTTGTCGTAGAAGAACGAATTTATCCATACGGGTACAATAAGATATTTGTATCTCAGATTGAAATAATCAGTAGTCATCTCGATACCCATAAGAAATTTAGACGGATCACTTTTCTGTGCCTGATTCTTAAGATAGAAATTCATTTCATTGCCTAAACTGTTCCAGGCATCTGTAAGACCAATGGAGTAATGCTCACAGGGGAATCCTGCCAATGCATCCGAGGTGTATGGTTTTGCCTCTCTGGTGCGATAATCATTGAGCACCGATAAAATGAGCTTATCAGAGGCAAGCTGCTTACTTGCAATAACAGGAAAATCATCAACCTGATGCTCGAATCTGCCGCTCTTAAAAAGCGTTCTGTTTCCTTCTTTATAATGTGCCGTATAACGGTTTATGGTATACACGTCAAAAGTAAATAAAGGAACATATATTCCATAAAACTTGTTTAGTTGGGCATTCTTGGCAAGCAGTTCGGGAGCAAGGAACCTGTCCTTGATCCAGTCTTTGAAAATATAATAAGCGCGGTTCTCCGTGATCTTGAAAGGAATAATCCCCATCGGTGCCATGATGTCTTTTTCCGGATCAGCGGTATCAACAGTAGTGGAACCGCAGAACGGACACATACCCGAAAGCTGAAGCTTGTTCTGAATGGTCGCACCGCCGCACTGCCTGCATTGTACTATCTTGGCTTCCATGCCCCAATCGTGGCTTGCGGTATTCTGAGCGGTAAGGAAATCCATCTCCTCTACCGGAACCTTAGACACGAGTTCTGGAATGATCTCCTTGTGTCCGCAGGACTGACACTGAAGGCTGTCAAATCCGGGAAGGAAGATCATCGTACCGCCGCATGACGGACACTTTCTGTCTATATCCATCGCAATACCCCCTTATCTTTCTCCGGTACTGATGAATCTTATCAACTCTTCCAGATCGTCAAATTCATCGTAATCACCCATTATTCCCTCTCTGTGATATACGATGCCGTTCTTCTCATTTATCTCAAGTCGGTCAAGCAAAGCTTCCATGCCGTAACGGCGCACGTATTCCGAGAATGCGCGGGCCTTGATCTTATCTTTGAAAAGACCTTTTTCGCAACCGCTTTCAGAGCATGCCCAGCAGCCGGGAAGTTCTTTTGCTATACAGCATTTCCTGTTCTCGCACCATTCCGCATCCTTGCACCATGAAAGATCTTTAAAACCGTCCAGCTTACAGCCTTTGCATGTTACGTTCTCAGAACACAGGCAGCATGCCAGACCGCATCTTGCAATTCCCAATTCACGTTTCATACGCATTCCCCCTTTGCGCTAAGACATCAATGCCTAACCGCTATCTATTATATCAATTGCAAGGGATAATTTACTTCATCAAATCATTCGAAAAGCAGATGGCGCCGTCAAGTTTATCGTACGGAGGATAGTTATCGATGAGCACGTATCCGCGTTTAAGATACATGCTGACAGCTGCTTCCATTTGAGGTCTCGTCTGAAGGACCGCTTTTTCAAACCCAAGTTCAACCGCCTTCGATTCAAGAAAGTCCATCATCTTTTCTGCGATGTGATTCTTTCTGTATTCAGGCTCTACCCAGACTCGTTTTATTTCCACTTCAGTATCAGAATATGCTTTTAAGCCGGCACATCCGACAGCACAGCCGTCAACTTCCGCGATAAGGACATCTGTAATGCTCTCCGAAATGTTATAAGGAACAAATGCAGCACGGTTCTGTAAGCCCCCTACAATACTGCTGTAGTAGTCCTCAGTCTTAAGGTAAAAGCGGTGGAAATCCTCATTGCTTCCGTCTGTCCATCTGTAATCAATATCCATCAGCAGGTAATCACCAGATGCTCATTTGCTATATCGTTATAGACCTTACAGCCTCTTCCCGCCACATCGAAAACATGCACTATGTCAGAGAGGTCCTGCCCCTCAGTAAACTCACCTATAACATCAGGAGAACTGTCAAGTTTCTCAGGATGGAAATGGATAGTTTTAGAATTGTTGAACACAGCCGTATAAAGTATCTCAGCTTCTACCAGATCCTGGAAAATGTGACTTCCGTAAGACAGTTCAGGGTTATATCCCGCTCTCGATTCTTCTGTCTCACAGATGATCTCAAAAGCGCTTATGTCCGCAAATGCCGTAGGTACACCAAGCTCAGGAGACGTAGTTCCGACACGCCCCGGGACTATGAGCATCATGTGTTTTCCAAGGTCTCTGAAATGCCAGTTAAGCTTGCCTATGAGCCTTGCTACGGCAGGCTTATCCTTGTATGGCATATTGTAGTAATTGACCGGATCGACATATACGATCACGTCCAATTCAGATGCTTTCGACATACCCATGGAAGAGCCTTTGCTCTCGAGCAGGATATTATCTTCAGGGATGCCTTCCGGAATGACCGTTCCGGATGAGGTCTTCTGTATCTGAAGCGGACGGCACTGCAAAAGATCGACTGAATAATCTCCGTTATCAGAGATGTTGATCGTAAACTCCGTATCGACCGGATAATCGTATTCATCCTGAATGCAGCGGAGCATCCTCTTCATCTGCTCCATAAGCTGTTTATTCGCTACAAGGCCTTTGCAGGATATGAACTTGATCTGCCTGGGTCTCCCCATTTCCCTCAGTCTGGATTCTGCCTCGTAATCGTGCTCGAGAAGAACATTCTCAAGGTATCTGGGAATATCGGATTCAAGCTTGTCGTAAGCGAGCTTTTCCAGCGTGTGCGAAGTCATGTTGATGACCTCGGCTTTGCCCTGCGAGAACTTGTGCTTGTCGGCAGATGAAGAATAGGATGATTTCTCGGGCATATCAAGATTTACGATGCGCGGATAAGAACCTTCGGTCCTGTCGACTGCGGATGTGCCGAGACCCATAACGAGCCTTAACATTCCGGCCGTCGGATCCGAGTCTTTCATAACCCTGTAAGGGCTGTAAGAATAGCCGACGCCGGCGGCACACGGCATGTAGAAAGGCCCGTAATAAGAACCCGATACGCGCTGTATCAGGAGAGCCATCTGCTCGTCTCGTTTATCCAGTCCTCTCCTCTTACGGTAATCGAGTGCCGAGAGGCTCATTGAGCTCGCATATACCGTCTTGATTGCATTTTCGAACTCCTCCAGGCGCTCTTCAAGAGAACCTCTGTTGACGCAGAAAACAGACTCATATTTTCCTGCGAAAGCATTTCCGAATCCGTCTTCAAGGATACTGCTCGACCTTATGATGTAAGGATCCTGACCATAGTACTTTATGATCCTTAAGAACTGCTCTCGCATGATCGAAGAGAACTCACCTTCCATGATCTTATCGGCAAACTCTTTTGCGAGCGTGAAATATCCTTCGTCAGTGCGCTGTTTTATTCTCAGATCCCACAGATCATTATCAACAATATATGTGTAATAAAGATCCGAACCGACATAGAAAGAATCGTGAGGTTCAAGATAATCAGCGATGTCGGGTTCCTTGTTTCTGATTATCGCTCTTGCCAGGAGCATGCCGCATGATTTACCTCCGATCATGCCGGTTCCGATCATGTGATCTCTCACGGCAAAATAATCTTCCGGCGTGAAATTTTTCTTCACCATCTCACGCATCTTTTCATCGCGCGTCATCATGATATTGCACATCCTGCTGCATTCTTCAGTTATGTCGGCCTGTGCCTCGTGAAGTATCTTCGTACGGTTAAAGAACCTGTCCCACGAGTCCGAAAACTGTTCTTCCGAAGAGCGCTGAGCCTGTCCCAACGTCTGATAGAATCTGCTCGACTTTACGCCGTCCAATATCGGCTGGAACTTGCCCGTATCAGGTTCATAAGTGTGCGGCAGGAACATCGTGTCAGAGTCCCTGTTCCACACTTTCTCCGGACGCACATATATATTTCTGCTGTCTGAATAAACATCAATGAATAGCTGTGTAGTATTAAGGATCTTATTGATCGCATCGACGGAATGTTTGCCCCGGATTATCGGAAAAAACGCTACCGTATCTAGTATGAACAGGAACGGACAAGTAACCTTAAAGAAGTTTCCCATCATAAGGTCAGTCGCCCACGCAGTCTGGAGTTCCGACAGACAGTCGAAAACATAGAAAGCATCGTAGCCTTCTTTCTCGATTACGTTATGAATATCAACTGTGAAAGTCTCAAACCTGTGAGACAGAGGGATCGTAACGGTTTTTATTTCCGGCCTGTCTTCTATAAGAGGTTCATGGCTTGCAAACCTGAAATAGATAATATTGCGCTTATCTTTTATCGCCTGCTCGACATAAGGTTCCATGAACAGTTTAAACTGATCAAGGTCCGACACACGCCAGACGACATTATCGCCGAGCCTGATATTATCGAATGCTTTATCCATCTCCGGGATACCGCTTAAGACCCTGTCAAATGCAGCCATGGTAAGCCTCCTTATACTGTTTTCAGTATAAATGCAAACGAACTTCAGCCGGTATACTTTCTCGGCATGACAACAATACGGATTCGGAATGTAATGATTGACGGGGACTTTGTCTGTCCTTACTTTGCGTTCAACACATAATTGTACACATAAGGCAGATACTCGTCGGTGTAAAAACTCCTGACCGGATGGATGCCGTCAGGCTCATAATAATCTGTATCAAAAGTTTCCCACCATTGGTCGTAATCAATGAAGTGAACACCCAGTTCCTCAGCCATTTCTTTGAGAAGCTCATTGTAGTACGGAATGTTTACCGTATAAGGCTCGCTGTAATGAGCTTTCTCCTGGACGGGGAAGATACTTCCGACAAATATCTCCGTATCGGGAAGTTCTTCTTTGAGCCGCTCAATACAGTCTCTGTATCTGCTTATGAAATATACCGCGTTTTCTTCTTCATCAAGTTCGTTCTCACCGTAATGAAGTATCAGATATCTCGGATTTGATCGAACGATCTGATCCGTTACGCTGCTCAGATGCCACGTGTGCGCACCGATCTCGGCCAGGACCTGGTCATCATCGAGAATGCCGTATTCCTCTATGGCTTTTACCAGACTGTCACCCGCTATGATGATGTCATCGAATGCTGCTCTGTAGTTGCCATCCTCTATCTCATAGAACTGTGTTGTCTCAGCTGAAGACATGACGGCAATCATCTCCTCTTCTGACGTAATAACCGGAGCGGTTGTTGTCTGTTCTGAAGAAGTATTTTCCGGTTCTGACACAAGAGTTACTTCTGCATCAGACTGAACGGACTCAGTCAGATATGAGACGGTGGCCGAAGTACCGGCACCGGCATCCTTATTTGAACGGTTTTTGTACATGAAATGGTTAAACAGAATGAAGACTGTCAGTGCGGCGACAATCAGTATCACACTGACATATAATTTACGCATTATTTTTCTCCGGAACCTTCGGATTTTTTATCGTCAGGCTTTTTCTCTTCTCCGGCCTTTTCTGCCGCCTTATCTTCAGGCTTCGCATCAGTCTTTTCCTGTACTTTTTCTTTTTCTTCCTTCTCGAATCTCTTATGGATATTATCGATATCCTCTGTGGTGCCGCCGCCGACATCGTCGGGAGCCCTGAATCCGCCGCGGTCGACGATCCTTAAAAATGCTTCAACAACATCTTCCGTAAGCTGAGTTCCGGAAGCTCCTTTGATGATCGATACGACCTTCTCGAAATTCATCCTGTTTCTGTAAGGACGGTTGGAATACATTGCGTCAAACGCATCTGCAACACCGATGATCTGCGCAACGCGGGGGATATCCTCTCCCTTAAGGCCATTAGGATAGCCCTTACCGTCAGGTCTCTCGTGATGCGATTCCGCGCCAACGGAAAGCTCAGGCATGATGCTGATATCTCTCAAAACGTTATAACCTAGAGAAGTGTGTGACTTAATGGTCTGGTACTCATCATCATCAAGCTTGCCGGCTTTATTGAGCACCTCTCCGGGAACACCGATCTTACCAATATCATGGAGAAGGGCGATGTTATAGTATTTCTCAACAGTCTCTTCGTTGTATCCCAATTCCCGGGCAAGCATCGCGGTATACTCGGCAACCCTCTTGGAGTGACCATTTGTATATTTGTCCTTCATATCGATCGTCTTCGCGAAAGCCTCTACGATCTCTCTGATGAGGAGGCGGTTCTCTTCCTGTTTCTTCAGGAGTTTTTTGGTCTTCTTTCTGACGTAGAAGTATACAAGAAGAGCTATTATTCCAAGAATCAGGAGCGCAACACAGATGATGAACCATGCATATTCGTAGATAGCCATCTGTTTGGAAATGGTAACGGTGTACTCATTGTTTCCGTGTCCCATTGCATCCGAGATAACCATCTTGAATACATATGTACCGCCCTTGAGATTGGTGTAATCAATAGGAGAAAGATCACTTCTGTGAACGGTAATAGGATCTGAATCAAATCCGACCAAACTGTACGTTACAGTCGGATCCATCAAAGTATATGTGCAGATATAAGGATAAACCGTTATCTTCTTTACATCGAGCGGTACGGTAATCACGCCTTCATCGTTCGGGTACATTTTTACACCGTCAGCATCTATATACGGAACCGTCATCTTAATGTTATCGACGGTCTCGAACTGCTTCTCGATATTAACCTTTGCTACACCGGTGGAAGCAGCTATGTAGAGATCTCCTTCGTCGGTAACACAGCTATATGAGTTAGACGTCGTAATAACAGGAAGACCATTCGCAATTCCGTAAAACACCGGTTCGATCTCGGCATTCTCGATCATTTCATCAACACTTACAACATATATGCCGTTGCTGCTCAATACCCACAACTCACCCTTGGAATTCTCATAAACATCAAAGTTGTTGGAGTAAGGGAAATTTATTATTGAATGTATCTCGTAATCTGCAGTCATGTAAGCAACCGAGTTGCTGGTTACGATCCAATAGACGTCACGCATCGTATCTTTCTTGATCCTCATGACGACATCGGATAAAAGTCCGTTATTTCTATCAAGATGCGTCGTTCCGGAAGCACCAACAACATAGATACCGTCACCGTCTGTACCGACCAGCATATCACCATTCGTTCCTTCGGCAACTGTAAGGACTTCAGTATTGCTGATACCTGCTGTAGAATCATAGACCTTGTCAACCTTATCATTTCTGATAACAACAAGTCCGCCTGTGCAGGCAACAAGGAATGAACCGTCGCTGCACTCGGAAACTGCTCTGATACGCTTGGAGGGCATTCCGTCATCAGGTCCGAATGTCATTACGACACCGTGATCGAATCTGACCAGAGCATTATCACCGTATGTGGATATCCACAGTCTGTCCTTACTGTCTTTAATTATCGATCGTATCCTGGTTCCGTCCAGCATGGATATGAGCTCAAGATAACCCAGATGTTCGTCTGACGCGGTAACAGCATAATTGATGGGGATCTTACTTACCACTCCTTCATCATCAAGAACCGTAAGTCCGGAATCTGTACCAATGAAGAGCATATCATCGTAATAACATGTTGTATTAACAACAGCTTCAGGAAGATCATACTGTTCGAAAACATTGGTAAACTGGTTTGGAACTATCTTCATTACGCCCTGTCTGGAAGATACAAACCAGAGATTTCCCTGATAATCCGACATGACACCTTCAATGTTTGAATTCATGGGAACGTTTTCAAGGAATACAGGTTTTTCAGAGTCTTCTTTGCAGATGCAAACGCCGTTATTTGCACATACCCAAAGCCTGTCATCCTCACAAATGATCGAGTTAATATATTCAAGAGGCTCCACACTGATCCTCTTATTCCTCGGGAATCCGTCAGAAAGGTTTCCATACCATATTTTCGAACCCTTGGTACCGAGATACAGATATCCGGGATTATAAGGATCTACTGTCAGTGCATGAATATCTTCGATTCCAATATCATCCGCATTGTAGAAACGTTCCAACGCGCCGTTCACAAGCGTAAAGACACTGCCCTCCATTGTCAAAGCATAGGTAACACCGTCAGCACCTGTTTCGAGGCGTCTGACATATTCGGAATTGATCATGGAATCATCGATCAACGAAAGTTTGCCGCCTTGATCCACAAAAGCCACACCCTGTGTTGTGGCTACATAGATCTCACCGCCGGGACCTTCGGCAAAATCCCTTACGGAAGCCGAAGGCAGTCCGTCCTTCTTACCGTACATCTTTACAGCACCATGTCTGTCCATAACGGCAGCACCGTTGTCATTGGTTCCTATCCAAAGTCTGTCAGTGCTGTCAACGAACAGACTGACAACGCTCGCAATACCGGTTGTAGACTTATATCTCTCGAAAGAATTTCCGTCATATCTGATAAGACCACCGTAGCTTCCGATCCAGATAAAGCCGTCGGATGTCTCTGCTATGGCATTAGCCTCAGATGTGGGAAGGCCGGTGGTATTGTCGTAAAGGTAGGCTGCATAGCCTTCCATATTCTCAGTAGGATCGACGTTGTTGCCGCCGTCGGCATTGACCAGAACCGGAGAAGCGGATAAGAGCACACAAAAAGACATAACCGTTACCAAAACGGTCTTCATAATCTTTGTCATGATGTTCCGCTTTTCATTCATAAAACAATTCTAACACTATGTCAGATTCTTTTGTCATATTTGAGTAAACTAACTGTTAAATAAATAAGATAATTTACAAATATAATTACCTTGAATGATTATGCTTATAAGGGAGAGCGTCTATGTCCAAGGGTTATAGAAGATTGATAGTTCCGGTAATCAGTCTGATTATCCTGATCGCATGCGTTTCCTGCGCCGTAATAAGCAAGGTAAATGAAAATTCCCAAACGGCGTCCATCACCTCAAAATGGACATTCGATCATGCTACCAATAAGGGTGAAAACGTTCCGAGGCGCATGTTTGACAGAGATGAGGACATTCCTCATTTTTCATCAGACGGTGAGACCTTTACATTTAACATCGTACCCGGTTCCGTATATACCGGCACCATCAGCCAAAACGAAGACGGTACATATACACTCATAAACAACGGCAATGAAGATAAACCCATCAAAGCAACGGTTAACGGCAATGCTTTAACCATAATCATTAACGAAAATACAAATGTGGTATTTGTAGTCGTTTGATAATGCGGCTATACATTTGATTTGATAGTGCTCACATCCATCACGCCTTTACGGTCAGGATCTGCAAAAACTTTGACTTTCCTGCCGGCTTTAACGACGACTACACCGTCTCCCGGTCTTATGCAGTTAAATACTTCAGGGCTTATGGAATAGCTCATAATCGTCTCATCACGGTCATCGAAAAATATATCCACTACGTACTGATATGAAGTATTTCTGCCGTCTTTATTCTCCTGCTCCCTTGAAGCAGTAAGAACGATGCCTTTGCGTAATCCCTTTATCCCGGCAAAGATCCCGTAAAGAAGGTTACCGCTGGATATCATTCCGGCTCCAAGCACCACAAGCGATATGATCTGGTAAAAGAGACTATCCGGCGGGATTATAAGAAAATGAATAAAGAACCATGAGCATGCGATAATTGCGATCGACAAGATCACGATATAGCCCGCATTTGCTCTGATATGCTCACGCTTTACGGTCTTTATCAGTTCTTTGTCGCTCTCCCTGATCTCGTCAAAAACAAGATCTTTTACGGATACCGACATCTTCTGATAGTCTGAATAATGCCTGCTCATATATCGATCTGCCTTCGATCAATCCTCATCGTAATCTTCGTCGGAATCAGCGTCATCATCTTCATCAGTTTCTTCTAAAGTCTCTTCAGTCTCATTAGAAGGAAGGATACTTACAGGCAGGATCACCTTATCTCTCGAGAATTCGGACTGCGCAAGGATGGCCGATCTGTAAAGCTGATCCGAATCTTCAGCAGCGACCCATGTCCAGTTGGTGGCACCTTCGCCCCTGTCAATCCTTACGGCATAATCAGATGAGATCTTGCCGTTATTTCCGACTGTTATGTTCCTCAGATATAAACAATCATAGACTTCCTTGATGTCATCTTCATCTCTTTCGCTCTGATATGTGTATTTAACAAGGAAACAAAGCCTGTTTTCCTTCTCGCTTGTAAGAAGATAACAGTCATAGATCTCAGGTTCGTCGGTCATATACCAATCCGTTATCGGGATATCATATATGGTAACGGGCTTGCCGTCTCTTGAAGAATGTATTTCCGAGAGGACCGAAGCGACCGCATTCTCCATAAACTCATCATCTGCCAGCACATCAGAAGCATCAATAAGGTACGGAGAGACAGTCGTCTCCGTAGTAGTCGTTCCGGCTATCTTTTCTACATCAAAAAGACTCTCTCCCTTAATGACCATAAAGACGAGGAACATAAAGCCGCAGAATACGCCTAGCATGATAAGAAGCGAAATAAGCGCTTTAACCTTATTGGCAGCACGCTTTTTGCGGGCTTCGGATTTCTCGTACTTGGCCTGCTTGATACGAGCTTCTTCCTTAAGACGGTACTCAGTCTCGAGCATCTCTTTCTCATGCTCGAACCTCTGTCTGGCGATCTCGTCTTCTTTGCTGAGTCTCTCGTAAGCTACATCAGAATCATCATAATCGATCCTGAACGTAGAACCGCAGCTGTCGCAGATCTGCATGTTGTTTTCTGTTCTTAAGGGTGATCCGCAATTCGGACAATTTAAGCTTTGTAATCTCATGACTATCCCTCCCCCGTATTTACTCCGGGATTATTATATCATAGTTAAAACATAGGCTTTACTGAAGGTGATAATCCTGATCCGTTTATTTATGCTCCTGAAGGTCGGAAGACCGTGTCGAAAGGATCTTATCGTCTGTTCTTTCAAATATAAAAGCATTCTCGTCGCTATCGGTCAGTATCAGTTCTTCTTCGGTAACCGAATAAATGTAGCTGCGGTCTATCGCATCTGCATCGGTAAAATCGATCTTTATGACATTATCTTCCAGCACATAATCGAACTCATATGAATTAAGGGGAAGGCTGAGCGATCCATGGCCTTTGCCGTTAAAGGAATAGATCGTAACATCGTCCAGACTCCATACGCCTTTTAGAGGATCGTGTTCGAGTGCCCTTCCGATGAAATACGAACAGATCAAACCAATAGCGATCACAAGGATCACCATGCCTGCTACGATCATGACGATCAAGGTCTTATCCTTTTTCCTGGCAGATTCCCTCTCGCCCTTGCCGGAAAGTCCATAGAGCTCCCGCATGTCATTATCCTGCTTGTTAGACACGTGTCTTACCGTGCCGAGCATAGTCTGTAAATCTTCATCAGAGAACCGGTTGCCGGCATCTCCTGACAGATCTTTGTTTTCCATATCATTCCCCTGACAGATGCGAAAATCCGTTAACTGCAATTAATTATATATCTTATCGATCAATTTCAAGCCAGATCAGCCAGTGCTTTCTTGCATTCCTCGACGAGAATTGCCTTCTCGGGAAGTTCCATATGCTTGCTTTTCTCAATGCGTTTCATGATATTCCGGATGCCTTTTTCATCACGGTGAACGAAACATTCATTTATGTTGTTTGTCTCGGACATTATCTTCTCGGCAACGGATGTAAAGTAATTATCTTCGAGCTTTATAATGGTCTCCGGCTTCTTCTCGAAATATCTTCTCCACTTGTCTACGTTGATATCCCTGAACGTAGTATCCGCTGCATACACGCCAAATTCCATCAGTCTGTCCAAAGATTCATATATGTCATTTTCCGCTTCCCTCATGATCCGTCTGAACTTGGATTTTACAAGAGACGTTCCTTTCATGAAAACGGCATAATCATCAAATTCCGAAGGATCCGTGAAGAAAAGATAAGTCCATATGCCTTCGAGGATAAACCTTTTATCCTTGTGGTTTGCTGCATATTCCTGTGCATATTTAATGAAACTTACAAATACCTCACCGTGATCAGCGAACAGATTCCGCTCTTGTAATGATATATAGTATTTTTTCCCCGGCCCGGTAAAAAACGAATAAAACAGCTCGCCTGATTCTTTCAATTCTTTGAGAGTATAGTGATCTTTAACGCATACTATGTCGTCGAGCGAGATCTTCTCGATCCCGGCGCCTTCATATTCTTTGGTAAGGACCGATTTGCCGGAACCTGAATAACCGATGACAAAACAAAGATTGACTTTGCCTTCATCAAAAGCCTTTTTGTTATAATACAGATCCGGTTCAGAGATCAGGAACGTCTCGTTAACAGGGATAGGCGATTCGAACTTAAAGCGGTAGCTCATAGTAAGGAACATGTTCGCGACATTGCAGCCGAAGAGTTTTACTGAATAGTAATCCGAATATCTTCTGTTCGGTCTCGAAAGCTTCAGATATCTCATGAGGGATTCGATCAGTTCCTCGCGCGAACCGACCTTGTCGCTGATTATCGCCAGATCAGCTTCCTTCAATATCTCCGGAAGATCATTCTCCTCACCGGATCTTTTTGCCTTCATCCAAATAAACTCTCCTCGATGCATAATGACATTCATCATTATACCGAAAGCAAGATGCAAAAAGCGATGTGAAATGCATAAATGAACGTTAAATCAGCCTTTATGCTTTTTCTCCGGGTTCAACACGATTTGTTCCCCACTTTAAGATATCTTCAATCATAAGGGGCTTTGCATAGTAATAACCCTGGAAGCTCTCGACATGGAATTCCTGAAGGATATCTCTCATTCCCTCTGTCTCGATGCCTTCGACACAGACCTTGGCGCCAAAGAGCGAAGCCAGACCTGAAATGTATTTTACAAGCTCTCTGTCCACTTCGTTCTCTTCAATCTTCTTTACGAAGCCGCGGTCGATCTTGATTATGTCGAAAGGAAGCTCCCTTACGATACCGACAGAAGAAAAACCTGTTCCGAAATCATCAAGCGCGATCAGGATGCCTCTTGATTTAAGGCTTGCGATAACGTTCTTAAGGAGCTCGATATCCAGGAGCCTGCATCTTTCAGTAACTTCAAAGCATATGTGCTCAGGCGGGAATTTCATTTCGTTCAGGACCCGGAATACCATATCAACGAAATCAGGCTTTTCGAGCTGCGTATATGAAAGGTTGATATTGATAACAAATTCCGGATTCTTCTTCAGGATCTTCTTCGCTACTGAGATGGCTTCTCTTATGATCCATTCGCCGAGTTCCGGGAAGAGAGGGTCTGTCTCAAGAAGAGGAACGAACTGATCCGGAGGAACTGTCCCATACTCTTCATTCTTCCATCTGAGCAGGGCTTCGGCTCCGATAAGCTGCTCTGTCTGGGCATCAACAACAGGCTGATACATAAGATAAAAACCTTTGTATCCGTGTTTAATGGAAGCACGTATAGCGTGCAGTTTTTCAAGCCTCTGTCTGTTATCTTCATTAAGGTCATTATGGAATACGACCAGATCGCCCTGCTGGCGTGTCTTTGATTCCACATAAGCAAAGTTCAGGCATGCATAGATCGTCTGGGAGTCGAAATCAAAAGAATCCACCTTAAGCGCGCCGCAGTTTACCTCCAGCAGGATCCTCTTGTCATCGACCTGGAACACTTCACGGAAATAATTACGGAAGTTGTTATATTTTTCCTGGATCTCATCAAACGTAAGCGAATTGCTGATGACCGCAAACTTCGTTCCGTCGATTCTGTAACATGTTCCCGTATTACCGGTGGTCTCGAAAACTTTTCTCGCATAAAGCTGGAGAACACGGTTTCCGAAATGATATCCGTAAACCTCGTTTATCTCCGAGAATTTGCTGATACCGATGATAAGAACATAAAATGCTGCCTGTCTGTTGATACATATGTCGAGGTCCTCAAAGAACCCGTACTGGTTCCTGAGGCCTGTGAGAACATCAATGTGGCCCTGTAAACTATGACTGCGGATAGTGCCGACGAAATAGTCAGGCTCTCCGAGCAGATCTCTTATAACGACGCCTCTGCAGGTGCAAACATCATATTCGCCGTTAACCCTCTTAGCGCGGTACTGCATGTCATGTCCTGAAGAATTACCCGAGAAGATCTCATCTATACCTTTGTGATAAGCCTCCCTGTCTTCAGGATGTATGCAATTCTCCCAAATATCTCCTGCACCATACATATATTCAGAAGGAAGACCATAGATATCGACTGCGACTTTCGACCACTTGGAGAAATCATATTTCATGTCGCACAGATATACATAAGTTCCTTCGGAAACAACATCATAAGACTTAAAGAGAGCATCAAGCATCTTCCGTCTGTCATCAGGTATTGTCCTGACACTGGCTTCTTCCTTCAGGGAACGGCTTTCACGGAGAAGCTTCATCTGCTTCAGATATGCTTTCTCCTCATACATACGGCCGTCAGCACGCTTAAACACATCTTCAACTGTCTTGTCGCTGTTAGGCTGATAATCAGCAAGACCTGAAGCAATTATCGGACCATTGCCGATCCTGATATTCTCTTCGACCTGTTTCCTTAATGACGAGATAAGATTCTCCCGTTCAGCATATTCCTGTTCTTTAAAGATTACGACAAATTCATCACCGCCGACCCTGAAAACGGGGCTGTGGGCAAACGTCCGGCAGATCAGCCTGCAGGCAGCTTGTATATATTCGTCACCTGCTTTGTGACCCTGTGTATCATTGATGAGCTTAAGATCGTTCAGATCACAGATCAGGATTCCGAAAGCATCGAGGCTCTTATCTTCCAGCTTCTTCTGAAGATCTTTCTCAAACTCATGATAAGCCGTCTTATTTCTCGTTCCCGTAAGACCGTCACGGCGGGCGATCTCATTTGCCATGGAGAGCGCCTGAAGATGTTCCTTCTCTTTCTTAACGATCTCTTCTCGGTTCTCGATACAGATAATGAAATGAGTCTTATCAGAAGCCCAGCTTACAGTCATTCTGGTATATTGGGGCTCGTTGCCGTCAACAACCATGCGGTAATCTTCGATAAGCTGCCTGTTGTTCTCCAAATTCGATATGAAATGATCCTTATTGACGAATAACTTTATCCTTTCCCTGTCTTCGGGATGGATGATCCTGTCGGCATTCTGTTCCGCAGTGCTGAAGAATTCATCGCCTTCTTCCTGAATCTCGAGTTCTCCGTAAATCTTGCGTGTGGAAAACTCCACATAATGCTCAGTCTGGGAATCCACATAATAAATCAGATCATAGTGTGATGCCAGGCTCACGGCGATCTGGGTATAAGTAACGCTTTTCTTCTGGTTTTCCTTGTGTTCAAGATCGGCTTTGACTTCATCGTCGATATTCTCGATACAGACGAGGATATGCTTTTTGTCCCTTGCCATGATCTCGGTATGCCTTATGTGCTTCACCTGTTCATTTACAACAAGACGCCAGGATAAAGAATAAGAATTCCTGTGTTCCAGGTTTTTGAGCATGGTATCCTTATAATGCAGTTTGATCGCCTTTTCCTGATCCTCGGGGTGCACATATTTACGGATGCTTCTTCTGCTGTCCGCAAAGAAATCACTGCCGGTCGCAGGCACGTTCAGTTTCTTATATTCGTCAGTCGAAGCAATCTCAACATATGTGCTCGTTTCAATATCAATGTAGTACAGAGTATCGTACTGTCCGGCAAGGCTTCCGGTGATCTGGTTATATATATCCTTCTGACGGGCTGTTTCCTTCTCTTCCTCACGGTGGCGGTACTCTTCATCGATGTTGATAACGCCCAATATGAAATAATCAGTATTATCATCCACGCCGCGGATCATCCTCAGGGAATGCCAGACCGGCTTACCGTTGATCATAAGGCGGTATTCAATACTCTGCATACTGCCTTTTTTCATATCATTCAGAAGATTTTCCTTCTGAATATCCTCTATGAAGATATGCTGGTCCTCTTCATAAATAACCTTTTTACAATCACGTATGATGTTCTTGAAGAAATCATCTCCGCCCTGTTCAAGGCTCAGGGAATGGAATTCGGGATTGACGGAATACCAATAATACTCGTTCGTAACCGCATTAACGTAATAAACACTTGAATAATCAACCAGCAGTGCTTCGGCAATCTTTTTGAAGACAGTATCGTTTTGTGTCATATAGAGCCCCCGGCATTCTTTTGACAGTTTATTACGCTATCTGAATCACATATCCCTATTTTATTATTATTGACGCCATTATCAATATATCCTGACAGATTTGACCTAATGTTTACCATTCATTAAAAAACCATTTAAGAATCAAAAAAGCACCCTCCTTACTTTTTCAGGCAAGGAGGGTGCGGAACACACTAAAACGTTTTTCGCTTACTCTGTAATCAGCGAATATGCCGATATCTTTTTGATCCTGCGCGATAGGGCATACACCATGACGTAGGATACTGCGACACCGAAAACGATAACCAATACAGTCATCCAGGAACCCGCTTCCATGTTGCTCTGCGAAACGCCATAGGCACTCAGCAATAAAGTAAGGAATGTATTGGCATTCATCACTCCGGCCAGTGCGCCTGCCGAGATTCCGATTGCGATGGAAGGCATCATGGAAAGAGAGAGTTCTGTGCGGAGCTGTCCGCTGGTAAAACCGAGGGCTTTCTTGATACCAAGTTCCTTCTGGTTTTTGATAATAATGGTCTTGATGAGAAGCATCATTGTAAGCCATATGATCGCCAGAGAGACTACGACCAGAATGATGCAGATGACTCTTGCCAGCATGACAGTAGGATCTGATCCGTCCTCCAGTGCAGTACAATAATCCACATACATATACAGTCTGTCGCCGAAGGTGTCTTCCAAACTCTCGACAACCTTTTTGGTTTTTGCCGGATCGTTATTCTCGACCAGTATATTGACCGAATTCTTATAGCACTCAATTCCCAAATGCGAGGAACCATCTTCGTTCATCATGACAAACAGTCCGTAATTCTCAGAACCCTGGGCAAATCCCGTAACCGTATATTCGAAGTTTACAGTGCCGTTCTCGATCAATATCATATCGCCGATCATGATCCCTTTGCTATCGGAAAGCTTCTTACCGATAACTACCTCATCATCGTATCTAGGCCTTCTTCCTTCGAGCATGTTAACTTCCGGTACATCATTCCAGTCTTCTGCAACATCCACATTAATATTGATGCCTTCATATGAAGCGGAAAAAGAATCACTCCACCATGCATCTGTCACATAAGGAAGATCGGCCACATCATAGATAGGATCGTCGCCTCTGATCGATGCATATACGTCACAACTGTTATCCGAAAGGAGCCTTAAGAGGTTCATCGGTTTAAATCCGATGTTATAGCCGACAAAGACTGCCACTGCAAGACTGATGCCTATCGATGTCATTACGACCATAACAAGAATGTTCTGCTTTTTAGAAGCAAAAGAACTCTTCAATGCCATAAGCCAGACCAGAGGACCACCGGATGTCTCCAAAGGTACAAAGTTCCTTTTGAAGCTGTGGCTCTTCAAACCGAATCTTAAAGCCTGGACAGGATCCAGTTTCCTGACTGAGCCTGTTGACTTCAAGGCTACAAGGAATGAGGATCCGATGATCACGATTGCCGTAACGATAAACGATACCGGATCAAACGGATGCTCCCAGACCATATAAGCAATGGATCTTAATGCGATCTCCAAAGGCGAAACGACCAGATAGATAATACCGGTACTGATCAGCAGGCCCACACCGGCTGTAATAACAAACTCCATAATGTGAGCTGTTCTTATCTGATGAGTCGTATATCCCAATGCTTTCAAAGCACCGATATTCACAATATTCTGTTCGAGGCTGTTGGTGATCCTGAAGTAAATGACGATCAGGACTACCATTGTGATAATGACCGCAAAAGTACAGAGGAATACCGAGATGATATTGATCATCTGTGTATACATGAGCTTGAATTCATCTATGGCATAAACAACTGAAGCAATACCTCTTGAATCAAATTCATTAGTGAGCATGTTATATTCATCATTAGCATCAACACCATCAACAAGCCGGATCGTAATCTGATCTATAGGATATACTTTCTCACTGTTAAGTTCGGCTAATGTAGTGGGATCTACAAAGAAAATGTTATAAAGCGAAATACTTTCATAGAAGCCGGCAACAACAAAAGTTCTTTCTCTGTCATTTATCTTCAGTCTGATCTCGTCACCAGCTTTGTAGGCACCCTTGAATATTTCCTGATTATAAAGTCTGGACATATAGAGCGGCTCATCAACAGGCTTATCGTAAACATCGACGAACTGTGGTGTATCGATCTCTCCCCATTCTCCGTATGCCGCATACTGGTATGCTCCGGACACGTTTTCAAGACCGTTTTTCGAATCCGTTTCGACATCTTCATTTATGATATCCGTCTTTAATGAAACCGTAGGAACGAGTTCATAATATTCCACTTCAGGAAGCGAGGATATGTATTCCAATATTTCCTGTCTTTCCTCAGGATCAAATGTCGCAGTCATGACCATAAGGTCAGGAGAATTCAGTTCCTCACATTTTCTTTCGAACTGGGAATTATATCCGAGCACGAGCATAAGACCAAACTGCATAAGGAATGAAGACAGTATTACGATCAGAAGGAAGCTGACCATGTGGGACATATCCTTGCGGAAGTTGGCTTTAATCAGTTTTCCTAACATTTCTTACCATCCCATTTCCGTAAGGAAAGCACGCAGCTTATCGTGACGTGCGCGGTCTCCTGTAACATACGGACCGAGATCGCACTCTCCGCTTATCGTACCGTCCTTCAAATATATGATCCTGTTACCTCTTCTGGCGGATTTCATATCGTGTGTGACCATAAGGATCGACTGGCCCTTCTTATTTACCTCTGTCAATACATTCAGCACCTGATCCGAAGATGAGCTGTTAAGGGCTCCGGTAGGCTCATCGGCAAAAACCATGTCAGGCGAGTTTATTACGGCGCGGACTATTCCGACTCTCTGGGCTTCACCGCCAGAGAGCTGGTTCGGAAACTTTTTCCAGAGCTTGGGCTCGATGCCGACCTGGTTCAGAAGTTCTCTGGCTTTTGCATTCAGCTGTCTCTTATTCTGGCCGGTAAGAAGGCCTGCAGTAAGGACATTATCCATAACACTCATGGAATCCATGAGATATACCTGCTGGAAAACAAAACCGCAGTGCTTTCTTCTGAAGATGGCAAGCTGGTCGCTGTTAAAGCCGGTTATATTTCTGTCAGAGAAATATACCGTTCCCTGGCTGGCCCTGTCCATTCCCGAAAGCGCATAAAGGAGCGTTGACTTACCTGCACCGGAAGATCCCATGATGACCGTGAAATCGCCCTCATATATCTCCGTATCCAGATCCTTTATGACATGCTGAACAGTACCGCCCGATGAAAAGCTCTTGCAGAGCTTCTCAGTCCTGATGATACTCTTCTTAGGCATATTTCTTTTCCTTCTTCTTGCGGATAACAGTTACGACAACGATGATCACGACAACGACCACTACGGCAATGATTACGTATGTCATGTTGAATGCGGGTGTTTCTTCAGTTGAAAGTTCTACGGCTACGGGTTCGTTTACCGTAAGGCTCATGGACTTTTTTATCTCATAAGTCTTGCCGTCGGCACCCTCGTATTTGACTGTAACGTTAAAATCTCCAGAACCGGCATTAACGCCCTTAAGGGATAAGTCAACAGTGGAATTATTTCCCTTATCGATATTTCCGACGACTGTGTCAGTATTGTTGATCATATCGCCTTCAACGGAAACAGATACATTATAAACGCTGCATTTTCCCACGTTATTGAGTTTCATGGAAAAACTCGTCTTGTTGTTCAGATCGATCTCATTTTTTGTAAGCTTCATGTCGGAAACCGAGAGGACAGGTGTCAGATAGACCGGGATAACGATCTCGGAAGAATCCTGATAATACATCTTTTCCTTGTCCTCATACTCATAACTGACGTTTATCGTATAAGGCTTCTCTTCTAGATCCATTCTTGTCGCCATCTTGATGGTTACGTCAAATTCTTCCTGATCCTCGACCGAATCCACATAGCAGACATTCGTACCAGCTACGGGGTAGATCTCATTATCATTGCTTGTAAAAGCTATCTTTACGTTGTAGAGATGAGTGTCTTCAGACTCATTGATAAAGTGAACAGTGAGCTCGAACTCGTCGCCTGCATTTATCCTGGCCTTGTCGGTCTCACTTCCTGTGACCATGAGTCTGGGCGTGTAATAAGCCGCATTGACATTATTCTGAAGGGATTTGATTCCCGTGAAGCCCGCAATCGCCATGACTGTACACGCTGCCGCGGAAAAAACTTTTGCTAAGATCGTTTTCATGTTGATCTATCTCCGTTTCCTATTTAATTAATCACGGAGATTTTACAAAAGATAACCTTAATTGTCTTTGCCTAAACCTTAACCAAATCTTAATTTTGTTTGAAATCGCTAAAAGATACTTATTCCCAGAAAAGTTCGTCCAACGTTTTGCCAAGTGCCTGACAGATAGCAATACACAATTTAATAGTCGGATTATATTTCGCAGACATTTACGATCTGTACGTCGGCTTCGGTCCGAGATAGGATTCCGGGATCTTCGCACCTTCCTCACAGATAACGATCTTCTCAAGAACGAGATTAGGATTGACCGCATGGATATTAATGGTATTTACACCTTCCTGAAGATCTACCGTAACCGTCGTCTTGCGGATATTGTCAAGAACACCCTGTGACCAGTACGGATTGCCGTCACCTACCGCGAATCCTTCGGGGATCATGTTGATCTTTTTAACCCTGCCGCCGTTAACACTGATACCGACCAGAATGGAAGGCTCACGGCCAAAGGGGTTACTCGGATTCGCATAAATCGTCATATCGTATTTTCCGGAAACGGGAACTGATACTTTATATTCCAGATAAGGCGCATTCTTTACACCAAAGACCTCTTCCTGCGGATATGCCTTAACGGCATCAGTTCCCCGGCTGTAATCAGGGATGATCCTGAAAGAAGCAGAAGCCGGTGATGAAAAACATCTGCTGTAACCGTTTGCGGGAATCGATATGTAATTCATTCCGAACGCATACTTATTTACTGACCTGTTGTGAATATTTGCCTTGATCACATCATCGCCGTACTCCTTGCGGCCGGTCCAGTGATATACTTTCTCACCCTTAAATGCGGAGGCTCTGTTAAACGGAACCTTTACTACTGCATAGCCGTCAGGACTGTGAACACAGAATTCTACGGAGTCTCCGCGCTTAATGACTGAACGGTTTATCCTGACCTTAAGTTCTGTCAGTGTATAAGGCTTAATAATTCCTTCTTCAGATGAAAAACTAAGACACTTGCACGGATTTTCGATACTGTACTTAACCTTCTTATCACATGCGGTGCTCAGGAACAATGAGGCTTCATCACAGGAAGGGTCAAGGAATGCATCCATAAGAAGGACGCGTCCTGTCCAGAATTTACCTTCCGTACTTTGCCACGATCCCTTAACGCTGACAACAAGCCGTTCTTTGTTGCCGGGTTTAAACGTACTGATGACCGGATACTTGCACTCTTCTTCACACCAGTTGTAGAATCCGATATGTTCTGACAATCCCATACCGTACCACTTGCCGCCATGAATGGAATGAAGCTCGTCAACGATCTTTACGTCAAGATCTATGCAGTCCCTTATCATTCCTGCCAGCGTCATAGCATAAGTGCTTCCAAGTTCACAAAAAGCGTGATTCAAAGACGTAAGCAGCCACATTCTCTGCACGTTAAGGTTAGCGGTCAACGGCAGCCATACAAGTTCATAGAAGCTGAACTGCTTATTGCCCGTGAGCTTATCGCGCATCTTATTACACTTTTTCATCAGCACATCGATCTCATTCAGAAGATCAAATGTCTCATTGAAATTAAAAGCGTCATAGATCCGGTCGTTCATGGCTTCCGTTCGTCTTGCCGAAGTGATCCGTGTATAACCTCTTAAGAGGTCACATATCACGCGCTTATCAGAAGATGAAACATCCGTACCGAACACTCTGTCCACAATAAGCTTTGTGTATTGGACCGGTGCATCAGGATTATCGGTTCCCCAGAGGTCAAAGTCATATGCAAGATCAAGGAAAAAGGCCAGCGGATACTCATTGCTGAAGATATCACCGACATTTACGATCCACAGATCCCGGATACCGAAATCATATGCCGTGGTCATCTGCTCCCAGGTCTTGGCAAGGTGAGATGTATTGAACCATTCAAACGATACGGGAAGTCCGTGGTAATCAAAGTGATAATACATTCCGTAACCGCCCTTGTGTCTACGCATTTCAGGTGTCGGTACTGTGCGGAGATTGCCGAAGTTGTCGTCGCAGAGCATAAGCGTAACGCCGTCAAGTTCAGGATCTCCCATGAGTCCAGGAGTCTTGTCATCACCGTAAAAATACGGTTCGACTTCCTTATACAGGGCAAGCATCCGCGGTACTGAATCAAGATCTTTATTTACATACTTGCGGATAAGTTTATTCTGTGTCTTCAGGACTTTCCTGAGCAGATCGATATTATCCTTTAGCGTTGCTTCCCTGCCCATGATCGCAGTATCAGCTTCGCCGCGCATTCCGACGGTGATCACGTTCTCATACTTACCGCTCCGCTTAAGACCGTCTTCCCAGAACCTTGTGATACCTTTCTCGTTGGATAGAAAATTCCACGCATCCCCATAAACCGATTTCGGTCCCCTGACATGCTTATATTCTTCGCCCTGTCTTAAACACGGCTCATGATGGCTCATTCCCATTACAACACCAAGCTCATCGGCCAACTCGGCATTCGCAAGTCCGGGGCCGTCTTCGGGGAATACCTCAGCCCACATGGCAGGCCACAGATAGTTGCCCTTAAGTCTTAACAGCAGTTCAAAAACATGTTCATACATCTTCGCATTGAAACCGCCGAAATTATGCATGCAGAAGTTACCGAACGCAGGCCATTCATCGTTAATGAAAAAGCCTCTGTATTTAACCGAAGGTTCCCTGGAAACCATGCAGTAATCAGAAGGGATCATGAACTCTTTCATTTTCGGAGGTTTTACATCAAGCCAGTCTATAAATGGCGAGACGCCAAGCATTTCCGACAGCTTGAACAGTCCGTAGATTGCGCCACGTTTATCGCTTCCGGTAATTACCAAAGCTGAATCTGAAACTTCGATCTTATATACTTCGCGTTTTCCTTTTATATCTGCCGTATCAACGCCGAGTTCATCAATTATCTCATCGCCTGCAAGACCGACATATACAGGTGATTTGCACTTGGAGGAATCAACAACAGCGGGGTCATATCCGAATACAGCCTTTATGTCACCAGCGACTTTGGTAGCGATCTTACGGACTCCGCTTGGAGTATCCTTACCGCAGACTATCTCAATTTCTTTATTTCTGATCTTTGCAGATGAGATTATAAAATCCATATGTAATTCCTCTTTATGTTTATCTTCCATACAAGCATACATCACTTCAGCAAGAAAGGAAATATTACAGCAGCCCTCCGGTACGATATTGCGATCTACCGTTTTTTATTTGCTCTTATTAAGCTAACAGAAACAATTGTCATCATAACTGCCAGCGTATCAGATGCGATAAGCTGTCCAATGGCTGCTGCAGGTATCGGTTGTAACGGCCATGGTTCAATAAAACTTGCCAGACATGCTCTGAATATCCATACTGCATTAAGGAAAAAATAGAAATACGTAACATCTTTATTCTGTGATAATACTTTTCTGCCCAGGACAATCAGCATTAAGCTCAAACCGAACAGCAAAAGTGAAAAACAATAATTCGTATAATCGATGCCTACTATTAAATTTTCATATTCCGTCGGAAGATAATCGTACCATTGAAACATCCACGGCACAAAGAAGTGCCATAATCCAACCAGCGTGCTGACTACGACTGTAAAATAATAAAGAATCTGAATCCATTTTTTCATAATTCATATCCTCTGTAATTTTTGATTTACCAGTATATTTATCTCTTGATCTGCCATTGCCCTTCAAATCCTAAAAATGTTCTTGCAGTTTCTGTTGCAAAGTTCAGACCATTATCACTATTTGTAAGGACTACAATATATTTGTTCTCTTTAGGATAAAGGACATATAAGCTCTGGAATCCGGGATTGATTCCAGAATGCCAGTAAGTTGTTTTTCCTTCACCATCTGATTCGATTGCAATCCCAAGTCCCCACATGTTTTTCTCATCGATTACTACAGCGGGTTCAAACATCATTCGGCATATATCATCAGGCTTGTTATAGCTCTCCATAAGCCCGTTGCAGAACAAAGCCATGTCCTCCGGTGTCGATTTGAACGAGTATGCGCAATTTGCTTCTTTCGCGATCAGGTCATTGGTGACCGGAACACTTACAGGCAGTGTAAAACCCAGTATCAGAGTAAGCATCAGAATTACAGGTTCAGTGATATAGAATAACTTCTTATTCTTATGCGTCAGTATTAGTATCATTCCCGCAAACGCAAAAACAATCAAAAACAGGATGAACACTTTAGACACGAAGAAAAACAGTAGAAAGACAGCATTAATAATACCTGCGGCAACATAGCTTCCGGCAAACCCCGTTTTGAACGAATACAGTTTATGCTTTGTTACCTTTCCTATTATTGACACGATAACCAGCAGCAATATAAATGATGCCAGAAATATCAACATCGAATATAGAATTGCGTTATTAAGATTCATATACGGTATAATCGTTTTCGCACTCTCAAAGGTGCTGTTCTTCATGCCCATCGGCTCGAAAACATATTTCGCCGCAGCCTGATCCATAGTCATGGCGCCCGCATTCTCGATGACGTTCTGCAAATATATATAACCTACGCCCGAGTAACGGAATTCAGTTCCGGGATCGCTATAGATCTTCTTATCGATCCCCAGTTCATAGCTTGGCGAAAAGCCTGCTGTGTGACACAAGAGTTCTTTAAGTGTAATCTCCTGAAGTCTGGGATCGTCTGAGCGAAGAGATTCATCAAGATAAGGATATACCTTCTCATCAAGAGTCAGTATTCCGTCATCGACCATTCTTAACGCAACATATGCAGCTACAGTCTTGCCGTTCGATCCGAGCTCATACACTGTCTGACCGGTAGTTCCTGCACCGTAGTTCTGATACTCGACAACACCGTTATCCGAACAGACGATCGTATAGTTATTGATACCATATTCATTCTGTTTGTGACATGCTGATAAGCTCATCGCAGTCATGATTGCTGCTAATACGATTAATACTCTGATCGTGTTTCTCATATTACATTCCCAACAATTTAATTATGCTCAGATAAAGGCTCGTGATCAGTTTCTTCTCATCAAGTTCTGTCATGTTATCAGAGCTGATGTTATAGCATTTATTTAGAGTTACATCCCTTATGATCCCGTCGAAAGATGACACCATAAATGACAATATATCCTCGACAGGAATGACCGGTTTAAAATACCCTGCCTTAACATGAGTAACGATCAATTCTGCCGCGCGTCTGGCAAGATACGGGAATACAGGTGTTGCCTTCGTCTCTCCGTTTATCTTTTTGTCTGCCTCAGGGTTCTGGATACAGTAAGTTCCCAATTCAAAGAGGATCTTGTTGTAGCTCAGGAGCATATCCGAAAAGAAACTCTCCGCAATCTTAAACAGCTCGTTCAGTTTTTCTTCCGGCTTTATGTCCAGCATCATAATCTCATCGATATGCTCTGTCTGGTTACCGATCAGGTTGGCTCTGTCTGTCAGTGCGGCATAGACTGAGTATATGTTATTGAAATATTTATATACTCCGCCCTGGCTCAGACCCGTCTCAGAAACAATGTCGGACATTGTAACCTCGTACGCAGGTTTACGCTTACACACTTCAAAGGCGGCATCGAGTATCTCATTTCTCTTATCCTGAAGATATTCTTCACTGACTTTCGGCACGGTATTCCCCTTCCTGAAATAAAAACGACAACACTGTCGTTTTTATCACACGAATTATCAGATGTCAATCTCCCGCCAATATAAATGCATAAAAAAAGCCGGGACAATTCTGTCCCGGCTATGTAAATCAGTTTGTGTCAGCGATTAAGCCTTATGCAGTGAACTTTTTCTTTCAAAGAAAAAGCTCGGAATTGTTTCCGAGCTTAATTTGTAAAATAGCAATTGATAATAAGTTTGATATTCGTCTATGGTATTGTAGAAAATCTCCAATTAGAAAACTCACTATCCGAGATCTATCCACATAGCGGGACGAACAGCTACTGTGTCACCGCTGACACCGCCACCACCAGTGTTGACCTTACCATAAATATTTACATAAGCAGCGCGACCAGGATTCTTGCCAGGTGATCGAAGCCACCAAAAGCAATGCTCACCGTCATATTGGGCAGTGAGGGGTATATTGCAGCTTGCTGTTACTTCGCACCTGCGGGCACTATCTGAACTGAAATACTCGTACACTTCAGGAACGCTGAGAAGAAACACTTTGTCAATCGTGCTATTTCCGGGTGTGGTGTCATATTCTGGGTTTTCATCAGCACTGACTGTGGAACTGATTATCATTTCTTGATGATATGTACTAAATGCATCATTATAGAATGATTTGTTAAGCCATGTCCTGAGATAACACTCTTCCCAAGTTGTCCAGGTCGATCCGCTAGATGTTCTGTTATACGGTTGATAATCCAAAGCATATTTACTTATGACTAATAATTTATCGCCATCAACTGCAAGTACAATCCACTCTATTCCCTCTTTGCCATTGGAGGTGTCGTTGTCTTGCTCATAAAAGCCAAATTTGATTGTATCGCCAACAGTTACGTTTATCAGTCCTGTTTTTTGCTTCTGGAACATGCATTCTACTATTTTGTCGGCACTATCTTTATAGTTTAATTCCTCTAGCAACAACAAAGCTGCATCATAATAGCCGGAATCAATCAACGCCATCGCTCTATCGTATTTGCTCGAATCAATCGCATCAGTGTTGCCAATTTCTTTCAAGAGCACATATGCCGCATCATAATTGCCGGAATCAATCAACGCCATCGCTCTATCGTATTTGCTCGAATCAATCGCATCAGTGTTGCCAATTTCCTTCAAGAGCGCATATGCTACATCATAATCGCCGGAATCAATCAACGCTATCGCTCTGTCGTACTTGCCGGCTTTGATCAGTGCCACTGCGCTGTCATACTTGCTTGATTCAATTGCGTTGTAATTTTTTAGTTCTTCTAACAGTGCATACGCTGCTTCATAATCACCAGCTTCGATCAGTGCCACCGCTCTGTCATACTTATTTGATGCAATCACATCAGTGTTACCGATTTCCTCCAGGAGCGCATATGCCTTATCATAATCACCGGTATCCAATAGTCTCATAGCCTTATTCATTTTTTGCTTAGGGATAATAACAGTTGTCATCACAATCACAAGCGCAATGCAGGCGACGAGAATTATTGCGACTATGGCAATTGCTCCTTTGCGCTTCTTTGCCGCTTTTTCCACCTGATGCTCGTGCTCAAGACGTTCTGCCTCTACCTTGGCCTCTGCATCCTTTTGTTTTTTGTCATCCTCAATAAAGGGGGGCAATTTTTCAATCTCTGAAATTTTAGCCGTAAGAAATTTTTCTTCCTTTCGTAACAATCTTAATTCTTTAGACGGCATAAATACGGATAAGATTACCAGGAAACCAGGAACAACAAACAATAAGGCAAAAATGATATTTTGAGCAACTGCACCAACAGCTATTCCGCCGAAGATTAGGATTAAACCAAAGACGCATTTCAAAGCAGAAACAATTCCTTGTTCGTTAGATTTTGTTTGAAGTTTAGAAATCCTATTTTGTACTGTCTTCAGTTCCGTTCTTGTTTTCTCTTCTTCTCTTTTCAGCGGATACTTCTCCAAGTATTTATCATACTTCTGATTTCGAACCATCATTTCAGACACTTTTGATGATAACCATTCAAGAAGTAACAAATGACTCGTTATTGAATTGCGAGGTATATTGCTTGCTGCAATAGGAGAAACACCATAACTTTCAAAATAGTCCCAGTCATTTTGCGTTAGGATTATATTAAGTTCTTTCGTACAGTATTCTTTTATATCCGATATTACATTCGGCTTTTCTTCAAGCGCTATATCCTCGATTTTTGGTGTTATCGCACGTGCGACACATTTAAGCATTTTCTTGATTTCATCATCTGAGAATAATGCAATTTCTTTTTGAATCAAGTCAATACCTTGTGATGCGGTTGATACTTTTTCTAAATCGCTAATATAACTGTTGATTCTGCTTTGTTTACTATCGGACAAACCTTTATCAACCTGATTTGACACCCCCAAAAATAGGATCAAATCTTTCAGTTCTATGCAAGAAGGATTGTGTTCATAGGCATATGTCAGCGCGGCAATATTACATGGATACTTCTTGATTGCTAATACAGCAGTAAAAGTATTATCGTTTCGTTTGTCGATAATACTTTGAATCAGTTGTACTGATTTCTGAATATCAACCCCTTTTGTCGCGCTTTCTTCTATAATCCCAGCATCTGTCAGTAAGTCTATCTCAGCTTCAAGCAACTTCTCAATAATTAAGTCTGATAATTTCCGCAGCGTTGGCATTATTTCCTTCATTGCATCCGCAATCAGTTTATCGCATTGATTGAGTTGATTGCGTTTATACTGATCAAATTTCTGGTCCGCTTCTGCATAAGCTTTTTTTCTCTGCCTTTGCCTTTCTGCAAAATCGTCGATGGAATATGCAAGAAGATCTAAACCGTCGCCAATGATACCATAGCTTAAACCGGCAACTTTGCTTTCTGCTTCTTGCGCAAGATTCTCCTTCATGGAAGACATATTAGAAACTGCAGTTTCGCTCGCTTCTTTCTGCAAATTAAGAATAGCTTTTAGACCATCAACGGTCATTGTATAAGGTTCCAAAAGATACTTGTTTCTTATAGCATCTCTTGTTGTCAATACGCCTTGTTTAGCGAGCCTGTCGACGGTGCGATCCGTCTCTGGTACAAATACCGAATCTACATCTGGCTTTCGAACATTTAAGTCAGTCGGAAATAGCTTTATATATGAAGCAAAGAACGGTTTCTTTCGAGAAGCATAGTACTCAATTGCTTCTTGATATATCGCAAGAGTATTTGAGCACGTTATTGTTTCCCCAAGAATTTCAAAGGAGCGTGTTTCTACACTGGATTTTCTCTTTTCTGCTGCTTGAACAGCCTTAATTGCGCGTTGTTCGTCTCCTTGAAATGTGAGTCCATACTTCGTGGCAATTGTTTCAGCTTCAGTGCCTTTTTCGCCGATAATTACTAAATCTGAACTATGCCCAAAAAGAACGTCTTCTCCGACTAAAAGCACAGACGAAGGAATGCGAACATACTGCAATGCTGTGCATCCGGAAAAAGCTCGATCTCCAATTTGAACAACGCCATTTGGAATCAACATAGATTTTAATTCTTTACAATCAGCAAAAGCCTCATCATCTATGCTTTTTAGTGATGCCTCGTCTTCAAATATAATCTGTTCAACGTTCTTTCCTTTGAAAGCTCCCGTGCCGATACGCGTTATACCAGCGGGGATAGTAAGGGACTTTTCGTTTCCTTCGTAAGAAACGATACGATTGTTATTGATTATATAATCCGACATAAGCGAATCCCTCCTAAATATATTACATTCTTATCTCAAAATTTTTCAAAGACTTTTCTACGATGAAAGATTAATCGACAATTTCTAAATATACTGAAACAGCGCTACTACCTTATTCTTTCAATTCTTTATTCATCGTATTTCTGACGCCAGGACCTTACTGAAAACAAGGCATCAATAATATTGATTCATGTTTTCCTAAGGATGTTCCACCAGACCATTTAAGAACCGATTAATTGAAATGCTTTTCACAATCGTACCATCTTCGAACTGAATCATAACATTTCTGCGGTTAACAGCTTTAATAACCTTAACTACCGAACCATCCTTCATAATCCTTGTCATATCTTTATATTTCTTCTTAATTTCTTCAAAACTCAGATTCTCATCATCTTTATTTTCCGTTATTTCTGGCTTAATACCTACAGAAAGATTTGTGTCGCTTTCTCTATTACTGATCATCAATTCTATTGGTGACGGTTCCTCATTCGCAGGATTAACTGCATCCTTTTTATTTCTATTATCATGTGCTACGTTACCATTAATAAAATGATCGGATCGGACATTGGATTTAATCAAACCATCTTCAAATTTAATTGTAATATGATCACAATCAATATAATCAATTACTGTAGCTCTCAAGCCACATTTCATTCGCTTAGTTAATCCTATATACTTCTCCCGTTTTGATGATTTATATGATTTCGCCACCTTCTCTTTTCTATCTTGCTTTACGATTTTTTCAACATCCGGATGAACAATTCGTCCCTGTTTCCATTTATTTATACTTATATGTTTTACTTTATAACCATCCTCAAAAACAACATCTATATCTTCATAATTTCGATATCCTGTAATAGTTGCAGTCCTATCACCCTTCTGCATCATACTCTGTCCAACATATTTTTCTTTATTTCCTTCAATAATCTTAAGTTGTCCAGCATTCGATCTTTTCTTTATATTTCTCTGGGGTTTGATCAAATACTTATCTTCTAATAGAAGCTTGTCATCACCAAGTATGTCATCATACCAAACCTGAATAAGTTTATGATCATATATTTTCTGCAATGGCTTAAGCCGATTCGAAACAGCATACATATCATATGAATATTCTTTTTTAGTTTTTTTACTAACAATGTCATTGGAACTTATCAATACTATATTATTCAGGTTATTGGTTACCGACAATTCATTTTTTTTAGAATCTAATGCCAACTTTTCAAATGACTCCAAGAATTCCGGCATCTGATCAGCCAATAGACTTTTTACATTTATATAAACGTCCTTATCATACATTGACAAAGCATAATAAGGAGTAATCTTACCATCGTATGGATTCACATAAATATGATTCATGGTGTCTAAATCAACAATACAGCCGTGGATTCTACCACTCATTCTGTAATGCTGGCCTCTTTCTCTATACCATTTCTTAAATGAACCAACATCTATTCCAAGTATATTTTTATATTCAACTTTTTCTTGAATATACCTTGCTCTTAACGCTTTTTCTGATGGTGGCAACGATTTGAGCTTTTTAGATATTATCCGCAAAGCATCCCAGTATTTTGAAAAAGACGCTAAAACTGCCTGAGCGTATCTTTCTATATTTTCATAATAATATTGAGCAGAAAATGATGCAGATTTAATTCGACCCCCATTCAAAACTCCAAGGGATCCCTTTGAAGTTACTGATAAAAACATCAAGTAACGTTTTTTCTTTATCATCAAAACATGGTCTACATACCTGAATGATGGTCTGACTCGATTCAAATACTCATGATCGATTTCACCTAAACAATACCAGTACTCGTTTAAAGATATCTTGTGAATGCCGTCTTCATACTTTGAAACATCGAATTTAACGCCTAGATTCAATCTATTAGTCATAAAATCTAGGAGTATTCTATTATCAGTACCATCGACATCTCTCCATGCCGAATAATCAACCTTTGACAAAACACCATAAGGATCAGCCACCATCTTATAACCTAGAACTTCATTTGAAACCTTGTACTTTGTTTCGTCACTGATATCTGATAGATTAACGATATAGCTCCTGTTTTCATATGGATTAAATACGCATAAAAAGGAAACAGATTGATATTCAGTGTGAATTGAATGAATACCTAACAAATAATACATTAGCAGTTGCAATGACCACTTATTGGAAAAAGGTTTCATAGAAACCTTAAAATCAATTAGCATATTAGAAGTAAGATAATCCCCATCTCCTGATGATACTAACCCTGTATATCCACCTTCAAACGTCATTTCATCCGAAACTACCGGTCCTACTTGTCGCAAGAATTCCAAACCCCGGTTAACCATGATTCGAATATTTGAAACCATTGATTGTGGAGCATTAATTTCATTTATATCTTTATAGAAATGTATACCCATACGGTATGCAACATCATATCCAACAATCTGACATGCTGTTCTGATAGATTCATCATCAATACCAACTATTCTAGATAATAACTCAGAAAAGTGATTGGTTGCTTCATTATTCTCGTAAGCTTCATCGAGCTTTCTGGCTCCGAGAAAAGATATATGAAATGCATCTTCTCTATTGCCAAACAACATGTATCTTGTCAAGTAATCAACAGCAGCACCTTGCAATGACAATAAAAACTTATCTTCAGTTTCAACCAACTGAAGAATCTGATTATCATCATATTGCGTTTGCGAAAACAAGTCATTAGGAATATACCCTCCACGAGGTTGAGTTATAGTTGCAATCCTACGAGTTACAGACAGCATCTAACGATTCCTACCTTGATGACTTTATAACTTTTCGTTTTTATCTCCTATAAACAATTATAAATAATAGTTACAGTTAGCGCTTTAACAGTTTATAAATTGTTAATGAATACTGTTCCTTCATAAAAAAAATAGCCGAGGCAATCACTGTCTCGGCTATTCATTATATGTAAATGTCTATTCTCATATCCTTGAATGCATTCACCTTATGGTATTCAGGACAGTTCGCGAAATACCGCATTACGTCCTCTTTAGTTACATACAAGGTCATAAAGTAATATGACTTACGTGGCTTATTTCCTCGAATGGCGGATTGCAGCCTGTGCTGCTGCAAGTCTTGCGATCGGTACACGGAAAGGTGAGCAGGATACATAATCCAGACCGATCTCATCGCAGAACTCGACAGATGTCGGGTCGCCGCCGTGCTCGCCGCAGATACCAAGGTGGAGGTCAGGACGTACTGCCT